>OBXH01000030.1_pt1 | contig 199844 bp, 179 predicted proteins | sample 1538101 | NCBI WGS metagenome assembly OBXH01 (sample SAMEA2580141, study PRJEB22360) | human gut metagenome | biome: human gut; feature: human-associated habitat; material: faeces | place: Denmark | collected 2008/2010 | reverse complement strand
CATGGAGCTGACTGTTACTAATCGGGTGAGGGCTTGACCAAGAATCGCAGGAAGAATGAATCTCAAGGAAATGTCAACATGTATGTAGTTTTGAAGATACAATGAGAAACCAGCTAACAGTTAGCTGGTTTTTTTGTGTAAAAATGAATATACGGGTATACTTACCATAAGTATCTGATAAAAATAAGGATGGCCACTCTTTGGATGAATAATCTGTAGAGTGGCTTTTATGCTGTATATATATAAACATATAATAAAATTGCGGGAGCTGCAAAGTGCGGAGTAATTCGTGGGTATCAAGTTACGGGAAAAATACCTTTTGATCCGAACATTATGTAATAGGAAGTAATATGAAAAAATCACAATAGAAAAAATATAACCTGAAAAAATCATTGGCAAGAGGAATCCAGCGGTGTGGCAATCAATCTGGAAATCCTGGATGCATCACAGAGTCAGCTGACGCAGAATGAACAGGTGAAAAACCTGATCGATAAAGGATGTGATGTGGTGTGTGTCAATCTGGTCGACCGTACAGATGAGGGGATTGAGGCTGTAAAGAATGAGGAAATGCTTGGAACGGTTTATAATGATAAAGAGGGGCAGGCGCGTGAAATGCTGAATCTTGCATTTGTAATCGCAACGGATGGAGATAAGAGTGATATTCCGTTGATCGACGGAAAATATGTGCGCACGCCATATCATAAGCTTACGTTGGAAAATATAGAAGAGTCTGAGTAATTTCTCTGATCCGGTATTTATAGTAATTCTGTAAATAAAAAAGGCTGTTGTTAATGACAGCCTTTTTATTGAGCATTTCTGATTAAAGTGTCTGGATATAAGATAATAATTCAGCTTTCTCAGCTGCGCTTAATTTATTTCCTGCTGTAAATGCAGCGATGAAATCTTTGATGGCTCCGTTGTAAGAATCCTTTACAATCTCCTGGGCATAATTTTCGTAGAATTTCTTTGAGGTGACAGATGGAATATAGATAGCTCTTTTTCCGCTCTTGTCAATATTCAAAAAGCCCTTCTGTGCCAGACGGGAAAGAAATGTGTTTACTGTCTGTTTCTTCCATGCTTTCTTTTCTTCCTCATTAAAGTGAACCATAATCTCAGAAAAAGTTGCAGGTGTTTCTCTGGTCCATAAATATTGTAAAATATAAAATTCTGTTGCGCTCATTGCATTTCGTACCATTATTATAAGTCCTCCTTATCAGTGTAGTGATGTGTACTCTGGGGGTTATTAAAATTTTTATTGCCAGGTAAATACTTTTGTTTCTGGTAATCGTGGATGTTCAGCAGTCCGTTGAATGGAATGTCTCTGAACAGTTAACAGTAATTAAGAATAGTAGTGGAAAAGTACACATGGTACCATAAACAAACAGATGTGGAAAAGTTTTATCCAACATCTGTATGCTATTTTAATATAAAAGTATAAATATTACTAGACGTAGAAATAGACAAAAATGTAAGTGAAAAATAGGTTAATTTATCAATTACGGAGCTTTTATGTTAATAATTGCGAGAGCAGTACAGATACAGATTATACAGTAGCCTCTCTGATCATGCAATATTGTTTCAGATCAAAGTGAGGTTTTTCCACTATCCCGTATGTTTTAAATCCGAAGTGTTCATAAATAGGAACGTTATTGGGATTATGGGTTTCCAGAGAAATCAGCATCTTGTGTTTCTGGGCGTAATTTATCACTTCATCCATCAGAAGTTCTGCCAGCCCATGATGCTGGTGTCCGGGGTCTACCGCAAGGTAGATCACATGGAGACGTTCTGTCTGGTGAAGCTGATCAGTCCAGCTTGAGTTCAGGTAGTCTTTGCCCTGAATGAAATTCCAGAAGGTTTTCAGGCTTGGATCTTCTTTGATCAGCCATCCGTCAGTGGTAAGTGCAGCTCTGGCCTCTGTGAGACAGTAGTGCAGAAAATTGTAAGGTTCGCTTTCGTCAGAAACAACCAGGATACTGTTCAGTTCGCTGCTGTCAGAATAAATTTCGCATGTCTGAAAAAACTCCGTCAGATCGCAGGAAAAGAGCTCCGGCAGAAGTCTTTCTCTGGTGTCATCATCAGGAATCAGGGTATGATACAGCGGATCCTGTGCGAAACAGACCGTTAACAGTTTCTGTAATCGTGGTAAATCTTCTTCCTGTACTCTGTACAAATTATCACTTTCCATGGTATGTAGTAATCTCCTTATTTATTGCCGGGAACATTGCTGTTCCTGGGAGTGGTAATGTTTTTTAAAAAGACAGTAGATTATTATAGATGTTATCCAACATCGCAGACAGCTTATTAACGGAGGTGTTTAAGTAGCGGATATCGTCCTTATAATAAGCCTTCTGTCTGCGCAGGGCAGCTTCCAGACGACGGATCTCACTGTCGAGTTCCGGTGTTTCTTCTTCCATGCGCTGCTTCAGTTTCTGCACGATCCCGTAGAGATTTTCGTGATGCATGATACGTCCGGCACCCCACATCAGGCGGTCTTTTGGCTGGTGAAGAATGTATTCGGTGAAGTGATAGTAAACTTCTTCATCGAAGAGAAATGCGTACATATTATTGTCTACTCGATAGAGAGCCTTCAATGCATCTGTAATATTTCCCTCGGATAAAGCCCGGCTGGCTTTTTCCAGCTGTCGGATATTTTTGGAGGCAGCTTCCTGTGGGAAAATTACTTCATCTTGCCAGTTGAGACGTACCAGATAGTCTTGTGCCTTGCGGAAAGTTTTCAGCAGCTCCAGTCCGGCATATTCCCATTTGTGGCGGAAAGCAATGCGGGTGTCGGAGTCTGAAAGTGTGGCATATTCCGCATTAATCTGGCAGATTTTGTCATAAATATTTTCGGCAGAAGCGGTAATTGTCTGCAGGTTTCTGAGCAGGACATTCTGTTCAGGATCAGCAAATGAGAGTGCATTTTCGTGGATACTTTCTGTGACTGCGTTCATGGTATTGCTGAAATTCATCGGTGGCAGGACAAGTCTGTCAATGGCCATGATCAGTTTCAGATAGCATTCATGATGAAACTGATAGACAGCTTCCTGGTAAACATCCTGATTATCATATTGGGAATGATAATAATTCTGCATGAAGGGTCCGGCGCTGAAATCATTGACTGTGGATGGGATACCTGCGATTGCCATGGAGAAATCATCAGACCATGTCTCGATGGGAGAGAGAACCGTGATCCCGTCAGGATATGCTTCCTTCGGGACAGTCAGGCTGTCTGTAAACTGTCTGATGAAATCTGCATATTCATAGGTACAGCGGATGGCATCCTGTGTATTGTGTGCGTGTGCAGGAAGTTCAAAGTTCAGGTCTGCGATCACTTTACCCTGCCAGTCAGGATGTACGCGGAATACCTGATTGTAGGCTCCTGTAGACCAGTCGTATTTGGAATCAATGATTCCCCATTCCTCGGCAGCCATTGCACAGAAAACGAGAGTGTGGGCAGGCTTATAGCCGCCCTTTACCAGTGAACGGGCAATGCCGAGCATCATGGCGACTGCCGCATTATCGTCCTGGAATCCATCGAAATAGGAATCATAGTGTGCAGACAGCAGGATCATAGAGTCTGTCTCAGTACCCTGTATTTTACCTGTGATATTGCCTGCTGTTGTGTCTGGAATGACTCTGGAACGGGCATCCAGTGATACTTTTAATGAGAATCTGCGTAATAAAGCAGCATCCTGTTCCAGAGTGTTATGGGTATCTTCTGAATCAGTGGTGTTGTCTTCGCAGGTGGAAATTTTATTTCGGAGAGAACGCTTCAGGATACGTGCATCTGCCTGAGACAGAGAGAATGCAGGTGCGAAATCAGGACCTGCGATATCCTGTGCATTCAGCGCAGACTCTGCGATTTCTCCGTAGCCGTTTGCCTGAACTGCGATCAGGGCAGCAGCGCCACGCAGATAAGCCTGATAAACAGGGAAGCTGATCCACCATTCGTCTCGCTGGTTGATCTCAACCATAACCAGCTTTCCTTTTACGTTTATGCCTTCATAATCTGCAGCAGTTCCTTTTCCCAGATAAACGAGTTCGTAATCTTCAAATCCGTCTGTCTCGAAATTTGTCTGATATCCGCCCATCTGAAAGGTGTGTTCCTGCCCGTCATCATCTGTAAATTTCAGGACTGCCTTCTCGAATTCCCATCCGTCCAGTGAGAATGTATCTCTGGTTACATCGGTAAGTCCGATAGCTTTCATTTCCCTGTATAACATATCTCCTGTAGCTGTTTCAGCAGCGGAACCTGCAGTACGATAGCCCAGAACAGGGTTTGTTTTCTCTTTTTCCATGCGTCTGGCAAGCTGGTAGGACCAGTCTGTGTCAATGCAGGAAATACAGGAATCTTCAATGTTCAATGTAATCGCCTCTTTCCTGACAGTTTGTATAATATGATCAGATATGATCAGTGCCGGAAATGTCAGGGTACTGATCTGTCTGTGGTTTATGATTTTATACTGGAAATATTTTAGCATAGAACAGCAGCAGGAACAAGACAACAGTTGTTGAGAAAAAAGCTATTTTCTGTAAAGATACTGATATTGAAAAGAAAAAATAATTTTGTTATACTTCACTTTATTGAGGTGAATAAATATGGAAGTATTGTTGGCAGGAAATACAGGATATGTAACAGAAACTTTTATAGAAGAATCATTTCCTGAATGTGATGTAGTTGTACTGGGAAATGAGATGCTGAAATCAAATCGAAAAAAGAATATATTATCTCGTCCGTTCATAAAAGATGAGAAAGAACTGAAAGAGATTTTCGAAACATATGAGTTTGAAAGAATTGTTTATTTTTCCAATTATCTGACCATGCATGGAAGGATGACCGGAGAACTGGAACAACTGAGACAGATACTTCAGTTATGCAAAAAGAATAAGGAAATAAGAATGTTGTATCTGACCGGGCAGGAGAGCATTTATAATATTACAAGTGGAAAAACACTTCTGGTATCCGCAGCAGAAAATGTAGTTATGGAATATGGAAATATGTATCAGATAAACACCAAGATTCTGAGAATTCCTCATTTATATTCAGCGGTATACACACAGGACTTTTTTTATAAGCTGTTTACAGAGGCAGAAGAAAGCGGAAAAATTGTTTTTGAGGAATCACCGGAACAAAATATTTATTTTGTATGTATGGATGATCTGGCAGAACTGCTTTATAAAGTATATGACAATTGGGGAAAAGAACGCTGTCTGAATGTTCCGGATTGTTTCAGGCAGAGTTTCAGTGATCTGGAAAAAGAAATCAGAAAGACAATTCCCGGTAAACTGGATATAAGATATCAGAACAGCGGTCAGATTTATAAGGTACAGCCGGATGATCAGATTATAAGACATGAATATGGGTGGTTTCCAAAGATATCTGTTTTTGAAGATATTCCCGGGATGTATCAGGAGTATAAAAAATTATCAGATTCAGATTTCGGACATTTTGCAAATATCAGGAATTGGATATCAAAAAATACTTTGCTGATCCACATTCTGGAATTAATCTCAGGATTTATTTTATTTGAATTTCTAAACAAATATACAGGAACTTATGCTCAGTTTAAAATGATTGACCTGAGACTTGTATTTATTGTATTTATGGGAAGTCTTTATGGAATTAATTATGGAATATCAGCAGCTGCGTTGGAAACTTGTTCTTTGATTGCAGCGTACAGGCAGGAGAATGTAAACATATATACTTTGTTTTATGAGGCTTCTAACTGGATTCCATTTATTTTTTATTTTGCCGCAGGTGCTGTCTGTGGTTATATAAGGCTGAAGAATAAAGAGGATATAGAATTTGTAACAAAAGAAAACAGACTGATCAAGGAAAAATTTTTCTTTATGCAGGAAATGTATCAGGAGACCCTTCAGGATAAAAGACAATATAAGAAGCAGATTCTCGGAAGCAGGGACAGCTTTGGAAAAATTTTTGATATAACAAGAAAGCTGGATGTGATACAGCCTCAGAAACTGTTTATGGAAACCATAAGGGTAATGGAAGATGTTCTGGAAAATCATACAATTGTACTTTATTCACTGGATTCATGGAAACGTTTTGGAAGGATGGAAGTGTCATCACCTGAAATTCGCAGAAAAATGCCGAATTCTATAAGGATTGAAGAGTATCAGAATGCGGTAGAAACGCTGGAAAAGGGTGAGGTCTGGAGAAACAGGGAACTGCTTGCCGGATATCCGGCATATATCGCAGGGATAAAGAGAAATGGAGAACTTGTAATGCTGGTATTTATTCAGGATGCAGCCAGTAGTCAGATGACATTGTATTATCTGAATCTTATCAAAATTTTATGCGGTCTGGTAGAAGTTTCTCTGCTGCGTGCACTGGAATATCAGGAAGCAGTCAGAGACAGGGAATATCTGGAAGGAACTCATATATTAAAAACAGAGTATTTTATGGAAAGGCTGAAGTTATTTCATTCCATAAAAGAACAGAAAATAGGATCATATGCTCTGCTGCAGATTGAAAATCCGGAAATGACACTGGAGGAAACAGAAAGGATATTAAAAAATAAAATCAGAGAGAATGACATACTGGGAATATCGGAGGATGGACAACTTTATCTGATACTGTCACAGGTGGATGATGCCATGTTACCGATAGTAATTGAAAGGCTCGAAAAGAACGGACTTCATTGCAGAGTGATTGACACCCGTAACGAAAGCAGGGTAGCTGAAGAATGATACAGAATATAACAGGGGTTGTTTTTATTATATTCCATATTATCTGTTGTGTTTTAGTATGGACAGGAATAAACTCCCATTTACTGAAGGTGAAGAGGTATCTCATATTACCTGTGATCTTTGTACCGGTATGGGGTATGATCTGTGTATTGCTTCTGCATTTCCAGATATTTTTTCACCAGGATAAAAAGCGTGAAATCGGAATAGAAAAAATGAAGATCAATGAAGAAATTTACAGGAGCATTATAGCACCGAAAGAAGAAAGTGACAGAAATATTGTGCCACTGGAGGAAGTGCTTCTTATTGATGAGGCCGCTATGAGGCGTGATCTGATTATGAATGTATTGAATGATGATCCGGAGAATTACATCGATATGCTTAAACAGGCAAGGATGAATGACGATGTAGAGGTTGTGCATTATGCGATCACAGGAATGGTAGAGCTGTCTAAGGAATATGAAAGCAGACTGCAGAAGATAGAATACAGATATGCAAAAGAACCGGAAAATCAACAGCTTATTTCAGAGTACTGTGATTTTCTTCAGGAGTATTTATCTCAGGGACTTCTAGAAGGACAGATGGAACTGGTGCAAAGAAATCAATATATAAAACTTCTGAAGAAAAAACTGAAATTTAAAGAGGATCTTCATACATATGTATGTCTGGCTGAGAATCAAATGCAGACGAAGGAGTATGAACAGGTGCTTAAAAGTCTGGAAAGAATGGATAAGAAGTGGCACAGAAATGAAGAATACTGGATACTCAGGATCAGATATTACGTAGAACTGAAACAGGGAAAAGAATTAAAGGAAACATTAGAGCAGATTCAGCAGGAACATATTTACCTGTCGGCGAAAGGAAAGGAGGCATTGGCTTTTTGGCAGGAATGATAAAATATTTACAGTCTTTTCGATTTAAGGGTCTGACTGTTATTCTGGGAGTTTTTCTGGCAATCAGTGTGGTGCTTTGGACAGAGCGTTCAGGAATTCAGTATCAGGCAGAGATCAAGAAGAAGGCATATCTGGACAGGGATACGGTTGTAACTGAAACACAGGCAGTCAAAAATATTGAGAGCAGTTGTCTGGTGCTGATGGACAGCAGTCAGGCAGACAGTGTGGTGGCATGGGAACAGTTTGAAAGAATTTTCATGGATATGAAAACAGGAGTAGATCTGGCAGATATCAGACAGAGTGAGATTCCTGATTTCTCAGGCTATGAAACAATAGTGGTGCTGATGTCGGATCTGAACCCATTGAAGGATGTAGTTATAAAGATTGGAAACTGGGTAGAAAAAGGAGGACGTGTTCTTTTTGCGTTAACACTTCAGAAGGATACATATGTTTCGCTCATTGAGCAGAAATTGGGAATTACAGACTCTGATTATGGAAATGTTCTGGTAGATAAAATCTATATTGATGATGATTTCATGATTGGAGGGGGAAGATCTTTCCAGATTCCGGATGCATATGATTCAGCATGGGAAGTAAGTGTTGGAGAAACGGCGAAGGTTTATGCATGGACAGATGATGAAAAGAAGGTTCCGCTTATCTGGGAAAACAGTTATGGAAAAGGTAAATTTGTAGTTGATAATTTTGGATTATGTGAAAAAGCCACAAGAGGATTTTTTGCGGCATCCTATAGCCTGCTGACAGATGTGATGGTTTACCCGGTGCTTAATGGATCTGTATTCTATCTGGATGATTTTCCATCTCCTGTACCGAGTGGAGATGGAACATATATCAAACGTGATTATGGTCTCAGCATCAAAGAGTTTTATACAAATATCTGGTGGCCGGATATGCTGGATATGGCAGAGGAACACGGTGTGAAATATACAGGTGTTATTATTGATAATTATGAGGATGATGTGTCCGGAGATGTTGTGGAACAGGAAGATGTGCAGAGATTTCAGTATTTTGGGAATATGCTGCTTCATCAGGGAGGAGAACTGGGATATCATGGATATAATCATCAGCCATTGAGCCTGTCAAATGTGGATTATGCAAATATCCTTCCATATAAAACATGGGAAAGCTATGATGCAATGAAAAAAGCCATGACAGAGCTGATACGGTTTGGAAAAGAGATGTTTCCGGGGACAGAATTGTCTGTTTATGTACCGCCGTCTAATGTGCTGTCAGATGAAGGGCGGGAAATGATCGTAAAAGAATTTCCGGAGATACGTACAATTGCAAGTAATTATTTTGTCGGAGATATGGCATATACACAGGAGTTTGAGGCTGCAGAAGATGGAATTGTGGAACAGCCCCGTATTATTTCCGGTGCAGTGATTGACGATTATATGGAACTTGCGGCTGTATCTGAACTGAATATGCATTTTGTCAATACACATTTTATACATCCGGATGATCTGCTGGACGAAGACAGAGGTGCCAGACTGGGATGGAAGAAACTGAAAAAACGGCTGGATGAATATATGGACTGGCTGTATACTTCAGCTCCATGTCTGAGAAATCTTACTGCTTCCGAACTATCAGGCGCAATACAGCGGTATGGGGCACTGGTGATCGATAAGGATGTATCAGATCAGGAACTTAATCTTAAATTAGATAATTTTTATGATGAAGCTTATATTATGATAAGAATGAATGAAGGGACTCCGGGTAATATAGAAGGTGGAGAACTGACGCATATTACCGGAAATCTCTATCTGCTTCGGGCAAAAGAGAAATCAGTGAAAATAGAAATAAGGTGAGAGAATTGAGAATCTGTCTGGTTTTAGAAGGCTGTTATCCGTATGTACATGGTGGAGTTTCTACATGGATGCATCAGTATATCACTGTTATGAAAGAGCATGAGTTTGTGCTGTGGGTAATAGGAGCACATGCATGTGACCGTGGAAAATTTGTCTATGAACTGCCGGATAATGTGGTGGAAGTCCATGAAGTATTTCTGGATGATGCATTAAAACTGAAGGAACATGGAAATCAAAATGGACAGCTGCACAGAATCAATCATTTTTCGGAAGAAGAAACAAAGAGTTTAAGAGAATTGATGGAATGCAGTCATCCTGACTGGGAAGTATTGTTTCATTTATATCACGACCGGAAAATGAATCCGATGTCATTTCTGAAAAGTGAGCAGTTTTTAAATATATTAACAGAGAGCTGTCTGGAAAAATATCCGTATATTGCATTTGCGGACGCGTTTCATACAATGCGTTCCATGCTGCTTCCGGTTTTATATCTTTTGGGTTCTGAGGTTCCTCAGGCAGACACCTATCATGCGATTTCAACAGGATACGGGGGACTTCTTGCCTGCCTTGGAGGATATGTTTACAGAAGACCGGTATTACTTACAGAGCATGGGATATACACAAGAGAAAGGGAGGAAGAGATCATCAGGGCAAAATGGGTAATCCCATCATTTAAAAAACAGTGGATTTCTTTCTTTTATATGTTATCAGAAGCAATTTATAAAAGGGCTTTTCGGGTAACCAGTTTATTTACGAATGCGATGCTTACGCAAATACAGATTGGCTGTGATGCAGAGAAATGCAGAGTAATTGAAAATGGTATTGATTATGACAGGTTGTCACAGATCCCTCTGAAAGAGGAAGATGGATGGATAGACATAGGTGCGGTAGTCCGTCTCGCACCCATTAAAGATATAAAGACTATGATATATGCATTTTATGAACTTTCATCCAGAATGGAGAATGTGAGACTTCATATTCTGGGAGGGGTAGATGACGAGGAATATGCAGATGAGTGTTATGCACTGGTGAAACAGCTGGATATCAAAAATCTTGTTTTTACAGGAAGGGTAGATATTGTACAGTATATGAGAAAACTGGATTTTACGATCCTTACCAGTATATCAGAAGGCCAGCCATTATCCGTGCTGGAGTCATTTGCGGCCAGACGCCCATGTGTAACGACTGATGTAGGATGTTGCCGGGAACTTCTGAATGGAAAAGAAGGAGATAATTTTGGATGTGCCGGTTATTGCGTTCCGCCTATGTACAGGGATGGACTTGCTTTCGCTATGGAAAAAATGTGTGAATCCAGGAGAAGACGGATCAGAATGGGAAAAAGCGGACAGGCAAGAACTAAGGCATATTACAGGCATGAGCGCATGATCAGTGAATACAGAAAACTTTACAGGGAGGTGGAGGAAGCATATGGCAGGGATTGGATTTGAACTCAAAAAACTGTTCAGCAGAAGAGGGCTGTTTGCTTCTTTCCGCGCCTATGGATATGCAGGGATTATCTGTACCGGTCCCATGTTGCTTGGTATCGTACTTCTGCTGGGGGTTATGTTTTTGTGTGACAGGACAGGCGCTCCGAAACAGAGCAGAGAATTACTGGTCTGCATGATCACATATACACTTCTTGCATCATTGACGGTAACCAGTTTCTTGTCAATGGTAGTAACAAGATTTATTGCAGATATGCTTTATGAAGAAAAAAATGAGGCAGTTCTGTCATCTTTCTGGGGTTCGACAGGCTTAATGCTCATTGCAGGAGGAATTTTATATGGGATTTTTCTGATATTTTCCGGAGTTGGGCTTATAGATAAGTTTTTATGTTTTGAGTTGTTTGGAGAACTGATCGTTACATGGAATGCGATGAGTTATCTTACTGCAATTAAAGATTACAGAGGAATTATGTTATCCTTTCTTGCTGCGATCGCTGTTACTTTTCTTTCGGGAGCTTTATTGTTGTTTCTGGGAATTTCCCATGTGGAAGCATTGATGGCTGCGGTATGCATTGGATATGGGATCATGCTTTTATGGGATGTTGTTTTACTGTATGAGTATTTTCCACAAAGTGATATCAGTGCATTCTTATTTTTAAGGTGGGCAGATGAGTTTCTGCCGCTGGCATTTACAGGACTCTGCATTAATATCGGGCTGTTTGCCCACCTTGTGATCATGTGGGCCGGACCGCTGGGGAAACAGGTAAAAGGGCTTTTTTATGGGGCACCGTCACATGACGTACCGGCATTGATCGCATTTCTGACAATTCTGATCACCACTGTAAATTTTGTGGTTTCTGTAGAAGTTAATTTTTATCCGAAATACAGGAATTATTACAGTTTATTCAATGATGGGGGAACCATTAAGGATATTATGCAGGCCGGTACAGAAATGCTGGATGTACTGAACAGAGAATTGAAATATACCGCTTTGAAGCAGTTACTGACTACTGCGCTGGCGATTTCAATGGGTGAGAGTCTTTTGAAGTACCTTCCTTTGGGATTTAATGATCTGATGTATGGATATTTCCGGACACTTTGTGTTGGTTACGGCATTTATGCAGTTGCAAATACGATGCTTCTGCTTCTTTTATATTTTACAGATTACAGGGGAGCATTGGCTGCTTCTGTAATTTTTGCCGTGGGAACTTCTGTGTTTACTGTGATTTCACTGTTTTGTCCGCAGGTATATTATGGCTTTGGGTTTCTTGCAGGATGTGTACTGTTTTATTTTATAGTTATGATCCGTCTGGAACGTTATACCAGACGTCTGCCATATTATATTCTCAGCATACAGCCGGTGGTAGCAGAAGACAAATCGGGGGTATTTACCAGAATCGGATATTTTATGGATGAGAAACTGGAAAGGAGAACGAGCGTTGACAGGAATTAAAAAAATAAATCTGATAAGTGCAGTATTAGTCAGTCTTTCTCTCTGTGGAGGCTGCACTCTGGAAAAAGCGGGAAACTCTTCACAGGATCAGACAGTACAGGAAGATAACAAAACAGAACAGGTAAAGGCGGAAAAAGCGGAGAAAGAAGAAATCAATGAGATTCATTTAAGAGATAAGGATTCTTTGTATGAAAATGATGATGATACCAGTGTTGTTACCATGTATCTTACTGTATCTAAGGGAAATTCATCGGAAAATACATATCATACATGGAAGGAAATCAACAGCTATTCTGTTTATGATTACGAAGATATGGGAGTGGAGAGATATCAGGTGGCAGGACTTTTGCAGGTGGGAGATGAGAATGGACCGACAGAAGGGGAAGTCGGATATGGAGAACGCGTGCCTAATGCAACTGTTCAGATCAGGGGCCAGACATCCAGCCAGAATGCACAAAAAAATTATAAAATTGAGTTAAAAAAGAATAAAGGAACGTGGAGAGGCCAGAGAACCATTAACCTGAATAAACATATGACAGAAGGAATGCGCTTTCGAAATAAGCTGGCATATGATCTGATCAGGGGAATTCCTCAGATGGTTGGTTTACGTACACAGTTTGTGCATTTGTATGTAAAGGATAATACAGAAGAATCAGGTGGAAAATTTGAGGATTATGGAATTTATACACAGGTTGAACAACTGAATAAGACGGCATTAAAGAGTCATGGACTGGATTCAAACGGACAATTGTATAAGATTAATTCTTTTGAATTTTATCGCTACGAGGATATTATAAAAAAAGAAGATGATGCAGGATATGATAAGACAGCCTTTGAAAAAATGCTGGAAATAAAAGGGGATTCAGATCATACCAAATTGATCGATATGCTGACAGATCTGAATGATTATTCTATAGGGATTGAAGATGTACTGAAAGAACATTTTGATGAAGAAAATATTGTTTACTGGATGGCATTTCAGATTCTGATGGGAAACGTAGACACACAGAACAGAAATGTTTATTTATACAGTCCTCTGAATTCAGATATCTGGTACTTTATTGCCTGGGATAACGATGGCTGTCTGATGAGACCGGAATATGAATTAAGGAATTTTTCGGATCAGAACAGCTGGGAAAAGGGAATCAGCAATTACTGGGGAAATATTCTGTTTCAAAGGTGTCTGAAGTCACGGTCTTTCCGGGAAAAATTAAATGATGCCATTCTGGATCTGAGGGAATATCTGAACAAAGATATGCTCACATCAAAGATAGAGAGCTATAAGAATGTACTGAAGCCCTATTTATATTTGATGCCTGATGCAGAGTATGAACCGCTTACATCTGAACAATACGATCAGATTGCAGCATCACTTCCTGATGAGATAGAGAAGAACTATCAGTTATATCTGGAAAGTCTGGAAACACCAATGCCATTTTATATAGGTGTTCCGACAATAGACGGTGATAAGCTGAAATTTAACTGGGATGTATCTTATGATCTGGACGCAGAGGACATTACGTATTCTGTAGAGGTTGCAAGAGATTATCTATTCCGGGATGTGATCTATCAGAACACAACACTGATTGTTCCGGAAGCCGAGATGGACCTTCCGGAAGCAGGACAGTACTTTGTGAGAGTAAGAGCAACAAATACATCTGGAAAAACGCAGGATGCATTTGATTATTATGTAACAGATGAAGGAAAATATTATGGTATGAGGTGCTTTTACATAACAGAAGATAGTACGGTAGAGGAAGACGATTATGAAGAAGGCTGACAGGAAGAAAGAACGTTTTCGTAACGAGTGGAAATATCTTATCAGTACCAGTGAGAAAGAAGTCCTGAATCTTCGGATGAAGCCACTTATGAAACTGGATCCTCATGCAGAAAATGGAGGATATCTGATACGGAGCCTGTATTTTGATGATTACTGGAACAGTGCATATGAAGAAAAGGAAAGCGGCGTTCTTATGAGGAAGAAATACAGGATACGAATTTATAATTATAGTGCTGAAAGTATCAAGCTGGAAAGAAAAAAGAAGTTCGGCAGTTATATTTATAAAGAAGATGCCCCTCTGACAAAAGATGAGGTGCAAAAAATTCTTTCCGGCGAGTATGAATTTCTTCTGAAAAGCCCGTATAATCTTTGCAGGGAATTTTACATAGAATGTATGAGTAATATGATGCGGCCGAGAACAATCGTAGATTACGAGAGAGAACCATGGATCATGGATGAGGGAACAGTCAGGATTACATTTGATACAGATGTCAGAGCGGCTGTTGGAAGCTATGACATTTTCGACAGTACGCTTCCGGCTTTATCTGTACTGGAACCGGGAAAACTGATCATGGAAGTGAAATTTACAGAGATGCTGCCTCAGATTCTGAGAAATCTTCTGCCGCCGCAGGCAGCAGAATTTACAGCAGTTTCCAAATATGTACTGTGTTATGAAAAAACGCGGTACATGAATGGATTTGAGTATTGGTATGATACACAGGGGAGGATGATAAGATGAGTGTACAGGATATGATAAAAAAATCTGTACTGGAATCAGGAATGTTCAGTCAGTATGATATACCTAAGATATTGGCTGCTCTGGCAGTGGCTTTGATTTTGGGAAGTGTGATTTATCTGGTTTATCAGAAATTTTATGTTGGAGTTATTTTCTCCAGAAGTTTTGCAGTTACACTTGTGGGAATGACAGTGCTTACCTGTATGGTAACACTTGCGATCAGCAGCAATATTGTGATTTCTCTTGGTATGGTTGGTGCATTGTCTATTGTACGTTTTCGTACAGCAATTAAAGATCCGATGGATCTTCTGTATCTGTTCTGGGCAATCACATCGGGGATTACAGCCGGTGCAGGTATGTATGCATTAACTCTGTTGACAGCTGTGATTATCATTCTGATGATCACCCTGTTTTATCACAAACAACAAAATGGAAGAATTTATATTGCAGTGATTCATTATCAGGGAACTCAGGCGGGAGATGAAATTATCCGTTGTTTTGGAAAAAGAAAATATTTCGTAAAATCAAAAACTATGCGCAATGAAAAAACAGAAATGGCAGTGGAAATATATTGCAGACAGAATGATATGGAGTTTATGGAAAAAATCCGGGATATCGGTGGAGTGGAAGATGTTACATTGATTCAGTATAATGGAGAATATCATGGCTAAAAGTCAGAAACGATATCTGGTTCTGTTGGGTTTTGGACTTTTAGTTATTATAGCAGCAGGAGTATGGATGGTATTTGGAAGAAAAACTCAGATATATGAAAAAACAGAAGAAATTTTTGGAAATCCATTAATGGGATATGCACCTTGTGCCTGGGAAGAAACAATAGGAGAGGATATATCTTTACTGTATATGGATATTACCTGGGCTGAACTGGAACCGGCGGAAGGAAAATATGACTGGGAGAAAATCGAAAGAGAAAATCAGACTGACAGATGGAGAGAAGAAGGGAAACACCTGGTACTGAGGTTTGTGTGTGATATTCCCGGGGAGGAAAAGCATATGGACATTCCACAATGGCTATATGACAAAACTGATCATGCGGGAACCTGGTATGATATGGAGTATGGAAAGGGATATGCTCCTGATTATAATAATGAACAGATGATACAATATCACAAAAGGGCAGTTAATGCACTTGGAGAGCATTTTGGCAGAGATGGACTGGTCAGTTATATCGAACTTGGAAGTCTGGGGCACTGGGGAGAATGGCATGTAAATATTTCCGCAGGAATACAGAGTCTGCCGGAAGAATCTGTAAGAGAACGTTATATGATTCCATGGACAGAGGCCTTCCCTGATTCCATGATACTGATGAGAAGACCTTTTAGTGAGGGAGAACATTATGGAACAGGTCTCTACAACGATATGACCGGACAGCCAGAGAGCACAGAGGAATGGTTTCGCTGGATTAATGAAGGCGGTGAGTTTGACCAGACTCATGAGAAAAAAGGGTTATCCGCAATGAAAGATTTCTGGAAAAAGTTTCCTTCCGGAGGTGAGTTTACAAGTTCAATTACAATGAAAGATTTGCTTGACACAAATCTGGATCAGACAATAAATCTGATAAAGAAAGCACATACTACTTTTCTTGGACCGAAAATAGCGGATAAAACTTATGAAAATGGTTATAGGAAAGTTTTAGGAAGCATGGGATATCGTTTGTGGATTTCGCAAGCAAGCCTTATTCAGATGCCGGGTTATGTCAGCCTGAATCTTAAATGGAAGAATGATGGAGTTGCACCATTTTATGAAGACTGGCCTGTATGGGTTCTGGTAGAAGATGAGGATGGAAATAGTCTTGAAAAAGAAGCGGTTGACATTTCGTTAAAATCACTTCTGCCGGAAGAAACTTTACAGACAAAAACAAGAATGCAGGTAAAAAAGCTGATCTCACTGGCCGGAAAGAAATATAAGATCAGTATAGGTATTGAAGATCCGATGACTGGGAAATTAGCTGTTCGATTTTCAATGAAAGGAACTTATAATGAAGGGAAAAATTATCTTTTTCAGTAAACTGAAAGAGTTACGTTTTGATATTTAGAAACTAAAATTACCTTATTTAATTACTATAAATGAGCAAATTTGAAAAAATGCACAAAATTATCCTGCTAATTTCATAAATGCTTCAAAATCATCACTTGCTTTTGCACATAGGAATAGATACTGATACTTTTCCTGATGAACGGCACTACAGATTCGATGATATCCATCTTGAAAAGACCGATATCCGCCAGTTCCTGTGACACAAATATAATGTGTCAGTGACATCAACAGCCAGTACCTCTGTATTCCCTTTGAGGAGCGTATCTGGTATGTATCCAGGGCCAGATGGTTTTTGCATTGCCTGAAAAATATCTCAATCGGCCATCGACAAACATAACAGGAAAGGATCTCCTGTGTAGATAAGGATACATTTGTGCTAATGAAAGCACGTAGTGCTTTAGGATTACCAAATGCTTTTTCAGGATAGCTTAAAAGAACAACTGCATTTTCTATGCCGCTGAGGTTTCCCTCATACCGGTACACATAATAGTTGCGTTTTTTGACTGTGACGAGGTCAAATCCTTTATGTGTTGTGGATCGTTCAGCAGCCAGTTCACTGAGTTTCTTTTTCATTCCTGATGGATACAGCAGACGGTTTGTTTTCAAAGCACCAATGGTATGGAACCCTTTCTGTACAAAAGTATTGATTATTTTTTCAGAAACATACCAGCAGTCACAAAGGAAATAAGACATTACTGGTGGAACAGGCAGTTCCTTTGCAATATTTTGTACAATATCAATCTTGGAAATTGATTTATTGTACATTACAAAAGCATAGTTCAGGACAATGCCGTTACAGGAAAGCATAACAGCTACTGCCTGATGTCCGTAGTCTTGTTTCCCCTTTAAATGGGATTGGTGAAAGTACGCATCTTCAATCGGATGCAGAGCCTGTGACGAAGGCTTTGTCTTTGAAGCTATCGTATCGTCTACAATGCAGAAAACAGGCTTTCCGGTGCGTGCTGCTTCTGAATAAATAATCTCTATAACAGAACGTTTTAACGTATCTAAAAGTAGAGAATCATCCCATTTCCCTGAATTAAGGAAATGTGCAATCGTAGTTCTGTGACAGGAACTGTTTTTAGCAAAATCCGTGGTTTTTCCATGATATCCTGAAATGAAAATGCTGATCAGGATACTTATAAGGTGGTTTATCACCCGGTTCGAATAAAATTTGCATAAATTTAATTTCTTAAGCTGGTTGTATATGAATGCGGAATGATGTATAGTATTTGCGAGAGACACCTTCTTTCGTAAATGTTGCAAATGTTTGTTTAGGCACTTTCATTATACAACACACGGAATCGAGGTATCTTTCTTTTATGCAAAATCACGAACTTGCTCATTTATAGTAGTAAAAATATTTTAGCATAAACAAAGAAATGCCACAAGAGAAGGTAGTGCTGCAAAGAGACCCTTATTATGGAATAGATACTGGAATCTGAATATTCAAGACCATAGTAAAAGTGAATAAAAAAACATATAAATATTAGATGTAAATTATTGACGTTAACCAAATGGAATTATATAATAAAAATATAATGAAGTTGGGGAAAAGCCTTAGCGCGGAGTAAAAATAGTTTTTGACTTTTAGCCCCTGATATCATATTATAAAAATAATGCATGTTTCCAGTAATATGGAATTAAAAGGGAAACCGGTGCAAGTCCGGTACGGTCCCGCCACTGTAAAAGGGAGCTTTTTATCATATATGTCACTGCTTAAGAGGCGGGAAGACGATAAAATGCGATGAACTTAAGTCAGGAGACCTGCTTGCATTAAAAAAGGTTATTTCTTACGGTGTATAAGAAAGGCTTTATTTTTATACCTAAAATACATTTTAAGAAAAAGATCTTTTTTATTTCAGGAAAGGATGTGAGAAAAGAAAACTTGAATTTTTATACAAATACGACAGAAAGGTAAAAAAGGAATGAAAAAGATAATAAGTTTTATATTGACAATGATTATGCTGCTTACCTGCACCAGTATTTCAGTTATGGCAGCTGACACTCAGAGTGATACAACAAATCAGGACGGAAAAATGACAATAGGAGTGTCCGTATATAATCTGAATGATGCAGAAGTAAGAGCATTTAGAAATTATTTTGAAAATTATGTCGGCATGGCTTTTGATGTCGAGTTTTTATATTCTTCCAGTATAAGTACAGCAGAAGAAGAAATCAGCTTTATCAACGAGCTTCATGAAAGAAATGTAAAGGGAATTATTTCTTTCCTTTCCTCAGATCTTGAAGAAGTTCTTCCGGTATGTGAAGAATATGGTATGTATTATGTACGTGGCTCAGGAACGATCAGTGATGAAATGTATGAGAAAGTAAAGGATAATCCTTATTTTCTGGGAACAATAGGAACATCTGTTGAAACAGAAATGGATGCGGCTGCCAATATGGCGGAGTATTTTGTTTCAGAGGATCAGAATAACCAGAATCATTACATAATAGCATGTGGAGGATCTGCTATCGGTAATGAGATGCATCGTCTGAGAACGATTGGTATTCTGAATAAGCTTCAGGAAGCATATGGCCTGTCATATGAGAAGTCTGTAGAAGAACTGGTGAATACGCAGGATACTGAAGAAATTGAAACAGGCAGTGACATTAAGATTACTCTGGTTCCGGGGTATCCAAAAGATCACCTGGATGAAAAGCTGGCTGATTCGCTGAATACAGGAGAGTATAATGTTATTCTGAGTGTAGTGAGCGCAAGTGATTTTATCAAGATAATTGATGCTTATGAAGAAGAGAACAGTACAGATGTATTGTTGGGTTCCATTGACTGTTTTACAGAAGATACATACGAAATGTTTAATAAAAAGGGATATAACGGCAAGGAAAGAATCGACTATCTTGTAGGAAAATACGGTGCTATCGTTGCACCATCATTTGTTGCCATGAAAAATGCTCTGGAAGGCTTTGCAGAAGATTACCGTGAAGATGGAAGTGCTTTCCGGCTGCAGCAGTCATTCTGGACAGCGGATTCAGTAGATGAGTTTAATAAGCAGTATGCGTTATCTATTGGAATGTATGATAATACATATAGTGTAGAGGACATGATGGAAGTTCTGAAATCCTATACACCGGAAACAAATTTTGAGAAATTCCGGAAATTTACGGAAAAATAGATAGAAAATAAGAGTCTAAAATAATTGACGTATACATGATGGTATGTTATGATAAATGAGTATTCATACGGTCATTTAATGATTTTAGAGATAAGTTCAGACCAGCAGAAGCGTCCTGCTGGTCTGATTAAAAGGGAAACCGGTGTAAATCCGGTACGATCCCGTCACTGTGATAGTTGGTTTTCAGCTGAATGCCACTGGAAGATATTTTTCTGGGAAGGTGCTGAAAATGGGTAAGCTTAAGTCAGGAGACCTGCTTATTTCTGGTAAAAGAGATTCTTGCGGACGACGAGAAATCCTGATTAAGAGTTACAACTTCATGTGTTGCATATATATGTTTGATTCTTTAATGGTAAGATTTCGTGACGGATGTGGGAGCATCTGTCTTTTTTTTCGTTCAAAATCACAGGAATGGACAGTATGAGAAGGAAGAAAAACAACGAAGAAACAAAAAAAGAAAGGAAGTAAAGGATGAAAAAAACAAAAAGAGAATTACTTGTGTTAGCAGCGGCAACAACAGTTGCATTATTAATGGGAGTTACTGTACAGGCGAAGGGTGATGAGAAGGTTTTAAACTTCGGATGTCAGATGTACACAGATGGATGTGTAAACAGTGCAAATGATGAAAACAGTGGATGGAATGCTATGAGATATGGTATTGCTGAAGCATTATTTAAATTCGATGACAATATGGAAGTTATCCCGTGGCTTGCTGAGAGTTATGAAGTAAATGACGAGCATACAGAATGGACGATCAAGCTGAAAGACGGAATTAAATTCTCTGACGGATGTGATTTAACTCCGACAAAGGTAAAAGAGTATTTTGATCACATGAAAGAGGTAGGACCTTCCGGATCTGCCAAACCGGAGAAATATCTGGAATTTGAAGCAGAAGTTACTGTAGATGATGATGCAAATACTATTAACATCAAAACAAGCAAACCATATGCAAACCTTGTAGGACAGCTCTGCCACCCAACTATGGGAATCACAGATGTAGAACATATTGAAAACTACGATAATGGAATTATTGGAACAGGTCCATACAAGATTGAAGAATTCAATGGTGTAGGTGTTGGTTATACATTAGCTGCAAATGAGTATTATCGTGAAGATGTTCCATACGATAAGATCAATCTGCTGTTCATGGGAGATAACTCCGCAAAAACAATGGCTCTCCAGAGTGGTCAGGTAGACTTGGTTGAGAATATCACAAATGTAGCAGATATTCAGGATTTCCAGGACAGTGATGACTTTACTGTTGATATTGCATCCGGTGTACGCTGCGGATTTGCATGGATGAACTTTGATGGTGTTCTTGGAAACAAAACACTTCGTCAGGCAATCCTGATGGCAATTGACTATGATACAATCTGTAATTCCAGAACAATCGGTGGACTTTATACACCAGGATTTTCCGTACTGCCATCTACTCTGAACTATGATTACGACAAACTTGAGAATCCATATACCTATGATCCGGAAAAAGCAAAACAGATTCTGGATGATGCAGGAATCGTTGACACAGATGGAGATGGAATCCGTGAACTGGATGGCCAGAATATCAACCTTAGATATATTTCTTATGAAAACCGTCTTCTGAATGACTTTGCAGATGCTCACGCACAGTATCTTGCAGAAATCGGCATCGGTGTTGTTCCTGAATACGGAAGCTCAGATGATCAGTGGAGTAAACTTGCAGCACTGGATTATGACTTTAATAACAATAACTGGATCACTGTTGGTACCGGAGATCCTCTGGCATATATGGCTAACTGGGCAACTGATACCAGCTACTGCGCATACTCCAACCCGGACTATGATAAGTTATATGAAGAATTAAAAGGTGAAATGGATCCGGAAAAGAGAAAAGATCTGATCTTCCAGATGCAGCAGATCCTGGTAGATGATGCAGCGGTTCTGATTGATGGATACTACAACTCATCTATGATCTACAGTAAGAAAGTTGGTTCTGCACATATCCATACAGCAGATTACTACTGGCTGTCAACAGAAATTACTCCTGCAGAATAAGAAAAGTCTGCGAATTGTGAAGTTACTGAATAGTTACAAACAGAAATAAAAAGAGGTGTCTTTTTTGAGTAAAAAGCAAATAATCAAGCGTTTATTACAGATTGTGATCGTATTGATCGGTATCAGCTTTATTACATTTGCACTGACCTTTATGTCACCAGGTGACCCTGTACGAAACATGTACACGGCAACCGGTGTAATGCCTACTGAAGAAATGGTTCAGGAGACACGCGAGGAACTTGGTCTGAATGATCCGTTTCTGGTGCAGTATACCAGATGGCTTAAGAACTGTCTGAAAGGTGACTTTGGCAAATCATACAGCTTAAATAAACCAGTTACAGAACTTCTTGCAGCCAGATTATGGCCGACTTTGAAACTTACATTAATGGCCATGATCCTTATGCTGGTTATTTCTGTACCTTTAGGTATGTTGTCTGCCATATATAAAGATAAATGGATCGATTATCTCGTCCGGGGAATTACATTCCTCGGATGTGCGATGCCTAACTTCTGGGTTGGACTTCTGTTAATGCTGGCATTCTGTGTTTATATCAATGCATTTCCGGTTATCAGTTCTGCGGGAGACTTTAAGAGTCTGTTTCTTCCGGCTTTGACACTTGCGATTGCAATGTCTTCCAAATATACCAGACAGGTAAGAACAGCGGTGCTGGATGAACTGAGTCAGGATTATGTGATCGGTGCACAGGCAAGAGGAGTAAAGAAATCAAAGATTATCTGGGGCAATGTATTTCCAAATTCATTGCTTCCGCTGATCACAATGTTTGGTCTTTCCATAGGATCACTTCTTGGAGGAACCAGTGTTGTAGAAGTAATCTTCTCTTATCCGGGTCTTGGAAACCTTGCAGTTTCAGCAATCACATCCAGTGATTACAATCTGATCCAGGGATATGTATTATGGCTTGCCCTGATTTATATGGTCATTAACCTGATCGTTGATGCATCTTATGTTTATATTGATCCACGTATGCGTTTAAAGGAGTAGAATCATGAAAAAGAAAAACAGATTTTTAGCAAATAAAACTTTTGTCGTGTTTTCTATTCTTGCAGTCTGTATTATTCTGACAGCAGTATTTGCACCGGTGGTAACCAGAGGGGTTGACCCGTTAAAAGGTTCTCTGGTAGATGCACTGCTTCCGCCATGCAAGGAACATATTTTTGGAACCGACAAAATGGGCAGGGATATTTTTTCAAGAGTTATTTATGGAGCACGTGCATCTCTGTCAGCAACCTTTGGTGTTGTTGCCCTGATCTTTCTGGTGGGAACTGTTACCGGAGTCCTTGCAGGATATTTCGGAGGTGTCATTGATGCTGTTATTATGCGAATTGCAGATATGATGCTTGCTTTCCCAGGACTGGTACTTGCTCTTGCTGTTGCAGGTATTATGGGCGCAAGTATCAAAAATGCGATCATCGCTATTGTAGTAGTAAGCTGGACCAAATATGCGCGTCTGGCACGAAGCCTAGTTATGAAGATCCGTGACAGGGATTATGTATCAGCAGCGATCGTTACCGGTTCCAAAACACCGTATATGCTGTTTCGATATATGCTTCCAAATGCACTTCCTACACTGATCATTACTGCTGCCACAGATATAGGTTCCATGATGCTGGAACTGGCAGCAATGTCCTTCCTGGGATTTGGCGCGAAGCCGCCGGCACCGGAATGGGGTTATATGCTGAATGAAGGAAGAGCGTGTATGCAGTCCGCTCCGTGGCTGATGATCTTCCCGGGTCTTGCTATTTTTGTAGTAGTTGTTGTATTTAATATGCTTGGGGATTCCATCCGTGATATCCTCGATCCAAGAAATGAGTAGGAGGAATAAACATGCTGAAATTAGATAATGTGACAATCTCCTACAAAAATGTTCCAACTGTTCAGAACTTTAATCTGGATATGAAAGAGGGACAGATCGTTTCTCTGGTAGGAGAATCCGGAAGTGGAAAAACCACTGTTATCCGTGCTGTTCTGGGACTTCTTGCAGGTGGCGGTAAGGTCACAGAAGGAAGTATTACGTTTGAAGGAGAAGACCTTTTATCCTATACACCGGAACAGTGGAGAAAACTTCGTGGTTCTGATATTTCCATGATTTTTCAGGACAGTGGTGCAATGATGAATCCGACACGTAAAGTCGGAAAGGTATTTACAGAATATATTCTTACTCATGAGAACATTTCCAAGAAAGAGGCATGGAGTAAGGGAATCGCAATGCTGGAGCGAATGAGACTTCCGTCTCCGGATAATATTATGGAATCTTATCCTTTCCAGTTATCCGGTGGTATGAGACAGCGAGTTGGTATTGCGATGGGAATGACTTATCAGCCGAAGCTTCTTCTTGCAGATGAACCGACTTCTGCACTGGATGTAACAACACAGGCGCAGATCGTACGTCAGATGATGAAGCTCAGAGATGATTACCATACAGGCATTATTGTAGTAACCCATAATCTGGGTGTAGCTGCCTACATGTCAGATTATATTGTTGTAATGAAGAACGGAAGAATGGAAGACCAGGGAACAAGAGAGTATATTCTGAAAGAATCAAAGAACGAATATACCAGAAAACTTCTGGAAGCAGTTCCATCCCGGGGAGGTGAACGATATGTCTGAAAAAAGAGAAGTCATACTGGAAGCGAAACATGTAACCAGAAGATTTGCGGCATCACATGGACGTACTCTGCTGGCGAACAATGACATCAATCTGAAAATGTACAAAGGCGAAACACTGGGTCTTGTAGGAGAATCCGGATGTGGTAAGAGTACATTTATGAGATTTCTGGTTTCTCTTGATACACCTTCAGAGGGTGAGATTCTGTACCGCGGTACAGATATCACGAAATTAAAGGGAGAAGAACTGAGAAATAACCGTCAGAACATTCAGATGGTATTTCAGGACCCGACCTTATCTTTTAATCCGAAAATGAACATTCGTGATATTGTGTGCGAACCTTTGATGAATTTCAAAAAGATTAAGAAATCTGAGAAGGATGCTGTCTGCAGAAAACTTCTTGAGATGGTAGAATTACCGGGAGATTTTGCGGATCGTTATCCTCACAATATGAGTGGTGGACAGCGTCAGCGTGTTGCAATCGCGAGAGCACTGGCACTGGAACCGGAAATCGTTGTTCTGGATGAAGCAACTTCCGCTCTTGATGTTTCTGTTCAGAAAACAGTAATTGAACTGATCACGAAGCTTCAGAGAGAAAAGAACATCACATTTGGTTTTATCTGTCATGATATTGCACTGGTTCAGTTAGTGGCACATCAGGTAGCCGTTATGTATCTTGGAAACCTCGTAGAGGTTCTTCCGGGAAAAGATCTTGATATGAAAGCAATGCATCCATATACAAGAGCACTGATGGGTGCAGTATTTGATATTAATATGGACTTTTCCAAACCAATCGAGAGTATTGAAAGTGAGGCTCCGAGCCCACTGGATCTTCCACAGGGATGCCCGTTTCAGGGAAGATGTGAGCATTGTATGGATATCTGCAAAAAAGAGAATCCAAAACTTGTGGAAGTGGAAGATGGACACAGTGTTGCCTGCCATTTGTTCCAAAAGGGCAGTAAATAATGAAAAAAGATAGTCTGATCTCTGAAAATATAGGAAAAGCATTATTACTTTTTGTACTTCCACTGATTGCGGGAAGTCTGATCCAGCAGTTGTATACAACAGTTGATGCGGTTATCGTCGGACAGTTTACGGGAAAAGTCGGACTTGCTGCAATTGATTCTGTACATACACTTTTTAAGTTTCCGATTAACTTTATGAATGGTCTTGCAACTGGTGCGACGATTATGATCTCCAGATATTTTGGAGCAAAAGATAAAGAAGGACTGCATTGCGCAGTGCGGACAGCTCTTTTGCTTGCCGGTATTCTGGGAATTATCTGTGCAGCAGCCGGTGCTGTTTTTTCTCCATGGCTGCTTGATATCATGTCTGTTCCGGAAGAAGTTCGTGCAGGATCACTAATCTACTGCCGCATTTATTTTGGCGGAATATGGGCAATGATCCTTTATAACATGATGGCAGGAGTCCTGCGAGCGTTTGGAGATTCTAAAAAGCCATTATATGTACTGGTCGTATGCAGTGTGGTTAATATTGTTGTAGACCTCATACTGGTAGGACTTATGCATACTGGTGTTGGAGGAGCGGCAGCAGCTACTGTACTTTCTCAGATTGTAAGTGTTGTACTTACCGCATATTTTCTTGTGAAATCTGATTTCCTGGAAGAAAAGATAGGAATCAGAACTATGAAAATCTGCAAAGAGCATATGGGGATGATGGTAAAAAAAGGTTTCCCGTTAGCTCTTCAATCTATGTTGTTTCCAATTGCCAATTCTATTGTTCAGGCAAGTGTCAACACAATGGGAACTGACAGTATTGCGGCATGGGGAATTTGTGATAAACTGGATTTACTGATCTGGCTGATCGCGGATTCTATGGTACCTGTACTGACGACATATACCGCACAGAATCTCGGTGCCGGTAAGACGAAGAGAGTAAAGAAAGGAGCACTGATCGGTACTGGGTTATCTGTAATCGCAGTAGGAATTATCAGTCTTGTTCTTTACTTCGGTTCAGGACTGATTGGACCGTTGTTTATTGATCAGAAAGACGTTCCGACACTGATCCCGCTGGTTGTAAGATATATGCAGATGATGGCACCTTTTTTTGTATTTTATGCAGTTGCAGAGGCGCTTTCAGGAGCCTGCTGTGGTCTGGGTGAAACGCTGGTACCGATGATTACTACATTACTTACAATTTGCCTGTTTCGAGTAGTATGCATTTTGCTTGTTTTACCGTCATTTAAAACAATGGAATGTATTGTATGGATCTATATTGGATCATGGGTTGTGTCCGGTGTTGCTTTTGCTGTTTTATATCTGGCAAAAGTCAGGAAACTCTACCATAAGAAAATTAAATAAAAAGATTGCAATCATTTTGTAAATGATAGATGACACAGAGGATATGGCAGGAAGAATGATCAGGCGGTATCCTCTGTTTTTATATATTTGCTATTTTTCTAACATTAAGCTATTGACAGAGGACGAAAATCTGTTATAATAAAATAAACAAATGAACAAGTGCTCATATGATAATGTGAAAAAATATTCATGAGCCAGAAAGGAAAAAATACTATGAAAAAGACTTACAAAATTGACGTAGACTGCGCAAACTGTGCAAATAAAATGGAGGAAGCTGCTAAGAATACAGCAGGTGTTAAGGATGCAACTGTAAACTTCATGATGCTGAAAATGATCGTTGAATTTGAAGACGGACAGGATCCGAAAGCAGTTATGAAAGATGTTCTGGCAAACTGCAAGAAAGTAGAAGACGACTGCGAAATCTATCTTTAATTCAGGAACGATTTCTGTTGATAATATATTTACGGGAATTGTCGTAAATTAGCAGAGAGGGACTGCGGCACAGAGATATATCAGGCGGTTATGGTTATCCACTGATATATATTCTGGCGGCGGTCCTGTTTTATAAGAAGTGAGGTATTAAGATGAATAAGAAGCAAAAAAAGATGCTGATCAGAATCATCGTAGCGGCGGTATTGATCGTGCTTTTTTCTAAATTGCCGATAGATGGATATGTCAGATTTGGACTGTTTATGATTCCATATCTGGTAATTGGCTATGATATTCTTCAGAAAGCATTTAAAGGTATCAGAAATAAACAGGTATTTGATGAGAATTTCCTGATGGCAGTAGCTACTGTGGGAGCAATCCTGCTTGGAGATTATTCCGAAGGTGTTGCGGTTATGTTGTTCTACCAGATCGGAGAACTTTTCCAGAGTTATGCAGTAGGAAAGAGCAGACGTAACATCAGTGAACTGATGGATATCCGTCCGGATTATGCCAATATTGAAGTAGATGGAAAACTTGAACAGGTAGACCCGGATGAAGTTGAAATTGGTACTGTAATTGTTGTACAGCCAGGAGAAAAAGTTCCGATTGATGGTGTGATCATTGATGGTGTTTCTATTTTAAATACCAGTGCTCTGACCGGAGAAAGCCTTCCAAGAGATGCAAAAGCCGGGGATGAAGTAATCAGCGGATGTATCAATATGACAGGTGTTCTGAAAATCCGTACGATCAGAGAATTCGGAGAATCTACCGTATCCAAGATTCTGGAACTTGTGGAGAATTCCAGTTCCAGAAAATCAAAATCAGAGAATTTTATTTCAAAGTTTGCCAAATATTATACTCCGGTTGTATGCTACGGAGCACTTGCACTTGCTTTTATTCCTCCGATCGTACTTTTGATCATGGGAAAACCGGCTATGTGGGGTGATTGGATTTACCGAGCACTTACTTTCCTGGTAATCAGCTGTCCATGCGCACTGGTGATCAGTATTCCTTTAAGCTTCTTTGCAGGAATCGGTGGAGCAAGTAATCAGGGCGTTCTGGTTAAAGGTTCCAACTATCTGGAAACACTTGCACAGACCAGCTATGTAGTATTTGATAAAACTGGTACAATGACACAGGGTGTTTTTGAAGTAAGCGGAGTTCATCATAATGAGATTTCAGATGAAAAACTGCTGGAATATGCAGCTCTTGCAGAATGTTCTTCTTCCCACCCGATCAGTAAGAGTCTTCAGAAAGCATATGGAAAACCAATTGACAGAAACAGAGTCACAGATATTGAGGAAATCAGCGGTAACGGTGTGACTGCAAAAGTGGATGGTATATCTGTAGCAGCAGGAAATGCGAAATTAATGAAACGTCTTGGAATTTCCTATCAGGAATGTCATCATGTGGGTACAGTAATTCATATGGCTGTAGATGGAAAATATGAAGGTCATATTCTTATTTCTGATATTCTGAAACCTCATGCAAAAGAAGCAATTGCAGAATTGAAGAAAGCAGGCATTAAGAAAACAGTTATGCTTACCGGCGATTCTAAACGTGTTGCAGACCAGGTAGCAAAAGAACTGGGAATTGGGGAAGTTTACAGTGAACTTCTTCCGGCAGATAAAGTAAGTAAAGTAGAAGAATTACTTCATCAGAAATCCGAAAAAGAGAAGCTTGCATTTGTGGGTGACGGTATCAATGATGCGCCGGTACTGTCCAGAGCAGATATTGGTATTGCTATGGGTGCACTGGGTTCTGATGCAGCGATTGAAGCAGCAGATATCGTACTGATGGATGATGATCCGCTGAAAATTTCCAAAGCGATTAAGATTGCAAGAAAGTGTATTCATATTGTATATGAGAATATTTATTTTGCAATTGGCATTAAGATTTTGTGTCTGATACTTGGTGCGCTGGGAATTGCCAATATGTGGATGGCTATTTTTGCAGATGTAGGTGTTATGATCATTGCGGTATTAAACGCAATCCGTACTTTATTTGTAAAAAACCTGTAACTGTGAAGGTACTGAACAGTTACAAAAATTTATAGAATAACAGACAGTTGCAGACAGGAAGGAAAATGGTGAAAGCGTGGAAAAACATAAAGACGAGGCTTGTGACTATTATGAAATTCATGAAGATTCAATGGAAATTATAAATAAAACAATGCCAGAAGAGACGGAACTTGAGGATTTGGCAGATTTGTTTAAGATTTTCGGAGATTCTACAAGAATCCGTATTCTGTTTGTGCTTTTCGAAACAGAGGTATGTGTATGCGACCTTGCGAAAGCACTGAATATGACACAGTCTGCAATTTCCCATCAGCTTAGAATCCTGAAGCAAAACAAACTGGTGAAGAACCGACGAGAGGGAAAGTCCATTTTTTATTCTCTGGCAGATGATCATGTGCGGACGATTATCAATCAGGGAAGAGAGCATATAGAAGAAAATTAATCCGATGTGAACGTATGGTAAAAGTAAAAAGCAGGGAGTTGATATTTCAAGTATTGGCTCCCTGTTTGAAAATATAAAAGTTTTATAGAACTAACTATTGAAAGTGGAATTTACAGAATGAAATAAGAGCCTGCCAGTGGATGATAAGATCTGGCAGAGATGGAATGAGTGGAAGGAGAAGATTTGATGCGAACATTACGAGTAGCAGACCTGGAAGCAAAACCGGGTGAGAAAGTATCAGGATTTGTGCACATCATCGGGGCAGAATTCGGAATTCCGGTAACACTGATCTGTGGAGAAAAAGAGGGGGAGACTGTTCTGATCTCCGGTGGGGTACATAATGCAGAATATGTAGGAATTCAGGCAGCTATGCAGCTTGCAGATGAGCTGGATCCGAAGAAGATCGCAGGAAATATCATAGTGATCCGTCTGATGAACCGAACTGGATTCGAACACCGTACCATGAGTCTTACTTATGAGGATGGAAAAAACCTGAACAGAGTTTTCCCTGGAAATCCGAATGGTACACTTAGTGACAGGATCGCTTATACTGTTGTGACAGAATTTTTCCCGAAGGCAGATTACTATGTGGATCTGCACTGCGGTGATGGATTTGAGGGACTGGTATCTTATGTATACTGTACAGGGGCAGCAGCTCCGGAAGTAGCTGCAAAGAGCCGTGAGATGGCGGAGATCGCACATGTAGATTATCTGGTAACTTCCATGTATGGAACAGGCGGAGCTTACAACTATGCCGGAAGCATGGGAATCCCAAGTATCCTGCTGGAACGTGGACACAGTTCCCGCTGGTGCGAAGATCTGGTAGCGGAGGATGTTCATGATGTGAAGAATATCCTCAGACATCTGAGAATCCTTCGCGGGAAGTCCCATATTCATGGCAAACCACCGATAGAAGTAAGTCCTGTGATCTATGAAGATGCCCCGGTATCAGGCTGCTGGTATCCGGCGAAACAGCCCGGTGAGACCTTTAAAGAAGGCGAAGTACTGGGAAGAATCTGCGATTATTTTGGACGTGAACTGTTTGTATACAGAGCCAAAATGGGTGGTATTATTCTTTATCAGACCATCAGTCTGTGCATTATGAAGGATACGCCGATGGTTTCTTATGGTACCTGGGATGAGGATACACAGGGTAAGATTGAAGTAGGATGTGAAGTGTGCGGAAATGAGAAACATAAGCATGGACACCATCATCATAAATCAGAGGAAAAACATCATAAACGGCATGAACATCATAAGCATCATGAGGATAAATAAATACTTAAGTAAGACAGAAATGGGTTCGACCAACTCAAGTGAACAGCAAAGCAAATGAGCTTATCGGTTCGACATAAATATAAAAACAGGGTATAAAAATACGGCTGACTATATCCGGGTTAAATGCGGATATAGTGCAGCCGTATTTTATACTATAGCAAGCCTCTTAATCAATATGCATTATTTATGAGGCTTGCTATAATCTTCGTGAAACAGAATCTGTGTAAAGAATCTTACATCTGAGTCATCTGCCCAGCAGACCATACCTACTGCATCAGCCATTTTCTGTGCATCTACACTGTAGGCGGACATACAGGAACAATTCTTATACGGTCCTGCGCTCATGATCAGGATATCTTCTTTTCCCGCTTCCTGCATCTGTCTGGCAAGCTGTTCTGTAAGAATATTCTGTGCATGCTTCGCCTGCTTGAAAAGTACCGGATCCATGATCGGATCCTTCAGAACAGTCTGGAGAACCAGTGCCTTTTCATATTTCAATGCTTTTGCCTGCATTTCTTCTACAGTACCGCAGGCAGGCGGACATGCAGGAACCAGGTTATAATTTCCACAGAGATTGTCCTCGCAGAACTGTCTGTATTCCGGCACAAATACCAGATCCTTTGTATCCATGATCGCCGCATCTGCGAAACCCATGGAAAGTGCTTCTTTTATTAAATCCATAAGAATGACTCCCTTCTTAAAGCGGATTATTTTGGCTTGAACATATCAAGGTGAATTATAACATTTTGAAATAAATAAAATCAAGTTTTGTCGAGAACTTCTGATGAGGGAAACTTGATGTAACAAAAAACTTATGTTAACATATAGATATGCAAATTGGGGGATATTAATAAGAGGAAGTGATTATATGCCGGAAAATATCAGAAACATCATATATAGATTTTCTCAGGAGTTAAGACGTATTTTGGGCGATAAATTGACAAAGATTATCGTATATGGATCATATGCGAGAGGAGATTTTCGAGAAAATTCTGATATAGATATTATGATTTTGGTGAAAATGTCTGATGAAGAAATTCGATTAGTGAAGAATGATATTTATGATCTTGCATTTGAGTTTGAAATAAATACAGGAATAGAGTTCTCTCCCATCATTAAAAATGAAGACCAGTATGAGTATTGGATTGATACGTTACCTTTTTACCGAAATGTGCGAGATGAGGGGGTAGTGATCGATGAATGACAAAAAAGAGGATTTATGTATATACCGTATTCGGAATGCGGTGGAGACATTGGGAGTGGCAGTATTATGCTTAGAAAGTCAACATTATAAAGATTCAATAAATCGTAGTTATTATGCTGCTTTTTATGCAATAAAAGCAGTATTAGCTTTAGAAGAGATTGATTTTAAGCGTCATAAGGATGCGGTTGCGTATTTTAATAAAACTTATATAGCAAAAGAGATTTTTCCAAGAGAAATGGGAAAGAGGTTGGGAAGACTAAAGCAGGAGAGAGAAAATAGTGATTATGATGATTTTTACGTTGCATCTTTAAAAGATGCATCAGATCAATATAAGTCAGCGAAGCTTATTATTGAAAAGATAGAAGAATATCTGTCAGAGAAAGGTATTCAATATTAACTTGTCGACACACTAGAGAAATGAATTAGCGAGAGGAAATCTTATGAAGCTGACGGCAGAAAACAGCAAGGGTGAAAAAATGAAATACCGTCTTGCGCGGTCGATGAAGGAATGTATGAAAACGATGTCTGTAGATAACATCACAGTAAAACAGATCACAGAGAATTGTGGTGTTACGAGGCAGACTTTCTATCGGAATTTTATGGACAAATTTGACCTTATCAACTGGTATTTCGATAAGCTTCTGGCGAAATCCTTTGAGCATATGGGAATGGGAAAAACTGTTTATGATGCTCTGGTAAAGAAGTTTACCTATATTCAGGAAGAGCATGTTTTCTTTGCAGCAGCATTTAAGTATGACAGTCAGAACAGTCTGCGCCAGCATGATTTTGAACTGATCCTGGACTTCTATGAGAATCTGATTCGTGAGAAAACAGGAAGGATTCCGGATGAGACCATACATTGCATTTTGGAAATGTACTGCCATAGTTCTATTTATATGACTGTAAAATGGGTACTGGGAGAGTTGGAATGTGCACCGGAGGGACTGGCGAAAATTTTAGTTGACGGGATGCCTGGAAAACTCTCGGAATTGTTTGAAAAGCTGGAAATATTGTCATAAATATAACAATATTAATGCATAATTTTGCACCCAGTTTTTCGGCATTATTGCACAAATATTGTGAGAAGGTTACATTTGAGCTAAAGTGTAACTTTCTTTTTTTATTTTATATTGTTAAGATAATAACAAAGATAAGTGATGCGGAAACTTACCTAATACTGAAGAATACCGAAAGGAATGGAAATCATTATGGCAAACAGAATTAACTTAAATCAGACATCTTATCACGGAGCAGGAGCGATCGAGGAAATCGCAAACGAAGCAAAAGCACATGGCTTTAAGAAAGCTTTCGTATGTTCTGACCCTGATCTTGTAAAATTCCATGTAACAAGCAAAGTTACAGACATTCTTGAGAAAAACGGACTTGCATATGAACTGTATTCAGACATCAAACCGAACCCGACAATCGAGAACGTACAGCATGGTGTTCAGGCATTTAAGAATTCAGGCGCAGATTATCTGATTGCAATCGGCGGCGGTTCTTCCATGGACACTTCCAAAGCAATCGGTATCATCATTGCAAACCCTGAATTTGAAGACGTAAGAAGTCTTGAAGGTACAGCTCCAACTAAGAAACCCTGTGTACCGATCATTGCAGTTCCGACAACAGCAGGTACAGCAGCAGAGGTAACTATCAATTACGTTATCACAGATGTAGAAAGAAAACGTAAATTTGTATGCGTTGACCCACATGACATGCCGATCATCGCAGTTATTGATCCTGAAATGATGTCCTCCATGCCAAAAGGATTGACAGCTTCTACAGGTATGGATGCCCTCACTCATGCAATCGAAGGATATACAACAAAAGCTGCGTGGGAAATGACAGATATGTTCCATTTAAAAGCAATCGAGCTGATCTCCAAATCTCTCCGCGGTGCTGTTGAAAACACAAAAGAAGGTCGTGAAGGAATGGCTCTTGGACAGTATATCGCTGGTATGGGATTCTCTAACGTAGGTCTTGGAATCGCTCATTCCATGGCTCATACACTTGGTGCTGTTTATGACACACCACACGGTGTTGCCTGCGCAATGATGCTTCCAATTGTTATGGAATACAATCAGGAATGCACAGGTGAGAAATATCGTGAGATTGCCAGAGCAATGGGCGTAAAAGGTGTAGATGAAATGTCTCAGGATGAATACAGAAAAGCAGCAATCGAAGCAGTTAAGAAACTTTCTGTTGATGTAGGAATCCCGACTAAACTGGAAGCAATCAAAGAAGAAGACCTTCAGTTCCTGGCAGAATCTGCACACGCAGACGCATGCGCACCAGGAAACCCGAAAGATGCAAGCGTAGAAGATTTGAAAGATCTGTTCCGTAAGATTATGTAATTAATAATGGTTATAAGATGAAATAAAAAAAGCACCGGCTGTAATGGAGTACTGTCACAGTCAGTGCTTTTTTATTTCCCATAAGTGTGCTGATGCTCTGAGTGTGGCGGGATTGTGCATGAGAAGCAGTGCCATATGTAAGTGTAAACGGACGAGAATTTTGTTTATAAAATGATTAGAATTGGGACACTGATTAAACACATTTCTTTTGTATGATGGAAACGTAATGGGGAAAAAATGGTTATTTTGCAGTACAAATGTGGAAAAAAGGTAAGTTCTGCAAAGAAGTACAGAATAAGAAATATGAAAGACAGAAGAATAACAGCAGAGGTTTTTACAGGAGAAATAATATGACAGATGAAGAATACTATGAATTTATACAACCATATGAAGATGCTAAACAGATGCTTCTCACACGTCTTGATGTGTTGAATCACAACCTGTACGGTGAAGCATCTGCAAGACCGATCCACAACATCCAATGCAGGATCAAGAAGAAACAGAGCATTGAAGAGAAATTACAGCGAAAGGGAAAAGAACCTACTGTGATGAATGCGAAGGATTATCTTCAGGATATTGCAGGTGTCAGAGTAATCTGCTATTTTGTAGATGATATCTATAATCTGACAGAACTTCTGAAGAGTCAGAGTGATTTGATCGTGATCAAAGAACGGGATTACATTGGAAACCCGAAGCCAAATGGATATAGAAGCTATCATGTGATCGTAGGAGTGCCGGTATACTGTCTGGATGGAATGGAATACTTCCCGGTGGAGATACAGTTTCGCACTATGTCCATGGATTTCTGGGCCAGTATGGAGCATAGGATTTCCTACAAAAAGGAACGCACAGATAAAGAACAGCTAAAAGAGGAATTAAGAGAATATGCGAATATGCTGGTAGAGATCGAGAGCCGTTTTGAGCAGTATAATGAGACGGATCATCAACAGGAAAAAAGAACAGCAGAAGTAAAACAGTCACTGTAAAAGGTGGCTGTTTTTGTGTCTTGTATTTTTTATAGTGGGATGTTAGTATAACATTGGTTTATAGTACTCTTATATTATTTTCTGACAGCACCTTCAGAAAATAATATAAAGGTAACTATTCAGCAGTTTATTATCCTGCTGAGGTACTGAACAGTTGTGATTCTGGAAATAAGAGAAGGAGAAGCGTGTGAAATATAATCAGAAGAAGAAAAAAGAAAACATAGAGATATTTCTGTTTATCATGGTGATGGCTGTTTTTGCTGCTGTTCTGGGAGTTATGTCACTGGGAGAAAAGATGCAGCCGGTGAACCAGATCAGGAAGATATCTTCTGGCTGGTACTATTATGACAACGGAAAAAGAACAGAAGTTACTCTTCCGGATACAATACAGGCAGAGAAAGGGGAAGAACTGATATTATATAATGACGGGATTACTGATCTGGATGCCGGTAAGGTAGTTACAACCAGAGGTGCACAGTATGATCTGAAAATCTGGCTGGGTGACCGTCCCATCTATGAATATCAGGATACAACCTTTGTAAGGAATACGCAGATGAAATCAAAACTGGAATGTGTAGGGGAAATCCCTACAGACATGCAGAATGAGCCGCTGAAGCTGGTTTATTCAAATCCACATCACGGAAAGTATGTTTTGACTTCTGTTTATATTGGAACCGGAAGTGCAGTCATTGCTTTACATTTACAGAATTCAGGAATAGTTATAGGTATTGCTTTGTGTTTTCTTGTTTTGAGCGTTATTTCTCTGTTGATTACAGTTTATCTGAAATACCGTCAGATGCCGGATGCCAGATTTCGCGATGTAGCATTGTTCCTTATGATATGTGCAGTCTGGCTGATTACAGATTCTTCTGCGATCCAGACCTATAGCAGTCATCCGGATATGCTTTGTACGATTTCTTTTTATATGTTTATGTTACATTCGGTACCGATGCTGCATTTTGCCCAGAAAATAGGTGGACTGAAAAAGGAACGCATTCTGGATGCAGGAATTGCTGTGTTTTATCTGAATGCATTTATTCAGGGACTTCTGGCCTATTTCGGGGTATTCACGTTTGCAGATATGCTGTTTGTAACACATGTTCTGCTGATAACGTGGGTACTGATCGTAGCGGTACTGCTCTGGAAAGAATATAGAAAGAAGCCGGATCGAAGTGTGCAGATCATATTGATCGCTTATATGATATTATTGTTCAGTGGACTTTTATCACTGTCATTGTACTGGCTGTTTGAAATATCCTATTATGGAGCAATATTTGAGTTTGGAATACTGGTATTTCTGGTTATGATCATTGCAGATACTGTGATCAGTCTTGTTGGAAAGGTCCGTTACCGGACAGAAATGCAGGCATATGAACGACTGATGAAAGAGGACTGGATGACCGGAATGCAGAGCAGGGAACCTTTTGAAAATCTGCTGGCGGAAATTCCGAAAACCGTGAATGAGCATAAGGATATCCTGCTGGTCTTTATGGATATTGATTATCTGCGCAGGATTAATAATGATTTTGGCAGAGCGGCAGGAGATGAGGTTATTGTGGCGGCTGCCAGATGCATTGAGAATGTTTTTGGAGCAATCGGAACATGTTATCGCACAGGAGGAGATGAGTTTGCGGTAGTTGTGTTTGATCCGGAGGAAGACAGGAATGCATTGTCTGAGAAACTGGATAAAGAAATAAGGCGTTATAACAGAAACAGCAGATATCGCATGTCTATTTCAAGAGGTTTCAGTTCAATTCGGGATGACAGGGGAAAGCTGAAGACAACTGGTGAATGGAAGTATGAGGCAGATACGAATATGTATCAGAATAAAATGAAAGAGAGAAAGACACATGAATTATAATATGAACTTTCAGGTAGCGGCAGTTATTATTACAGCGTTACTCTTATATCATTTTCTGACGCAGAAGAAACTGCATAATGCAAATGTGAAAACATTTACATATATACTTGTCCTGAGCGGTTTATATATTTTGTCTGACCTGTTGGGTACGCTGACAATTATGAATTACACAGCGGAAGATGAAGGAACTGTCATGGGTATTCTGACAGGAATCTATTTGCTTGATATTCTGATTCCTTATATTTTGTATTCATGTATTCCTGATTCGCATGAAAATGAGAAAAAGAGCGGTGCATTATCTGTGATCTGTGCCGGGATTACGGTGGCTATGATGATAGCTGTACTTGGAAACCTTGGAAGCGGGGGATTTTTCTGTTTTGACAGTAATGACGTTTTTCAAAAAGGAACAGGGTATGTGTTTCTTTATCTTTATGCCCTGGTTTATATCGTTCTGATAATGCTGCGTATGATCAGAAGCAGGGAGGACTATACGCCGGAAAAGATGAGTATTGCAGGCGAATTTCTTGTGATTGAAGGCGTATGTATAGGAGTGGAACTGTACACAGGGTACATATTTCTGTCAGATTTTGGACTGGCACTTGGTCTCATATTTCTCTATCTTATGATGAACAATCCAGGTGATTATATAGACAGTACAACAGGAGCATTTGATAAAAGGTATTTTGATAACTGGATACAGGAGAAATTTACCAAAGGAATCGAGTTTCATGTGATTGCTGTAGAGCTGTTTATGCTGAAACAGATTAATAAGGTTTACGGAAGCAGTACAGGTGATCTGCTTCTGGTACAGATTGCAAGAGAACTGCAAAACATTACAGGTTCTGTACAGGTGTTCCGAACCACAGGAAACTGTTTTCTGATCATTACAGATTCATTGACAGAATATGAGAAAAAAAGACAGGAGATTGAGAACTATTTCAAAGAACCTTTTGAAACTGACGGGGAAAAAATCACTTTTCCGGCAATCATCTGCGGGATTATCAACGGTGAAAAGATGGAGAAGGAAGATGTACTGCTGGCATATATCGAGTATCTGATATCTTTGGTAAAACGTGCAGATGAAACGGTAGTGATCCAGTCAGATGACAGGATTCTGGAGGGCTTCCGTTATGAAAAAGAGGTGGAGCATTTCCTGAAAACAGCAGTGGATAAAGACCTGTTTGAAGTGTACTATCAGCCGGTATTCTGGACAAAGGAAGATCGTTATATTACTCTCGAAGCTTTGAGCAGGCTGAAGCATCCCTGTATGGGAATGATTCCGCCGGATGTGTTTATCGGTATTGCAGAAAGGCAGGGGCTCATTGCACAGATTGGACTGCTTCAGTTCAGAAGGGTGTGCCGTTTTATTAAAGAGAATGAATATATGATGAAACAGATTAAGAATGTAAAGTTCAATCTGTCACCTTCCGAACTGCTAAAACCGGGACACAGTCAGCTTCTGATTAATATAGTGAAGGAGCATGAGCTTTCACCGAAATATTTTCAGTTTGAGATTACTGAGACAGTGGCAACTGAATATAGTGAAAGTTTCTGCAAAGCTGTGGAGGATTTTACGAATGCGGGAATCGGATTATGTCTGGATGATTTTGGTTCAGGGTATGCAAATCTGAATGCAGTATTGAGACTTCCGTTTGATGTGGTGAAAATGGACAGATCTTTGTTAACAGGAATTACCTGTGATGAACAGGCTGCTGTTTTTTACCACAGTATTGTGACGGTTATGCAGAATATGGGATATATAATTGTAGCAGAGGGCGCAGAGACAGAAGAAGAGGTGAGTCTGCTGAGAGAGTGGGGTGTGGACATGGTCCAGGGATATTACTTCTCAAGACCACTTCCGGAGGCAGAGTTGCTGAGACTTTTCATGTTATAGAAAATTATTCCGTAATATACCTATAACATAAAAAGGTCCTCCGGACAGAATCGCACTGCGCCGGAGAGAAAGCAGGTGTTGTTCAATCAGATATAAATGATTGAACGACATCTGCTTTTTTGAATAATTTAAAAACAGAAATACAATACACTTATAAAGATGTTCTTGCATATTCTATGTGCTTCCTTTATAATGTAACGTATCATTGTTTTATCAAATTAAAGGGAAAGAGGATTAAAGAAATGAAAAAAATTTGGGACAAATGGACCGAGATTGCTCTGGTAAAGAGAATCCTGGTTGGTCTGATTCTGGGTGCGATTCTGGGAATTGCTGTACCGCAGGCAACAGGAATCGCAATTCTGGGTGATGTCTTTGTAAGTGCATTGAAGGCAATCGCACCTTTGCTGGTATTCTTCCTGGTTATCAGTTCCCTGTGTAATGCAGGAAAATCTCACGGAGGAGTTATTAAGACAGTTATCATTCTCTATATGTTCAGTACAGTTCTGGCAGCAGTGATCGCAGTATTTGCGAGTATGGCATTTCCTGTAAAGATGACACTTGCAAATGCAGCAACAGATACAAGTGCACCACAGGGTATCGTTGAGGTATTAAATAACCTGCTTCTGAACGTAGTTGCCAACCCGGTATCTTCACTGGTAAATGCAAACTATGTAGGGATCCTGATGTGGGCTGTTCTTCTTGGGCTTGCTTTTCGTGCAGCTGATAAGATGACAAAGAAGGTTCTGGCTGATGTTGCAGATGGTATTTCCATGGTAGTAACCTGGATCATTAATCTTGCACCTTTTGGAATTTTTGGTCTGGTATTTAACACAGTATCTACAAACGGTCTGGATATCTTTACGACTTATGGAAAACTGTTGCTTCTTCTTGTAGGATGTATGCTGTTTATCTATTTTGTGACCAATCCGCTTCTGGTTTACTGGTGTATCCGCCAGAATCCATATCCGCTGATTTTCCACTGCCTGAAGAGAAGTGCGCTGACAGCTTTCTTTACAAGAAGTTCCGCAGCTAATATTCCGGTAAACATGAAAGTCTGTGAAGAGATGGGACTGGACAGAGATACTTATTCTGTAACCATTCCGCTTGGTGCAACTATTAATATGGATGGTGCGGCTATCACTATTACGGTTATGACAATGGCAACTGCATTTACTCTTGGTATTCATGTAGATATTCCGACAGCAATTATCCTGAGTCTTCTTGCAGCTCTGTCAGCATGTGGCGCTTCCGGTGTAGCCGGCGGATCACTTCTTCTGATCCCGATGGCATGCTCTCTGTTCGGAATTTCAGATGACATTTCCATGCAGGTTGTTGCAGTAGGATTTATCATTGGCGTAGTTCAGGATTCTGTAGAAACAGCTCTGAACTCTTCTTCAGATCTTCTGTTATCTGCTTCCGCAGAATTCAGACAGTGGAGACTTGAAGGGAAAGAGATTAAATTTAAATAAGATTGCAATGAGCGAAACGGTCGTCCGGTATGGACGGCCGTTCTTTTATGTTATAGGTAATGTTCCTATAACATAAAAAGGCCCTTCGGGCAGGATCGCACTGCGACGGAGAGGAATTATGTCGCTGAAGCGACCCGCCGCAGGCGGAGAATCCTGCAAGCAGGATTCTTTCATATAAGGCACAACTATAAAAATGATTGCTACATATTCGGGAATTTCTGTGCATACACTGTAAAAACAGCGTCTTCGGAGGCTTATCCGTGAAAGATTATATCGAGGAGCGGGCAGTGGAAATTGCAAATTATATTATTGATACAAAGGCAACGGTGCGTCAGGCGGCGAAGAAATTCGGGATTAGTAAGAGCACTGTACATATGGAAGTAACAATACAGAACGGTTCGTTTGGGTAATAGAATAAGAAAAACCAAGGAGGAACGAACCATGAAGGATTTGAAAACAAGAATTACGGAGAATGGCATTGATTATGTACTTGTCGGGGATTATTATATCCCAGACTTGAAGCTGCCGGAGGAAAAGCGATCTATCGGTAAGTGGGGACGAATGCACAGGGAGTATCTGAAAAAGCAGTGCTACGGTAGATATTCCAGTTTACTGCTGACCGGAAAACTTTGGAGCTATCTGGAGGATTTGGACGAACAAGCGGAGGAACGGTTTACGTGTATTGTTGATCAGATGAAAGCGGCTGAGGGAGTGACGGAGGAATTGAAGCGGAAAGATGCTATGCTTTGGGTACAACGGTGTAATAATATTAGAAACAGAGCAGAAGAAATTGTACTGAACGAAATGGTTTATATTTAGTATGGAGCAGTCAGCCGAAAGGCTGGCTGTTTTTCTTTTCCTAGCGACAGAAAATGATTGACAATGTTATAAGACTGTGGTAGTCTGAAAACAAGAACAGACTACTGTAGTCTTATAGGAGGCGAAACAAGTGACAGAGGAAAATATCAAACTTTTTGATTCGGAATTAAAGGTAATGGATGTTCTGTGGAAGGATGGTGACGTGCCAGCGAAATATGTTGCAGATACTTTAAACAGAGAAGTCGGCTGGAATAAAAACACAACGTATACATTGATTAAGCGGTGTATCAATAAAGGCGCGATTGAACGAACGGAACCGGGATTTATGTGCCATGCGCTTATAGCAAAAGAACAGGTACAGGATCTGGAAACAGATGAACTTATTGATAAGATATATGATGGATCTGTTGACAAGTTGTTTGCGGCACTTCTTGGCAGAAAAAAACTTTCTATGGAGCAGATTAAGAACCTGAAGCAGATCGTCAGTGAATTGGAATGAGGTGATGTATATGAGCCTGCTGCAAATGAGTTTTCTGGGAACGGTTATTATTTTACTTATTGTGGTATTAAGGGCTGTGCTTATCAACAGATTACCGAAGAAAACATTTTTGATTTTATGGTGGATTGCATTAATACGGTTATTAGTTCCATTTTCCATAAAATCAGTCACAAGTATTTATTCTCTGTTGCAGAGTATTTATTCTGATATAAACCCAGTGAGAACGGCGCAAACGACAACATTTTTACCCATTCATGGGAATATGCCTGAGATAGCAAATGGATTATCAGAGGCTATGGTACAGAGAACAGAATCCATTTCGATTTTGAGTGTAATATGGCTGGCAGGTCTGTTACTTTGTTTTGGATTTTTTGCGGTTTCCTATATAAAATGTTATCGGGAATTTCGATTTTCGCTGCCTGTTGAAAATGATATTTTGGAAGCATGGAAGGAAAAACATCCACTAAAAAGGAGTCTATCCATCCGGCAGACAGAAACCATAGCTGCACCACTTTCTTATGGTGTGATTCGCCCAGTTATTTTAATGCCGAAAAATACAGAATGGAAAAATATTTATCAGCTTCGTTATGTGTTGGAACATGAATATGTGCATATCAGACGGCTTGATATGCTTACAAAGCTGATAATGATTGCTGCAGTATGCATTCATTGGTTTAATCCTCTTGTGTGGGTAATGTATATTCTTTTTAACAGAGATTTGGAATTATCCTGTGACGAAACCGTAGTCCGTAGATTTGGAATGGATATAAAGTCGGTATATGCAACTGCTTTAATATCTATGGAAGAAAAAAAGAGCGGACTGACACCATTATGTAACAGTTTCAGTAAAAATGCGATTGAAGAGAGGATAAGAGCAATTATGAAGATAAAGAAGACATCTAAGTTTGCAGTAATTATAAGTGCAGTATTGGTAATTTGCGTGACAGGTGGATTTGCAACTTCCGCATCATCCTTGGAGAAAAAGACAGAGACAGCGCAAGAAAACGGTGAAACAACAGTTGCTTTAAACGAAGTGAATATCCGGGAAGATGAATCACTTTCAAGTTCGGATGTGGAATGGTGGACAGCAGAAGAGTATGCGAAATGGCTGGACGAGGAAAAAGAAGTTCTGCAGTCTATGATTGGTGAAAAAGCTTATACAGGCGGCGACGGATGGTTTGTATGGACACAGGAAAAGGTAGATGAGACGATTGCACTTTATGAGGATAATCTTCAAAAAATAAAAGATGGGATGAAGTTGTCGAAATCATCTGATGATGCAGTGGGAATTACAATGGCATATTCTCCGGAAAATATAGAATATGCGAAGCAGGAAGCAGAAACGGTCACCGAAAATAAAGACAGTAATGAAAATGTATTCAGCGAAGAACAGCTTTCTGAATATGCAAAAGCGGGAATAACTTACCAGAAAGAAACAGGATTTCTGATGTATGATGGAAAGACCATTGGATATTTCCGGGATGAGTTTAAGCCGGGTACTTATACAATAAGTTCCAAACGTGGAGGTACGCTTCGAGTTGAAGTGCAAAGGGAAAACTATGGCACCATCACAGACGTAAAGGCAGAACCGTTATCAGATGATTTTTGGTCAGAACCGGCAGTATTGGTTGAAAGTTCCGGCGGAGAAGCTGTAACTGCAGATGAAATGAAAGGATCTGTTTTTGAAGAAGGAGGAAGTGAGAACATAGCGGCTGATGACATGGGCGAATATAGCAGTGAAGAGGGAAAAGGTCTTAATATTGCTGTTCCACAGGAGTATGCTGATTATGGAGTATCTTGTGATGCTCAAGGAAACTGGGTTTATAATGGTAAGATTATAGCAGATTTATATGATGAGGGAAGGGGAATCTTTTCTAACAGCAACGGAACTATGTACATTGAAGTAACGAGAGACAAAAGTGGAAAGATCAGCAGCTTTCAAAAAGTAAGCAAAAATAGAATGCAGGAATTATTTACTGAATTTAATCCGGAAGCGGAAACATTTGATGGATATACTTCAGAGGCGAAACATTAAGTTAGTATTAAATGAAACGAGGACGATTAGGTGGGAAAAATATTGCTGGTATCATTCGAGGGAGCTGAGGAAGATTTGGTAAATTCTGTTATTTCTGTGTTAGATTCCGGCAGAGAGAAATTTCTTTTTCAGGAAATACAATTTCAATCGAAAATATGGCATAAGGGTATAGCGATTGATTTGAAACGGAGAGAAGTCGTTCGTGATAATAGAAAAATAGAATTAACTTACACCGAGTTTGAAATCCTGCAGTTATTAGCACAAAATCCAGGAAGAGTATTTAGTAAAGAACAGATTTATGATATAGTCTGGAAAGAATCCTATTTTGGCGATTACAATATAGTAATGAGCCATATCAGTCATATTCGTGAGAAAATAGAAGATGATCCGGGTAACCCGGTATATATTCAAACCGTCTGGGGTGTAGGATACAAGTTCAATGAGAAGGCAGGCAGCGAGTAAATTCGCTGCCTTTCCTTTACAGGGATGGATTCAGATTTTGCTGAGTTTTAAGATAATATTGCTCTGCTGATACAACCAGTCTGTGAATTCTGTCGGACTGGTTGCTCCTGCCTTTACAGCTTTCTTACGCTGCAGAGCTTCTTTCTTAAAAAGGTCAAACGCATTTTTCATTTCTTCCAGGCGTTCAATCGGAAAATTAGCAGTTTTTTGGGACTTATTGATTTTATTACGCCAATTCTGGCATTCATTTTTATAAAGCAGATCATAGTTATTTTCTCTGGCTCGTTCATCAAACTCCCTTTTGTTTTGAAGTGCCTGTGCTTTACGGCACTTATCACTGCACAGTTCATAACGCTGGCTTTTTGCCAGAAAATATTTTCCACAGACTTTGCACTGACGGAAACAAAGGCCCCAGTCATTCAGTCGATTCAAGTAATAAGTGATAAGCGGATAAAAAGAGCTATAGGCAGCTACGCATTCTGTTCTGCGCCTATTATCCGGAAACCAAAGTTCAAGTCGAGTGATTTCAGCAGGAGTGTTGCGGAAATAAAGACTGCCAGTATGAAAACGTTCTGGTTTTCCGGTATCAGAATTAAAATTCATGACATTTTCTGTTTGGAATGCCTGAGTCAAAATTTGGATTTTTTCTATAAAACGATCACAGGCAGTATTACGGTCACGATATTCCCTTGTAACAAGATATTCATTCCAAATACGGAATGTAGCATACATTCTCACCGGATCACCGGTGAGATATTTTTTTGCCAGAAAATCACCAGCAGTCTGTTCCAGTGCAGGCTGTTTCCAACGGTTAGTGTGCAATGCATCACGTAGGGGAGCAAGTCCATATATATTCCAGTTCTTTTCTTTATCATATTCAAAATCTATCAGAAAACGTCCTAGAGGACGTGTTATATCATATATGACATCGTTATCTTTATTTCCGTCCAGTCGAAAACGGATTTGCTGTTCCGTTCCGATTAAAATTCGCTCCTTCATTTTGTCTCTATCCAATGCCAGAACGAAGAGGATGTGGTCGTAGCAAGGTTCTTGCCTTATAAATTGATAAGCCATTTCTATTTGCTCCTGTTTTGTATGGTAATTTTAAAAAATATAATATTAGTTACATTTATGGTATCGCGAAAGTATTGAAAAGTCAAGATGAGATTGATAAGATACGATTGAATGGTAATTTCGTACTATGCAGTGTACTTTGACAACTTTATGACCGTCTAACCTGAGATAAACCGCCATGACCTTCGATAAAAGAAGTGAGCGCATCCGAATGGATGACGTGTTGTATGCCTTGACAGCAGTATGACTCAGGAAACAGGAAAGAGAAAACGGCAATGAGAAGCTAAAAAAATGAGATCAAAAATGGAGGAACAACATGAGTGAAAATAAGAGATTAAACAATTATGATGAACTGCCTCTTGTACTGGATGTGGCTGATATTCAGCGGATTATGGGGATTTCCAGAGTAACGGCTTATGAACTGGTTCATACACCCGGTTTTCCGGCATTTCGAAGCGGCAGATTAATTAAGGTTAGTAAAATTGCTTTTTTCGAATGGATGGCAAAGGGGAATGGAAGGGTGCCGGAGAATAGTAACTAAATCTGGAGCAGAGCGGAGAGCGAAGTCTTTTGTGCAGGTTAAGGGCGGCAGCCATTGCCCAGTGAGTTGATGCGTGCGTCTACTCGTACTGGGTATTACCTGACGCAAATTCACGCAGGTTTGCAGCTTCGCTGCCTTATTTAATTTGGAAAAACGTGAAAAAGGAGGGCAAGAAAATTATTGAAAGCAACAAGACACAATGGACGCTCCGGGAAAAATGGCACTTATAATCCCAGGCATAATGATCGCCGTTTCGACTTGGAAAACAGTGAACATATTGATGCTGGAAGAGTCAGAGAAAATATTTACTGGGACTGTTACCGTGGCTATACCACAATGCAGAACAGGGAAGAAGATTCTCAGGATATCAGTTTTGAGAAAATTGAATGTACTTTTTATCAGGAACATTATGGAAAATATATAGAAGCGCAGAATGAAAGAAATGCAAGAACCCGTCATACAGAGCGTAACCGATCTGTGGAAGATTTACTAAAGAACAATAAAACCTGTCCAGAGGAAACTATTTTTCAAATAGGAACAGTAGAAGAATCTGTTTCCTATGAAATATTACTTGCGGTCGTACAGGACTTTACAAAGCAGTTCACAAATCGGTTCGGTTCTCATGTCCATATTCTGGACTGGGCACTGCATTTGGACGAAGGAACGCCGCACATTCATGAACGTCATGTTTTTGATTGTGAGAATAAGTACGGGGAAATCTGTCCCCAGCAGGAAAAAGCACTGGAAGAATTAGGGATTGCACTTCCAAAACCGGATAAACCTAAAGGCCGCAATAATAATCGAAAGCAGACTTTTGATGCTATTTGCCGGACAATGCTTTTTGATATAACTCGAAAATACGGGTTGCATCTGGAAGAAGAACCGTCTTATGGAGGGCGAGATTATCTTGAAAAGCAGGATTATATCCTGTTTAAGCAAAAGGAACAGATGAAAAACCAGACAGAAATACTGGATACACTTACTTTGAAAATTGAAGAAGTAGAAGCTTTGATCGATGAAGTTTCAGATATTGCTTACGACAAAGCTGTGGAGGTTGTGACGGATGAGGTCAGAGTGGAAACCCATAAAGAAGACATTCGTCTGGTAGAACAGTCAAAGGCGTGGGTGCTTTCCCCTGAGCGCAAGGCTTCCCAAAAAGAAAGAACTTATGCTGTAAGTCGATTGGACGGAGTAATTACCAAAATTACAAAAGCTATGCAGACAGCAGTTAAAACAATCCAGACCACGCTGATAAAACCGGAAGTCAAAAAGGTGAATACCGAACAGATTAAGAAAAAAGCCAGAAGTTCCATTCTGGATAGGCTGGCAAAAGCAAAAATTACTGCGGAACAGGAGAACCGAGAGCGATGGGAACACGAAGGAAGAACTAAATTGGGAAGGAACGATATGGAGTTGTGATGTAAAGAAAAGAGGAAAAGGATGAATATATTTGAAGCAGTTAAACAGTCTGTGACTACCCGGCAGGCTGCAGAAAGCTATGGAATACGGGTAAACAAGAATGGAATGGCGGTCTGTCCATTTCACCGTGACAAGAATCCAAGCATGAAAGTGGACAGGCGTTTTCATTGTTTCGGATGTCAGGCAGATGGGGATGTGATTGATTTTACGGCACACTTGTACAATTTAAAACCAAAAGAGGCGGCAGAGAAATTGGCAAGAGATTTTTCTATACATTATGAGAACATGGGGCACAGCCCGCCACAGAGAAAACAAATCAAACGACAGCTAACACAGGAACAGAGGTATCTGCAGGCAGAAAATAGATATTTCCGTGCACTGGCAGATTACCTGCATTTGTTGAAACAGTGGAAAGAAGAGTGTGCTCCGAAACAGGTGGAAGATGTCTGGCATCCGCTGTTTATGGAGGCATTGGAAAAAATATCAGAAACAGAGTACCTGTTGGATACATTATTATCAGGCACATTAGAAGAACGAGTTGCCGTAGTGGTGGCTCATGGGAAGGAGGTGACAGCGATTGAACAGAGAATTTCAGACTTTATCACCACAGACACGACAGGAATTGTGCGAAGTAATGGATATAATGGAAACGGAGTTGACAGTAGAGGAAATCAGAGAACAACTGGAAATGACACAGAAGGGTGCTGTGAAAAACAATCGGCATAACTGTAAGCTAATTTTAGAACATGATCCTCTGTTAAAAGATGTATTCCGGCACAATATTTTGACTGAGCAGACAGACATTGTAAAACCCGTGTGGTGGGAACGGATAAGCCCGGCATTCACAGATATGGATTTGAACTATATTATGCTTTATTTGGAAGAGACTTACGGTCTGACGATGGATAAGATTGTGCAGAAAAGTATTGTCCATCAGGCAGATCGGAACAAATATCACCCTGTCCGGGATTATTTGAACAGTCTGCAATGGGATGGGCAGGAACGTATCCGCTATGTGCTGCATCATTTTCTTGGTGCACCTGTGGATGAGTTGACCTATGAAAGTATGAAAATGTTTTTGCTGGGAGCTATTGCCCGTGCGTTCCGCCCCGGAATTAAGTTTGAATATATGCTCTGTCTGGTCGGGGGTCAGGGCGTGGGAAAATCTACATTTTTTCGTTTCATGGCAGTAAAGGATGACTGGTTCACTGATGACATCGGCAAACTGGATTCGGAAAAAGTTTATTGTCAGCTTCGTGGTCATTGGATGATTGAAATGTCTGAAATGGTCGCAACGGCACGCTCTAAGAGTATTGAGGAAACAAAGAGCTTTCTGAGCAGGCAGAAAGAGACTTATCGGGATTCTTATGCAGTATATGCTCTTGATCGTCCGAGGCAATGTGTATTTGGAGGAACATCCAATATTAAGCGATTCCTGCCGTTTGACCGTACCGGAAATCGAAGATTCGTTCCGGTTCAGACGAACCGGGCAGAGATGGAGGTTCATATCCTCGAAAATGAGAAGGAATCCAGACAGTATATTGATCAGGTGTGGGCGGAAGCAATGATGTTGTACCGTAATGGAAATTTTAAACTGGCGTTTTCAAAGGAAACAGAAACACAGCTTGATAAACTGCGGCAGGAGTTCATGGCGGATGATACGGAAGCCGGAATGATACAGGCATGGCTGGATGAACATGAAGACAGAAAAGTCTGTTCATTGATGCTTTTTAAAGAGGCACTGGACAATCCTTATGTAAAGCCGAAGAAGGCGGAGACAGACCGCATCTGTGAAATCATGAATACAAGCATTGTGGGTTGGAAACAGGGGACGATGACAAGATTCAAGGATTACGGTACACAGCGTTCGTGGGTATGTGTAAACGAAAACTGTAAACGAGACGCAAAAGACTTAAAAAATGAAAATGACTGGCATCCGATTACTGAGAAGGAAGCCCGGCAGGTGGAGTTACCTTTCCAGTAAAATGCCAGTCAGGTTTACGGTAGTTGGCGTGTTGTTTACACTTTTTTCTATGGATATTGCTTTGACTTGTAGAATTTGTAAACAGTAAACAGATATATAAGAGTAATTTGGTATTGAGGAAAGAAAACTGAAAAAACAAAAAGAATTAGATTTTTTGGAGTTTGTTTACAGCGGTGGTTTACAACAGGGATGCCCCTTTGACCGGCATCTATTTAAGTTGAACAGGAATGGCATTTGGCAGGACTATTTGAAAAAATATTTTCATAGTTATGGACAAGGATATACGGGAGGAGGTGGAAATTCCGCTATGAAAAAGAGAAAACTTAATTATCGATTCCATAATCCAAACACAGCGGAAGTAACCGCCGACTATCTGTTAAAGATATTGATTGAAGCAAATGCAAGTAAGGTGGAACAGGCAATACAAGAAGCAGCGAATGAGCTTCCCGAGCAGATGAATGGTACAGAAGGGCACTCTACATAGGAATGTAGGGTGTCTTTTGAGCTGTGTGTGGAGAGAGGAATAAAAGTGTCATAAAGAAAAACAAGGGTAGATATAGACAAATAAATTTGATATAATTAACCTGATAAAGTATACGGAGGTGAAAAGTATGGAAAAGAACAAATTAAATATTTTGAATAAAATTTTTTCTCGTAGTACTTTTCGCAACTGTTTTGATAATGGATATGATAAAACATACAGTCAAGTTGTTAGAAGATACGTCGATAATGGTACAGGAAAGCAAAATTCAGAATTGATAAGTCAAATTTATAATGTATTAAGAGAAGGTTATAGAAACGAATATTATTATAAAAATACATTGTTGAATAAATTATTATTAGGCATACATAGTGTGAATACGACAACCGCATTAACGGAAATTCCTATTGCAAAGTCTAAAGCAGATTTTGTTTTGATTAATGGTAAAGCAGTTGTGTATGAAATAAAAACGGAATTGGATAATTTTGATAGATTGGAAAATCAAATAAATGATTATTATAAGGCATTTGATCATGTAGCGGTTGTTACTTGCAAAGAAAATCTTCAGGTATTGAAGAAAAAGATAGAAATGATTGGAAAACCTGTTGGTATTTACATTTTGCAAAAACGTGGAACTATAACAACAATACAAAAGCCACAGGCATATAGCGTAGAGTTAGATGCTGAAATTCTTTTTAAGATATTGAGAAAACAAGAATACGAAGAAATCCTTTTTAATAAATATAAACATTTGCCGGATGTTTCAGAATTTAAATACTATTCAGAGTGTAAAAAAATGTTTTTAGAGATACCATTAGAAGAAGCATATTTATCAGTTTTGAAGCTTTTAAAAAAGAGAAGTCAAATTATAAAAGACGAATTTAGTAAGATTCCTTATGAACTAAAATTTTTGGCATATTTTATGAATTTGAAATCTGATGATTATAAAAAGATAACGAAATTTTTGAATGAATCCTATGGAGGTGTGTAAAATGTATTTTCCGTATTTACGTGGAAGACAATTTGAGTTAATTGCTTTGCGAGAATTGCTGGAAGGAAAACGTATTAGCGAAAAAGTTATTCCGATAATAGAACCGGTGAAACCATCTTCAACATTATTAAAAACATTAGAAACATTTGTTAAAAATGATAGAGAAATTGCGGTAGTATTTAATCCAACAGTGGGGGATTTCGCAAAAAAGTTGAAGGAAATGCGTGAAGAAGATTCCAAGGTTGCTAATGAATTGTATGATTTACTAACCCAAAATGATAAAGTGATTAAGTCTTATATCATGGATCGTGGTATTTTATCTGAAATAAAAAGTGAAGCATCTAAGAATAAATATCTTATTATAAATTTGAATAGGGATTGCTTGGATGACTTTTTGGATGCATACGAAGATACATTACCACGATTTACGTTAATTCCGGATGATAGAGCTTTTAGACGAGTAATTCCAGATTCAAAAGTTTTATTTGAAGATAACTTTAATAAGCAATCCAGAAATATTGATTATATAGACAATCAGGATGAATTCTTTTCAGATAGTCATTTATATTATCAGAATGAAAATTATGTTGGATTTGCAGATTATTCTGTTGTTGGAGAAGAATTTAATGAATCAGGATTTGCTCCGGTTGCAGTAGCGATTCATGTTGTTTATTTTGATAAAAAAAAGGAATTGCGGATACATCATTTTGTTTCTGATTCAAATGAGGGAATCGAAGACCCGGGTGGAAAATTTGGTGAAGCACTGGAAAAATTAGTTTACTGGTGTGACGAAAATAATGTACAGAATACATTAGGTTTACAAGGGTTTTATGATTGTTATAGTTCTGGAAAATATCCAGGTTTAGGAACAGTTAAGAAATATTCTATTATGCATCATATTGAGTTGGTCAGCAATTTCTTGGGAGGAAAATAATAATGCAGATTGGATTAGAATGCTTTTTGGATGAGCAGCTCAGTTCAATGATTGCAAGTGAAAATCGACATGGTGATTGCGAAATCCAACATAAAACGGATTGTATTATTTATGATACGGAAGAAGATCATTATTTAGAAGAGTATCTGGAAGAAATTATGGATGCTTTTACGGTAGCTAAACATCTTAAAGTTGCCGAGTCAGATGTAAGGGCAGATTATTTAAAGAATTTTTTGAGTAAATGGAAAGTGTTTTCTGTTACAGGGGACGATATACAGCAGATCATTACAGCTATTTGTAGTGAACGGTATCAAGATGAACCAGAGTTATTTGACAAGAAGGTTACAATACGAGAATTCTTTTCGGCGGATACAATGGAACAACAATGTATCCTAAAAACTTATAATTGGGATGATTTTTGTTATAATATCAAGCATGTAAATAGATTTCATTCTCAGCAAGTTAATTTTGATCAATTAGAGAATTTGTTAAAAAACATGGTCATTGATATTCCGAAAGGTACTTTAAAATTATTTCGTTCAAGAATATGCGATGAGGATAGTTATACTTCTGGATATTCTACGAGAAAAATGGGAGTGCCACCAGTAGCATTAACAACGGCTGGACGAACAAATTCAGAAGGTATTCAATGCTTGTATCTGGCAGGTGATGAGGAAACCACCTTTCATGAAGTAAGAGCAAGGGATTATGATCATGTATCTGTCGGAGAGTTTATTCAAACAAAAGATTTGCGAATAGTGGATTTGAGTTTGTTTGATAAAATAGGTCCTTTTTCTATCCCTGATTTTGATATGACATGGTTTGCAATTAACATTGAAATCATTCGAAAAATTGGAGATGAGGTTGCAAAACCGATGCGACGATTTGACCGTGCATTGGATTATGTGCCAACGCAGTATATTTGTGATTATATCAAGCACTTAGGATATGATGGAATAAAATTTAAAAGTACGTTGGTTGATGGTGGAACAAATTATGCTATTTTTAATGAAAAGAAATTTGAATGTACGAATGTAAAGGTTGTTCAAATAGGAAACATTGATTATAATTGGAGTCCATTATAAGTATAAGGTTAAAGGCAAGGGAAAATGTGAAAGTTATCTCTTGCTTTTTTTACTTGTTTTGCTATAATAAAGTTGTAACAGAACGACTTAAATATAACAGAAAGGCACTGAATATGAATATAGCAGCTTACTGCCGTGTCTCCACTGATAAAGCCGACCAGCTCAACAGTCTGGAAGCTCAAAAGCAATTTTTCTCTGAGTACACCCAGCGTACTGGTGACAACTTAGTTAGATTATATGCAGATGAGGGTATTTCAGGCACGAAAATAAAAAATCGAAAAGAATTTTTACGCATGATGGCTGATGCTGAACATGGACTATTTGATATGGTAGTAGTAAAGGACATCTCTCGCTTTGCCAGAAATACTGTAGACCTTCTGCAGAATGTCCGCAAACTGAAAGCATTAGGAATCGAGACACAGTTTTTGACGGCCAACATGACCAGCATGGGAAACAGTGAATTTGTTCTGACAATCTTCGGTGCATTGGCGCAGGAAGAAAGTGCCAATACTTCAAAGCGTGTGAAATTCGGCAAGAAAATGAATGCTGAAAAAGGACGAGTTCCGAATATTGTGTACGGATATGATAAAACCATTGGAGATTACTTTAATTTGGCAATCAACGAGGAAGAAGCAGCTGTTATCAGGCAGATTTATAAATGGTATATCGAAGAAGGATATGGTGCCGCCAAGATTGCAAACATGCTGAATGCGAAAGGTATCCGAACAAAGCGTAATTGTCAGTGGAGCCAGAATGCGACGTGCCGGATTTTAACGAATGAACTTTATACCGGAAAAATTATCAACGGCAAGCAGGAAGTAGCTGACTTCCTGACTGGACAGAGAACGGAAAAAGACGAGACGGAGTGGATGGTAACAGAACGTCCGGAACTGCGGATTATTGAGCCGGAAATGTATGAAAAGGCACAGGAGATTTTGGAGTGCAGAAGCAAGACTTTTAAATTAACAAAGGAACGGCAGAGCAATAAGTATTTGTTTTCTACTCTGATTAAATGTAAGGAATGTGGCTGGTCATTTCGACGAACTGTTCGTACTTATAAGAATACTTATATTCGCTGGGTATGTTCCGGTCATAATGGACGTGGGGCGGATAGCTGCCCGAATGCTCAGACAGTGGACGAGGAAGAGTTGATTGAAGTTCTGTCCGAATACTTTTCCGAGCTGCTGAAAGCAAAGAAAAATGTAATTCGTCACGTAACAGGCGAATTCCAGAGGGTTTACAAAGCCAAGGATGAGAACCTGAATTACGAAAAGGAATTGAACGCACAGCTTCACAAGCTTAAAAAAATGCGTCAGAAATACATGGATATGTACACCGATGACCTCATTACACGTGAGGAACTGAATGAAAAAATCGGCGGCACAAAACAGGAAATCGAGCGTCTGGAGAATGAGTTGAAAATGGTTGCTTATCACCTGACAAAAGGTGAACAACTGGAAACAATCTTGAATCGCACGTTTAAAGAGATTGAAGATATTTCCGATGTTCACCAGATGACCAATGCACAGCTTAAACGGATTATCCAGAAAATTGAAGTAGACAAGGATGGTAACGTAGATATTTACTTACGAATCTTCGGTGATTTAGGCTTAGATGAAACCGTTCTAATTAGTGACAACCAAACATAAGGACTGCACTGACCGTCTCAGTCAGCTCAATCCGGGACTGGCATGTGAAGTGAGACAGGTTCTGGATGTGAACAAGCAGGAGCGGCATATAAGAGGCGGGCTCGCTACCAGAGAGAAATATTTACATCAGCATTAACAAAAATGGCTGCTGTCGGATATGACAGTAGCTTTTTTGATACATTTTCTGTATAATAAATCCAGATATTTCAGGATATTTTGTATATACATAAGGAGAACAAGAAGATGGCATTAATGGAAGTGAACTTCTTTTCAAAAGCACTGATGCGTCCGGTAACGATGAATGTAATCCTGCCGGCTGATAAAGTGTTTTTTGGAGAAGAAACAGAAGAAGAGAACAAACCGTTTAAGACTTTGTATCTGCTTCACGGAGTAATGGGAAATTACACAGACTGGGTAACAGGAACATGTATTAAGCGATGGGCAGAAGAAAAGAATCTGGCAGTAGTTATGCCTTCCGGAGCAAATATGTTCTATATGGATCATCCGAATGCAAATGAAAACTACAGTGAATTTATCGGAAAAGAACTTGTAAAGATCACACGAAGAATGTTTCCGTTATCCCACAAAAAAGAAGATACATTTATCGCCGGGTTATCTATGGGAGGATACGGTGCAATCCGAAATGGTCTGAAATACCATGATACATTCGGATATATCGCAGGCCTTTCGTCAGCCATGATACTTGAAAAAATGGGGACAGCAGATGACAGTTCTCCTATGTTCTTTGAGAAAAAAAGTTTTCTGGAGAGTGTATTTGGAGATCTGTCCCGGATTAAAGACTGTGAGATCAATCCGGAATGGATTGCCGAAAATATGAAAAAAGATGGAATCCCATTTCCGCATATGTACCTTGCCTGTGGACTGGATGATCCGCTTCTTCCTCCGAACCGTAAGTTCAGAGATACCATGCAGAAACTGGGTGTGGATGTAACTTACGAGGAAGGTCCGGGAGCACATGAGTGGGATTTCTGGAACCGTTATATTAAGAAAGTGCTGGACTGGCTGCCACTTGATAAGGACAGTAAAGAAGGGATGAACAGCGGGAATGTAGGACTGTAAAAGAGAGAGTCGCAACAGATGGATATGAAATCTGTTGTGGCTCTTTTTATTTCTGTTGCAGGAAATTACTCCGTAATGTTTCTGTAACAGAATAAAGTTATATGGGCAGGACTCCTTCTTATACGTTACTGTTCACTCCGTTCACAGTAACTTAGCCAAAATTCATTCCAGATTGCCTGCGGCAATGGAATTTTGGCTTGTATGTCTCGGGATTTTGGCATATTCATGCCAAAACACCTCGCGGGATAGTGGTATGTGAACAGTAACTCTTATACAAAATTATCATAGCAATTTTGCAGAAAATATATTGAATATCAGACAGAAGTTGTGTATAATGAAAAAGCAAAATAAAGTATATTATTTTAGAAAAAGGTAAAATAAAAACCTGAAATCATAAACTGTGGAGGTAAAAATGACTAAGCTTGTAATCAATCCATCAAAGAAACAGAGCAAAATCAACAAAGAGATTTACGGACATTTCTCAGAGCATCTGGGAAGATGTATCTACGAAGGAATCTATGTAGGCGAAGATTCCCAGATCCCGAATAAGAACGGAATGCGTACAGACGTAGTAGAAGCACTGAAGCATATCAGGATTCCGGTACTTCGCTGGCCGGGTGGATGCTTCGCAGATGAATACCACTGGAAAGACGGTATCGGACCAAAGGAAACACGTAAAAAAATGATCAATACACACTGGGGCGGTGTGGTAGAAGATAACAGCTTTGGTACACATGAATTTTTTGAACTCTGTGAGCAGCTTGACTGCGAAGCTTATGTTAATGGTAACCTGGGAAGCGGAACAGTTCAGGAAATGTCTGAATGGGTAGAATATATCACATTCGAGGGTGTTTCCCCGATGGCTGATCTCCGTAAGAAAAACGGACATGAGAAACCATGGAAACTGGATTTCTTTGGAGTTGGAAATGAGAACTGGGGATGTGGCGGAAATATGAATCCTGACTTCTATGCAAATGAATACCGCCGTTATCAGACTTATGTCCGCAATTATCATCCGGATTACCCAATCCACAAAGTCTGCTGTGGTGCCAATGTAGATGATTATGAGTGGACTTCCGAAGTATTAAAGACTACACATAATCATTGCCTGAAAGAACTTCACGGAAATATGGATGGTCTTTCTCTTCATTATTATGTACATCCGGAAGGATGGGAGATCAAGGGAAGTGCTACAGATTTTGATGATAAGGTATGGTATAAGAGTTTGAATAAAGCGCTCTTTATGGAAACTCTGATCGAGCGTCACGGACATATCATGGACGAATATGATCCTGAGAAAAAGATCGGTATGATCGTTGACGAGTGGGGCGCATGGTACACAGTGGAACCAGGCACAAACCCTGGCTTCCTGTATCAGCAGAACACAATGAGAGATGCCCTGATCGCAGGTATCACTCTGAATATCTTTAACAAACACAGTGACAGAGTAAAGATGGCAAACCTTGCGCAGATCGTAAATGTTCTTCAGTCCGTTATCCTTACAGATGGTGCTGATATGATCCTGACACCAACCTATCATGTATTTGATATGTACAAATATCATCAGGATGCAATGCTTGTAGACAGTTCTATCGAAACAGAAACCATCGGTGTGGAAGAAGAGTGGCAGGTACCGAACCTGACAGAATCTGTATCTGTAGCAGAAGATGGAGCTGTACATATCACATTGACAAACCTGTCACTGGATAAAGATTATGAGATCAGAACTATCCTTACAGACTATCAGGTAAATGAAGTTAAAGGTGAGATCGTACACGGCGAAATGCACGAAATGAATACCTTCGAAACACCGGACCAGGTACGTGTAAAAGAATTTAACGAAGTAGAAAAAACAGCAGAAGGAATCAGATTCACAATTCCTAAATGCAGTGTTCTTCATCTGGAAGTAAGATAATTACAAGATTTTTAGTCGAATCAGGTAGTAAAGCGGATGATTTTATTCGCTTGACACAGATAAAGAGTTTTGTATAAAAATGAATGAACTTTACAGATTCACAGAAAATGCCGCTTCTGACAAAACAGGCAGGTATTTTCTGTGAATATTTATAATGGAAACAAAAAGGAGACTAAGGTATGAACGGGAAGCTGCGTGTGTGCAGAAAATGTCTGCCCGGACAGAATAATGAAGAGACTTTTTACGAGGATCTGTCACGCTACATTCAGCGCATGGATGAGGATCTGAAAGTAGACCAGCAGATTTACGAAAAAAGGCTTAACATATGCAGCACCTGTGACCGCTTAATGAATGGGATGTGCAGGCTTTGCGGATGCTTTGTGGAACTGCGGGCTGTACAGAAGGTGCGAAAATGTCCGGATCTGCCGGCAAAATGGGAGGCGCAGAAATGAGAGATGGTTTAAAAGAAAGGTTATTAAATAAGGTAAAAGTAACGGATAAATTCTGGCGAGGATATCAGGAACTGGTAATGGATACAGTAATTCCTTATCAGGAGAAAATATTAAATGATGAGATTCCGGGAGTGGAGAAAAGCCATGCACTGGCAAACTTCCGCATTGCAGCAGGACTGGAAGAGGGTGAGTTTTACGGAATGGTTTTCCAGGACAGTGATGTTGCCAAATGGCTGGAAGGTGTGGCGTATGCACTGGAAGTCCGTCCGGATGCTGAACTGGAAGAACGTGCAGATAAGGTTATTGAAATTATTGAAAAAGCGCAGCAGGATGACGGTTATCTGAATACTTTTTTCACAATCAAAGAGCCGGAACACCGCTGGCAGAATTTACAGGAATGCCATGAATTATACTGTGCCGGACATATGATGGAAGCAGCGGCGGCTTATTATGAGGTGACTGGAAAAGACCGTCTGCTTCATGTGATGGAGCGCATGGCAGAACATATCGGGAAACGTTTTGGAACAGAAGAAGGCAAAGAACCGGGGATTCCGGGACATCAGGAAATCGAGCTGGGACTTTTGCGTCTCTATGAAGTGACCGGAAAAGAAAATTACAAAGACCTCGCCAGATATTTTATTGAACAGCGTGGAAAAGATCCGGATTACTTTGTCAAAGAGAGGGAAAAAAGAGGCTGGGTTCACTTTGATATGGATGTGCATAACAGAGAATATAATCAGGCACATGCTACTGTCTATGAGCAGAAAGAAGCAGTAGGACACAGTGTCCGTGCTGTTTATATGTATACTGCCATGGCAGAACTGGCTTCTCTTTACAAAGATGAAAAACTCTATCAGGCATGCTGTGATCTCTGGGAGAACATGACTCAGAAGAGAATGTATATCACCGGAGGAATCGGCAGTACCGTAGACGGAGAAGCATTTACCATTGATTATGATCTGCCGAATGACACCGTTTATGCGGAAACCTGTGCATCTATCGGACTGGTATTTTTTGCAAGAAAGATGCTTGATAATGTAATGGATGGACGCTATGCAGATGTGATGGAACGTGCACTTTATAATGGGATCATCAGCGGAATGCAGCTTGACGGAAAGAAATTTTTCTATGTAAATCCACTGGAAACAGAACCTGGAGTCAGCGGGAAATTATACGGATATAAGCATGTTCTGCCGGAGCGTCCGGGCTGGTATACATGCGCATGCTGCCCTCCCAATGTAGTCCGTCTGCTGATGTCTCTTGGTAAATATCTGTGGAGTGAGACAGAAGATGGAGTTTATTCTCATATCCCGGCAGGTACAGAAGCGCACTTTGATAAGATGGATGTAACTGTAGAGAGCAACTATCCGTGGGATGGCAGAGTGACCTATCATATAACCGGAAAAACAGAGGAAGAGACTATCCTGGGAATCCATATCCCATCCTGGGTACGCCCGGGTTCTGTTCAGGTACGTATAAATGGAAAAGTGAAAGATATCACGGCAGATGTGGAAAAGGGATATCTGATCCTTAAGAGAGTGTGGGAAAATGATGAAGTAGAACTTGTTTTCCCGATGAAGATCCGCAAGATTTATGCAAACCTTAAAGTAAGAGAAGATGCCGGCTGTGTAGCGTTTATGCGCGGGCCGATGGTTTATTGTTTCGAGGGTGTGGATAATCCGGGTCTGCTTCAGTCTTACCACATCTTTGAAGATGCAAAGATGGAAGAGGAAGTCTGCAAAGAGGGTCTGCTGGAAGGCTGCGTCCTGCTTAAGATCAAAGCACGTAAGCTGGAGACAGTGGGAGATTCTCTGTACAGTGAAGTTGCACCGGTGAGAACGCTGACAACACTGACAGCAGTGCCGTATTATACATGGGGCAACCGCGGAGAAAACCAGATGAGAGTCTGGATGCGTGGGGAATAACCGGAAGATCAGAGGGAATATAAAATAAAAGCAAGGAACTATGTGGCAAAACACATCGGTTCCTTGCTTTTACTGTTTTCAGATATTCTGTAAAATTATACATTTGGAGTATAATGCACTTTCACATTAATATCCTGATTATAGTTTCCGAAATCTTTTCCGAAGAGTGTCAGACCGCCGATATTCGGAGATGGTTCATCCACCTGGAAACGGAATACCATATCATCCTGAGAGGTAAAAGTGAGCTGCTGTGTATTCACATCAGAGATCTTTAATCCATCGATAAAAGTACCGTGACGGTCAATGACAAGCATCTTCAGCAGACCATACTGATTCCAGTTCGGGAACCACCAGTCGGGGGTGAACATACCGTGGACATCACCGAAATCTCCGGGGCTTGTCCAGCTTCCGACCTTTGTATTATTCAGGAAAAAGGAAATATCAGAAGGCCAGTCATTATTGACTCCGGGAGCTTCTGAACTGATTTCAAAGGAGAGTGTCAGCCGGTCAATCTTCTGTCCCGGAGGCAGCATATTTGGAATGCGGTAATCAATAAATCCCCGTCCAAACCATAAAATCTTTGCATCTACATGGCTCGGATGAGCAAAATAACGAGGATCATCTACCTCACCGATGAGATTATCGGTAGTAGACAGCCCACAGGTCGGATAAACAGAATAATTAAAGTAGTTGCCAATCGGAATGTCAATAGAGTAACTGTCTTCGGCCGGGCTGTCATTGTTAGAGGCAATATCAACCAGGATCTTGTCAACATTAATGCGGCAGACCTTCTGGTTTCCGTGGCCGGAATGCTCTGGAAGAATTGCGAGAATTCCGGCTTCTTCGAGTTTTTTTACATGGCTGGTCAGGGCACCGTTGGTAATCCCCAGACTGGAAGCCAGTTCATTCATATTCATTTCCTGATGCTCAAGGAGAGTCTGGATCAGCCGTATGCGGATGTCAGAACCAAGAGCTTTGAAGACAGGGACCGCCTGCTCCAGACTTTTAATATATAACATAACGGATTTCCCTTTCTGTTAAAAATGATTTTACAGCGTTTACGGTAGATTATAACGAATCTGCAAAAAATGTGCAACGAAAAGAAAAAAATATAGTTGATATTTTCTGAAAAATGCAGTACAATTTTAAATACATAAAAAATAATTTATATAAATCTAAAATAAAAACAGACAGGGGGACACACAATGAGTGAAGAACTTAAGTATAATGAGCCATGGATTCTGCAGAGAGCAGATCCATATGTTTATCGCCACACAGACGGAAACTATTATTTTACAGCATCCATACCGGCCTATGACCGGATTGTACTGAGAAGAAGCGAAACTCTGGCAGGACTGAAAGATGCGGAAGAAGTGACAGTCTGGGAGAAACACAAAGAAGGAATCATGAGCGAACATATCTGGGCGCCGGAGCTTCATTATCTGGACGGAAAATGGTACATCTATTTTGCGGGCGGAGATAAAGATGATATCTGGGCAATCCGCCCTTATGTGCTGGAATGTGCAGATACAGATCCGCTTACAGGAGCCTGGACAGAGAAAGGCAAAATGGGACGTGCGGATGCAGATGAATTTTCTTTTGAAGCTTTCTCTCTGGATGCAACAGTATTTGAAAACAAAGGAAAACATTACTATGTATGGGCTGAGAAGGTAGGAGTCGGCAAGCAGATTTCCAATCTTTATATTGGGGAAATGGAAACTCCGTATAAACTGAAAACCGTTCAGGTACTTCTCACTTCACCGGATTATGACTGGGAAAGAGTTGGTTTCTGGGTGAATGAAGGACCGGCAGTTATTCATCATGACGGCAGGATTTATCTCACTTATTCTGCATCTGAGACAGGCGCTGCATACTGTATGGGAATGCTTGCAGCAGATGAAGATTCTGATCTTCTTGACCCGAAATCCTGGACAAAAGAACGTTATCCGGTTCTTCGTACAGATGAATCCAGAGGAATCTATGGACCGGGGCATAATTCCTTCACTGAAGACGAAGAAGGAAATCCGGTCATGGTTTATCATGCGAGAACAGAAGCAGAGATTGAAGGGAATCCGCTGTACAATCCAAACCGTCATGCCATGCTGATGAAAATCCGCTGGGATGAAAAAACAGGCGCACCGATATTTTCTTACGAAGATTAATGTAATCTGAGAGAGAATAATATTTGGAGAACAGGAGAGCTGGTATGAGAAAAAAATGGGGAATGATCCTGGGGCTGACAGGAATGATGCTTCTCGGAGCACAGAGTATATATGCTGCGGAAGCTGCTGATGGCACAGCAGAGACAACAGATGCGGCAAACGAAAAAGAAACAGCAGGCGCAGATGATATTGAGAGCAAGATTAAGAAAGGTGGCTTTACTGCCGGAGCTTCCGTGCATGATCCATCTGTCATCAAAGACAATGACACTTACTATATCTTTGGCTCCCATATGGAATCTGCGAAGTCCACAGATCTGAGAAACTGGACCGGTTTTTCCTCCGGGGTCAATGCAGAGAATAAGCTGTTTGACAATCTTTTTGACGGAGAAGAAGACGGCGATCCGGCAGCGTTTACTTATGTAGGAAAGAACGAGGAAGGTGGTTATTCCGTGTGGGCACCGGATGTCATCTATAACAAAAAAATGGGAAAATATGTGATGTATTTCTGCACCACATCTTCTTATGTGAAATCCAATATCTGCTTTGCAACAGCAGATGATATTGAAGGTCCGTATCACTATGAGGACACATTCCTGTACTCTGGTTATAGCTATCATGATGTTAAGGAAAGTAATATCGAAGAACTGATGGGAACAGACCCAAGGCCATATACAGCAGCGTCTTATGACAATAATAACTGGCCAAACTGTATTGACCCGGATGTTTTTTATGATAAAGACGGGCGTATGTGGATGGTTTATGGCTCCTGGTCCGGCGGTATTTTTCTGATTGAGATTGATGAAGAGACCGGCTATCCGATTTATCCGGAAGCAGACGAAGAAAATCATGTGGACAGCTATTATGGCAAGAAACTTCTCGGTGGTTATCACAACTCCATCGAAGGCCCGCATATTATGTATGATGAGACCAATGGATATTATTATCTGTTTTTGTCCTATGGAAATCTGCAGGCAAAAGGAGGTTATCAAATGCGTCTCTTCCGCTGTGACACTGTAGACGGAACTTATACAGATGCAGCAGGGAAGGATATGTATTTATTTGTGGAGCATAAAGATCATGGACTGAAAATGATGGGAAATTATACATTCCCGAGTCTTACCCAGACCTATATGGCGCCAGGCGGACAGACTGCATTTGAAGATGAAGATGGTAAATTATACCTGGTCTATCATCAGCGTTTTGCTAAAACCGGAGAACTTCATGAGCCTCGTGTACATCAGTTGTTCCGCACAAAAGACGGATGGCTGGTTGCTGCGCCATTTGCCACAGACGGCGAGACGTTGAAAGAGGATGGATATTCCGGAGATGAAATCCAGGGTACTTTTTATCTGGTAAATCATGGTACGGATATTTCGGACAGGGTACATAAACCGCAGAGGATTCAACTTAATGCAGACGGAACAGTTACCGGAGAAGAACTGGAAGGCAAATGGGAAGCAGAAGAAGGCACACCATATATTGATGTGACTCTCGGTGAAAATACTTATACAGGAGTTGTCCTGGAAATGACCGATGAGGCAGGCAATGATACGATGTGCTTCAGCGCTAAGGGTGACAATAATGAAACTATATGGGGTGTGAAATATCTGTTGCCATAAATGGCTGTGGGAGTATTCGGGGCAGTATATAAATCTGAAGTCAGGCGGAGAAATCAGATGTTTTCGGGATGATAACCGATGGTAATCCGTATATGCTGGTTATAATCTCCGAAACCTGCACCAAAAAGAGTACACCCGCCGGGATGTTCGGCGCCCGGAAGAACAGAAAAGCGCAATTTCATAATGGACTGATCAGTGAGTGCAAGCTGTCTGGTGGAAACATCGGACAGCTTTTCTGTGTCCAGAAAAGTGCCTTCAGGGGTGATCGTCAGTTTTTTCAGCAAACCATACTGATTCAGAAAAGAAAACCACCAGGAAGGATTGTATTTCCCTCTGCGGTCCCCATAATCACCAGGGCTGGTCCAGGTGCCAAGGATTACACCGTTCAGGGAAAAGGTAATATCAGAAGGCCACACATTACAGAATCGGGGGGCTTCGGAACTGATCTCAAAGGAAACTGTCAGTTCTTCAATCACGCTGTGATCAGGGATGAAATTGGGCAGTATATACTCCAGATATCCGGTGGTGAACCAGACGATCCTTGCCTGGCGGCTGCCTGGGTGTATGAAATACCGTGGCTGATCCAACTGTCCCACAAAAGAAGTAGAAGTTGCCATACCACAGGTGGGAGTTACCGAGAAATCAGAAAAATGTCCCACGCCGATTTCTGCACTGTAAGTCTGCAGATCAGGACCGTAAAGCGCCATATTTACCAGAAGCTGATCCCAGTCTTTTATAAAATAGCAGCGTTTCTGTGTTCCGTGTGAGAGAGATTCATCCCTGAATTCTATCAGCCCGGCTTCGGCCAGAAGATTAAGGTGAGGGGACAGGGTTGTAACGGGAATTTTCAGGTTTTGTGCAATTTGTTTAATATTCAGACCTTCTCTTTCTTGGATCAGACGCAAAATTTGTACACGGACAGGGGAACCGAGAGCTTTGAAGATGGCAAGACCATCGGAAACAGAACAGGATTTCATGTAAAAACCTCCTTTTGACTGTATTTACAGGTATATAACACTAAATAAGAATTTTTAGAAAAATACGTTTTGATTAGTTATTTTACCATAAAATTGGTTAAAAAAATATAGGGAAATAGCAAAAAAATAGATAGATTGATGAATAAATAACGGGCATTTATTTTAGATAAAACTAAAATAATAAAAATAAATCAAAAATATATTGACATTTACAGGAAAGAATTATATAATATCAACATAAACCGGAGCTGAAAATAAAAAAGTTGTGCAAAATGACCATAACAAAAAGATGGACTATATATTTTAAAAAAATACGAAATGATTATGGGGTTTGTACAATGGCATCATTGAAACCGGAAGAGCGCAAAGAAATGCAAAAAAGGAGGATCTTTTTATGAAGAGAAGAAAATTGTTCGCGTTACTTATGACTGCGGCTATGGCAGTGTCCAGTATGAGCATGGCAGTGAATGTCTTTGCAGAAGAAGACACAACAGAGGAAGCTGCTGAGAGCGAAGAACCGGCTGAAGGAGAGCCTACAGCAGTAACAACCGTAGGTCCTGATGATGGAACAAAATTCGAGATGTGGTCATTCGTAGACCTGCATAATGAGTTTTATGGTCAGATGGTAGATAAGTGGAATGAAGAGAATCCGGACAAACAGATCCAGATTACATTCAGTACATATCCATACTCTGATATGCATAACAAATTAATGATGTCCTTACAGGCAGGATCCGGTGCTCCTGACCTCTGCGATATCGAGATCGGACAGTTCCCGAACTATTCCGGTGATGACAGCCCTCTGTATTCCATGAATGATGCACTTGCTCCTTATGAAGATACAATGGTGCAGTCAAGACTTGATGTTTATTCCAAAGCTGACGGAACAAGACTTGGTGTTCCTTTCCATGTAGGTGCAACTGTTATGTACTGGAACGCAGATCTTCTTGAATCTTATGGATTAGATTACAAATCTGTAAAGACATGGGATGATTATACAAAACTTGGTGAAGAATTAAAAGAAGCTTCCAACGGTGAAGTGTACTTAACTTCTGTTGATACAGGCGGTGTTGACTGGATGTGGCTTGCAATGGCTGAGAATGGTGAAGACTGGACAGGCGGTCCGGACGGAACTGTAAACGTACAGCTTGATTCTGTAAAAGAAATGCTCACAATGCAGCAGAACTGGTTAAACGATGGAATCGCAATGGTATCCACAGACGGACATGTTGACCTTGAAGCTGGTTTCTCCAACATCATGGAAGGTAAAATTGCTTCCTTCCCGAAAGCTATGTGGTACATGAGCCGTTTCAAAGATTACATGCCGGAGATGGAAGGCAAATATGACATCACAACATGCCCTGTATTTGAAGAAGGACAGAAATGCTCCGTTGGTATCGGTGGTACAGGTACTGTTGTAACAAATCAGTGTGAGAATCCTGAACTTGCAGCTGAATGGCTTGCATGGGCTAAATGCTCTGAAGAAGGTGAAAACCTGATCTGGAACGAACTTGGATTTGACGTCTGCAACACAGCATTATGGTCTGACGAAGATTTCGCATATGATGAATCCAATACTTATAACACATTCTTCCGTGTAAAACCATACGAAGTTCTGAATGAACTTGCTGAAAACGATGCAATCGGAACTATTTACACAACAAAGAACTCTCCGACACTGAACGATTACATGTGTACAACAACTCTGAACAATGTATTAGAGGATGGCATGGATGTAGATGAAGCGCTTCAGGATGCACAGGATTATCTTGATTTCGAATGTGAATAATAAGATGATAATAGTTCACTGATCAAGTGAATAATGAACGGTTACTGCAGTGACCGAAATGATATGGGAGGCCAGGGAAACGCATTCCCTGACCTCCTTTACTGTTATCCTGGTGAGAAATGAGATTTTCACAGGATGTGGAGTCTGATTTCTTTTCAGGATAATGGTAATAAGAAAAAAAGAAATTATCTGTAACTGTTCAGTAAACCATGATTCCATATGATGCTGAAAAGTTACTGCTATTTTTAGAAGAGGAGGAATTCATTGTGAATAAAGTGAAAAAGATGCTCTATTCTCAGAAGGTGGCACCCTACGTATTCGTAATTCCGTTTGTTATCAGCCTTCTGGTATTCTGGTTATATCCGCTCATCAGTGGTATTGTAATGAGTTTTCAGGATATTTCATTTGGCGGTTCTCAGTGGGTTGGTCTGAAGCATTATCAGAAACTGGCTTCCGATAAGTTCTTCAAGACAGCTGTATTTAACAGTGTGGAATACATGCTTCTGACACTGCTCCTGCTGATTCCGATCCCGATGATGCTTGCAGTACTGATGGAAAGCCGTCTTACCAAAGCCAAAGGTGTATGGAAAGTGATCATGTACATTCCGGCACTTACATCTGTAGTTATTTCCGGTATGTTATTCCGACTGATGTTCTCAGAAGGTGATAACGGACAGATGAACCAGTTAATGCATTTGCTTGGAAATGCCAGTATCCCATGGCTGAAAGAAAAGACTACCGGATGGATAGCTTTGTTATTACTCTGTATGTGGAGATGGACAGGTGTTAATATGTTGTACTTTATTTCCGGTTTAAAGAGTATTGATACATCTCTTTATGAATCAGCAGACATCGACGGTGCCAATGCAAAACAGAAATTCTGGTACGTGACATTGCCGCTTCTGAAACCGACAACTATCTATGTTATTACAATTTCCGTATATGCCGGTCTGTCCATGTTCCTTGAGAGTTTCATGTTGTGGAATGGTAACTCATCACCGAAGAACATTGGTCTTACTATCGTAGGATATCTGTATAAACGTGGTATTGAGAAAAACGATATGGGTTATGCGTGTGCCGTAGGTATGGTACTTCTGGTCATTGCCCTGGCTATCAATGTTGTCCAGCTTGTGGCAACAGGAACATTCAAGAAGGAGGAAAAGTGATATGGCAAAAACAGCAGCTCAGCCAAAGACAATGGAATCAAATCATAAAGTTGCGTCTGTATTATCCACAGGGCTTTTCGCTATCCTCTGTGTGCTGATCGCATTTCCGCTTCTTGCAGGTTTCTTCGCTTCCTTCCAGGAAGGCCGTGAAGTGGTTATGAAAGGTATGTCCCTGAATCTTGATTTTTCCAAGATGCATCTGGATAACTACAAATACCTGTTTTCCGGAAATGAGGATTCCCGAAAATATTTTATGTGGTATAAAAACAGTCTGATCCTGACACTGATTACAGTAGTTCTGACACTGCTGGTATGCTACTTCATCGCATACGGTCTGACCATGTACAAATTTAAACTTCAGGGATTTTTATTCTTCCTGGTAATCGCAACTATGTGTGTTCCTTTTGAAATCCTGATGCTTCCTCTGTATAACGAAGTTACATCTCTTGGGATCATCAATACAAGAGCCGGTGTTATTCTCCCCGGACTATGTGGTGCGTCGACGATTTTCTTCTTTAAACAGTACATGCAGAGTCTTCCGAAAGAGCTTCTGGATGCAGGTAGAATCGACGGATGCACAGAGTATGGTATCAGTGTTAAGATTATGATGCCGATCACAAAACCTGCATTTGCTTCCATGGCAATCCTCTGTGCAATGGGTTCCTGGAACAACATGTTATGGCCGATGCTGGTATTCCGTGATACAAGCAAATTTACACTGCAGATCGGTCTGAATACACTGCTTACACCTTATGGAAATAACTACAACCTTCTGATCGCAGGTTCCATGTTCGGTATCCTTCCAATCCTGATCATCTACCTGATCTTCCAGAGATACCTGATCGATGGTATGACATCTGGTGCTGTTAAGGGTTGATCAAAAGTTGTAAGTATTTGAATCATAATTTACTGATATGATAAAAAATGAGCTGTCCCATTGAGTTTTGAAATTAATGTTACTGTAACTGGTGATCATTTAACATTACTTATGAGGCAGCTCAAATAATATAATGATAAACTAATTTTTCAAACCAATTACTAAGAACGGAGGTTCAAAAAACATTATGGCGAAACAGGCAAAAATGGTAGTGGACAAAGCATTTTCCATTTCCAAGATCGACAAAAGAATTTATGGTTCCTTTATTGAACATCTGGGAAGAGCTGTATACGATGGAATTTATCAGCCAGGACATCCACTTTCCAATGCTGACGGATTCCGTAAGGATGTCATTGATCTGGTAAAAGAGCTGGACGTGCCGATCGTACGTTATCCGGGCGGAAACTTTGTATCTAACTTTTACTGGGAAGACAGTGTAGGACCGGTTGAGGAAAGACCTCACAGACTGGAGCTTGCATGGAGAAGCCTGGAAAAGAACGAGGTAGGACTCCATGAATTTAAGAAATGGGCAGATGCAGCCAACTCAGAGGTTATGATGGCGGTCAATCTGGGAACAAGAGGAATCACAGATGCCTGCAACCTTCTGGAATACTGCAATCATCCAGGTGGAACCAAATACAGTGATCTCCGTATCAAACACGGACAGAAGGATCCATACGGATTCAAAACCTGGTGCCTTGGGAATGAAATGGACGGTCCATGGCAGATCGGTCACAAGACTATGGATGAGTATGGAAGACTGGCAGAAGAGACAGCCAAAGCAATGAAGCTTATTGACCCGTCTATTGAGTTTGTTGTATGCGGAAGCTCCAATCAGGAGATGCCGACCTTTGCACTCTGGGAAGACCATGTACTGAGCCACACATATGATTATGTAGATTATTTATCTCTTCATACATATTATGGAAACCGTTCTGATGACAGCAATGACTTCCTCGCAAAGTCCGATGATATGGACGAATTTATCCGCACCATTATCGCAACCTGCGATTATGTAAAAGCAAAAAAACGCAGCAAAAAGAATATGTACCTCAGCTTTGATGAGTGGAATGTATGGTATCATTCCAACGCTGTTGATAATGATATCACAGAAAACCATCCATGGCAGGTGGCACCGCCGCTTCTTGAGGATATCTACAACTTCGAAGATGCCCTGTTGGTAGGTCTGATGCTGATCGTTCTGATCCGTCATTCTGACAGAGTAAAAGTAGCATGCCTTGCACAGCTCATCAACGTTATCGCTCCGATTATGACAGACCCGAACGGTGGCGGTTCCTGGAAACAGACAATTTTCTATCCGTTTATGCATGCCTCCAAATATGGCCGCGGTGTTGCACTCCAGCCGGTGATCTCTTCCACAGAGCATGAGACAAGCGGACACGGAAGCATCACAGATATTGAAGCAGTTGCTGTTTACAATGAAGAGAAAGAAGAAGTTACTGTCTTTGCAGTAAACAGAAATCTGAAAGAGGATGTTGTTCTTAATACAGATGTAAGAAGCTTCGAAGGCTACAGAGTTGCTGAGCATATCGTACTTGAAAGCGATGACCTGAAGGTAGTCAATGCTTTCGGACAGGAAAATGTAAAACCAAAGACAACACAGCAGACAACAATGGACAATGGGGAATTGACAAGTATGCTGCATAAAGCATCATGGAATGTGATCCGTCTTGTAAAAGACAGTAAATAAAAATAATCCCTCTTAAGTAGACAAGGTAAATAACCAAAATCTTCTTAAGAGGGATTTTCTATGGCTATTTTGGCAGTGGATAGTGTCGGGAATGTTTCCTGCATATCAGAATTATTTAATCAGAAATGGCTGAAGTGTCTGTATCGTATATTCATGCAGAGCTTCTTTTTTGCTCCTGTCAATCTGCAGATAGTGAGCATAAAGTACATCCAGAACCAGCAGAATAGGAAACTGTGGGGAAATGATATTTCCATATTCCAGATGTTCCATGCTTGCGAAGATGAGCGTCTCATCGCAGAAGTCCTGATAGGATTTGTCCTGTCTTGCGGTCATAAGAAGTGTATAAGCTCCGTGCTGATGTGCAGCCTTCAGAGAAGAGATAATATCATCCGTCTGTCCGCTGACACTGATACCGATGACCAGACAGTTCTCATCCAGAATAACAGAATTCACCTTCATAATATGACTGTCTGTAACTGCTTCGATATTCAGCCCGATACGCATGAAACGAAGCTTCATCTCCTGAGCTACGAGACCGGAACTGCCTCTTCCGTAAACATAAACACGAGGTTTGGAAACCAGCAGATTTGTGATCCGTGTGATCTGCGCTTTGTCCAGCAGAGCGTTAGATTTATTCAGAAGTTCCTGATAAGTATTAAATTCCGATACTTCAAAATTCGGAATATTTTCTTCGGGACCTGGTGCCAGGCTCTGCTTATACTCATAAATAAATTCTCTGTATCCGTGAAATCCACATTTCTGGGCGAAACGTGAAAGTGAAGCTTCAGATACATAAAGAAGCCCGGAAATATTTTTGGAAGAAAAATCCTGCTCTTCAGTATTATGAATAAAGAAATCGGCGATTGTTCTTTCCAGCGGAGTGAATGTATGGTAATAAGATTCAATTAAAGGAATAATTTTATGTTTGTTTAATGACATATGGAATCCTTTCTGTATGGTGGAATTGCTATAGATTACTATAACATTGTAGAATTTGTTTCACAAGGAGAATGTAAATATTTTCATGAAAAATATAAACAAGGAAAGTAATTTCGGCAAGCTTTAAAAACCGAACTGCAAAATGGCTCAAAATAATAAAAAATGAAAGAAGATTCTAAAAACAATACATTTATTGAAAATAGAACCAACGGGAATTATAATGAGTTTATAACAAATCGGAAGTGTCAGATGACACGCAAAAAAGGAGAAAACTATGATTATTTATGTAGGTAAAGATTATCAGGACGTAAGCAGAAAAGCAGCTAATATCATGTCTGCCCAGATTATTATGAAACCAAACGCAGTTCTTGGACTGGCAACAGGCTCTACACCGGTCGGATTATATAAACAGCTTATCGAGTGGTACAACAAAGGTGACCTTGATTTCTCACAGATCACATCTGTAAACCTGGATGAGTATAAAGGACTTTCCGGTGACAATGACCAGAGCTACCGTTATTTCATGAACACAAACCTGTTCGATCATGTAAACATTGACAAAAACAAAACCTATGTACCAAATGGACTGGAAGAAGACAGCGACAAAGCATGTGCAGATTATAATGAGATCATCCGCAGTGTAGGTGGAATTGATATCCAGCTTCTGGGAATCGGCGGAAACGGACATATTGGTTTCAATGAACCCGGAGAAGCTTTTGAGAAGGAAACTCATTGTGTAGACCTTACAGAGAGCACTATCAAGGCAAATGCAAGATTTTTTGAAAGTATGGATGAAGTTCCGAAACAGGCATACACCATGGGAATCAAGAACATTATGGCAGCAAAGAAAATTCTTCTTGTAGCAACAGGAAGTGCCAAGGCAGATGCTTTGTACAAATCTCTGTACGGACCGATCACACCGAATGTACCTGCATCTATCCTTCAGCTTCATCAGGATGTAACTGTAGTGGCAGATGAAGATGCTTTAAGTCTTATTAAAGAAAAAGGACTTTTATAATACCGGCTCTTGTGTGATAATAACAGTATCAGTGGAAAGAATTGCCTGACAGAGATAAAGTCAGGGAAATACTTAATAATTCACTTCAGCGAGAAAAGAGGCAAAAATCAGATGATTATAAAGAATGGAAAAGTTTTTCAGGAAGATGGCAGTTATAAAGTCACAGATCTGTATGTAGAGAACGGCAGAATTGTGGCTTCAGCAGATGAAGTAACCGACAAAACGCAACTGGATGCATCAGGACTGAAGATTCTGCCCGGACTGGTAGATATCCACAGCCATGGTGCAGTCAGACATGATTTCTCAGACGCAGATGTTGATGGGTTAAGAACAATCCTTCAGTATGAAAAATCTCAGGGAATCACATCCTATTGCCCGACATCCATGACACTTCCGAAAGAAGAATTACTTAAGATTTTCCAGACTGCAAAAGATGTAGAACAGGATGAAACCTGTGCACGTATTGTGGGTATCAATATGGAAGGACCTTTCCTTGATCCTGCGAAAAAGGGAGCACATGTAGAAGGTTATATCCGTAAACCGGATATTGAATTTTTCAGAGCATGTAACGAAGCTGCGGGCGGAATGATCAAACTGGTAACTCTTGCACCGAATATGGAAGGCTCTGAGAAATTTATCAGAGAATTACATAATGAAGTGGTTATTTCCATCGGACATACAGCAGCAGATTATGGCTGCGCAGCAGAAGCGATGAAAGAGGGAGCACTTCATGTGACTCATCTTTATAATGCCATGAATCCTATGGGACACAGAGAACCCGGTGTGATTGGCGCAGCAGCAGACAATCAGGACTGTATGGTAGAACTGATCGGTGATGGGATTCATATCCATCCTGTAACTGTACGCAATACCTTCCGTTTATTTGGAGACAGCAGAGTCGTCCTTATCAGTGACTCCATGATGGCAACAGGTATGGAGAACGGACTGTATGAACTGGGCGGACAGGAAGTGACCATGAAAGACAGAAAGGCAACTCTGGCAGATGGAACGATCGCCGGTTCTGCAACCTGCCTTTTTGATTGTATGAAGTGTGTTATTTCCATGGGTGTACCGGAGAGAGAAGCGATTCTGGCAGCAACAGCAAATCCGGCGAGAAGTATTGGGATTTATGATGAGGTGGGTTCCCTTGCTCCCGGAAAACGGGCAGATATTGTGCTGACAGACGAAGAGTTGAATATTGTTAAGGTACTGTAGTGTAAAAGAAAAGCTTTCCGACAGAATGTGCACAGATAAGAGTATGGACATTTTGCCGGAATGCAGTTCTGTATCAAGGAGAGAAATGATGACTAAAAAAGAGATTTTAGATGCGATTCATGGAAAAATGATCATTTCCTGTCAGGCGGTAGAAGATGAACCATTATATGTAGAAGAGAAATCCATTATGTACCTGATGGCACGCGCTGCAAAACAGGCAGGCACACCTGCAATCCGTACAAGCAGTATCCGCGATGTCATAGCGATCAAAGAAGAAACAGGTCTTCCGGTGATCGGTCTGGTGAAAATCCAGTATCCCGGATATGAAGGATATATCACACCTACCATGAAAGAAGTAGATGATCTGGTAGCAGCAGGATCTGATGTTGTAGCTCTGGATTGTACACTTCGCAAGCGTGGTGATGGCATAACCGTCAATGAGTTTATCGCACAGATCAAAGAGAAATACCCGGATATTATCCTGATGGCAGATATTTCTAATTATGAAGAAGGTATCAATGCATGGAAGTGTGGTGTGGATATTGTTGGAACAACCATGAGCGGTTACACTGATTACACTTCCAAAAAGGATGAACCAGATTATGAACTGATGGAGAGGCTTGCAAAAGATACAGATATTCCGGTTATCGGAGAAGGCAAGATCCATTATCCGGATCAGGCTGTAAAAGCACTACAGACAGGTGTATGGGCGATCGTGGTAGGCGGAGCGATCACACGTCCGCTGGAAATCGCACAGAGATTTCAGAAGGCAATTGAAGCAGGTAAATAAAATGCGAACAAAAAAGGATGTGTCAGAGTTGCACATCCTTTTTTGTTATAGCAAGTGCAGTATTTTATGGAATGGTTATAAATAAACAGCTGGCCGACTTTTGCAGTAACTGAACCGGACTGCAGAGAATTTTTAGTGCAGAAAGCGGAACTTGGTGTTAGAATAGAAGCGTCATATGATAAGCAGAACTTATCCACATCAGAAGATATTTAGTTACTGTGAACGGAGTGAACAGTAACGATATTTATGAGGAAACAATCCCTCCGATTACAGAAGAATGTGGAAATTAAAAAAACTCAGATAAGATTTATGAATGGAAGATGCCAGACTATTTGGATACGATCTGATCTGAGATAATAGAAGAACTGAGACAAAAGAAAGGAACAATACGAATGAGATTATTGATCGTGCGACATGGAGATCCGGATTATTCCATTGATTCTCTTACAGAAAAAGGCTGGAAAGAAGCAGAATATCTGTCAGAAAGACTGTCAAAACTTGATGTAAAGGATTTCTATGTATCACCTCTTGGAAGGGCAAAGGATACAGCCTCTTTTACATTGAAGAAAATGAACCGTACAGCAGTTGAGTGTGACTGGCTGAGGGAATTTGATGTTCTGATCGATCGCCCGGATGTTACTGACAGGCAAAAGAGATTATGGGACTGGCTTCCGCAGGACTGGACACAGGACGAGAGATTTTACCAGTATGATCACTGGTATGAAAACGAGAGACTTCAGCAGTCTGATGCCAAAGGATACTATGACTATGTAACAGGAAAGTTTGATAAGCTTCTTGCCGAACATGGTTATGTACGTGAAGGACATCATTACAGAGTGGAGAAACCAAATGAAGATACGCTGGTATTCTTCTGTCATTTTGGTCTGGAATGTGTGCTTCTTGCGCATCTGATCGGTGCTTCTCCAATGGTACTGTGGCATGGATTCTGCGCAGCACCAAGTTCAGTGACAACTGTCAATACAGAAGAACGAAGAGAAGGAATCGCAAGTTTTCGTATTAGTGCATTTGGTGATATTTCCCATTTATATGTGCATGATGAACCACCGGCATTTGCTGCAAGATTCTGTGAAATGTACAGTAATACGGATGAGCGCCACGATTGATTAACCAGGTAATTCACCTGCGGAGCCATGCATTTCCTGCAGGAACTGGTTCAGGATTATCTGATCCTGGCACATCCACAGGCAGATCTTCCGCAGATTGAGCATGCAGAGGAAATTACACATGGAGATAAAGAAGAGATATCCACCGGAAAGCCCGCTCCTGTGGAGTTTCCATCACTGTTTTACTGACAGCAATGATGTTGTGTTCTATTCGGGAAGAGATTCCAAAGAATCAGCAGAAACGACTGGTAGCATTGATGATTCCGGTGAATCTGAGAAATTATTTTCCGTCTCAGTCTATGACAAATTTTTTTGGATGGATTGAGGTGGGATATATATTTTCTGATGATCGGAGCCAATCTGGGAAGCAGGAGCATTACGGCAGTTTATTCTAATATCGGCATTATTCGTTTGCCGGAGGAGTACAAAGAATATATTCAGCATTTTGGGATTTTTGCAAGTACCAATTCTTTGCAGATGTGTTCCTGTTCTTATGGGGATGAGATGGTACTGGGATTTACTTCCAAGATACCGGATGACAGTATCCAGAGGAATTTCCAGCGGATGCTCGGCGAGGAGAATGTTTCCCACAGAGAATTAAAGAATGAATTTCCGGGATATGGGGAAAAGCACAGGCTTGAGAAAAAAGAAAATCAGAAGGTTATCCAGACTTTCAGCTTCCTGTGTCTGGCAATTGCGGTAATTTGCGGAATGATTAATTTTATGATGGCAGGTGTACTGAATTGGTTCTGGTTTGCAGGAGCAGGATGTGCCTGTGCATGGCTGGTTGTTATGGTAGCATATTATAAACGCAGGAATATTCTGAAGAATGAAATGTGGCAGCTTTTGCTCATATCAGTAATCGCAATCCTATGGGACCGGTTTACCGGATGGAAGGGCTGGTCTGTGGATTTTGTGATTCCTTTCGGGATATTGGCAGTGCAGTTTTCTGTTCCTGTGATCGCAAAAATAAACCGTCTGGAAAGGGAAGAATATCTGTTTTATCTTGTACAGGCCGGAATTGCAGGACTGATTCCGATGATATTGGTTTGGACTGGAATCGTGCAGTTTGCCGTACCTTCAGTAATCTGTGCCGGAATCAGTTTTCTGACATTGGCTGCACTGTTTATCTTCTGCAAGAAGGATACGATGCGGGAGTCTCATAAGAAACTGAGGATGTAGAAATATGGTCTTGACACACATGGGATAAAAGATTATACTTTACCCATGTAAAGAAAGGGGAGCTTGTGAGCGCAGGCTGAGAGGAAGTCATCAACTTCGACCCATATACCTGATTTGGATAATGCCAACGTAGGAACCTATAAGATATGATTTTAAAGGGAGATGACTGGCATCTCCTTTTTATTTATCTCATGCATTTGAAGAAATTCAGCTGTCCGGTAATCAATCTGTAATAAGTGAGAGAAAACCGGGGGCTTACAGGGAAATTTACATTATAACAGATGAATATTGGGAAAGATGAGAGTGAACAGAGTTCATGAAGGGGTGCACCACCGCGGGTGTATTCTTTTGTGGACTCTTTTTTATGTTGTAGAGGCCGGACCTTCTTTTCCCGGAAAGGAGAAAGTATGCTTATTACTGTTAATGGAAAAACAAAAGAATTGCAGAATACTCTTACAATAGGGCAATATCTGGAGGAAAACAGCTATGTGCCCAGCCAGATCGCAGTAGAATTAAATGAAAGAATTCTGTCAAAAGCCGAGTACAGCACTACTGTTTTACATGAAAATGACATACTGGAAATAGTCAGCTTCATGGGAGGTGGAAGATAAACAGGAATATCCTGATATCACATTATAATATACGAAAGAAGGACTTAAATTATGAGTACAAATAATGAAGACAAACTGATTCTGGGAGGTCATGAATTTACTTCCCGTTTTATTCTGGGATCCGGAAAATTTTCTCTGGATCTGGTGAAAGCATGTATTGAAAAGGCAGATGCGCAGATCATCACTCTGGCTCTGCGTCGTGCCAATGAAGGTGGACTGGCAAATATTCTGGACTATATTCCGAAAAATGTTACTCTTCTTCCCAATACTTCAGGTGCCAGAAATGCAGAAGAAGCAGTTCGTATTGCCAGACTTTCCAGAGAAATCGGATGCGGTGATTTCGTAAAGATCGAAGTGATCCATGATTCAAAATATCTGCTTCCGGATAACTATGAAACTGTTAAAGCTACAGAAATTCTTGCAAAAGAAGGATTTGTAGTAATGCCTTATATGTACCCGGATCTGAATGCAGCCAGAGATCTGGTAAATGCCGGAGCTGCCTGCATCATGCCGCTGGGTTCTCCGATCGGCTCTAATAAAGGTCTGTGCACTAAGGAATTTATCCAGATTTTGATTGACGAAATTGAGCTCCCAATCATTGTAGATGCAGGAATCGGACGTCCTTCTCAGGCGTGTGAAGCCATGGAGATGGGGGCATCTGCAGTTATGGCAAATACTGCGATTGCCACAGCAGGTGATGTGCAGATAATGGCTGAAGCATTTAAAAAAGCTATTGAAGCAGGACGAAGTGCATACCTTGCCGGACTGGGAAGAACCCTGGAAAAAGGTGCAAGCGCATCCTCTCCACTGACTGGTTTTCTTCATGAGTAATAAATAAAAAATCATTCTAAAATGAGATTTTTGATTATAGCAATCCTCGTAAATAATGCATTTAAGACAGTTCAGCAGCGTGCGAAAGACAAGGAAGATATCTGCAGGCGTGCTGACGCACGGCAAAGATATCTGACGCAGGATTTCACACTCTGATGGGCTGGATTAAGATGCATTATTTTAGAGGATTGCTATAACTGCGGAGTAGGTATTAATTTATAGGAAAACGAAAGTTGCCAAATGGTAATAAAGAGGAGAAAACATCAATGGAAACAACAGAAAAAAATATGGAACATGGGGAACACTTCAACGAAAGTATTGTCAATGAAGTGATTCTGGAAGATATGAAAAAGAACAGGATCGATCATATGAAATATCTTCCGGGAATGGAAGTACTGGAAGAATCAGACGTGATGTATCAGGTTATTTCTGCCATGAATGCTTACGATTATGATAAATATACAGAGGCAGATGTACGCAGGGCACTTGCTCATGATAACCGTACACCAGAGGATTTTCAGGCATTGCTGTCTCCGGCTGCGTTGCCTCTTCTGGAGGAAATCGCGCAGGCTGCGCAGAAAGAAACCAGGAAACATTTTGGGAACAGTGTGTATATGTTTACCCCTATTTATATTGCAAATTATTGTGAGAATTACTGTATTTACTGCGGATTTAACTGCCATAATAAGATCCGCAGAGCAAAGCTGAATGCAGAAGAGATTGATAAGGAAATGGCTGCTATCGCAAAGACAGGACTGCAGGAAATCCTGATTCTTACAGGAGAGAGCAGAGCAAAATCTGATGTAAAATATATCGGAGAAGCATGTAAGATTGCCCGGAAATATTTCAAAGTAATCGGACTTGAAGTTTATCCTATGAATTCAGATGAGTATGCACATCTCCATGAATGCGGAGCTGATTATGTAACGGTATTCCAGGAGACTTATAATTCAGATAAGTATGAAACTCTGCATCTTGCAGGGCACAAGCGTATATTTCCTTATCGTCTGAACGCACAGGAACGTGCTTTAAAGGGTGGTATGCGAGGAGTAGGATTTGCTGCACTTCTGGGACTGGATGATTTCCGTAAGGATGCTTTTGCCACCGGATATCATGCATATCTTTTGCAGAGAAAATATCCTCATGCAGAGATTGCATTTTCCTGTCCGAGACTTCGGCCGATCATCAACAATGACCGTATTAATCCTATGGATGTACATGAACCACAGCTGCTTCAGGTGGTCTGCGCCTATCGTCTGTTCATGCCATTTGCAAGCATTACGGTATCTACCAGAGAGTGTGAGCGTGTCCGCGATAACCTGGTTGGAATTGCTGCGACAAAGATTTCAGCAGGAGTCAGCACAGGAATCGGAAGTCATGTGGAGGATATCGAAGATAAAGGAGATGACCAGTTTGAGATTTCAGACGGAAGGTCTGTAGATGAAGTCTATAAGGCACTTTTGGATCATGATCTTCAGCCGGTTATGAATGATTATGTGTACCTCTAAAATGCAGAAAAATCCTTATGAAAATGTAATTGCAGTGACCAACCGCTCCCTGTGTCAGCGTCCCTTTGCAGAACAGATCGAGCGTGTATGCAGCCTTCATCCGAAGGCGGTTATTCTGAGGGAAAAGGATCTGCCGGAGGAAGAATATTCTCGTCTGGCAGAGCAGATACTGGAAATCTGTAAGAGATATCAGGTTCCCTGCATATTACATACCTATGTAAACGTAGCAGAAAAACTGCATCATCCATACATTCATCTGCCAATATTTCTGTTGGAAAAATATGAGGGAAAGCTTGGAGGTTTCCGGCAGATCGGAAGTTCGGTCCACTCCGTAGAAGATGCATTGAAAGCAGAAAGTCTGGGAGCTGATTATCTTACGGCAGGACATATTTATACAACTGACTGTAAAAAAGGACTTCCACCCAGAGGACTGGAATTTCTGGAGAATGTCTGTAAAGCAGTAAAGATTCCTGTATATGCCATAGGAGGGATACATCCGGGAACAGGACAGTTAAATGAGATTATGGAACATGGTTCAGCCGGTGGATGTATTATGTCAGATATGATGAAGATATAGTAAATAAAAAGCCGTATTTCAACAATCAAACATGTTGAAATACGGCTTTTATAAAAGCATCATTCATCAAAAATAGTAACAATTTCACCATCCAGAATACGGTTTGTATTCTTTACGGCACAGAAGTTTCCGCACATACTGCAGGTGTCTTCTTTCTCAGGTTTGGCCTCTGCGCGGTAGCGTCTTGCTTTCTCAGGATCCATGCTGAGTTTGAACATTTCTTCCCAGTCAAGACGTTTTCTCGCTTCGCTCATCTTATAATCCCATTCTGCGGCACCGGGAACTCCTTTGGCAATATCAGCAGCATGAGCAGCAATTTTGGCAGCGATAATTCCCTCTTTTACATCAGCTGCATTTGGCAGACGAAGATGTTCTGCAGGTGTTACATAGCAGAGGAAAGCAGCACCTGAATAAGCAGCAATCGCACCGCCGATTGCGGAAGTAATGTGGTCATATCCGGGAGCAACATCTGTTACAAGCGGTCCAAGTACATAGAAAGGAGCGCCATGGCAAAGAGTTTTCTGGATTTCCATATTAGCTGCAATCTGGTTCAGCGGCATGTGGCCAGGTCCCTCGATCATAACCTGAACATCCTTTTCCCATGCACGTTTGGTAAGCTCACCGAGAGTGATCAGCTCTTCAATCTGTGCAGTATCAGTTGCATCTGCAATACATCCGGGACGACATGCATCTCCCAGACTTAAAGTGATATCATACTCTCTGCAGATATCAAGAATTTCATCAAAATGTTCATAGAACGGGTTCTCTTTTCCTGTCATTTCCATCCATGCGAACATAATAGAACCACCTCTGGAAACAATGTTCATGAGACGTTTATTCTGTTTGAAACGTGCTGCGGTTGCACGATTCATACCGCAGTGGATAGTCATAAAATCCACGCCGTCTTCTGCGTGCATACGTACGATATCAATCCACTCTTCAGAAGTAATCTTGCCAAGTGCTTTGTGATAATATACTACTGCGTCGTAGATCGGAACAGTACCGATCATTGCCGGACATTCGGATGTAAGTTTGCGGCGGAAGCTTCTGGTATCTCCGTAGGAGCTGAGATCCATGATGGCTTCTGCACCCATTTCTACTGCTGAATGTACCTTTTCATATTCCATATCAACGTCTTTCCAGTCTCTGGAAACACCTAAATTTACATTGATCTTGGTGGTCAGCTTTGCACCGACACCGCTCGGACTGATGCTCTTGTGATTTTTGTTGCAGGGAATAATTACCTGTCCTTTTGCAATCAGTTCTCTTAATTCTTCTACGTCAAAGTGTTCTTTTTCTGCTACGATTTCCATCTGTGGTGTGATGATTCCCTGACGTGCCGCGTCCATCTGCGTTGTATACTGTGTCATTTTTTCCTCCTTGCCCTGCACTGTGGGCTTTCGATGTTACTGCGAATAAAATGAACTGCGCCTCCTGCATATAGCAGGGACTTGCACCTGCGCATATTCGTAAGTTTTTTAGTAAACTACTGAAGTGACAGAGAGTGGTGCCCCCGGTCTGTCGTGTTTGTCTGGTTATAATTAAAACAGGGGAGATGATATGATATGTCTGCTTATAAAAAGGAAAAACTGCAATACGCCAACAAGCATATTGCAGTCCGGAAGAACTATAACTTTCCCTACGTTGGCATTATCCAAATCAGGTAATGGGTTAAAGCAATACAGCTTACTCTCAGCCTGTTTACACAAGCACCCCTTGTCTTAATTACTCACATTGTAACATTCTGATGTGAGAAAGTCAATATATACAAATAAGTTTTTGTTTTTGTTTAATGATAACGATCAGAACCAGTTTTTCTATTTTATAGGGCTGTCTTCTGAAGGATTAAAATGTTCCTGAATAACATTATTATCAGGGTTTACAATAATAATTTCAATTCCTTTTTCAGCTGCTTTGGTAGCTAGTTCTAAAGGCGCTTTATTATCTGTAATAAGGATGTTTAAATCTGATAATTTCAGAGAATTACACAACGAGTTTACATTCCACTTGGAATAATCCAAAAGAATAATTCGTTTCTGAGCAATAGACGCCAGAGCACGTTTGGTGGAAGTAAGTGCCTGTGAATGTTCGAACGCACCACCGGGGACGCGGAAAGAACGGCAGGACATAAAGGCAATATCTGCTCGGTATTGAGAGAGCCATTCAGGATCAGAAATCAATATAGAACGATTAGTGTGGTGCATCACTCCGCTTGGAATCAGAACCTGTATATTTGTATTATCTGATAATGCCAGCGCGCCTACAAGGCTGGGAGTTATCACTGATAATGGCATGGTCATAGGGAGCATTGTGATAAGTTGCTGGATTGTAGTTCCGGAATCCATACAAATACTCTGGGATGGATGGATATACTGTAAAGCAATAGTTGCGATTGCTCGCTTTTCGCGTTCGTGTTCTCCGCTTTCTACATAATAATCAGTATCTTTTGCGGGCTGAAGCAAAATGGCATATCCCCGTTCTCTTTTTACAAAGTTCATATTCTGAAGTTCATCAAGATTGCGGCGAACGGTCATTTCTGTACAGTTTAGTTGTTGTGCAAGATCTTTTATAGTAATAATATTTTGATTTTGCATAATTTCGATAATTCGAGCGTGCCGTTCTTTTTTCATTAATAAGTACCTACTTTCTAAAAGCCATACAGGCGTGTTTACTATAGTAATAATATAACAGAAAGAAGTACATATTTCAATGCTAAAATGTGTTTTTTGAATAAAAATGTTCGGAATAAAACAAAATAATGTTTGAAAAAGATAAAAATGATATTGACAATATATAAAATGTGCTATATAATCGCATTAAAGAACAGGAAAAACATAAAAAATAAACAAATAGCACAGACATTCGAACAAAATAGAACATAAAACGATAATGGTGGGAAAGGATGAGGATATGAGTTCATTCTACATTCTGGGAATTGACCAGAGCACGCAGGGAACAAAAGCTGTTCTTTTTGACAAAGATGGAAAGATTATTGCCAGAGCAGATGCGGCACATAAGCAGATTGTAAATGATCAGAACTGGGTATCGCATGATCTGGAAGAGATTTACGCAAATGTAATCAAAGCTGCCAGACAGGTGGTAGAGAAAGCTGGCATAGATAAAAAACAGATTGTTTGTATCGGAATTGACAACCAGAGAGAAACAACAGCAGCATGGAACCGAAAAACAGGAAAACCTGTTGCAGATGCGATCGTATGGCAGTGTAGCAGAGCAAAAGATATCTGCAGACGGATCGGTGAAGATGGTGTTTCCGGTGAAAAGGTCTACAGACGGACCGGTCTGAAGCTTTCTCCGTATTATCCGGCAGGCAAGATGGCATGGTTCCTTGAGAACATTTCCGGAGCAAAAGAACTTGCAGAGAACGGAGAACTTGCTCTTGGAACAATGGACAGCTGGCTGGTATATAAACTGACAGGTGGAAAGGAATTCAAGACAGACTACTCCAATGCCAGCAGAACACAGCTTCTGAATATCAAAGATCTGGTATGGGACAGAGAAATGTGTGAACTGTTTGGAATTCCGATGAAAGCACTTCCTCAGATCTGTGATTCAGATTCCACATTCGGATATACAGACCTGGAAGGATACCTGGATAAAGAAATTCCAATCTGTGGAATCCTCGGTGATTCTCATGGAGCCCTTTACGGACATAACTGCAGACAGGCAGGCGGAATCAAAACTACTTACGGAACAGGATCTTCCGTAATGATGAACACAGGTGAGACACCATTCTTCAGTGAACATGGTTTATCTACTTCCCTTGCATGGAGAATCAAAGGAAAAGCTTCTTATGTATTAGAAGGAAATATCAATTATACAGGAGCCGTTATTTCCTGGCTGAAAGATAACCTTCACATGATTTCCTCTCCGGGAGAAACAGAAGAACTGGCAAGAAAAGCAGATCCAAATGATCATACATATATTGTACCTGCTTTTTCAGGACTGGGAGCTCCATGGTGGAGAGATGACATTTACGCAAGTATTTCAGGAATGAGCAGAACAACTGGAAGAGAAGAAATTGTAAAAGCAGGATGTGAATGCATCGCTTATCAGATCAATGATGTAATTGATGCAATGAGAAAAGATTCAGAAATTGATATTTCGCAGATGTGTGTAGATGGAGGTCCTACCAGGAATAAATATCTGATGCAGTTCCAGAGCGATATCTCACAGACAGAAATCAAGATTCCAGATGCAGAAGAACTTTCAGTGATCGGAGCCGGATATCTGGCAGGAGAATCTGCCGGATACTATGAACCAGACGATATTTATAAGGCAATTACCTATAACTTCTTTGAAACAGAGATGCCGGAGCAGGAAAGAAATGAAAAGGTTCAGGGATGGAATGAAGCAGTAGAGATGCTTCTGAAAAAGTAAACAGGAGGTATGAAAAAATGGATGCAGAGAAAAAGAAGAAGTTGATGATACAAGCTTCTGAGATAAGAGAAAAAACAGTAGAACTGATCTATCACGGTGGAGGCGGACACATCGGAGGAGACTTATCAGAGACAGACGTGATGGTTGTTCTTTTTGACAAGATGAAACATGATCCGAAAAATTCGAAATGGGAAGGCAGAGATTATTTTATCCTCAGCAAAGGGCATTCAGCTGAAACCTATTATTCTCTCCTGAACAGATATGGCTATATTGGACAGAAAGAAATGGATGAATTTGGAAGCTTCGGTGCACTTCTCGGAGGGCATCCGAACAAGAAAGTAAACGGAGTAGAAGCAAATACAGGATCTCTTGGACATGGGCTTGGATTTGCGACAGGTATCGCCATTGCACTGAAGAAGAATGAAAAAAATAATCACGTTTATGTTATTACCGGTGACGGTGAACTTGCAGAAGGAAGCAACTGGGAAGCGTTAATGTCAGCAGCAAAATATAAACTGGATAATCTTACATGGATTGTAGACAGAAATCATTTACAAATTAGTGGAAATACAGAAGATGTAATGCCAATCGAGAACCTGAAAGAAAAAGCAGAAGCTTTCGGATTCAAGACAATCGAGATTAATGGTCATGATTATGATGAGATTTCAGATGCGTTGGATACCAGAGAAGAAGGAAAGCCGGTATGCGTCATTGCAAACACGATCAAAGGAAAAGGACTTGCATGTGCAGAAAATCAGGCAGGATGGCATCATAAGACACCAAGTCTGGAGCAGGTGGAACAGTTAAAAGAAGATATGGCTGAATACAGAAAGGAACTGGCATGATGGGAAAAGAAGCTTTGAGTAGTGCTTTTTCTGAGATGATTCTGGAAGAAGCTAAGAAAGATAAAAATATTATGGTAGTATGTACGGACTCAAGAGGCTCAGCAAAACTTGGAGCTTACCCGGATGAACTCCCGGAGCAGTTCGTAGAGATGGGAATCGCAGAACAGAACAGCGTTACAGTTTCCGCAGGTATGGCTTATATGGGAAAGAAAGTATTTACCATCGGCCCGGCAAGCTTTTACAGCATGCGTTCTGCAGAACAGGTAAAAGTAGATATTGCTTATTCTCATAATAATGTAACAGTGATCGGAATCAGCGGAGGAATCAGCTATGGTGCTCTTGGTGCAACACACCATTCACTTCAGGATATTTCCCTGATGCGTGCGATTCCGGGACTGACAGTAATGATCCCGTCTGATGCCGTACAGATGAGAAAGATCACAAAAGAACTTCTGGAATCTCCTAGACCAACTTATATCAGAATTGCAAGAAGCGGAGTTCCGGTAATCTATGATGAAAATACAGAATTCAAGATTGGAAAAGCAAAACGCCTGACAGACGGTAAAGATGCAGCGATCATTGTATGCGGACAGCTTGTTGCAACAGCACTTCAGGCAGCAGAGGAACTGAAAGAAGAAGGAATCAACGTTTCTGTAGTAGATATGTTTACCATCAAACCGCTGGATACAGAGATGATCGAAACAGTAGCAAAAGAATGCGGATGTATCCTTACACTGGAAGAACACAGTATCTACGGCGGACTTGGCGGTGCAGTTGCAGAAGTTGCAGCACAGACAGAAATGGTACCGTTAGATATTTGTGGAATCCCTGATGAGGATGTACCGAATGGTACAGATCAGGAAGTCTTCAAGTACTATAAGATGGATGTACAGGGAATCAAAGACAGAGTAAAAATTCTGATCAGCAAAAAAAGTAAGTAATAATAAATAATAACATCATATAAAAACAATGTAATGTAGGAGGAAGAAAACAATGGAAGGAACAATGAAAGTCTGCGTACTGACAGGACAGAGACAGCTTGAGTGGACAGAGAGAGAAATCCCGCAGCCGGCAGCAGGAGAACTTCAGATCAAACTGGAGTATGTAGGAATCTGTGGATCTGATCTTCATTTCTTTGATCAGGGAAGACTGGCAAACTGGGAACTGGACGGACCTCTTGCTCTGGGACATGAGCCGGGCGGAGTTGTTACAGCAATCGGTGAAGGCGTAACAGGATTCGAGGTCGGTGACAAAGTTGCTATTGAACCTGCAGTACCATGTGGCAAATGTGAAGCCTGCAGAACAGGTCATTACAACCTTTGCCCGGATGTAAAGATGCTGGCAATTCCTCACGAAAGAGACGGTGTTTTCTCTGAGTACTGTACACATGACGCAACAATGTGCTACAAACTTCCGGAGAACATGGATACTATGGAAGGCGGACTTCTGGAGCCATTAACAGTAGGTATGCATGGAACAGAACTTTCCGATGCCAAACTTGGTGAGACTGCAATTGTTCTTGGATGTGGATGTATCGGTCTGTGTACCATCATGAGCCTGAAAGCCAGAGGCGTAACAGAAATCTATGCAGCAGACGTACTGGACAAACGTCTGGAAAAAGCACTGGAAGTAGGTGCAACAAGAGTATTTAACAGCACAAGAGAAAGCATTGAAGAATTTGCAAAAACACTTCCGGGTGGCGGAGCTGATCAGGTTTACGAATGTGCAGGAAACAGAATCACAACATTACAGACCTGCAGATTGATCAAACGTGCAGGAAAAGTTACTCTGACAGGTGTTTCTCCGGAACCTGTACTTGAACTGGATATCGCTACATTAAATGCAATGGAAGGAACAATCTATTCCGTATACAGATACAGAAACCTGTATCCAAAGGCAATCAAAGCAGTATCCGGTGGACTGATCCCGTTAAAGAAAATCGTTTCTCATGTATTTGATTTCAAAGATTGCATCCATGCGATTGAATACAGCAATGATCATAAAGATGAAGTAATCAAGGGCGTAATTAAATTTTAAGGTTACTGATCAGAAAATTAAATAAAGGAAAAATAAAAAACACTATTTTAAATCCAAGGAGGAAACGAAAATGAAAAAAAGACTTATGGCAATCACATTTGCAGCATTAATGGCAACATCCATGATGGGATCTACAGTATTTGCAGCAACAGACGGTGGAAGCGTAGCTGGAAAAACATCTCTAGCAGATGCAGACTTTGATACAGACTATCAGCCACAGAAAGACGAATATAAGATCTACTGCACATACAAAAACATCCACAGCTGGTATGATGCAATCAAAACTGGTGTAGATGCAGCTGTAGCAGATCTCAAAGATAAAGGCGTTACAATTGACTATGAATGGTATGGACCGGCACAGCCGGATGCAGTTGACCAGGTAAACTCAATTGAAACAGCAGTAGGACAGGGATATGACCTGATCGCTGTAGACGTTAATCAGGCAGATACTACTGCAAAAGCAATTGATACAGCAGTAGATGCAGGCGTTAAAGTTGCAACATTTGGAACTGTTGACGTACCAGACTGCAAGAGAAGCTTCTTCGTAGGAAATGATGATCCATACGGAGATGGAGAAGCACTCGCAAAAGCAGTATGTGAGAAGATGGGTGGAAAAGGACAGATCGCACTTCTTGGCGGTACAATGGGCGCAGAATCTCATGAGCAGAGACTTCAGGCATTCAAAGATGTTATTGCTACATATCCGGATATCGAAGTAGTAGATGAGCAGAGAGATGATGACTCTGTAGAAAAAGCAATCAGCTTAACAGAATCCTGGTTGCAGGCATATCCGGATCTGGGCGGTATCCTCTGCAACAACATGTCCAACCCTGTTGGCGCATGTCAGGCTGTAACAGATGCAGGTAAAGCAGGCGATATCATTATTGGTGGTATGGATCATGATCTTCGTACTCTGAACTATCTGAAAGACGGTACATTATATGTAGCTCAGGTTCAGAACTGCTATGATATGGGATACAAATTAATCTGGAACGCTGTTAAGACTATCGACGGCGAAACAGTAGACGAAGTTACAGACGTTGGATCAACATCCGTATACGCTGACGATGCAGACAACTATATTACCATGCTTTATGGAGAGGATGCAGATACAGATGCAGAATAAGAATGATAATCTTATCATCGAAATGAAGGATATCAGTAAGTTTTTTCCGGGCACCAGAGCTCTGGATCACGTAAATCTGAAACTGAGAAAAGGTGAAATCCATGCACTGGTAGGAGAGAACGGAGCCGGAAAAAGTACTCTTATGAATATCCTTACCGGACAGCTTACAAAAGATGGCGGGGAAGTCTTCATGGAAGGAGAGCCGTTAAGGCTCTCTTCTCCACAGGACGCATTAAAAAAGAATATTGTATTAGTGCCACAGGAACTGAATCTTATTCCTGAAGCTAGTGTGACTGAGAATATTTTTCTGGGGAATGAATTCTGTTCCAAAGGTATGATTGACTGGAAAAAGTCTCACGAAAAAGCCAAAGAACTTCTGAAAGTATTAAACGTAGATATTGATGTGACACAGCCGGTTAAGAAATTATCTGCAGCTTATCAGCAGATGGTATCTATCGCACATGCTCTTACCTATACACCAAAGGTTTTGATCTTGGATGAGCCGACAGCTGTACTGACAAACATAGAGGCACAAAATCTGTTTAATTCTATGCATCGTTTAAAAGAACAAGGAACTGCCATGGTATTTATCACTCATCATCTTGATGAAGTCATGGAAGAAACAGATAGAATTACCATTATGAAGGATGGACAGCTGGTAGAAGAAGTTCCAACTTCAGAGATTACGAAAGAAGAAATGATCACAAAAATGGCCGGTAAAAAGGTCAATGTGGCAAAACATATCAAACGTACCTATTCAAAGGAGAAGTTCTTTGAAGCCAAGAATCTTACCAGAACAGGTGAATTTGAGAATGTGAGTTTTGATGTGAAAAAAGGTGAGATACTCTGTGTAGCTGGACTTGTAGGTGCCGGACGTACAGAAATCTTCAAATGCGTCTTTGGAATTACAGAGAAAGAGCCGGGCGGACATACTTTCATTGAAGGAAAAGAAGTGAATATCAAATCTCCAATCGAAGCAATCAAATACGGAATGGGATATGTTTCAGAGGAAAGACGTCATGATGGAATTACTCCTGGAATGTCAGTAAAAGAAAATATGATCCTTCCATCCTATGGACAGATGACAAAGAATGGTCTGATTGATTATAAAAAGATTACAGAAATCGTTGACCAGTATATTGATTCCATGTCTATCAAGACAGCATCAAGAGAAACGCTGATCAAAAACCTTTCCGGTGGTAACCAGCAGAAAGTTATCGTAGCCAGATGGATGGCAAAGAATGTAAAAATGCTGATTCTGGATGAGCCGACACGAGGCATTGACGTAAATGCAAAAGGTGAGATCTACGACCTTATCCGTACACTTGCAGACAACGGCGTAGCAGTAGTTGTAATCTCTTCAGAAATGGAAGAGGTTCTGGCACTTGCAGACCGTATTATGGTCATTCATGCAGGAAAAGTCAGTGGATTCATTGACCAGGTGGAAACAACCTCACAGGAAGATGTCCTGAAGGTGGCATTTCAATAACAGGGGGATCTCGTATCATGAACAGTTTAAAGAAATTTATAAAATCTACAGCAGGAATGGTATTTATCGTAACCGTTCTTGTTGGAATTGCAGTACATATAGCAACAGGAAACTTTTTTACATCTTATAACATCAGTACACTCTCAAGAGCTGCTTCTTTTGCCATTATTGTTGGTTTTGGACAGACAATTGTACTTCTCACAGGAGGAATCGACCTTTCTGTAGCAACTATTGGTCAGGTTTGTGGTATGGCAAGTGCAATTTTTATGGTAAATTATGGAATGAATCCATATCTTGCTATTATCATTGCCAGCCTGATGGGTATCGTTCTTGGTGCGGTAAACGGTTTCTTTATTGCTTATTTTAAAATGACACCATTTATCGTAACTTTGGCAACTATGCAGATTTATAAAGGTATTGTATACGTTATCACGAAAGGTATGCCAATCACAGGTATGCCGGAAAATGCACAGAACCTCGCGAACGGAATTATCGGTGGAGTACTTCCTAAGATTGTTGTTATGATGATCCTGATTTGTGTGATCCTTACAGTCATGCTTAACAGAACAAAGTTCGGACGTCATATCTACGCACTTGGCGGCAACCGTAAATGTGCAAAGATTGTAGGTATCCCTACAGAAAAAGTAGAAATGTTAGTATACTGCCTGAGTGGTCTTCTCGCTGCATTTGCAGGTGTTATGATGGCATGTAAGCTTGCTTCTTTTCAGGCAAGTATTGGTGAAAGCTGGCAGATGGATTCCATCACAGCAGCAGTACTTGGTGGTACTTCCATGGCAGGTGGTATCGGAACTGTTGTCGGAACTATCTTTGGTGGTCTCTTAAGCAGTGTTATCAGTACATGTATTACATTGCTGAGAATCTCTTCCTACTGGCAGACAATCGTTACAGGTGCAGTTGTACTGATCGCTGTACTCATTGACGCAGTAAAAGATAATCCTGCAATTCAGGAAAAAATTCAGAGAAAACGCAGAAGCAAAGGAAAAAATTAAGATGCGTAGTTACGCAGCGAAATTTAAATTACAGAGAAGAAAAAGGCAGTCGGTTTAAATTTCCGACTGCCTTTTGTGTTAACGTCCGGAGAGAGACATGGTATATGCGTTTGCAGCTGATTTCCAGGTTTTACCTCCGGCTCTTTTGTTTGCAATAACTTTAATTCCGTACTTGACGTTTTTTGTCATATTGGTAAGGGTAAAGGAAGTAGATGTTGTTGTTCTTACTTTTTTGTAGGGGCCGGTTCCAGGGTATTTTATGTAAACAGCGTAGTTATTTGCACCTGCAACTTTATTCCATTTTACTTTCATGGTACTGTTGGTGTTTCCGGCTTTCTGAAGAACGATTCCCATGGAAATATATCTGGTGGTCGGTGTTGTGGTTACGTAACGTTTGTTATTCAGAAGAAGGTAAGGATAAATTCTTACCTGATAAAAGGTGTTTTTGTTTAACGGCAGGGTAAAGGACGGTCTGCTATAGTATTTGGTGATAAGTTTGTGAGTGGCAGAACTCTGATATATAACTTTGTAACCTGAGATAGAGTTTGCCGGATTTACAGTATTCATATTAAAGGTATAACCACCTGCGGATGCGTAAGAGGTTTTGACAGTTACGCGGGAGTAAAGGGTTGTGCATCCGGCGATGCGTGATGAAATCGATGTTCCGGATGAAGTTAAAGCTGTAATCCTTACTTTGTAGGCTGAGCCTGCTTTTAATTTGTTGATCCTTGCTTTGTTGCGGCTATTGTCAAAGTAACCAAGCAGTTTGTAGGAACCAGAACTGAAAGGACTGATACTGATTGCGTATTTTGCAGCGTTTGTAACCGGAGTCCACTGGACAGTCACAGAACTTTCAGAAGCGGCAATCTGTGCGATTCCAGCCTGAGAGGTAAGATAAGAAGCACCTGTAGCCTGCGCGTCGGAATCATCAACAGAAGGGGTATCCGTTTGTTCCTGAGATAATTCAGCAGACTGTTCGACCGGCATAAGCTGTGCAGTTGCTGCAAAAGCTGTAGCTGCGGTTGAGAATGTAAGAACTGCGCTGAGAGCGATGCTTGCAAAGAACTTTTTAAAACTTTTTGCTTTCATAGTAAAACCTCCTTTTTTGAAGTGCAAAGCGAGATAAAAAATCGTTTTGCAGATAGTACGCCGGAGCATGCCATCTGAGCAGCTTTAAATAATAAAAAAGCTCCGTTAATGTTTGATTTATTGTAACATAACGGAGCTGAATTTCTGTAATTTGTCGTTGCGGGTAGTGGTTACTCATCCCATCCGTCATACATACGGATATTGACCTGAATATTTCTTACAATATCTCCCTCCAGCAGATCCAGATCGGATTCATCGGAAATTGCAGGGAGATCCATTTCATCTTCCATTACTTCTGCATAAATCCAGTTATAAGCAGCCTCGTTTGCATTATCGATCGCATCGTCAAGAGTGTCGCCTTCAGCTTCACAACAGGCAAGATCCGGAAAAAATGCTTTATATCTGCCTTCTTCATTTTTGCGGAAAACCGCAGGATATATAAATTTCATTGGTAAGAACCCCTTTCTGCTTTACGTTTATACTTAGAATAGTATATAATACATTCATATATTCATCAAGAAAAAAAAGAGTTATTAGTAACGTTACTGTGAACGGAGTGAACAGTAACATTGGTAACTGAAGGATAAGGGGTTATATAGTATGCTGACAATAGAAATGGATAATTTTGACCTGGGGCAGATCTGCAGATCCGGGCAGTGCTTTCGGATGGATCAGATCGGTGATGACCGTTACCGGGTGATTGCGGGAGATAAATATCTGGAACTGACTCAGGAGAGAGGAATTGTCAATTTCTTTTGTCCGGAAGAAGATTTCATTTTCTTCTGGATCCGGTATTTTGATCTGGATTGTGATTACAGTGAATATATAAACATGATCAATCCAAGGGATAAATATCTGACAGCAGCAGGAGAGATGGGAAGCGGAATCCGCATTCTGCAGCAGGATCTGTGGGAGATGATTATTTCATTCCTGATCTCTCAACAGAATAATATTACAAGAATAAAGAAGTGTATTGAAAATATCAGCCGGGAATTTGGAGTAAGAAAAACAAGCAGCACAGGTGCAGAATATTATGCGTTTCCGACTGCAGAGGCATTGGCTTTGGCAACGGAAGAACAGCTTCGGGAGTGTAATCTGGGATACAGAGCAAAATATGTGCTGGACACAGCCAGAAAAGTCTGTTTCGGAGATATTTCACTTAACAGTCTGTATGATATGACTTATAAAGCTGCACGAAAAGAACTGCTGGGACTATATGGAGTTGGTGAGAAAGTAGCTGACTGTATCTGTCTTTTCGGATTGCATCAGCTGGATGCATTTCCTGTAGATACTCACATCCGCCAGGCGTTGGATGCCCATTATAAACGGGGATTTCCAAACAGACGTTATAAGGGCTGCCGGGGCGTGATGCAGCAGTATATATTTTATTATGAACTGATGAAGTAACAATTCAGCAGATAACGATGGAATAGTTATTTGATGAAGGTCAGAAAACAAAGAGGAGGAATGTTATTATGGAAATCGGAGCAATGTTAGACGAATTAAGAGAAAAAGCATTGAAAGACCGTAACATCTGGCAGGAACTGATGGACACCAGAAAGGCAGAACAGCCGCTTGCCGCTTTCTGCGCGAAGTGTCGGGAACTGGGATATCAGATTTATGAGATGGATCTGATCACAGCCGGAGAAGAATTTTATGCTACCATGCGAAGAAGTACCAACGGTGGAGGTGAAAATTCTCCGAAGCTTGCAGGGGAAGACGATTTCTATGAACTTTTCTTCGCAAGCCTTGAGGAGCACATTTAGGCAAATAAGAAAGTCCTCATCTGCTGAGCTAGAGTGTGTCTGAAAAATCATTCCCGCAATCTGCACGCCCCACTTTGCGGGATATTTCACCCGAATTCAGTTGCCGTAGCCCACTACGGCGCCCTCATCCGGGCAAAATATCCCACAAATTGTGACGCACATCTTGCAGAAAGCCTTTTTCAGACACGCTCTGGTTAAAGAAACACAGAGATGGGGATTTTCTTTGGGATAATGTGTATAATGGTATGGATTATTTTGGTTATATGTGTATAAAGTAATTATTCCTGGCTGTCTACACCATTTTTTTCACAGATATCATTCAGACAGCACCTGTCACAGTAAGGTTTAGTGCGTGCTGTACAGACATCGCGGCCATGATTGACCAGGCGGTGACAGAGATCATTGCCTTCTTCGGGCGGAATGATCTTCCATAAAGCCATTTCTACTTTCTTAGGTTCTTTCATATTATCGACCAGACCGATGCGGTTGGAGAGACGGATGCAATGGGTATCTGTCACGATCGCCGGTTTGCCGAATACATCTCCCATAATCAGATTGGCACTCTTTCTTCCAACTCCGGGAAGCTTCAGCAGAGCATCAAAATCCCCGGGAACATTGTCATGATACTGTTCGTGGAGGATTTTCATGCAGGCACTGATATCTCTTGCTTTACTCTTACCCAGACCACAGGGACGTACGATTGATTCGATATCTGCAACATCTGCATTTGCAAGAGCTTCTACAGTAGGGAACTTTGCATACAGATCCTGTACAACTACATTTACTCTTGCATCTGTACATTGTGCAGCCAGACGCACACTTACCAGTAATTTCCATGCATTATCATAATCCAGAGTGCAGTCCGCATCAGGATATTCCTTTTTTAACCGTTCAATGACCTCGAGGGCCAGTTCCTGTTTTGTCATAAGTGTTCTATCTCCATTCTGCTGATATTTTATGTTTGTTTTTCCTCAGGTGTATTTGAAAAATCATTCTCACAAATTGTGACACACATCTTGCGAAAAACATTTTTCAAACACGCTCTTTATTTCAGATGAGTTACTGTTTACTCTGTTCTCAGTAACGCAGCCAAAATTCATTCCAGATTGCCTGCGGCAATGGGATTTTGGCTTGTATGTCTCGGGATTTTGGCATATTTATGCTAAAACACCTCGCGGAATAGTGATATGTGAACAGTAACCAGTAATCATACGACACTATAATAACACAAACAACACCCTCTTGCATTTCCAATTTCCCTATATTAAAATAAAACTAACCATTGTAAACAAGAGGGAAAAGAATGAAGGTACGAATGTATAATGTAGGTTTCGGAGACTGCTTCTGTCTCCGGGACAGAAAGAAGAGTCTGCTGGTAGATTTCGGAACAAATAACAGCAGGATAGAGGGGCGCCCCAGAAGAGAAATATTTGATGTGATCATCTCAGATCTGTCTACGATCAAGAGTAAAAATCTGCTCCTGACACATTTTCATATGGATCATCTGTCAGGGCTTCTTTATATGATGAAGAAAAAAGATATTTCTGTTGACTTTGGGAAAATTTATCTTCCCGATGTTTTTTCAAAAAAAGAAATGAGCAGAACACTGGTGCTGCTGCTTCTGGCAGATTTGTTAAAAGAATCCGGATTGCCAAGCCGTCAGGTCAGCCTGTTTGCACTGGTGGATGCACTTCTGGAGAATAAACAGAACGTGGAACTGTTAAGCAGGGGAAAACTGTTTGAAAACAAATATCAGGCACTCTGGCCGGATACAGATGTAATCCGGAAGGAGACGGACGAAGTCTATAACAGAATCTGTGAAGACGGGAAATTTAAAGAAGTAATGGATGTCCTGCTTGAATTTGCAGAGAAACTGAGACTGATCGTATGGTCTATGACTGCTGAAGGCAATAAACCGGCGGAAACTGTGGAAAAAGAAACAGATTTAACAGCATCTGAGCTGACAGAACAGCCGGAGGTTCGTCAGAAAATTATCCGGGCATATGTGTATGAGCGTGAATTTCGCAGAATCAAAGCACTTCCTGATTTTAAGAAACTGCTGGCATGGCTGAATGAGAATCAGATAAATCTGCGGCAGTTCAAGCATAAGATCAGTATTGTGTTCCAGAATGCCAGAGACGGAGAATTAAATCTTTTGTTTACCGGGGATGCACAGCCTGAGCATCTGAAAATGATCGCAGAGAACTATGATGGAAAATTGCCATTATACGAACATTACTGGTGTATCAAGGTGCCCCATCATGGAACACAGGGACATTATTTTGATTTCTCTCAGTATGAACCTGAAAATATGCTGATCTCTAATGGAATCCATTTTGCCAACAGCAAGAAAGAGTCAAAAGAACTCCGTACTTCACCGCTCTATGGAGGCTTGTTTTATATCCCGGATACTCATATGTACTGTTCAAACTGTGACTGCTGCGACAGTTACGAGAACGGATGTTCCTGTAAGGAGGCGGATGTTATATCTCCAGCTTATTACAAGGATATATAAAGCGGTATATTTTGCTCGAATTCGGTTGCCGTAGTTATAGTCTGATTTGATTAAAATTAACATAGTGAGAGATTTTTATGACCTGATAAATATAAAACAGCAGACATCTGTATATTCCATTGAATATACAATGCCTGCTGTTGAATTTTTTACAGAATTTATATGATCATAAATTTTATTGGATTATTTTGCCGGTGTCAGGTGCCAGATATCGTTGTTGTACTGCTCGATAGTTCTGTCAGAAGAGAAGAATCCGGCTTTTGCAATATTAACCAGCATCTTCTTAGCCCATGTTTTTCTGTCTGCATAATCAGCCAGTGCCTGATCTTTTTTCTCAACATAATCGTTGAAGTCAAGCAATGTCATGAACCAGTCTTTGCTTACCAGTTCGTGGTGCAGTCTTTCGAGATTTTCTTTGTGGCCAAGTGCCAGCATCTTTTCACTTACAATGAAGTCAACACATTCCTTGATGCGTTTGTCATTTTCATAAATATCTCTGGAGCAGTAGTCAGCTTTCTCGTAATGTTCGATAACTTTCTCACTGGATTCACCGAAGATATAGATGTTATCTTCACCAACCAGTTCGCTGATCTCAACATTAGCGCCATCCATAGTTCCCAGAGTAACGGCACCGTTCAGCATGAACTTCATGTTACCTGTACCACTTGCCTCTTTGGAAGCCAGGGAGATCTGCTCAGAAATATCGCATGCAGGGAATAATTTTTCGGCTGCGGATACATTGTAGTTTTCAACCATAACAAGCTTCATGTATGGTGCAACTTCCGGATCATCTTTGATGAGATCCTGGAGTGTGAGCAGAAGATGAATGATATCCTTTGCGATCACATAAGCAGGAGCTGCTTTTGCACCGAAGATAAAGGTTACAGGCTGAGCAGGTTTCTTTCCACCCTTAATCTCCAGATATTTGCTGATGATGTACAGAGCATTTAACTGCTGGCGTTTGTACTCATGGAGACGTTTGATCTGGATATCATAGATGCTGTTCTCATTAATTTCAACACCTGTGTTAGAGAGGATAAATTCTTTACAGGTTTTCTTAGCTTCTGTTTTGATCTCAAGAAGCTTGTTCAGAACTGCCTCATCATCCTTATATTTCAGGAGATTTTCCAGAGCAGTTGCATTTTTTTTAAACTCATCACCGATCAGAGAGGTAATATAGTCTGTCAGCGGATGATTGCAGTGCATTAACCAGCGGCGGAATGTGATACCGTTAGTTTTGTTGTTGAATTTCTCCGGATAAATATCATAGAAAGCTTTCAGTTCGCTTGTTTTCAGGATTTCTGTATGCAGGGCAGCAACACCGTTGATGGAGAATCCATAGTGGATATCCATATGTGCCATGTGAACCAGGTTGTTCTTGTCGATGATGGCTACATTTTCCTGAGGATATTTTGCTTTGATCTTTTCATCCAGCTTTTCGATGATTGGTACAAGGTGAGGAACTACATCAAGAAGGTAGTCCATTGGCCATTTTTCCAGAGCTTCTGCAAGGATGGTATGGTTTGTGTAAGCACATACTTTGGATACGATTTCAGCAGCTTCATCAAAGGCGATTCCACGTTCTGTCAGGAGACGGATCAGTTCAGGAATGATCATACTTGGGTGAGTATCGTTGATCTGGATCACTGCGTAGTCTGCAAGGTCATGCAGATTGCAGCCTTTCTTTGTTGCCTCGTCAAGAATGAACTGTGCAGCATTGGATACCATGAAGTACTGCTGGAAGATACGGAGCTTACGTCCGTCATCATCGCTGTCATCCGGATACAGGAACAGTGTCAGGTTGTGAAGGATGTCCTTTTTGTTAAAGGAAATTCCATCGTGAACCATAGATTCATCTGCCAGATCAATGTCAAATAAGTGCAGATGAATGGATTTGTTATTGTAGCCTGCAACGTCGATATCGTACAGGGAAGATTTTAGTGAAAATCCGCGAAACGGTACAGTATAGGAAACACCTGCAGGTGTGAGCCAGCTGTGTTCTTCAATCCATGGGTTCGGAGTTTCCTTCTGAAGTCTGTTCTCAAAGAGCTGTTTGAAAAGACCCAGATGATAATTCAGACCAATACCTTCGCCCGGAAGACCGAGAGTTGCGATGGAATCCAGGAAGCATGCTGCCAGACGTCCAAGACCACCGTTTCCAAGAGATGGTTCCGGTTCAACTTCTTCGATGTCAGCGATGGCTTTTCCATTCTCTTTTAAGAATGCAGCAACATCATCATAGATTCCCAGATTGATCAGGTTGTTGGATAATAATTTACCGATCAGGAATTCTGCGGAAATATAATAGATTTTCTTCTTTCCATTATGATAGCCTTTTTCAAAGAGCTGATTTTTTGTATAGATTAATAATGCGTTGTAAATTTCTTCATTTGTGCACTGGCGTGCATTTTTCTTATACAGGTCATAGATGAGCTTTTCTAAATTTTCCATCGTAATCTCCCTTTCTGAAATAAATATGTGTTTTTTATGAGTTAGATTGCTTATTTTTTTAGGTTTGAATAGTGTATTGTCTTGGGTTATATCAGTAAGAGAAGTTCTCTTGCTGACATCTATAACTATATCAGCAGTCTATTCAAAAAAATACAACAAAATTGCGATTTTATGACAGGTTTCTGCGAAACTTATGAGGAGACATTCCGGTTGCCTGCTGGAACTTCTTGATGAAATAGCTGGTGTTGTTGAAACCTACTTCCAGTGCGATCTCTGTGACAGAGGAGTCGGAATGCAGAAGCAGAGGCTTGGCTTTCTCGATGCGCAGGTCATTGATGTAGGCGATCAGAGTCTTGCCGGTATATTGCTTAAACAGTTTCATAAAGTAGTATTCGCTGTAATTGGAGAGCGCAGTGAGCTCTGCCGCGGTCAGTGACTGTGAATAATTGAGGTTGATGTAGTCCAGGATCTTTTTAATAGAAGCAAGACTTTTGTTCTCTTCCTTATCTGCGGGAGTGATGTAATTTCCCATGAGCATTTCGTAGAAAAAGCTGAAGAACAGAGCCTTTAATTTTACGAAATAATACGGCTTTTTTTCTTTATGGCAGGAATGGATCCTGTCAAAAAGCAGGCAGATATTCCCATAATTGTCATCAGATCTGGAAATAATATGGGTAAATTCCGCCTGATTATCCATCAACAGGGAAATGACACGTTCCTGACATAAATCTCCCGCCGGGCCTGACAGAAAGTTCAGGTCAAAAACAATACTACGGAAATAAAGGATATTCTTCAGATCTGTTTTTATGCCATGGAGAACCCCACGGTTCACAATGATCAGGTCACCGGCCTTGACGCGGAGGATCTCTTTATTCAGACGGACCAGTCCGCTGCCAGATTCAATATAGATCAGTTCCATCTCGTCATGCCAGTGGTTGTAGAGGGAATGGAAGATTTCGCAGTTGTCTGTATAAGTTTCTATGGGAAGTTCAAAGGAGCCGTGAGAACTTCGTTCTTTCAGGGTATCATCTACTTCGATCGTGGGAGTAACTGGCATGGAAAGCGCCTCCTTTTTTCAGAGATTTTTTATCTGTAGTAAGACAATGGAATCAAAAGTATTATTATGGTCGATCCACTGATAAGAGCCATTATACTTCTGGCAGATATCTTCAATAATAGAAAGCCCATATCCATGAGCTCCCGGTTCTGATTTCGTAGTCTTATGTGTAAAAGTCTGCATCGGGTTCTTGGTATTGTGCATATACACAGTCAGAAATCCGTTGGAAATGTTTGCAGACAGCCGGATTTCAGGATCAGGATTGCCGGAAGCGCTACAAGCTTCGATAGCGTTGTCCAGAAGATTAAAAAATATACTGCTCAGGTCAGTCGTATTAATGGAAATCTTTTCCGGTAAAAGGATCTCGTAGGATACCTGGATATGTTTCTGTTCTGCACGAAGCCGTTTCCCTTCCAGGATTGCCTGCAACAGGTTATTCTGACAGTAAGGATGAAAGCGTTCCTTCTGAAAAGTCTGATTCAGATTTCTGATGGCAGTATCAGCCTGTTCATATTTTTCCTGTTCCAGGAGTGACTGGAAGTCCTGAAGTCCCTGTACAGTTTTGATCTGAAAATCCCGAGTATCCTGTCTGCGAATCTGAAGACTGTAATCCTGTTCCTGTTTTAATTGTTTCTGCTTTTGAAGAAAAGCCAGTTCCATTTCAGTATTGGATTTCTTTAACACATCAGAAAGAACGCAGTATAAAAGGATACAGATAAGGACCATAAATACTGCTAGGATCAGAAACATATGATCAATTTTTTCTGTATAAATTGTAGACAGAAAATATAGTAGCTGGAATACAAAGAGGAAGAGAAATAAAGGAATCAATTTAATGTTCTTTCTCATGACTGCAATCCTCCTCTGGTTGTTTTTCTTGTGGTCTGCAATTAATCCGGGACAGAACAGAAGCGGTATATGTTTCTGCTTCCTCATATTTTTTCATATCCATCAAATACATGACAGACATGATGTGATTCTCAATATCGTGATTCCATTTCCGGAGACTGGCATATTCATTACTTAACTGAACGGAATCGTTTATCTGCTTTTTCATCAGCTTAATTTCCATTTTTTTCTGTAAATATTCCCTGTGCTGTTGGGCTAAAGAACGGACTGCACGCAGAAACAACAGATAACTGCCGATGCATATGATCCAGTAAATGATGCTCAGAGCCAGAACTGCTTCGGGCTTTTTCTGAAGGGAAATTATAACATTGAGAAAAACCGGAGCGATCAGTGGCAGTAACAGTTGTAAAAAGGTGAGTATTTTCAAATAATCTATACACTGCCGCAGGATTTCTGATATTTTCCAGAGAAGAAACAGGCCAAGCAGGATGTTGGAGAGTTCGATAACGAAATATTCTGCAGGTGAACAACTGGATATCAGGTTGTGCGGAGTATAGGTATCGGTCGGTATAAAAAGATTATGAAGTGCAATGAAAACACTGGTACATAAAATTTCCGGACAGATTATCAGCAGCTGGAAAATAAAATAAACGGCTAATTTTTTCATAAAAGATGCCTGGAATAAAAAAAGTGTTACAAGAAATGTTGTAAGCTGAAATACGATTGTAATTCCATTATGCTGTGATTCACGTTTGATCCAAAATAACAGTGCCATAAATACTGACAGACACAAAAACAGCGGGAGTGAGATCTTGTGTTTGCTTGGCAGGATCCTGCAGCAAAAGTAAAGCAGTCCAAAACACAGATAAAGGCTGGATAGAATACACAAGAATAGATTGATCATATGACTGCTCATTTACTGCACCTCCCTGTGACCGGCAAGCATCATGAAAGCAAACGCGTCCTTAAACTGCTGGTAATAAGATCTGCTGACAGGGATCTCTGTATTATCAGAAAGTATAATGCCCTTATGACTGTAAGTACGTACAGCATGAAGATTAACGGCAAAGCTGTTATGGCAGAGACAGAAATCTGGTTTCATTCTTTCTGTAAGAGCTGTCAGTCTTTCTTTTGTTGTATATGTTCCTGTTCTGGTATAGATCGTGGTCTGCCTCAGATTTCGTTCCAGATAAAGAATATCGGAGCAGAGCACCTGATAATTGCGTGAATTTCCGGAGAAATACAGATACCGTGTATGCAGTTTCTCGAGCTTCTGGCATGCTGTCCTCAGAGCCAGAGGAAGATACTTTTCCATCTGCTGTTTATGGATAAAGTAGGCATGTTCTGTCTCATATACTGCGGTAGCATATTGCAGATACTGGCTGATAAAAATAATCTGAGTGTCCGGGCTGATATAGTTGATCTTTTCTGCAAGTGAGATGCCATTTACATTGTCAGAACCAAGATCAATATCTGTCAGTACAATGGAATAAGGACATCCATTTTCAGCAACAGTCCGGAGAAATTCATCACCGGATGCGAAATGTGTTATTTCAAAAGCTCCCGGAGGATACTTTTGCAGAATAGTATGTATTATTTCATAATGTGAAGGGTTGTCTTCGCAGATTGCAAGTTTCAAAATTGGATTAAGCTCCTTTGGATTAAAGTGGTTGTAGTTTCTTATGTCAGTGACAATATCTGTCGGATATGCCAGATGGATAAAATGAACTGTATTTCCAATAATCATACTATAAAAAATAACGGGATGCAATTTGTCTGTGAGGAAGATTGGAAAAAATCGGTTAAATATGTAGTGAAATATAGTTGTTTGTGTGAATGCATGCGATTTCGGGAGTCTGTGTGATACAATCAGGATATGGAAACAAAGAAGCGATTTTAAAGATTTTGTGCGTGAAAAATTATTAATTCCTGGTACTTTCAAGCGCTGAATATAGAATATATGTGAAAGCGGTATTGTTTCCATGGGAGAAGAAAAATATTATAAGAATGACTGTCTGAAAATCATTATGGACATATATAAAGTGATTGGAAGTATCAGGAAACTTCTGGTAATAATACAAATGACGAAGGAATAGACAGAGAGTGGGAATGGGTTAGCTTACAAGAGCTTCCCATTCCTGCATTTCTTTTCTCGTATAGATAATCGGTAAGATGTTCTTCGTAAAGGACAATCAGCCCCTTTATTATTTCTCAGAGTATTTTTCGATTACACAATTATGTGTTTTCTGTTTTTTATCATAAGAAATTCCAACAAGTAAAATATTGTCAGTATAATTTGTAACAGCCTCAGGGTACTGCCTGTTTTTTATCTGCCGGATTGCGGTCTGGGCATTTTGATTCCATTTTAACTCAACAACAAGTGCAGGGTAATCTCTGGAATATTCTGGTTTTGGGAGGTAGACAAAATCTGCAAAACCTCTGCCTGCAGGAAATTCACGTATAGGTTTAAAATAATACCGCATAGTGCTGAGATAACCGATGGACAGAATGCTGCTGAGGGAGTTTTCGTTGTTGTACTGAATAGCTGAAGCGTATTCATTGTGTATTTTTTCAATGGATCTGGCCACAGTGTCTGCGTCCATGTCCAGAGTGGCATCCAGCAACTCTGAGGATTCCTGCTGGAATGTCAGAAATTCATTCCATTTCTTTCGTTTAACAGCTTTGGCAAGTTCCTGACGGATTTCTTCGTTTGGAACAAATGCAGAATGAGTGTCCTGATCATAACCCAGATATCCCAGATGGATCAGGCAGGTAAGAATATCATCTCTGCAGGTAAAGTTCACCATATCATTCTGGAAAGTCGTAGGATCGATTTCTACGGAATTACCGGACAACATTTCTATAATGGCAGTTTTGAGTCCGTCAAAATCCATATTGATCAGAGGCACAATTGCTTCGTAGGTTCCGGTATCCGACCAGTAGCTTTGGAATTTATTCCAGATCATTAATTCTACTACTGCTTTAGGATTGTATACCTGATATTGCTCCAGCAGATAACCGTCATACCAGTGCTTGGTTTTGGAGAAATCCCGGTGGTATTTTTCGCAGAGCATTCGTACTTCTTCCTCCGTAAAGCCAATATATCTGGAAAAGATCCTGGCGTCAGTCATTGTAAACTCCGCAAAATTGTTCAGAGCTGACTGTGTTTTGATTTTTTTGATTGGAAGAATCCCGGTGAGGTAAGCCAGTTGAATATATTTGGTAGGTTCAGAACCTTTGAACATACCGCGGAGAAAGTTGATGTATTCCTCTTGGACTACCAGGTCGGTAGAGGCATCTCGGATTAAAACATCCCATTCATCAATAATTACTACGAACTTTTGACCAGTGGCAGTGTTAATGCAGGACAGAGCCTCAGGCAGAGAGCTTATGGAGTCAGGCAGAATTTCAGGGTAATAATTTCTTAATTCCAGAATCGTTTTTTCAGTGATGTAGGAAACTACATTCTCCGGACCGCCGGCTGGTTCCATACACCATTGAATATCCAGATGGATCACATCATATTGATTCAGATATTTCGTGAAACCAGGTGCCTGACCGATTTCCAGAGATGAGAACATTTCTTCGGAACTACAGCCTTTACAGTAATATGCGGTGAGCATATCGGCAGTGATGGATTTCCCGAACCTACGGGGGCGACTGTTGCATATGAATTTTGCAGTGGTGTCCATAACCTTATTTGTATATGCCAGTAAACCGGTTTTATCTACATAGATTTCTGAATTCAGCGCAACCTGAAAAGCGCTGTTTCCCGAATTTACAAATCGTCCCATGGAAATGACTCCTTTCTGTTCAGTGTTTTTTATCATGTATACTGATTGGTTTCTTTGTTCTATTGTAAAATGCTATATTCAGAATGTCAATGAGACATGGCAAAGATATCTGACATCTGATACGGGAGCGCAGGAATAAATTTTGTCAATAGAATAATCCCCTGGAAGTACTGATTAACTTCCGGGGGATTATCTTGTGATACAAATATGTACTGTTATATAGTGCGTATATAACGTTTTAACTCCTCGTAAAAATTTTCTCTGGTTCCGGCCATGATAATGATGATTATCAAATCATCAAGCTGTCTCACCCGATATGCCAGTTCATAATTAGTTTTATTATAATAAATGTCATAACCGTACATTCCTGCCAGATCACCTGTCTTTTCTTCGCCGATGGAATAATCTTCACATATCATTTCAATAGCTTCTTTGTACAGAGATTTCAGCTTTTTATCTTTAAGTTTTTTCAGAAATTTTGCTGCAGGTGGAAGGATCTGTACCTGTGTCATTTTTCATCCTCCGTTCCGAAAACATCCTCTAAGGAGTATCCTCCTGATTTAGATTCTGCGACCCGGTCTGCTTCGGCAAGCATTGCTTCAACTGCCGGACGGATTTTTCGCTGTGTCTGTTTAAATTTCTCAAGTAATTCTTCACCGCTATATCCCTGTCTGATCAGATCGGCAAGAATCTGTTCGGCAAATTCACCACTGGTATTTTCTTTAACGGGGCGTAAAACCAGTTCGTTTCCACGCATGATACATTCTGCTTCCGTATTAAAACCCAGAAGCGTAAAAAATTTCTGCGGGATAGTAATCTGGCGTTTAGATGAAATACTGACTTTTTTTGATTCCATGGATGCGCTGCCTTTCAATGGGATTGTTGCTGTTGCCATTCGTGTATGCCTCCTTCCTATTTTATGTTTGTTTATTCTGTAATATACATACTGCTTGGTTTCTTTGTTCTTTGTTATATTGTAAAATATTATGTTTGGGATGTCAATTACAGAGAAGTAAAATCAGTTTCTTTATTGAATAGAAAAATTTTTCTATTTGGCAGAAAATATGATTAGTGATATCATAAAAATATATCTGTAAAATTGTGCAAATGTATCCTGCTTCTGCATTGCGGTAATTCCATGAAACGATGCAATGGATTCTTTTATCAAGTGTGTTAAACAGAATCGGCGAAAGACATTGTACAGAAACAGCAGGAGTTAAGGATGGAAGATATAATGGAAGACAATTTTGAAAAATTAAATCTGCTTCTGGAGCAGGAACAGTGTGAATTTGTGGATATTCCAGATAGTTTTACCGGACAGACGGAGAGTGGAGAATTACGACTGATCTATCTGATGAATGATGCAGTGGAGAGTTTTCTGATTCTGAAAAATGCCAGGATGACGGGAAATTATGTCAGGGATTATGAAGGAGAGTTTGAGGGCTCTATAGAGAAAGCGGACAGGGATTTATGTGAGGCAGAGTATATTTTGGTGATTCATCAGGGGCAGAATGTGTTTACTGTATTCTTTGAAGATATTTTGCTGGAAACACAGTTGTATAATTATGGAGAGCTGGGACATTTCTGGGTGAAGGGCTATGAAAATCTCAGGGTAATGGAGTATCAGATTGCCATATTGCGTGATAAATATGAGTATCTGGGAGAAAAATATTGCACTGAGTATGAAGGAAAGCTGGCAATGCTGCGTGATTTCCCACCGTTAAATTATCTTTTTTATCCGGCAGTACCGGAGAAGTATATTGTTCCGGTGGACAATCCATGGGAGGTAACGGCGGAAGCACTGGCAGTTATGCAGGAACTGGCAACGGAAGCAGGAGATGAAAAACTGGGAAAAATGCTCAGGCGCTATGAAAAAAATTCGGATATATCAAATGCCAAAAAGATAGCCGGAATGCTTTGCAGGAGCAGTCATTTACCGGTGATTACTCTGCTGGGAGAAAAAATCAGGGAAGCAGCATCGGTCTATCCGGACAGAGATTTTGGCAGAAAACAGAATAAATATCTACATGAATTGATGGAAAAAGCTGAACGAAGAAAAGAAGAATTGGAAGCAGAGAATGTTCAGACTCTGATCTACAGAGAAGAACCTTTCATTTATGACTGTGATTCCATATCGTTTCAGGTATATCTTATGATTGTGAGAAAAGGTGTATGGAAGCAGAAAATAATGGTTGAGAAAATATAAAGTAGTCCGAACAGGAATAAAGAAGGGATTATAATAATAATGGATAAATTATTAGACTTAACAAGAGACTTTGATGCAGCGAAAGCTGCTTTTGAAGCATATCTGGATGAATATGACAGAGCAGATGATAAGATTCATCTGAAGATCGTACATACTTATGGAGTGGTTGATGCAGCAGAGGACATTGCCCGCCGTATGGGGCTGGGTGAGGAAGATGTACAGCTGGCGAAGGTAATCGGATTGCTCCATGATATTGGAAGATTTGAACAGATTAAACGATTTGACAGCTTTGAACCGGGAACCATGGAGCATGCAGTATATGGTGCACAGCTTCTGTTCGGACCGGAGAAAATGATCCGCAGATTTGTGAAGGATGACAGGTTTGACAGTTTGATCTGCACTGCGATTGAGAAGCACAGTGATTTCAAACTGGAAGGAATTACGGACGAGAGAACCCTGCTTCATGCAAAGTTAATCCGAGATGCAGACAAGCTGGATAATTGCAGGGTAAAGCTGGAAGAGTCAATGGAAACACTTCTGGGAGTGGATGAGAAGGGTGTTGGTGAAGGAGTAATCGCACCAAAGGTATGGGAGTCCTGTATGGCAAAGGAATCTGTATTATCTTCAGACAGAGTTTCAAAAGTGGACTACTGGATTTCCTATATTGCTCAGTATTATGACATCAATTTCCCGGAAACCTATGAGATCATGCGTGAACATGATTATGTGAAAAGGATCATGGACAGGGTTCCTTATGCATTGCCGGAAACACAGGAAAAGATGGATATTCTGGCAGCAGAGATGGGGGAATATATGGATGAGAGAATTCGAAACAAAAAATAAAAATTGCGAAAAGCAATAAACAGTGGGTGGGGACATATGAAAAGACAAGAGTGAACAAAATGGATATGGATAAAACAGAGAAGAATCAGGAGAAATTCACCTGCGGAGAATTTGAATATCAGGTCATAAGAAGTGCCAGAAAAACCATGACTCTGGAGGTTCGCAGGGATGGAAACGTAATCGTTCGCGCACCTCTCCGTACAGGTCTGCCGAGGATCAAAAGATTTGTAAACCAGAAGCAGGAGTGGGTTCTGGGATGTCTGGAACGGACAAAAGAATACCGGGAACAGAAGCCGCTGAGCGCAGATCTGAGCGAATCGAAACGAAATGTCTATATACGAAAAGCAAAAGAAACGATTACCAAAAGAGTTTCTTATTTTGCCAGACTCATGGGCGTTTCTTACCGCAATATCACCATCAGAGAACAGAAAACAAGATGGGGAAGCTGTAGCAGTGAGAAGAATCTGAACTTTAACTGGAAACTGATACTGGCGCCTCCGGAAGTGCTGGATTATGTAGTGGTACATGAACTCTGCCATCTGAAGGAAATGAATCATTCGAAGGCATTCTGGGACGAGGTCGGGAAAGTAATGCCGGAGTATGAGACGTACAAGTTGTGGCTGAAAGAAAACGGATGGAAGTTATAAATATATCTTTGGGTGTTGATATTTTATAACTCTGGAAAAGAAATACTTTGATGTGAATTTAAGGGGATAAATGTTAATGAAAATGATAGCTGATCTGCACATTCATTCCAGATTTTCCATGGCGACAAGCAAAGAGGGCACGCCTGAAAATCTGGATTTCTGGGCGAGAAAGAAAGGAATTTCACTGATTGGAACAGGTGATTTCACGCATCCGGTATGGAGAGAAGAACTGAAGGAGAGACTTGTTTCAGAGGGAAACGGCCTGTATCGTCTCAGAGATGAATATGTAAAAGAAGAAAGTCGGAAGTTCCCGGGAGAAGGAACACGTTTTGTTGTCTCCGGGGAAATCAGTTCTATTTATAAGAAAAATGGAAAGACCAGAAAAGTACACAATGTAATCCTGCTTCCCAGTCTGGAGGCAGCAGATGCCATGGCACAGCGTCTGGAAAAAATCGGAAATATTCACTCAGATGGTCGTCCGATTCTTGGCCTGGACAGTCATGATCTTCTGGAAATGATGCTGGATGTATGCCCGGAAGGAATTCTGATTCCGGCTCATATCTGGACACCGCATTTCTCTGTATTAGGTGCGAAATCAGGATTTGATTCTGTAGAGGAATGTTTCGAGGAACTGGCACCGTATATACATGCACTGGAAACAGGGCTTTCCTCTGACCCGGCTATGAACTGGAGAATTTCCAAACTGGACCGCTATCAGCTTGTATCCAATTCAGATGCACATTCCCCGTCTAAGCTGGGGCGCGAGGCGAATCTGTTGGATATTGACTGTTCCTATGAAGGACTTTATCGGGCAATCCAGACTGGCGAAGGGCTGGAAGGAACAGTAGAATTTTTTCCTGAAGAGGGGAAATATCATTTTGATGGTCACAGAAAATGCGGTGTATCATTAAGCCCGGTGGAAGCAGAACGGCTTGGAGGAATCTGCCCTGTCTGCGGAAAGAAGCTGACCATGGGCGTAGATCACAGAGTAGAACAGCTTGCAGACAGAGCGGAAGGTTTTGTGAAAAAAGATGGTAAGAAATATGAAAGCCTTGTACCTCTGCCGGAAGTGATCTCTACATGTATGGGCTATTCCACTGCAAGTAAGAAAGTGCAGGGGTGTTTTGAACAGATGATTCAGACACTGGGGACAGAATTCGACATTCTGCGAAATGTACCGTCAGAAGATATTAAATCCTGTGCAGGAGAACGGATTGCGGAAGGAATTGAAAATGTAAGAACCGGAAATGTGAAGAGAATTCCGGGGTATGATGGGGAATATGGAAAGATTGAATTGTTTGAGGAAAATTAAACATAGAATGATGAAATTATAAAACGGCCTATAAGAGAATGATTAGCGAGGAAATAGTGTATGAAGAAAATAGGGATTATTTCAGATACCCATGGCCTGCTCAGGCCGGAAATACTGGAAATTTTAAAAGGTTGCGACTGTATTATCCACGCAGGTGACGTAAACAAACCGGAAATTCTGGATACACTGCGTATGATGGGTTCTATTTATGTAGTCCGAGGAAATAACGACAAAGATTGGGCAGAGGGAATGGCGAAAACCTTACACTTTACCATAGAAGGGGTAAAATTTTTCATGACTCACAATAAAAAAGATGTAGACTGGGATTTAAAAGACACACAGGTAGTCATCTTCGGACATACCCATAAATACTTCGAAAAAATGATAGACAACCGTCTATGGCTAAACCCGGGAAGCTGCGGCCCCAGACGCTTCGACCAGGAGATTACCATGGCAGTAATGACAGTCGACAATGGAACCTATCAGTGGGAAAAGGTTGCCATGATTCCTGAAAAGTAAACAGAAGACAAAGTAGATTGGTCAGGAGGGAAGAAAAAATACACAGTAATGAAAGTGGTGATAATATGCACAAGTGGAATGAGATTACAGATGAGAATTCGCTGAAGGAATTTATGGAAAGAGTGTCGTTTTTCCATGATAGCTGTATCAAAGAGATGCATTATCTGAGCGGAGCATATGTTAATGAAAACCTGGATATGTATCCTGTAAACGATCGCAGGATTCTGAGAGTAATAATACAACGGCAGTATGAAGAAGATTCAATGATTGAAATGGAATTTCAGGGATTAAAATACTTAAAGTTATTTCCAGCAGACGAACGCTATTCATGCGAAATACTCGATTCCAATATAATTCTGAAAGAGGATTGTATCATCTGGAGCGACTGCGAAGATAAAACAGAGCTGGAAGATGGAGACACAGGAACTTTGGTATGTGCATCTAAACTTCGATGGCGTTCGATTTTCGGATATATGGGAGAGAAGAATTATTGGTAGGTGTGCCCTTTCCCACATTTCTTTTGACCCAAGGGGTGTGTAACAGCACAGTCTCTACTTCAATAATCCTTTGGATAAAGCCTTTATAATTTATGTAAAGTATATCGTATTTATTCTTTTTCGTAAAGAAGTCTGGATGGAAGCACTGCTTACCACAGTATAATATATAGAAGAAAAAGTTTTTGCAGAAAAGATCAGGATTCTGTAAAAACTTTTTTTTTACGCAGAAACAACCTTGCAATTTGTGATGAATACGCTATAATTAAAAAACGTAATGAACCGAGATTGGTTAGACCAATATAAAGGAGTTGAATATTTGAAAAATAAAAAAGAACGAGACTGGAAGTTTATCATCGGTATGATTGTTCTGCTCGCCATTTTTGCTGTAATGGGAGGTGCTTTCTGGAATATGGTAGGAAAGCAGGCACAGATGGTCAGGGAGGAAGAGCAGAAAGAGGAAGCAAATGCTATTTCTGCAATCTATATCGAGACAGGAGAATTTCTGAAGACCGGAGTTTTTGTGGATCTGAACAATGGAACTATTTTCAGCGCAGACATACCGGCGGAGGGCATTTACAATAAAAAAGGAAAATTAATTTCCGATGATGTATTGGAAAATGGGGATAAAGTAAAGATATACGGCGATGGGATCATGCTGGAATCTTTCCCGGGACAGTATCCGGGCGTGACAAAGATCCAGAGAACCGGTCGAGCATCTCTCGAGGAAACTCAGGAGTACGAAGATCAGGTAACTGGAATGATGAAGCCTGTAGCCGTTCAGTAAGGATTAGAGGAGACTGAAAATGAAATACGTAAGACAATTCTGGATTATTTTACTGATATCCGCAATGGGAGAGGCATTACATGTTCTGATCCCGCTTCCTGTACCTGCAAGTGTGTACGGACTGGTGATCATGCTGATCGCACTGGGAACACACATTATCAGGCTGGAACAAGTCAAAGAAGCAGCTGAATTTCTCATAGAGATCATGCCGGTTATGTTTATTCCGGCAGGTGTCGGATTACTGACAGCCTGGGGCATACTGAAACCGGTATGTGTGCCGATCATTCTGATCACAGTGATCACCACAGTTGTGGTAATGATTGTGACAGGTCGTGTCACACAGGCAGTTATTCGTATGGACAGAAAGAAAGGACAGAAAAGATCATGACACAATTTATGAGTAATTCCCTGTTTTTTGGTGCAGCGATCAGTCTGATCTCATATGAGGCAGGACTTCTTTTGAAAAGAAAATTTAAGATGGCAATTTTTAATCCACTTCTGATTGCGATCATTGCAGTAATAGCGGTGCTTTGTTTACTGCATATTGATTATGACACCTATAATCAGAGCGGTCAGTATATCAGCTACCTGCTCACACCTGCAACGGTCTGCCTGGCAGTTCCGCTGTATCAGCAGATGGAACTTCTGAAAAAGAATCTGAAAGCTGTAATCATTGGAATTGTTTCCGGTGTGCTTGCCAGTCTGGTCAGTGTGCTGATCCTTGCAAAACTGTTCAGTCTGAGTCATGAGCAGTATGTAACACTTCTTCCGAAGTCTATTACCACTGCCATCGGAATGGGCGTTTCTGAAGAACTTGGAGGCATTGTGACTATTACAGTTGCAGTTATTATTATTACCGGTGTTCTTGGAAATATGATCGCAGAGACTGTGATCAAACTTGCGCATATTGAAGAACCGATCGCTAAGGGCCTGGCACTTGGAACCTCTGCCCATGCTATCGGTACTGCAAAGGCAATGGAGCTGGGAGAAATAGAAGGCGCCATGAGCAGTCTTGCAATCGCAGTTGCCGGTCTTCTGACTGTTGTAGGTGCGTCTGTGTTTGCACAGTTTATGTAAGAGCAGTAGTGATTGCCTGATAAATTGTTTTTGGCAATATCGAATATATCTGTTGACTTTAACATTATTTATACAAGAGAACTGTTGTGTCAGATGAGTAGAAGCGCTGACATAACAGTTCTTTTTTATTGAAAAACAAATGTTCGATAAACCTCTTCCATTTTTTATAAGAGTGTGGTATTATAAAATACAGAAACGAATATATGTTCTGAAAATATGTTCGAAAGAAATGGGAGGGCTTATTATGGCAAATGCAGCAGGTACCGCACAGAAAATGAGAAGAAGAAAAGAGAATCATAAGTTTTCCAGAATGATGGCAGTTATTCTGGGTCTGATCGTTACTGTTGAGGTGATGATCGCGGGCGGCATGATCTTCAATATTGATTTTCATTCCGCTGATATAATTGCGGTAATTATGGGATTTATCGTGTTATATTCCGGAGTTGTGGCGGTTCTGACAGATAACTGATTATAGAAATTTCATAAATTACTGCAAACAATCCAGTCCATCATAGAGTGAAGTCCTGTGTCAGATATCTTTACTGTATGTCAGTATGCCTGCATATATATTCCTTGTTCTTCATACTCTGCTGAGCTGTCCTGATTGCATTGTTTTATGGAACGGCTATAAGGTATGGGGACATGCAAAAAACAGATATTAGACAAAAACAGCGGCAGATGATATGATTAACAGTAAATAATGAGAGAAAAATAACGGGAGAAGGTGCGAAGAGAACATTATGACTGTAAAATCAAGTCTTTTGGAAATGCTGGAGAAGAATAAAGGAGAAGTGCTTTCAGGTGAGAGCATTGCCGGTGAGTTGGGATGTACCAGGGCAGCAGTGTGGAAGGCAGTAAAGTCGCTCCGGGAAGAAGGGTATCATATAGAAGCAGGACCGAATAAAGGATATATGCTTGCGAAGGATACGAACCGTCTGTCGCAGGAGGGAATCCGCCTGTTTCTGGATGATCCGAAGGTTAAGATAGATATTTATGATGAACTGGAATCTACGAACCAGACTGCCAAGAAAGAAGCTATGATGGGAGAGGCCGGACATGGGGCATTTGTCATTGCCAGGAGCCAGACTGCAGGCAGGGGGCGCAGAGGCCGGGAATTCTATTCTCCTGCAGATACAGGTCTTTACATGAGTGTGATCCTGAAGCCACAGGGAACCATACATGACAGTCTGCTGATCACAACTGCGGCAGCAGTGGCAGTCTACAGAGCAGTTGCTCAGCTCTGTGGAATCCAGCTTGATATTAAATGGGTTAATGATCTGTTTTATAAAGGAAAGAAAGTCTGTGGAATCCTCACAGAGGCTGTCACAGATTTTGAGAGTGGAAATATTGAGTTTGTGGTAGTTGGCATGGGATTGAACCTCTATCTGGACCAGGAGAACCTGCCGCAGAAATTAAGAAGTATAGCAGGAGCCCTTTATGAGACAAAAGAAGATGCGGAACAGACTGACCGTAATAAACTGACTGCAATGATCGTGAACGAGTTGAGAAAAGAAACAGCAGATCTGAAATTATCTCCGGATTATGTGACACATAACATGATCCCGGGACATCAGATCACAATTACAGACGGAAACTCTTCCAGACAGGCATTTGCATTGGAGATATGCAGGGACGGACGGCTGAAAGTACGGGAAGAAGATGGACAGGAGACAATATTGTCCTTTGGAGAAGTTTCGGTATCCATGTGAGGATAATGAGAATGGGATTGTTACATGAAGGTAGATTCCTTGATGTGACAATCCCATTTTGTGTCATGATTCAGAATTTGTTGTTTGTGATGAAGCATCCTCCTGAGACACTTCGGCGGCAGAATCTTTTTTCAGAGATACCGGGCTTTTGTTGTTTGCGGTGTCCGTGACATCGATATCTGTACAGCAATCAGGATTTACTGTGTCTGTGGTATTTTTAACCGCGTCAGTTTCCATATTCGGAACATTCTGCTGATACGGACGATAAGGTGTCCAGTAATGTTCTTCCTCAGTAAAGCTGTCAGGCTGTTCTTCATCCAGTGCATCCTTCTTGCGGGTGAGAATATAAATCCCTGCAAAAATGATAGCAGCTGCTATCACAAGCTGTGGCAGCTGATATGTGAATCTGCCGATCATATCAGCCAGATATCCGGGTAAGATCATATAGAGAAAATCTACCAGGGTGTTCCACAGAATAGAAGCACCAAGGAAAATCAGCAGAATCGCAGTTATCTTTCTGTGGTGTTTGAGCAGAGAACTGATATCTCCTGCCAGTTCATCCATATGAAGGACATAGGAATCTTCTATGGAGTAAAATTCTTCCTCAGAAAGAGACTTCAGATTGTGCACATTAAAGAAACTGTAGAACCATATGATCGGAATCAGGAACACAAGCCAGTCCATTCCGGTACATGCTCCGATGGCAAAGACACCCCAGAATAAGAACATAATACTGATTCCCTGTTTTTTGAACCCCATGTACATTTCTCCTGCGCCTGGGATCAGGGAGAAGATAAAAAGCCAGAATCCACGTTTTTGTTTTTGCATACTTTTATTTGCCTCCATTCATTAATTTGCTGGAAAAATCACTGATATATTTTATAAAAGAACCGGTGCCATCACCAATGTTCTGTCCGAGTTCTCTGGTGAACTGGTAGAGTCTGCCATTCTCATGTTCGGGCAATATTCTGTCTGTCTGAGAAGGAGTATCCTGATGTAAGGAGGTGAAATCCAGGTTCGGGATACTGAATAAAAGCAGCAGGGCAACCATCACACCTGCAGCAGTCTGAAGACTGTAACGGAGCAGCTGGATTTTCCTGGATGCTTTATTTGCTGCCCGGGCAAGCTGCACTTCACCGGAGTCTGCTTTGCTCAGAATCTGTTCCATCAGATAGGAGGGAGCAGTATTCGTACTGCTGTCTTCCTGTTCTATCATCTGATCCAGACAGAAATCGCAGTGATCAAGATGTGACAGAAATTCAATGACTTCCTGTGTGTTCATATTTCCGTTGTCAAATTCTATTAAATCCTTCTTATCAATATGCATCTAATCACCCCTTTCAAGCATCTTTTTCAGCATTGCCCTTGCGCGATAGAGCTGTGTCTGAACTGTTTTCGGATTTTTTCCTGTCTGCTGTGCAATCTCAGGTACTGATAATTCTTTGCAGAAATGCGCGTAAGCGACTTCTTTGTAAGGACTTTTCAGCTGCATACACAATGTCTCTACGTGAGTATTGGATGCAGTTTTCATATATTCATCTTCGGGAGAGGATTGCCTGTCTGGAATCTGGGAAAAGTAGGCGTCTTCTGTTGGAATACTTCGCCGCCCGGCTGCTTTCAGATAGTCCAGGCATTTTCGGACAGCAATCTTGCTTAGCCAGGCTTTTTCATAAGTGCCGTCAAAACGGGACAGGTTTTTATAGGCAGACAGAAATACTTCCTGAGTGAGATCTTCGGCATCAAATGGATTGCCGACAGATTTCAGGCAGATCGAATATATTAAGTTCTGGTATTGCTTAATCAGATATTCCAGATATTGCTTTTCTGTGATCATTACTGTCTCCTTTTCCCTGTTCAATTAATTATAACGCAGGAGGTGGGGGGATGGATTCAGATATTGGAGGAATATTGGAAAATCTTTGGGGTGGGGACGCGCAGAAAAATAGTTTGTTTTGTGTGCGGTTTCGGATACTAAGATATTCTAAGCTGCCAAAAATCTGCTAAAGGCATGAGAAAAATGCCACAAACTCGCCGCATGGCGGCTCAGACAGTGTGTCATTTTTCTCATAACGCAGATTTTTGCCGGCTAAGAATATCTAAGTATCCTGCAAATGCACACAAAACAAACTATTTTTCTGCGCTGGTTATTAGCTGTTTTGAACAGCAGATTTTTTGTAAAAATATCTCTAAATGACGGTCTTGCGAACCTTTCTGATTTGGTCTATACTGGGTTGCAATGAAATAAAATATGGAATTTATATTTATTTTATATGGAAGATAATGCGGAACAATGCGACAGATAAAAAAGGAGAGACAGATCATGACAGAAACAAGACGTTTATACTATGAAGATGTATATAGAAAAGAATTCACCGCAACTGTAGTAGAGTGCAGAGAGCAAAAGAAAGGTTATGTGGTCATTCTGGATGAGAGTGCTTTTTATCCGGAGGGTGGCGGTCAGCCAAGTGATGTGGGAACGCTGGGTGATGCAAAGGTGACAGAGGTTCATGAGAAAGATGGAGAATTACTTCATTATACTGATAAGGCTCTGGAAGTGGGGGCGAAGGTTGAAGGAAAGATTGACTGGGCGCGTCGTTTTGATTTGATGCAGCAGCATTCCGGTGAGCATATGGTCAGCGGTATTATCCATGAGAAATATGGTTATGATAATGTGGGTTTCCATATGGGAAGCGATGTGATCACTGTAGATCTGAATGGTATGCTGGATGATGCGCAGCTTGCAGAAATTGAGCGGGAAGTAAATGAGAGAGTGTGGGAGGATAAGGAAGTTAAGATTACTTATCCTGATGCTGAGGAACTGAAGACTATTGATTATAGAAGTAAGAAGGAACTGACAGGACAGGTTCGTATTGTGACATTCCCGGGAATAGACGTATGTGCCTGCTGTGGTACTCACGTAACTCATACAGGTGAGATTGGAATGGTGAAGCTTCTCTCTGTAGTGAAATTCCATGATGGTATCCGTATGGAGATGGTCTGCGGTAAACGTGTTCTGGATTATCTGAATATGGTGAATGAGCAGAATCATCAGATTTCCATGAAGCTTTCTGCAAAGATGGACAGAACAGCAGATGCAGTACAGCGTCTGCAGGATGAGAATTTCCGTATGAAAGGTCAGGTTGCCCGCATGGAAGAAGAGATGTTTAGGGCAGAGGCTAAGAAATGGGAAGGTGCAGGAAGTGTCCTGATCTTCAAAGAAGGTCTGGAAGCAGATTCTGTACGTAAACTTGCGGATGCAGTGATGAATACCTGTGAGGGCTGCTGCGCAGTATTTTCCAGAAATGAGGATGGAAGCTATAAGTATGCTATGGGCGAGATTGATGGGGATTTACGCCAGTATACAAAGGAAATGAATGCTGCATTAAACGGAAGGGGCGGCGGAAAACCATTCTTCGTTCAGGGTTCTGTGCAGGCAACAGAGGCTGAAATCCGAAATTTTTTCGAAAAATAAAAAACTATAGATAAAAGATTAAGTAAAACTGCGGAGCAATTGTTGAGTATAGAGTTGCATAGCGAAACGGATGAGTTTATCCGTCTGACTGTATGTTTAGAGTTAAGAAAGCAGCAGAGAAAAGGAAGAGAAACGGGAAATGTTTGGAGAATGTCATGCGCATATCATTATGGATGGCGTGAATTACCGCCATGCGGTTGATATGCATAAAAATGGACCGGACGACAGGATAATAAGAGAACATCTGAAAGCATACCGGGAACGGGGAATTGCTTTTGTGCGGGATGGTGGTGATGCGCTGGGTGTTTCTGCGAGAGCGAAGGAGCTTGCACCAGAGTATGGGATAGATTACAGAACTCCGATATTTGCCATTCACAAAGAAGGGCATTATGGTTCGATTGTGGGAAAAGGTTTTGCCACAATGGTGGAATTTCATAAGCGTGTTCTGGAGGCGAAACAGGCAGGGGCAGATTTCATTAAGATTATGACTACCGGAATTCTGGATTTCAATGAGCATGGAGCGATTACCGGAACACCTCTGGATGGGGCAGAGGTAAAGGAAATGGTACATATTGCACATGAGGAAGGGATGGCTGTTATGTCCCATACCAACGGAGATTACGGAGTGCAGGCAGCAGTGGCTGCCGGAGTGGACAGTCTGGAACATGGAAATTATATGAATGAAGAAAGCCTTGCCATGCTGGCAGAGAGCGATACAGTCTGGGTTCCGACTCTGGTTACAGTGAGAAATCTTCTGGGAGACGGGCGTTATGATGATGAGACTCTGAAACCGATTATAGAATCTGCAGAAGAGAATATCAGAAAAGCATTCCGGATGGGAATAAAAGCAGCCCCCGGAAGTGATGCGGGGGCTTACAGAGTTCTTCATGGAAAAGGAATCCTGGACGAAGTACAGTCGTTTGTGGAAATTCTGGGTGATCAGGATGCTGCATACCACTGGCTTGCAGAAGGTGAAGCAAAAATCAGGAAAAAATTTACGCATCCTGAATTTTAACTGCTGTATAAATATTTGAAGATTTCGATTTGGATGGATGGAAGGTGATACATACATAGTCACCGTATTCCATGCCTCCGGCAGTGAGATCCTGTGCATTTTCGATGCGGAAGGTATCTGTGGCACCGTCATCTGTCTGTACGGTAATGGTGTTGGCAGTACTTCCGATGATCGTGCCGGTTACTGTAAAGGAAATATGTTTATCATTGATCGTGTCCGGATCTTCGCCTGTTACAGCGATAATATGGACTTCTTCCAGAGGTGTTTCTTCCAGATTTCCGATATAAGTAACGTTAACGTGAGATCCCGGGGCAATACCTCCTTTAAAATAAGCGGGAATTGCAGACATATCAAGATTAAATGTGGTGTCACTTCCTGCAGGCAAAATCTGAAGAATATTCAGATTTACCCCCTGCACAGTTGCCAGAAATTGTTTTTCCTGACTGGCAATCTGCTCTGGTGTCTGTGTGATTGTTGGTTCCGGTGTAGGTGTGGGGTCTGGAATCTGCAGATCTTTCAGATCTGAGACGCTCAGAACTTTCAGGTGGCTTGCATTCAGAGAAGCAGAAGAGTCATCTGAATTGTCCGGAAATTTTCCTTTAAATGTAAGGTATACCCAGTCGCCGGATTTGATTCCGTTCTGGTAATATTGTTTCGTTCCTGTGATTGGATAAGTGGCTGTTTTCCCTTTTTTTGATTTTATTGTGATGGTATTGGAAGTCAGGGAAATGACCTGTCCGTGTGCAGTGCGTTTTTTCAGCTTGTTTTTTGAGTGAAACTCATCCACGACTTTCAGCACATGTACACTGCCTGTGTCTGTACCGGAAAGCTGTCCTTCGTAAATAATACTGATTTCTTCACCGGTGATCATGCCGCTTTTGCATTCCAGGGTGGCGTTGGAAACATTGAATACATAAGATGCATTGTCTGTGTTCAGGATTAGCTGACTTCCGGAAAAATCCTGCAAAGTGCCGGAGAGTTCATCCATATAAATGCGGTCTTTGGATTCGGTTGTTGTGGTGTTATCGGTTGAAGATGCGATTTCCCGGACAGAAGTATCTCCGGTAGATGTAAATTGTTCCAGTATTGTGCCGGGGCTGCAGCCGGTCATAGAGAAACTGAGAACGGTACAGGCACATGCAGCAAGCAGTTTTTTCATAATACAGACAGGACCTCCGATGAATCATTCGTTTGAACATTTTCCTGCCTGGGATGTTGTACCTGTTTGTAGCTGTTCGGTACTTTTAGTGTGGATTGTTGAATGATTTCTGTCATTCTGCAGTTTCTGGGATAAAATCAAAAATTTCTCTGTAATTTTCCCATTCGTCATTATCTTTGGCAGGAGTGCATATCAGGCCGGTACATTCCGTACAGGCGTTTGTATTCAGGTAATTATCATAACATATATTATAAGGATTTTGACAGTTATTTTTGCGCATTTCTGACATTTTTTTACCTCCATGATTATAGCAGATTGAAAAGAGATATCTGTAATGTATAGTATTAGTGTATGCGTCGGATTTATGTATGTTTTTTACGCAAAAATGTCTGTAGTAAAATCTGGCATCAGTATATCTTCGGTTTATCCGGAATCAAAGCAAAAAAGAAGAACAACCATGGTAAACAGATGGAAGTTCTTCTTTTTTACTGTTATAAATGAAAGTGCTTCAGTGTAGCCGAATCAGAAATTCTGCAAAAATTCATCAATATAATAAATTGCCGCACCAACAGCAGAAGCTGATGTACGATAATGGCAGACCTGGATATAGCTGCCGTCTTTTTCAAATGGATTCAGTTTAACTGCTTTTTTGCGGAAGTCGTCAAGATAGTCAGACATATAAGCTCCCACATTTCCGCCGAGGATTATATCACAGTCAAAACACATACGCAGGTTATTTACTGCAATGGCAAGATTTTCCATGTATTCATTGAATATGTTTATAATCCCCTTATTTTTTCCGGATCTCAGAATTTCGAAAAATTCCTTTAGATTGCCTTCTGTGAAATCAGTCAGTGTATTGGCGTTGCAATAAGCATCCAGACAGCCGTTGCGGCCGCAGTAACAGCGTTTTCCATGAGGGACAATGGTAATATGTCCGAATTCACCTCCGCGATTATTGTCACCTGCGTGAATGCTTCGACCGTTCATGTAGGCTCCGCCGACGCTGCTGCTGAGAGAGAGATAAACAACAGAGTCTGTATAGTCACCTTTCCAGCTCTCCGCCAGACCGGCAGAATTTGCATCGTTGAAAAACAGATAAGGTTCATGGATGTAATTACTGAAAAAACTGTAGATATTCAATGAAAGCGGGATTACTGTTGCATATGTAACTGTTTTATGATCTTCTCCGATAATGGCAGGAAGGGAAATTCCTATTCCCAAAAGTCTGGAGCGGTCTGCGATATTAGCAGAAACAATGGTCTCGAATTCTTCCTGAAGAATGGAAAAGTATTCGTGAGTTTCCCTGAAAGGAATCCGCATCCTCTTGCTGTCGATGATGTTCAGAGCCAGATCAATCAATACGATGGTAAGATGGTTGCGGGTAATGTCAATTCCCACAGCGCAGCGGGAATTGGAAACACATTGGTAGATTGTGGCTTTTCTTCCGCCGGTTGATTCAAATTCACCGGCATTTTCAATCATTCCTTCTTCCTGAAGTGCATTCAGATTCCGTGTAGTTGTGGGAAGACTGATGCCCAGGGTATTGGAAATTTCCTGACGGGAACTCTGTCCGTTAAAATATAAAAATCTGTAAATATCTCCGGAAATTGTACTTTTGGTAAAAAAATCATTCAAATTTTTCACACTCCTGTTCTGACAGGCTGCAGAGATATGAAGGAAACTCTGCATATATAGTCGAAATATTTCGTATTTATATAAATAATATTACCATATTTATGACAAAAATACCAGCGCTTAAATAAAAACTTTTGTTAAAAGATAAATATAATAAATGTTAATTAATTATCAATAAATGGATGAAAACAAAATATATTATAAAAATAGCACAAAAATACAAAGGATAAATAAGGCATTATTTACAAACTTAAATAAAAATGTTGACATAAGCAAAACAAAAGAATATACTCTTAATCAGAAAAGTAAACGAAGTAAAATCGAAATTAAGAAGGCGGTGAAACGATGGACGAAATTAAGATGCGTGTCAGTGGGGTGGAAAAATCTTTTCCCGGCGTAAAAGCATTAAGTGGCATTGATTTTGCAGTGAGAAAAGGAACCGTTCATGCGTTGTGTGGAGAAAACGGAGCGGGGAAATCTACACTGATGAAAATCATCATGGGACTTTATCAGGCAGATAAAGGTCAAATCTATCTTGATGAAAAACCGGTAACAATTAAGAATCCTATACAGGCCAGAGAGATGGGAATCTCCATGGTAGCACAGGAACTTAATTACGTTCCAGAACTTTCTGTTGAAGAGAATCTTTTTTTGGGAAGGCTTCCGGTAAACAAATTCGGGAAGGTTGATTGGAAAAAAATCAGAAGAGATGCAAAGCAGTTCCTGAAAGATGAACATCTTCCGTATGAACCGACGCAGAAGCTAAAAACGCTTACAGTATCTGATATTCAGATGCTTGAGATTATTAAAGCAGTTACAAATAATGCACAGGTTATTATTATGGATGAACCTACATCTTCTATTACGGACAGAGAAGTTGAGAATTTATTTAAGAAGATTGAGGAACTGAAAGCACAGGGTATTTCAATTATTTACATTTCACATAAAATGGAAGAAGTTTTTCGTATTGCAGATGACATTACAGTTTTGCGAGATGGAGCAGTCGTTTCCACAGACAGAGCTAAGGATTTAAATCTGGACACAGTCATTGCAAGAATGGTTGGACGTAAACTTGATAATGTGTATCCGAAAGAAGAAGTAAAGATTGGAGCAACAGCGCTGGAAGTAAAGAATTTTTCCAGAAAGGATCTTTTTGAAGATATAAACTTTCATGTATCTAAAGGTGAAATTGTTGGCTTTGCAGGTTTGGTGGGCGCGGGTAGAACAGAAACAATGCGAGCAGTCTTCGGACTTGATCCTCATGATTCCGGACAGGTGTTAATTAATGATCAGGAAGCAAAAATTAAATGTCCGCATGACAGTATCAGACAGAAGATGGTAATGCTTTCTGAAAGCAGACGAGATGATGGTATTATTCCTGTTCGAAGTGTTATGGAAAATGCCAGTCTTGCCAGTCTTGAAAGGATTATTTATAAAGGATATACACATAAAGCAGAAGAGAAAAAGTCAGTTAAAGAAAGTTTTGATAAGATGCATGTAAAGACACCAACTCTTGATACTGCGATTTCTACTCTGTCGGGTGGAAATCAGCAGAAAGTACTTTTGGCAAGATGGCTTCTGTGTGAGCCAGATATTATGATTCTGGATGAACCGACAAGAGGTATTGATGTTGGAGCTAAATTTGAAATTTATAAACTGATTACAGATATTGTAAAAGAAGGAAAAGCCGTAATCATGGTTTCGTCAGAACTTCCGGAACTGATTGGAATGTGTGACAGAATTTACATTATGTGTCAGGGAAAAATAAGCGGATGTATTAATAGAAATGAATTTTCTCAGGAGACCATTATGAAATTTGCTACTGGTCTGAAAAACAACTGATCGTGCGGAGGGTAAAAAATATGAAAGCAAAAAAATCAAGTAATTTACAAAAATTTAGTATTTATATCGTACTGCTCGTATTGTTTGTGGCCTGTAGTATAATCAGCCCTTACTTTCTTCAGTACAGCAACCTGATTAACGTTACCAGACAGTTATGTGTGGGAATTCTGATAGCATACGGTGAAATGCTCCTGATTATCAGTGGATTTCTTGATTTGTCAGTTGGTTCAGTACTGGCTTTGGCTGGTGTGTATTCTGTATCTGTATACAAAGCAACAAATTCAATTTTTCTTGCTTTGATTGTTGCGGTAGCGACTGGCATTGGATGTAATCTTATAAATGCTTTGTTTATTGCTGAATTTAATGTTCCGGCATTTATTGCAACTCTTGGTATGCAGCAGGCGGCAAGAGGTCTTGCACTTTACTTTACAGGTGGACAGAACATTCTTCAGTTAGGTAATTTTGTAAAAATTGGACAAGGCATGGTTGGACCGATTCCGGTTCCAGTAATTCTGGTAATTATTGTTACAGTTGTTGTATGGTATCTGGTAAATAATACGAGATATGGACGTGCATTGTATGCAATCGGCGGCAGTCGCCCGGCAGCGGAAGCAAGTGGTATTAATGCAAAGAGAAATATTTATAAATCTTACATATTAAATGGTATTATGACAGGTCTTGCAGGCATGATTTTTATGGCAAGGAACAATGCCGGCCTTCCAAATGGTGCAATTGGATATGAAATGACAGGTTTAACTGCAGCTATCGTTGGTGGTACTTCTTTTACAGGTGGTATTGGTACTGTAAGTGGAACAATTGCAGGTGCATTTATCATTGGTTTCCTTGAGAATGTTATGAATCTTCTGGGCGTTAACTCTTATATTCAGCAGATTATCGAAGGTGCAATCATTGTACTGGCAGTTGCGTTTGATGTGGTAAGTAAATCTAAAAAATCAGGAAAAGTTATTATCGTAAAAGAAGAAAATAAAAGAAAATAAAGAATCAAAATAACAAAATAATAAGAAAGAAATAAAAAGCAATACAAAATAAAATCCCAAATAAAAGGAGGAAAATTTTATGAAAGCAAAAAAGATTGGAGCATTATTATTAGCAGGTGTTATGGCAGCATCTATGGTTTCCGCAACAAGTGTAAGTGCAGCTGATGCAAAGAGAGTGTGTTTTGTAGCGCGTGCCAGTGCAGATACATTTGCTGCATGGCTGACAACTGAAATAAAAAAGCAGGCAGAAAATTACGATGATATCGATCTTACATGCGTGAGCGGTGAAGGTGACGATAATAAAGAGAATGGTCTTCTTGAGGATTGTATCACAAAACAGTATGACCTTGTTATTGTTCAGTCAAATAATAATGGTGCACAGGCTCCGTATGTACAGCAGCTTGTGGATGCTGGTATTCCGGTTATTACAACAAATCCGACAACACATCAGAATGACTTGGATGGTGGAGATGACACATCAGTTATGGCTGGAACAGGTACAGTTGATGCAGATCCGATTGAACAGGCAAAAGTCAGTGCAGAGAGAGCTGTAGATGAAATTCCTGAGAATGCAAATGTTGTTGTATTAAAAGGACCGTCTGGAAACTATCATGCCGATAAAAGACGTGAAGCATGGGATCAGTATTTCTTTGATAAACGTTCTGATGTAAAGATTCTTTATGAAGATTTCGCAAACTGGAACAGTGATGAAGCACTTACACTGATGGAATCCTGGGTACAGGCAGGAACACATATTGATGCTGTTATTTCTATGAATGATGCAATGGCAGCAGGTGCAATTGAAGCAATCAGAGAAAATAAAGATTATTATAATGAAGACGGAACACCGAATTTCCTTGCATATGGTGTAGATGGAACAGCTCAGGGTTGCCTGCTAGTTAAAGAAGGTCTACTGACATCAACAGCATTGCAGTCTGCAGCAGACCTTGCTGAGAAAAATATGGAATATGCAGAGAAGGTTGTTAATGGCGAGATGAAAGTAACGGATGTAAACGATTATGTAGATGCTCCGGAAATCAATGCAGATAACGTTGATGATTATATCCAAATTTATATTGATAACGGCGAACTCACAGAAGATGATGTAAAAGCAGTCGAGAAATAAGCAGGAATCAGCATTGCCCGGTGTGAATAAAGTCATATCGGGCAATCTGTGCTTGGCTGACTCGCAATCGGTCATTTCATTCATGATAAAAACATATTTATGACGGATTAGAAATAGGAAGAATATACAAGCTATTTCAGACAGAATGCAGCGAACAGAAAGGGGAAGCATATCATGAAAAAAATGTTACAGAAAAGTGCGGTTATGAGAGGCACTGATAATATGGTGATCAAAGAAATTCCAGTACCGGAAATCAAAGATAAAGAGGTTCTGGTATCTTTGGAATATGTAGGAATCTGTGGTTCTGATGTACATTATTATCACAATGGAAACTGTGGTGCATATAAAGTGGATCTGTCTCAGGATTTCATGCTGGGACATGAATGCGCAGGTACTGTTGTGGAAGTTGGAAAAGATGTAGAAAATCTTAAACCAGGTGACAGAGTGGCTCTGGAGCCGGGAATTACCTGCGGTAAATGTGAGTTCTGCAAATCCGGTCATTACAACCTCTGCCCGGATGTGGTATTTCTTGCAACACCTCCTGTGCAGGGATGCAATGAAGAGTTTATTGCTTTCCCTGAGGATATGTGTTTCAAACTTCCTGATAACGTGTCCACAAAAGAAGGCGCGCTGATCGAGCCATTATCTGTAGGCTTCTATGCAGCAGAGCAGGGGGCAGTTGGAACTGGCGATACAGTTGTTATCCTGGGTTCCGGATGTATCGGACTGGTAACATTGCTGGCGTGCAAAGCTCATGGTGCGGGTCAGATCATTGTGGCTGATCTTGTACAGGCCCGTCTGGATAAAGCTATGGAATTAGGTGCAACAGCAGTTATTAACAGTGGAAAAGAAGATGCTCTTGAGAAAATTAAAGAACTTACAGGCGGACGGGGAGCAGATGTTGTATTTGAAACAGCAGGCTCACCTGTAACAATCGCACAGACTCCGTTTATTGTCAGAAGAGGCGGAACCATTACATTAGTTGGTATTTCTTCCAAAGAAGAGATTACATATAACTTTGCTCAGATTATGGATAAAGAAGCTACTATCAAATCAGTATTCCGTTACAGAAATATTTATCCGAAAGCAATTGCGGCAGTTGCAAGCGGCGCTATTAATGTCAAGAGTATCGTAACACATGAATTTGACCTGGATCATATTAAAGACGCCTATGATGAAGCTGTAAATAATAAAACAGATCTTGTAAAGGCAGTTATCAAAATCAAATAATTAACAAATAATAAGAAATCGGAAAGTTCCCCCTGTTTTGACTGCGTGATGTGTCAGACAGGGGGACTTGTACATAATCTTCGTATAGAATAACCAAAAAACACTCTGTAAATTCGTGAAAATAATAACGAAAAACATATTGAAATTTCTATGAGTTGTGTTATAATTTCGATAAATAAATAATAGCGAAGTAGGATTTTATGCGTCAAGTGTTCACAGGCTGGGGAGTCGCCGTGAAACGAAAAGCAGAAAGCGTGCTGCTTACGATATAATTTCCGCACCCGTTGCTACATATGAGGACATCTCATAATGTGGAGGGATTATTATTTATGTAACTACTCTATTTTTTAAACACATTATGGAGGTGTTTTTATTATGCAGAAAAAACAATATTGGAACGTAAAAACATTGGTGTTCATGGCTCTTCTGATCGCCATGCATCTGGTACTCACACGAGTTCTGGTCATTGATCTTGGTGCGTACCGTATTTCTGTGGGAAGTGTATGTACAATCCTTGCAGGTCTGTGGCTTGGCCCGGTAGCTGGTGGTGTCTGTGGATTATGTGCGGATATTATCGGGTGCTTTATGAAAGGCTATGCTGTAAATCCGTTTATCACAGTTGCAGCAATCCTCTGGGGTGTGCTTCCTGCCCTTGCAAAACCATTATTTGCAAACAGAAAGAAAACAGGAAAGACAGTTGGTATCTGCGTATCTATCGTGGTAACTGCAGTTCTCAGCTCTCTGGTGCTTACAACAGCAGGACTTGTGATCATGCTTGGATATAATTTCTATGCGATTATGCCCGGAAGACTGGTACAGTTTGCAATTATGATCCCGATTTACTGTGTACTGACATGTCTGTTGTATTTCAGCCCGCTGACAGCGATGGTTGTAGGAAATACATCACCTGCAGTGCTGAAAAACAAAACAGTATAATTGAGGCGGAGATAAAATACAGAATAAGACTTGAATATTAGAGTGTGTCTGAAAAATCATTCCCGCAATCTGCACGCCCCACTTTGCGGTATATTTTGTCCGAATTCGGTTGTCGTAGTCCACTACGACGCCCTCATCCGAACAAAATCTCCCACAAATTGTGACGCACATCTTGCGTAAAGCATTTTTCAGACACGCTCTAGAATGATATACAACATAGTTGGCGCGAACTATGTTAAATGAATCAACTGATTCCCCGAAAAAGAAAAGTTAAAATCTATAAAAATTAAGAACTATCTGTAAAAGCAGAAAATGAAAATGCTTTACAGATAGTTCTTTTTTATTTCTCAGGTGGGAAATTTCCGTTCTCATCCGGCTGTACGCGGAACCAGTAAGTATAAAGCTGCTGGAATCCAAGTGATCTGTATAATGCCCGGGCATTGTCATTTCCTTCTACAACCTGAAGATATGCATTCTGTGCACCTTTTTTCATTCCTTCTTTCAGAAGTCCGGTGCAGATCTGACGGGCATAGCCATGTTTGCGGTATTCCTCTTTGACATGGATGGCGTAAATACCGATGTAGTCTCTGTCCAGGATACCAAGCCCTGTTGCAATGATCTGCCCGCCTATGCGGATGCAGGCGCAAATGGTTTCTTTGAGGATTGCCTGATACATGGATGGTACAACTTTTCTGTGAATCGGATTTATAGTATTTTTTAGATTGAACAGACTTTCAATCCATTCAGACGGAATGTTATTGTAGAATGTTACATCAGGATATGGAGTATCCAGATGTGCGGCGTTCATGCTCATTGCCATGACATTGGTGGTATGCTGGATGGCATATCCCCGATTCTCCAGAACATAATCAAAGTCAGGAGAGACAAGAGGACTGATCTTAAATACAGCGGGGGTTCCCAGACGCTTATATACGCTTTCACAATATGGGATTTTTTCCCGCCAGGTGAGGGTGGAATTGCCGAACTGTTCTACGCTGTTGGTTCTGTGTGTATAAAAATAAGAAAATCTCAGGATCCAGCCGTCGTATAATTCCATCTTGTGAGATGGCCAGGCATTCAGAGACATATCTTCAATCTGTTTAATTGTAGTTTCCATAATATAAGGAAGACTCCTTTCCATAATAAGTCCGCAGATATGAGCGAGGACAGTGATTTATTATACAAAGTTCCGGGAAAATGCGCAATAGTTTATCTGTTCAGGGATTGTTATCAATGCTTTGAAGGAGAGGGAACAGTTTCTCGGCCAGAAGCTTATGCCCATACAAAGTAAGATGAATCCCGTCTGTTGTTATGGCATCAAATCCCGATTGAGTTGCTTCCTTATTAAAATAGTTATGCAGAGGCAGAAATGGAAGTCTGAATCTGACAGAGAGCTGTCGGATAATATCAGACATGGTATGGACATAGGGAATCCATGTCTTATATTCTTCCGGATGTGGAAAGATAAAGGGTTCCATAAGGATTACCTGCCTGGCATCTGCAGTGAGCAGATTCAATAATTCATTGTAATGAGTGGCAAACTCTCTCATCATCTGTTCTTTCTGAGAATCCATCCGGTCTGTGTTCATTATCAGACCGATATCATTGATGCCGATCAGCAGAGTTATAACAGGAGAGCAATGCAAAAAAATACGGTGCTGGCGGATATTTTCAAGGACTCTTGCCACAGTGAAGCCATTTATGCCACAGTTCCTGAAATGTATGGCGCCTGTTGATTTATCTGTTAACTGTACAGCGCTTGATGAGCGTCCGACAGTATCTCCGGATATGGAGAAGGAAGGAGTCTGATTACGAAACATTTCTGAGAGTATCTGTACATATCCATTTCCCAGAGGAAAATCTTCAAATAAATGATTACAGTCCGTAATGCTGTCTCCCAGACAAATGATTTGCATAAAAAACCTCCTGTTTGGTATTACCAATATAAGGATTGGTAAGTGCAGAGATATAAAATTTATATAAAAACCATATAAAATAATATCATCTGCTTACAGTTCGGTCAATGAAAATTGCCTTTTTTTCGTGAAAATGCATTAAAAAAATTATGAAAATCTATTTTTCAATCAAAATATCTGGATGAAATGCACAAAAAGAAAATCTATTTTTGCCAGAAATAGTCAAAATAATTGTTGACTTTTTAACGGATTTTAATATAATAATCTCAAAATCTTGAATCGATGGAAAGCTTATGAAATATTTTACAGACATAAGTTTAGGAATCCTGGCTGAGGCATCTGAGGCAGACAGCATAAAAAGCCAGAATATCTTCCGGAGATTTAAATAGAAAAAGGAGGGAAAAGAAACGGGTAATTTAGCAGACACGTTAATGGAAGAACTTCAATGTAAGACAGTTTTTACCATACCGGTGTTTGGAGGAATACCAGTTGCAGAGTCAGTAGCAGTGACATGGGTGATCATGGCAGTGCTTTTAATTTTGTCATTGGTGCTCGTAAGAAACCTGAGTGTGGAAAACCCCGGTAAGAAACAGCTTTTGCTGGAAACCGGTGTCAGTTTTCTTCATAACTTCTTTAAGGATATCCTTGGAGAAGAGGGAAAAATGTATATTCCCTATCTGATGACAGTTGTCATTTACATTGGAATTGCAAACATTTTCGGTGTGTTTGGATTTGTACCGCCTACAAAGGATTTAAACTGTACGATTGGTCTTGCAATCACAAGTATTTTTCTGATCGAGTATGCAGGATTCCATAAGAAAGGTCTGAAAGGCTTTCTTAAAAGCTTCGCAGAGCCGGCACCGATTATGCTGCCGATTAATATTCTGGAGGTCGTTATTCGACCGACATCACTTTGTATGCGACTTTTTGGTAATGTGTTAGGAAGCTATGTGGTTATGAAACTTCTTGAGTTTATATGCCCGGCAGTTCTTCCTATTCCATTCAGCCTGTATTTTGATTTCTTTGACGGATTCATTCAGGCGTATGTATTTGTATTCTTAACTTCTTTATTTATCAAAGAAGCTATTGAATAAAAAAGATTACTGTTCATACAGGAATATGACACCTATATAAGACCTGAGACGCGGGACATAAGGGATAAGACAGCAGTTATGAACAGCACTTAAATGCTGTCCGGATATTCGGTGGGTCATAACGGTCATAAACAACCGTTGGTACAGACATCTGTTGTACAGGCATCAAATGATCTCATCGGAATATCGACAGGATAGCATATTGTGAAGAAAGATTTGTAATATTTAGTTTATTTCAGTTAAACAACAGGAGGAAAAAGTTATGTTAGTAGCTATTGGAGCAGGAATCGCAGTTTTAACAGGTATTGGCGCTGGTATCGGTATTGGTATGGCAACATCTAAAGCAGTAGAAGCAATCGCAAGACAGCCGGAAGCAGAAAGCAAGATCAGCAAATCCCTTCTTTTAGGATGTGCCCTTGCCGAGGCAACAGCTATTTACGGTTTCGTTATCGGTCTTCTGATCGTTATCATGCTTGGCTAATTAATGGATAAAGAATAACTAAGAAAGGCAGGTGGGACAGGTGATCGAGATTAACATCAACCTGGTCTTTACAATTATTAACCTGATTGTTCTTTATCTTTTAATGAAAAAGTTCTTATTTGGTCCGATCCTCAATGTGATGGAGCAGAGAAAAAACATGATCGACCAGCAGTTCGCAAGTGCCAAAGATACAGAAGAACAGGCATATGAACTGAAAGGCAAATATGAAGATGCACTGAAATCTGCGAAAGACGAATCCATGCGTATTGTAAACCAGGCAAAGGATGAGGCAAAAGTACAGGCTGAGCGTATTGTAAAAGATGCAAACACACAGGCTGGTGCAATGCTTGACAAAGCAAAGGCAGATATCAGGACAGAGCAGGAAAATGCTATGAAGGCTATGGAAAGCAGAGTGGCAGAGATCGCGCTGGATGCAGCCTCAAAGATCATGGGAGAGAAAAACAGCAGTCAGCAGGATTTGTCCCTTTATGACCAGTTTATAAAAGAGGCAGGTGATTCCAATGACGGAAACAAGCATTAATTATGCAAAAGCATTATATGAGCTTTCTGTCCCGGAAGAAGCTGTTTTGGAGACAGAAAAGATTTTCAGGGGTACCCCGCAGTTAAAAGGTGCCCTTGAGAATCCACTGGTTTCTTTAAAAGAAAAAGAACATGTAATTGACAGAGTCTTCCCGCAGGAGATGAAAAATTTCCTGAAGGTGACCTGTAAATATCAGAAAATCAGCAGCATTTATGATATCCTGGAAGCATATGGCAATTACAGCCGCAAGCAGAAAGGAATCCTGAAAGCTGTTCTCACATATGTAACAAAACCGGAAGAAGCCCAGAAAGAGAAGATGGAAGATTTCCTTCGCAGGGAATTTGGAGCAAAGGAAGTAATCCTTACTCTCAGAGAAGACAAATCTTTGATCGGAGGCTTCATTCTTTCTGCCGGAGACAAAGAGTTCGACTGGAGTCTCCGCGGACGTTATAACAATTTAAGACAGAAATTGACACGGAGGTGAATAAAAGTTGGCTGCAATGAATCCAGATGAAATCATTTCGATTCTGAAAGAAGAAATTAAGAATTATGACGAAATCAGCAAGGACCAGGAAGTAGGAACAGTCATCTCCGTCGGAGATGGTATTGCCACGGTACATGGTATTGATCATGCTATGTATGGCGAGGTTGTAACCTTTGAGAATGGTCTGAAAGGTATGGTTCAGGATATCCGTGCAAACAGCATCGGATGTATCCTGTTCGGTAAAGATACAGGAATCAAAGAAGGAACAAAGGTAGCAAGAACCCAGAAGCAGGCAGGTGTGCCTGTAGGTGACGCTTTTATCGGAAGGATCGTAAACGCTCTGGGAGCGCCGATCGATGGTAAAGGTGAGATCAAGGCAGACGGGTATCGTCCGGTAGAGAATCCGGCACCTGGAATTATTGACAGAAAATCTGTAACAGTTCCTCTGGAAACAGGTATTCTTTCTATTGACTCCATGTTCCCCATCGGCCGTGGCCAGCGTGAGCTGATTATCGGTGACAGACAGACAGGTAAGACTTCCGTTGCACTGGATACCATTCTGAACCAGAAAGGCAAAGATGTAATCTGTATCTATGTTGCGATCGGACAGAAAGCTTCCACAGTAGCTAAGATCGTATCTACTCTGGAGAAACATGGTGCTATGGACTATACAACAGTATTCTCCTCTACAGCCAGTGACTGTGCACCGCTTCAGTATATTGTTCCTTATGCAGGTACTGCACTTGCTGAGTACTTTATGTATAAGGGAAAAGATGTATTAATGGTTTATGATGATTTATCCAAGCATGCAGTTGCATATCGTGCACTGTCATTGCTTCTGGAACGTTCACCGGGACGTGAGGCTTATCCTGGAGATGTATTCTATCTCCATTCCAGATTACTGGAGCGTTCCAGCCGTCTGAATGAAAAGGCTGGCGGTGGTTCTATCACTGCTCTTCCTATCATTGAGACACAGGCAGGTGACCTTTCCGCATATATTCCTACAAACGTTATTTCCATCACAGATGGTCAGATCTTCCTGGAGAGTGACCTGTTTAACTCCGGTATGCGTCCGGCGGTTAACGTAGGTCTTTCCGTATCCCGAGTTGGTGGTGCTGCACAGGCAAAAGCCATGAAGAAAGCAGCAGGAAGTGTCCGTATCGATCTGGCTCAGTATCGTGAGATGGAAATCTTTACACAGTTCAGTTCTGATCTGGACGAGGCTACAACTCAGCAGTTGAAATACGGAAGTGGACTTATGGAACTTCTGAAACAGCCGCTTTCAAGCCCGTTAAGTCTTCATGAGCAGGTCATCACTCTTTGTGCGGCAACACACAAGGCAATGATGCACGTGGAAACCAAGAAGATGAAGAAGTATCAGAGAGATATGCTGGACTACTTTGACAGTGCTTATCCGGAAATCGGAAGAGAGATCGAGGAGAAGAGACAGCTTCCGGATGAACTGGCAGAAAAGATCGTGAAAGTGGCAGAAGAATTTGCAGATAAGAGCAGGTAGGTGTTGATATGGGCAGTACGAAAGAGATTCAGACTCGAATGAAAAGCATTCAGGACACCATGAAGATCACCAATGCCATGTATATGATCTCTTCATCCAAGATGCAGAAGGCCAAAAGAATCCTGTCCGATACAGAGCCGTATTACTATAATATGCAGGCAGCAATTTCCCGAATCCTGCGTCATATGCCGGATACAGAGCATCCTTTTTTCAGTATCCGTCATAAGATCGCAGAGGAAGACCGTAAGATCGGCTGTATCGTAGTTACCGGTGATAAGGGTATGGCAGGTGCCTATAACCATAATATCCAGAAAATGACAGAACAGTTTATGGCAGAGCATGAGCACTGCAAGCTTTATGTGCTGGGTATGGTAGGCCGTCAGTATTTCACGAAGAAACATATGGATATCGCAGAGAACTTTCCATATACAGTACAGAAACCGACCATGCACAGAGCGCGCCTGATCTCAGAGGAGATTGTCAGAGCGTTCCTGGACAGAGAACTGGACGAAGTCCGTATTTTCTATACGGAGATGCAGAGTGCAGTTGCCATGGAGCCGGTGAATATGCAGCTTCTTCCATTGAAGAAAGCAGAGTTCCTGCCAAATCAGGCAATGCTTGCGGATATGCCACAGGAGGAAATCGTGCTGTCACCATCAGCCGATGTACTTCTGAATACCATGATCCCAAATTACCTGACCGGTCTGATTTATGGATGTCTTGTAGAAGCGTATGCCAGTGAAAATAATGCCAGAATGATGGCAATGCAGTCCTCTACGGACAGTGCAAAGAAGATGCTCAGGGAGTTATCCATTGAGTACAACCGTGCGCGTCAGGCTGCCATCACACAGGAAATCACTGAGATTGTCAGCGGTGCAAAAGCACAAAAAAGGAAGTGACGACGATGAACAAAGGTAAAATTGTACAGGTTATGGGACCTGTTGTAGATGTTGTTTTTGAAGATGGAAATCTTCCTGAGATCAAGGATGCCCTTGAGGTAGAGAACAACGGTAAAAGATGTGTAATGGAAGTTTCCCATCATCTGGGAAACAATATGGTACGCTGCATTATGCTGAGCGCAAGCGAAGGCTTACAGCGTGACAGAGAAGTCATCGCCACAGGAAGCGGCATTAAGGTTCCTGTAGGTGATAAGACACTGGGACGTTTATTTAACGTACTTGGTGATACAGTAGATGACGGTCCTTCCCTTGAGGGAGAACAGAAATGGGTCATCCACAGAGATCCGCCGGATTTCGAACATCAGAAACCGGCTGTAGAAATCCTGGAAACAGGTATTAAGGTTATCGACCTTCTTGCACCATATGCAAAAGGTGGTAAGATCGGTCTGTTCGGTGGTGCCGGTGTTGGTAAGACAGTCCTGATCCAGGAGCTGATCCAGAACATTGCCACAGAGCATGGCGGATATTCCATTTTCACAGGTGTTGGAGAGCGTTCCCGTGAAGGTAACGACTTATGGTCAGAAATGAAAGAGTCCGGTGTTCTTGAAAAAACAGCCTTAGTGTTCGGACAGATGAACGAGCCACCGGGATCCCGTATGCGTGTTGCTGAAACCGGACTGACAATGGCTGAGTACTTCAGAGATGAGGAACACAGAGATGTGCTTCTTTTCATTGATAATATTTTCCGTTTTGTACAGGCTGGTTCCGAGGTTTCCGCCCTTCTTGGACGTATGCCTTCAGCCGTAGGTTATCAGCCAACACTGGCTACTGAGATGGGTGAACTTCAGGAACGTATCGCTTCTACTAAGGATGGTTCTGTAACATCTGTACAGGCTGTCTATGTACCTGCCGATGACCTGACTGACCCGGCTCCTGCAACTACATTTGCTCATCTGGATGCAACAACCGTTCTTTCCAGAAAGATCGTAGAGCAGGGTATTTATCCGGCCGTTGACCCGTTGGAATCTACTTCCCGTATCCTGGAGCCGGATGTTGTAGGTGAAGAACATTATGAAGTAGCACGTAAAGTACAGGAAATCCTTCAGAAATATAAAGAACTTCAGGACATCATTGCTATTCTTGGTATGGAAGAGCTTTCTGAAGAGGATAAGAGCACTGTATTCCGTGCAAGAAAGATCCAGAAGTTCCTTTCTCAGCCGTTCCATGTAGCTGAGAACTTCACAGGTATCAAGGGTAAATATGTTCCTCTGAAAGAAACCATCCGTGGATTCAAGGCAATCGTTGATGGTGAGATGGATCAGTATCCGGAAAATGCTTTCTTCAATGTTGGTACAATTGAGGATGTCATCGAGAAAGCAAAGACTGAGATGGGTCAGGAATAAGGAGCGGATTTTATGGCAGATACATTTGGTCTTGAGATTTATGCCAGTAATAAGCTGGCGTTTGCAGGACGTGCCAAAACCCTGACAATCCCGGCTGTTGACGGTGAGCAGGCCTTTCTTGCACAGCATGAGAATATTGTTGCAGCTATCATTCCTGGTGAAATGCGTTTCGAGGAAGCAGATGGCACAAAGCATGTTCTGGCTGTGAGCAGTGGGTTTGTGGAGATGATCAATAACCGTGTGAAGCTGTTCTGTCTGACGGCAGAGAGTCCTGAGGAGATTGATATCCGCAGGGCACAGGAAGCGAAGGAGAGAGCAGAAGAGCAGATGAGACAGAAGCAGAGTATTCAGGAGTATCATATGAATCAGCTGGCTCTGTCCAGAGCTATGGCACGACTTAGGGTTACGAGTCATAAAGAAATTTAAAGAAACAAAATATATCAATAAAAAGCATCTTTGGATGGTCTGATGAAGGCTTTCCGTAGATGCTTTTATTGCTTTGTACCATGTTCTGACTTGTTTCTTAGCTGGTGAAAATTATTTTTGCAGAGTCCATTTTCTGTTTGAATTATTTCCAATTGGAGATACATCAGGTATTTCTTTTAAAATAGCCCGGGTTCGCGGAAGACTTAATCCAATATATTCAGCAATATCACTGGTTTTTGAGATATTGTTTTTAGATAAATACTCTCTGATTTTTTCTATATTTTCCAAAGTTTTTTGGTTTTGTTTTTTATGACAGGATTTATTCGCTTGTTTTTTATCGCTTGTTTTTATCGCTTGTTTTTTATCGCTTGTTTTTATCGCTTGTTTTTTATCGAAGCTAAGAATCAGAAGAGTTCTATCTGGATCAAATTGTTCTTCTATAACTGGTTCAACCCAGCCTTGATCCTCCCATGTGTTAAAAATGTTGGGTACTCCGCTGCCGGCACGCTCGCCGATATTGATTAGATTAAACATTTTCATGAGTACTTTGTTGCGAGGATCAGAAATTCCCCCTTTTTTCATTTGTTGTTTTCCTGTTCTGGAATATCCTGGATTTTCAAATACTATTCTGTCAGCTTCTTTTCGGACTACAATGCCTCGAACACCATAAAAGTCTGCATTTATCAAACAGTTTGCGAGGGCTTCCCTCAATGCTTCATGTACGGGAGTATCATCAATACGGTTTCCATCGATTGTTTTAAAAGGTACCTTGATATCTTTAACAAGTTTATTATATACTCGGAAGTAAAAATCACATATATTACCGGACCATTCACCGGAACTTGACTGTAAGCGATCGGTCCAGCGTATAGTTGGATCCAGAATTTCACGATAATCTAAAAAATATTCAGGGAAATGTCGTACAATGTTATATTCATCTCCAAACATTAGCATTCCTGCAGCTGTTGGATGAAGGCATTTATCAATATTGGAAATGGCAGCAGCTCCTATGCTGCGTAAATATTCAGAATCATTTAAACGGCCAAATGGATGTGCAGGTTTAAGGGCTCGATGTCTGTTGCGATATCCCTGAATGGTTTCATAATTTAGGTCGCTTATTGGAACATCATCCAGTACATCCATATCCATAGTGTTGTCTGTCTGGTCGCGGAGCATGGCTTTCACCTGAAGTTTGGTACAATGATAGTCTCCTTCGTGATTTCTTCGAAATGTTCCGCCAAATATATCATCATTAATATACACAGGTTTTTGTTCTCTGTTTGCCATAGGAACATAAATCACGATGATAGTATCTTCATCCTTCTCATATATCTCTACATCCTGATCAGATAGAAGATTTACGTTGACCTTTTTTCGATTATTGATTGTATCCCAGAAATGTTTTAACAGCTTGTCCCTGTCTGTACTTTTTAAACCTGTAGTTCTCCAGGTTCCATCTTTGTTTTCGGCAACTCCCAGAATAATTACGCCGCCATAACAATTTGCAAAAGCAGAGTAAGTCTCCCATAAAGAAGAAGGAAGGCCGCCATTTGCTTTTTTTACTTCGCGCCGGTTATCTTCTTTATATAAGTTGAACTTTGTAATATCAAAAAAATGTACCATTGTTATTACCTCTTTTTGAAACCAATAATTTGTCTTTATTATACCGTACAGAACTGAAAAATGGCAATGGCTATAATTAAAGAGTATTTGTCGAAATTGCCACAGGTATAGAGTGCTTCACATTAATTCTGGAAACAGATATTCTGTTTTGCGAGTACAGGATATCGGATTAGGACTGTTGTATCCAGATTTTCACGATGCATATCGACAGCATTGATCTGATGATTTTCATAGGTGGTATAATAATAAATTCCCTTTGTTGTGTTGCAGCAGGAAGTGTAGAGAGTGATCTCATATTTGCCTTTTGCTACTTCGCAGCAACCACGCTGCTGATCTACGGAGCCGAGGATGTGGAAGAACTGGCTGACGCTTTCGAGTTCGGAGTCGCCGGATCTGGAGTTCATTTTTGTGAAGGCAACTTTGGCAAAGCGGGAGGCGGAGGAAAGGTCTCCCGGGAGGCCGAGGGCGCCCATACCGCGGCTGTAGGATTGGAGTTCTAATCCTGGAGCGAAGGTGTTCTCTGGTTGGCGAGGGGAGAGAGACTGGTAGTTGTTAAGCTGGAACATCTGCTGTGGGAAGGGTGGGTTATTGGTTAGTACCCCTACAGGATTTTCGTAGATATGGAGGCCGTCCTGCATGGATTCGATAACGAGGCAGCCGGAAGCATCTGCGAGGATCCAGTGGAGCTGAGCACATGGGAAGTTCTCACTGAACTGTGTGTTGGTGAGATTCATAGTTGAGAGTCTCTGGCGGGCTTCTTTTAAGGTGGCACACTGGCTGAGAATCCATGGGATGAATTCGAACTGGGCTACGTTTTCTTTGTCCGATACTGGTTCTGCATAGACTGCATTTCCTACGAAATTCAGACCTGCCATGCCGAGACCTTTTTCATTAATGGCATCATAGTAGAGTGGATAGTCTCCGGCCACATGAGCCATTCCGATGATGGCATAGTGAGAGTCAGGGGCTTTATCAGAATGACGGAAATGGAATGGGTAGTTTCGTGGTGTGATGGTGATTTCATCACCGTAGGAAAATTCATAATCAAGGGTTCTGCCGAAATAGAAATCTTTTGTTTTATAAGTTGCTGCTGTGCACATATTTTCTTACCTCCTGGTGCCAAAATAGATATACTTGTAGAACGTGTATATTTTGAAGAATATTACCACAATCTTTTGTTTTTATGCAATATACAGATTTTGTTTTTTGCACAGATAAAAATTGGGTTATATTGCTGGTAAGAAAAAGAATCATGATGTATACTGGTATCAGATAATTATTCAGCAGTCCGTTATCCCGCGAGGTACTGAAAGAGTTTCAATTTCGGAAAATAAGCAAATCATAAGATTAAAAGCAAGGAGGATCAGGAATGAAGTTCACAGAAGGTTACTGGGAGAAAAATGAACGCGCAAACGCATCCTATGCGATGCAGGCTTTTACAGCGGAGGCAATTCCGGGAGGAATGAGAATTGTTTCTCCATTCCGCCAGATCACAGACAGAGGCGGTGCTCTGGATGTAGGAACTATCACTACAGAATTTACTTCTGCACGTAAAGATATTATAAGCGTAAGAAGTTATCATTATGAAGGTTATGTAAAAGGTGAGCCAAGGTATGAGCTGAATGAGGATCCACAGGAAACAGAGGTTGAGATTACAGAAGATGAAGCTGTGATGAAAGCCGGAAGAATGACAGTAAGAGTGGACTTGAAAGACTTTAAGATCACATATGAAGCAGACGGAAAAGTTCTCACAAACATCGGATTCCGCAATCTTGGCTATATGCAATATGACAGAGCTACGCTGACAAAATTCCCGGAACCGAACTATATGGCAGCACAGTATCAGCCATATATGGTGACAGAGCTTTCTCTTGCACCTGGAGAATGTGTATATGGTCTAGGTGAGAGATTTACAGCGTTTGTAAAGAACGGTCAGGTTGTTGATATCTGGAATGAAGATGGCGGTACAGCTTCTCAGATTTCTTATAAAAATATTCCGTTCTATGTAACAAGCAAACATTATGGCGTATTCGTAGACCACAGTGATCATGTTTCCTTCGAAGTTGCAAGTGAAAAGGTTGAGAATGTGGGATTCTCTGTGAAAGGTGAAGAGATCAGATATCATATTATTTACGGAGATGACATTAAGGGTGTGATCGAGAACTACACAGATCTTACAGGAAAACCGGCATTGCCGCCTGCATGGTCCTTTGGATTATGGCTTTCCACATCCTTTACAACAAACTATGATGAAGAGACGACCAATTCCTTTATCCAGGGAATGGCAGACAGAGATATTCCATTGAGTGTATTCCATTTTGACTGCTTCTGGATGAAAGAGTTCCACTGGTGTGATTTTGAATGGGATTCCAGAATCTTCCCGGATGTACCGGGAATGCTGAAACGTTATAAGGATAAAGGACTTAAGATCTGTGTATGGATCAATCCATATATTGCACAGGGAACTAACTTCTTTAAAGAGGGTCTGAAGAACGGATACCTGGTACAGCGTGCAGACGGAAGAGGAATCAAGCAAATCGACAACTGGCAGCCTGGCATGGGCCTGGTTGACTTTACAAATCCGGATGCAGTGAAGTGGTATCAGAATAAGCTGAAAACTTTGCTTGATATGGGTGTTGACTGTTTCAAGACAGACTTTGGCGAGAGAATTCCGGTCGATGTGAAATATTATGACGGTTCAGATCCGGTTTCTATGCATAATTATTATACATACCTTTACAACAAGGCAGTATTTGATCTGCTGAAGGAAGTAAAGGGTGAAGGTGAAGCAATCCTTTTTGCGAGAAGTGCTACAGCAGGCGGACAGCAGTTCCCGGTTCACTGGGGCGGTGACTGTTCTGCAACCTATGCTTCCATGGCTGAGAGCTTAAGAGGTGGTCTGTCATTTACTTTATCAGGATTTTCTTTCTGGAGTCATGATATGGGCGGATTTGAACTGACGGCAGAGCCGGATGTGTACAAACGCTGGCTGCAGTTTGGTCTTCTGTCAACACACAGCCGTCTCCACGGATCAAAGAGTTATCGTGTGCCGTGGCTGTTTGACGAAGAAGCGGTAGATGTTTGCCGTAAGTTTACAAAACTGAAATTAAGATTACTCCCATATCTGTATTCTATGGCCGTAAAATCACACAAGACAGGTATTCCGTCCATGCGTGCAATGATCATGGAATTTAACGATGATCCTGCAACCAAATATCTGGATATGCAGTATATGTTAGGTGACAGTATTCTGGTTGCACCAATCTTCAACAAAGAAGGTCATGCAGAATATTATCTGCCGGCAGGAAAATGGACTCATCTTTTAAGCGGAGAAGTCAAAGAAGGCGGAAGATGGTATGAAGAAGATTATGATTTTTCTTCATTGCCTGTATTTGTAAGAGAGAATACTCTGCTTCCGATTGGTGCTGTAGATACTACCGTTGATTATGAACTGGAGAAAGATGTACAGATTCAGGTTTATGAAGTAAATGAAACTGCATCCTGTGAGGTAGTGACGCGTAAAGGAGAGACAGCTTTTACAGTAAAAGCTGTAAGAGAGGGAAATAAACTCACTCTGGAAGCTTCAGCAGAAAATGGAGGTATGACCTATCTGCTGAGAAATATTCATGAAATAGCCGATGTTACTGGTGGAAGTATAGTGAAAGATACAGAAAATGGTATTATTATTGTACCGGAAGGATGCAGACAGGAAATCGAACTCTAATTGACAGGTGCATGATATTCTTTCTGTGAAGTGCATTATAGCCGGGTTTATGTTACTGTTCAATTTGTTCTCAGTAATACACTTCGCATAGTATATTTCGGGATAGCAGCGTGTGGACAGGTAACAAGTTTATAAATATTTTAGAAATTCGACAAAAAATAGGACTGGACAAATGGATTGTCCGGTCCTATAATAATACTCACCAGAGTTCTTCTGGTGATTCAATCCCGTCAGTTCGGCGGTTAATTCCACTTTTATTTTTTTAAAATACCAAAGAAGAGACAGACTGTTTCCTATTGTATGAACAGTATCGAAACAGTTGCGAAAAATATAAGACTGGAGGTGATGCAATATGCATTTTTTCACCTTTTTCCTGTAGCGGTTGCCGGGATTGCCATGATCATGGATATCCGTACAGCAAAAGTTGATAACGGATGGATTATTTTTTCCATGTCTGTGGGACTGTTTGTCTGTATATGGCAAAAGAATATTACGGGAATTGGATTTTTTATAATGGGAAGCGTAATGCCGTTATTTCTTATGATCCTCTTTGCTTTTGGGATGATAGGTGCCGGAGATATTAAACTATTCTGCGCACTGGGAGGGATAATGGGCTGTGAATCTATCATAAAATGCATCTTTATTTCTTTTCTGACAGGTGCAGGCATTTCGGCCGCACTTCTGATCTTTAACCACAATTTCTGTGAACGTATCCTTTATTTTATTGAATATGTGAAATGTACAGTCAGTACGGGAAAGATTAGTTCCTATCGGAGAAAAAGTATTGCTGCTCCTGAAAATTTCCATTTTACGATTCCTGTTTTTATAAGTGTGTTGTTATATGCAGGAGGTATCTATTGAAAAGAAATATTTTTGCAGTATGCGATCTGGAAGTGGATTATGCGCTGAACTTTATGGACTATATGAACAGGAAGAAGAATATTCCCTTTGAGATACAGGCATTTACATCTGTAGAGAACCTGATCGCCTATGGGAAACAAACACATATAGAGTTGCTGTTGATCTCCGGGCGGGCTATGTGCCGGGAAGTCCGGGATCTGGATATCGGGAAGATCATCATTTTGTCGGAAGGGGTACACCCTCCGGAACTTGACCAGTATCCAAGTGTGTATAAATATCAGTCTTCTTCTGATGTTCTCCGGGAAGTGATGGCATGTTATGGCGCCGAAAAAAAGACAGTGGCAGATCAGATTGCTGTATTAAAAAAGACAACAGAAATTATTGGAATATTTTCACCTCTGGGACGTTGTCTGAAAACCTCTTTTGCATTGACACTTGGACAGATACTTGCCAAAGAACGAGCCGTTCTTTATCTGAATATGGAAGAATATTCCGGATTTGAAGAATTGATGGGAAAAGGTTTTGCCCACAATCTGAGTGATCTTCTTTATTATGTGAGACAGGATAACCAGAATCTTCTCTATAAGATGAACAGTATGATACAGACGATCAATAATCTGGATTATGTTCCACCTGTGCAGATGCCGGCAGATATCCGTACAACAGCCTGGCAGGACTGGGAACGGCTTTTTCAGATGCTTATACTTGACAGTTCTTATGAAGTGATTGTGCTGGATATTGGATGTGGGATTGATGAAAATTTCCAGCTGCTGGATATGTGTAAGAAGATTTATATGCCTGTATTGTCTGATGCTGTTTCACAGTGTAAGATTGCGCAGTTTGAGAATCTGGTCCGAATCTGGGATTATCCTCAGATTCTGGAAAAGACGGAAAAGATAAATCCACCGTTTCATATGGCAACCTGTCTGTCACCTGCGTATGTTGAACAGCTGATGTGGAGTGAACTGGGAGATTATGTGCGGAACCTTCTGAGGAAAGAAAGCCAGAAAAAAGAAAATTAAAAAAGTTCCGGAAAGATGCTGTAAAGGGAAAAAGGATGAACAAAGATGTATTTAGAAAGCTGCGGCAGATGCTGATGGAAGAACTGGATCTGTCCAGAGAATTATCGGATAAAGAAATCCTTGATGTAATTGATGAGCTGATTCTGAACCAGATAAAAGATGTCCGTCTTGCGCTGAAAGAAAAGGTACAGCTTCGTCAGGAACTGTTTTATTCTGTCCGCAAACTGGATGTGCTTCAGGAACTGGTGGATGATGAGACAGTGACTGAGATCATGGTAAACGGGCCGGATACCATTTTTGTAGAACGGGCCGGCAAGCTTATGAAATGGCATAAAAGTTTTACTTCTGCTGAGAAACTGGAGGATGTGATCCAGCAGATTGTTGGAAAATGTAATCGTGTGATCAATGAATCCATGCCAATCGTGGATGCAAGACTGGAAAATGGTTCCAGGGTAAATGCTGTAATTTATCCGGTTGCATTAAATGGTCCGATTCTCACTATAAGGCGTTTTCCTGAACACCCCATTACAATGGAAAAGCTGATCGCACTGGGAAGTATCACACAGGAATGTGCAGAATTTCTGGAGAAGCTTGTGAAGGCCAGATATTCCATGGTCATAGGAGGCGGAACCGGAAGCGGAAAGACTACATTTCTTGCAGCAATGTCGGAATATATCCCCAGGGACGAAAGACTGATCACAATAGAAGATAATGCAGAACTTCGCATCAGGGGAATTGACAATCTGGTCCGGCTGGAAGCAAAGATGGCAAACATGGAAGGAGCAGTTTCCGTTACGATCAGAGATCTGATCAAATCTGCATTACGAATGCGTCCAGACAGAATCATAGTGGGAGAAGTCCGCGGCGGAGAGGCAATGGATATGCTTCAGGCATTGAATACAGGGCATGAAGGGTCGCTGTCTACTGCCCATGCCAATTCTGCCAGGGATATGTTATCCAGACTGGAAACAATGGTTCTGATGGGCGTTGATCTTCCATTGGAAGCAATCAGAAGACAGATTGCTTCCGGAGTGGATATTCTGGTACATCTGGGAAGAATGAGGGATAAATCAAGGAAATTGCTGGAAGTAACTGAGGTGTGCGGCTTTGAAAATGGAGAAATCCGTATCCGGCCGCTGTATCAATGGCAGGAAGGGAAAGGTCTTGTAAAGACAGCATCCCTCCTTCATGTGGAAAAACTGGAAAGAGCGGGGATTGAACTATGAAAGGGAAAGAAAAAGAACAGCTTTATCAGAAACGTAATTATGATCATTATCATTTTTCTATGAAAGAACTTCTGAAATATATGGGACAGGCACTGGCGTTGTGCATAATGGCAGATTATCTTTTTTACAAAAGTAAATGGGTGTTGCTTCTTATGCTTCCCGTTCCTGTGTTTTATCTGAAATGGCAGAAAAATCGTATGATCAGGGAAAGACGGAAGAATCTGAATTATCAGTTTAAGGATGCACTTACTTCGCTGAGTGTTGCGGTTCAGGCTGGATATTCGGTGGAAAGCGCGGTAAAAACCTGTGTCAGAGATTTGGAGAGACTCTACGGAAAGGGAACGGATATTGTGGAGGAATTTCGCTATATTGAAAGCCAGCAGCATATCAGTGTTCCGCTGGAAGAGCTGTTTCTGGATCTTGGAGAAAGAAGTCAGATAGAAGATATCGAAAATTTTGCCTCTGTATTTTATACAGCCAAGCGTACAGGTGGTGATATGAACCGGGTAATTCAGAAGGTGTCTCGTATGCTTGGAGATAAGATTGACGTTAAAAAAGAGATTGAGGCTACACTGGCAGCAAAGAAGTCAGAACAGATGATCATGAGTCTTATGCCTGTGGGAATTATCCTGTACTTGCAGATGACTTCACCGGGCTTCTTAAGTGTTCTTTATGGAAATCCCTTTGGAATTGCAGCAATGAGTATCTGTCTTGTCATTTATGCTGCGGCATACTGGCTTGGCAGAAGGATTGTAGATATTGAGGTGTGACAGTACAAATGTGGGTACATGTTGTCATTTTTGTTATGATCCTGTGTGCACTGACCGGCTGGAAAAAAGGATGGATTCCATCTTCCGGAATCGGAGGGAAGGATGGTATCAGACTTTTTGCGGTAGTAGCGATAGCCGGAAATCTGCTGGGCATGATCCTTACTTTGCAAAACGGTGGACAGGTGTATCCTCAGGGATACCGTCTGGAAAAGGAGGATACAGGATCATATGAGAAGGAATTTATGGTATCCGTTGACGGAGAAGAACCGGTCTCCATGTACATTCAGGTACCGGAGAAGGAACTGGAAGAGCAGGAGGAAGAACCGAAACAGAATAAGAAGCTGACCAGAAAAGAACAGGCACAAAAAAGTATTGCAGAGGCAGTATCCCGGTATAACGAGCAGCGCAGTGATCCGGATTATTATCATCTTCCGGATAAGCTGAATGGAAAAAAGGTAAAATGGGAAAGTCCGGCAGACACTTCCGGAATGCTTCTGACAGGACTGTTTCTTATTGCGGCAATGGCAATTCTTGTGATGAAAGGGAGAGAAGAACAGGTTCAGCTTCAGAAACGGTATGAAGAACTTCTTATGGATTATCCGGGACTGATCATGAAATTTACACTTCTGGTTCAGGCCGGGATGACTGTAAGAAAGGCATTCCAGAAAATTTCTCTGGATTATGGAAGAAAGAGAAAGCGGAATCCAAGACCTGCGTATGAAGAGATACGGATTGTCTGCTATGAGATGGAAAGCGGAGTTTCTGAAAGTGAAGCATACAGAAGATTTGGAGAAAGATGTGGTCAGGCAAAGTATAAAACATTTGCCACGCTTCTTATCCAGAATCTCCAGAAGGGCAGCAGACAGATGGCTGATATGCTTGAAAGAGAATCAACCGAAGCATGGGAAGAACGAAAGAGAAAAGCACGTGTTCTTGGAGAGGCTGCAGCCACAAAACTTTTGGTGCCGATGATCATGATGCTTATTGTCGTTATGGCAATTGTCATGATTCCTGCTTTTATGTCTTTCTACGGAGAAACATGATAAGGTGCTGCAGTAAATTCTGTGCAGCGTAAAGGGTGCTTTTGGATATGGAGGGAAAAAATGGGAGAATTGATAAGACAGATAAAAAAGAAAAACGGACTGATACGAAGATTCGCAGAGGAAGAAGACGCTGTAGGTGTTGTGGAGATCATTCTGATTCTTGTAGTCCTGATCGGGCTTGTCATTATTTTCAAAGAGCAGCTGACCGAACTGGTGCAGAGCATTCTTTCAAAGATCGCCAAACAGAGTAATTCTATTTAAGATGAAAAGAGAAGGAGGTGTACTTCCTGTATGAAATATTGCGGAAAGGAAAGAGGAAGCATTACATTATTTCTTGCATTAATACTCAGTCTGCTTTTGTCTCTTGTATGTACAAGTATAGAATCTGTACGTATGGCATCGGCCAGAACCCAAATACTCAACAGTATGGATATCGGACTTTATTCTGTATTTGGACAGTATGACAGGAAACTTCTTGAGGAATATGATCTGTTTGCGCTGGATGGTTCCATGGGAGGCGGGCAGCTTAATCTCGCAAAGATCTGCGATAATCTGGAATCCTATATGAAACCGGTGTTAAAGCAGAACAGTCAGAAACTTGAACTGCATCAGAGCGGACTTACCGGTTACCGGCTTCTGACAGATGAGTGCGGAGAGGTTTTTTATCAGCAGATTGTGCAGTATATGCAGGAAACTCTTGGAAGTCAGGGGGTACAGCTCCTTCTCAACAAAATGTCTGATCGAGAGAGAAAAACAGAAGAGGCGGATCTGAAAGCGAAACAGGCGGAGACAGGAGGCTCCATCGACAGATATGATTCGGAAATGAATCAGGCTTCTCAGAAAAGCCGGCAGGCAGCACAGGAAGCTGAAAACAGGCAGCAACAGGAAGGACAAATATCAACCCAGCCAGCACCGACGCAGCCACAGGCTGACAATCCCATCAGTATTATAAAAAGAATTATGAAAATGGGAATACTGGAGCTGGTTTTGCCACCCGGACGGGAAATTTCCACCCGGACAGTCAGCAAAGACACAATGGTTTCGGGAAGACAGCTGCAACAGGGAATGGAGATGCCGGACGGAGTGACAGCAGATAGCAGTTATACTTCCGGGGTTTTGTTTCAGCAGTATCTGATGAATCATCTGGGAAATTACACAGATCCGTCAAAAGAAAGTCTTGCATATCAGATGGAATATGTTTTTGGAGGAAGAGACAATGATATAGATAACCTTAAATCTGTGGCATCAAAGCTCTTGTTCATCAGAGAAGGCGTAAACTTTGCATGTTTGATGGCAGATAATGTAAAAAGAACAGAGGCACAGGCACTCGCTGCAGCTATTGCGTCGGGATTTCTGGTTCCTCCGGCAGCGGTAGTGATAGAGTCTGCATTGCTTTTATGCTGGGCATTTGCGGAGAGCGTACTGGATGTGAGAGAACTTTTTGCAGGAGGGAAGATTCCCCTTGTAAAAACTTCCGCAGACTGGCAGATTTCGCTGTCTAATCTTTCAAGTCTGATGGAAGGACTGGATTCCATGCGGAAAAACAATGAACATGGATTGTCCTATGAGGATTACCTTCAGGTTCTGATATTGCCTGTTTCAAAGGAAAAGAAAGTGATGAGAGCTATGGATATGATCGAAGATGCGATAAGAAAGAAAGGCAGGGCAAATTTTTATATGGATTCCTGTGTTGTAGCTCTGGAGGCATTTGCGGAGGTAAAAGCAAACAGGAAAAAGGAATTTCAGGTGATACGTCAGTATTGTTATGAATGAATTGCTGAAAAGAGGTGTGAAAAGATGCTTTTACAGAAAGAAAAACAAAGTATTGAAGAAATCGGAAAAAAAGATAAAAAAATTTATGAAAGGAGAAAAGTCTCTCTAAGCAATATTTACGATCTTTTATTCCCCCAAAAGAGTCGGAAATATTTTCGGACAAATGCAAAAGAACATATTGGAGAAGTTTCTTCTGTAAAAGTATCTTTCTGCACCTCTTTTCGGGGAAAGATTAAGAAGGGAAGTCTGGCAGTAGAAACAGCACTTGTACTGCCGCTGTTCTTCCTGGGAATGGTTACGCTGATTTCGTTTATGGATATATATAAACTGCAGACGGAACATCTGACTGCATTGTGTACGAAGGCAAAACAGGCGGGAATGTATGCGTATCTTCCGGGTGGGGACAGTGTTGATGATATTACGCTGCCGGATATCTACACGTATAAACCCTTTGGTGGACTGATACCTCTTCCGGATGTTGTAGTTTATAACCATGTAAAAGTCCATGCATGGACAGGAACCGAATTTCCTGACAATGGAGGAGAGCAGGGAGAAACAGAACCGATGGTTTATGTAACTGCCTCGGGCAGTGTGTACCATAAAAATCCGGGCTGCAGCTATCTGAATGTTTCATTAAAACAAATTCCTGGAAGTTCCGCAAAATCTGCATCCAATAAGTACGGGGAGCATTATTCAGCCTGTGAAATCTGCAGCAGGAATCAGAATCCGGCAGGAGTGGTATATGTTACGGAACAGGGAAACAGATACCATAATCTGGAGTCCTGCAGTGGGCTGAAACGTTCGGTAAGACTGGTAAAAGCTTCCTCTGTTTCGGAAATGGGAGCATGTAGCAGGTGTGGCTGAATTTTGCCGGAGAGATGTATATGGAGATGAATGGCGTAAAAGAAATATGTGTACTTGGATTTCTGGGAATAAATTCATGGATAGATATCAGAAAAAAGCAGGTTTCTCTTCTGCTGATCATAATATTTGCAGTCTGCGGAACTGTGTGGGCAATATATAGCAGAAGAAATGTTCCGGAGGTTCTTATGTGCGTGGGGACAGGTTTTCTCTTTGTGCTGATCAGCATCCTTACAGAAGGTGCTGTGGGAATGGGCGATGGCTGGCTGCTTATGGCACTGGGGACAGTGCTGTACCCGGAAGAATTTTTTTCAACACTTTTTATGGGAATGATCTGCAGTGCAGTATGGTCCGGCATCATGTTGATGGGATTTTGCAGAAAGGGCAGTACGGAAATACCGTTTGTGCCATTTTTGCTGGCAGGATATCTGGGAGGATTTTTGATATGAAAGATAATTTTTGTATAACAAATGAATACAGTATAATTCGTAAGGGAAGTTTTACAATCGAGACTGCCTGTGTCATGCCGTTGATCCTGCTGGTGTTGATGGGACTTATCTATCTGAGCTTTTTTGTACATAACAGGGCATGGCTGACAGCGGCAGCTTATGAATCGGCAGTAAGCGGGAGCATGGAAGGGATTAAGAAAAACGGAGAAATATATGATACTGCAAGGATGCGCAGTGAGGAGCTGGGGAGTATTGGCTTTTTCGGGGCGGAGAATTTAGGTACCCAGACAAATGTGGGAAAAGAAGTGCAGGTAACCTATGACCTGGACACGATCTCGTCGTATGGCAATCTGAGCTGGCATTTGAGGACAGAAGGGAAATCCGCAGTGATAAATCCGGTGAAACATATCCGCAGACTGCGGGCGGCGCAGGCGGTACTGAGAGAAATGGGGGAATAGAATAGTATGCGGACAGAATATAAGAGGGATATGAATCATAATTATCTCATTGTCTATGGTGAGAATGAGATCAATACAGATTCCTATCAGGTAAGGATGCTTGCGGGAAATGTGATTCCCTCTCTTCTGAAGTGCAGGATACAGGGGATGGATGGCAGATTTCTTATCTATTTTGATATTACTTCGAAACAGGCGGTGAATGTGCTGTATGAAGAAAAGAAGATGGGAGTTGAAGATCTCAGGCTTATTTTCGGTGGTTTTGTAAAGGCTATGGAAGATGCGGCGGAATATCTGATCAATCCCGGACAGTTTATAATGTCGCCGGAATATATTTATACAGATATTGAAAAAAGACAGATTTATTTCTGTATGATGCCCGGATATGAGAAGGATATTAAAGAACAGTTTCAGCTTCTGACAGAATATATTCTGCCGAAAATAGACCATCAGGATCAGGATGCGGTAATCCTTGGATATGGAGTATATAAAAGAGCAATGGAAGACAGTTTTCATCTGGAGCATATTAAAGAAGAATTATACAAAACTCAGAGTTCAGATGTAAATGGGGAGAAGAAAGAAAAAATAAATACAAAAAAGACAGAGCAGGAGATGGAGTTTGCAGAAGAAGAGACTTTCCCGGAAGATAATGAAAACCGGAATGAATTTGTAAGAGAAGGAGAAGATTCAAAAGAACCCGGCCGACTGAACCCGGTCGGTGTTATTGTGCCGGCTGCTGTTCTGATCTGTGGACTGGCAGCTGCTATCCTGAAGGGATATCTGCCACATGTGGAAATGGAAACCATACTTGGTGTAATTGTTATAGCTATAGCGGGTATCATGCTGGGCCTGCGTATTATAAAGACAAAAAAAGTTTTGCAAAATATGCCATCATGGAATAAAACAGAAAAGAAAACATCAGGGAAAAGATCAGGATGGAAAGAAGCAAAAGGAAAAGTGTCAGAGCAGAAATGGGAGGACAGATTATATGAAAACCTGTCCCAGACAGTGGAGAGAAATCAGCAAACAAATCAGAGTCAGCCGGTGAATGGGCAGAAAATGTCAGACTGTGGACAAAAAACTTCCGAATCATCCCGGATACATATGGACTATGGTGAAACAGTAGTACTATCTGCCGGAACAGTAAGCGGACCTGCAAGTCTGGTGAGCAAAGAACCGGGAGAACTGGCGACCATTTATCTCAATGAAGATCTGACTGTGATCGGAAAGCTGGAAACTGCCTGTGATGCGGTGATCAGCCTGCCTACCGTAAGCCGTATCCATGCAAAAATACGAAAAAAAGAAGAAAACTATTTCCTTAGTGATATGAATTCCAGAAACGGAACGTCTGTAAATGGAAGATTACTTCGTCCGGATGAGGAATATCAGCTTGAACCGGAAGATGAAGTGGATTTTGCACAGGCAAGATATATATTTCTGGAATAAATGTTTTTACAAAATACAGGAGGTCTGCTACAATTAGTAATGGTACATTGTTTTTGAGATAAAGAAACAGAAAAGAGGTAAAACTTGGAAGAACTGAAAAAGGCACCGGTTACAGTGCTTCTCATTCTGGCGAATATTCTTGTTTTTACTGCAGTGGAATTTACCGGAGGATCAGAGGATACCATGCATATGCTTCAGTGCGGAGCGGCATATACTCCCGCCATTATGCAGGGAGAATACTATAGGATCTTTACAAGTATGTTCCTTCATTTTGGACCGCAGCATCTTGGAAATAACATGCTGGTACTGTTTGTGCTTGGAGGCAGACTGGAGCGTACAGTTGGAAAACTGAAATATCTGCTGATCTATCTTCTGGGAGGAATGGGTGGAAATCTGCTGTGTCTGTTCCTGGAACTGGACAGTGCGGATTTTGCAGTTTCGGCAGGTGCATCCGGTGCAGTGTTTGCTGTGATGGGTGCAATGATCTATGCTGTGATCAGGGGCAGAGGTCATATTGAAGATCTTTCTGCCAGACAGGTAGTGATCATGGCTGCTTTTTCGCTTTATTTTGGTTTTACAAGCGAAGGAGTGGACAATGCGGCACATGTAGGCGGTCTTATCTGTGGATTCCTGCTTGCAGTTCTGCTTTATCACCCTTCGCAGCGTGCAGGATAACCGACCTTTATTCAGGGGATGCCGGCAGATAAATATAAAAGGCAGAACCCTGACCGGGAGTGCTGGAAACCCTGATCTGACCATGGTGTGCAGAGATGATTTCTGCTGTTACTGCAAGCCCGAGACCGGTTCCTTCCGGTTTATATGTAATGAAGGGATGAAAGATATTCTCAGTCTGCTTATGCGTCATACCACATCCGTTATCTTTAATACAGATGCAGATGCCGGAATCTGCAGGGGTGAGATTTACAATAATCTTTCCGCCTGGCTGATCGATGGCTTCACAGGAATTTTTGATCAGGTTAAATATGACCTGACGCATTTTTATCCGGTCAAGAAAAACAGGTGAAGAAGTATGTTCCACATGTATTTCCAGCCGGATTCCCAGATAGTCCAGAGTGTTTTTCTGACAGGATAAAACAGTGGTCAGAAATTCCGCGGGATTTACGGGAACAAGAGTAACTGTCTGCGCATGGCTGAAGTCAGAGAGTTCTTTCAGCAGTTCTTTTACATATTCAAGGTTATCCATAAGACTGTCCCATTGTCTGTAACTGCACAGTTCCGGGTGAGAGGAAGCCATCAACTGAAGTTCACTGTTGATCAGCGTGACCGGATTACGGATTTCATGTGAAAGTCTGGATAAAAGAAAACGAAAATCTTTTTCTGATTGTTTTGTTATTTCAATCTGCATATTATCACCTCAGGAAAAGTGTATCATTGTGAACTTTCAGCCGCAACTGATTTCGTCCTGAAAAATTCGCAATAAAACGACAAGTATTACTGATTATTGCAAATCAAAATCTTGAATTTTAAGAAAGAAGGATTTAAAGATGGAAAATTGTATTTTTTGTAAAATCGCTAATGGAGAGATTCCTGCTGCAACACTTTATGAGGATGAGAATTTCAGGGTAATTCTTGACCTGGGCCCGGCGAGTAAGGGACATGCGCTGATCCTTCCGAAATCGCATGCTGCCAATATTTATGAATTATCGGATGAAATGGCTGCAAAGGCAATGATTCTTGCAAAGAAAATGGCGACAGCAATGACAGCAGCACTGAAATGTGACGGATTTAATATTGTACAGAATAATGGCGAGTGTGCAGGGCAGACAGTATTTCATTTTCATATGCATCTGATTCCGAGATATAAAGGAGATCAGGTGGGAATCACATGGCACCCGGGTGAACTCAATGATGCAGATAAAGAAGAAATCCTGTTAAAAGTAAAGGAGCAGCTGTCCTGATATTCTGATACAGCACATTACAAAAGATGGAAAATATAGATTTTGTAAGTATCTACAGGAAATACCGCTCTCGGGCGTTCAATATTGGAAAATTTATCCTTGGCGATGAAGACGAAGCAGAAGATGTCTGTCAGGATGTATTTGAGACTTTGTTTCATATGGGCCGGAGTGTGGATTTTTCAGATGAAAAGAAACTGGAGAATCTGATTGTCAGAATCAGCTACCATAAGGCATCCGATCATCGCAAAAAGGCCTTCAGGAAATATGAATATGCGAATTCAGATGCGATTCTGGAAATGACAGATATGCGGGTAAGAAAAGGTAATCGTGTAGATGAGATTGTTCTGAATCTGGAGGCAGCAGGATACCTGCAGTCGATATTTGAAAAACTGAGAGAAAAGAACAGGACAAATTATGAAATCTATGTCAGTGTAACGTTATATGACATACCAACGCGTCTCGTTGCCAGACATTATCATATCACAGAAAATAATGTGAATAACAGAGTCATGAGGACGAGACGCTGGCTTGCCAGGGAATATAAGAAAATAACCCGGTGATTACTGTTTATTTACGCAGTCTTCGATCAGCCCGGTGATTTTTTCAATAGAATTCATATGACTGCTTTCTGACATGGCATGAACATAGGACTCTCTGTTCTGGTACAGTTCGCGGATTGCGTTTAAAAGTGTGCTTTCTGTAATCTCTTCTTCCTCAAGTACCATGCTGAATCCCTGACGTTCAAATGAACGTGCATTGAGGATCTGGTCACCGCGGCTGGCATTTGCAGAAAGCGGGATCAGAAGATTGGGTTTTTTTAAAGCATTCAGTTCACAGATTGCATTGGCACCTGCGCGGGAGATAACGATATCAGACAGAGCAAACAGATCGGCAAGCTCCTGTTTAATATATTCATACTGTACATATCCTTTTGTGTCTTTGAGACTTTCATCCATTTTTCCCTTACCACACAGGTGGATAACCTGAAACTCTTTTAAAAGTTCCGGAAGGATTTTGCGGATATTTTCATTGACAGATGCAGCACCAAGACTTCCGCCGATCACCATAAGAACCGGTTTGTCATCTGTGAAACCACAGAATTCGCGGGCTGCCTCTTTACTTCCGTTTAATAATTCCTGACGGATAGGAGTACCTGTAAGTACTGCTTTGTCAGCAGGAAGACTTTTTACAGTCTCAGGGAAGTTACAGCATACTTTTGTGGCAGATGGAATGCAGATTTTATTTGCAAGTCCGGGAGTCATATCTGATTCATGAATGATGGTAGGAATTTTACGTCGACCGGCAGCGATTACAACCGGGACAGTCACGAAGCCACCTTTGGAGAAAACCACATCTGGTTTTAATTGTTTCAATAATTTTTTGGCCTCACCGAATCCTTTCAGTACACGAAATGGATCTGTGAAGTTTTTCAGATCAAAATAACGTCTCAGCTTTCCGGATGAGATTCCGTAATAAGGAATATTCATTTCTTCAATAAGCTTTTTTTCGATTCCATCGTAGGATCCGATATAGGAAATTTCGTATCCAAGCTCCTTAAGGCGTGGGATTAGAGCAATATTCGGAGTCACATGTCCGGCTGTGCCGCCGCCGGTGAGCACAATATGTTTCATAGAGATTCCTCCTGTTTTATTCTGAATAGTTACAACAATTCTATAAAAGACTGCAGGGAATATGTGAAATCCTGCGAAAATGTCCGGATTCATTATTTTATGGAATTGCTATACGTTACTATTTAATATGAACCCAGGGGGAGAAATTGTCAAGGAAAGTTAAATATTATGAAGAACAAAACAGATATACAGACAAAAAATCAGCAGATAGACAAAATACTTCAAGAGCAGTATGATGCTGAAACCAAAATACTTGAATCCGCATTGCTGAACGTAGCAGGCAAAACCTCATGGGATGAATTTCCGGAAGAATCCGAGGAGAAGATCCGGGCGGGGTATGATCGGCTGATCACCCGACTGAGAGAAACAGGGGATTTCAATGAAGCAGCCAGGGCTGAAAAGACAGGAAGCACCGGGGCGGCAAAGGAAAAACTTGAAAGTCTTGAGTATGACGGGAACAGGACTCACAGAATCCTGAAATCTGCAGCTGCCGCAGTGGCAGTAGTTATGTTGACTGCGCTGGTGGGAATGACTGCTATAGCTGACTATCGATATCCGGATAAAAATACGCAGACATATCAGAAGACATCCGTTTTTGAAAAAAAATAAAAAAATTTTATTTTTTTGTGTGATATTTGCCGATTTGATTCGCATAGTATATGTAATGAAAGTTTGCGAAGCAGAAATCCGGCATTTTATTCTTCGGATAAGTGTGCGGATCAAAGGCTCGGAACAAAACGTTATATATTTATGCACTGACCGACAGAGAATCATTAAAATATCGGCAAATTTTTAAAATTCTTACGTGGCAGATGCAAAGAAAGGCAGGAACAGTCGAAAAAAAACTGTTTCTGCTTTTTATTTTCAGAAAAGATATTGTTAATTTATTTCATTGTAGTGTATAATTAATACAATATAGAAGGATCATAAAAGCAGTAAAAAGCTGCCGGGTTAAACAGGCAAAATGCAGCAAAACAATTGGGGATATCAAAAATGTACTCTCGGAGTCTTTATTGCACTTGCTTTTATGGCTGATTTTTCGCCAGATGCATCCGAATTTTATCAACGTACGCACCGCGTACGCCTCAAAAATTCGGGCACATCTGACAAAAAATCTTCTCATAAAATCAAGTACAAAAAGATTCCGAGAGTACATCAAAATCTGAAGGGAGGTTTTTATATGAAGATTACATTTATCGGGGCAACTCATGAGGTTACGGGATCTTGTTATTATCTGGAGGCAGCAGGTCACAAGTTTCTTGTAGACTGCGGAATGGAGCAGGGACCGGATTATTATGAAAATGCAGAAATACCAGTGGCTTTGGGAGAGATAGAATTTGTTCTTCTGACACATGCACATATAGATCACTCAGGTAATCTTCCGGCTATTTATGCAAAGGGGTTCAGGGGACCGGTATATGCCACAGATGCCACCAGCCATTTATGCGATATTATGCTCAGAGACAGTGCGCACATTCAGATGTTTGAAGCAGAATGGAGAAACCGTAAAGGCAGACGACAGGGCAAACCGGAATTTGTTCCGGCTTATACAATGGAAGATGCCATGGGAGTGATCAGAAACTTTGTGGGATGCCCGTACAATAAGATGATCACTCCTGCAGAGGGAATCTCAGCCCGGTTTATTGATGCAGGCCATTTGCTGGGCTCTGCAAGTATTGAGCTGACGATCAGGGAGGAGGATACAGAGAAAAAGATTGTATTCTCCGGAGATATTGGAAATACCTGCCAGCCCTTGATTAAGGATCCTGAGTATCTGCACCATGCAGATTATATAGTTATGGAATCCACTTACGGTGATCGCAGTCATGGAGAAAAGCCTGATTATGTGAAACTGTTGTCAGAAATCATCCAGGAAACCTTTGACAGAGGAGGAAATCTTGTGATTCCTTCTTTTGCAGTGGGACGTACGCAGGAAATGCTGTACTTTATCAGACAGATCAAGGCAGACGGACTGGTGTATGGACATGACGGATTTAAAGTATATGTGGACAGTCCTCTTGCAAATGAAGCTACCACGATTTTCTCGGAGCATCAGTATGACTGTTTTGATGAAGAAGCGATGGAACTGATCCAAAAGGGAATTAATCCAATCAGTTTCCCTGGATTGAAGGTTTCCGTCACCAGTGATGATTCGAAGTCGATCAATTATGATGAGGAGCCCAAGGTAATCATTTCAGCCAGTGGTATGTGTGATGCAGGCCGTATCAAGCACCATCTGAAACATAATCTGTGGAATGAGAAGAATACGATTCTTTTTGTAGGATATCAGGCGGTCGGTACTCTTGGAAGAGCACTGATCGAGGGGGCTGCAGATGTGAAACTGTTTGGTGAACCTGTTCATGTGGCAGCGCATATCTGCCAGATGCCGGGAATCAGCGGTCATGCGGATGTGAATGGCCTTTTAGACTGGGCGAAGGCATTTGAGGAGAAACCGCAGAAAGTCTTTGTTACTCATGGAGATGATACAGTTACAGAGATTTTTGCAAAACGTCTGACAGATGAACTGGGGTATGATACAATGGCTCCGTTCAGCGGTACGGTTTATGATCTGGCAGACGATGTATGTCTGTATGAGGCAAAGGGTGTGAAAATCCAGAAAGCATCTGCATCACCGAAGGCAACAAGAGCAGCCAGAGCTTTCGAGAAACTTCTGGCACTTGGTTACAGGCTTATTACGGTTATCAGGAAAAATGAAGGAACGCCGAATAAAGATCTGGAAAGATTTTCAAGAGATGTTCAGTCCCTGTGTGATAAATGGGACAGGACAGATATGTAAATTAAAAAAATATCCCACGAAACTTTATCTATAGCAATCTTTGTAAATAATATATTGATTCAATTTACATTATTTAAGAGGCTTGCTATAGTTTTCGTGGGATATTTTATATGGTCACCTGCGTAACTGTTCAGTATTTCCACAGTTGTTTATTTGTTCAGAACTTCCTCCAGTGCAGTGGAAAGCTGATCCGGACATGAGGTATTCTTAAATCCGCATTTGATTCCTTTTAATCTGCTGATCACTTCCTCTGCATCCATTCCCTCTACAAGACTGGCTACACCCTGGGTATTTCCGCTGCATCCGCCGATGAAACGGACATTGTGGACTTTCTTATTGTCATCTACTTCAAATTCAATATGGCTGGCGCAGACACCTTTTGTTTTATACGTCATGATATGTTTCCTCCTGTGTGAAAAAATGTAACTATAAATGCTGCTGTTCATATACCACTACGTTACTGTTTACTTCGTTCTCAGTAACGTAGCCAAAATTTATTCCAGATTGCCTGCGGCAATGGGATTTTGGCTTGTATGTCTCGGGATTTTGGCATATTCATGCCACAACACCTTGCGGAATAGTGATATGTGAACAGTAACATAAAATAGCAATTGTATTATAACAGAGGATAAAAAAAGTTTCCATATAAATAAAGTTTTGCTATAATAAAGAAATGTCAGGAACATTTGTCACTGTTTACACATCTGAACCTGATACCATGAAAATGAAAAATTACAATATACAAAGAAGAGGTGTTTTAATAATGAAATGTATCGGAATTATCGGAGCAATGGAACAGGAAGTTGCAAAAATCAAGGAAAAAATGCTGGATGTCACAATTACATCCAGAGCCCGTATGGATTTCTATGAGGGAACTCTGGAAGGAAAGAAAGTAGTTGTTGTACGCTCAGGAATCGGAAAAGTAAACGCAGGTATGTGCACACAGATCCTTGCAGATGTATTTGGTGTGGAAGCGGTGATCAATACAGGAATTGCAGGAAGTCTGAATAATGATGTAAATATTGGGGATATTGTTCTTTCTACAGATGTTTTGCATCATGATATGGATGCGATCGGCTTCGGATATAAGAAAGGTCAGATTCCGCAGATGGATGAATTTTCCTTCCCTGCTGATGAAAAACTTCGTAAACTGGCTGCAAAAGTATGTAAAGAAGTAAATCCTGAGATCAGTGTATTTGAAGGAAGAATCTGTTCCGGAGATCAGTTTATCTCAGATAAGAGCGTTAAAGATGCCATCATTTCAGAATTTGGTGGATTTGCAGTAGAGATGGAAGGGGCTGCTATCGGTCAGGCTGCTTATCTGAACCATATTCCATTCCTTGTAGTAAGAGCAATCTCTGATAAGGCAGACGGAAGTGCTCACATGGATTACGCTGAGTTTGAGATGGCGGCAATTGAACACAGTGTCAAATTAACTGTAAGAATGATCCAGGAATTGTAATCTGCAAGAAGCAGATGAAATAAAGCGGCACGTGAACTGTATTTCGGCACAGTCTGCAGAACTTTGCATATACTGAAATAGACAATCGAAAAGAATGCAGGATCGTACGATGTATCTGAAAGAATATTTTCCGTTTTATACCACATATGCAAATCCTCTTCTGTATGAAGGAGAACGGATGCAGGATAAAGAATTTAACCTGATGAAATCCTATTATCCGGGGATTGTACAGCATATTCAGGAGAAAATAGAAGAGGAATGTGATCTCATGGATTATGAGGGAAGCCGCCTTTATGATGAATATCCGGATAAATATATGATTTATCATTTAAGCTGCAAGATCAGGGAGAGTATGGAACCGGAAATAAGCACTCAGGCTATCAGGGAGGATTTTCTGGATGAACTGATACAGGTAATGCTTTGTCAGGAAATATCCAGAAGAAGATGCCGCAGATATCGCTGCAGGAGATACTTTTAAAACAGATTGTAATTGCTCGGGAAATCGGTTTGCTGGTACACCGGACAGTTACAACAGATTATATAACATTAACAGACAGAAAGAGCAATGAAAAATTTAAGAGAATATTTAGAAGAACAGATAAATGAAAATCTGATACAGGCTGTTCTGAGTGCCGGCAGAAATAAAGATGGCATATCAAAAATAAAGATTCGTCCGATCCGGCTGAAAGGACAGATCTGTTATCAGGCATCTGCCACAGAAGGACAGAAAGTTCTGCATAAAAACTACGGGCGTACGGAACTGATTGAATATGTGGAAAAAGAACTTGCAGAGAATTTCAGACAGTTTCAGGCACAGGGTGCAGTAACAGACGGGGTTGTTCTTGTCAGTAAAAAGGGGAAAATGACTATTAAACAGAAACACCATGAACAGAAAGAAAAAGTTCAGATCCAGGCACATAACCGGGTGAAACAATATATTCTTAAAGAAGGTGTTCCGGTTCCGTTTTTGATCGATCTGGGAGTTATGAATGAACAGGGAAAGATTATCCATGCCAGATATGACAAATTCAGACAGATCAATCGTTTCCTTGAATTTATTGAAGATATACTTCCCAGACTTTCCAGAGACAGAGAAATAACGATTCTGGATTTTGGCTGTGGAAAGAGTTATCTTACCTTTGCCATGTATTATTATTTAAGAGAACTAAAAGGATATGATGTAAATATCATAGGTCTTGACCTGAAAACAGATGTAATTGAGAAATGTAATTCTCTGGCACTCAGATACGGATATGAGAAGCTGCATTTCTATCATGGTGATATTGCAGATTATGAAGGTGTATCCTGTGTGGATATGGTGGTAACGCTTCATGCCTGTGACACAGCTACCGATTATGCACTTGCCAAGGCAGTGGAATGGGGAGCTGAAGTCATTCTTTCCGTACCCTGCTGTCAGCATGAAGTTAATAAACAGATTAAAAATGAAATGCTGGAGCCGGTTCTGCGCTATGGAATCCTGAAAGAAAGGATGTCTGCGCTGATCACAGATGCTGTGCGTGCAGATCTTCTGGAGAGCAAAGGTTATGATACCCAGATCCTGGAGTTTATTGATATGGAACATACACCTAAGAATCTCCTGATCAGAGCAGTCAGAACAGGGAAAAGATCAGACCAGGGTAAGGTGGAGAAAATGCTTGCAGCCCTGAATATCCATCCTACACTGGACAGGCTTCTGAATGAAAAAGAACAGGAAGGGAGTGTGCGATGAAAAGGATACTGAAAAAAGCAGGTATTCTTCTTCTGGTATTTCTGCTTGGTACAGCAGGTACTGCATTGCTTCTTAACAGTGAATCCACAGATAACCGTTCTGATTTTAATGACGCAGTGTTTCCGGAAGTCATGGTGGATATGAATGATACGCTGATAAACCGGATGTATGGATATGCGCAGCCTATGCAGGCGGATTTTACCAGAGACAGTGTGACTCCTCTGGATACATCAAAAAAACTGACATTTAAAGTGAATCCCTATGATTCGGAAGTAAAGAGTTTTTCTTATGAGATCCGTACATCTGATGGAAGTAAAGTCCTTGAAAATAAGAAGATTAAGAATCTTGTAAAAGAAGATCAGTATTTGTCCGTAGACGTGGAGATTGGCAGTGATCTGCGCATGAATCAGGAATATTCCATGCAGATTGCCCTGGAACTGGATGAGGGTACAGCATATTATTATACGAGAGTTGTTTCCAGGTCACAGGTACATGCATCAGATTATGCAGCTTTTGTAAAATATTTTTATGAAGCGTGTCTTGACAAAGAGTCAGCAGATGCACTGGGAAGTTATCTGGAACCACAGACAACAGGAGCAGCAACGAATTACTCGGGAATTAATATTAATTCTTCCCTGAGTGAGATCAGTTGGGGGAATCTTGCTCCGCAGCTGTGTCAGGAGGGAATTCCTGTGATCAAAGAGATCAATGAGACAACTGCCAGCGTTGTGCTGGAATATCAGCTGACTTCGCAGAATGATGATGAGGAAACGGAATTATATGACGTAAAAGAATTTTACAGAATGAAATATCAGGATACCAGGATTTATCTGCTGGATTTCCAGCGTTCTGCAAATCAGGCCTTTGATGGTACACTGCCTGTTTATGAGGATGATGGGATTATTCTTGGAGTGCGCGATAAGAATGTAGAATATATGATGAATGATGCTGCTACTGTGATAGCTTTTGTGCAGGAGGGAGATCTGTGGTCCTATTCACCGGGCAATGAAAAGGTAAATCAGGTTTTCAGCTTCAGAAAATCGAAGGACGGAGATTTCCGCGATTCCAGAACTCAGCATGACATCAAGATCGTCAGAGTAACTGATGAAGGAGATATTGATTTCGTACTTTATGGATATATGAACAGAGGAAGCCATGAAGGATATGAAGGAATTGCAGTTTACCATTACAATCGTGATAAAAACGTGGCAGAAGAAAGAGCCTTTATCCCTGTTTCGGAATCATTTGAATTTCTGAAAAAAGATCTTGAAAAACTGTCCTATGTCAATGAAAAGAATGAGCTGTTTCTGATTCTGGCGAAGAATCTTTACAGGATCAATATCGAAGAGAACTCCAGTGAAATTCTTGAAAAAGGAATAAAAAATGCGAATTTTGTATCTTCCGATAATAATGACCATGCAGCCTGGCTGGTTTCAGAGGGGGATGAAAAGGGAAATATCAAGGAAATTGATTTTGATACCTGTAAAACCCGACTGATCGCACCGCAGAAAGGCCAGAGACTTCGTACAGTTGGATTTATGAATGAAGATCTGATTTACGGAATGCTGAATAAAGAAGATATTCTTACAGATGAGGAGGGACATAAATCTGTTGGGATCCGCATTCTGCGTATTGAAGATTTTGAAGGAAATGTAAAAAAAGAATACCGGAAAGACGGACTTTATATCACTGATATTTCAGTAGGAAATACTCTGATCGAGTTTGAACTTTCTGCAAAATCCGGAGAAACCTCTTATGTTGCCCAGAAGAAAGATACGATCATGAATAATAAAAAGGCAGCGGCAAATACAGTAAAAATCGAACTTATTTCTGCATCCAGGACAGGTGTTCGTGTGAAACTGGTATTTAACACAACCAAACAGACAGATTCTCCGCTGACTATGTATGCAAAGGTAAGCAGTTCCGACCGGAAAGATATTGTTCTGGACACTCAGATTCCTCAGGAAACAGCATATTATGTTTACGGACAGGGCGGACTGGACGGTATCTATACAGATCCGGCGAAGGCTGTATTGCGTGCAGATACGCTGGGAGGTGTAGTGCTGAACCGTACACAGCAGTATGTATGGGAACGTGGAAATAAAAAGACAAAAATGCAGATAGATACAGAAGGGATTCCGGAGATTGTGCTTCAGGGAACCTATGATATTAAAACCCTGAAAAAGAGCCTCAAAAAGACCGGAACTGTGATCGATCTTTCCGGCTGCAGTCTGGACAGTGTGCTGTACGAGATAAGTGCACAGCGTCCGGTAATTGCCAAAACGGGAGCAGATACAAGCGTGGTGATCGTAGGATATGATGAATATAATACCTGGCTGTATGATCCGGTTAAAAAAGAGACCTATCCGTATGGAATGAATGACAGTACGGATCTTTTCCAGAAAGCCGGAAATGTGTTTATCACCTATATAGAAACAGTAAATTACTGATGAAAAGCATAACTGGCAGGCAGCTGAGAACGGAGCGAACAGTAACGCGACAGCAACCTGCCGGTTATTCATCCAAAAAATTGTAAAAATGCTTCTTTACATTTCACTGATATTTGAGTATTCTAAAAAGGACAAACAGTGGCAGAGAAATTTATTGTTTAAACACGTTACTGTAAGAGTGAAACAGTAACAGCGAAACGGAGGAACGTACAGATGTTATATGAGAACATTAAAAAATTAGTACAGTACGGAGTAGAAACAGGGCTTACACCGGCCTGCGAGAAGAATTATACAATAAATCTTCTTCTGGATGTCTTTAAAGAAGACGAATATGTGGAACCTGAGGAAGAGTACAGGGATATCGATCTTGAAGAGGTATTAAATGCACTTCTGGATGAGGCTGTGAAGAGAAATCTCATAGAAGACAGTGTTGTGTACAGAGACCTTTTTGATACCAGACTTATGAACTGTCTGATGCCGCGTCCGGCGCAGGTACAGAATGAGTTCTGGAGCAGATATGAGAAAGATCCACAGGAAGCAACCGATTACTTCTATAAACTCAGTCAGGACAGCGATTATATTCGTCGTTATCGTGTAAAGAAAGATCAGAAATGGACAGTAGACAGTGAATATGGTAAAATCGATATCACCATCAATCTTTCCAAACCGGAAAAAGATCCGAAGGCAATCGCTGCTGCCAAGCTTGTAAAATCCAGCAGTTATCCGAAATGTCTTCTTTGCCCGGAGAACGAAGGATATGCAGGAAGAGTTAATCATCCTGCCAGAGAGAATCACAGAATCATTCCTATCACTGTAAATGACAGTCCCTGGGGATTTCAGTATTCCCCATATGTGTATTACAATGAGCATTGCATCGTCTTTAACAGTCAGCATGTTCCGATGAAGATAGAGAAGAATACATTTATCAAACTTTTTGATTTTGTAAAACTTTTCCCGCATTACTTCCTGGGATCCAATGCAGACCTGCCTATCGTAGGCGGTTCTATTTTAAGTCACGATCATTTCCAGGGCGGACATTATACTTTCGCAATGGCAAAAGCACCGATCGAGAAACATGTGACTATTCCGGGATATGAGGATGTAGAAGCAGGTATTGTTAAATGGCCTCTTTCAGTTTTAAGGATCCGTCATAAGGATGAGAAGAGACTGATAGAGCTTGCTACACATGTTCTGGAAGCGTGGAGAGGTTATACAGACGAAAGTGCGTTTATCTTTGCTGAAACTGATGGAGAACCGCACAATACGATCACACCGATCGCCCGCAGATCAGGAGATATGTTTGAACTGGATCTCACACTTAGAAATAACATTACTACTGATGAGCATCCTCTTGGTGTATACCATCCGCATGCAGAGTATCACCATATCAAGAAAGAGAATATTGGTCTGATCGAAGTAATGGGACTTGCTGTACTTCCGGCAAGATTAAAAGAAGAATTGGAACTTCTGGCAGAATATATTCTGGAGGGAAAAGACATTTCTTCCAATGAGAAGATTGAGAAACATGCAGCGTGGGTTGCAGAATTCCTTCCGAAATATGACAACCTTGATAAAGACAACATTCAGGATGTTCTCAGAAAAGAAGTCGGTAATGTATTCGTTCATGTACTTGAGGATGCCGGCGTATATAAATGTACTGCTGAAGGCAGAGAAGCATTTATGAGGTTTATCAATAAATTATAAGGAATATTTTCAACCATAAGAAAACAGTGTTTACATAGCAGGATGACAAATCTGGTATTATTTACATATGAGCAGGTTGTGGCGGTTCTGATCAAAAGCCGGGCAGTCTGAAGATGTTTTTGAATGATTGGGAATGCATAGAGAACGTCCCGCATATTTTATGTTGGGACGTTTTTGCAAAATGGAGGTAAATATGTACAGAAAAAGACACAAAAGAGGAAAGCGTCTGGCAAGTGTGTTTCTGACTGTGGCACTGATCACTGCAACAGTTCCCGTACAGGCAGCAGAGTTCGGCACTCCGGACAGTTTTGAAGAGATTTTCAGTTCAGGGGAAGAAGATTCGTGCATAACTGATACAGAAAATACTTTGCCGGCAGCTTCTGATTCGGAGAAAGTAATGGCATCGGAACTGTCACCAACACCAACAGTGACTTCGACACCGGAGGGTACACCGATGCCGTCTTCAACACCGACTCCTTCGGTCACACCGATGCCGTCTTCAACACCGACTCCTTCAGTCACACCATCACCATCTCCAACGCCGACGATTAATCCGGAGAAAGAGGTAATGCTCCGGTTTATAGACGGAGAAGGAAATGAATGTGAACAGCTGCGAACAGTGATGTCCTGGGGTGAATCTTTGATCCTTCCCAATGTACCGGATACAGGTGCACCGGATATGTGGAAACTGGAAAAAAATGAAAAACTTGGAGATGCGATCACTCTGAAGGGTGGAGATATTCTTACTCTGAAGAAAGGCGAGAACTGGAATCTGTTTCTCGAAAAAGGCATCCTGAACTTCTATATGCCAAAGAAATGTACGGTTTCTCTTTATAATAATTCAGGAACCAGTGTGTTTTCCAATGGAATTCTGCATGCATATGAGACAAAAAACGTCATACTTCCGGATATGCCATCATCTAAATACATTAATTATGGATGGACAGATACAAAGGGAAGTTCTGCTGTAAAATATGAACTGAATTCAGAATTTACAGTGACCGGTGACACAGATTTTTACATTGTGCGCCGTACAGCACTTCAGGTGAATTTTAAGACCAATACGGGGGCAAGCAACAGTAAATTTACCAGACTGAATCAGAAAGTCGGAAAAGGACTTACAGTTACAATGCCGCAGGTGCCTGTCAAGACAGGATATCAGTCTCTGGGATGGTCAAAGAGTAAAAAAGCCTCCAAAGCTGACTATAAAGCAGGCCAGAATGTGACTATATCAAAAACACTGACTCTCTATGCTGTATATAAGAAATTGCCTTACACAGTTACTTTCAATAACAATAATGGAACAAGTACCAGCAAAATTTATACTTCGCTCACCATGTATGCGTCAAAAAATCAGAAAGTGACACTGCCTGATGTGCCGAAAGTAAAGGGCTATACAAATCTGGGCTGGACAACTGAAAAGGGAGAAACAGAACTGGAATATTCAGCCGGTGATACAGTAAAGATTACAAAGGCAACTCAGTTCTATGCAGTGCGCAGAAAGAGTAATTATTATACGGTCAGCTACTATCTGGGAAATGGAAGCACTAATGCGGCTTATCAAAAACTTACTCAGACAGTAGAAGAGGGAACGGTTGTTACCTTTGCAAAAGTACCGGCAAGAACCGGTTATGTTAATCAGGGATGGTCAAGTAAGAAAAATTCTGAGAAAGCAACAGCAAAGGCGAAATGTACAGTCAACAAAAATATCACTCTTTATGCGGTACAGAAGAAGGCAGTACAGCTGACTTTCCACAGATGTGACGGCAGCACCTGGCAGAAAACGACTCTGGCAAAAGGAAGTTCTTATTCTCTTCCGGGCGTAAGGGATGCAGAAGGTTATACTTTTATGGGGTGGTCCACAAAACCGATGCAGAGTGTTTCTCCGCAGTATGAGGCAGAAGAAAAAATCACGGTAAATGGAAATGTGGATCTCTATGCAGTGGTATTTAACAGAACAACGGAAACAGACCTTACAGAGGATCAGCTTCCGCAGGTAGATATCTATAAATATAAACAGGTGATTTTTGTAGGTGATTCCCGTACGGAATTTATGGAAAATGTTCTGACAGGAATGGGAGAATCTGTGACTAAAAATGTGAAGTTTGTCTGCTCGGCAGGAAAGGGACTGGACTGGTTTACCACTACAGGATGGGCTCAGCTTTATTCCATAGTACAGCACGATTCCAACAGTATTCTTTCAAAGAAAACCGCAGTGATCTTTAATTTTGGAGTAAACGACTTGTCAAAATCTGCAGATTATGCGGAGTATTATAACTGGATTGCACCACAGCTTAAAAGCAAAGGATGTGAACTGTACTTCATGTCTGTAAATCCGGTGAATCGTCTGATGCTTCCCAATGCGGGAAGAGCGGACAGAAGTGAGGCGGCAGTCAGATCATTCAATCAGTATATGAAAGCAAATCTGTCTTCTGCTTATACTTATATTGATATGTATTCTTATCTGAAATCAACAGGATACAGCTTTGCCAGTGATCATTACGGAACCGGTACGGTAGATGACGGGCTTCACTATACTACAAGGACATATAAGCGTATTTTTGCAAAATGTATGGATTCATTGAGAGTGCCTGCCTGACCCAATGGCAGAGAGCATGATTTTGCTACACCTGACAAAAGAAAAAACATAGTTAAATACCAGATTACTCCTTGCGTGAAAACAGGGAATAGTCTATACTAAAAGGCGAGACGGCTGTTATCTGAAACAGCGTTTCGTCTTTTTGTGTAAGACCAGAACGATGAGGAGAAAGAGGAAACATAGATATGAAGTTAACAACAGTAAAAGAGATTTACAAAGAGAGAGAAAAATACCTGGATAAAGAGGTTACAGTAGGTGGATGGGTACGAAGCGTACGTGACTCCAAGACATTTGGATTTATCGTGCTTCACGACGGAAGCTTCTTTGAGACTCTTCAGGTAGTTTATCACGATACAATGGAGAACTTTGCTGAGATCAGCAAATTAAACGTAGGTGCAGCGATCATTGTCAAAGGTACACTGGTAGCAACTCCACAGGCAAAACAGCCATTTGAGATCCAGGCAGCAGAAGTTACAGTAGAGGGTAATTCTGCACCTGATTATCCGCTTCAGAAGAAACGCCACAGTCTTGAATACTTAAGAACCATCACACATCTCCGTCCGAGAACAAACACATTCCAGGCAGTATTTCGTGTACGTTCTCTGTGTGCCTATGCGATTCACCGTTTCTTCCAGGAGCAGGGATTTGTTTATGTGCATACTCCGCTGATCACAGGAAGCGACTGTGAAGGTGCAGGTGAGATGTTCCAGGTAACTACTCTGGATATGAACAATGTTCCGACAGATGACAAGGGTGCTGTAGATTACTCTCAGGATTTCTTTGGAAAAGAAACTAATCTGACAGTAAGCGGACAGTTAAACTGCGAGACTTTTGCACAGGCATTCCGCAATGTTTATACTTTCGGACCAACCTTCCGCGCTGAGAATTCCAACACAACCCGCCATGCGGCAGAGTTCTGGATGATCGAGCCGGAATGCGCATTTGCAGATTTAAATGACAACATGGATCTTGCAGAGGCAATGCTGAAATATGTGATCCGTTATGTATTGGAGAATGCACCGGAAGAGATGAATTTCTTCAATTCTTTTGTTGATAAGGGACTTCTGGACAGACTGAACCATGTGATCAATTCTGAGTTTGGTCATGTTACTTACACAGAAGCAGTAGAGCTTCTGGAGAAGAACAACGATAAATTTGACTACAAAGTATTCTGGGGATGCGATCTGCAGACAGAGCATGAACGTTATCTTACAGAAGAAATCTTTAAGAAACCTGTATTTGTAACAGATTATCCGAAGGAGATCAAAGCTTTCTACATGAAGATGAATGAGGATAACAAGACTGTTGCAGCTATGGACTGTCTGGTGCCTGGAATCGGTGAGATCATCGGTGGAAGCCAGAGAGAGGATGACATTGAGAAACTTGAGAAACGTATGGACGAGCTGGGACTTAAGAAAGAGGATTATGACTTCTATCTTGATCTTCGTAAATATGGTTCCACACGCCATTCAGGATTTGGTCTTGGATTTGAACGTTGCGTAATGTACCTTACCGGCATGGGCAACATCCGCGACGTAATTCCATTCCCAAGAACTGTTAAAAACTGTGATTTATAATTTGACTGATATCAGTATTGTGGGAGCATTGAAGCTGCAGAGCAATCCGCAGATATCAAAAATGTTATAGAAAGAGAGATTGGCATGAGATTTATTCATCTTGCAGATGTACACCTTGGTGCAGTTCCTGACAGGGGCTGTCCATGGAGCAGCAGGCGGGAGGAAGAAATCTGGGAAACTTTCCGCCGGGTTATTGCGGGTATCCGCGAGAATCCGGTGGATTTGTTATTTATAGCAGGAGATTTGTTCCACCGCCAGCCTCTTCTACGGGAACTGAAAGAAGTAAATAACCTGTTTTCCACCATCCCGGATACCCGGGTTTATCTGATGGCAGGAAATCATGACTATATTAAGGCTGATTCTTTTTACCGGGATTTTCAGTGGGAAAAGAATGTGACATTTTTTAAGAATGAACAGCTTACCTGTGTGAAAGATGAGAAACTGGATGTTTATGTATATGGAATGAGCTATGAACATCAGGAAATAGAGAATCCTCTGTATGATTCTATACATCCTGCAGAGGGAGAGGGGGTTCACATTTTACTGGCTCATGGTGGAGATGCGAAGCATATCCCCATGAATATCAAATCAATTGCTGCGTCAGGATTTGATTATATTGCATTAGGACATATTCATAAACCCCAGATTCTGATCCGGGATAATGCAGCTTATGCAGGTGCGTTGGAGCCTGTTGACAGAAATGATCTGGGTGATCATGGATACATAGAAGGACATCTGGAAAACGGAAGGCTTAAGACAAATTTTGTTCCTTTTGCCTGCCGTTCCTATGAGCAGATTCTTCTGATGCTGCGTGAAGATTCTACACAGGCATCTCTGGAAGATATGCTGAAGGCGGATCTGGCGAATAAAGGACGCATGAATATCTACAGGATCGTGATCCAGGGAACCAGGGCACCGGAGCTTCTGCTGCTTCCCGAGAGACTGAAGTCTTTTGGCTACGTAACAGAGGTTCTGGATGAATCAAAGCCTTCCTATGATCTGGAAGCACTTCAAAAAAAATATAGTGGAACACTGATCGGTGACTATATCAGTTATTTTCTTGAAAAAGACAGAAATGCAGTGGAGGAGAAGGCATTATATTATGGTCTTCAGGCTTTACTGGAAACAAGCAGGTGACAGACAGAATATGATTATCAGACAGTTAAATATTAAAAACTCTGGAGAAATCCATGATAAAACTTTAGAGTTTTCTCCGGGAATTAACGTTCTGTATGGAGAGAATGAAAGCGAAAGAGCGATAGTACATACGTATATTAAAAATATGTTTCTCGGAGATATCAGTGAAGCAATCTACGATAATGCAGTTTTTGCTGCGAAGTTAAAGAGTCCGACAGAACAGGATCTGGCTCGGGAGCTGCAAAAATTTATGACCGGCTATCAGGGAACTGCAGACAGCTCCATGGATCTGGGACGGGCCATGCAGATGCTCAAGATGTCCAGAAAGGGTTATCTGGTCCAGGCAGACAGAAAACAGAAAGAGACAGAACAGGAGAGGCAGAAACTTCTGACCAGGATGGATGATATCATAAGTGATCTGAATGATCTGAATGGAAAGCTGGATCAGATTAATGAGAAAGAGGAGTCGTTACGGATGCATCCCGGAGATGAAAATGGTGCGGTTATTCTGGATGAGAGAATGGCACAGGCAAAGGCAAAAAGAAACAGCTTTGCAATGGGAATGCTGATATCGGCCGCTGCCGGCATCTTTGGATTGATTCTGACTGCGATTATAGCGGACAGTGTTTCGGTAAGTCTGATCATAGCGGTTATTGCAGCTGCGTTGGTGGGATTTTGTGGAAAACAGCAGCTGAAGTATGCAAGGGAATTTCAGAAGAGAATACGGATGAAGAAACGCTGGGTATCCAGGCAGGAGAAACTCAGATGCAGTAAAGAAAATCTCAGACAGGACTATGATGAGAAAGAAACAGAACTTTGTAACCTTAAGGAAGAATACCGGGAATACGAAGAAAATTCTTTTCTGCTTACATCGGAAGAGCGGGAAGTACAGGCTCTGAATATGGCGATGGAAACCATAGAGAGAATGTCAGGAAATATTCATCTTCAGGTGGGACGAAAGCTGCAGATACGTACTTCTCAGATTTTGAGTGAGATTACAGATGGTGAATATCAGGACGTACAGATGGATGCGGCATCCCACATGACAGTAACTACCGGGAACGGAGTGGAAGCACTGGAATGTCTCAGCCGTGGCACTCTGGAGCTGATTTATTTTGCCATGCGCATGGCTGCAGGAGAGCTTCTGTGTCAGGAAGAAAGTCTGCCGGTGATACTGGATGATATCTTTGGGATGTATGAGGAAGAAGATCTTGAGGCAGTTCTTGGATGGATGTATAAGGAGAAAAAGCAGGTTATCATCAGTACCTGCAATAAACGCGAGATGGAACTTCTGGACAGAGAGGGAATCCCTTATGGGAAGCAAATTATTTCCTGAATTTTTAACCAGACTGCGAAGCAGTTATTCAGTGTAGGGCCGCATAGAAGAGTGGATTGCATTATATATAACAAAAAGAGAGATTTCATGTACTGCAGGAATTTCGGATGAAACAGCCGGAACAGAACATGAAATCTCTTTTTATAAATTTTACAGAAGTTATTTATTTCTCATCATACTGAGCCATGTAATTGCTTACGCAGCGGTTGATCCTGTCAACCGGGTTGAGCAGATAGCTTACAGACTGATCATGATTAAGAGTATCAATGATCAGGGCGATATATTTACTCATATCACAGGAGATATAGTAATCTTTTGCAAGAAGCTCAGGAGACTGATAGATCAGGTTTGTAGTGAGCAGTTTGTCAAACACTCCTGCCTTATGAGCCTCATCAAATTTCTCGAGTCCGTTTGTAAACAGTCCGAAAGTAGAGCAGATATAAATTCTGCCTGCTCCTCTTTCCTTGAGGAGAGAAGAAATCTTAAGAACTGTATCACCGGAAGAAATCATATCATCGATCAGGATCATATCTTTGCCCTTAAGGTTTGGACCGAGGAATTCGTAAGCTGCGATCGGGTGACGTCCGTTGATTCTCTTGGAGTAATCCAGACGTTTGTAATACATACCCATATCAACACCAAGGATATTGGCAAGATAGATTGCGCGGTTCATGCTTCCCTCATCAGGGCTGATGATCATGAAATGATCGTTGTCGATGTGAAGTCCTTTCTCATGGTTGAGAAGAGCTTTGATAAACTGATAGGATGGCTGTACAGTCTCAAATCCATGCAGAGGTGTTGCATTCTGCACGCGCGCGTCATGTGCGTCAAAAGTGATGATGTTTTCCACACCCATACTTACAAGCTCCTGAAGTGCTGTTGCACAGTCCAGGGATTCTCTGCCGCTGCGGATATTCTGGCGGCTTTCGTACAGATAAGGCATGATCACGTTTACTCTGCGGGCTTTGCCGCCGATTGCACCGATCACACGTTTCAGATCCTGAAAATGGTCATCAGGAGACATAAGATTCTCGTATGGTCCGATGCTGTAGGTAAGACTGTAGTTACATACATCAACCATCAGATAGATATCGTCACCACGTACAGATTCCATGATCGTACATTTCGCCTCACCGGAACCGAAACGTGCTGTCTGGACCGGTATCAGATAGGAATCTCTCTGATAACCCTCAAATGCAAAAGAATCAAGCTCTTCGTGGCTGCGCTCTTTACGCCACTGTATCAGCCATTCATTTACTTTTTCACCCAGATCCTTACAGCTGATCAGAGGGATCAGACCAAGTCTGCCCACCGGAAGTGTAGTTAAATCTTTAGTTGTTGCCTGTGCCATGTTTTATTTTCCTCCTAAAAAAATTTTCTGTATACGGATATCCTTTCCTTCTAGCTTCACCATACGGTAGTTGCTGGCGATTCTCGAAAAGGTTCGTTCGGAATAAGTATCCGAGAAATTTTCCAGTTTCAGATTTGTTGATATGATCGTAGACTTCCTGCGCATGATGCGTTCATTTATGCACAAAAACAACTGGGAAGAGACAAAGCTGTTTGTAAGTTCAGTTCCCAGGTCGTCGATGATCAGCAGATCGCTGTCAAATACAAATTCCTGTCCTTCTGTTTTATCTCTGGAGAATTTGGAGTCTGCCAGCAGTTCAAACAGATCAAATGCGGAAAAGTACATAACGCAATGTGCTGATTCCAGAAGATCATGAGCAATACAGTGAGAAAGAAAAGTCTTACCCACACCGGTATCACCGTAAAGAAACAGATTCTCAAAGGAACTGTCAAAATTTCTCACAAAACCTCTGGCAATATCATAAGCTCTCCGGGCCGTCTCTCTTTCTGTCAGTCCGGTAGCTTCGTTCTTCATTGTATCAGAATAATAATCAAAAGAAAAGTGGTCAAAGTTTTCTTTTTTGAGAATTTCTTTTAAATTGGACTGCGTATAGAGCAGTTCTATCTCTGCTTTCTTAAAACAGGTACATTTTTGGCTTCCGACGTAACCGGTATCCTGACAGACCGGACACTTATATGGAAGTTCCAGATAATCCTCCGGATATGAGTTACATACCAGCAGGGCATTGCGCTCCTGGGACAGAAGAGAGATTGCAGCTTTAAGGTCCTCAAGACCTGATGATTCTCCGCTTAAGAGTGCTCTTGCTTTTTTTGCGCTTAAGGTGGCAACCTCTTCATCTATTTCGTGGATGCGCGGGATTTTTTTATAAATCTCCTGAGTACGCTCCTCCAGAATACGTCTGTTCTGAGACTGGGTCTTGCTGTATTCCCGCATGATCGTATCATACTGATAATTCTGTAAAGGCATGACTTCACACCCTTTCGTTTGTTTTTTTGTAGCTGTTCAGTGACTTTCAGACGATTATGTCACTGCCGTTACTGATTCAGTAATTTCTTTTCATATTCGTTAAAGTCATACTGTCGCTGATGGAAATTGTTAAACCGGTTTGATGCAGCCGGTTTGGAAGCTGCTTTTCGCTGGGTATTCTTTTCCAGCTTCTGTCGCTGATGCTGAGCATCGAGGAGCCGGACATCTGCAAGTGTACGGACATTTTTATCTTTCCATCCGGAAAGGATTTTATCTGCATACTGGAAACTTGGCTGTCCGGTAGAGAGAACTGTACGGCTGCAGGCTTCCTGGATGATATCCATGGTAAAACCATAATCATTCAGCCAGGTGTTCATAAGAGAAATCTCTGTATCTACCGGATTTCGTCCGCTGATTCCCATTGATTTAAAAATAGTAAAGTATTCTTTGGCATAACGGGAATTTGCCTCTTTTGCCATGGTGACAGTGGTGATTCCCTCATCTGCCCAGGCAAGAGCAACGGTTTCTATGTAACGCATACTCTTATGCCCGCGGCTGACACTGTATTCGATCAGGTACTCGATCAGATCAGGCGAGAATTTCAGCTCATCATAGAAAAACAGGATCTTTTTCATCTCGGTAGGAGTGAGCGTTTTGCCGAGATACTGTTCTGCGATATAGAGGAGCTGTACGATCTCATCATTTTGCTTTAATTCTTTTACACGGTCAGGAGACAGTGCAGTGGCTGATCTGGTGGTCTGCTTCACAGGCTGTGCCGGCGCAGAAGAAGTCTGGGTTTCTGTTTTTGTAACAGGGGCTGCCGAAACAGGTGTGTCGGAAGCAGCAGATTTTACAGGTGGTACATTCAATATGATATCTGCTATATCTTCGTTGTTTCTGTAGGTTAAAGTAAGGAGTTTTTCTTTCTCCCAGTATTTCAGAGCGCGGATAATGTCACGTTCTGTACAGAAGAAATGATCAGCCATCTGCTCCAGACTGAAGGGTACAGAGGTGTCAGAAAGAAGCCTCAGAAGATAGATATATACTTTCACAAATTCTCCATTGGCCCCAGGCATATAGTTGTCTATGAAATTGTTGGTTAATACAGTTACTTCCGCATTGCGGGAATTCTGTAAAGTGATCATAGCCATGAATTTCCACTCTCTTTCATAATAATAAGATGTTAGGGTCAAAAGGTATTTTGCCCCTAACCTGATATCCACGAATTGCTCCGCTGCAAAGCAGCTCCCACAATTCTCAAACATTCGAAATCCGCTGATTTACTGCGTAAATCGCTACTTTCTCATGTTTGGCGGGTCCCAAGTTCAAAAGTCTTATCGTGCAAGCACGAACGACTTTTTGACCTTTTGACCCTGATATCATAATAATAAGATGTCAGAGTAAAAAAAGATATTTTTCCTCTGACTTGATATCTATGAATTATAGCACAACATTTTTTAAAAGAGAATAGGGGATTTTTGTCGAAGATTTCATCCACATTTGAATGTGGATAATGTGGATAATGTGGAAAGGTGAAGTGTGGTATATATTATTGGAAACCTGAAAAATGTTGAATTTCAGGGAAAAACGGAGTATTACGGGGACGAATAATGTCGAATTATGTTAAGTGATTTATGCACATATACATCCACATATGCAGGCAGATGAAAATGTGTATAACGATGTGGAAAATGTGGATAAGTGATCTGAACTGTTATAAATAAAGGAAGAATTGAGGGGGATAAAATGTTTATAACTTTTTAATGGAAATTGTCGACAGAGACACAAGTGTTCAGTATCTTCTATTGCTATAAGTGCTATAAGTTGGGCGGTTGTAAAAAACAGGACAATTCTGAAAAATTATTTTCCGAATTGTCCTGTGTAAATTGCTGATATTTATGTCAGGCAGAAACATTATTTACCCAGCAGATGCTCCCCGATATTTACAACATCTCCGGCTCCCATGGTGATGAGCAGATCACCCTCCTGGCAGTTGGAGAGCAGATAATTCTCAATCTCATCAAAGGTAGGGAAATACTCGCAGGGAGTTCCCAGTTCCTGAATACGCTTCTGCAGATCTTCAGAAGAAATTCCCAGAGTATCGGTTTCTCTTGCTGCATAAATATCCGCAACTACCACATGATCTGCCAGGCTGAGTGCTTTGGCAAACTCCGGAAGCAGAGCTTTGGTACGGGTATATGTATGTGGCTGGAATACACACCATAATTTCTTATGGGGATAATTGTGTGCGGCATGAAGAGTTGCTTCAATTTCTGTAGGATGATGTGCATAATCGTCTACGATCGTAACCCCTGCAACTTCTCCTTTATACTGGAAACGGCGGTCTGTTCCTGTGAAACTTCCAAGTCCCTTGATGATCACTTCTTCGGAAAGACCAAGAAGATGACCGAGGGCAATTGCTGCCAGTGCATTGGAAACATTGTGGATGCCCGGCACTTTCAGATAATAGCTGCCAACCTTAACGCCATTGCGCAGAACGGAGAAGGAAGCATGTCCATATTTGTCATAAGTGATATCTGCTGCCTGATAATCTGCATCATGTTCCAGACCATAAGTGATCACATTACATGGAAGATCCCGGATGATATCTTCATATTTCGGAGTATCTGCATTGATGATCAGTGTACCGTCAGCAGGAAGAAGCTCTGCAAAGCGGCGGAAGGAATGACGGATATCGTCAATATCCTTAAAGAAATCCAGATGGTCTGCATCCATATTCAGGATAATACTGATCTTCGGGAAAAAGCTCAGAAAGCTGTTTGTGTATTCGCAGGCTTCTGTGACAAAAGTCTCAGAATTGCCTACGCGGATGTTTCCGCCGATAGCAGGAAGAATACCTCCCACACTGATGGTCGGGTCACAGTCTCCTGCAAGAAGAATGTGAGATACCATAGATGTCGTGGTTGTTTTTCCATGAGTTCCGGAAATGGCAACAGGAGTATCATAATTCCTCATGATCTGTCCGAGAAGCTCTGCACGTGTGAGCATTGGAAGTCCTTTTTCCTTTGCACAGGCAAATTCCGGGTTGTCAGGATGGATAGCTGCGGTATATACCACAACATCTACGTCATCGGTAATGTTTGTGGCACGCTGTCCGTAATAGATGGTGGCTCCCTTTTTCTCCAGTGCCTGCGTAAGAGGACTGGATTTGGAATCGGAACCGGAAATGACAAAATCCTCGCCGAGAAGAATCTCGGCCAGTCCGCTCATGCTGATGCCACCGATACCGATAAAATGTATATGAAGTGGTTTGTGAAAATCTATCTGATACATAGTATGTTCTCCTTGATTAATTATTTACAAATCTTTATAAATCCGGTAACTGTAACATATTCGCATAGTTACTGGAACTGTTTTATCTGTCTGTTTATTATACTCCCTGTGCCTTAAAATGAAAAGGACTTCTTTTGGTTGATAAAAAATTACAAAAAACGACATTGGATATATGAAAAATGCCTAATAATATATCGGTGGAAATACAGACTCAATAAAAAACGTGTGCAAAAATCATAAAAAAACAAAAAATAAGAAACAAAAATTGTAAATAATGTTCACTAACAGATAAAAGTGTGTTATAATTAAATAATCATAACCTGTAACTGTTCAGTGCCTCGCGAAACAGCAGACTGACGAATAGTTACCATAACTACAACAAGAGGTGATTGCATGATTAAGAAAGAAATGATAGCTATGCTTCTGGCCGGCGGTCAGGGCAGCAGACTGGGTGTACTGACAGAAAAAGTAGCGAAACCTGCAGTTGCTTTTGGCGGGAAATATCGTATCATAGATTTTCCTTTAAGTAACTGTATTAATTCAGGCATCGATACAGTAGGTGTATTGACACAGTATCAGCCATTGCGACTTAATACACATATCGGAATTGGTATTCCATGGGATCTTGACAGAAACGAAGGTGGTGTAACAGTACTGCCGCCTTACGAGAAGAGTACCAGCAGTGAGTGGTACACAGGAACAGCCAATGCAATCTTCCAGAATATGGATTACATGGAACAGTATAATCCGGATTATGTCCTGATCTTATCCGGTGACCATATCTATAAGATGGATTATGAAGTAATGCTTGATTTCCATAAAGCGAATAAAGCGGATGTGACGATTGCCTGTATGCCGGTACCTATTGAGGAAGCAAGCCGTTTTGGTATCATGGTAACAGATGACATAGGACGCATTACGGAGTTTGAGGAGAAACCGGAGCATCCAAGCAGCAATCTGGCGTCCATGGGAATTTATATTTTCAGCTGGCCTGCTTTAAAGGAAGCACTGATGTCTCTGAAGGATCAGAACAGCTGTGATTTTGGCAAACATGTTCTTCCATACTGCAAGGAGAAAGGTGAAAGACTTTTCGCCTACGAATACAATGGATACTGGAAGGATGTAGGAACACTGGGTTCTTATTGGGAGGCCAATATGGAACTGATCGATATTATTCCGGAATTTAATCTCTATGAAGAATTCTGGAAGATTTACACAAAGGGAGATATTATCCCGCCTCAGTATATTTCGGCAGATGCGGTTACAGACAGATGTCTGATCGGTGAGGGTGCAGAAATTTACGGGGAAATACATAATTCTGTGATCGGACCAAATGTTGTGATCGGAAAAGGCAGCGTGATCCGTGATTCCATTATCATGCGCAATTCTACCATTGGTGAGGGCGTACAGATGGATAAGGCTATTATTGCCGAGGATGTTACTATTGGAAACAATGTTGTACTGGGATGTGGTGAGGAAGCACCGAATGTGCTGAAACCTGCAGTTTATGCATTTGGAATTGCTACGGTTGGTGAACGCAGCGTGATCCCGGATAATGTAAGGATCGGAAAGAATACAGCAATCTCAGGTATAACTGTTCCTGAGGATTATCCTGATGGTGAGCTGGCCGGCGGACAGGTAATTACAGCAAAGGACGGTGACGAATAATGAGAGCGATAGGTATTATTTTGGCTGGCGGTAATAATAACCGCATGAGAGAATTATCAAATAAGAGGGCAATCGCAGCAATGCCGATTGCCGGAAGCTACAGAAGTATCGACTTCGCACTGAGCAACATGGCGAGTTCTCATATTCAGAGAGTTGCTGTTCTGACACAGTACAATGCCCGTTCTCTGAATGAACATTTAAGCTCTTCCAAATGGTGGGATTTCGGAAGAAAACAGGGTGGTCTCTTTGTATTTACACCTACGATCACAAAAGAGAACAGTCTGTGGTATCAGGGAACAGCAGATGCTATTTATCAGAATCTGGAATTCCTTAAAAGCAGTCATGAACCATATGTAGTGATCGCATCCGGCGACTGCGTTTATAAGATGGATTACAACAAGGTTCTTGAATATCATATTGCGAAACGTGCAGATGTTACGGTAGTATGCACTACCTGCGATAATCCCAGTGAGATTGAGAGATTTGGTGTTCTCCGTATGAATGAGGACTGCAGGATTGAGGAATTTGAAGAGAAGCCAATGGTTTCTTCTTATAATACAATTTCAACAGGTATCTATGTTATCCGAAGAAGACAGCTGATCGAGCTGATCGAGAGAGCTGCGCTGGAAGGCAGACATGATTTTGTAAAGGATATTCTGATCCGCTACAAGAATCTTAAGAGAATCTATGGATATAAGATTGACACATACTGGAGCAATATCTCCACAGCAGAAGCATATTATAAGACAAATATGGATTTCCTGAAACCGGAGATCAGAAACTATTTCTTCAAACAGGAACCGACAATTAAGACAAAGATTGATGATCTGCCTCCTGCAAAATACAATCCGGGAGCACAGGTGAAGAACAGCCTGGTTGCCAGCGGATGTATTATCAATGGTACGGTGGAGAATTCCGTTCTTTTTAAAGACGTATTTGTAGGAAATAACTGCGTGATCAAGAACTCTGTGATTTTAAACAATGTATATCTGGGAGATAATACTCATATTGAGAACTGCATTGTTGAAAGCCGGGATACTATTCGTGCAAATTCGTATTACTGCGGCGACGGTGAAGTGAAGATCGTCGTGGAGAAAAATGACAGATATATACTGTAAATAAAACAGCCGGATAGATTCGGTAAATCGAAAGGAGTAAATTTGTATCATGAATATTACTGACGTGCGTGTGAGGAAGGTAGCAAAAGAAGGAAAGATGAAAGCGGTTGTTTCCATAACGATCGATGATGAATTTGTAGTACATGATATCAAGGTGATTGAAGGAGAAAAAGGGTTATTTATCGCTATGCCAAGCCGTAAGGCAACAGACGGAGAATATCGTGATATTGCACATCCGATCAATTCTGCAACACGTGACAGGATCCAGACGATCATTCTGGACAAGTTCCAGGAAGTTATGGATGCGGAACCGGAAGAAGCTGCAGCTGCGGAATAACCGGTGAATAAAGAACTGTAAACAGATAAGAAGCACAGGCACTGTCTCTGAAAAAGGGGCAGTGCCTGTTTTTGCTGAGCATTAGTGAAGATAAAATGTTACATAATTATTACATAAATTAATAAAAAGTGTTGATTTTTTTACGAAATATGATATACTGGGTTTCAGATTAACGAGAAAGGTGATTAATTTATGAAGAAAAAAGTTTTTTCATTACTGCTGGCCGGAATGCTTACTTTTTCCATGGGAACAACTGCATATGCAACAGAAGATGCGATTGCTGATATGCAGGCTCAGAAACAGCAGGCAGAAGCCGGACTTGCCCAGACACAGGCGAATATTGACAGCCTTCAGAGCAAGAAGCAGGAGCTGGAGAACTATCTGTCTGATTTGAATACACAGTATGAAGACCTGACTAATGCAATTTCTGAACTCAGCATACAGGCCGGAGAGAAAGAGAATGAGCTGAAACAGCTTCACACAGAATTAAAGAAAGCCAAGAAGGCATTAAATAAACAATATGATGATATGAAGCTCCGCATCCAGTATATGTATGAGAATGGCGGTACATCTGCATTAGAGACTTTGCTGTCATCTAAGGATCTTTCTGAGTTCCTCAACAATGCAGAGAGTGTTGCGAAGATTTCCCAGTATGACAGGACTATGCTGGAGAAATGCGAGAACCTTCAGAACACTATCAAAGATCAGGAAACAACTGCTGAGGAAGAGAAGGCTGCTATTGATCAGCTTCTTGAAGAGAGAGCGGCCAAACAGCAGGAGGTTCAGAATCTTGCAGCAAGCACAAGTGATAACATATCTTCCTATGTAAGCCAGATCAGCGCAAGCCAGGAAGAAGCAGCAGCACTGACTGCAGAAATCAACAATGCAGATAACAGCATTGCTCAGCTTGTGCAGCAGGCAGAAGAGGAAAAAGCAGCCAGAGAGGCAGCGCAGGCACAGGCCGAAGCAGAGGCGGCAGCGGCACAGGAACAGGATGCAGAAGAGAGTTCTGATGATTATGAAGAAGATACAGATTCCTATGAGGAAGACTCTTCGGACAGTCAGGATTCTTCGGAGACTGAAGGATCTGAGGATACTTCTGAAGATTCAGGGGATTCTGATGATGAAGATACATACGAAGAGAACGATGCAGATTTCTATGAGGGAGACTCTGACAGCAATGAATCAGAAGATACATCTGACAGCCAGGCATCCTCAGACAGTTCTTCCGGTCAGGGAAAATACCTTGGCAACTTTACACTGACTGCATATTGCAACTGTGCACAGTGCTGCGGTACAGCAGGTAACCTGACAGCCAGCGGAACAGTTCCGACAGCAGGACGTACTGTAGCTATGGCGGGAGTACCCTTTGGAACACAGCTTCTGATCAACGGAAATGTATACACAGTAGAGGATCTGGGAACACCTTATGGACATGTTGATATTTATTGTGACAGCCATTCAGAAGCATTAAGCTTCGGACTTCAGTCTGCTGAGGTTTATCAGTTGAACTGATAACAAAACAATAATGTGATTAAGAACTCTGGTAAAACAGGGTTCTTTTTTTCGGATTTTTGCCCGGATTGCTATAACATAGGTGGTTTAACTTGAGGATTCAGATGCCTGATGATAAAATGATATATCAGATTTATATACGGTAAAATATAATTGGAATGGAGATAAACAATGAGAATCTGTGGCTTTAATAAAACGACATTGCTGGACTATCCGGGAAAGGTAGCCAGTACTATATTTCTGGGTGGATGCAATTTCCGCTGTCCGTTCTGTCAGAATGGTATATTGGTTGTGGCTCCCGGAGAACAGCCGGATTACAGTCAGGAGGAACTTTTGACTTTTTTGAAAAAAAGAAAGGGGATTCTGGACGGGGTCTGCATTTCAGGAGGGGAACCTACACTGTCAGATGGTCTGGAGGAATTTCTGGGAAAAATCAAAGAGCTGGGCTATGCTGTTAAACTGGACACCAATGGCTCACGTCCGAAGATTGTAAAACATCTGGCAGAAGCCGGACTGATCGATAAAGTAGCTATGGATATCAAAGCCTGTCCGGATAACTATGGAAATCTGACCGGAATAGAAAAGCCTGATATGGACAGTATTTTTGAGACAGCAGATTTTCTGCTGCATGGGAATCTGGACTATGAATTCAGAACAACAGTAGTACGGGAACTGCATACGCAGAAGGATTTTGAAGAAATCGCTGGGTGGCTGGCAGGAGCGAAAGAATATTATCTGCAGGCTTATAAGGACTCAGATGGAGTCCTCAGGCCTGGATATGGAAGCTATACTTTTGAAGAACTTCAGAATTTTCAGAAGATTCTTCAAAAGACGATTTTATCTGTGGGAATCCGGGGCATCGATTAAACGATACCAGTAACCGCCGCGCATTTTTGGAATCTCTATATAGCTGCTTTCTTTGAAGTAAGGAAAGCCAAACATATTTGCCATAAAGCGTTCCTGCTGATTATAAACGCCGGGAACGCCGAGGATATACTGTCCGTTATTTCTTTGTCCTAAAAGCAAATATCCGAAATTATAATGCCCATACTGGAGAAAACGGTTATTGCGCAGTGCACAGTAATGCCGCGGAAAATGCTTCAGGTCATCAAGGTGTATCTTCCATGCAGAAATCAGTTCGCCATCGGAGAAGGGGGAAAATTCGGCAGAGGTTTTTCTGTTTTCTGCATTTCTTTCCGGGACAGGATTGCCGGCATTTTCAGAACTATTGGAATCTTCAACAGTATTATCTGAGATATAGGATGACTCTGTTCCTGGCTTGTTATCAGATGTTCTCTGAGCCGGAATGTTGGCAGACGGTTCAATTGATAAAGAATCGTCAGGAACTTTTGTAAGCGAGGTATCTTCGGGTTTTTCTGAAATATCTTCAAGTTCTTCGGGCATTTCCTGTAATACCATATCTGCCGGAACTTCGGGTTTCTGTGAAGTGATTTTCGCAGATTCAGGAATATCTGCGTCAGGCATAGCTTTTATTTCATGGAAATTCTCCGGACGTATAGGCTGATCGTCCCATTCAGTACCAAAGAATCCGCCGGTATCTGAAGTAATGATCATTCCGCCCAACTTACCCATTGCAACGCCGGAGTCATTCATATCTGTTGCATCTGTTATGATCAGGCATTCTACAGTTTCTTTTTCTGTCTCGCAGGTATCCAGAAGAATTCCGTTGATCAGGCCATCCTTTCGTGTAAATCCATAAATATTGCATTTTACATTTTCAGGCAGCCCCGGACAATGCAGATGAATCTCAACAGAACATTGCTGATCTTTTACTTCAACTTTAATAAATCCGCAATTGCTGCCTTTCTTTCCGCTTTCATAGTCATATACATATGCGATAAAACGCCGATATCCAGCCAAAATCCTTCCTCCGTAAAACCAGATTCAATAATGTATATGACCATCAGAAGAAAATATTCGAAAAAATTAAAAAAATTTGAAAAAATCTATTGACAAACTGCGATTTTATTAATATAATAGCACTTGCATTGACGAAGCGTGGCTCAGTTTGGTAGAGCGCTGCGTTCGGGACGCAGAGGTCGTGGGTTCGAATCCCGTCGCTTCGACTACGCATAGGAAGTCTGAAACCAATTGGTTTTCAGGCTTTCTTTTTGCTATTCTGGTAGTGATGCAACAGCAGAAAGGAAAAGAAAAGTTGACAGATCAGGAACGTTTTATGAAAGAAGCTATCCGTCAGGCGAAGAAGGCAGAAGCTCTGGAAGAAGTGCCAATCGGCTGTGTGATCGTGCATGAGGGTAAGATCATCGCACGTGGATATAACAGAAGAAACACAGATAAAAATACACTCTCCCATGCAGAACTGAATGCAATCCGCAAAGCCAGTAAAAAACTTGGTGACTGGAGACTGGAGGGATGCACTATGTATGTGACGCTGGAACCATGTCAGATGTGTTCCGGGGCACTTGTCCAGTCCAGAATAGATGAAGTAGTGATCGGCTGTATGAATGCCAAAGCGGGCTGCGCAGGTTCTGTGATGAATCTTTTACAGGTGGATGGATTTAATCATCAGGTAAAGATTACACAGGGAGTTCTGGAAGAGGAATGTTCTTCTATGTTATCTGAGTTTTTCAGAAAGCTTCGTGAGAAAAAGAAGCAGGAAAAGGCAGCCCTTAAAGCTGCACAGGAAAATCCGGAGGGAGAACCGGAATAATAAAAGTAAAAGACAGACAAAAACAGGAAGAATCTTAAAGGCAATAAGAGTAATAAAAATAACAGAAGTAATGTTACAGGCAGAAATAAAAAGAGGCGAATAAAAAGAATGAAAAAAGATACAACAAACGACATGACCGTCGGCAGTCCGGTGAGTCTGATAATAAAATTTATGATCCCAATGTGCCTGGGAAATCTTTTTCAGCAGTTTTATAATATTGCAGATTCCATTGTTGCCGGAAAATTTATCGGAGTAAATGCCCTTGCAGCTATCGGAAGCACCGGTTCACTGATGTTTTTTGTGACCGGCTGGCTGAATGGACTCAGCAGTGGATTTGCGATTATCGTAGCCCAGATGTTCGGAGCGAAAAAATTTGACAGGATGCGCCATTATGTTGCCATGTCCATTTACCTTATGGCTGCATTTTCCATTGTCATGACCATAGGATTCAGTCTTGCGAACAAACCAATCCTGCATCTGATGAATTCGCCGGAAGAGGTATTTGGTGATGTAACTGCATATATGGGAATTATTTATGCAGGCCTTATTATCACAGGTGCATATAATGCACTTGCGGCTTTCCTGCGTGCGCTGGGTGACTCCAAGTCGCCATTGTATTTCCTGATCATTTCGGCTGTGATCAATGTTATTCTGGATGTAGTTTTTATTGTAGTCTTTGGAATGGGTGTAGAAGGATGCGGATATGCCACAGTGATCGCACAGGGAATTTCGGCAGTGTGCTGCCTGATTTATATTGTAAAAAGATTTCCGATCCTTCATCTGGAACGGAAGGATTTTGAGATATGCTGGGACAGTTTCGGCAGACTTCTGAAGCTTGGAATTCCTATGGGACTGCAGTTTTCGATTACAGCAATCGGAACCATTATTGTACAGAGCGCGGTCAATGTTTACGGACCTGTACATATGGCCGGATTCTCTGCTGCCGGTAAGATCCAGAATATTTTTGCCACAGTATTTACAGCCTTCGGTGCAACCATAGCAACCTATGTAGGTCAGAACAGGGGCGCAGGAAAAATGGATCGTGTGAAACAGGGAGTCCGTTACACGCAGATGATGGTCCTGGGATGGAGCGTTTTTGTTATGTTTCTGATGTTTTTCTTCGGAAAATATCTGACATATCTTTTCGTAGATCCATCGGAACAGGACGTAGTAAATGTGTCTGTTACTTATTTCCGGACAGTATTCTGGGCGTATCCGTTTCTCGGAAGTATTTTCCTCTATCGAAATACTCTGCAGGGAATGGGATATGGACTTGTACCAATGCTTGGCGGGGTATTTGAACTGGTGGCGAGAACCGGAATTGTCGTATTGATTGCGGGACATACTTCTTTTGCCGGTGTCTGTATGGCTGACCCGACCGCATGGATCGCCGCACTGATCCCACTGATTCCTTATTATTTTCATGTAATGAAGAAATATAAGAACAAAAGTCAGGTACAGGCAGTAGAGGATTAATTATTCTTTATCTGATGGAAATTGTATAAGGCTCTTTCCTGCTTCTGTTAATATATGGACTTTTGTAAACCACAAAAATAAGAAAAGCATTCAGAAAATTATCAACAGATAAAATTCTGAATGCTTTTTTATATGATGAACTGCATCATGAATATTCTTTTTTGCGCGCCGCACTTCGGAATGGTCCCACAGACGTTACCTCTACAGTTAACTCAGCCCAGGCACCCTTACGGCACACAAGAGCTTCTGCTTAGTGCTGCTACATTCCTGTCCTGACACGGTTCACAGATTCCTGTTGCGTAAGACCCAAACGTCAACGCCACTTATAGAGGGCAGCTCCACAGGATACAAGCCTCGGATTGGCATCACCCCTGCTGTAGCGGATTGCAGGTACAGGGCACCGCTATCTCCCCGGCTGCGCATTTCTGATTATATAGGCAGGAGGCTGTTTTGTCAATAGTGAATCATTATAGTAAAACTTATTACTGGGAACGGAGTGAACAGTAACGAACGGAGTGAACAGTAACTAAAACTTTTCTAACACTATTGTATGAAAACGATAAATATTATATAATAAACAGAAATAAACTATCTTTATTCTGGAAATGGATATGCCAGAGTACACAACATGTCTTGTATGTGTGGATATGGATAATTCTTAAAACACAGAAATGGAGGATACTATCATGATTAAAAGAATAGGTATGCTTACCAGCGGCGGTGACTGTCAGGCACTTAACGCTACCATGCGAGGAGTAGTAAAGGGACTGAGCAACAATTTGGATGAACTGGAAGTTTATGGATTTGATGATGGATATAAAGGACTGATCTATGGTAAATACCGTATGCTTACATCCAAAGATTTTTCCGGAATCCTTACACAGGGCGGCACAATCCTCGGAACATCCAGACAGCCATTCAAACTGATGCGTGTTCCGGATGAGAATGGCTTGGACAAGGTTGAAGCAATGAAGCAGACTTATTATAAACTCTGCCTGGACTGCCTTGTGATCCTTGGCGGAAATGGTACACAGAAGACAGCAAACCTTCTGAGAGAAGAAGGACTGAACATTATCCATCTTCCAAAGACTATTGATAATGACATCTATGGCACAGACATGACCTTTGGTTTCCAGAGTGCGGTAAACATTGCCACAAATGCCATTGACTGTATCCATACGACAGCATCTTCACATGGACGTGTATTTATCGTAGAGATCATGGGACACAAGGTAGGAAGTCTGACACTTCATGCAGGTGTTGCAGGCGGTGCGGATATCATCCTGATTCCTGAGATCCCATATGATATCAAAAAAGTTACCGCAGCGATCCAGAAACGTGCCAAAGCAGGCAAGCGTTTCACAATCCTTGCAGTTGCAGAAGGTGCGATTTCCAAAGAAGACGCAGAACTTCCTAAAAAGAAATACAAAGAGAAACTGGAAGCCCGAGCAAAGAAATATCCGTCCGTTTCCTATGAGATTGCTGACCAGATCTACAAAGAGATCGGAAGCGAAGTCCGCGTTACAGTTCCGGGACATACACAGAGAGGCGGAGAACCATGTCCGTATGACCGCGTTCTTTCCACAAGAATCGGTGCAGGTGCAGCGCAGGCGATCATGGATGGTGAATATGGCATCATGATCGGCGTGGTAAACGGCAAAATTAAACGTGTACCTCTTGAAGAGTGTGCAGGTAAGCTTAAGATGGTATCACCGAAAGATCAGCTTGTAGTTGCTGCCAAACAGATCGGTATCAGCTTTGGTGACTGATTAAGTGAAACAGTACTTGACTGACAGATACTTTTTCATATAAGATATGGATGTAAAAAAGACCGCCGCGGGAATTTTTTCCGCGGCGGCTGTGATAATAAGATAGAGATAACTATTTGGCGCGCTGCTGACAGTGGGGGTGCTGAATAGTTACGATAGGAGTTTACTCATGAGTTACACTGCTCTTTACAGAAAGTTCAGACCGGATAATTTCGCGGATGTCAAAGGTCAGGATCACATAGTGACTACTCTGACAAATCAGATTAAGCATAACCGTATCGGCCATGCGTATCTGTTCTGCGGCACCAGAGGAACCGGTAAAACAACAGTAGCCAAAATTCTGGCGAAGGCAGTCAACTGTGAGCATCCCGTAAATGGCAGCCCCTGTAATGAATGTGCCATGTGCAAGGCAATCCAGGCAGGAACTGCAATGAATGTGATCGAGATCGATGCTGCATCCAACAATGGTGTGGATAATATACGTGAGATCAGAGAAGAGGTTTCTTACCGCCCTACAGAAGGTAAATATAAAGTATATATTATTGATGAGGTTCATATGCTTTCCACAGGTGCCTTCAATGCCCTGCTGAAAACACTGGAGGAACCACCGTCTTATGTTATGTTTATCCTGGCAACTACAGAGGCGCACAAGATTCCGATTACGATTTTATCCAGATGCCAGAGATATGATTTCCACAGAATCACCATAGACACTATCGCGGCCAGACTGGATGAACTGCTCAAAGTTGAAGGTGTAGAAGCTGAGGAAAAAGCAGTCCGATATGTAGCGAAAGCGGGAGATGGTTCCATGCGAGATGCGCTCAGCCTTCTCGACCAGTGTATTGCTTTTTATCTTGGACAGGAACTTACCTATGATAAAGTTCTGGAGGTTCTGGGAGCCGTTGACACCGAAGTGTTTAGCAAGCTTTTGCGAAAAGTGATCCGGGGAGATGTGACAGGTTCCATTCATATCCTGGAGGAACTGATCGTAGGAGGCAGGGAACTGAGCCAGTTTGTGGGAGATTTTACCTGGTATATGAGAAATCTTCTTCTCGTTAAGACTTCTGAGAATCCGGAGGAAGCAATCGATGTCTCATCCGACAACATGAAGCTTCTGAAAGAAGAGAGCACCATGCTGGATGTGGAGACGCTGATGCGGTATATCCGTATTTTTTCGGATTTGTCCAACCAGATCCGATATGCAACCCAGAAAAGGGTTCTCGTGGAGATTGCACTGATCAAGTTGTGCCGTCCTGCAATGGAGACTAATCTGGATTCTGTTCTGGACAGACTGCGTGTGCTGGAACAGCGGATGGATGAACGTCCGGTACAGCAGGTGATCGTGCAGCAGGGTTCAGGGAAAATGCCGGCAGAAACCGGAGCAGTTCAGGAACCGGCGGGAAACAAAGCACCGGCGAAAGCTGCACCGGAAGATTTGCAGAAGATCGTGGCAGGCTGGAGAGTGATCACAGGACAGACAACAGGGATGTTTAAACAGATGCTTCAGAAATCTGTTCCGAAGTATAACAGTGAGACAGGAGAACCTGTTCTTTATGTGGAATTTCAGGATTTTCTGGGGCAGTCCTATGTGGACAATCCGGAAGCGAAGAAAGAGCTTCAGGACATCATCACTGCCCAGACAGGAAAAACAGTAGAGATCCAGATGCTGGTGGCAGATAAGCATCAGCATACAAATCTGGCAAATATCACAGTGGACCAGGCGATAAAGAATAATATCCACATGGATGTTGTGATAGAGGAAGATCCTGATGAGGAAAAAGGAGAATAAATATTGTTACTGTTCACACACCACTATCCCGCGAGGTGTTTTGGCATGAATATGCCAAAATCCCGAGACATACAAGCCAAAATTCCATTGCCGCAGGCAATCTGGAATGAATTTTGGTTACGTTACTGTGAACGGAGTGAACAGTAACTAAATATTCTCCGGACAGGAAAAGGCAGTAAATAATAAGGCAATAAATAGCAAGGAGGACATCACAAATGGCAAAACGTGGAGGATTCCCGGGAATGGGTATGCCGGGAAATATGAATAATCTTATGAAACAGGCGCAGAAAATGCAGCGCCAGATGGAAGAGAACCAGAAAGCTCTGGAAGAGAAAGAATTTACGGCTACTGCAGGAGGTGGAGCTGTAGAGGTAACTATCTCCGGTAAGAGAGAGGTGACAAAAGTAAAGCTTCAGGAGGAAGTTGTAGATCCGGATGACATCGAAATGCTGGAAGATCTCATCGTTGCAGCTACAAACGAAGCACTTCGCAAAGTGGAAGAAGAATCTACAGCTGTTATGTCTAAACTGACAGGTGGTCTGGGCGGACTTGGCGGAGGTCTTCCATTCTGATGGAATACTACAGCAGTCATATCAATAAGCTGATCGAGCAACTTTCCCATCTTCCGGGAATCGGTGCGAAATCAGCACAGAGACTGGCATTTCACATCATGAATATGCCAAAGGATCAGGTAGAGCAGCTTACCTCTTCCATTACCGGTGCCAGAGAGAATGTACAGTATTGCAAGTGCTGCTGTACTCTGACAGACAGAGAGATCTGTCCCATCTGTAGCAATGATAAGCGAGATCATTCAGTGATTATGGTGGTAGAGAATACAAGAGATCTTGCAGCTTATGAAAAAACAGGCAAGTTTGATGGCGTTTATCATGTTCTTCATGGTGCAATCTCTCCAATGCTTGGAATCGGGCCGGATGATATTAAACTGAAAGAACTCATGCAGCGTCTGGCAAAGGATGAGGTAAAGGAAGTGATTATTGCTACCAACTCCAGTCTGGAGGGGGAAACAACGGCAATGTATATCAGTAAGCTGATCAAACCTACCGGGATCAAAGTCAGCAGGATCGCAAGCGGAGTTCCGGTAGGAGGAGATCTGGAATATATTGACGAAGTGACTCTTTTACGTGCTCTTGAGGGGCGTGTGGAGCTTTAAGGTTACTGTTCTGATAAAAGATTTCGGAAAAGGAGGCATCACTTTGTCTAAAAAGAAAGCAACTTCTTCTGACGTGGCAAAGAGGGCAGGAGTCTCCCAGGCAACTGTTTCCATGGTCCTGAATAAGAAATATAATGTTTCTTTTTCCAGAGAAACAGTGGAGAAGGTAGAGCAGGCAGCCAGAGAATTAGGCTATCATCTTCCCGGACGAAAGAACAGAAAAGAAAGCCGGAAAGAGAAGCTGATCGTTGTTTTTTGCCCTACGCTTACAAGCCCGTATTATGTATTGCTTCTGCAAGGGATTGAAGCAGTGGCGAACAAGCAGGGATATGGTGTCTTTATCTGTAATACACAGAGAGATCCCCGTCTGGAGGAGAAGTATCTGCGCATGATGGGTACAATAGAGCCGCTTGGCATTATCTACTGCTGTAATCCAAATCCGGATTTTCAGCAGCAGGTAGAGGAACTGGCGCAGACAATCCCACTGGTTATCATCAGTAATAAAGAGAAAACTACAACTATAGATGCCATTAATCAGGATAATACAGTTGTGGGAAGGATGATGGCAAGACATCTGCTTGATCTGGGGCACAGAGATGTAGCGTTTATCACTCCGCCCCTGACAAGGAGACAATGGCAGAGAACGAAACGTGTAAATGGTTTTGTGAAAGAGTTTGAGAAAGAAGGCCTGAAGGATCATGTGATCATTAAGGCTGCGGATGAAGCTATCGATATGCAGATCCCACGGATGGATTCGGAATATTCGATGGGTTATGAGCTTACTATGGAGCTTCTGGATGAAGGCAGGGAATTTACAGCTATTGCAGGCCAGAATGATATGATGGCTATTGGTGCGCTGGATGCTCTCCATGAAGCAAGGATTCATGTACCCAAGGATGTATCGGTGATTGGGTGCGATAATATCTTTTATTCGGGAATACGGAAGATCTCTCTTACTACGATCGATCATTTCGTAGCCCTTAAAGGCAGAGATGCCTGTGATATTATACTGCGCAAAATCGATGAGCAGGACCGTTTTCTCACAGATTCTGCTCCTGTCAGTCTCTATAATATTGAATATACCCCCAAGCTGATAGCGAGACGCACTACGGGGTATGTCAGAACCAAAAAAAATAATTAAATACGTCGAATGAAAATTATTAATAATAATTTATCGAAACTGCAGAACAGTTATTTGGTATAGAGCTGTGTGGCGAGGTAGATTGCGAATATCTACCCGGCAGGCATTTTCTGGAAACGTACCAAAATTTCAGGATGTGCGGCTGAAATCCGATATCAGAAATGATTTCTGACGGAGGTTTCCTGCAACAGCAAAGACAGCGAACAGTTACGAAAAGAAATGGTTATAAAACATATTGTATATTGCATGTTGATAACAACGAATATATGCTTTGACTGAAAAATAAAGAATTAATAAGACATGCGATTATTAATAAAGAAATTATTAATAATCTTTTGCCACGCTTGACCTGAATGTAAAGTCTGTTATAATGAAACCATCAGATCAATGAACGATTATGACAAGCAAAAATCAGGAGGGTTAAGAACATGAAATTTTTTATTGACACAGCAAAAGTAGAAGATATTAAGGCAGCTAATGATATGGGTGTAATCTGTGGTGTTACCACAAATCCGTCTCTTATCGCAAAAGAAGGAAGGGATTTCAAGGAAGTAATCAAAGAGATCACATCTATCGTAGACGGACCGATCAGCGGTGAAGTAAAAGCTACTACAACAGATGCAGAAGGAATGATCAAAGAGGGACGTGAGATTGCAGCCATTCATCCGAATATGGTTGTTAAGATTCCTATGACAGTAGAAGGTCTGAAAGCAGTTAAGGTTCTTCATGCAGAAGGAATCAAGACAAACGTTACTCTGATCTTCACTGCTAACCAGGCACTTCTGGCTGCAAGAGCAGGTGCTACTTATGTATCTCCGTTCCTTGGAAGACTGGATGACATTTCTACAAGAGGTGTTGATCTGATCCGCGAGATCGCTGAGATTTTTGAAGTGGCAGGAATCGAGACAGAAATCATCGCAGCAAGCGTAAGAAATCCGATTCATGTAACAGACTGTGCACTTGCAGGTGCTGACATTGCAACTGTTCCGTACAATGTAATCGTACAGATGACAAAACATCCTCTGACAGATGCAGGTATTGAGAAATTCCAGAAAGATTATAAAGCAGTATTCGGCGAATAAGGAGAATTTACCACAATGGAAAAATTAGAACTTCAGAAAATTGCAAACGAAGTCCGTAAAGACATCGTTACTGCATTACATTCTGCAAAAGCAGGACATCCGGGCGGATCTCTGTCTGCAGCAGATGTATTCACTTATTTATATTTTGAAGAAATGAATATTGATCCAAAGGATCCTAAGAAGGCTGATCGTGACCGTTTTGTACTTTCCAAAGGCCACACAGCACCGGGATACTACTCTGCACTTGCAGAAAGAGGCTTTTTCCCAAAAGAAGATCTGAAGACTCTTCGTCATCTGGGTTCCTATTTACAGGGACATCCGGATATGAAACATATCCCGGGTGTTGATATGTCCAGCGGTTCTCTGGGACAGGGAATCTCTGCAGCAGTTGGTATGGCGCTTTCTGCCAAATTAAGCAATGAAAGCTATCGTGTATACACCTTATTAGGTGACGGCGAAATTCAGGAAGGCCAGGTTTGGGAAGCTGCTATGTTTGCAGGCTTCAGAAAACTGGACAATCTTGTAGTGATCGTGGATAATAATGGACTTCAGATCGACGGTAAGGTTGATGAAGTATGTTCTCCATACCCGATTGATAAGAAATTTGAGGCATTTAACTTCCATGTGATTAACGTTGCAGACGGAAATGATATGGATCAGTTAAGAGCTGCTTTTGATGAAGCAAAAGCTACTAAGGGAATGCCTACAGCTATCATTATGAAAACTGTAAAAGGAAAAGGTGTTTCCTTTATGGAAAATCAGGTTGGATGGCATGGAAAAGCTCCGAATGACGAGCAGTATGCACAGGCAATGGAAGAGTTAGAAAAGGCAGGTGAAGCATTATGTCAGAAGTAAAGAAGATCGCAACAAGAGCAAGCTACGGTGCTGCGCTGGTTGAATTAGGTAAGAAACATGAGAACCTGGTCGTTCTGGACGCTGACCTTGCTGCAGCTACTCAGACTGGCGTATTCAAAAAAGAATTTCCGGAGCGTCATATTGACTGTGGTATTGCCGAGTGTAATATGATGGGCATTGCCGCAGGTCTGGCTACTACAGGAAAAGTTCCATTTGCCAGCACATTTGCAATGTTTGCAGCAGGACGTGCTTTTGAGCAGGTTCGTAACTCTATTGCATATCCGAAGATCAATGTAAAAATTGGCGCTACTCATGGCGGAATTTCTGTAGGTGAAGATGGTGCTACCCATCAGTGTTGTGAAGATTTTGCTCTTATGAGAGTAATTCCGGGAATGGTTGTTGCCTGCCCTTCTGATGATATTGAAGCAAAAGCTATGGTAGAAGCAGCTTATGAGCATGTTGGTCCTGTATATATGAGATTTGGACGTCTGGCAGTTCCGGTTATCAATGACAGACCGGACTATAAATTTGAATTAGGCAAAGGTATTGTCCTTCGTGAAGGAAAAGACCTTACGATCATTGCAAACGGTCTCTGCGTAGCTCCTGCTCTTGAAGCTGCAGAGAAGCTTGCGGCAGACGGCGTAGATGCAAAAGTAATCAATATCCATACGATTAAGCCTCTGGATGAAGAGCTTGTAGTTGCAGCAGCCAAAGAAACAGGCAAGGTTGTAACTGTAGAAGAGCATTCAGTAATCGGCGGACTTGGCGGAGCAGTATGCGAATGCCTGTCTGAGAAAGCACCTGTACCTGTAAAACGTATCGGTGTAAATGATGTATTCGGAGAATCCGGTCCTGCCACAGCTCTTCTTGAGAAATATGGTCTTGATGCAGAAGGCATCTACAAACAGATCAAAGAATTTGTATAATTTACGATTCCCTGTGTGATGGTATCTGCCAGAGAGATTACCGTAGACAGGCGGGTAGTCTGAAGGGTTAGCTGTTCCAGTACACCTGCAATGTTTACAATCCCTGTGATATGGATATCACCAACAGGAGGAAGTTCTTTCTGAACTGCAGCACCTGGGTAAAGTGCACCATCTGCGATGGTCACATACCCCAGGTGCTTTTTGTGTCCAAGGGAGGCATCCACTGCAATAACCAGACCTTCGGGATGCAGAATTTTGATCTGGCGGGAAATTCTGGAAAGATTTAAAGCATGTACGGGGCTTTTCAGGGTACCGTAAACATAAACGCCATGAGTGTCCGTATTCAGATGTTCAAGTAACTGGTGTCCGATATAGGGACCGAGACAGTCTCCTGTCACGCGGTCACTTCCGATACACAGAAAAACCAGTTCCGACCATCTGCCGGGATATTGAAGAATACATTTATTTAAAAGAAAAGCGATTTCCTCAGCAGAACTGCTTTTCTGTGAGTCCACATAAAATACCATAAAACCTCCCTGATCGTATTATGTACTCGCAGAGTCTCTATTGTACCTGCACAAAAAGATTTCGAGAGCACATTATTGATTATATCTTTTAATTGCTATAGTCCCTTTGCTTCATAACAACAAGCTGCGAAGAGACTTCTGATAACATCATATCCTTACCGGGATAAAAATATGCACTGTGCAAAATCTGTCGCCAAATTCTGGTAAATTCCTCTTACAATGTGATAAAATCTGCAATTTATCTGTGTTATCCTGATACCCGAAGGGGTGATGAGAGATGATAGAAGTAATCTATAAGGACGAATCTCAGGAAGGACAAAATGGTGAGGAACCGTTTGGATTACCCAGAAATATACGCCAGATCGGCCTGGCAGCCGAAGATTACAGGATTTATATGGAGGACTATGTGTATACATTTCTGGTAAGACTTGCCAGAACGGAAGACTCTCTGGGAGAAGCAAAAACCAGAGTGGCAGTTCTTACAGGAAATCTTAAATGGCGTTCTCAGACAGCTTATCTGTTTATCAAAGGTGCTATTATAGCGGAGGAGATGGAGCCAGCACCTGATCATATCGATTTTTCGGAAAATCAATGGAAGCAGATACAGGAAGCCCAGAAGGAGTACTTCGAAGATCAGGAGATTGTGGGATGGTTCTTTTCACAGCCTCAGCTTCTCCTGAAAGTATCGGAAGTGATGTCAAAAGTACACATGAAACATTTTGGAGGAGAAAAAGTCCTGATGCTTATGGAACCTCAGGAAAGGGAAGATGCTTTCTTCCGTTATGAAAACAATGAAATGGTGCGTCTGGGAGGGTATTATCTTTATTATGAAAAAAATCCCGGTATGCAGACGTATATGATCGACAAAAATGAAGAACTTCAGCCGGAACCTCAGGAAAAATATGAAGATCAGGCTGTGAAAGATTTTCGCAAAATAATTGCAGATAAAAAGGAAACCAGGAAGGAGCCGGCAGCTCCTTCTGTTTTTTCATATGGATTAACTGCATGTCTGGCAATTGCAGTACTGACAGTGGGTGTTAATTTTTACAGAAGTTACCAGAATGTAAAACAGAACGAAAAGGAGAGCGCGACGGTTTCTTCGGTGATCGTTGAGGAGATAACGCCGTCTCCTGTTGTCGGGACTTCGAACAATGAAGCTGTCAGGCAGCATAAACAATACCGGACAGATACTATACAAAATGATGCAGGGAAGAATAAAAAGAATAATGAAGAGAAGGATGAAGAGAATAATCAAAGCACCAGTGAAAAAGAAAATTCTGAAAAGAAAAACAATACTTCAGAGAAAAAAATATCAGCAGAGCAGACAGATACAGAACAAAAATCGGACAAAACAGAACAGCTTCCGGATGTAAAGACAGAAAAAGCAGATAAAACCGAACAAATCTACCAGCAGGAAGCAGATGAACGTAAAGCACAGAAACGTGTCAGGGAAGCTGTGCAGAAGGAAAACAGCGAAGCAGCGGGAAAAGCCCATGAGTCATATGTGATTCAGCCCGGCGATACTCTTTTTCAGATAAGTATGGACAGATACGGAAGTATCGAAGCCATAAGTCAGATCTGCAAATTGAATGGGATGTCAGCGGACGAAATCATTTATCCGGGACAAGTAATTGTATTACCTTAGAAAACTGTGCTATAATAAATGGCAAAAACTGAAACCTGATAATCAACAAAATGAAAGTGAGAAATAAGGTAAAGGCTAAAATGGCAAATACATTTAAGAAAATAATAAAAAAACATAAAAAGAAAAAGCTTCAGGCAGAGAGAAACAGAAAAGCGAAAGCCCGGGAGAGAGCTGAAGAGGAATATGCAGATGATTATGAGCGCAGATTGTCCCGCCACAAAAGAAGTGTAGTGAAAAAGACAGTTATTACAGTGGTGGCGATAGCTGCTGCTGTAACGGCTGTGGGATTTTACATAGAGAAGAGAAGTTATCATACTTATAAAGTAGTCCAGACAAGTGAGCAGGAGGATATTGTTTCTACAAATTATGTTGAAATGGACGGAAATATCCTTCGATACAGTCCGGACGGAGTTTCGCTTGTTTCTGATAAGATGAGTACATTATGGAGTGAAACCTATCAGATGCAGAATCCTGTGGCAGATGTCAATGGAACTCGTGCGGTGATTGCGGATAAAGATGGAACAACTTTGGAGATTTATGATAAATCCGGAAAAACAGGCAGTGTAACTACTTCTTACAGTATTGTCAAAGCAAAAGTATCCAAAAGCGGTCTTGTTGCGGCAATCCTGGATGGCGGAGATGATACATGGATTGATTTTTATGGTACAGATGGAAGTCTGATTGCTGAAAATCAGACGAAGATAGATGATCCGGGATATCCCCTTGATATTGCTGTATCTGAAGACGGAGTGATCATGATGGTAACCTATCAGTTCGTAGATGGAAGTGATACGACCAGTTATGTGGCATTTTACAATTTTGGAGATGTAGGACAGAACGAGGATGACAGAATTGTCAGTGGATATAAGTATGAAGGCGTGGTAGTTCCGCAGATCCAGTATCTTGATAATAACCGGTCTGTAGCACTTAAAGATAATGGATTTACAATTTATCATGGAAGCCAGATTCCGAAGGAAGTAAAAACAGTAAAAGTAGATAAAGAAATTGTCAGTACTTTTTATGATAATGATATGATTGGTCTTGTGTTTAAGAATGACAGTAAAGACAAACAGTATACAATGGAAGTTTATACTACAGATGGCAAATTGAAATTCAAAGAAAACTTCAATATTCCATATACGACGATTAAATTAAGCGGTGGAAATATTCTGATGTACAACAGTTCCCAGATGTGTGTAATGAACAGCAGGGGAGTACAGAAATATCTTGGCAGTGTGGATGGAACGATCAAAGATTTCTTCAAAATCGGAATGAACAGATATCTTCTGGTATTGGACAGCGGTGTAGAGATAATAAAACTTAGTTAGGAGGATGAAAATGGCTTTAACGTGGGCCGGAGTCATTACGATACTTTTTCTGGCGGCTGCATGTGTCAGAGGTTATAGGCGGGGACTGATAAAAGAACTGGTTTCGCTTGTATGTGTTTTTCTGTCGATGGCGATCGTGTGGTTTATAAATCCTTATGTAAATGAGTTTATTCGGGAAAATACATCAATTTATGAAAAAGTACAGGAAAGCTGCCGGGAGTTTGTAGGAGAGGAATACAGCACATGGACAGGCAGTGGAGAAAGCCAGACTGAATTTATAAATGAAATGAATCTCCCGGAACTGCTGAGGAATGGACTGGTTCAGAATAATAATTCTGACAGTTACCAGTATTTGGCTGTAACTACATTTTCGGATTATATTGCTCAATATCTGGCGAGAATGGCAGTGAATGGAATTTCTTTCCTGATTTCTCTGCTGATGTCGACGATTATGGTGAGGAGTATCACATGGATGCTGAATCTTGTGACGAGATTACCTGTGTTGCATGGCATGAACAAGGTAGCAGGAGCGTTGCTGGGGGCAGTTAAATTCCTTATAGTAATATGGATTATCTTTCTGGCTCTCACCATTGTGTGCAATACAAAGGCTGGTGAGGCGGCCCTTCAGATCATTAAGAAAGATTGCATCCTGAGTTTCATATATGACAGAGATATCCTGATCAGGATATTTATGAGTATCTTCTATTAAAAAGGTTTGGTATCTGTGGACCGTAGGTATCGGATCCAAATGTCTTCCTGCGCAAATGCGAACGATTTTTGAATAATTGCGCGTCGCATTCTCGTTACTTAGTGATGAGTTAGACGCGCAAATTTTTTACCCAAAGGAAAACATATGTTTATTTTTAGCGCTATATGTGCTAAAATATAGCCATGGGTAGTAGAAAAAACAACAGAATCTGAGAAAAGAGTTATCAGGGAAAAATAAAAATGCAGATAATATCCAGTTATGGTGTAGAATTACGAAAACAGAATAT
>OBXH01000029.1_pt1 | contig 200848 bp, 212 predicted proteins | sample 1538101 | NCBI WGS metagenome assembly OBXH01 (sample SAMEA2580141, study PRJEB22360) | human gut metagenome | biome: human gut; feature: human-associated habitat; material: faeces | place: Denmark | collected 2008/2010 | reverse complement strand
TAAATATATTATACTATACGTGTGCGCACGCACACGCGTATAAGGAAGAGATTTTGAGATCAGGTTTTTGAGAGAGTTAAATTTTTAAGATCGATCCGAGAGACTTGAGGTCTCTCGAGAGTATTTAAAAAACCAAGCAAGATAACTACTCAACTTGAATCTTCAGTGGGTGAAGATTCAAAACGTTGATCCAATCACTTGATCCGTTAGTACGCGAAGCGTGAATGTTTTTTTGATCGGCGCGGCGGCTGGCCGTCGGGTGGCAGGGTCGGGTCTCACCCACCCTCGGCAATGGGTCATACGCTTTCTCAATCGCTCCACATCGCGCTAAACGGGGTCAGGTAACCCAAGTGTACTGGGTAGGGGTAAAAACTGCGTTAAAATCGTTTCTAGAGCGTTTTACGAAATCCGGTTAAAAAATCACCAACCGAATAGGGTTTCCAGAGACAACCCAGCACCCGGTTTTGGGGTTTGTTGCGGTTTGGGTTAAAATAAATTCTTCGACAGGGAATAAAACCCCGTCAAATTCTTCCTGAGAAGCTCTCTAACGAGAAAAACTCACCCAGGGTATACGAACGTAGCACCTCGACCTAAAAAAGCGTTAGAATCGCTCTGAGGAGGTCGAAGTTTTTGGCAAAAAAAATAAAAAAAACAGGTGGCCGAAGCCACCCGATAATTTTTTACGGACAGACCTGTTCTTTCTGAGGGTAGTGCAGTTTTACGTCCAACAGGCTGTAGCCCGTGGCGTAGAAAATCTGACTCCCCACTGAGGCCACAAAGCCTTCAGGGTCAATCACCTCAACGGAGAAATCCGAATCGAAAAGCCAGGTTTCTTGCTTACCGTCTCGTTCGAACACGGCAGCATAGCGACCGTACTCCGCACCCCGTCGGAAGCGGAAAAGCGTTAACCCTGTTTCACGTTCGTAACCGGAAATCACACCCTCTTCCTCGAAAATCTCGGCACGGTTACAGCGGGTGACGGTCAACAACGCCGGTCGTTGGGTTGGAATGGTTTTGAAGGGGGAAGGCCCTTCGTATGTCGTTGAGACCCAGTCTCCCATGTTGTCCAGCGCTAACGCTCGGTAAGCGATAGGGGACTTGTAATTACACAGCCGATTCCCTTCCGTGTACATCGTGTATTCGATACGTAACGTCGTACCGACGATGTCTTCCAGGGAAAGTTTGTAGTGTTCTAACTGTGCCTGAATACGTCGTGAGAGTATCGTGCACAGGAAGGTGTGCCCTTCGGAAGAACGACAAACGATTCCGTAATCCGTTACGGCCAGCAGCGTCGCATCGGTTTTACGGACAGGTTCTAATCGGAATGTGTGTTCACCCGTTTCGATGATAAACTGGGAAACGGCTTGGTTACGGGATTTGACTTTAATCATGTCAAACACGTCACTGGCTTTTACGATTAATGGCTCAACAACGTTCACCTGGAAAGGCAAGGGTTTCGTGGGATACTGGCCTAGTGTGGTAATCGTTACCGAACTGAGCTCGGGGTCTGATGCGTCGGGGTCACTAGACAGCCAGTACGTTAACCACTTAGACAACGTTTGCGGGATAACACGGGTGGTGTAAAATAACACCTCGCCTTGTAACCCTGCTTCCGCCAGTTCTCGTGCTAAGAACGAGTTGACGGCGTCGTAGGTACCGTTACGCAGGATGTCCATCCCACCGACTCTGACCAGGTCACAAATTACGCCGTGAGGAAGCACCCACATCTTGACTTGTTGTTCGCGGTCGATGGTACCTTCACGCAACATCTTGTGCCAAGCGGGTTTGCGCAGATAATTTCTCATGGTAAAAACTCCTTTAGGTAATAAGACTCTCACTAGGATAATATCTATCCGTAATAATTTCGAGGTTCACTGATGGCTGAACTGGTTTATGATTTTACCTCCGGTTGTTATCAAACCACCGGAACTCGCGTTGCTCAGGAATCGTTCGGTCACGACCCGTACTTCGACGACGCGGAAACCTCACCGGGTTTGTACTACGACTACGGTTTTGGTGGCTACGTACCGATGGGATTCTCCGTCGCCCACGAAGCCCGTCACGATGACCGTTTACGTAAAGCGTTTGACAGCGTGTTTAACAAACTTGTGATTGACCGCAAGTTGGCGTCTAAGCTGCGTCACTACGTAAGCGGGATACTCTCTCGTGAAGGCAACGTGGAGTGGTTAGGGTCGAACCTCCTCGGTGTCCACAGCATTCGTTTTTTCGATTCTGACCGTAACCGTCTGTTCGATGAGGTGATTAACGTCGACGAAGACTATCTGTCAGAGCTGATTAAAGAGTCGCATTCCATCAATACCGATTGGCAGGTGGCGGGTGATACGTATAACCTGACCATTGTGTATCTGTTGCACCTGATGATTCCGAAGTTCGGTGACAAAGAGATTCTCGCTGCGGCTATCGACCTGGTGACAATTCTTCAGTTCAAATTTTACTCGAGTATTTACTACCACTTCTTCCCGAAGCCGGTAGACTTACCTGCTGCCGAAGCCGCGTACTCGATGTTGTCGATGAAATTCGATATCCGTCGTTTAGGGAACTGGGGGTTGCACATGGCAGAACGTGCAACGTATTTCTGCTCCCCGGAATACCCTAACTGCGATGCGGTAAAACGGTTTGATGCACCGGATATGGTGTTGCGTTATATCACTGACCTGAACACCCGTACGAAACAAACCGTGAAAGACTACTACGCAGTGCTCGACCGTGTACGTCGTGAGAACGCTCGTGTGGTCAGCCAGTCAGCACGTGTGGAATTAGACGGACAGTCGGTGATTCGTGACAAAGTCGGTGCGTTGGAAATCGCAAAACAGAACCTGTTTGATGCGTCTTACGATATCAACAATTTGTACAAAGAAGAGTTGGCGCGTGTGGTGCTGGAGATGGTACCGAAAGCGTCACCTGCGGCACTGAAAACGTTGCTGACGTATATCGCAGGACTCCCCATCGGGAAGAAACGTGATGAAGTTAACAGCATCATGGAAGACACGTTGTCTCACGCTTTTGACGAAATCGTTACCAACCGAATTAACTTCAATGATGCGGTCACGGTATTACAGCGTATGCGTGCGTTGTACCAGGCGTCGAAATCGCCTAACCCGTATGTGTTGTCGTTGCGTTCTCGCATTGAGAAACTGGCAGCGAAAGAGACCCACATTCGCCATGAGTCTGCGTTAGCTGCACTGCGTAATGCGCTACTGCTTTACTTTCTGATTCGTTCGTTACAGAAATAAAAAAGAGTTAGCCTGAGACCCCGGTGGGTCTCAGGCTAGTTTATTTTAAAAGGCTTCAATGGGCCCCGGATACCGCTAATAGGTGGATAGTGTACACCAAGTTTAGAGCGTAAGTCGTTGATGTCCCTGCCACCATTAATCCGAATACTGCTACCGCTTGCGCATACCGCGTCGTACGATGACACACACCGTGCGATGCACCGTATCGTTGTATCGATTGGTAACTGTGTCTAATCATTTTGTACGTCGCGATCCACGAAAAGAACACGAGCAAATAGTATATTGGAGCCATCACTTCATCCTCTGGCGTTGGAGAAGCTCTCTCAAGCTTTCCATTGACGCCACGTTTTGTGTATCAGTGTTAAGTTGAGAGATGAGGGCCTGAAGTCGGTTACGAGCGGCCATTGCTTGGACCGGGTCGAGTAACCCGTGGGTCGTTCTCACTAACTGCTCAATTTCCCCCATCAGTTTTTGCTGTCGCGCTTCCTCTTCAAGCTGTAACTCTTCGTCCACCCCTTCCCGGTTTTCTGCCAAGTTACGATTACGCATCATCAAACGGCTGTTGTTGATCTCGTAATGCCCTAAGTTATTCCCAAGTAGCAATAACCACATTGCAAGTAACCAAGAAATCACAAGGTCATCGTGACCAGATGCTTTGTGGTCGATACGACCATTTTTCTCCACGAGGTTAAGAATTTGGTCGATGAGCTCTCCACAACGGAGTTTATCGGCAGACAAGCGCAACGCAGTGGTGAATACCTCACCGTACAGTTTACGACGTTTCTCCTGGTCGGTTGAGAACCCGATGTATTTGCGGAATTTATTCCAGAATTTCTCTGCGCTACCCACTGGGCCACGGTGATACTCTTTGTAGAGATCGTCCGTACGCGAGTAGTCCTGGGTGATTCGCACAAACAAACGACGGTGTAAATCGGACACCCGTGATTGCAATTGCAGGATAACCGCATCTGCAACGGATGAGCCTGTTGAGCGTCGTTCCAGAATCAGTACCGTGTTCGGATATCGCACCATAAAATCCGCTAAATGGATCGCGAACGAAATAACGTTGGATTCGTTAACGGTAAGCTTACCGGCGTACTCGGCCGTGACCGCGTTGACGATGGACATAGCGATCGCATCACGACCTACGGCTTCGGAGGTATCCAAACCGATGACATGACGATCTTTGAGTTTCATCATCATTTCTTCTTCGGTGTAGTACCAGTCGGTAACGTAGTTTTGTGGTGAGATATCTTTGAACACTGCACGCATTCGTGAAGCATTCATACGATCTGCATCTTCCGCTGAGAACGGCTTGTTCAGACCACCGGTTGTCCATTCCCCACCGAAGTCACGACGGATCTGGTCAGGGGTACCTTTGGCGTTCGCAATCATTGCCGCTAACTGTTCATCGGTGGTACCGAGCTGACGGTGGTTGTACTTCACGTAGAACATGATACGTGGTACTTCTGCCGTGGAGTTAGAACGGATGATGTCAATGAGCTGTTTACGGGTTGGAATGTCGATATAGCGCTCATCCCACATAATCCCTGACGTCATCAGCTCGTACATGTACTTGCCCTCTTCCGTCGCTAAGTCACCAGGGGTTGTTGCGAATACGTTACCGTAAGGAACACCTTCCGCTTCGTTAATACGACGTGCCGCTGTACCGGATGCCAGGGCTGCCGGTAGAATGTGGTGTACGTTTTTGGTAAAGGGGCCTTCGTCCGAGAACAGACGACCAGCGGTAAGTCCACGACCGATACCGTTAGCGGACTCTGGGTCGTTTTGGCCGATACCTGTAATCAGTTTGTTACCCTGGGCTAAACACGCAAAGGTTTCTCGGTTATCTGGGTCATCAGGATGCGCTGGCCAGAGGTAACTCGGTAAACCGTTACGAAGTTGTTTCAGTTTGTTGATAGTTTCTTCACGCAGTGCCGGGCCTTTTGTGATAAGAATTGTTCGGGAGTTTTCTAAGAAACGAATCAACCACAGCAGTAAGCCACTCATCCCGACGGTTTTACCGTGCTGACGTAAGAACTCTACAGCAACGTCGATGTTGTTAAAGAAAATCCAGTACATCGAGAAGTTACCACGGTCGATACGGAACGGGGAACCGTACTTCATACCGTCCGCAGGCACCCTGACACATTCCCTGAACCAGTACCACGGGTTCTCAGCACATTCGATGGCGATGTATGCCTTCATCTGTTCTGAAAGGTTTTCATCGAACGGGTCTACGCCCTGCAACAGTGGGTTATGTAACGCCAGGTGAATGTACCAGTGTTTTACACCCAATTTTTTCAGTAAGTTAGCAAACTTGATAAAGGATTTGTTTGTTGTTTTATCGTCAACAATAGCGCCTGGATAATAACGCCAGTCCGATTCACGTAGTATCATACAGACTCCTAACCTCCTACCCTTGCGGGTAGGAGGTCTTTTATTTTTTATTCGATGTGATGCGCAAGCATCGGTGACGCTGCAAGGTTAAGCGTATCGGTTGGAGTACGACGAATCCAACGAATCACCAGCGCTGCGTCTAACGGGACGCGGTAATCGATAACTTTCTTATCTAACCACTCGTCCACGCTGTAGGTGTAAACTTTACCCCCAACGTGAATTTCGAAATGGGTAGGTTCAGGCGGTTCCGATTCGTTACGGCGATCGTACAACGGATAAATCGGTTCGTACAGCAGTTTAAGCCACTCTGTTTTCGAGCTGACTTTGTTACTGACGTCGATTTCCGAGTAGTTAACGTTGGAGTATTTGAACTCCGCCCATACGTTTTCACCGTATTTCTCACCGTCAGGCAGATACTCCAGAATGAAGTTGGTGTTCAGTTCGTTACCCGGATTTACCAGTGTAATCGCAAAGGACTGCGACTGGATAAACGCACGGAACTTACTGTCTACCTTGCTGATGTCAACCTGGACGTTTAGACGCTGCTTCACACCCATCAATAGCGGGTCAAACGTGGTGCCCGTCGTGTAGTTCACGTGTGCTGTCGCATCGTAAACCTTACCACGCGTCAGGTTATACAACAGGAAGTCCAGACGATAACCACGGGTAGCATCCAACCATCTCGGTACCACAAACAGCTTCATGGAGTAAGCCCCATCGACCTGTTCGGTGACAGCGGTGTAGTTCTTCACGATGGTGTCACCAACGATATCCGTACCACCGTAGGTTTCCCCTTTCGAGAGCTTGTAACTTAGTACGCAAGGGAGACTGTTACCGGCGTTAGACGCGATGTAGAAGGTGTCGTGAGAACCGGCGTTGCGTAAACCGTTGAATTTCACACGAGCCTGGTCTATCGGTAAACGTTTGGTACCGTCACTGTAAATCACATCACACCACAACGGAATAGAGTCGATAGGCATGTTGATAGGCAGTGTCAGAGTGGTACCGTCGTTGTCCACCAAGAACGGAGAAACCAGCTTAATACCCAATACCGTACGAACCGGTGTTTCCTGTGCCATCACCAGGTTGGTTTTGATGATGTGGGCATGGCCGATTTGTACCACGTTACCTACGTCCGAGTACACGGCAAACATACACGCTTCACCGTTCTCAACGTCGGCTAAACACGCACCAGGTAGCGTTTGTTTAACAACACGTTCAGCGCCTTCCACCGAGATGGTCTGTACGGGCAGGTACGTGTATTTGAGTTTACCGTCTTTGTAATACCCCGACAGGATTTCTGCGTGGTCATCTACGGTGCTCCCACGGAAGACACGTACACCGTCTACGTCAGGCCCTTCAAACGTCAACGCGTTATCCAAGACCATCGTTGCAGGCAGTTTTGAACTGTCCACGTAGACACGGTATTTGTCACTTCGTAACGGGTAGTGACCGTTCAGACGTCCGTCCTGGTTGGCAACACCCACCCCACCCCACGGTTCAGTTTCCCACGAGGGTTTCGCGTAGTTAACGCTTACGACGATATCAAAACCAGAGGTGATATCGTTAACGATCAGATCTTTCGGGTTCGGTACGTAACCGGTAGGTCGTTCCGCCGCGTAAAGCTCCTCAGGACGCCATACACGGAAACCGCGATCCTTGTTGATAATGTCAGTTGTTAAGGCCATGATTAACCCTTGATTTTCAGATACTGGTTCAGCTGAACTTCACCGTTCAGGTACCGTTCGTTTACGCGGTCTAAGAACGCAAAACCGAGTTCGTTGATTTCCACCGTCTCGTATTTGACGTGTGGGTGGAGTTTGACGAACGCTTTATCGTAGCCGATATACGCCGGGTCGAAGGGAAGCAGATCTTTGTAACGTTCCATGATCTCATCCAACTGAGTCGTTGAGATACGGTAGTCAGGATCGTCTTCTCGCAGGATTAAAATACCGTTTAGGTAATCCCACATGATTTTGTTCAGTGTCGGCGAATACAGGTGGTATAAGTGCGGTAGCGGTACCGGGTTTTCAGGCGGTGGTGTTGGGAACCAGTGTGTCATGTAATTCTCAACACGCGTGTCCAGGTCCCGGGCAACGTCACGCAGCTCGTAGGTGTCACCGGTAACCATCGTCCGTAACGGAATGGTCGGGTCATCAACTGAATACGGATAACCATCGTCAACGATATTGACCCCAACGGTGTTGTCCTCACGGAACACCACTTCATCGCGCAGCAGTAAAGAGCCGCCAGCCACAACACGAATGACTTTGTCATCACGACAATCGAATTGACTGTTGTTAGACAGTAAGCCGCTGGAGACAAACCCGTGTTTCGGTATACGTAGTGTGCCTGTTACCCCACGACACCTTACGGCGATGCGGTTGTCTTCATCGTCACTTACCCAGGACTTACACACCACCACGATTTCAGGCCAAATAACGTGGTAGTCAATGCCGTGTACCAGCGGGTGGCCATTTAACCACACTTCAACGGTTTCCATCGGAATCCACAGCGTACGCTGATTCCCTTCCTGGTTACGCGCCATAATCGGAATACGGATTTCCCCTTCCCGCACCGCAAAGGTGGTTTCGAAGAACAAATGACGATCGTCGTAAATCACCGTTGGATGACGTCGCGTTCTGTCTACCGACCAGGTAATCTTGTTCCCGTCACGTTCGTAGTCCGTCCCTTCTACCGCTTCGATATACTCGTCACGAGGAATATCGTCAATGACTTTACGTAACCAGAGGTTAACGTTTTCACCTTCGTTAATCACGAAGTCGTCAGCGTTATCGACAATGGTCACCGCGTCGTCTTTTGTCCCCGCGATCGCTTCGATAATGCGAGCGTTGGCATTGCGAGCTTGGTAAACATCGTAGCCCGTGTTTTGATGAGCCTCTAACAGTAAACCATCACCGTCGTATTCGTATACGGTGGAGTTAACCGCCAGTAACGCAGGGAGCATTGCACGATAACCACCTTCGGTTAAGGTCAGGCGCTGAGGTGTGTCAGCTGCGTAACGCGTAACGGCATTATAACCGTAAGCGTCAGTACACAAGTCACGGTTAATGTTCTCCAGCTTAGCCGCAGCCAAACGGTTAAACGCAGCCAGTTCTAAGTTAGCGGCTTGCCACTCCGTTACGTTGGCGTTAGCGCCAATCATCGCGTCGATAATCAGTTCGTCGGTGAGACGATACAAATCGTGGACGTGGGACGAGTTATACAGCGGCGTAATGTCGAGATAGTCGTCACGGATAATAAGACGAATGACCAGTTCATCTAAGTCGGTGATAGACTCGTTAAAGACATTACGGTATTTTGCAATACGTTCAGTCGGGATAGCCAAATCGTTCCACGTTAGCTGACGCATCGCTTGGTGTCGATGACGATGGTAATAACGACCGCGACCTTTCCAGAACAGCTGAATTTCGGCGTCGTTGTTGAAAATCCAAATCCCGTCTTTTTTCGGAATGTGGAGCAAATACTTACGCTTGCTGTCGAGCGTAGACATAAACGTCGGTAAGTCACCACAACGGAATTCAACGATGCGGCGTACACGTCCATCAACACGAATGTCGATATCGTCCCAGACTTTAATGTCTTGCGTTTTCGGTGAGTCGATTAATTCACCGTTTAACCAGAACTCAACGTAACCTTTATTCTGTTGCTTAAGTAGGTTATACCGATCGACGACTCTCTGAACCTGTTCGCGGTTGGGCGGTGAGAAATACTCAACGGTGGTTGGGTTAATGTACGGCGCGTTTTCACCCCCACTGTAACCCGGATAAATTCGCAGGTAGCAGATGTCTTCTTCTAACCAGCTATAGCGATCGGATTGTGGGATAGCCATGTAAACCATCCCAGTGCTGGTGCGGTAAAAGTAGACATACTCAGAGGGGATCGAAACTCCGTTCTCGTTGTAGACCAGCATCCAGGTACTGAAGCCGTTCACACACGTTGAAAGTTTCTTCCAGCGGTTTAGGGGAATGGCTAAGTTCCCCCAGTTTACGTGAAGTTTATCAATAGCGAATGCGTGCCACCAGGTATTTTCTTTCGGTAGCGCTACCGGTGTCCGACCGTGTTTGAAAAAGCCGATCGCCCCGGTCTTGGGTGAAAGACGGAAGGGTGCAATGTTCAACACCCCGTCGAGATATGGACGCTGCCACGCTTTTTGGATGGCGTGGGCGACCAGCCAGTTCTCCATAGTGGACCTCTTACTGGATATTTAAGGGTTTGGTATTCTGGTTCAGTAATGTATCGTAAGCGATAGTAAACGCATCTTTACGTTTTGCCACGTCACATTTCTTAATCAGCCCACCCAAACGTGAACGGTTGAACACCGAGTTTTCTAAACAGGTGCGGACAATCACAAACAGCGATGGCGGATATTCGATGGCGCTGGTCACCAACTGGCGGTCGTAGCTGATGTAGCTGCCTAAGCTGGTCGCCAGCATTGACTGCAAGCTAACCACGCTCAGTTCATTAAGACGCGGGATACCCGCTGCTTTAACCATCTCAACGAATTCACCGATATTACGCGGGAACAGAAACTCGGTATTACCGGTGACGGTTTCGAAAAACTGTGGCGAGAGTCGCAGTTCACGTTCCAACTGCTGCTGCATACGCAGCATTTTTACTTCATCTTCGAAGTTGTTATAGAACTGTCCTACGGAAAACAGCGCTGCGAGTGCCTTGACTTGACCGCTTTGATATGGAGCAAGTGCATAGGTGTGTTCAATCGCATCGCTAATCCACCTGCTGAAGATCTCATGGTGATAAGACATTCGGGCCATCAACGCACCGAGCTTATCATTGTTCCGTTTCCACACTAATTCCCAACGTGCTTCGTCTAGACGTAATTGGTGCTCAATGGGGTTACGAATTTTTAACTCGCCGTTTTTATCGAGCGTCGTAAAAGTTCGTGCGTCAACGTACACGTCATCACCAATGACGATAGGTAACGGGAACGGTTTTACATCGGCTGTTTCGATAACGTAATGGACTTCTTCAGACTGAGCAACAGTTTGGTTAACCTTACGAGCCAATTCCAAGTCCGCGTGTAAGCGGGTAAGGTCTATGGTATTAAAGGGAGTGCCGTTGTAAGCGTTTTTGAGTGCCATGAGTATGATACCTTAGTATGACCCTTTTTCAAGGTCTTAAAGACTGAATATGGAGACGTTCCATGAGTTTTATTCCACGAAACGGCGCGCCGTTGAATAACAAGCAGGGGTGGCAGGACAATTCTGTCCCTGAGCTTGTTCGGACCCCCACGGGTGATCCGATTCATAAGCCGCTGATCTTCACCTTTGCTTCACGCGGGGTAGACGACGAGGCGTTCCCGTTATCCGGGGATAATGCATTGTCTCTGCTTGGTCGCGATCTGTTCGACCTGCGTGGCGATTACGCGACGTTTAACACACCTTTCCAGGCGATGTTCAACGCTAACGGTAACGATTGCATGTATCAGCGCCTGGTACCGGATGATGCGAAAACCGCAGCTATCCGTCTGGTTGCTGACGTACTGGAAACGAAAGTTCCCGCTTATGAGCGTGAGAACGGCGTGATTCAGTACGACGTAAGCGGTAAGCCGAAAGTCAGAGAACAGGTAGACGGTCTGAAAATCGTCTTCCGTCTGTCCGTCATCGATGATGTCAGCAACGTAAAAGCGGGCACCGTCACCGAAGGTACGATGACTGATACCGAGACTCAGGCGAAATCAAAACTCTATCCGATTTTTGATATCAAAGGTCCGTACGCGGGTTCTGATGTCAACGGATTTGGTTTCAAACTGGTTCCGCTGAACGAAAAATCCAGCCCGTCTATTGCGTCTGCTTATCAGACGAATGTAGGCGGACGTATGTACGCACTGCAATGGTTCGAGACCTTAGCAGGGGTAACATCACCGGTGATTTGGAAGACCCTCAAAGGTCTTAGCAGCATCAATGTTAGCTTCAAGCCCGATGCATACTATCAGCCGATGAGCACCCAGCTGGACTTCGAAGTCGTCGTTCCAGATGCGTATCGTCAGACGATGCCGGATATCGGTGGTCTGCCGGATTACGGCCCGTTCGAAGAGTTTTACATCTACCGTGAAAACCTGGAAACGGTGCTGAAACTGGCCCAATCTAAGATTCAAAACGCAAAACCGGCAATTACCGATCCGTATATGGTCGATATTTTCGGTGGCGTTGACTTAACCGGTCAGCTCTACGACGGTTTACAAGTTAACCCGTCTGAAGAAGTAGGTAAAATTGTTTTCTCTGCTTCGAATATCCACTACCTGCAAGGCGGTAGTAACGGGACCATGAACAACGATGTTTACGACGAACTGGTTCGCCGTGAAATGTCTCTGTTCCCGGACGGCGGTAAAGTCCGCTACGATAACGAACTGAAATACTCTCTGGGTTGCTTCTGGGACTCCGGCTTCAGCATGGATACCAAGAAAGCCCTGACGAACTTCATCGGTCGTTCTCGTAACACGTTCCTGACTCTTTGCACCCACGTTTACAATCAAGGTCGTAACGATCTGCAAACGGAAGAGAACGTGAAAACAGCGCTGATCGAAATGATCACGTCTGTACCTGAATCGTCTTATTACGGTACCCCAGCGTGCCGTGGGATGATTTGTGGTCAGGACGCCTACATCCGTAACTCCTCTTACAAGAAACCGGTTCCGATGTGTTACAGCATCGCGAACTTCTTCTCGAAGTATTTGGGTTCCGGTGAAGGTCGCGCTAAACCTGCTTATCGCTTCAGCCGTGGTGAAGAGACGATTATCGAAGATCTGTACGATCTGAGTATGCCGTGGAAAGGTAACGAGATTTACGCATCCGACTGGGATGTGTCTCTGGTTACTGCACGTTCCCGCGACTACTATCGTTTGTTCATCCCAGCACTTCAGTCCATCTATAGCGAAGAACGTTCAGTGCTGAATAACGCACTGTTTAACTTCATCATGACCTACGTTTATCGTGTCAGTGATCAAGTTTGGGCAGATATGTCCGGTGAGAGCCGTATGACGGACGACGAACGCGCGAAAATGATTGAGAACAAAATCACCGAGCGTTTGGAAGGTCGCCTGGATAGTATTGCCAACATTACTCCGAGTGCGTACATGACAGCGGATGACAAAGCTAACGGCTATTCCATCACGCTGGACATTAAAGCTGAAGGCGGTGTACTGTTGACGCAGTTCAACACGACGATCAAAGTTTATCGTCGCGACAGTACGGAGAGCTAATAGATGTCCATCAAAGAACGCATGATTTTACCTGACCAGGGCTTGCATGTTGACGGTGGTCAGTACGACATGGTCAACCCGTTCAGCTCGGGTCAAAACGGTCCGGTCGGGCAGGTTGGTAAGTTTGTTACCAACGCCCACCGTCTGCGTCGTAACGTAATCGCCCGCGTGATGGAATTCCCTCGCTGGGTTGATTACATGCCGAACCCACAACTGTGGCGTCAGGCAATCAAATCGTTTATCGAGGTTCACACCACGATTACCGGTTTGGATAAATCCCTGAGTGCTGAGTACGTGCAGACCCAACAGGGTCGTAACAACCGCGTCCAGTATGAAGCTGGTCTGGTAACGGAAGCTCTGTCTTCTGTTACGCACACTACCCCGGATAAGTTGGGTAAAGTGTATCAGAACATGCTCTGGGCGTGGCTGGTATACGGTGTTTGTGACCCGCACACAGGCCACCCTGGTCTGGCGGCAATCAACCCGAACGTTCCTGACCACCTGCCGGATATGTACAGCATGACTGTGCTGTACTTCGAACCGGATGCGTATCAACGTAAACCGCAGAACGCATGGTGGCTGACCAACATGGCTCCTGAGTCTAACGGTCAGGATATCGGTGAACGTGACCCGAACACCGGTCCGCAAACTAACGAACTGTCCATCACCTTTACCTCCCAGCAATGGACAGGTTGGGGCCCGATGCAGGCAGCGCAGAAGGAACTGGAACGTATGAAACTGTACGGTCTGCGTCCTTACGAGCGCAAACTGTGGCTCACTCCGTCTCAACAGACCGACGGTATCAACCCAGACGTCGATGCTACGGCTGGCGGTTATCGTTCTGTGTCCGACGAGCAGATGGCCAATCAGCTTCGTTAAGAAAAAAATAAGTTTACCTACCTCCGTAAAGGAGGTAGGTACTTTTTTATTTTTCTTCCGTTCCTAGGACTTTCGATGCGGATGCACGGATGATTAAGTTTTTCATTTGCATCAACAACAGGAAGGTTGAAATTAAATCGTAAGTGGTCGGTGGGCTGTTGGTGATATCGTCAGGATAAGCGAGTTTCCACAGCGTTAATTCGTTGGAACCCTCACCTTTTTCGTTACGTACGATTTCGTTGTCGTGTAACGAAACCAGTTCACGTTCAAGGGAATCGATAACATCTTTACCGAATTCAATTAACAGTAACTGTTTGAAACGAATAACAAAACCGGCGATAACGTTACCTGAAGCCGTTGATCTGATTTCAGTTAGGAAACGTTGATATCCGTTGATGGTGTGGGGGATGGTTTCAGCAGGCCAGCCTGCAATGTGTGGGAACGCATCTTCCAACACAGATTTCATTGACAACGTAAAGACTTCACCGATTTGGTTTAGGCGATTAATAACCTCAGTACGCGTCATGACGTTAGGTAACGGTTTTACATCGTCGACAATCTGATGTCCTGGCGTAACAGGCCCACCAAAAAGGTTAGGGTTTGACATTTTATATCTCCCGAGATCAAAAAAAATAAGGCGGTCATAAAACCGCCTTAACTTTTATTTTCTCCGTCGATGCGACAGATACACCAAACCGTCAATCGGTTTAGGTAACCCTAACGTTCTGGAGAGCGGATTCTGCCAGGCCGTAGGGTTAATCGGTGTAGGAGGGATATAGGTATGTTTTACCTTCCCTCCGAGTATCGCAACCTTATTCGTCGTCTTCGTCATCGGAAGCCATCATGTCCGCAGCGAATTGCTTACGAAGCTTGCCTTCCAGTGCTTTAGACTTCGGCACACCGTAACCGAAACCGATGGATGCAGCCCATTCTTTCTGGCTGATGGTGTCCCCGGTCGGGCGAGAGAACACCGTGGAGAACGATGCGTTACCGATTTCGGTGGTGATGTTCATCGCGGCCATCTCAGCATCGGCTTTCGCTTTTTCCACAATCAGACCAGAAGCGACTTTCCCGTACACTTCCAGGAAGTTAGCATCGTGTTGACGAACCGCGTCGGCGTCTTTCAGCGTTAAGCGATAGTCAGTATCGTTAACTTTGATAACCGGCAGCGTTTCTTCATAAATTTTTACCATAGGGTCAGCGTTGACCACCAGGTCGTCGTTCATGGTCATTGCTGGAGTTTCCAGTGCATCAATCATTGCAGCCAGGTCTTTGATAGAAGTTACTTTAGCCATTGGTTTTATTCCTTCAAGTTATTACTGGTTTTGGATACGACTTTCTAAGTCGTTGGTGATTTCAAAAGTAAAGTGCTCGAGGCCGAGCATCTCTACGTACTCTTGACGTTCCAGAATCTCTTTCGCGAAGAGTTTCTCGTACCACTCTGGAACGCGAGATTTGCCATTACGACCGAACTTTTCTTGTACGTGACGAATCGCATGGAACTTCGAATCGGTAACGGATTTTCCATGGTCACGTGCGTATAAGTAAGAGCGGTACATGTAATTTTTCACTTCATCGATAGAAGGGATACCACGGTCCGCAGCCGCGACAATTTCAGATACAATAGAGTTGTACCCGCCTTTGTGTGAACTGCGATGTTCTAGTACCGCGTAAGCTATCTCGGTAATGTCATCACAGGTAAGCTTAAAGCGACGTTTTAGAATCGGCGCAGAATCCAGAACGTAGTTGAAGGCTTTGATGTGATGTGAAGCACGATCGGCTTTAGTTGAGAATATGTCATGTGCCGCAACAGCGACCAGGATATTTTTAAGGTGCTTAGACTCACCCAGCAGATAAGCAATGCGGATGGCATTAGACTTCACTGACTGGATGTGGTCGATACGGTGGGCGCTGTCTGTGTAGCGATAGAAATCGCGGAATTGAGCAATGACTTGTTCCCAGAATTTGTTAATTTCGATAGCTTCCATTTATAAAACCTTACATGTCGATTAGGAGAAAGTGAACTGACAGCGGATTAACATCAGACGTAAGTCGTGCCAACTGTCAGGTTGTTGAATGATATTCCGATAGAGCAGATGGTCAGAACTCACCGCACGGGCAAGTTCTTGTACCATGTCTGCTAACGTCGGTGCCTTTAACCGATGTGTTTTACGCCACGTAGGAGACATCATACGGACATAAAACGCATCAGCTGGTTCTAGGGTATTACTTTCCTCTTTAAGCGTCTCTAAACGCGTCTCCTCACGTTTTACGTGATTGACTAACGCTTGAGGGTCTTTGACGAAAGTATAGAATCTGTCGTCACGTCGTAGGCTGCACAGCAACCACAGTGTGAACGGGTCACGACAGACCTCGATAAGTTCTTTTGACCATTTCATTTTATCTTTCCAGATTTACCTGCGTACGGTTAGCGACGAATTTGTTAACACGTTTTGTGGCAAGTTGAAGATCGTCCATTAAGACTTTGCGTTCTTCGTCAGTAAAGAGGTACCAGATGTCTTTGTCGAACTTAAAAACCATAAACAGACATCCAACTGATACGGCGATGTTTTCAGACAGTTGATTTTTCTTACGCCATTCTTCATCGCGAATGATACGTACAAAAGGTTCGATTAACTCATCTGGACATTCTTTGTTCAGTAGTTTGTCACGCTGCTCGCACAGATAAGCTTCGTCTGTAATTAATCGTTCCAGGTCATCTGGACGCATGATAGCACGAGTAGAAATCAGTAATACAACAAACGGGTCTTTGAATAATTCGTTTTTCATCTTTAATACTCCTTTAGGTTAACAAGTCGAATAGCGTGTAATTCTACAACGCTCACCTAAGTAATATATATCTGAGATATTTTTCAATAGGGTTAAAAATAGGTAGGGTAGTCTATCCACTGGATAGACTACCCGAAAGGTTTTTACTGCACGCACAAAATTTGACCTGAGTATTCTAAGGGACTTTCTGCAAACGTCCTGATTTGTCGGCAAATCGCATCGACCTCAGGTTCGTTCGTCCGCGTATAAATTGCGGCCCCGCCCTTTAACACCCACTCACGGCAATTACGTCCATAATCGTCAACTAGCAATCTTCCCTTATCTGCGTAGGACGCTTTCTCCGCAGAGGAAGTTGTAACGATGACTTTATGGCCAGGGACACCGAAGTGTTTTTCGAAGAATAATTTTTTGCTTTCTACAACACGGTCGTGATCGAAATGATCCTCTGAACCTGACGTTAAAATCGCCCAGCATTCTCCCAGACTTTCTACTGTTTCGAGGATTTTAACGGCCTCGGGTATCGGGTCTAGTTTATAAAAAAGATCCGGGTCGTTTAAATAGATTTCCCGCATCAAAGCACGACGATGCAACTCTGGCATTCCGTGAAATTCTTCTATACTCATTCCTTTAAGGTGGTGTTCCAAAACGTAACCACGCCAGTTTGCGAAAACGCCGTCGCTGTCTAAATTAAACATATTTGGTTATCCTTTGTAATTTTCCTCCGACACAGTAAACGGTAGAAATTGTAAAAATTAAGTCTGCTTAATCGAAAGAATGAACCGACAAGGTTCAGTTAACAAGAGATACGTACGCGTAAAGTCGATTTCGGTTCCAGCTTTACGGACGTCGCAATAAAACTTTGCGATATCTTGTTGTGAAATACCTGCGACAATGTTGTTTACTTTACGTTTGGTGTCGAAACGTTCAGCGAGTATTTCGGAAAGCACTTCCTTTCCTGCACGTCCTTGGACGGCAAAGATTGTTAGCGCTTTCAATTCCTCAGGCGTTAAAGTTTGCAAAGTCGGAGGTATGGCAATGTTAACCACTTTCATGCTTCCCTCACAATCGACAAATTCGGGTTGCAGACCATGAACTGGGCGATTATGGAGTTACAGTGTATTCGTTTAACGCAGCGTCAAAAATACCACGCGAGATTTCTACCGCATCACTAACAACAATCAACGGTTCCCGTTCAGAGATAGTCACCGTGATTTCGTAAAACTTACCTGCCTTTAACAGCTGGTTACTGTTTAGACGAACGTCTTCGTGTAATGCAACAGCGAGTGTGTGTTTATATCCGTTATCTGCTAATCGAACTAGGCGCAACTCACCGATAACGGAGGGTTTGATTTCCCAGTTCGATAAACGATGTGGAACAATCCAAACCTCGTTCGCACGGAAAGGTTCACTTGAGAGTTCTACCGATGGTTGAACAACGTCACGCTCATCAAATGCATGAAGATAGTAACGGTGTCTCATGTCCTCATAAGGACTCGGTACGAAGTAACGTCGAACGCCGCGCAAACATTTTTCTAAATCGACTGAACAACAAATACGGGGAACCGTTTTGTCTTCGTCGCTGTAAACGCTATGAGGAATCCTGGGCGTAAAGACCGGGATTTTTTTATCGCTGATATGGAGTGGAGCAGTATCCAGTTTTTTCAACGAAACTTTTTTCGCGGTACGTGGCAACTGTTGCTCCAACCACTTTACCAGCGAAGGTTCGACATTATCAGCCATTTACCACTTCCCGTTCCCTAAGCCCATAACCCGCAGGTTGGTGCGTTTGTTGGCAATTGCCAGATACTCCTGAGCTAAAGCACGGACTTCACCGCGACGAGATTCCGTTGCGATAGCTGAAGTGGTGCTTGGGTTACGCAGGATGTCTTCCAGCGCCTGAAGCGACACACGGCGGTCCAGCAGTACACGGGTAGATTCCTGAGCCACTTTGCTACCACGCTGAATTGCGGAGTATTTGTTGCAAATCTGAAGCCCATCTTCGATAACCCAGTCGAAGGTGACCAGACGATCCAGGCGACGCGTTTTCACCCCACCAACATACCCTTCACGTACGATAGCACGCAGAGAGAAGCAAACGTTTTGATGTGGATTCTCTAACGCTTCTGCCAGATACGGACCACGTTCGCGGTTCGGTTTAATCCAGCCCCAGATTTCCATTACTGGCAAACCGTTACAGGTCTGATCGGTTGGAATAACTTCGACTTCACGAATGTGCATACAGACGTTTTTCGTCTCAATCCATTCGTTACGGTCAATCCACTGCGCTTCGGTCATTCCCGGTTGCGGTGCAGGGTGGTCTTCTTCCCCGAACAGGTTACCGGCTTTTACTTTACGCATGAAAATGTTAGAGCGCTCGAATACGTGCTTAGACTCGTTATAGGCGTAGAAAATCCCTTCCGAGTTAAAAATATTCAGAGCACCCAATAATACGCGGTAATAACCATCCGCGTCTTTCTCCAGAGTGGCTGGAGCATTAACACCGGCTAACGCTACGCAATTGTAACGTAGGGTCAAGTTGTCCATTGTTTTCCCCGAGTGAAAGTAAAAAGGTAAATTACCTCATAAACAAATCTTCGAGCGGTTCGGCACGTACTGGGTCAACTTGTAGCGCAGAACGAATACCACGTTTCAGTTCTACGTCAGCAAGCTTCGCCAGTCTCGACGTTTTGTTAAGAGACCCACTACGTAGCGGGATGAATTGGACAGGGTTGTTTAAGTCACTGTCTTTTTTCAAGGTATAACGGAAAAACGTTTTTGGATCACCCACTTTACGCTGCGTGTGTGCAGCATAAACGTCAGCGGTAATCTGATCGGCAAATACAGTAAAACCGTTCCATCGCTTTACCTTATCCGGTGCTAATAGTTCAGCATCGTCGTAAGCGGTAAACCAGAAAGGACGGTTACCAAAGTCGTAAATATACGACGCAATGTTGTATATCGGTGCGGACAACACCTGTAAATTGCGGTTGGGGAAAACCACTGTGCCGGGGTCAAAACGAAATTCGTAATAAGGGACGCCAAAGACGTCAATCTCTTCAAACGCCGTTGGGGTAATCTCAATCAGTGTAGTGACACTGGAAACCCCGTAAGTTTTACGGTCCGTTGAGATAGCAAAAATACCTACAATCGTTACCGTAGAAGAAATAACCGCCAACTCTTTCGCCACAAACCCAACGGGGATGTAAATGTAACATCCCCCTTTGGTAGTGGTGACCGTGCCGTTATTTACCAAGTCCGCATGAATCTTAGTGGGATCACGACGGGCTGTTTCAATCGCACTCACGATCACCTCCTATTGCATTAGAGTTTGTCAACAAACACAGAACCTGAAATCCAGTCCAGAACGTAGTCAATCATCCAACTGGTTGCTGCTTGTGACGGGTCTTGATTATCCAACATCGCCTGGTGAATCGTCCGCATCAGTGGGCCAATTTCCCATACGCGGAACACGTCGTTACACGCGGTTTGGATAATAAAGAGCGTGATGTCGTCATCAGCATTGCTAAAGAAGGTGTCGCAACTTGCCATGACCCAACGCTTCACATCTTCACGCGTACGCTGGTCTTCTCCGTTATCGAAGTATCCCTGGTCAAGCTGGTCGATAGCCAGAGAGAATGCTGTTTTCAGTGACTGACGGTTACGTGTTACCCAGTCCTGCTCGTTTTTCTTCTGCGTAATAATCGCACGACGGTTATAAGCATCGACGTAAGTATTCTGGTTTTCCAACAGTGCAGGAACGCGCGCAGAAACGTTATAGTCGCCTTCGTCCATCAGATAAATAGCGCCCAGCAGACCTTCAACGATACCACCTTTAGACAGGTAGTCATCCATCGTTTCCTGACAGATATACACGTCTTTCTTATCGGTGTCGTAGCTGTAGATGATGTTACCTGTCGCGACACGGTTCAGGATTTCTCTTTCGAAACCGTAAACCCAGCCGATAGAGGTGTAGTAAGCACGACCCATTTCAGCTTTCCACTTCAACGCGTCGACGCCTGAGTCAGGCCAAGGACGTTCGATGTAGTAGGAAGACAGCAGCAGAACCAGCACACGCTCTTTCAGAATCATCGGTGCGTTGCTTGCAACTGGTACGGTGTTGTTACCGGCCAGGATCAGTTTAGCCGCATCGTAAATACTAATATCCAAATCGTTAAGCAGGCTACGTACTAATTCGTCGTACGCCTTAACACCCGTTTCTGGGATTTCGATGTTGGTTGGAACGTCGAAATTAATCGGGTCGTAAGTCGTCCCGTTACCCATCGGGTTAGCGATTTCCTGAACCAGTGCCTGGACAACTGGAGAATCAACACAGCTGTCGATACCCACCGGAATCAGGTTCCAGTCTTCTACCAACGGTTTAACTTCGTCGATAACGTTGTTCTGAATAACCAACTGAACGAACGGCTGTACCACGTTACGGGCGAAATCAAGCATCCCGTTGCAGCGTTGAATTGCCATGTTCTTCAGTTCGAACAGCGTAGTTTCATGATCGTCAACACGCAGCGCTTCTGGCTCAATGGCACCGTCACGGATAACGGACGCTTCTGACGTTGCCTCCGTCGGACGTTTCAGCTGAGTGATTGCTGGCAGTTCCTGGAAGAACTGTTCGTCAGTAATGGTGGTATCGAAAACACGCGATGGGTCTACCGCACGGTTTAACAGATCAACCGGAGAGTCAACCTCGGTGCCGAGTTGAATGTTGTGCTGTTTGCACAGCTTCATGGCGTTGGTAACTGCGTTCAGCGAGTATAAACTGATCATTGTTTAACCTCATTATTGGTGGTGACGGCATCCTGAAGCTTCGTGTACAAACGAGCTCCCACCAGGTCAGCGATATCGCGTTTCAGCAGTTTCTGATCGCCGATACGGTCAGACATTCCAGAATTGCCACGAATCAACCCGTGCACGATTTCGGTCGCCAGTTCAACCGTGTTGCCCAAAGACACGTAGTTAGTACGTTGGATAGGGCTATAGCCCTCCACGCTTTGCTGGGTAATATTTTTCCCAGTCGGAATACCGTGTCGCTGTTTGATTTTATCTAAAATAGACATTCTCTACTCCGGAGTTTATCAGGGTGGGAGCGACCCACCCCTTGAGATTATTTAAGCGTCGCTGGTAACTCAGGCACGGACTCGCCGTCGAGAATACGACCGATAAGAATCCCTGCTTGTTCACCCACAGCATTTGCGGTACCGATTCGTTGGATAGAACCTACGATACGTGCGTCGACAGAATCGCGACCGAACAAAATGTCAATGTCGTCGCCATCTTCTGTTTTGTTTTCCCCGTACATCACTTCTTGTACAGTGGTTTTCAGCTGGTTAGCAATAACCATCTTATCCGCTGCGGCCATTTCAACTTCGTGCGTAATAAAGAATCGAACACAAAGCGAGTTAAAGGCTAACGGTACACCCTCTACACGGTAATCCCCATTAACACTCCCTGATACCGGATCGCCACGATTAACAGCCAACGCTGCTTTACGACGAATACGATCGTATTTGCGTACCAGTTCTGCCAGTGAAGGCGTCATGTCTTCGGTTTCACCGTGATACACGACTTCGATTTTATCCACGATACCACGAACCCCAGCACGAGGTGCGTACGAACTTAAACTTTGCAACGTTTGTGCTGCTTCCTTACTAAAGGTACTCATATCCCCCGTAAGGTCGTCAGTAAATGTGCATAGGATTGTGTCGACGTCAACGTGTTCCCCTTCGTTAACGATTTCCAGGAGCATCTGGTTGCTGTTAATCACCACTTCTTTCAGCTTAGTAACCTGCCCAACCATTTTCTTCGCGAACCGTTCAGAAATAGCATTGGAGTCTTCGATTACTTCTTCAGCCTCGATTAAAGCGACGGTAGCCAGCACCCCGTTTTTCCAGGAAACCTGAGTAGGGTCGTAGATATCGGGTTCAAAGTGTTGCTCGTTATAAGTGATGACTGCCCCGGCCGGGAGTTTGTCACCGGCTTTCCAGCGAGTCACCAGGGTGTGCGGATAGAAGGTACCTTCGTGGGGGCCGAACCAGCGCCCTAGAGGAAAGGCTTCTTTACTTCCATCTTCGTACGTAATTTCGATATGGTCTTTAGACAGACCGGTGATTTTACCTGCTTTATCAATAACGCGTGCGTGTTTCACCGACGTACGGTGAGCGACAAATTTCTCCTGTTCGGTACGATAAGGGGTAGTGGTAGCGCCGTTACAACTGGTGGCAGAACCTAACTGAATCCCAACGAAGTTTTGACGTTTAGCGTCGTCCATCAGGGTATCTGGTACGAGACCATCTATAAATGACAGAGTATCGCTCGGTTTCAGGTTCTTTTCATCCCGTTTATAGGTTGTGCCGTCAACGGTATCGAAACGTGGGTTGTTAGTGGCGAAAGCAGTAATACCTACATCACCGTTATCCACCGTGTTACCGGAAACAATACCCAGGTCACTCGGTTGGAACTCACGCGTGTGATAAACCATTGTTTTACGGTTACGGCCACCCGTACCACCCATGGTGATAACGTCTTTCTCTTTAATCGACTGGATAGGGTTAGCACCCGGCGCTAACAGAACAGACGGGTCGGAGTTAATTGCGCCCCAAATCATGTCCTGAGTAAGTTCGAACTTACGGTTACTGTTCGGTGCGTTGTTGTAGTTACGCATCGCCCTGACCATCGCAGTGTAGATGTGGTAGGAAATACGTTGGTTCCCTAAGAACATCATCTCATCACCGTTAATCTCCGGTAAAGAGTGGTCGGTTTGTAACAGTTCGTTAGAACGTTCCAATAGCCCGATAAAGGTTTCCGGTTCACCCATTTTCCTGAGGATACGTGCGTGCATGTCATCAACAAACGCGGCCCGCATTTGTTTCAGCTCGTTGATGTAGCGTGGAGTTAGCCCATCTGCATCACGTATTAAGTTCAGGTAAATGTCTTCGCGGTCGACTTCGGACTCGGTATAAGCTACCAGGTGTTTCAGGTACTTATCCAGACCGTGTAGAATCATTCGTTGCTGATCGTTATCACACGTTACCAGGAACTTACTGTCCTGGAGACGAATAATAGAATCGTACGTGCTCTTATCTACACGTTGGCCAACGGGGACGATTTCGTACTGAATGCCGAAATGTTTAAGCATCCCTTGCAGACCTAAATAGAACGAGAAGATGAAGCCCAGTGAGAGCGATTTGCCCATCAGTGAAAGCTCGGTCATCTCTCTTGGCGCTTTCTGGCTACTGAAACCAAGCACTTCAGAGATGGTGCCCAGCGGTGTACACTCTTTACCCTTAACGGTATAGAGCATGGACTTGGTATCCATCACCACAATAACTTCACTGCGTGGACGTTTCGCAACCGGTAACATCTCAACGTTGTTTGCGTCAGTAAGCTGTTCGTCATTAAAGAAGTTAACCGCTTCTTTATAATCGAAATTCCACATATACCCGCCTGCATTAAAGCTGGCGATACGACGTGCAATCTCCGTATACTGACGAGGAAGTTTCTCAGTAGGATCGAAAACGTTCGCGAGTCGTGCGTCGGTGATCTCCGTGTTGGTCGGGTCTACGGCACGCGTGATAATCGCGTTCGTTAACCAACGGCCGTAGTCGTTTGCGACTTTGTCACTACGACGTACGAAGTTTTTACCGTAAGCGGTAGTTAACGCTACGGTGTCTGGGGCGACCTTACGAATCGGAACGTCTACACGCTGACGACGCATGGTGTATTCAACACCGTTCGCTACCCAGGTACCATCTTCAGTTAAGCCAGGGATAGAGAAACGTACCGTCGTCGGTTCACCGCCAATCGGTTGAACACGCAGGGTGTGGTGTTCGATAGTTCCCGTAACGGAAATCTCTTTCTCGATCGTGTGGTTGTGAATAGCCAAACCAAGACGTTGAGAACTGGCGACTGCTGCCAGTACGTCTTTACTCATCATGGTCTGGTTGTATTGTTTCACCATTTGGTCGGTAACGTTTTCTGCCCAACCTTCATCCGTAACCAGTCGCTGGACTTTCTTCGGTTCCGCTTTCACGGCAATGTCTTTTTCGTGAATGGTTAATGCTTCACCGTAAGTCTCTTTCGGGTTGTACGGGTTTGGTAACTGAACGAAACGTTTGGTCGAATCAGACAGGAACTGATACGCTTTGGAGCTTAAGCGGCCCGCCTCAGCCAGTTTCTGCGCTTCCTGTTTGATAATGTCATCGTGAGCAATCGTTTTTTCGATAACGATAGTCGTCGGCTTAACGTCTTCTTTCGGCTCCTCAATAACGAGGTCTTCTTTTTCATCGAAAGCGTTATCCGATTCAACCACAGCGTCGTTAACAACGTCTGTATCGTCAACGACGTCAACGGCATCCTCTTCGATGTCCTTAACAAAGATACGTTCATCACCTTCCGGTGTCAGGAATTCAGCTTCGTACGCATTAGACGGTGCTTGTGTCATTACACGCACTAACGTACGATAGAACATCCTGGCCATCTGATCGTCACTTAAACGACCACCGGACGATTTACGCATCTTCTCCACGACACCCATGTTCATCGACGTAAAGCCGCTGTTGTGGGTGAAGATGAAGTTCATTCGAGACAGTTGCGTTAAGTCCATTCCTGCAAACAGAGAATCAGACTGTTTACCGTATGCCCAAGCGAACAGTTCCAATAACCACAGCAGGTTAAAGTCCTGGAACTTTTCAATCTTGCTTTTAACACGATCGTTATACGTCGTTTGGAACTTCTGGAAAGACGGTAACGTTGACCCCAGCACAATCACGAAGTAGTTCTGACGCATGTATTCTTGCGTGTCGTATTTGAACTGGTTAGTCATTAACAGCTGGATGTTACGCAGTCTATCGTACCAGGCTAGTTGAGTGTCTGGATAATAGTAGTGCGATAACATCGGTGTATAGTTCTCAATAAGGAGAACTTTTAAGTCTTTACGAATCAGGTCGTCTGAAGTCAGACGACGAATTGGACGGTTTGCGCGATGGTACGCAAAGATAGCACGTTCTTGCCCCTGCACAGGTTTGTTACGTGGATGCCCACTGATCCCTTCTTCGGGAAGTTTAAAGTGGTGGCGAATTTGTGCAGGTTTTTCCAACGGCTGGATGATTTCCAGCGTAGCAGGTGGCGCTAAGACCACCTGATCGAGATCCACGACGTGCAGTATAGAGCCTCGTGGTATCTGGAGCTTCTCGAGCGGGATAATCCTCGGATTACCAAACTCGTCTGTTTTACGCACAGAGAAGCGTTGGTTAAACTGTTTAATGAGCAACATTGATTAGCCTTTTGGATTCTTTAATAACGCTTGCGTCGCACGTTTAATCACGTTGTTGACAGGATTGATTTTGAAATTCCCGTCAGAATCGAACCAGTAGTTCTTCGAGTGTATCCAGTTACGGTTTTCCTCGAGTGCTTCTTGCGACATAGGCGCGTTAAGTGAACCGGTGTCACCATCGTAGTCACCCCCTAAGCCACCCAATCGTGACGGGTGCGGTGCCATCGACTCGACAAAGGTCGGAACCGTCCTGTCAGGATAACTGATAGCTCCGTGTGGCTTTTCAGTCTCCCAGTCATCCTCCAGTTCTTTTAGGTATAAAGATGACGTGGTGGTCTCCAATCTTATGGTCGATGAGTACGTCGAGCCTCGACCGGTGACGGGATAACGTGTAACGAAACCGAAATAATTGTTCCACAGTTCGTAACCCGATAAGTAGAGTAATTCTACCAGGGTCATTCCGTGGACGTTTTTACGGTCAAACGTTTTAGGCAGTTCGTCGATATCGTAGAACACCTTAAAATGTTTGTTGTCTTGGTAGACCAGCGCGACGTAATGGGTATCGTTAATCATTAACGGTTGATGACGAAGCTCGCGAGCTTCCATCCGGTTAATTAATGTTTCGATACCGTCGTCTGTGGTAAAGGTGTCGTAAACACGACCCCCAACCTCCAAGAACTCGCGTTTAAGCGTTTTGGTGTTTACGCCATAAAGGTTGCCATCGCCAGCACGAATGTTACCGAGGTAACGTTCACGTATCTGGTATTGCGCAACAGGTAGCAACGCTTTCAGACCCTGATACAAACCAATTTTGGTGTCGGTCGGTCGAATCGCATCCTCACGCCCCATGCATTTAGAGCCTGTGGAGAATGAGGACAATACGTTACGTGTCCCGTTCATCAGTTTACGCGACGTCACTTTACGACGTTGGAAGCCACCTTTACCGTCCTGGATGTTAAAGAAGTACATCCAGATTTCGTTAAAGGTTTGTTGGAGTTTCCATCGTACAGGGTTCGTTAATTCAACCCGTGTAGCGCGGTCAGGAATCGCCCTGGCCAAAGAAATCAAACGACGATATAACCCACCGATTTCCTCTTCCTGTTCCCTACCGTCTTGTCTAACCACCAAATCACGTAAACCCGCGGGTAATACGAGAACATAGCGGCTAAGACTCACGGGACGGAACTTCTCGAAGAAATCCACCGTTTCGTCACGTTGTAACGATTCGTTACGTCCGGGTTTTAAGTCGTTGTAGTGACTAAGGAAAAAGTTAAAACCGGTATCTGCGCCAGCGTCGCCAGGCAAAGCCGGTTCAAAATCTTTTTCTTTTTCGCTCCAGGTTGCGTAGCGTTTTCCAGAACAAATTTCTTCGTAGAGTTGTTTTAGTTGGAATAACGCCAAACACACCGTCGGCGAAATGATATCTAATTTAATATCAATGTAAGAAAACATTGAGTCTCGGGCTTCACTTCCCGTAAGACCGAATATCTCCGTGGAGTACAACCCTTCAGGGTGAAAGTTTTTTGTCAACCCTTGAAAAGTATCTGTGGTCGTGACGGGTCGTAATCGCGACACAAGAGACTTGTTTACATTGAGCAGATAAAAGTCAACCCAATTAAGTTTATTCACGCTAAATCTCCTGATACGGATTAAACGTTATGGCTAAAAAAGGTAAAGACGATTTCGATGAAATCGATCTTGATAACATGGACGACTGGGACGATTTTGATGAGCCCCCTCGTCAACAAGACCAATCGCGTAACCCGGTCATGGACACATTTCGTGCTGCCCGTAAGTCGGCATTGTCGACTATCTGGCCCGAAAATAAACGTGATCAGGTCATTTTAAAAGGAATGCCAAAACCGGCGTCTGACGCTTATGAAGGTTATAAGAACGTCAAAGCCGCAGGTCAAGACATTCTGGCCCATACGAAAGACGAGATTGAAAAGACCTCCCGCGTGGTGAAGGCACAAGCTCGTCAATTAGGCCCAACCCTAAAACGGTATTTGCCTGACAGTGTAACCCGTAAGATCGATAAATGGGCGAAAAGCGACCAGTACGATTACGGGAATTACGATCCTAAACAGGCATTAATGGATCGTGAGTTAGACACTGTTTTTGCGGGTACCCCACAAACACCTGAACAGCAACGTGAAGTTCAGGAAGGGATGGTAGAAGACCGTCTTCGTGACACCATCAAGGACATGAAGTCCGATGCGCTGTTCCAGACGGTTATCGGTATTGCGAAAGACGTTAACCTGACGACCAGTTTAAGTCGTGGGGTGATGCTTAACGTTCAGCGTAAACAGCTAGAGCTGCAATACCGTACGTTATTCGCGTTGCAAGATATTGCTAAACTTAAACAGGACGAGTTTAGCCGTAACACTCCGGCACTTGAAGCGATTGTTAAAAACACCGCGTTGCCGGATTATGCAAAAGAGGAATTCTCTGAAATTCGTTGGGCTAACGTAAAACGTAAAGCTGCCGAATGGATGAACCCCTTACGTTACGCAGATTCGTTCGTTGAACAAATCCGTGAGAACGCGAAGAAAAAGATTTCGAATATCTTCAGTGACGGACGTGGGCTATTAGAACAAGTTCTGTCAATGGGTCAGGAAGACGACTTCGACATGGAAGACAGTTCTTCACTGTCGCCAGAACGTCGTCGTACGAATAGCCGAGGTAAAGTCGTAGGGTTTGCCGGTGGTTGGTTAGCAAAACGATTCTTACAACCGCAAGTAGAACGTTTACAGAACTGGACACGCAGTGAGTTAGAAAAGAACCCAGAAGTCATGAAACGGCTTCAGTTGGCACGCTACGGGTTCGGTAACTTATCTTCTATCTCTAACTCAGCGATTGCTGGTGAGATAGATGGTCCATTGGCCACTGTCTTCCGTTTAATGCACGAGATGGGGTTAGTGACACCGCTGCGTCGTGAGGGATTAGCTTTAGAAGAACGTTCAGCAGAGGCGTTATCAGCAGCAGCGAAGTTCGACCGTAAAGCATATCTTAGCATCACGGAAGTCATCCCGACCTTGCTGACGGAGATTAACAAATCTATTCGTCGTGGATATGGCGAACACCACGATCAGGTTTATGACCTGACCACGCGAGGTATGGTGGATCGTAAAGTTATTGGCAATCGCGTACGTAAGGCAGTTGCTAATGACGAACAGCGTAAACGTTTACAGCAGTACATTAACGAAACCGTTGACTTTATCGACAAAGACAAAACTCTGGATTCGAAAACTCGCCAGGCGCTGGCGGACTATATCGAATCCCGTGCGTCTGAAGGTAAGGCATTCGACGTAGGCAGTCTGCTGAAAGACCCGATGCACATGTATCGTTACATGAATGCGAACGCGGTAGAAGCGATTCAGGCGGTCTTAGAAGCACGGTCTTCAGAACTGGCAGGCGGTCATCACGAACTGAGCAACGAGATTGCTGGTAAGATTTCAGCTATTCAGTCAACAATTCGTGCACGTCAAAACACGGTAGACGAAGCCTCAATTATCTACGGCGAGAATGCGTTACGTGACGCAGGTATCTTTAAGTACGATGCGAAGAACGATCGGTTTGATGTAGATAAAGACATTAACGATCCGTATACGCTATACAACGACCTGGCCATGGGGAAAACTCGCTCTGGTCGTTCGTTAACCCGTGAGCAAGAAATCCAGCGCAAACTGAAAAACGGTTCTGCGCTAGGTGACTACTTACGTCGTTTGGGTGTAGACGCTTCCGTAACCGGTGACGAGTCGACTATTGACACCGTTAAAGGTAAAGGTGGACGTGGTGGCCGTGGGCTGTCAGCACGACAACTTGCTGCTGTCCTCTACGGTGAAAAATCCACCAACTTTGTTGAACTGTTAAGCGAACGGCCTGACACTAATGCGGGTTTAGAGCAACAGTTTGATAGAATCGTTGATGCTATCCGTAACAAATCCGAATCCAACACCGTGCAGGAAATTCTGAAACATGTCAAGAACATGGATGAAGAAGGTATTCTGTTGGCAAGCTTAGGTGGTGGTCGTGACGGTGAGGGTGACGCATCTGAAGACGCGGGTAGTACCGGTAACAAACGCAAACGTAAGCGCATTGTGCTTGGTGAAAGTGGGCTGTTCCGTCGTTGGGCGGGTGTACTTTGGGACACCGGTACGGGCGCTGGTCGTTTTGCGAAGAACATGTTCCTGAGAGGGAAAGGGCGTTTACAGTCACTGGGCAGTTTTATCCGTGGGAAATTCTCCGGTGGGTCTTCTGACGGTCCAGGTGTTTTTGAACGACTGAAAGGTTTAGTTACTGGTACGCTGTCCACAGGCTGGAATTCAGCAGTAGCGTTCGGGAAAGGCGTTCTTGGTGTTCGAGACATCTACGACGAGAAAGGCAATGTTGTTTTACAAGGAAGCCGTTTAGAGGCAGGTGAGTATTATCAGGCTGACCCTAAAACCAACAAGCTGGTACAACTCAGCTCGTTAGACGACATTAAGCTGGGTCGTGATATTGTTGACGAAGCCGGGAACTTGATTCTCGCAGCGGCGGACTTAGCGGCTGCGGGTAAACTGCGCTTCTATAAAGGCGGTAAACTCCAGGCCCTGTTCCAGTATATCTCCGGTAAAGCAGGTACAGCGGTAAACAAAGCCGTTAACTTACCGAAGAAACTTATTGGTCTAATCTCACCAAGAGCAGCGTCTATCTTCGAGAAAGCACGTGAGTGGCTTAACGAGATTCCTGAAGGCAGTGAGAAAACACGTTTACAAAGCATGATTTCCCGTGTAACGGGAATGCCCGCTCGTTTGTGGAACAATGCAAAACGTGGCTTTGAGAAATTCAAAGAGTTAGCGACCGACAACCCGCTTACCCGGTGGTGGCAGAATCGTAAGGATGGGGGTTCTGGCGGCGGTTTCAGCATGTTCTCCTGGTCGAATGGCCGTAAGACCAACCATATCCTGATTCGCATCTATAAACTCCTTAACCGTCGTTTAGATGGTGAGCCTGAAGATGAATCCTGGACGGAGCAACTGGAGAAAAACGTTGGGTCGAAATCTATCAAAGGGATGCTTAACCGCGTTAAGGATTTCCGCGACGGGTTTAAAGACTATTTCCAGAATTTCCGGGATTGGCGAGGCAGACAACGTGACCGATTCTCACGTTTCCGTCAGGGAGTTGGTGATAGACTGTCTCGTTGGGGTGCTGCGGGTAAAGGCTGGTTTGACCGTTTCCGTGGACGCTTTGGCGAAACGGTAGATAGCTTCCGCGATCCACGCTACGATATCGGTACTCGCTATCGGACGGAGTCTCGTTTAGCAGGCCGTGACGATGACGTTGCTGAGTTTTACCGTCAACACTTATACGCCCGTGGTAAGGTTTCTCCAACACGCGTGATTAACGCAGCGAAAGAGGATTTCGAAACCGCAACGGATAGCGCAGGACGCGTTATCAACAAAGGTAAGCAGAAAGCGAAAAGTGTTGGTTCAGCATTACTGGAACGTTTAAACCGGATGGTTAACCTCCAGGAAATGTCCTGGTTTAACACCATGCGCGACTCTGCGGAACGTGCTGGTGCGCCTGATGGCTTGATTCGTACGATGTTCAGTAAGTTCGGACAACGTAACAAACCGGCAGCCAATGATGAAAAACGCGACTACTTCCAATTCTTCCGTCGTCGTAGACGTTCTAAGGAAGAAGAGAAAGCCAAGAAATCCGCCGAACAGAAAGGACGTAAAGGCGGGGTGATGGACTTCCTCAAAGGGCTACCGTTGGTAGGACCAATCGTGAGTATCTTAGGTACGGTGGGTTCCATACTGGGTAAAGTTGCGAAGTGGGGTATTTTTAAACCTACCGGGTTCCTCGGTAAAGCAGCGTGGAATGTTGGTAAGTTTGCCGTACAGCGTTTAGCGGTTCCGGCGGTGACTGCGGTAGCCTCGGCTGCATCTACGGTGGTAGCTGCGGTGGGTTGGCCTGCAATTGTGATCGGTGCGACTGCCGCTGGTCTGGGTTATTGGGCGTATAAATGCGCTACCCGTGTGAAAGCGCAGTACCTCGACTATATGCGTCTGGCACAATACGGTTTCCGTGACTACGACCAGTGGTCTTCTGAAGACGGTATGAAAGCCCGTTATTTAGAAGACGCTTTGAAACCTTACGTCTCGTATACCGAAGGGGGTGAAGCACAATTACGTGGCTTGTCTTCCGAAGACGTGAAGAAACTCGCAGAAGGGTTTGGTGTAAACTTGGAAGAACGTGGTGAGATGTTAGCATTTACTGCGTTTATGTTACAACGTTTCGCACCGATTTACCTCCGTTGGATTTCAGCACTGAAGTCTATGGATAACGATATCGCTTTGGCAGATGTTGGTGATCCGAAGAAAGTGTCGAAAGCGGATATGATTACCCTCTACAACAAAATGAAGATGGGTAAAGATTCTGCGGAATTCCGTTCGTTGACTGACCCGCGTAAAGTTAACCAGGGTTGGTTCTCTAAAGCGTGGGATTTCGTTACCTTTACTCCGGCAGAGTTCTTGTCAGGGGAAGAGGTTGTCGAAGCACAGGAACGTGTGTGGCGGTCAATCAACATGCGTACTGACGACAAACGGAAACAACGTTCAGGTATGCGTGACGCTGTCGAAGGCCACAAAATTGCGTCCGTTGCTGAAACCAGTCAGGTATTGGCGAATGCGGATGCTGAACGTAACGAGAAAGTTGCGAAGGTTGAAGGATGGGAAGACGGGACTGAGCAGGTTCAAATCCAAGTTGACTGGCATTCATTACCGAAGAAAAGCGATTTGGAAGACCTGGAATCGGTCAGGTGGAAAACCTACGGTGCGGTTACTATCAACCAAACAACGCGTAATCTTTTCACGTTGTTAGAGAAGAACGTGTTGAAAGACATTGATGTGAAGAACTGTACCTATAAAGGCAACTGGAAAGAAGCCATTGCGGTTATCTCGCCTGACTTGATAGGTGGTCCTAAAGAGGAGCGTTGTAAGAACTGGTTCTACAACCGTTTCTTACCGGCGTATATGACCTACGTCGTTGGTCTGAAACGTTACATTCCGCAAGCAGACCCTACCGAATTGAAAGTATCCGGTGGGTTCATGTACGAATTGGCGTTGATGATTCGTGGCGCTTACAACATGAAGGGCGGTATTCGACAGTCCGTGTGGGAGATTCCATTCAACCCGCTAGGCGAGGAAGCAAACACTGATGCAGGTTCTGTTGCTACTGAACTTGCCAACCTGAAAGAACTGTCAAAAGAACCTGACCTGGCTGTTCGTAACACCCTGCGCTCTACTCCCGCAGCAGGTAAACGTGCGAAGTGGCAGAAAGCCGATCGTGCGACGAGAATGTACCAAACCGACGAAGATGGCAAAGAACGCTTTAAAGGTGTCGTTGATTGGGGTACAGCGTCTAACGATGGGTACTTGCCAAACGGTGGGTCGTCTTACGGTACACCGGGTGACTTATCTCAAGTTGTGGGTGAGATGGGGATCAGCAATTACGCGAAGTTCTCTACGGGCCAATCCGGGATTAAACTCGGGGACGTCAAAGAAGGTGATTACAAAACCTTGGCTGAGAAATATCCAATCAGTAAACTGGGTAGTGGTAAGACACCTAACGTAGAAGGCGTTAAAGCAATGATTGCAGATGTCGCAAATACCTTAGGTGTTCCGCCTGCGATTGCGATTGCGATGGCGAAAGCTGAATCTGGTTTCAGATACGGCGTCAAGAACCCAGGTGCGTCAGCAGCAGGGTTGTTCCAGTTCATCGACAGTACGTGGTCTGGAATGATGAAGGGGTATTCTCGTCGGTACGGTATTCCGCAAGTAAACCAGTATGACCCGTGGGCAAATACCATCCTCGGGGTACAGTTTATTCGTGATAATATCATGCAGGCGCAGAAAGACCTGGGTGGTGTAGAACCGCCCCCGGCTGTTGCGTATCTGTATCACTTCTTGGGTCCAGGCGGTGGTAAGAAGTTCCTTAATGCATGGCGGCAGAATCCGAACATGCCAGCCGACAAAGCAGAAGGTATTACTCCTCAAATCCTTAGAGGTAATAAGGGAGTCTTCTACGAAATGCGAGGCGAACAGATTGTTCGTATTCGTACTGTTGGCGAAGTTATTAATGAACTGAACCGCCGTATGGGTGCTGTGGCGACAAACGAAATTGCGGCTAACCCAGCTTCAACGAAAGACATGGTGAAAGGGCTAACGCCTGCGGTTGCCTCCTCTCCAGCGGTAGCAGCAGGAGCAGCTAACGATCCATCAATTTCTGGAGCGACGGATAACTTGCCCGCATCGAATGCTGCGCGTCGTGACGATGCGTTAGCAGAGAAAGGTGCGATGGGTGCAGACAATGTCAAAGCTGCAACCAGTGGTGGTCCGGCAGTACCGTCACCTGGCGGTAGTAGTGCTGGCGGCGACGCCTCTACGATTGCGGAGACCGTTGCGGCTGGAGCTAGAAACGAAGGGTTGCCTGAAGAAGATGTCGAGAAGGTGAAAGAAGGCGCTGTGCAGCGCGTAGCAGCAACGAGTAAACCGGCACCTGCGGTTACTTCTGATGCACAAAACGGGCCTACACTCAGTAGCGGTGATCCGATTAGTGTCCAGCAGTTGGCTGTTGCGAAAGAATCGGCGGGGTATCTCAGAGAGATTGTCACGATTCTTAAACAACGTCCGCAGCCGGTACAAAACACCGTATCGACCCAACCTATGGCACCAGCAGGCTCAGCATCACGACAAATGTCCGTTGAACAGCCAGCACGACAGCTTAACGTTAGACGTGCGGGTTAATAAACACGGGGGTGGGAAACCACCCCCATCTTAAAGAGGTAGAAAGTGGACGCTAGAACAGTTAACGACTCAAGCTGGGTCAAAAACCTATTTAATGGCGCAGTCGATGGTCGAGATGAACGTTTCCTGGCCTTGCGCCGCTATTCCGGTGGTATGTTGTCGTTTGAAGACACCACAGTCGGTGGCAGTAAAGCGATTAATAGTCCGCCCCAGTTTACACTTTTTGCAGACCCTTCCTCAACAGGCGCGTTTGCACAACCCGATGCGACTAAGAGCGGTAGTGAATCCTTTTATAACTCCTCAGCCGCAGGGTCTTATCGTTTAGGGACGTATTACTACGAAAGCATTAGCCAAAACTCATTTTACGTTCATTGTCGTTTCGGTAAGCCGAAGTATCTGGGTATGGCTTCGTTCTTTGCGAACATGTACGATTCTAACCTGGCATACCTCGCACGTACAGGTGACTATCCAGGAATTATTCGAACAGCAGCTTCGTATATCGGTGCGGCCGCTATTTGGGCGACGGTTGGTACTGTAGCATTCGCGGTGATTCTGATTACACCGAGGATTCTTTCGGCAGCACTGAATAAAGAAACGTCAAGATACTATTACGTTAAGCCCGCAATGCATCTGTATTTACGCGCTGTGCAAAACATCCTGAACACCCAGCTAATTTATCGTCGTTTAGTGCCAACGGGTGTGTTAGGGACTTTTGCGTTGGGTTACGATACCGAAAGCAAAGAAAATAGCTACCATAAAGATCGTGAAGAGTGGTATAAATCCTTACCAGAAGTCTGGAAAGCGAATGGTGAGTTTGACATTTACCGAATGATTAACCGTTACCAGACCTTGGCGAACTATCAGGCTAAAACCATCGATATGATTCGTGTAGAATCCGGCGACGATGAAGAGTTGTTTGCCAGTCGTTTGCGCGCGTTTTACTATAATGCTACTTATAGCGATCGTGTACGACAGAAAGCAGAAGGATTTGAAGTTTCGTTATACGACTTGGAGAAAGTTGCCAGAAGTGAAAAGGGTGGGTATGCCTCCTCTATACAGGACATTGATACTCAGGAAGACCAATTGATTGGCCAGATGAGTAATAGCTTGGTGGTCGGGGGGACTGCTACTGAATTACAGCAGCGAGCAGCAGAGATTCAGTCAGAGCAGGAGAAAACCCGTCAGGCTATGGAGAAACGTGCAGCGGCAGCTAAGCAGCTGAACTCTACGTTGGATGAAAAGAATCCAGAAGATCTTACCGAAGGAGATATTGCTGAAGTTCAAGATTGGATGAACAAAGGTAAAGATGAATCCAAAGTAGGAACGTTCTTTAAAGAGTTTACCGATATGGTTGCAGACGTTGGCGATAACGTCTTGTCGGAGATTAAGAACGGTTCACAGTGGGTTACTTGGCGTATTGACGGTAAAGACACCGTTTCGCGTTCGTTCTCTAACTCCACGAAAGAACCTGAAATTTCCGGGATGGTAAACTCCGCAACAGCAAAAGCACGTTCGCTGGAAGTTAACCTGTCTGGCGGTCAAACCGGTTTTAGTGCGGTCGATGCTTTAGTTTCCGGTATTAAGTCAGCGATGCGAGGCGTTGCAGACACCCTACATTTGACGGGGATAATGTCGTTGTACAACTCCTCAGTGATAGACTTCCCAGAAGTCTGGGATAGTTCTGACGCATCGGGAGATGACATTACTTTAACCATTCCTTTACGTTGTTGGTCGGGTAACGACCTGGACATTTTCCAGGATTTGTTAGTCCCGCTCTCGTTTTGGATTGCAGCAGTGTGTCCGATCGCAACCGGTAAACAAACCTTTACCCATCCGTTTTACTTAGAGTGTTACTCTCAAGGACGTTTCTCGTTCCGTAATGCAATGGTAACGTCGATGTCCTTACAGTTCGGTGTAGGTGGTCTAGGTTGGCGTCCTGGTGATAGTGTTCCACTGTCCTGCGATATTTCTGTTACTATTCGTGATTTGACTCGCGTCATGTACATGCCGATTGTGACCGACACTAAGGTCTGGGATGACGATAACAAGTTCAGTGAGTTTATGGCGTGTTTAGGTGGTGCTACGTTGTACGAACGTACTAACGGTATCGCCCGCGCTAAGATTAACGCTTCTATCTGGGCGCAGAACTGGGCATCTGCGTGGTCGCAGGGGAGTTTCATCAACGCTGCGTTGGATGTTATCCCGGCACGACAAATCGCGAACATCTTCCTACCGCAAGCGCGATAACGTTATTAAAGTCTGAGGGAAGGCAATGGCTAATACGCTATTAGGTAAATCAGGAAAACAACTGGTTTATGAGTTATTAGTAAAAAAGAATCCAGGTTTGGTAGATAAAGGTATTACAATCGATAAGTTGGATTTTGGCACGCCGTCACATATTCCTGCGGTAGAAACACCAGAAACTCAATTTACACGATTAAATACTCAACTTAGCGTCCAGGGTATCATCGAGCAGAAAACATTTGGTAAAATCGACGTTATTTATCGTCGATTGGATTTAGAGCACCTCTTAGGTGACTTTGTAGTTTCTGTTGCGGGTGTTAATGCGACTACGGTATCTGAGGTACTACAACTTTTCCGCAATAAGTACAATTTACAGATTACCGACGACGAAGTTGAGAACCCAACAGCTGCACCAGACAGCAAAGATAAAACTATCATTATCATGAATGGGAGATCTTTGGCGTGGACAGGTCGGCTGGAGGTGTACTTAACAGAGCTGCCGTCTGACGGTAAGGACATTTCGAAGTTGATTAAAGTCACCGAACTTGACGGTTTGACGTATATCTCTTCTGGAATTGTTCCTGGCGCTTAAAAAAAAGAAAAAAAAATAAGAAAGTTAACCTACCTCCGAAAGGAGGTAGGTACTTTTATTTATTTCGCCAAGTCTGCATCTTTTACAAAGATGCCGTCGGCGTTCAGGTAACCTTTACGGTCTTTGATTTCATGCCAGGCTAAAGAGAAACAATGGCGAATGTCCAGTTTGTAATACAGCGCGAGACAAGCAAGGCAATACAAACCATGATCGAACAGGTTATCGTCTTTGTTAGTATTTAAGAAAGACGTGGAAAAAGATTTAGTTGCTTCCAGGTATTTTCGATGTGGGAATTTATGATCGTTTGCACAAGCTTCAACATTTGCAACATCACGAAGTTGCATAGTTAAACCGCTACTAATAATATCGGCCGTTGTTAAGTATTCGTCATGGTATTCTTTACCCAGTTCCAGAATGTTCACCAGAACCACTAACGCATCGCCGATACCGTCCATGATCAGTTCAGGTTTGTTTTTGCTGATACCTGTTGCGATTTCACCAAACTCTTCAAAGAACTTTGTGATTTGTGTTTCCAGTTTACCGTTGTCGAGAATACCACGTTCTTTAGACCAACCTTTAACACGTTCTACACAGTTCTCGATAGAGTAGACCGGAACCGATACGGTGTGCATTACTGTACCGTTATATTCGGCACCTGTAAGTTTAATCGGTGCTTCGATCGTTTCGATATCCAGTTCTTGATTACCGGTGTGGCGTTTACCTTCTACACGAACACGGTTGGTGCCAGGATTTACACCAATTGTGTAAATAGCATCGAACTGCATTGCTTTTTCATTCAGAGCACGCAGTTGTGCGTTAACTTCTTCCAGGTGTTGACCAGGATTAACCACGATGTTGTAAATAGTGTTGATGTCAAAACGTTCGCCCATTTTAAAACTCCATTAGATTAACAAAAAGAATAAGGATTAGGGGTGCTACATAAGCACCCCATGAACTGTTAAATTTTGCAAGCCCCGCCTGAGCAGTTATCGTCTTCCGTAGTTGGGTCAGCACCCTTCTCTACGGTTGTTTCCGGGTCTAAGCCAGGGATTGCAAATTCGTCAGATTCTTTAATGGTTTCTACTTTAACTTCTTCAGTCATTTTTACCCTCTAATTTTCTTATACACAGAGCCATACGTTTGTCGGCCGCATCGTGCATACTATTGAAGTACATTAGGGGCCAATATTTCTGCGGTCTGAGACATGCCATTGATTTTACAACACGTTTACCGAAGAATTTGTTGCTGCCGGGCCCTTTACGTTTGCGGGCATATCCGACGAGGATTATACCGCCGATCACGTAATCAATGTTGAGTAAATCCGGTTTCTTCATTAGGTTTCATCTCGAATGGGTTAGCTTCAAGGAGCGCAGAATAAGAAAGTTGAATTACTTGGAAACGTTTACGTCCTTTACGCGGCCCTTTCCGACAACGTGTAACAATGGTACGGAATTTCTTCGGTTCGAAATACATTATCGAGAAACTAAGAACATCGTTCAGCATAACAAATTTACTCCATGAGTTAATTTAATCAGTAAGGTCGGATTAGAACCTTTTCGAAGTGTTTATAAATAAACACTTTCTTGGTTCGATGTTTTCGTGGACCTTTCTTGATACGAGAGATTAAAATTTTATCGATGTAACATTCTTTTATAACGCGTCTTCTAGGAATGTAACAGGAAACTGTCTCTAATTCTTCCATACAACCAACCTCATCGATTAACCCATTAAATGTATTACGACGTCTTTAGTTACTGAGTTTGCTAGTAAGCGGAAGAATTTCATGTAACGGAAAATATTAAAGAAAACCCCAGCGTTGTCTACAATAACAAGGCTGTATTTTTCTTTTTCTGTACCCATTTGATAGCCAATGATTTGCGTGATATTCTCCGGTAAGTCTTCGAGACCCAAACGGAATAACACATCGTCCTCTAAGAACCCTTTTGGATTAACGAATAATACCTTCCCTTTATGGTTCTTAGCTAACTCGACACCGAAGTCTGTAAGCCCCGTCTGTCTACCTGTACCATATCGAATAGTACGGAATTCAGATAAAGCTTTAGGTCCATAACGATCGGTAAATGGATTATCTTTAGAATCCAGATCAGTTAAACCTTTTGATAATTCTTCTACTACGATGTTATAGTTAACATGAGTTTTAGACATTTCATTGTTCCTTTTAATTACAAGCGAAATAACTTTATTGAAAATCTCGTTTGGCCTTGCTGATGATTTGAGATATTCGGCTTGGCGTCACCCCGTGTATTTCGGCCAATTTCTTGTTACTTAGACCACCCAATTTACCAACAAGAATATTCAATACACGTAAGTCTTTTAACGTTGCCGAAATCTTCTCTAAGATTTCGATATCAGCTTGATCAAACTTACCTTTGGCCTGCAATGCTATTCCGGCACGTTCGGTGATAGTTTTTAGTTCAGCTAATCGACTAATACCGAAAGAAGTTAACTCTGCGTGCGTTTTCTCATTAATCATCATGTACCCCTTAGACAGCTATGGGAGCTTTAATTGTGTCGTGTGATTGATACCCAACCAATTCGAAGTCTTCGTATTTGTAATCGAAGATAGAATCAGGTTTACGTTTGATAACCAGTTTAGGTAGCGGGTAAGGTTCGCGTGTAAGTTGAAGTTTTGCCTGCTCCAGATGGTTAGAGTAAAGATGAACATCTACGCCACTATAAACCAACTCGTCTGGAACCATATTGAGTTGTTGAGCAATCATGTGGGTTAACAACGCGTAAGAAGCGACGTTAAACGGTGCGCCGAGTAGGTAATCGTTGCTCCGCATCATGTAAAAACATGAAAGCTTACGGCGTGGAATGCCCTCACGATCTAAAATTTCGTGAAGTCGTTCTTCGCTATCGATATCTTCGTGAGTAATAAGTGGTGCGTTCGCAAATTTTTCCGGTTCGTTTACTTCGTACCAATCCAGTCGTTCAAGCAACGTCATTTCTGTTGTGTAGAATTGGAAGTAATTATGGCATGGGTTAAGTGCCATATCGTCCAGATCACCTACGTTCCAGGCACTAACAATAATGCGTCGTGAATCTGGGTCTTCACGAAGTTGTTGAATAACTTTACTGATCTGGTCGTGAGATTTGCGATAAATAACGATACTTTCTTCAGGATCGTCCTTTGCGATAGTCCCAATGTAGCGATATCCTCGTTCTCTCAATACGTCTTTGCTACGCTCGTCCCAAAGATAAACCAGTTTGGTATCCATCCATTCCCGCCACTGCTGCCCGTAGACAGGGCCTAATTCCCCTTCTTCATTCGCCCACTCGTTCCAGATTCTTACCCCATTCTCTTGCAGGTACTTCACGTTAGTGTCACCGTTTAAGAACCACAACAGTTCATGAATGATACTTTTCAGGTGAACCTTTTTCGTAGTAACTAATGGGAAACCTTCTTTCAGGTCAAAACGTAGTTGGCGACCAAATACAGAAAGTGTCCCTACACCTGTACGGTCTTTTTTGACAACGCCGTTATCCAGAATGTCTTGCATTAACGCTAAATACTGTTTCATTTGTTATTATTCCCCATTCGTTTCGTTAAAATATCTAAATTACGTTGCGCTTGCTCAGGACTAAAAATAATGTTTTCCTGGCTATACGTTACATGAAAATGTTTTTTGTTAACAATGTCAACCTTAAGGCCACGAACTTCGAATTGGCGTTTAGCCTCTTCAACCTTTTTTGGTGAGATTCTAAGAAGACCTGGAAATAGTTCGTCTGCGGGAACGTAGTATTTGATTTCCTTAGTCTCGGGAATTAACTCGATTCTATCTAAACTGACGCTTATAATCTCGTCAATCTTTTTCTTTATATTGTCGTTCACAGTCATTAGATTTTGTCCTTTTCGAGTTCAGTTAAAATTTCAAACAGGTCTGCGTTGGATTGGAGAACGATTTCACTGCCTTCTGCTACAACGGTAATTGAAGGCTTCTTACCACGTAGCAAGAACTCCCAACGCATTGTTCTTACGTGATTATCGAGTAACTGTTTTAGTTTATAGTTAACTTCGACTTCCAATTTGCCCAATAACTGCGGTGTAATAGCTTCGCCCGAGTTTTTGTTATAAAGTGTACGCACTAAAGAACGTAAAGAATAGCCAATGCACTGCGAAATTGCCCAACCTGAATAGTTTTCCATGTTAACCCTTCAAAATGTCTTTAAGTTTTAGTTTTGTATAGAACGGAGAACTACTTAGTTCTTCTGTCCAACTTATACGTCCGTTCTGTAGAACCCGGTCGAAGATTAGGCCGTTCATTTTTACAATTCTGGCCAATTGATAAAAGAGCGTCGTGAGATGTAATCGACGCTCCATTTGTGCACGGGCGGTACAACTGCGTACCGCTTTGATAGCAAGTACCGCTTCTGGTATCAACGTAACCGCGATTGACTCAGGATGTTCATTTTTCCATTTCTTAATGGCCAGTAGTCGGTGTAACGATTTTTCAAGGGGGCGTAAATCCCCGTTATTCATCACGTAAACTAAAGCGGCAATATCCCACAAGGCAATGCCTACTGCTTTAGCAACAAACAATCCGTCGTGTGTTGTCGTGGATTCACAGACTTTGCCGATACTTCCGTATAGACGTGCAGTCCATGCGTCTGCCTGTTCGCCAGGTTTTATACCCGCGTTATCCAGAAAGTGTTTAAACGCATTAACGTGATCAGTTAACTGTTTTTGTTTCATTTCCGATACCCGATTTAGTCACGAGACTTTATTTTAAGGTACGCAACCGCAGCTCCCATGATTGCAATACCGGCACCCCAACCTATCTTTTCTACTACAGTCAAATCAGACCATTTCTTCTCTTTCGCAGTAGCCGGGTCTATACCCGTTGTCCTGGCATACTCCCCCATACGCGCCACATCCTTATCATGACGTTCGATCTCGTCTGCTAGTTTTCTCCACGCCTCTTCACGTGTTAGATAGCGAGTATTTATTTCCGCCGAATTTATTTCCGTTTCATATCGACGTTTCCGTTCTTCAATTTTTCTGATCAGATCTTCTAAATAGAGCCTCGTTTCTTCCACAGCCTGTTCATAGACGTCTATGCGATCGGGGAGAATTCTCCTGTGGTTGGATTTGTTGCGAACGGAGGCAATCATGTGGAGTTTCCGTTCGTATTTTGGTTCGAGAAGATAGGCTATGCTTTTGGTCTTCTCATGAAGTCCGCGACCAGTACCGCCGAGTTTTTCCACAAGTTCTTCTACAGAAATTGCAAGATCGAGAATATATCCACGCATAATTGTTTCTCCGCTTAAACGTAGCCTTGGGAGACATAAGTTTGTTCCCAACTGTAAAAATTATTTCAACAAAACAAGATGAATTTGGTATTCATCATCAGCAGGGGAAGAATAATTGCCGGTTTCAGGTAATGTTATATTTCCCAGCAGACTGTGGAAGGGTAAACCATGAACAGCCTCAACAATTCGTACAAGCGGAAAACCAGTTCTTTTAATCCAATTGTAATCGACAAACATAACACCGTCAGGATTTTCCGAACCTTCCCACACACGAATTTCCACAGTCTTTCCTGAGAAGTTGGCCAGTACGGTGCGTAGTTTTAATAGCACACCACGTGTGAGTGGTACTTCAATAACAAATTCAGGGAATCTAAAACCGAACCCGTTGGGGGTATTAAAAAACTGAGCTTGCATGGTAAATTCTCCTTTAGGGTAAAAAATGAAAATACCCTACTCCTGTCTAGGAGTAGGGTAGGTGTTACATACGGGTAACTGAATCCCAGTAATCACGAAGATATTCTTGGTCTTCAGGATCTTTCGGCGTAGCCGGAATATGGCCGTCAAACTCAAACGGAATCACAGACAGAACATCTGCAATCTCGTAACGTTCGACTTCCAGTTCAACTTTCACCCAGTCACCAACGCTGGTACTACTACGCATCTCGGTGATAAGATCGTTAAAGTCAGCTGAAACTTCAATTGCAGGGTGTCCGGTGGTGATAGTGAAAATATCAATATCCCAATGCTTAGCCCCTTTATCGGCTAATTCACCCGGCTCTAAGTGAATACGTTTCACCAGGTGTGCCAAATAACCGTCTTTGTAAAAAGAGAGTGCAGAACTAATACCGATATCCGAATTCTCTTCAACCTTTCCGTCCTGGAATTTACGTTTAAGCGTTAGCTGTGCCGTACCGTCTTCTTTAATACGGATACGACGACGCCCACCTTCTATCGGCATGAGAATGTCCATGAACATCTTGGCTTCTTGTGCGTGGAGCCAATCCCATCCCGCTTGCGTAGGTTTTACCCAAACGCAGTATTCCTTTTCGACTTCGTGTTTAATGGACTCACCAGCAACACGAATGATTTCTTCTTCCTGCGCTTTATCCAGCCGCGCTAGGGTATCGAACAATCCCATTAGATTAATCCCATACGTTCACTGACGTCCGTAATATCGAACGTCGAGTCGTTATAGTCGATGTTTTCAATAATAGAAACCACCAGATTAGGAAGCCATTCAGAATGTGGTGGTGTAATCACCCGACCGTTCATGACGTAATAATGCAAGAACGGAAGATTCATCGAATGGCAGTAAGACAGGGTATTACCTAAACAAGACCCGTCGTATTGCAACTGGTGCAACTTACGCAGCAGTGCATTCTTAAATGCGCCAGTCGCGTAGCTACTAAACTCACCGGGACGGTAATCCGTTTTCCCGTAAATTGCCGCTTTTAATCGACGACCTAACTGAATACACTCAGTACCTGTTAACGTACGTAAACGAAGAATATCAGGAAACTCAGTCTCCAGACGTCCCATCGTTTTAATCGAGTAACCCATGTGTAACATGTAGTCAACGATACGCAAGTAGTGATAGTAACCTTCTAACGTCAGGAACTGACCGTGTATCGTGTCAAATTTTGACCCGTCGGGTTTCGCGTAGAAGTTACTGATCATCTTACCCACGGTAGTACGACCGTTGGAGTAAAAGTTGATGTGGTTCACCCCATCGGTAAACGGGAGTTGTTCAGGTAAAGCACAAACATAGCCTAACCGTCTCAGGTATAGGACATAAGCAAGGCGCTCATCAGGCGTGAGTACAATGCTTGACGCGTTCACGTAGGATTTAGAACGTAAGTCACCCGGTGCATAACCGAGCGTTAAAGCCAGTGATTGAATGTCTTCACTTTGACTTTTGATTTTCTTTAATACGGAGCGCAGTAATTGTGGTTCGGACATATCCGGCCTCTTAGATTGCAAAGTAGCCTTCCACGATTTCATCGGTAGACTGATAACTTACACTACCTGCCGCTAAAACGTAGTTACGTTTTTCGGTGGTCATCAGCGCTTGTATCGCGTTAGCGCCTGCGTAAGTATAAAGTTTCAGTTCGGTGGTTTCAGGAGTAACGTTTTTCGTTTTATCCCATTTGGCATCCAGTGCTTTAAACAACGCTAACATTCGTGTACCGTACGTACTAAAACTCGTACCGGTTTCCACACGCAAGTTAGCCATGATGTTTTGAATCACGGTTTCCGCAATCTGTTTGCCCTGACCTTCCTGAAGTTTGTTCAGGTAATATTCTGTTGAGTCCAAGTTACCGGTAGCAGCAGCTTGAATCATCAGCTCCCCGTAAAGCGCCTCTTTTGCTTGATCGTCACTGATAGCCTGAATCATCGGGTCGATTTTTGCAGGCAATCCGTAACTGTTAAGTTTCGTAGACAGACCGTAGATCAAAGCAGACGACGTGTTAATGTCTAACGCTGAAAAACTGTCGCTGCCTTTGAAACTGTTAATCAAGTTGTCGATGGCTAAGAAATCGTCAAGGTCTTTATAGCTGTCAAACGTGTGTTGTACGTCATCAATAACCGAGGTTATCTGGTAACGCATACTGTTGACTTCAGACATAAAGTTGTTGACTTCATGACTGATTTCTGAAGGAAGCTTAGCCAGTTGACCTGCGATATTCAGCGTTCCTTCGAGACGCTTCTTCACGGAGGAGAAGTCAGTACCAATTCCTGATAGAAGAGAATCACTCAGCGACGAAATGCTGTCCCAACCTTTGCCCAGTAAACTTCCTGAGTCACCGGGTGACAGATACCCTAGTGCTTTAAGCCCTTCCTCATTAACCTTTTTGAAAGGTTCTGAAACATCACGCTTCTGCGGATCGAGAACAGGTAGTGTCTCTTTAGTGTTAGAAGCAAACCCAGGAACTTTTTGTCCTGGGGAAACACCGGAGGTGGAGCTGCCTGCTGTTTTGGTACCCCCCACGCTGGCAATGTCACTACCGCCGAATAGGTTACCGATTTTTGAGGTCAGTTCACTTCCACCGCTGATGAGTTTGTTAAAGGTTTCACCGGCACGATCGGAAAGCTGGCTGACTTTATCTACGGTATTCTGAATGCCACGTTCGGCGTTCTCTACCGTAGACTGTACTCGGTTAACCGCATTCTTCGCGGTATTAACCGAGTTATCGATAGCCGATTGACCTTTGTTAATCTGGCTGGTTATCTGATCGAGTTTCATTCTGTACTCCGAAATTGATAAGCCTCGAGGTCAACCGTGTGAACGACTTCGTAAATCTTGTTGTCGTTCTTGCGTTTTAACGTCAACAGAATATCGAATTTCTTCACATCAATTGCCTTGAGTATCCTCATAAACCATTTCCAAGACAGCTTCTTTTTCAGTCGCATGTTGTGCTGCATATTGTGCCGCATGTCGTTGCGTTTAGAAGCGATAGGAAGACAGTTCTCTGGATTATTAACATAGTTCGTTGAAAGTCGATGCCACCAATCCGAAGTCATTTTGATATTCGCAAAGATTGTCCACAGGAGTCTCGAAAGGGGGTGCTCCATCGTCTTTGCTGTCCCCGCACAATCTCGGAAGAAACGATTCAGTTCCGTACTAGCACTGGCAGTCGGTTTCTCGTTACAGTCTTCAAAATCGTAGCGGATAAGATCGTCACGCACTCGTGTGGTAACTTCAGAAATGGTTTTTGTCTGGAAACGTCCACGGTAAGTCGTTATACAGATTCTCAACGATTCCACCCCGGTAATCACTAACCCTTCCGTGAAACCTCGCCACGTAAGGTCAACTGGTAAGTCACGGTTGTTACCTGAGGTAAGTTTCGTTGAGATGCGTTGTACTCGATCTTCGAGAACGGCCTTCGAACGTGTGCGGAAATCAGGGGACAGGATGTGTCTTGCAACTGCAAGCTTATAATCTTTAGGTTCCCACCCAATCTGAGTTTTATATTCCCAGTAAAGTTTTTGCAACGGTTTACCCGCACGTTCTTCTTCGTCTCGTTGCAGTTTTGCTTTTGCTTCGTTATCCATCACTTCACCTTGTTACAAGGGGTTAACTGATTATTAAACAGGTCGGTTTAAAAGGTAGTGTTCGATGAGTACCTCCATTTCACGAAACAAATGTGCACAGTGATTTACCAATGCCCGATCTTCATCGGTCTTGGGCTTTAAGAAAATGTCTTCGTAAGGTTCGATAAGCTCGAGTAACTGCGTTAGCTTATAATAGGCAACCGCCGGATTGGACGTCCCAAAATAAGTGTCTAACCAGCGGTTTTCTGATGAGTCTTTTTGTTTACTTAACGACTCTGGCAATGATAACCACTCGATAGAGGTTCCATTAATCGTGCGTTGGTATTCGTTGATATAAAAAGCAAGACGTTGGTAAAGAATATCGAGATTAGCGATACGTAACTCGAGATTACCACGTAAGCTGGGGTGGTAGGGTTCGGTATCTACGTTTATAGGCAACGTAAGCAACCGTAAGCCGCTAAACGTTCTCGCGCAGGGGTTATGGATGTTCTTATGAAACTCCTGCCTTAGAGACTCTCTGAGAGCCTGTAAACGCTTTTGCTGTAGACGTTTCTTAAAACGTGTTATTAATCCTGTAAACATAATTCACTCCGAAAGAATGTCTCACGTAAATAATATCTGTCTGACTTCTTTTTGAAAATGAGGTGGTTTTAAATGGCTGAAGAAGAAGTGAAATACCAGGCGTTAGATGGTGAAGTAGACGACGAAGAATCGCTTCTCCGCCAAACGCAACAAGCCCGTGTCAGAATTGTCAATCTAATCTTAGACGATCCTAATGCTCACAAAGACTTAAAGACCGTGGATCGTATCGGGACGTTATTAAACGACCTAGATAAGCAGATCATTTCTAAACGACGTGTTGCCGCTGCCCAGAAAAACAGTGAGGCGAACCAAGACTTGGCTAACGCACTGAATACAATTCTGATGCAACGCGGTAACGTGAAAATAAAACGTCACGACGAAGAACCTGATGAAAATAATGGTTACCAACCCACCCTTCCAGACATTCCTAACGTAGAAATCTCGGAAGGGGAGTTGGCTCCGGTTGGCGAACAAATTGACGTGAAGTCCATTATGACTGCGGCGTTTGCGCGTCCTTCTTCGGACGAGCCAGACTAAATAACGCAGAATCACGTGGGTCGACACCGACCCACTCTGCCATAAACCGGATGTGTTCCTTGAACGGATTCACACCATCGCGTTTAAGCTGCTCTACCGTCTCTTTTGTAAGTTCCGGCGTTAGCAGGGCAGGGTGCGTAATGGTAAAGCTAGGGATAGGCTTTTTCAGATGTTTCGCATTGAGTTCAATCCACTCGAACCAATCGTACATTATCCAACAATCCCAAGCTGTCGCTAAACGACCTGGCGTAAGCTCCGAATGCGGCCACGACACTAACTCAACCTGCACCATATCGTAATAGATACGGAACATCTGCAAGAACGTTTGCATTTCTTGGTCAGTAAGGTCAGTATACGGCCAGGTGTTGATCGTCAGTGTCGGTTTTTCGATAGGCGAATGCATCTCGATTTCGAGTAACATACATTCGAATTCGTTCTTCATCGTCAACAACAGTTCGGTGGGTTCCGCATTCATCAACGCGCGTTTATCGCGTTTCTGATACTCCTCTTTCCAATTCTCAAACCCCAAGACAGTCGCCCATTCCTCCGTAAAACGACGACGATAAACGTCGTAATCCATAATTTCCAATCTTTCAGGTTTGATGGCTTTGACCCAACCGATTCGGGTGTCAAACAACGCATCGATATCAATCAAAAAACGTCGAGAAAATCTCATGACGGATGGCCTATGTTGTTACCAATGTGCATCGCTTTCAGATACGCAGACCAGGTACGTGTTGCTTTTGAACTGGTACGTTCTGCCCCTGGTAGGTCAATACGTCCCTTACCGGTTTGACGTAACGATTGATAGAACGCACGTTGTAACGCTTCGTTACCCCCACGCGCCCACAGAAACTCTTTCAGTGTCCAGTCGTGGCCATCCGAGTACATGATGTACGCTTCTGGGAAAGATACACCTGATGCTTTAGAAGGACCCACAACCTGACCGGAGAGTTTATCACGAACTTTGTCGTTCTTCGCTACTGCCATTTTCTTTTCTTGCATCTGCGTTTGTCGACGCGCAGGCAAGCGCAATACCAGATGTGGGTAGCGGGTACGATGGAAAACACCCGTTTTCGGCTCAGTTAACCACAACCGCTGTTCCAGGTTCAGACCTAAAACGCGACATAGCTCAACGTTTCGCATGTGGTCTATTTTAACTTTACTGCCAACCGGGTTGTAAATCGGTAGCCCTTCACGAAGACGATTAAACTGTTCGTCTGTCATTCGAGCAAAAGCTTTCTTTGCTGCCTCTGCGTTAATCCCAGAGGGGTCAACCAGGTTTAAGATTTGTAAGGCGTAAGCTTCTGCTTTTTTACGCCGCGCTGGATCGAGTTTCATTTTCTACCGCCTTACGCAAGTTGGAAAGTGTCCCTGCTTCGAGGGTTTCAATCCAATAACTGATGTCGTCGGTGTTTTCAGGTACGTCGAATTTCACCGGCGGGTAACCGTAGTGTTCGAGTAACTTGGAATAATATTCACCGACCTTTAAACAAAAAGATTCACGATCGGGAAAGAAAGTAGCGAAAGTCTCACGAAATGCCGCTGCTGTTTCCAGACTGACGCTGGCTAAACCTTCGCTTAAGCGCTCCACAATCTCCGTTTGATAACGCATAACGACTCCTTAGCTAGGGTAGGGTAATCCCCTACCCTAACGCTTTTATTTCTTTTTGGTGAGGAACTTCGGTTCCAGGCCGTCCACGACCATACCCAGAATCGTACGGGCAGTTAACGTGCGTTTACCACCTTTCGTTTCTTGGTCTTTAAACATCCAGTATTCTACGGTGTTCTCCAGAATCTCATTCCAATCCCATTTTTCATCAATGAGTTTGTAGATTTCTTCCATCGTGAGGTGGTATTTAACCTCTAAACGATGGTAGTTGTTCTGCATGTACGCAATCGCGGCCGTGATTTCTAACGCCCGACGCAGTTTCGGGTTATCGTCGATCATGTCGCGAATCGTCGTACGCTGGAATTTAACTCCAGGAAGAATCTGGAGTTCTTTAATGGAACCACCGCTACCGCTGGATGTAAATCCAAATTCGGATTTTTTCAGAGTGTCACTCAGGTAATGCCACAGGCTCAGGTGGTACAGTAGACCCATCTCTTGCGAGAAGATCATCTGGAACTTCACACCCGTGTGTCCACCTTTAGCACGGTACTGCGTAAAGGTGATAACTTTCAGGTCGTTAACCGATGCGTTCATGGCTTTTGAACGTGCGGTTGGGTAAAGTTCTTCGTTAACACCGGTCTGGGCGTTATAACTCTGGTCTTTTTTCAGCTCGCCTGATTTTGTCGCAACAATAAACGAGTTAGTCAGGAAGCTTAACTGACGACGAGGAATCCCTGCGAATTTGAGATCGTCGTTCGCATCGTCCAGCAGTTTCGCGTTTGCTTTCTGCCCTTGACGACCGCCCGCCATCGCCTTACCGGAGTCATCGGCCATCTGTGCAACAAAGCCCATGTAGAAACCACCACGGGCAAACGCAGACGGCCAACGGCTCATCATGTTCGATTTCTGTAAGGCGTCGTGGGCGTTGAGGATGTTCTGATCGGAATCACCGATATCCGTTTTAGCGTGCTTGTCTTCCAGAGAAGACGAGTGCCACTCCGACAGGGAGTCGATAGAATACAGCCACGGGTCAAGGATTTCTTTTTGCTTACGACGAACCGGGTCAAGGAACGGCGTTACACGCGTTTTACCAGACATATACTGCTTGAAGCGTTTTTCCACTTCATCACGAATATAGTCACTGTAATACTGTTCCCCGGGCATCACGTCAGAACCAACGAGGTTATAACGACCTTCGTGAATAAGTTCCAGTACCGAAGTTCCATCGTCAATACCGTTGGCGTGCATGGCAGAAATATAACCGGTCTCTAAGCGATCGAGGGCAGCAGACACTTCGGTATCGTATTTCGAACCCCACTCTGCTTTATAGCGTTGCAGGATTTGGAAGATACAGAAATCCAACAGTGTGGATTTGAAGGTGTTACCACGACCCGCGAAACCCATGATGTGGGCAAAACCACCGTTAAGGTAGTATAAACCATCTTCGCCTCTTTCGTAGTTGCCTAAGGCGTGGTCCATGATGGTATAAACGTTAAAACGAGGACGAATTACTTCACCGATAACTTGCTTAGTTGGGCCTGCCATTTAGCGCTCCAATAATTAACGATTCTTGGTCGGAAGAAGAAGGCGACGTTTGTGCCAGAATTCAAAGTAGGTCTCTGCCCACTCGGTGACTTCTTCCGATTTTTCAGGATAGGGGTTCTCAATAGACTCGAAACGACGTTTGTTGCGCTCGTCGATTTCTAATTCCATCACGCGCTTACCGTTAGGTAAAGAGGTCACGCTAAGAATCTTACCTACTTGAATAGGCTTACCTTCTTTGTCTTTTTTCACCGGGGTAAGATAGATTTCCGGTTCCAGACGAGGCGTGGTGTTTCGAGTCAGTAATTTGATTTTCATCGAGCTTTACCTTTGTGAGATAATCTCGGTCATAAGTTCAGGATGAACTGTAAAAAGACTTTACTATGTAACCCTGACTTATAATCCGAGGTTTTAAATGAACGTAAATCCACTTGCAGCGTTAACTAGCTTTGCCGCTAAAGCGTCTGCAATCTTACCCAAAGGGTTCAGTGGCCCTCAACAAGAGATTGCATTAACCACTTACGACGACATGTCAGACGTTTCCAAGTGGATGCAACAGGAAAAATTCTTACACTTTGCAGGCATGTTGGTTATTGTACCGCCAGGCTTCAATACCTATGTAATGGATCACATTAACCGCTTAGAATCGGTGTGGAGTTCCCTACAGAAGATCTACGACGGTGTCCTTTTACCTGTTGAGTTGCAACTTTCCGCCCTTACACATGATGTGGGCGTACTGTCATTACCTATCGGTTTCCGTTATAAAAACGTTAACATTCCGTTACGTAACGTGAATCCGAAAGACCTGGTTAACCAGTTGGCTAAGTCTTACACCAACAACGTTATTGACCAGCGCCCGATTGAGAAAACGTACCACAGTGCTACGGAGATCGATATTGCGTTTAACCGCGCAAAAGCACTGAACGTTGAAATCACGAAGAAACTTCGTACGAACATCGACAAATCCATCGAGTCTATTAAAGCCTCTGCAACGATTCTGTCTGAACAAAACATTCATCCTAACGTGGCAAAAGAACTGACAGCGATGTTAGACTTTGCATCCGATTGGGTTGAACTGTTTGGTTTGTTCATGAAACAGGTGAACGAATTGATTGAATGTCTGAACGTGACGGCTGAACGCCTGAAAGCTCTGAAGGCAAACAAAAAATAAAAAGTAAAAGCTACCCCTAGACCACAAGGTCTAGGGGTAATCTTTATTTTCACGCTAAAATCCGGAAATAAAGGCGGGTGCAATCCATCGCCACTCCTGCCAGCGTGGGCCTGTCATTGGCCCACACCAGACCCGTTTCCAATGTGCCCTGCGTATGTGTGCTGCGCGATGCGGCGTTAAACAGATTCTCCTGCCTTCCCTGCGTTGTTTCTCTAAGTCTTCGCGTTGTACTGGACTTACGTCAACAACGACAGGTTCTCTGCGTGGAAGGATTTCTGTATCAGGTACGTAACGTGTCGTTCTACCACGGTATTCCCGTCGCTCGCGTTCTGATTTCTTCACCCGCGAGGAAAGATATAAACCGATATGTACCTCATCCAGAAGTTCCTCGTCCTTTGACTCGTTAGCAAAGTAAGGCTCTAAACTAACAAAGTCATCTGCCTTTCTGTTGAACCGATAAATCTTGGTTGTCCAACAGTGCCGCTGATTTATCTCCACCCATCGTAAAACGAACAATACTTCTTCACCTTCGAATTTACGACGACCGATAAAGAGTGTAGCAGGAAGTTCGTTAATCTTGACAGTCACGGAAAAGGTGAACGAAGGGATGGCTTCAATCCACGCGTACGGAATATCCGTTAAACGTTCAGTGTCTGCAAGTAACGCCATCAACTCGTTATCAGAGATAATTTCAATACCTGCGTATTGCCAGCCCAAACCTAACGATTGACGGATAGAATACGGCACCTGTTTGGTGGTGCCGAACACACGGTACGTTGGGTCGTTAACGGGCAGAAAGGTTACGGGAAGTTGCCTCTTGTGTTCCCTGACAAACGTTAGAAAACGATCTTCTTTCAGACCAAACAAGTCTTTGTGTGCAGTCTCTATAGCTTCACTAATACGTCGAAGCGTGTCTCCATAAATTCTGCGTCTTAACATTATAATTCTCCTAGTCTTGCGTGTGGGGTACGTAGCCGCGAACAAATGTCGGTGGAATCCAGCAAAGTTTTCTTTTTCTTTCACCGTTTCTTGGGCCAACCCAGTATCTACGCCAGTGGGCACGACGAATGTGCGCAGCTTTAGCGTGTTTGATACCTTGCATGGCTTTCAAGTCGGTGTTGAATCCTTTCAGATATTTTACTTGTCCTGGTGTGATATCCACTTTAACATCACGTTCACGTGGTTTGACTTCGTAGCTAATACTGCCGTTCTTTTTGATTTCTTTGAACTTAACGTCATTGTAAGACGCTTTGAGATTAGGTGGGATTAGGGTGCACAGAAATATCATCGATGTGGCGGCTTTGGCCAGAGATAACCATAGCATCTTTTCTTGTTCGTTCTCCACACCGTCGGCATAGTCGATTTCCACAAGTCCGTTTCCTGCACTACGAAGCTCTAACGAACAAGTGGCAATCGTGGTAACGCCTTCTGTTAACCCGTAATCAGTATTTGTAGCAATTATAATAAACCTTCTCTTCCCATTTTTTCGATAGCCGAGAAAGAAAGTCTCATCTTCTTTACCTACATCGATTGCTACAGTCCAAGTAGGTATAAAGTCTAACCACTCTTCAGGGAATTTACTGGGCATCTCAGTCTCAAAAACAAGTTCTCTAAGTGCTCGATCGGATATTAAGGAAGAACCACCGTATAGCCATCCAATTGCCAATGTTTGAGCGTGAAGGGAACGTGGATCTTTGAGACCTAAATCTTCATTATACGGTATAAAGCTATTGGTTAGATGATTACGATTCTTTTTTATCCATTTCGAGACAGGATTTTCTTTTGTTTGATTTTCTTCCATGACATTTTCTAGATGCTGACTCCCCATTTGTCTAAGGCAGTCTTTAATACCTTTTACTTTTTTACTTTTGTACAAATACATGGTATATTCTCCTAAAATGGTTAAATATAAAGTAACCCTAGCCGAAGCTAGGGTGTGTATTAGTCGATTTTGACGTAATCAGGATAATTAGCTTTTAGCCACTCCCATAGCTGGTATGCAAGTTGGCTTTGGTCAGCACTGATAATAGTCATCATCTCATGAATCGTGCTTTCATTACCCAAGATTTGGCTATAAAAGCGACGCCATTCTGGTTCGGTATACGGTATAATTGCACCAGGCATGTATCCGTTGTGCCAGTCGGTGATCATCGAATGGAAAGCTCCGATGCGAACATCATAAAGTCTTCTACCGATACCTGTCTGGGTAATACGTCCCGGTTGGTTGAAGAAATTGTCCAGACACATCACTAAGGATACGCGATATCTGCCCGCAACAACACTCGCTACTTGCGAAGCCATCCAGATAGCATCCACAGTTTTCGGTGCCAACATGTTACGGATAGATTGTTCCGTCCGATCGCAGTGGTTTAGAAACTCGTGGATAATATCGCTATTAGAAAGATTAATGATTGCGTTTACGTTCATTTTACTGTCCTAAAATTGGGGATAGTCCATCTGCGGTGTTTAACAACGCTTTTGTAATTTCGTAGTTGGTCTCTTTCAGGATAGCGAGACAAACGGTGATGTAAACTTCAATTGCTAACATGATTTCTTGTTCAGTCAGCAACGGTTCGGTACCGCCAATCCCGTAACGTTGTGCCGCGTACTCAATTTCAAGTTTCAAACGTTTCCATAGTGCTTCGTCGTCAGTTAAACGTGCGCAGGCGCGATCGAAACGTCTTTTATAAACGCCGATTTTGTGGTCAATTTCACGACGCAGTTGGTCAGCAGTTGCGTCGCCATCAATAGTGATAGTAACATTGTCAACTAGACAGTAATGTACTGTGTGTCGTAAGTTGTGTAATGTGGCGGCAGTAACGACCTGTTCCTGATGACTGCTAAAGCCGTGAGCACCACAGAGCTTGCGTGCAACCGCGCCAGAGATTTTCTCCTCTAACCCAATCGGTGTAACGACGGTTGTTTTCTTACGAAGTTGAATTAAAATATCCACGATTATACTCCTTTAGATTTTTCGTATTTCGATGATAAATAAATAATCTCGGAACTACACACCCTTTTTACTAATGCCAAATTTTCAATAAAGATATCTCGAATGCGAGACATGGTTTCATTAGTAAGAATATCGCTCCAACACACAGTATCGACTATATTGGTTTCAGCATTCTGTTGCTGTATAACACCAACGTAAATCGTTTCGAAATCGTCCGGGGAATGATTTTGTAAATAGTGTGCTGCGTCAACGAATGCTTTTTCCAGTATCGAATCTACCGTAGTGTCTGGGTCGGTTACACGAACCAGGTAGGGTCGTTCTATCACTGCGTGTATCCGCCTTTCTAAAACGTCCACCAGAAAATCCACCATCGCTTTAGCGTCTAAGATCACCACGGTCTCCCCGTTGTTCTCTTTCGTTAGCTTTCTCTCGTATACCGCTATCGCATCGTGCAATTCTAACGTCACTTTACTTCGCATTTCAGTAAGTATTTTATTTAGCCTGTCGCGTGACAAACTCAGGGAAAAATCGATAAGTAATTTCATGTTAATAATCCTGATAAATGGCGTCAGCCCGGTCTTTACGTAATTGGCAGTATGTTACATCAGTACCGTTAGGGATTCGTACACCGGTGTCTTCAAGATAAATAACACCAGTCTGATTACAGAAATAAAAAGACCACAAATACGGATCGCCTTGACACCCTTTTTCGTAATGATTGAACGGCCAATAACATCGATATAATTCATCATAATCGCCGCGCTCGATGCCGTAAGCGATCATTTCTTTTTCCCACAATCTGCTTTCAGCGTCGTAGGTCGAATACCAAAAACCAACGAGATTCTTTGTCAGTTTAACGTTCACTAAGTCGTTATAAATGGGAAAGAGTGCTTTATTGTAATTTTCTAACATGTTCGAGGAAAGTAGAAAATTCACGTAGTATTCTAGCCATTGATAAACGGCCTCCCACACATCTTCAGAGGAGAAATGTTCGAATACTGCGTCATCGCAATCGTAGTTATCGAAGATCGCTGAGAGATCTATTACGACGTCACGAAGGTCAAAGTTTCGGTTGGTGTTGACAGCGTCAATAACCTCAGCGATGAGACGAGTAAAGACGTTTGTGCAGGCAGTCTGTGCGGTATAAAAGAATTCTCCTTGTGCGGTTGACCACCTCGGGTCCTTCAAATGTTCATTGAAGTATTGTGGCCAAAATTTATAAAAGAATCCCTCGAACAACGAGGGATTAATACGTTGTAATTGAGGGACATAAACTTTCAACATGGTGATTAACTCCGAGGGTTCTACACCTGAATAATATCTATCTAAGAAAATTTTTAGCGAAATAGGGATCGATGTGAAACTCTTTCACGAGAGAATCATAGCCGGAGTGAATCTGATCGGAGTTGAGCAGGAAACGGTCTAGATCGTGAGGAAGTATCCAGGCGTCACCTTGTTTGAAAATAGTGTGTCCTACGGTTTCTGGAGAAAGTCGAATTTCTTCCGGGAAGGGATACGTTTGTTTCAAATCAAGGTCGGTGGGCTTTAAGGCAACTAAACGTACGGGTCGTTTACTGGCCGCCTCCTTAACGAATTGGTTACGATCAAACCAGATAATCTTTTCAGGGTAGCTTTCCAACTCACTCCAGACTTTGTTAATCACCAGATTAAAGTTGTGTTGCAGTTCCCCGGATTGGTTAGCGTAGCCTAAGCACTCTTCTACCAATGCCGGATTACCGTAAGTGTTCGTAGTGCTTTGTGCAATCACCCGCTGTGGGAAACAATCTTTCGGTATATCACAACCTGCATTGTATAATGCAATGATTTCCCACAATGAACGTAAAGCAAGTTCAAGTGCTACTTCACCGAGTGTATAGTGATCGTCAGAATAGGGGGCTTTAAAGCCCCACTGCTGACGCGCAATTGCTGAAAAGCGTATCTGGATATAACTCGGTGCCATCGATAACGCTTGACTAAAAACAATCAGCATCAAAGTTCCTTATCGGTCAATATTCGTTTGTTTGAATAATAACCACACCACAGACCATGATACTTCTCACCGATATACACTAACGCGTATTCAATATACTGACGTTCTGGACGACGTACAGCAATGTAGAATCGCCCGTTTGGTTCTTTAATACGGTTGATTTCCGTACGTGTCGGTATGTCGATAGCACGCGTCAGAATAGTTTTAACGTCAACCTTCCCGTTAGGAATTTTAATGGAAACGTCAAACCCTTTATCCACGTTTCGGTAAAAGTCTTTGGTGGGTTTACCTTTTTCGTCATAAAGCAAATCGGTAATGTCATTTAAGACAACGTTCGATTTGCCTTCCAAACAGTCACGCAGCCACTCTGCCAGTTCATCACGAATGGTTACGCAGCGGTATGACAATAACGCGGGACGCAGAATACGACTGATAGACAAGTCTTCGTACATCCACAGGTTTTTGTCTTCGCTAAAGTGCATTTTGTCAACCGGGATACCGTTAGCCGCTGCTTCCGCAAACTTCTTACGTTTTACGAACAGGTTGAACACAACAGCGATAGGGTCAAACTGACGCAAACGTGGTACGCCCTCCCAGGCTTTAGCAGCGTGGGTGTTAACCAAATCGTAAACGTTCGTCCACGGCTCACGTGTAAACATCACACAAAACTGCGCATCAGGAATGTATTTCCCAACGAAGACAATATCGTCCTTCTGTTTTGCGTGGTTACCCCCGAACATGTAATAGAGATTTTCACCGTTTACTTTAACTGTAGGGTGCTGCTCATTTACCATCGGGTAACAGAACTTAGTTACGCAAATATCAGGAAACGCGGCAACGTTAACGCCTTCACTGACGATTTCTTCCTGCTGTTCTTCCGGGATTTCATCTGCTGACCAGTACGCCTGATAATCTAAACCTTCTCCGTGCGCAGAGATGGATGATCCTTTTCGTGCCAGCCCGTCAGCTCGTTCGTTACCGTAGTGACCAGAGTGTCCTTTGATTTTAAGAACACGAATCCCTTTCCCTTCTCTCTTCAGACGTTTCTTAATTTCCCACATCCGTTGAACCAGCTCAAGGTTCGCGATAGGGGTTCCATCAGCCCGTCGCCAGTCCCGCTTAGCCCAACCGTCAATCCAATCGTTAAACGTATTCACAACGTAAGACGCGTCGATATAGATAACGTAGTTTTTTGCAACGAATGGTGCTTTTTCGAAAACGGTTAAAAAAGCAACAATCTCTGCAACATCGGAGTGGTGGTGTTTCGGTACTGGAATAACGCAGTCCACAAACTCAACGGAGTCTGGTAACGCAGGAAGTTTTTCCTCTTTGTTAATCTGACGATAACCAGAGGTCGTAATCCCTTCGGGAATGGTAGGGTGGCGATAAACGCCACCGTCAACAATCTCTTCCTTGTTAAACAGGTAGCCGTGAATCCCACCGCCTGTTCCCATCGGTGAGGTTAAATGGCTACCGTCGGTATAAAGTACAGCAACATCAACGTTCTTCATTCTTAATCCCTGGTTAACTGATCACGAATCTGTGGTGGAATATACTCACCGGTTTTCAGTTCTTCGTGACAGGCTTTAGCACGTTCGTACCCATACTCGCGGGTAATCAGTGCAAGGTGATAAATACGTGCGGTGGTGTACGCTTCTTTCGCAGCGTCCCACAAAGCATGGTGTTCAAATGCCGGTTTACCCCGCGTCCAGTAAACTTGCTCAACGGTCAAGTCAGGCTCAAAACCAAACGCCAGCGCTAAACGCTCTGCGGTGCGGTCGCTGTCTAACGCACTAAACTTACGGAACTTACCTGGAGGGACGTCACATTGTGCGAACGCGTTCATGAAAATTGGAGAATCGAAATCTGGCCCACGCATGGTAATAACGAAATTGTGTTTGCCGGTGATTTCGTCTAACCACTTCCGCATTGCCCACAGCGCTTCCGGCATAGGAGTTGTACCACCCCATGCTTCCGTGTAGGCTTCACGAGACGGTGCGTATTCAGGTTCTCCTTTACCTTCCCACCACCCCACGGTTTGCGGGTCTTCGTGGAACACAGCTTTTGCTTTAGGGTCGTTAGGATCAATACGCATATACGACGACCCTACCATTTTTAAAGTCGGTACGTCAAAGGCAACTAAGCCTGTGGTTAACAAATACGCATCAGGACGCAGTGATTTGGTTTCTGCGTCAGCACCAATTACCAGCGTCGGTAAGGTGGGTTGAATCGTTTTCGGGTATGTCATGTTAAGCTCCTTTCTCTATACATTAGAAGGGGGTTAAACGTTAAAAAGAAAATACCTCCTGTACCCCGAAGGATACAGGAGGCGTTGTCAGTTCAAACACGTTGTCAGATACTGATCGTAGGCGTCTAATAAAGCTTGCCGGTCAGAGCGATAATTCCACAACAACGAATTCAGTTTACGTGATAAATCCCGACTGATTTCTTGTGGCGTTAACGCTTTCTCGTCTAATAGCATCTTTTCTGGAACGGAATGTAATTTAGGAATTTCAAACCGTTCGCAGATAGGTGCTAACATCGGTGGATTCCACCCGCGTTTGACTGCTTGCTGATTTAAGTTTCGTGTGTAGAGATAAACGTAATAAGCGTATGTATTCACATCCGCAACATATTCCCGCATCGCGTCTTTATCAATTTTCCAATTTAACATGATAGGTGGCGCTGGCGGAGGCTGTAACGCAGTATAGGATGACCGTTTACCGGGTTCTCCATAGCTATTACTCACCAAACCCACGCACAAAATCATGATGAATAACAGCGATTTCATCAGTTACTCCTTAGGTGACGATAACGTCTTTATGATCTCCTGACGGAAACTGTTAGCGTCTTGACTACCAACAGGTCGTGCCGAAGCTTCTTTGCGTTGTTCTGGTGTTGAAGCTGGGCTAACAGGAGTTTCTGGTTTCTTAGGTGTTAAATCTTTGGCAGAGACGTCTTCTTTTACCGAGCTGTACCCGCTTTCATATGGCGGTTTCTGGCCGAGGCAAATAAAGAGCTTGTCGTATAATCTACCATTATCATCTTTCAGTTTGTCACGATCTTGCTTCATCTCTTGGTAAGATTGCGACATGTATTGATCATGCGATTGTACTGTAACGAGCTTGTGAAACTGCACTACGTACGCATAGGAGACGAAAGCCGAGTAGGATAACAAGACCGTGATGATTAAAGTCATTATCTTGTTTGCTCTTGATACGTTTTCTCCTTCTCCTGGTTTAAATGCTTCCATCAACATCTGAATGAAGAACGGAAGCACTTTAAGAAATGAACCCATTGCTCACCTCGGAGTATTTTTAATTATGTTAGACTTACAAGGTTTTATTCAGATACCGGCTCTGTTTGACAATCAGGACGGCGTCACCGCTCCGGTAGGTGAGCTGTCTGATCTGACCCTCTCGTACGCGAAGAGTAAACAGACGTTTACTAAATCCAATCTGCAAGTGCAGTTGGTGACATTTACGTCTAAACGAGAAAAACAGACGGTTGTTGTTCCAGCCGAGTTTTCTGATCATATTCTAACCGTTTCTCAATGGATTTACCAGCAAGCCATCTTGGGGAATCTGAGAAATGACGAACTTGAATTCCAGCGCCTATTATTAGGCCAATTCCAAACAACCATTTCCGGTGTTCAGTCCGGTGCGATGATCCAGACGAACAGTAACTGGTTCCCACGTTGGGTGAGCTGGAAATATGAAGCAACAGCAGATCAAGTACAAGATGACACTGATGTAGATAACCAAATCATAGTTTGGTTCTCGGATGAAGACTTCGACCAGGACTACACGGGTTTTGAAATCGAAGTACAGATGCCGATTGAGCCAATCGACACATTCTTGGCCACAAAGTCAGTCGTTGAAAAAGCGATGGAAGGGTTTAACCTTACCGAACACCATAAGAAAATCAACGAGTTAATGGCAGGGTTCCCGTATACTGCCATCCAAACTAACTACTACACCTGGCATGACCAAGAAAACTACGAGTCAACACTGGTTGTTCCAATGTCGGTTATCATTTACGGACGTGCAGGAAAAAACCCAACGAAAATAAAGCAAGCGTTGCGTGAACATATTCTTGCAAACTCCAGCTTTACGGTTCCGATTGGGGTGAAGGTATTCCCTGAGATCTTTACCACTACGAAATTCACAATGGTTCCGGGGTGGAAAATCCGTGGTATACCGAATGAGGAAGACGTGGCGGCTCTCTATTCCCCCATCCTTCCATATGATTTCTGGGTCAAAGCCATTACAAAGTTTGGGGAATGGTCTGATCAGTCTGTTGCAGAAAGAAATAGTAATACGGTAAGCAAACCGACAACGGATGTTACCGATTTACCTACTGTGTATAAATCACTGAACATGGTGGTTATCAGTGGTCCTGAAAACGACACTCGTAAGAATACCTTACACGAAACGTTACCAGACTACGCACTGATTGCAACAACAAACCCAGACATTGCACGAATGTCGAAATCCACCACAGAGTGGTTAGCGTTGTTCTTCCAGGCGTTAATAGCAGCGGAAGAATACCATCCGTATCAGACCAGTCTGGACGTCGTGAAACTCGTTGATGAAGCCGATCCAGATAACTACTTCTGGGTGTTTGAATACGATAACGTCGAATATCGCATACTGTCTCGTAAAGCGAAATGGTATACTGAAATCGACGAGGAGTAATGAATGGCTACGCGTTTACCTCTTTTGGTTCCCGTTAATACAACGGGTTTATTTAAGGTAAAAACACCGTTTACGTTAGCCGAAACGGTTATCTTCACGGTGGAGGCATCACGTACCTTCCCAGATTTAGTACGTCAGAATATTGATGTTTACAACGAGTATTACAAGCCCGTTGGGTTGGAGCGAGAAGAATATCTTGCTGATGCCACTGTTAACGCGTCAATACTTACGTTTAAATCACGCGATGGTCAAGTCGTTTATATCCCCGACACTTACGTAGAATCGTGTCCCGGTTTATCGGGAATCGCGTACCAGCGTAATGTGATGGTGGTGGACTTATCGTTTGTACCGGATTATGTAGATGTGTCGGTGATGACTAAAGACGTTTCGGATATTCTCACCCGTACGTTGGGTATCGACCCGAAAGTCGAAATCACGACCATGGAGTATGAAGGGAAGGTGACGGAGGAGCAACACCTACAAATGGAAGCGGCTCGGAAAAAGAAAATTCGAGAGGCTATTCCGTTGTCGGAACAAGTTATTTCGTTGACAAACGAAAACAAAAAATTAAAAGAGTTAAACAACCAGATGTTAGAGATTCTTAAAGCTAACGGGTTAGTTAACTAAAAGAAATTACCCTACTCCCGAAAAGGAGTAGGGTAGCTTTTATTTTAAATGTCGACTTCTAGTTTACGGTAATCGATGACACCTTGAGCAATCATAGCAGCAACATCGTTCCAAGTACGAAAAATGAAGTAAACGGTATCCCCGTTTAAAAAGATATTGGATTCTTTATCCGGGAAATCATCTTCGCTGAGGTAGTAGTAGGGTTTGTCGAATGGGAAGTCACGTTCATCAGAGGAGCCAAGTACCGCATAACGATTGCCACAATCAAACAGAATCTTCCAACCAGACACTTCACTATTAATATCAACGCGTTCGACGATTTCAACGGTAATAGGAGAATGATCAAGAAAACTGATCGTAATATCTCCGTTATAACGCTTGAATCGCCAAATATCTGTAGGTACAATTTCAGACGCCGCTATAAGGGAATAAAGTTGTGTTGTGGTGATCTTTTTGTAAACGTTAGTTCCATCTCCCAAATGGTTAAATAAGAAATTAGCCAGGAAATTTACGTCCTTTAAACGTGTACGGAAAACAGAACCTCGACGAATACCGTAAGCCAGGTGGGTTAAATATTCAGATGATGGAAACATTTTAATACTCCTAAGATGGAAAAAGAATTAACCCTACTCCTCCGGGAGTAGGGGATTTAAATTACTTTTTGGCTTGACCCAGGTTTTCAAGAACCAGTTCACGAATGTACTTTTGAGTACGTTTCTTCGGTGGTAAAGCCATAAGGGTGTCAACAATTTCCTGACCGCCGATAACCTTGCTGATGAGTTGTTGAACTTGGAAGAGTTCTGCTTCTTCGTCGCTAATTTCGTTAGCTTGGTCTTTCTGACACAATGTTTCTACCAGGTCAGCTACGGATATTTCATTTTCATCGCCGGGGAAATCCAAGTTTAACGATTCGAAAACATCACGCTTAACAAGCACAGATTTCAGATCATCGTAGTTTTCACAAATGGCGACCTCTGTGCCAGGTACCGTTTCTTCTTCGTCACGATATTCTATCTCAAGGCCACGAAATTCTACCGTCGTTGCGTGGAACGTCGGACTGGCATTTTTCAGCACATAACTTACATGTGCCCAACTGCTCAGGATGAAATAGACACTGGTCCCACTTAATCCGATATTACCTTGACGTAGGTCAAGCGCAATTTCACGACGGCGAGAAATCTGTCCCAGCTCAAAGAAAGATTCATCGCGAGCTGCAACAACGTCATACTGATTCACGCCTTGTTCTACAACAACGAACCAGTTACCGTGTTCTGCAGAGTGCGTGTTCTGTACGAAAGACTGGTTATTTCCCATGTTTGAGTTAACGGCGATAGACGAACGTCGCATTCCCATAGAGAAGTTGAACGTATTCCCTTCTTGAACCGCAATGGCGTGGTCGATTGGAAGAATTAAGGAGGCACGATCGATAGAGAAAACCGTTTCCTGTGTAATAGATGGCGGGTTATTGCCCAGGAAATGGCCGCGCAAAAAGTCAGCGGTCGCACCCACATGGGTTTGCATCATCTTGGCGCTATAGTGACGACGTAGTGTGTTAGCCAGTTCGTAAATTACTTCAGATGGAAAAGTCATTTTAATAGTCCTCTTTAGGTTTATTCAAATCAACTAAGGGTTTTGTAAAAAAGTTAAAAGAGTGGGAGGTTACGCCATTGACCTACGGAATAGAAAGCCTTCGGATGTTTACGAATATACTCTTTCGCTTCTTTCGGTAACCAACGTTCGCCTGCACGTTTCTGCTGGGCAACAATAACAGCCAGCAGCAAATAAGGATTCTTTGACCCAGGGAATTTTGCGTTTGTTTCTAGCGCAATATCCAACATCGATTGCCAGCCTAACGTTTTAGACTGAGCGGGTAAACGGTCTTCGATATACATCAACCAGTTCATGATTTCTCTGGGTTTAAATGGACAGGTGTAGTTCGCCCAGCTTATCATGTAAAACTTAATAATCTTTGCAAATACCCACAACGGTATAGCGACGAATACACAGAAAATCACCATTTGTTTCGTAGGGGCGTTTACGAATGTCACTAACAGTAGAACGGTGATTACCTCTAATACCACGAACCAAAATCGGGTTGGGTAACGCCAGATAAACTTCAACATACCTTTTCTCCTTTAGGGGAATAAATAAAAGTACCCCTAATCCAATCGGATTAGGGGCAAGTATTAAAAGAACGGCTGGTTTGGAATCACAGCAAATTCCAGAACGAAGATGTGTTCAGGGGCATCTGCCTGACGCCAGATTTTGTGTGTAGACGCCAGTTTCTCCAGAATCGTCAGGAAGCTGCGTTGACAGTAGGTGTTCTCACCCAACAGCAGATTCTGTAACTCTACAGTGGCTTCCATATACGCTTCTTTAAAGACCTGGTTCGGATTGTATTTACCGGTGTAGTGCCACAACAGAACTTTCCCTTGCTCCGTGTCTTTCACACTCGGACGTAATCCGCAAATCCACAACAAGGCAAGGTTGACGTTCCAGTCAAACTCTAAGCCTTCTTCTTCGTCATCACCGAAAGCCGTTTTAAGGGCATCGTAAAACTCATGACGCGTTGCAAAGTCTTCGTCGGACTTTATCTGGTCTTCGCTACTGCTACGAACGATACTGTACACGTCCTGGGCAGTAATTTGGGTAGCCTTAGTGATACCTTTATACCAATCGGTTACAACGATGCTCAAAGGGTGACTCCTTGTTTAAATGGAAAACTGGTGTTTATCGTATCCCAAATTCGGTTAACTTCTGCTAACTGAATCTGGCGTTCTGGTTTCTTCGCAAACGCAAGCTGACGAGATGCTACAGGCTTGTTGATTTTTGCACTGTAGAACGTTGCATCTTTCATAAAGCTCGCCATTTCTCGTTGTGCTGCCCGAGACTTGCTTTTAATCCTGGCGTGTGCACCGCTTTCACCCCAGTGATAAGCCAATGCTATTTCTGCAATAGTGGGCTTGCGTTTGAGTCGTTTAGTTAACCCCTTTTCTAAATGTTTAACGTAGACGGAAGCCAATAGCACCGCATTACGAGGATTGTACAAATCTGCATTGCGGCTAAGTCCGATTTCGGCACCGTAGAGTTTTAGCAAATTACGCTTTGTGCTCGGCAGCATCTGAACCAGACTGTGCGCTTTAGACGTTCGATTATACGCTTTCGGATTAAACCGTGACTCTCGATAGATTAGCGTGGTCATCAAATTAGGATCAACACCCTGCTTTCGAGAGATTTCCACAATCAACGGTTTTACCCGTTCGAAACGGTCTTGAATCATTTCGAATTCACGATGGTGTTTGGTACTGGGCGCGGATTTGGATGCGTATGCGTTAAACGCGAAAAGTGTTACCAGTAAAAGAAAGAAGATACGAAACATACTAGTTCTCCAGTTGGATTTATACATTTCCGTATTCCGTAGAACGAAATCACGGCGCGGACAGCTGGTACTCCTTTGTTGTGTGCCCTAATGATAATATCTATTTAAAAAGGTTTGGAATTAAAGGTTTTGCTTCTTGGTAAAGCGGATCAGGTAAATAGAAACAGTATTGTTGTCTCCTCGGTACGAGTTTCTTTTCGATAAACAAAAAGATTTGTTGACATTCAGCTTTTGTCAACCAACCGTTGGCCATCCCTAACGGCGGTAAAGCCACCCCACCCTCTAAGTTTTCTGCGGCATCTGCCAACGCGGTGATACCCGCGATAACATAAGAAACCTGGGATTTCAGTTTCCAATGTGTTTTAGTTGGTAAGAGAATGCAGTTTTCCTCGGGATAAACGTACACATTCCCTATTCGTATCTCGTTAGCGAAGCAACGTTCTCGGTAGTCCTGATAAAGCCCAGGATAGCGTTCTCTGCACGCTAAAGCGATACCCCGACCCATTGCCCCTACACAATTTATCGTAACGACCTTGAAGCGCTCAGGGGCGTTAAACAGGTCGTTGTCAATAACCGATTCTGGAAGTATCGTTAGCATAACGGTCTTACCGAGTGAGGTAAGCATAATTGATGCACAGGGATAAACCGCGTTCCACCAATCGCCAACTCAACCAAAATCGCTATATACGTTTTAGACATTAACGATTCCTTTTCACCCATTGACTGATAACGGACTCCAGTCCTTCGTGTTCGAGACCGAGGCGTTTCATGGCAAGGTGCAATTCCAGCGTGTGAGTAATCTGTTCTCTGGTTTGGCCGTCGTTCATCTTCTCCCAGACCTTCTCCAGATTAATGTTAAACTTTGACAGCATATACGCTTCGCGACACGCACCACGACGCCACAAACTCGGTTTAACGAACGGTAATTCGATTTCTGGAATCAGCCACAGCAGTTTATTAACCCGCGTAAGTTCACTACCACCGATTTCGTGACACTGATAACAGATTTGTAAGATGTCGCTGTTATCCAGTGGTTCACTAAATAGATACGGGGTTTGGGTTCCTGGTAACATCTGGATTCTCCTTAGGCTCGAAAGGTGATTCAGGTGGCAGCGTTCCTAACGCACCTTGAATACAGGCTGTCAGTGCAGGTTTACCAAAACACACCTGACCGATCTTACCCACGTTGGGATGCTGGAGAAATGCATTTGCACGTTCGTATTCTTTCCAGCAAATGCTTGTATCCATTCCACCTACACCGAAACTGTTTAACATAAGTAGCTCTCCTGACGTAAAATTCTCACACTCATAGTGAGGAACGTCAAGAGAGCCTTTATTGTTTTAGAAAGTTTTACTGAATTCCACCCATTCTTTATCGTGAGAATAGGTTGCTTTGTAGCCACGACGAATGAAATACTCTTTCGCTTCTTTGCACTTCGTGTACATCCCAATTGCAATTTCACCGAATGTTTCATCAGTGGCTATCGCTTTGAAGATTTCTTTCATTACCCCACGCTGACGGTAATCGGGCAGCACGTATAACGAACGAATTTTGAGTACCCCGTTGCGATTACGGTAACTGCAATAACCCACCGCAACATCGTCGATATAAATCAGAACAACACAGTTGCCTTCGATCAGTTGACGCACGTTTAATTTCGGTACAGCGGTTTTGATTTTCAGCATCGTTGCTTGGTGATCTAAGTAACGGTAATGGAGTGCGAGTAAATCTTTCGCTTGCTGCTCACCGATTTTAGAATGTGCGTTCAACAAATAAATTTCCATTTATCAGACCTTACAGACGCAAAAAGATGAAATTAAAACCAACGTCCAATGATAAAAGCGGCTGCGGCGAGAAGCAGTACGGTAATAAAACCCGCACCCCATGTTAGTTCCGCGTTATATAAAGCGCCGATTGCAGCATTGGTAGTATTGACAACAGTCATAGTTCTTCCCTCGTAAAACACCCTCCCAGTTACCCAGGAGGGGGTTCTAACTTAACTGTACGTAGAGCCTTTGAAAGCCCATCCGTGCTTTTTAATCAGCCAGTTGAGGGATTTCCCAATAATCCACAACGACCCAAGTGTTAACAGAATACCCTCAATCATGACTTCCCTCCAACACACCGCCACTCACATTCGCGTTGGTGCCAAATTGAACCCCAGGTGAGCCTAATCGCGTACGCTAAGACCACCCATAAAATCGCCGTTATACAAAATAGCACGTACAGAATGGCAACCAGCACCATGACGCTAAAGCCTAAAACGCTTAGTAACTGACGCCACCAATCAGTTTGCGTAGACAATTTTTACTCCCTCGTTGTATACCGCAGGCAGTGTTATACCTTCAGGTTCAATAACACAGTATGCGGCTTCGTTAAGTTTTGAATGAATTTCTGCTTCGTGAGATACCACCAGTAACTGAGAGAACTCACCGGAATTCGCCAGGGTTTTAATAAACCCGACGAGGTTATTTCGGTGTTCCTCATCCATCCCTTCTGACGGTTCATCCAACAGTAGCGGATACTGATGAAGTTTCAGGGCTTTGTAAGCGGTTAAACGAAACATCAAATTAAAGATGGCCCGCTGCGCTTTCGACCCTTTCCGCACGTCAGGTACCGGTTCAGGATGGGTTTTTAACTGCACTGGGAACGTGTAGTCTAAGTCACCGTCGGTTAAGTCACACGGCATGACCCGCATAGGGTAGGTCCAGACTTGTTCGATATACCGCGTCATTAATTCTGTGATTCTCACGATAGCGTTGTAGAAGTATTTGCGTAATACCCCTTTCTCGGGCGAGAACGCTTGAATCATCAGTTTGTTATTGAATTGCTGCGCTTGTAAATCCGATAACTCCTTTTCTAACGCAGTAAGTTGGTTGAGTTCGTTTTCCATCTGACGGTACCGTTCCCGTGCTGTGGTGAACGCATCCAACTTGTTTTCTCGGGCGTTTAATAACGTTTCGACCACTGTGTTGGTTAATGTTACCTTAACATCGTTCTCTAAACGCTCAAAAACCGCATTAAAATTGTCTACAGTGGCTTTAAGTTCGTTTAGATAACAAAAGGTATCATTAGCAACTGCGTGCTCTCTACGGCGCTCTGAGAGCGTTTCTGTCGCCTTACCCAAACGCTCCTGCTGGAAGGCAATTTTCTGCTGTAGAGCGCCATCAACGTTACCTACCGCTGCAACTGCGTTTGCCCACTCTTTTTCCGCTTTAGCAAAACGGTGTTTCGTTTCGTGGTATTCAATTGCGGAATAAAGTTCATGATCAAACTCCGCGCACAGACTGCCGAATTGACTGCGGTTATCCGTAAAGACATTCCGCTCCTGGAGACGTTTAAAGAACAAACTCAATACCGGGTCTTTCGAGTACGTTAAAACGATTTCTCGTACTTGACGCATGTAGTTAACGTCCGACTCTAATTCCGTACGGTCTCGCAATACGGAATCAAGCTGAGTCTGTAACGTATTACGTTGCTCCATTTGTCCACGAATGGCTTCTTCCAATTCAGGCAAAGAACGACGCACACCCGGACGGAATTTAAATTGACACTGCGGACAATCAACCTCGGCGGTTTCCAAATAGTGATTCCGTTCGTGGTTGAGGTTCTGCAATACGTTTTCAACGCGTTGTAGTCGGTCACGCAACCCAGATGAGTTTTGGTCTAAGGTCAACAGTTTCTCTTCCAGTACGTTCAACCGTTCCGTTGATTTAATAGCATCCAGCGTTGTTCCTAAACGTTGTCCCCAGACACGCGCATCTGTCGCTGCTTTAAGCTGGTCGATATTAACGGTCTCCGCAAACAGTTCAGGGAAAAGATGTTCGGTGTCCCACTGCTTTAATAACTCACGCAGTTTTGCAACCGTGTTCTTTAACCCCTCGTGATTCCGCATCAGGTAATCTTGGCGGGTAGACTCGTCCATCAACAAAGACAAATCTTTGTTTAGCATGGACAGTTCTGTTTCAGCAGAGACCACCGCTTCACGGGCAGTGGCTTCAACGCGTCGTGCTTCCTCTACCTGTTCTTCCGTAGGTAATCCGCCACGGTGTTCCAAGATAGCATTAATCGGTGCTTCGATTTTAAGCAATAGCGATTGAATCGTTGCCGCCGTAACGTCACGATTCAGACCCGGCAGTTGTTCAATCTGTTTGTTGAGTTCACGTAAATCTACTTCTAATGCTTTTAACCGTGTTGCTAACTGCTGACGTTCTTCCTCGTTATCAATCACGCGAGTGCGCAACTCTGCAATCTTGCGGCTGGTGATTTCAACACCGCCGTTTAACATCGTCAGGTTTTTTCGTAAACGTTGATAAAAACCTAACGCGTAAGTTAAGTCTGACGTACTTAAACGGTAGAACCACTTACGACGCAGTTCCGTTCCTGCATCCGTTAAAAGCACTTCTCCGTTCAGTAACTCTTTAATCTCTTTTGTAATACCCGTGATTTCTTCTACACGAGAGTTATACACTTTCGCATTACCTTGTTCGACGATTTTGGTACCCGTCGTCAGGTTCTCGATATCGCAAACCAGTGAGTTGCCTTTACGCGCAACCTTAAACTTGTAACGATGGTCGTTAACCAAACAGATGTTGGTGTAAGAACCCCCGTCACGGAATTCGGATTTCGAAGGTGCGATAGGTAGAAACACGGACAGTAAACTGGTCTTACCGCAGCCGTTACCACCGAGGATAATGGTGGTCGGGGAATGGATAGTAAAATCGAAGGTTTCGATTTCGTGTAACCCCATTCCGGTAAATCCTTTAAGTACAATACGTTCAACTTTTAACATGTCCACCTCCATATTCACGGAGCGTGGTGTAAAAAGAAAAAAAAATAAAAGAGAAGGGAGAGAACCCGAAGGTTCTCTCGTGGTATTACGGCTGGTAGAGTTTGTAACCCATCTGCTGCCAGTTTTGGATATTTTTCGATTGCTCAACCCAAGCCTGGCCTGCGTCTGACGCAACAACTTCCATCGTCAGTAAGCAAATCAGATTGGTAACGGGAATACATTTTCCTGGCGTAACGTCATCTAAATACACCGGATACAGATAAGGTGATTTGATGCTTTGATACGGATAGGAATAATGCGTTCCTGCGACCCAACCTTCTTCTACCGGACAGAGGTTAAAAGTACGCGTTTCTGGGATTTCCCCTTCGGAGATCCAGTTTACAACGTCGGCTTTAATACGGCCGTTGTCGATGTAGTAGAACACAACACGTTGTGGGATACCTGCACCCCCGGTAGGGTCTATTGCTTCCAGCGCTTTAAACGGTGTGGTGTTCAGCGTAGTACGGTTGTCTAACGCGTACATCAACTTCTCGTAAGCGGTTGGTGTTTTACGTTCGAAATACGCTTTCAAACGCGGGTACGCTAAGAACCCTTCGACTTCTTCCTCCATTAAATCGATGAATAACGGAGAGTGAGGATTAGCTTCGTTTAGTCGCATCGCTTCGATAAAACGAACCAAAGTAATTTCGTTCATGTTTCAGTTTCCTTTGGCAAAAAAGAAGCCCCGTACACAGCGGGGCCGGGCTAATCACAGCCCTAAGTGCGTGAGTGATAAGATAGGCTGTGAGACACCCTGGATAGTAGCGTGGGAACGATACATTTCGGCGTTGGTTGAGAATACCTCGTTAGCGATAATGCATTCACCCGTCTCTAAAGATAGGAGATAAATGTAATCGCTCCATACGCTTTGTACCAAGACCCACTCTAAGGATGGACCACAGTCTGATGTTGCTTGCAAATAGTGGAAATAAGGACGTATCGCATCCACCGCCGCATTAAAGCGACGATGATAAATTCGAGTTAAGTCAAACGACCAAATTGTTTCCAGGTCAATAGGGCGTAAAGTACGCACGGTTTTGATAATGGTTTCCTGGTCGTTGTGTCGTGCAGCATCAGCAATCAATAACAGTTTCCAAGCCACCGTTAAGTTGTGGCGAATATACTCAGGCTTAGCCGTCAGTTCATGATGGAATTGGGCTGCTTGATAAACATTAGACAAACGCATTTTAATTCTCCTTTAGGTAAAACAAGTCGTAAAAAGGACCCCGGACGAATCGGCACGAACCGGGGTCAAGACTACACATCAGTAATCTAATTCGATAGCGCCTAACATCTCACCGCGTTCTTCGATGACGATAAGATGACGGTCACGTGATTTGCTTTTCGCAAGGGTTAATACAACCGTGGGGTCACACGTTTTGGTCGTTACAGGAAGTACCTCTTTTGCTACAGAGTCAAGTACGAAATAATAACCCGCAGGGCAGGTTGTTCCTCCGTCTGCTTTTACGAGTATATAGCGTCCATCTGCGCCAACTTCTTGGCATTCGCCTGCATCGCCTTCGCAGACTTCAAAACCCGGTGGGTTGTAGTGATAGTCTGTGTTCGTTGCCGGGGTAAGTAATAAATCGTCGATGTGTGTAGAAGCCATAACTCCGATTGAGAAAAACGCCAACAAAGCGCAGATAAGACGCATGGTTTACTCCTTAGATTTTAAGTTTGTCCTGAGCTACAACGATTGGTGCTCCAGAAGTGTCGATAATACCTACAGTCGGGACACCATTTTTGATTTTGAAGAACGGTTTGTTTTCGCCTGAACACAATTGGTTGTCTTTGTATTCAATTTTCTGTGCTTTCCCAGTTTCCAGGTTGAGTACCGACATAGGGCTGTCGTAGCACCAGGCACCGCCTTGCTCAACAACGAAAACATATCTGTTACCTTTGTATTCAAACAAATTCTTTGTCTGGCAATACAGACCGTCAATTTCTGTGCAGTAGAATTCATCGGTACTGTTGACGTATTTGATACCCGCCGGTAGTTTTACTGTTTTTGCTGCTACGTTAAGAGAGAACAGAACAGTTACAGCAACGAGTAAAGTTTTGATAAACGTTTTCATGACAGACTCCTTAAATTAATTAACCGTAGCTACGTATTTCTTAACCAGATAGGCGAATTCATTAACGCCGATATCGCCAAACCAAACCAGGTAACCTGGGTCGACGTTGTAATAGTAACCTACCACGACATGGGTCTGCGGGTTATAAAGCGTCGTGATGTATTCCCAACCACAAGCATTGCTTTTGCAAGAGGTAGACTCAAGCCAGACTTTGCCGTTGATTTGTACAGGGAAAACATCGCCGCCAGGACCATCCATCACGCCATCTTTACCGAATAACCCGTCTAGTCCGACAGGTTTCAACGCTTTATCGATTGCGGCTTTATAAGTAGCGTCGTCGGTATAGAGCGTATTGATATCAGGACACGCACCAGGTTGTTCAGCCCAGGCTTCCGGGTTACAGCTAAGTGCTTGTTTTACACTAGCCGCTTCTGCGTTAAAGTTAAAGCCCGTGAACAGAATAGCCACGAAGAGCATCAGGGTATGTAAACGTTTCATTGTAAATTCTCCATTAAATTATTCAGCGCTACGATTTAAAGTAATACGACCAATCAGTTCTGCATTATGGAAGAAGTCCACAGCAGTATAGTTACCGACCTCTAACGGATGAATACTGACCGACATGACTTTTGGTTGTTCGCAGGCGATATCCGTCAGACGTTGGTAGACTTGTGCACGAGTGTCAGCAATGAGCAATCCCGTACACGTTTCACCACGCACTAAACGATAAACTTGCAGTTTACCGAAACTGCGCATTAACGTAGGCGTCTCATCCGGGTTGATAATCGGTGAGTCAGGAGCCGGTTCGTAATAGCGGACATCCGATTCACCGAAAGCATAAGTGGCAGTAATACCGACTGCACAGAAAATAATGATGGTATAAAGTATAGTTCTGATATTCATTTTCACGCACTCTAAAAAAGATTAATACTTATTTGTTAGGACGGGTGTGTCCACAGTTCTGGAAGAAAGTTTCAGACAGACGTTCACCTTCTACGGTAAAGTTAGCGGCTTCGTTTCCGTTGATATTCACACTGAAAGTTTTGGCATTGCCGATAGCATTAACGAAAGCCACCCAAGCGTGTTCTGCTTTGTCACTACCATCCACGGTAGGGATGTTGTAAGTTTTGCCATTTACGACGATATCCAGCGTGTTGTCTTCAGCGTTAGTTGCACCTACAGGTTCCCCGTAATACCAAACCATGCGACCGTAAAATTTGCGATTCGCAGTTTCAGTGTCACAGTTGATAGACAGTCCGTTTCCGGCGGTGTCTTCAATTTCGTAAACAGCCTGACCTGGGTTCTGTAGTTGTTCCCAACTATTGATTGCAGCGTGTGCAGTATTGAATCCGATTGCGAAAAGAACGATTAAAAAGGAAGTGAAAATTTTCATTGTTTTTCTCCTCGTGGGGTTAACAAGTAAAAGAGTTAATCTTAACTCTCACCTAAGTAATATATATCTGAGATTATTTTTAATGTTAGAGAACAAAAAATAAAAGGTGGGGTTTACACCCCACCGTTGTTAAACGTCGAATCGATACTGACGAGAATTGATTAAGAATTCTGTATTCAGTTCAATCCATTCGAGCAGGTCACCCAGTTGTAAACGACCTGGGTTTTCTAACTCGATAGTGGCAACCGGATAAGAGTTTACTAATTCCGTAATTGCCTCAATACCTTCTTGCGTTCCATCGTCTTCTAAGGTAATTATAAACGGCATATCGGTACGCTCTGCGTTCGGGTTATACAGACTGACTTTCGTTGCCTGTACAAACGCCGAGTAATCGTCACGCATGATTCTAATGTCAGGCGCTAACGTTACCCAGAGGTGTTGTCCCGGTCGGAGTTTACGTTTTGCGTAGTTTAAGAACGGATTAGCCGGTAAGTTTTCCAAACCACTGCAAATGTTCCGTAAATGAATCCCTCGCGGGTCTTTATAGTCCACAGTGAAGATTCCTACCGGTTCACGGTCTGCCTGTTTTACCAGAAAGGCCAATACCGTGTCCGCTCTCTCTGGTAAGGAAAGCTCTATTCCCTCAAGCTCCCCATCGACGAGGTTTTCCAACCAAACGTCTTTTCTCATTTCTATTAATCGGTACACGGTACCACCTCTTTAGTTATTGAGATTTACATCTGCGATAAACAGCAATTGTTTGCCGTGTTGCTGTACTTCTTTCCAACCTAATTTCATAGCAGTATCAACAACATCAACCATGCTGTAACGGGACATCAAAGATTCTGATTTTGTTCCTGACATTAAGTAAAGTGGCTCATTAGGGCTACGGTCACGTGCGTCAGGAAGTTCACGTACGACTGCCGAGCCTTCGGGTACGGTAACAAGATGAATCACGGTAAATGGCCTCTTGTGCGTTAAATAGATACGAAATCCAACGTGTTCAGATTCATGAAAGATTTTCCTCACAACCACATCTTTTAGTGTCGTCTGAACATCAGCCCCAGGCAATATCATGGATTCGCGTGAAACGAAACAACGACTATTTTCAATTGTGGAGAAATAATTACGTAGCGGTAAACTGGCGTTATTATCGCGTAGTCTTTTGCTTAAACGGTCGTAATCCATTTCTTTAACTTCTTCTAACCATGCGTAGGCACGTTCAACGTAGTACAGACCAACAGCGCGATAAGTTAATACTTTGCCTGTGGCCACTTGCCAGAGCTTAACGGTTAGCGTATCAGGTTTATATCGCCGATATTCTCCACGTGTATAAGTGATACGTTGATAAAGACCCACGTCTTCTGTTGGCGCGGATTCGACCGATTGTAATTGCAGCGTTCGATGAAATCTATCGTCTAGCAACAATGAAGCCAGCGAACCTTTAACCATATACGGTTCAGATTTAAAGAGGTGATCTAAATGGATTTTCATTTCTTTTTCCTTCTTAACAAAAGCCGCGACTAAAGCGCGGCAGTTAGAGAAAGTGTATTTTTACTTATTAAAGGTCAGCAACAAACAGCAGCTGACTGCCGTACGGTTCGACAGATTTCCAACCGTAATCTTTACCGATCGTCGTTAGATGGCCGGTATTTAACTTTTTGTCAACCATCCGCAGACGCATCATTAGCGTATTGGATTCTGCCGCATCGAGTAACAACGCAGGTTCTTTTTCAGTGCGGTCATACGCTTTTGGGAAGAAACTGTAATATTGACTTTTGGGCAGATCGATTGACAACGTATAATTTTTCTTTGTAACGAATAACGCCATCCCTTCGAAATTGCAATCGAAACGATATTCCCAACCCGCTTCTGCTAAAACGTCTTTTAGCATTTCCATGACTTTAAGCTGATTAACGCTAGGCAGTCGGTAGATTGCAAAACCACTTGGGAAAATGCGTATAACATCGACGACACTATCGGTGGTTTCGTCAATAAGTTCAGGATAGCGTTGTGAGAAAATGTGATCGCTCTTGCTTTTCTCTTCGACGTCACGAATGAATTGGGCTAATTCGTCTCTTAAGCCAGACATTTGATTTTCTCCTTTGTCTTCAATAATCAGATGGGGTTCGCCGCTAATTAAAATGTGGTAAACGAGATCGTCGGTAGAACGGTAAGTGAGTTTGATAGCTTTATCACTTAAAATTTCGTAGCGGAAGAAACTTTCGTACCAGGTCGAGCCGAAATCGTTTCGTGTGAGTTCCTGTTCTACTTTGATGGTTTTTGCTTCAAAGCCGATTAACCCGCTTAATAACGCACGTTCTGCTTTAGTTAAAATAGCTGCGCCGTGAAAGGACACTTGCTCAAGCTGAAAACATAAACTACTGACTTTACCGCTTGGGAAGACCTTAAACATAATCTTCCGGCCGCTACTCTTTTCTCTAACAACGAGTTTACGGTAATTTAGTCCAGAATTTGTGTAAACCTCGAACTGGTAACCTTCAATTTCTTCATCGTAAGTACAGACATCGACAGGCGCGATAATCTCATCGTATTCACTCAGTACGCAGCAGCCCAAGTTATAACCAAACAACTCGCGTTGTAATGAAGACTCGATGGTTAAGCTTGGCAGAGGCCAAGTCCGATTATAGCATCTGTCCATCAGTTCTTTTAGGATCTTGACATGTCCTGGTTTAGAAATAATATTTCGCATTTTTTACTCTCCTTTAGGTTTTTTTGTTACTTAAACAGGGTAAGCTAAGAATAATAACTGCTGACCGATTTTACGTACGCTGTACCAACCGTGTGCTTTGGCAACCGCGATTAATGTTTCCCAATCGTCAACGTCGCAACCGTCTTTTCGCAGTTCGGCGAGTAGAACGTCTGCTTCTTTATCTGTTAGTAGTATTCCTGGGTTACTTAACGTACACGTAAGAGGGTTAGGGAAATACGCATAGTGTCTTGCGAAAGTAAAGTTCACGAGATAACGTGCATCTCCTCTGTCTAGAAGCGTAACAACATTGCCACCGTAGAACGCACTCGTTACTTTCCATCCGGTACCGGAAAACAGATGACGGAATATTTCGGTAAAACTATCTCCGACTTTACGATAATTAAGTCGTGTGAAATGGCGTTCCCAAACCACAGCATCTCCATCAAATTCTTCAACCTGAAGACCGGTAATCATTGTATCGACCGGGATAATGTTAGACTGTATAACGCAAGGATAATCAAGTCGGTGTTTACCTGTACCCAGCTTAATAAACCCAATAACTTGTTGTTTCAGTTCAATAGTAGACATTTTATTCTCCTTTAGGTTTTTTACTTACGTACTAGTAACAGGTTATTATTCGTAATCTCAGCACAATCCCATCCTCTTATCGTGGCGATTTTACGAAGGTCAATTTCTTTGTGATACCGTAATAACGGATCGTCCGGGTTAATTTCAACCAGGTGGGTGGCTTTAGAAATCGTTTCTGCTTCGGGGATCTGTTTTGCTAAGTCTGATGCAATCAATTCAATAACGCGGTATCCCTTTAACACAGAAACATAGATGCGCAAACCATATAGCGTGCCCTCGTCTTTTAATGGATAAAGATCGATGCCGGGCCCAAGCAGTGATAACTCTACGTTATCGGGAAGATTTTCTGCATGACGGAGTAACCCTATCCCATGTTTAAACAGAGGGAAGTAAGTGAATAGCGGTGGCAAAGGCCAACCGTCACCAATAAGCGCAACTTTGTAACCAGTAGGCGCATTCGCAAGAAGACGAATGTGGTCAGCCACAACTTCAAGTTCGGCGTCACTGATCAACTTATAGATTAACATGATGCTGGTTTCGGTATTAAGAATAAAGTAGATCTGGTTGGCGTAACTGCCTATAGCGTATTCGTCAATCATACAGTCGATAATGTCACTGTCTGGATATTCTTCGGGTTTAACTATCCAGACAGAGATTAACTTAGCAGGTTGGTATTGTTTTATTAGCTCGTTAACCAGCGTAGAAGAAAGTTCTAAACTGGTGTTGGTAAAGATATCGTCTAATAATTCTCTCATGGGGTTTATTCTCCTAAACTGGAATAAGGAAGTCACTACGTTCCTCTGGGAAGAGTATGTCGGTATACTACGTATACCTCCGCTATTTATATCCGTATACATATTGCCCCCTACCCCCTACCGGTATCCCGAGTAGCAGAATAAAGGGACAATCTGTAAATTTTAAGTAATACTATGATTACCGAGGAATAGCTGGGTTGTAGCGTTTGAACAGTTCGATGACTTCGTCCAATCCGCTTTTCTTCTCAGTAGACATTGGTCTGTCTCTTAATCACGTGGTAACTCCGTTTCGAAAGAAACGTGCCTATAGGAGCTGAATTCGCACTTCAGCTCCTATTCACTTAAGTAAAATATATCTGAATCTATTTCCGATCTAAGGAACGACCTAATGGAGAAATCCAGCGTTGATTTTTTCTCAATTGGTATCGTCGCGGAAGACAAACCCCGTGGTACAGATCGGGTAAAAGTGATACCAATTGAAACTAACTTTGCTAACCCTACCGTGGTACAATCTGTTTCTTCAGCAACTGAAAAGACGCATGAAACATCTGGTGCAACAGATAACCTAACCATTAAGACGGGTAACACGATAACGGCAAAGTGGTGGAAGTTTAACTCCAACCGAATTAATTCCCCTGACGTTAAACGAGAAGATTACGTTATCTTGTTACGTTTGGGGAAAACGGATATTTATTTTTGGATTGATCTGAATTTCGCTAACGTTAAGCGATTAGAAGATGCGGTTTACGCGTGGTCGGCTGACCCTGAAAACCAGATGGCGGATGACTTGTCGAACGCGTATGTGTTAAACGTCTCAACGATTGACAAACACGTTACCCTAAGAACAAGTATGGTGAATGGGGAGAAAGCGGCGTGGTTATTCCAATTCGATAACGCTAACGGGTCGTGGCAGTGCGTTGACCATAAAGGGAATAAGTATTACATTAACTCGGTGGAAGACGATTTAGGTTTTGAGAACGCGATGCTTTCAAAAGTGAACATCAATAAAGAAGATGCATTCATTTACGCAAAACGTTCGATTAACCTGGAAACGAAAACGATTAATGAGAAATGCGAAGTTCGGAATACCGAAGCGTCGAAATCGGTCACCTTTAAAACAGAAACCTGGCTAACTGAAGCTTCTGGTTCAACAACGTATAAAACGCCGAACTTTAAGCAAGAAGGTAAAGAAGCGATGTTCACCGGTAATTTGGAAGTTGCTAAGAACTTCAAATACGGTGGTACGGGCGAAGGCGTGGGTATCTTTACGGTTAAGGATGCGGTTATTTCCGGTATTACCTTCAGCGTACACATCCATGACGGCGTCCATGGCCCAACTTCAGGCCCACGCTGATTTCCCCTTTTTCTTACGTTGGTATTATATATTGTGACCTGACGTTGGTAAGCTTCTTATCAACACTTTTCTTAAACCTCATCGTTTAGTTAAGCAGGCCACTTTTTTCGCGCACTCTCTCCTCCCTTCGGGGAGGAGCTATCATATGCTTTGGTTGTAACACGATACAGTCCTTCCTTTCTTTAACTGGAGAGTAGCTATGGCTATTAAAGAATTCTCTTCTGCTGAACACATTCCTGAAGAGTTCAAGAAAATTGGTAACGTAAGCGCTTTCGGTGATACCGTAGACGACGTTACTGCTAAGCTGGCTGTCGAAGCTGAAAAGATCGGCGGTGAAGCGTTTAAAGTTATCGGTATTTCCGGTAACAACAAACTGCACGGTAACGCGATTGTCTACAAAAAAGACTAAGTGAAAAAAAAAACGTGCTACTCCTACCCTCTTAGAGGGTAGGAGGTTACTTATTTTTTTCTTGCACGGAAACGATGCATTTCCAAATAGACTTTTTCCCAGGGACCGAAAGGCCCTACGATTGCCTGTGCATCGTTAATTTTATTCTGGTTATACCAACGGGCCTCACGGAACACGTAGTTTTGACTGTCGAATTCCGTGGTGTTAAATACCCATTCCCCTTCTTCCCACGTCGGCCAATAAGCAACAGTTTTACCGAAGCGGTTTAACAGATACCCCAGTTGTTTCTCACCGTCAGGGTCATTAGGATCTTTAAGGTATAAACGTCCCCAGATAGCGTTGTGAGAAACCCCCACAACTTCTTCTTCCAGGTACGGATTATCCACCGTAAAGATAAACGACGACTCGTGGGTTAAAAGCGCCTTTAACGTTTCTGGGTTACGGATACGCTGCACACTGGTCGGTGATGACAAATCGCCAACGCCTATGCTATCCCAGTCGTAATAACGACGCGTTTCTAACACAGTACGCGCAACGTCAAAGTTCGGTAGCGACACCATAATGGCTTTGTCGGAGAAGTACCCAGTAACAGGCAACCAGTGTATCAGTCCCCCGATAACAAACCCCACGGTTTTACCCGTAATAGATTCCGGTAAAGAAATCATTAACGTGGAATAATAGTCACGGGTGGTGTCGAGCTTGTTTAAGGTCAAGTTAGCAATGGGGTACGTTTTAACATTCCCCAATTTACTAAAGACCATGCACCCGATATCCGGTGTCCCTGCACGACGTACTATCTTACCCGCACCTGGTAAACGTACACCAACAGTATCGGATTGATGCGGTACCCACTGTCCGTTGATGTTGTACAACACCCCGTTACGGTATTTGTCTTTCCATTTATCTTCACACACTATCACAACGTCGTCAGCATCGTCTATACTGAAATCTTGACTGTAGTGATAACCGGGAGGACACAGGTAGGTTTCTACCGGAACATCGGCATTAATCGATTGGTAGTGTGCCCAATCAAACTCTAACGTCGGTAAACCGTCATTCAACTCAGAGATAACGATACCGGCTTTTTCATTCAGCCAGTCTTGTAAAGTATCGGTACGGTTTTGTAAGTCAGCGAGGTGATATTGGCTAATTAACGTATAGTCTTTACCAAGCGCACTCAGACCGACTTCGAAAATATGGTAATCAGAACACAAGGTTTCTAAGGGTTGCGTGACGTCGATGGCTCCCCAGGTACGGGTCTCTCGAGAGAAGCCAAAAGCGCTGTCAGGCCGTACTTGATAAGCAGTAGTCACAGCTCTTTTCCTCAATAGATTCAAGTCATAGTATGAACTCGACGCCCACGGACTATAGGAGTAGATAATGGCTGTCGTCCTAGACCCACACTTCAAAGAACCGGGGAATAAAATAACCGGTGAAGCGGTCGCCGTCATTGGTACGAAGTACCGAATGTTGGTACCTGCCCACGCCCCTTTTTTCACCACATCCCTGGTGGTCAAGAGCGGCGGCAAAATACTGACCTTAGGCGACGATTACGTTATTACACACCCGTACGAGACCGGTATGTTGCGCACAGCCTATCTCGTGCACGGGATGATTTGGATTGTTAACGACAAATACAAATCGAATTTCACGGTAGATTACCACGCCGTAGGTTGTGGTGAAGCGACCCAAGAACAGATTACCGCAGAACGCGAACTCAATAAAGATAAATACCCGTCTGCGTGTCAATGGGATACCGTTATTGGTGATGTTTACTTTCCACCGGTTGACATTCAGTTCGACTGGGAAAACTGGAAAGGTGAACTGGAATTAATGCAGGCCATTGCAGGCTTAGGTGATTCGTTAGGCAACGTGGTGAATCGGTTAGACCCGATTGCGCGCAACACGTTAGATATCGAACATCGTGCTAATGGTACGGTTATCACGTCTGAACAGTACGCAACGTACGATAACAAAGGTGGGTATACCTACAACACCGCCAAACGTCGTTTCTCCGTTACGTACAAAACCACCACGTTAAATGAATATTCCCTGTCGATGAAATACCGTATTCCGGCTATTTTTCCGAATATGGGGAGTATTAACCCGAATGAACAAATCGATTGGATGTTGTGCTACGCGAACGGTGGCGCAAGTATCCTTCGTCTCCAATTAAAACAACGTAAAATTGGCCTACGACTGACGGTTGCGTTAGGCAGTGGTTCAACCGATTACGATTATACGTTAATCAACGGTTTGACCGACGATGAATTAAAAGGCGAGTTAACGTTTAGCGTTGTCCGTCAACCGGGTAACGGTGTATACGTTATCGAGGTGACGACTAACAAACAGTCCATGGACTATACGTTTAACGTTGACACACCGCCAGACGAATTCTCAGCAGGTTACAGCAAAACAGACGTTGCGAAGTGGCTGAAATACAAAACCAACGTTAACTTAAACTGGTGGGCGGCTGAAAACGATTACGCTCAATTCCTTGCGTTACCTGGTTCGCCAGAAGCTGACGTAAGTAATGACGTTTATCAGTTAATCGTTAAGTACCATCAGTTAGTTGAGCAGTTGTATCGTAACGCACCCGCACACGAACACGTTACACGTAAGGACAACCCGCACAGCGACACGTGGGGGGCGATCCGTGCGTTAGAGTTGAATGGTATTGCGACGGATACAGCGTTAGCTTACGGAAAAACGAAGCCGCAGTTAACAGATTATGTTAATGCTAAGTATCCAACGCAAGAAACATTGATTGCGCAAAAGAAACTACTGCGCACGTCAACTACGAAAACGGCCGACGGAACCATTGGAACGCTGCCCGGTTTTACTTCGTTCACGACAGAAGTTGATCCGGTTTCGATGTCTAAATACGTGAACCCTTATTTTAGCGAAAACTATGTTAGTAGTGGTCACAGGTATCACGGCGCGCTTCGTTACACAGGAACGAAGAATGGATTTAGTGCTTCTTTTAATGCGGTACCCGCTAACCTGCAAGATATTGACTTTATTGTCACTGGTATAAAAACTGCGTCGGGTAATGAGGCGGTCGGTTCCGCGATTATGCGGTTTTACGAGAACCCGGGCACAATCGCTGGCAAGTTTGTCGAGATAAAAGCCGGAATCTGGGGCGATACTATCTCTATTGAAGTTTCGCTAAGCCTTAATACTGTTGGTACAGTTCCGCAGGTAAGGTATATTTCTCAAGCTCCTGATCCGGCAATACCTAACAGCGATTTCTCATTACGTTTCCAGTTGAAGCGCACGGGGAACGTGTTCGATGCTGTCGTTACGGTAAACGGTAAAACTTACAGTGCCAGAATTAATTTTGATAACATGGATTCTGCGCTAGAAGCGTTGGAAAATCAATATCATTTTAAAACGTGGATTAACAACGTTGCTGATGCTGTCACCATTAGTTCGCAAAACAAAGGTAACACGGTTACCATTAAGAAAGCACCTGATGTTGTTGACGAGACACGTTTAGGTGCCCAGTTTGTCGTTGATCCGAAATCCATTAAGTTCATCGGTCAAGGTTCTACTGACGTTAACGTGGGTAACAACCCGGTAACGTTACAGGCGGGCGATAACCAGCTTGTGCTATATCCTGATGACCGTGGATTACTGTGGCGTGGTAAGAAGCTCTTAGACCCCACTACAGTCGGGCCGTATTTGCCGGGTAATACCGCAGGCGGTACAGGTCTGTTCTACGGTGCGTCTACGTCTACCGTAGAACTTACTGGCAGCGGGATTAAAGCATCGCCCTTTGTCGTAACGTTTATCCTTCCGGTTGCCAATGACGTTACTACCTTAGCCTGCTGGCAGTTAACGGACGAATTCGGTACGGCTGAAAACCTTGCAGCGACACCCGCGTTAATTGAAAAACTGGACGCAGAGTTTACCGGTAAGTTAGTTGCCGCCAAGTCGTACATCAACGACATGCAGCTTACCAGTTCGGTTACTATCGACAAAATTACCTTTGGTTTAGGTAACGTTGCGAATACCCCGGACGTTGACTTACCGATTTCTGTTGCACAGCAGACCGAGCTGGACAAATACTCACCGAAGGTTCACCAACACCCGTCTTCCGTATTCGGTGTTGCTAACGCAGACACCACGAAACGGGGTCTGATTAAATTCGGTCTGGATGTGGATGATGACACTTTAGCACTCGATAGTAGTGTGGTGATGGCGCAGACTTCCCAGATTGAAGATTTGGAGAACACTGTCGGTGGTGTTGACTCAGGCGCTCGCATTGACATTATTCGTTTTGGTAAGTCTGGTAACGACTTAATTGACGTTACGGTTAAAGACAATATCCTGGTGACACTTCCTGCTTCCACGTATTTCATTGGTGGTGAAACGTACGACGTACCGTTGATGTCGGTTAACGTCACCGAACGTTTCCCGAATCTGAATAAGGAAGTTTACGCAGGGATTTTTGTTGACATTGTCGATAACAAAGCGAAGTACATTATTCACGACAGCTATAATCAAGCTGAGACGGATACCATGACGCGTGTGGGAAGGCTCGTTGTTAATGATCTTTCCGAAGTGGACGTAGTGGAGTTGCGTAACGTGACGCGGTTAGGCGATTTCCGTGAGCTGAAAGACCACGTCGCTAACGATAACGCACACATTCAACGTTATGCCTCGCGCGCGGTGTTGGGGTTAAGCAATTTAACAGTAGGTGCGCCCTGCTGGGCTTCTGGACTCCAAGCGGTTGTGCGTGGTGAAGCAGACTGGCGTTATGTGGTTGGAGACGGTTATAAAGCGCTCGACGGTGTGAAATACGATCAGCTTACGGCGAAGTGGATGTTTGACGCGAAAGGGGTAAGTGATAACGTTCATGGATTTATCCACAACCTGTTCCCCCTATTTAGCAATGCGGGGATGCGAGTCAGTTGGGAAACCGAAAGCAACGCAAAAACCGGCACGGTGTTAGAAACCATTTTAGGTTGTTGGAAAAACACCGATGGCGAGTTTATGCGGTTGTCGTTACTTATCACTCGCGGCTATCGTTTAACTGACAGTAATGGTGAATATTGTTACGCCGGGTTTGGTTTAAACTTCGGTAACGGGAAATCTGTGGTGTTAGGTTTCACGCCAACGAAACGTGTTACACCTGCACCGTGGAGTACGTTACAACCCGATGTGTCATTTAGCCATACGCGTGATGCGAATAACGAATTAACGTTTAACGCAACGCTGACCTTAGCAGGTACTGTTTACACTATTGTGGTGTATTTATCTGCCGCAGATAAATACGTAAGCTGTACGGCGGTAGGTGGTACTACGCAGAAAATCTCGCTGACCGACCGTTTAACCGGGTTCAACCTCGCGCCTATCGTTAACGATCCGTATACCCCTATTTACTACGGATTAGGGGGACTTTATGAGGACGAAGTGCGTGCCAATATCCGCTCTACGGCGGACAGCATAACCGGGAATAAACTCTACGGTACGCTGTTGGATTATATCAGCAACTATTCCTCGTTAAATCGTGTACGTGTTATGGAATTGGCCGGGACAAGCTCAGACCCTGAAACGCTTAATGCGCTAGTGGCAACCGAGTTTAATAACAACCTGGCGGATTACGCTGCGTTACCGATACCTCCTTATCTTAACAAGGAGCGCGTAATGTCGTTTATCGACACCAACAATTTAGTGCAGGCGGTAATCATTCGCGATTAAGGAGAATTTTTTGATGAAAGCGTATCCTTACGATCCTCGGGGGACGAAAACCGAGAATCACTTCTTAGAGGAGCGTATCATCGGGTCAGAAAACAACAACGACCGGGTGGTGATTTTAGACCATCGCCCGTTCTTTGAAGACTTAGTCGTCAGACAACCGGGTTCAACCACCCCACTGAGTCGTGGGGTGGACTACGAACTACAATATCAGCTGACGGAACTGGATGACTCGGTAGCAGCCAACGTGTATTGTGGGGTACACCTTATCAACCCATCCATCAAAGGCATCGTAACCTTTGAAGGACAAATGCTCGGCGGTACGTTCTACGACCCGTTCGTTGAGATGCTCGACGAGTTGGTGAAATATTTGAATAACCCAGTCAGTGCAGACTGGTTGTTGTTAGACGGTAGACCGTCGCTATACCCAGCTACGCCTGCGGCAACGTCCTGGGCGGATTTGCTGAACAAAAAATACTTAGCGTCGGCGATTCACGATATCGAGCTGAAAACCGATGACGCTAACCAGCTAATTAAAGATAAATTAGCTGAAGTTAAAGCGTTAGTGACCGCGTTGGGTAAAGAAATCGAAGCGTTTAACTACCCAGCACATATTGCCGCGACGAACCCACACGAAACCACAAGTGCACAAATTAATGCACATCCCGTTAACCTGAAAACCCCTGACACCTTTATGGCGTACGGGTTAAAGTTGAAAGCGTTGACGGATGAGCTGAAAGCGTTTCGTTTACCACAGTCGGTTATTGACACGTATATCTCCCACTGGATTTCTTCGGAAGTACGGGGTGTGTTTAACTGTACGGTGTCAGGAAACCGCGCACAATTCCGTTCGAAAAACGGTGAGTCAGAAATCATTTTTGCGAATGACGGCTTTACGTTAAAATCCAACGGTTCTGTGGTATTGGCGGTAGGTCATTTGGAAGGCACTAGCGCGGGACGTTACATTAACTGGCGTGCGGGTAAAAACATGTTACGCATCGAGTCAACGGGCGATGTTTTAGGGATGAACAAACTCACCCTGAACGGTAACCCGTTACTGACCACCACCGCACTTATGGAATACCAACAAGACCCTGATGCGGGTTCTGGTGGCGGTAGCGACCCTGATGACTCCAAAGTGTATATCGAAGGCCGTAATGGGATCAGTTTCACTGGTAAAGGTTCTCGAGCCGATCCTATCGTGGGGGCTATCGACCCGACGAAAGCGTCAACCACTGAAAAAGGTGTCGTTAAACTTAAAACCGGTAAAGGCACAGAAACGGTTGGGGTTGCTGCAACCCCTGCGTCATTAACGCCGTATTCAACCGACTTATCAGGGTACGTGACTAAAACGACCATGATTAACGGTAAAGCGATGGACGACGGTTCCAGGACAATCACGAAAGCCGATCTGGGATTAGGGCAAGCGGACAACACCGCAGACCTTGACAAACCGTTGTCTACCGCATTGAATACATCGGTTAGCGGTTTAGCAGATGTCGGCCACCATCACGGCTGGTCAGAGTTAGGCATTTATAAAGCCTCGCAGTCTATTTACGGTATTGGCCGTTACGCAACTAACCAGAACGGTTTAGTTGAAAACCGAGCAGTGGTACCGAACATCTTAAAAGAGCTTTCAGCACGTTTAGATGTGGTGGCCGCTGCGATAGCAAACGCGAAAGAAGGAACAGTAACTGATTTCGCTGCTGTAAAAGGCGCAGACTGGCGTTTTAATAGCCAGGGTACGACAATCTCCGTTCAGGATTTGAAATACTTCTATTTGCTGAATGGAGGAAAGGCCGACGGTGTCGTTACTGGTGCGATTGACTTACAAACCACCCCGATGTTTAACTGGTTCTCACCGAACAACCAGCTTGAGCTGACTTGGCCTACGGGGAAAGTTAGTAGAGGTACTGGGATTAGTTGGGATGGAATTGTTGATCCTCCAACAATGGGGTTTCAGTCAGTTCCGGTAGGTAAAAGCGCTACACAGATGGGTGAACAGTCCGTTGTATCAGTGTTGGCTAAAATACGGGTCAAAGCTTATCAGAATAGGCTGTTTGTTTACGCCGCTGGCGGTGGAAGGATAACCATTTATGTAAATGGTGTTGTGGCCGCTACCGGTGAATCTCCGTTGTTAATGAACTACACAACGTCGTTAGATGTTGAAAATTACACAATCGCTGTTAAAGCAGAATGCAGTGACACTGCAAAATCAGCAGCTGTGCAATTTGAAGTTTACGACGGTGATTACCCTGTTTACTTCAGTGGCCCTGAAACGCGCGTAGAGCTTCTCCAGGAGTTTGTTACAACCCACGTAGGGATTCGTCACTATCTGTACGTTAACATGCTCACAGGCTCTCTATATTCGCGTGCTGAACCTATTCAGAGCATCGCAGTTGATCCTGAACGTGGTTATATCGGTTACGTTGATATTGTTGCTGGTGAGAATTACGCGAATAAAACAGTTGGGTTCGAAACCACGTTCGATTTCGGGAAAAGTGCCGAGGTTAGTGAACACATCGACACTCGTAAAGCGCACGGACTCAGTTCTGTGGACTGGACGCTAACGGATAACCCACGTTTGCCGTTATTAAACCGTGCTATTGCCGAACCGAGAGCGTGTATCTTTAGGAAAGCGTTAACAGCCGGTACAGGTGATGTTTTCCATCTTGTCAGTCGCGGTCTTTATACTTACGCACACAACCAAAACGTGAAATCCAGTCTTCAATACGTTGTGATACCTGAAGGTGCTACGCCGTATTGTTGGTTTACACCGTTTAACCCGAAAGAAAACAACGCACCGACTTTCGAAGGCTCGTTTGCATTCGATGTTGACGATGTTGGTGGGACGCAAGCCCTTGCTGCTGCGCCGGATTTGGTTCTATGCTCGTCAACGCAAGGGAGTAGCGTTAAACGTCGCTATCTGCGCATTGACCTAACTGCCAAAGCGTGTAAGCTGGGGATTGGTTCCCGTTCAGATTCTGCCGTTACTGACATTCCGTTGGTAATGGAAGAGTCTGGGGAAACAGCGGTGAATGCAACGTTTAAGGATGTGTTGTTCAACGGTGAAGAAACGAATGCTGCGATTCTCGATTTGATTGGCTGGGGCGCCGCCCGAGATAAAATCTCTGCAAACCATGCACCTCGTGGGATGATTCGTTACCGTTATAACGTAAGTACGCGTGTGTTACGTTTAGCGTTGTCGTTCTCGCAGTTTGGGACGACGACAGTTAAACAACGTCAGTTGGAAATTCAATTCCCGTTCGACTTAGTGGATTATTTCACCGGTGACGGAATAGGATTATCGTTTAAAGAACTGAGCGCGAAATGCCGAGTAACGATTAGCCACGCACTGATTGATCCGGTTACGAACAATATCGACATTGATAAGTATCATTACTTACGTTCGTTGTTTGAGTCGTATCTGGATTCATCCGTTGGGTATTTGGCTGATAACAAAGACGCTGATTATAGTCAGTCTGTGATTGACCCTGCGACTTATGAGATTAGTCAAAAATACCGTGCCACGGAGAGCATTGCCTTGCCAACTGGTCAGGGAAGTGTTGCGGTTTCTCACGATGGGCAGTTACCTGCGCAGTTCTTTGACCGTAAACTGTCTCGTGGTGCGTTGATGGCGAAGAACAATGAACTGCACACTTCCTGGAACAATGTGTGGAGTACGACTAAGGTTGCTGCAAGTCGTTATCGTCACAAACTCATTCTCCGTTTTGCACAAGGTGTTGATAAACAGCAATATCGAATTGCAAAAGTGACGGGAACGATAAAAAGTAACTGGCCAGGTAAAGTGATTATTGGCGACGCAGGGAAAGACCCATTCTTAGCGTCTACGGACAGTGCGGAGTTTGCTCTGTCGACTAACGCCGATGTGGGTAAAGCGATTACCATCACTCCAACGGATTTACGTGTAGGCCAGGACATCTATATTGTCTTAGACCCGCCGGGTAATAATCCTGAAGGGTACGAACTTAACTTTACCTGTTCATTGGAAGTTTTTGATGAGAAAATCTATCGTCAGGACTACCTTAATGCGCAGAGCTTTGAACTGCGTAGCGGTGAAAAGCAGTTCTTAATGGAGAAACGCAATCCGTACCATATCACGAGTAAAGCGTGGAAATGGATACTTTCTGTACTGAAACGAGAACTTAACGGGAAGCAGTTAGGGGATCGTACTTAGGACAGGCTGCCTGCGGGCAGTTGTGTGTCCGTAGGTAACCCCTCCCTGTAATGGGGAGGGGTATCCATTTTATTTAAAAAGTAGGAGTCTTTACGATGCCGAGAGAAGACGCGGCGCAGTTTAACGGTACGCTAAGCACAGCAACGTACCCTAACCGATTTAACGTGGTCATTCCACCTGAAGGACCTTTTTATCGTATCGGATTAAAACTCACAGTAGCCGACGATACCGCGCCTAACGGACGTCGTACTCTGATTGAGGGGTTGGACTACTATTTAGGCTATTACTTTAAAGAACTCGCAGAAGCTGAACAAGATCAGATTTACGGCGGGTTTATGTTGCTTACTGCAACAGAAATCGAATATGAGATTTTAGGGGTAGCACGTCAATATCGTGTACCGCAATCTGAAATCGGGAAGTTCTTAGTTCGTACTGACCTGAAAGACCCACGTAACGTGGACTGGTCTGAACTAATGGCGTATGCGCCGGTTATTCAACCAATCGACCCGCCTGCTAACTTAGAAGAAGCTATTCTGAGAGATGAGGTTGTTAAGGCGTTAGAAGACATTCGTAAGAAAATCATTAAGCGTTCTACAGAGTTAGATGCTGCGTTTAGTGAAGTTACTAACCTGATTTACGAGAACGGTAAAAAGGTTTTCGACGAAGAGTTATACCAACACCACCGGAATCCTAACGCTCATCATTATACCACTGACGACATTGCTGCTCTCCCGGTATTAGGCCGCGCTGTTGACGCTACAAAAGCGTTTGGGTTGACGATTGACGAGTTGGCTACGCTGATGGGTTCAGCGGGTATTGAGCAATCAGACGTTGACCAGTTAATGGGTGAAGCCCTCGGTACTGTTTACGGTCGATGGGGCACTACTAACGGTATTGAATTAACGTTTAAAACGTCAGGTGGCCACATCATCAGTATTCGCGGTGATAAGTGGTTAATTACCTCGCCACAACCGTTGGTGATTAAAGCAGACCAGGACAACAACGAATCAGGTTTAGCGGTTGAATTCAGTGCGGGTCTGAATACGCTTTGGGTTCACTCGGGGTCAGAACAGGATGTATTAGCGCCGGTTTATAACTCCGTGTATCTGGTTACGCCAGAAATGGTGAACATGTACCTGACGTCAGTAACGTTGCTCGAAGCAAACGCGTATTTCAAAGCGTCAGACACTGTAAAACCGTACGGTACCGCAAAACAGACTAACCCGGTTACGTTAAACGCGAATATTCCCACAGCGACCGAATCAGTTTATGGGTTGTTCTCGATTACGAATATCTCCACGTCTGCGGCGTTAGGTACTGCTATCTCCCAGAAAGCCGTAACCGAATTAAAAGACCGCTTGGACCTGTACGTTGACGATGACTATACCGTTAACGGTAAAGGGTTTGTTAAGGTAGGCGACAGTATGGTGTTAACCTTAACGAAAACCGATTTCGGTACCGATAAGATGGATAACACCACGCCAAGTGCTAAGCCGGTGACGAAAGCGTTAACGAACGTGTTGAAAAACAAGAGTTTGAAGACGCATACACACACCACTGCTGACTTGGATAACATTCCAATTGGTAGTGCATCGGTTGACGGTATCTTGCAGCTCTGGGATGCGATTGACACTACTAACGATAAAGCTGTCACGTCGCGTCAAGGGTGGCTGTTCGCAAAAGAGATTAAGAAAGTCTCTGATAAACTGAATACCATCTTACCGGCGTGGACGGTAGGTGGTGCGAAGTTCGGTAACAAGAACTTCTTACCTATCCCAGCGCTAGGTAACTATTCGGGTTATACCAAAAACCAGTCTTATCAAAAAGGGGTTGTTGGGTATCAGCAGGGTAAGGTTTATTCGCTCCGTAACGGTTCTAACGGCGTACCGGGTACAGAAGCCATTTATTACGGCTATGCTGACATTAACACGTCAAACGCGTTTGTAAATCCGCAGCAGACCTCAGTGAAATATCACCCTGCCGGGATGAGTAAATATCCTGGAGTGACCCTGAAAGCTATATTGATCGGTGGTCAGGAAGCGATTATTTGTCTGGGTTCTGATAATAACCGTTATTTGGTGTTGTTTAATGGTTCGATGGATCACACTAAACACACGGTGGTATGTCGCGTTACGATGCCCGTGTACCGTAACGGCAACCCCAGCGGTACTGTGGAACAAACCTGGAATCCGTGGCCAGAAGCCGATGATGTTGTGTTGGTTGAGGATTACGTTTATCTTCTCCGCTCTACGGTAAATAACTCTGCTTACGCAGTAGCAGCTTGGCGTCTACGTAAGGACGATTTGTCTACTAGCACCACGCTGGAGTTTGAACGCGTAACACTAAACGGGGAGATGGGACAATTCGGAGATAACCTCTGCCTACGCATTGGCCAGAAAACCGAAGAGTCACAAACGGGTCAGTTCTTTACGTATTTGACGCCGGAAGCACGGGCTAAATGGACAATTGGTTGCAACTTTGTTCACGGTCCAGAATGTAACCATGCTTGTGCAGTGCGCGACGGCGTGATTCGTGTGAACCATATGCCTACTGTGTGGTTTGCAGCGGCTGACAGCTCACAAATTAACTTTCGTCAGTGGGCAACAAGTTTTACAATCGATACGTCGACGGGCAAGGTTACGTTAGAAGGCCGCGAACGCTTTCCCATCAAGGCTGATGCTACTACACTCTCTTTCGCGGATGGTTCAACTGTAGAAACCAGCCGTAAGTGGGGCGGTGGTCAAGCAAACAATCGTTGTTTTGCAACGTACGCTAAGCCTAATGGAACAGGAATGATGCTTTCCTGCTGGCAGATTAACGACGCGGACCAAATGCCTAACGTTTCTATTAAAGGAACACAAGGCAAAGAATTTTTCGATTATCTGCGTTACGATAACCCAAACAATACCTCAGGCGAAGGAACGTTTACCTGGGATAAAGGTCGTGGTTCTATTTATACCATTGGTCTTTCCCATCCTGTTGGGATTGGTGGTTCGAACAAAGTGTGGATGTCTAACCCACGTAACCGTTACACCATCGAAGTAGAAGTTGATCCGAACAAACCTTACGATGTTCCGGGTTATAGCGGATACGGTCCGAACAACAACCGTCGTGAAGTCGATCCAACGCTATATGAGCAGCTTAGCTGTATGGCTGCGTGCATGACTCCTGAGGAGCGTCACGGACAGTTAAACGGTTGGTATTTGACCAAAGCAGAAACGTTCCCGTATCGTAACATCTACGGTAACTTCGCGTTGTCTTCCGAACGCTTAACGCTAGAAGAAGCCGATCGACAGAAAATGATTCGGATGATCGTTGACGGTGCACCTTCTGGCCAAGCGAACGGATACGCGAACGAACGTATTAGTGCTGCCCATCAAACCGGTAATGCATTGTTTGCTCTTTGGATGTTGGGTATCAACACCGTGTGCGAATTTGACTTGTTGCAAGTTTCGTGCATGAAAACCTTAAGTAACGGTCGTCGAATTCTTGACATCTATTACTTCATGGTGAGTCCATCTAAAGAGAATGGTTACTTACGGTTCAACTCCGCTAACTTTAAGTTGGTGGATTGGTTCCTGGATAAAGACTACGGTTTAAGTTATCAGTCGTTAAGAGAGGAGGCTGGTAATAAGACCCGTCGCGTCGGACAGCCTATTTTCGCTTCTGCGGATGGAACTAACTTCGGTATCTGGCTACCTTATACGTTAACTATCCGAAATATCGGGGACTTAAACGCACTAGGTTACGCCGCGAAGTATACCTACGACCCAGGTTCAGGTTGGTCTCGCGTTCCTGGTAAGTCGCAGTTACGTCAGATGGCTCCTGCGCATAACCCAGAATCTGGATGCTATATGGGTGCCGGTAATTGGGACAAGATGGCGTTGATTTTCTCTAAAGCTGACCGTGTTTTCTGTTCAGGTAACGCGTATACAGCCGCAGAGTTCGTTAACGACACGACGTTCTCAACCGGTGGTCAGGCGGTTATTATTGCTGGTGTGGAGACAGCGGAAGGTTGGATTCTGTATTTGACAGAAGAAGTCAAATTAGACTTCGGTAGCAGCAGCTACACACTCCCAACGTGGTCTGTGGATTTAAGCAGCGAGTTCCCGTCCAATCACGCTAACCAGACGTTCTACGTGCACGCTGAGGTGTCGGATTCTACCGCACAATACCGCATCGGTTTGGAGCAGTTAGCCGATACTTCAACGAGACTGTTCGTCGGGACAGTAACCACCGATTCCAGCCGTATTACTGATATCAGTATCGACAAAGTAAAACGCTTGGGTCGTGTGAAAGAGCTGGAAGACCACGCAGCAATTATCGACCAACACGATGTAGCAGCAGCGTTTGACAGAAAGACGGGTCCTCTATTAACCCTGGTTAACAAGCCCGTTAAAGCACCTACGGCGGCTGCGTCGAAGGGCGAAGGGTATGTTGACGGTCAAAAATGGGGTTCATTGTCTGGCATCACGACGCGTCCTAAGTTACCAATTCAGGAAACGTATTCGGGTTATAAGAGCGTGGCCAGAGTAGCGTATGAGAACTGCGCCGACCAATTCTGGCAGAAAGCGGTAGCTGCTAACATTACGACAGCCATTGCTTCTGAGAACACGCAGGCAGCGTCTGCGAACATGAAATGGATAGGTGCGTATACGAAACCGACTACCGGAACGTATGCTTACTTAGCATTGAGTTTGCGCGTTCAAGTGCCAGGTAATCCAGGAACGGCGAATCGGACTCTGAAATTGCGACTTGCTGCACCAACCGGTATTGTTGAAGCCCGGTACGGAATAAATCAGGCAGGTGGTTCGATGGCCGAACAAAAAGTGACACTATCAGCCAACCAGTATTTGGAAAAAGAACATACTGGCTTTAAGCCCGCTGAAGAAGTTCGTGTTCACGTTACTTTTGTTATTCCGAAGAACGAATATGAAAGTTATCGCACGAAGTTTGGAGCAGTACAGTTGGTTGATGTCGAATCCGGTACCACTATCAAACAAGCTGACATCGATACACCGTTCTGTGTGTACACAGACACGGAGTTATCTGCACAGTCCGGTTTGGTATACAAAGCGGTTAAAGGGCAGTTTGATAATCTTCCCAGCGAGCCTGCACTCATTGTGCGAGATGGTCAGACCGGAACTAACCCACCGGTAATATCCTCGTACGCTGACGGTACGCTAACGGTTTACGTAGCGACCGCGTACGACGGCGTGAATCCAGCAGAAACTCGCGATATCGACAAACTCCAGTTCAATCTTATGTTTACATCTTAATGACTCGGGACAAGGACGTCTCGAATAAAGGAGAGTGGCCATGGCCTCCATTGTTTATCAATATCCTTTAGATTTAACGGGCTCGCTAACGTCTAACGCTGTGGAGCGTCAGATTACGTTAGGTACAGGTAAAGTAAACCGTGCTTTTGCTTTTCCTGACGGCCCGTTCTTTGCGGACACGTTCCGTTTACGCGTTGCTAACCGACCGGATGCAACCTACGAACGTGGTACCGATTATGAGTTGATTTTTGCACACCCGACTTATGAAAAGCTGACTAAAAACCGCGAGATTGTTATGGCGGTGGTGGTCACTAACACAGCGATTCCAACAGATATTACGGTATCTGCGCAGGTCGTTGGTGGCCCACAGTCTGCGAACATCGTGGCTATCGAACAGGCGATTGCTGAATTAAACCTCGATAACCGTACGGTTGCGTTTAAAGACCTGCGTAACGTACCAGATACATTCCCTTCTGCACCGACGTATAAAGACGTAGGTGATATTTACGGTTTTGAATATATCATTACCGTATTGGCGGGTATTAAAGATGCGATCAGTTCTGGTGACGCGGTACAGTTAGAGAACATTAAAGCGATTTTAGAAAGCCTGAAAAATGACTTCTTAGACGCTTTAAATGCACACATTAACGCAACCGGTAACGTTCACCATCTTGATATTCATCAGGTTAACGGGTTAACAGAAACTGAAATCCGTGCGCTTATTCGTGACGTCCAGTCTGCTATCGACGCAACGATTACGGAAATCAATGCACTGAAGAAAGCAGATGAAGCTTTAGGTAAGCGTATTGACGCTGTTGTCAACTCTCTGGAAGCGTGGAACGACCAACTTAACGTGGTTGCTCAAAACTACCAGAAAATGGCTTTAGCGTTAGCGAACCTGAACTCGTTAGTGTTACAGCTGCAAAAGAGCATTAACGATTTGAACACGAAACTGAATCAGGTTATTCAGCGTGTTGACGCGTTAGAGCAACAGGGTCAAGAAACCGATCAGAAAATCGATCAGTTACAACAGAACCTGGATGCGCTCAAAAAGCAAGTTGCTAACAACACGAACGCAATCAGTCAGGCGAACCAGAACCTACAAAACCACATTGCGGCAGATAACCCACATACCGGTTATCTCCACAAGAAATACGGTGGTGTGGTTCAGGCCCCAGTACACGTTAACGCTAACTTGACGTCTCGTGATGACGTACAGGCGGAAGCGGGTACGAAATAACTTTATTACAGGAGGAACTATGCTTATGGGCGTAGTCCTCCTCTTTTTTTATTTTAAGGATACGGAATGGCGATTAGTGTTAAAAACGTTCGCGATCGAATCACCAACGTAGAGAATCAAATGGCGACAGGACCCCGCGTCGATCCACAGGTTGCATCAAAAGCTCACAATGCCGCAGATTCTTTTTCAGGCTGGACACCGGGTCGATTAGACTGTGGTGGTAGCTGTAGCTGGACGTGCTCGAACGGTTGTACGCATGGTTGTACAAGTTGTTCTGGTACGTGCACCTCAGTGTGTGTTGGAAGCTGTTCATCCGCCTGCGGTAATCAATGCACTGGTTGCAGCGCTACGTGTTCTGGTGGGTGCACTGGTTGCAGCGCTACATGCAGTGGTAGATGCTCCGGGCGTTGTAGCTCGGGATGTAGTGGCGCATGTGCGTCTTGTTCAGGACCGACTTAATTTAACAGATAGGTACTATTACTGATGATAGAGTTAACCACACCGACAGTATCCGATCAATTGTATTCTGAACCAAGAACGTTAAATGTTATTACTACATCCAAATGTAATCTGGACTGTAGTTTCTGCGGCGGAGCCTATTACATGCATAGAGAGGATACAACCGCAGAAGTACAAAAGAAAAGTATTATCGAGGCGCTGGAAAATAACCCGACCATCACAAATATTCAGTGGTCGGGAGGTGAACCATTACTCGCTTCGCGTAAAATTGATGCCCTTATAGAAGAGATAAGGGAGAAGTATCCTCGCTGTGATCATTACCTGTACACCAATGGCTTAAAGATGCGTAAAACGCATCTACCGTTGTTAAAGGGTTTCGATAGCATCTTTTTTAGCATGGACGGATTCAAAGAATCAGAGCGTCCATTTATGCGGATTATCGAAGAAAAACAATACGAGGTGTTGGAGACAATTTACGAATTGAAAAATATTCGTACCTGGGCAGTCTTGACACGAGAACGTATCGGTGATAAACGCTGGTATGAGGATATAATTGCGCTACATAATCACATCTACCATTACGGTTTTTGCGAGATGTCGCTAGTTTTGGACAAAAACATGCCAAAACCGTTATCTCCCGATCACGTTATGAACTTTATTTACGGGTATTTTAGAATTCAGGAAAATATAGAAAGACTGAATTCGTCCAATCGAAGCGAGTGCGCGTTTACGCTAAACGCGTTATTTGATGAACCCTGTAATACATGTAGTCGTTGTTTACGTATCGAGTCTGACGGTGTCCAGAATCAAGTAAAAAACGTTGAAATCGTAACGCAACATGGCTGTAGTGACTTAGCCAGAAAGGTTGGCTTAGATGCTTACGATTATATACGACGAGTAGTAGGGGCTAAGAATAGGATTCCGGCAAAATTGTGATATTTTTTACAGAGAATGAATTATAATGTGCCTTAGCTGGCACTGAACCAGTAGGTGTTAAAATGGCGATTGGTTTATCTTCTTTAAAAGCGCGCTTGGATAATATAGATTCTTCCGCGCTAAAAAACACTGGAGCAGTACAGAACTATATTCGTGGAAAGGCTACGAATAATGTCGACCTATTTGGCGGGCAACCTAAAAATCATTACGACTGTGGTGGTAGCTGTAGCTGGACGTGCTCCAGTTGTTCTGGTGGTTGTACCGGTAATGCTTCTGGAGGTTGTGGTTCCTCATGTTCAGCAAACTGTGTTTCTGGTTGTAGTTCTGGATGTTCAGGTTGTACTAGTTCATGTTCTGGTGGGTGCACGGGGACATGTATAGGTCAATGTACGACTACATGTACAGGTACATGTAGTCGTACCTGTCATGGTGGCTGTTCGCAATCGTGTACGGGAAGATGAGAAATGATAAGTCTTAAAAACATACGCGACAGATTAGTAACGGCGGAAGGATACATTACCACAGCAGGAGCAAACAACTATATTGCAAACCAGGGTACGGTGTCGTCCACTAATAACCTTTCTGGTTTACCGTTGAGTCACTATAACTGTAACGGTGGGTGTAGCTGGTCCTGTAGCGGTAGTTGTAGCCGTGGTGCTGGCGGTAATAAGTAGTAGAAACGTGTCAGAGGTATTCAATGAAAAACGATTTACATTTAGCATATAACACTACATTTAACCATCCTTTGCAAATCTCTTCTCCAGATTCTGTACGTTATCATTTAAGTGACGACGTTCGTTTAATTACCATGCTACCTGGCGAATGGCCGAAATTACGGGGTCGTGATATCGTCAACCGTGATAATATCTCTGTAGAAAATACTTTTACAATTCGTGATCTGCCGGTCGAACGTGTGATAGTTTTTACAGGAGATGATGAACTTTATGGAATGATTGTTGATGGTAAATACTTCTTCAGTGACGGAGTTCTAAATGCTGGTAGCGATTTAGAACTTTTTTTTACACCGTTTGCTGAGCTTGACGCTAAGCCTATGGTTCGGAGATGGTGGAGTCCAGATTACATGGGGGCTTTTCCGTATTACTATACTCTTGTTGGTAAGGATGTTGAAGAGTATTCCGACAGTGAACCATACACCAACATTGAAGGTTATCAGGACCTCGGGATTGCACATTTAGCTGATTTAATGGCCTATAGCTATAAGTTCGAATGGATTCGTGAACGTTCTGTTTGGAAAGCCATTACTGATGAGCATGTTATTACGAAGCGTATTCGTAAACCATGGATGCAACATCTTGTTCAAATACGATTTGGCCAAAGTCCAGTAACCGAGGCTGATATTTCTAAACTTGTTAGTTTTTTGTTGTCTAAGGTTGAATTGACTGATGAAGAAGCCGAGGCCGTTAAGCCGATGCTTGATCGTATTGTGACCTTAGAAGACCTCAAAAGAATGAATAGTCGTTATAACGATCTTAATCGGTTGCTAGAGGCGTATAATTCGACTAAGGTTTTAAAACCTGGAGTCAATTTCGACGAAGATCCATTGTTCGCTATCGACTATAATTAAATAATTAACGGAGTCACCTGCAATGGCGACCAATGCGGAACCAAAATTATCAGATCAGCTATTTGATAATCCAACTATATTAGCCGTTATTACTACATCCAAATGTAATCTGGACTGTAGTTTCTGCGGCGGAGCCTATTACATGAATCGTGAAGATTCTTCTCGAGAGTTTCAACGTGACCGAATTATGGAGGCGTTAGAAGCTAACCCAACAATTACCGAGATTCAATGGACGGGTGGTGAGCCTTTGTTAGCCACTCGTAAAATTGAGGCGTTTGTTGACGAGTTAAAAGCAGTTCGCCCAGAACTCAAACATCAGTTATACACCAATGGCTTAAAGATGCGTAAAACGCATCTACCGTTGTTAAAACAATTTGATAACGTATATGTTAGCATCGACGGGTTTGAGTTGTCTGAACGCCCTTTTAAGCGTTTTATTAGCGATGATTGCTACGAAGCTTTAGAAGTAATGCATGAGCTTGAAAATGTTCATACATGGGCCGTTTTAACTCGAGAACAGTTGGGTAACAAACGGTGGCATGAAGACATTATTGAGCTTCATAATGCGATCTATCACTACGGTTATCGTACCATGACGTTGCTGTTAGACGCAAATATGCCAAAACCGTTATCTCCCGATCACGTTATGAACTTTATTTACGGGTATTTTAGAATTCAGGAAAATATAGAAAGACTGAATGTTTCCAACTCGAAAAGGTGTGACTATGTCGTAAGCAAAGTTTTTGATGGTGGGTGTAACGTATGCAGCAATAGTTTATGGTTAAGAGCAGATGGAACCGAATATCAGTTGCAAAATGCCCCGAGATTATTAGAATCGGGATGTAACCAATTAGCTTGTTCCATCGGGTTAGAAGCCTACGAGTATATTCGACGAGTGGTTATGGCCAACCGTAATAGTGGAGTATTAAATGAACCAAGAAAATAATTACCCGAAACAGTTGACTTACCAGATTGTTACAAACTTGTCGTGTAATTTGGACTGTGAGTATTGTTACGAGCGTAAATATCCCCGCAATAACAAAGCAGCGGATATTGTAGACTTTCTTCATGCCTGCTTTGAACGCGATAAAGATTTACCAAACGTAGAAGTCATCATTGACATTATCGGCGGTGAACCGTTTATGCAGCCTAAGCTTCTAATGACTGCTTTCGAAACAGCCGAGCAGTTGTGTGAAGAACATAAACGTCCGTTTATGTTTAGTATCTCTACTAATGGGACATTATTAGATAGGCCGTTGAACAGGGAAATTATTGAACGTTGGAAGGACAGACTTTCTATCGGGGTATCTATTGATGGGTTACCTGAGTCGCACGATAAGTACCGTATTTTTACAACGAGTCGCGAAGGTTCCTACGAGGCCGCTGTACGTGGTTACAATTATCTAAAAGAAGTAGGTATCGCGGAGCTTGGGGTTAAAGCGACATTTACTTTGGAGACACTCCCACATTATGCGGCGGGTATGAAATCCCTAATCGATTTGGCGGGAGGTGGAACCATTTCTGGTAACGTAACCTTCGAAGACATTATGCCACGGAGTATGGCTACGTCGATAGCGCTACAAATGATGGATGTAGTCGATTATTGGGTTGAAAAGGGTTTACACACCAACCCACGTAATACCCTTTCGCATATCATCCCGGAAGGGTTAGATTTCGACACTATCTGGGAACCGAACTGGCGTGATCAGCTACTTTACAACGATACTGTACGTTTAAACCCGGAACGCTTGCGCCCGTTCTGCGGGACATTAACGCACATGACTTGTTTAGGGTTTGACAGGAAGATTTTCGGTTGTAACCGTTTCATGTCGACTGTAACGTCACGCTCTGCGGTATTTGAGTTAGTCGGTCGCGAATTCGTTAGTTTAGACGGTGGGAAACTGCTGGAAGAGATTCAGACGCAATACACCAACTATCCTGAGACGTGCTTAGGTTGTCCAATGAAACACGCTTGTGGTAGCTGTGCAGCAGCTTCCTACGAGAATGGGGAAGGGACGTTAGAAGACCGTAAAGCATATCACGCTGAACGTCGTCAGTGTGGTTGGACAACTGCAAAATTGATGGTTGCGGAATATTGGAAGCAGAAAATGGGCACAACATCCGTGAAGGATTTTCACGATAATAGCATGTGTTACTGTCCTCGCTGTGTACGTGAACGCGCCCAGAAAGAAAAACAATTGAGAGAAGCCAAAGATGAAGCCAATTCTGATCCACAATATTACGAAGCGTAAATTCCGTTTTCTGGAAAAGTTTTTAGAAACTACGAAACTGTTTGGCTGTTATGTACAGATTAACGGCGAAGATTTCAATGACGATGTTAAGCGATTATTAATTCGTCACGGAGTTACCGTTGTTATTCCGATGTATTGTACAGAACTTACCGATCTTTCTGTGGCTGAAATCGAGAAACGAAACCCAGGTTTTGAACAGCGCGTGCTGGAATTCCCTAAACATAAAATCGTTCTTTTGCGACGCGCTTTGCAAGAGCCGAGTGTTGAATCTGTAGCCGCCCTAGGCTTATCGTTTCCCGGTGTAACAATTTATGTCACACGAAACCCAGAGTCCACCATCGATGGTTTTTACGATGAAAGGGAAACTTTTCATAGTTTAGTTTATCCCGAGTTTACAGAAGACGAACGTCAAGGACTACATATTGACTGGGACTCAAATTTTGATAGTAAGTTTCGTAAAATCGATTTTGATCTTCTGATCGAGCTGGGTTTAATTAAAGGAGAAGACGAATGCCTGCTCTTGACAAAAGCTTAATAAACGAAGATATTCGCGCCAGATTTTTTAGCCGACTTTCCCCAATTGATCGCCACGGAAACTTTTTGGGCCATATAGGTACTGAAGATCGCGGCAGAACGGGTTTTTGTACACTGCTTCATTACAAACTACTCGACGGCATGTCCGATGAAGACGCGTTAGATCAAATGCGTAGTTACAATATGTCAGATATTGAAGCAAATTTCACCTTGAAAAAAGCAAAAGAGTTCATTTCAGATAAATTGGAGATAGATCTGGATGAGATTCGAAGTAACGTTCGTTCAACAGCACGATATATTTATTTAGATGTTCAAAAGATCATGATGGCGTTGGAGAAGCGTTACGAAGCACAACGTTACGAACCAATTCAGCTAAATGAACGTCATTTTCAGGCTGATGCAATCTCCCGACAAATGTTAGGGCAATACATCCAATCTGAAACTGCGCCAGAATATTGGTTGGATACCGCCAATACACGTTTAGAACCCTTTACATTAGAAGAGTGTAAGGAATTATTGTCCGAGATCGTAAAACGTGATCAGAAGTTGCATGGACAAATGACCGCACAGAAAAAAGAGCTTCGCCTCTTAGCTGAACAGCGTGACTACGACACTATCCGTGCACTTGCACTGGAAATGGGATTAGAATAAAAAATACCTACCTCCGTAAAGGAGGTAGGTAAACTTATTGTTTTTTTTTGTTATAGTAGTTGACTTAGCGATTAAGCAGTAAAACCGTCCAATTCACCGTTGGTGGTGGCCAGGTCAATACGATTATCGACAACCTTCGGTGTAATTACGAAAGTTGCCATTACACCTGGTTTATAACGGAGGTTTCTTTCGGTAACGGTACACGTTACTGTTCGCAGAGTAACGTTTTCATGCTCGTCTTTTTGGTCTTCTGTAGAATAAACAACATCTCCCGGCGCGATCGTGTCGTTAGGTTTTACTTTGTTGATATAATACTGTAACCAGGCTCGCAGTTCGTTCTCTTCTACCCAACGAGACAGATCGTCAGTTAGTTCAATACGCCCTACAACACCCGGTTCCAGTCGATCGTATTTCAGTTCGATTGAGCCTTTAAAGTTTTCGGAACCCGCCAATGCTGTCATGGTAACTTTGGTGTTTTTACCTTCGCCTTCCAGCGCAACAGGTTGACCAAAGGACACTTCTTTATCAGTAATCTGATGCGGTAGCCCAGTATTAGCAGCATTATACAACGCGACCAACATCATCTGGTTAGTAGCTGCCATTAATTTAATCTCTATAAAAGTTGGTTGTTAGTGGTTACTCGGTCGGTTTAAAGCCGTCCAACTCTCCGTTAGTGGTGGAAAGATCGATCTTTTCTGGACTAACTTCAAAGACAAGCATTACGCCTTGCAGATATTTATGGTTTCTTTCAGCGACAGTGCAGGTAACTCGTAGTGCGACAAGTTTATCCTGTTCTTTTACTTCTTCGTAACTATAAACAATATCGCCTGTGGCTATTGTGTCTCTGGGTTTTACTTGGTTAATATAATGTTGCAGATAGGCGCGAACATAGTTATCTTCCCGCCATTTTTCTATCTCCCCCTCGAGTTTGACCACTCCCAGAGAATCAGAAATTATGGAGGGGTTTAATCGGTCGTACTTAAGTTCAATCTGACCACGGAAATTTTCTGAGCCGGGTAAAGCGGTCATTGTAACTTTGGTATTTTTTTCACCGTCGTCGTTTGCAGAGGGCAGACCAAATTTTACTTCAGACGACACCAATTTGTGCGGCAAACCAGTGTTGGCAGCGTTATATAACTCGACTAGCTGCATTTGGTTAGTAGCTTGACTATCCATTTTTTTCTCCTAATAAGGCGGATTTACCGCCTTAGTTTGGTTGTTAAAGCATTAGTCTTTTGGGGCTGTGAAGCCATCAAGTTCACCTTCCAGACCGCTAAGGGCTACTTTTTCAGGCGCTGGGTTGGTATAAGTGAAAGTGGCAATGGTGCCGGTCAAGAATTTGATGTGGGCATCTTTTACTTTGATAGTGTAAACTTTAGCACCGCTATCGCCGTCAGTTTTCTCAATTGTCAGTTCATTTTCGACAAACGCGTCGTCGGTATAACCTTTAGTAACCATTTCTTCGTTGAGTTTGGTTACGATGGCTGAGTTTTCCAGATCGAGATTACCAGCTTGTTCGTAAGCTTTGGCACCGATCAAGTCTTGGGAAGCCAGACGAGTGTAGTGGAATTCTTTGCTGCCAGTAAAGTTAGCACTTTCTTCTTTTGCAGTCAGCGTAACTTTGGTGTTACGGCCACCATTTCCGCTATGTGCTTCCACGGCACCAAAGTCAACGTCTTCTACGGTTAGATTAGAAGAAGTTTCAGGGTTTTTGGCTTTTACAGCTTCGATAAGCTGCTGATTGAAGGCTTTAGCCATCGTTTTTACCTCGTAAGTGGTAGGGGTGGATTGCATAAGAATGTTATTTTAGACATTTCGTAAAATATAGATATGACGGTTGGCAGTAGGCGCTAACCTGAAAAAATATTTTTTCTTAATTTTAATAAGGGTGAGATTATGCTAAAACGCATTCTCGTGGTCGTTGCTTTTGTAATGACATTGGCAAGTTGTGCTATTCAGCCGAACGCAGAAGGTCAGTTCTCCACCGTACCTGTTGACCAACACGATATGGTCATTTACACCTGTACAGGTGCTTCTCAAGAATTCGTGGATTTTAAACCGGTACCGTCTAGTCTAAAACTGATGCCCCTTTCGGTGTTAGTCATGGATACAGGGGCGAATTGGGTCGCTACATGGAACGAAGGTAAAATCGAATCTCCGCAACTTTATAAAGATTTGTTAGGTAAGGTGGACAGTAACTTAAACGTCGTTACCGGTGAGCGCTATTACCGTGTAAACGGGTTACTGTCAAAAACCCCAACGTTTGCCTATTCTAGCATCAGCTACAAAACGGGTGAAGGTAAAGGTGTAACGTTCTTCAGATGTCACGAAGGCAGCATTCCGGATACCGGCACTATGCTGCACCCGGTAGAATAATAAATACCCTCCTGCTTAGCAGGAGGGTAGGCTTATTTTGTCCGTAGAACGCGTTCTAAGACGGTTTATACAAAATAAGGTACAATCACCCTAAGTTAAGGATTATGCGCTTAGATTTTAACTAAGGCGCTCCAATCGATAGGGCTTTGTTTCACGACTTTCACAGTACCGCGATTCGGTGACCAGAACGTGATATTCGGTTGGTTACGAACGTCGATATGCAACCAACTGATGTCGCATTCGATAAAATGAATGAACGGAAATTCGTCAGGATTAGCGGCGATATAGTCGTGGACTTGTTTTACCGTTGAGTCTAACAGTGTCGCGTCAAATGCATTACCGAACTTGTGTTGACTCCCTGAATCAGAGTAGAGTTGTAACGCACGTTGTTTATAGTTACCACCCTTAGGCTTTTCTTGGTTGATGAAAAAGTCTAAGGTTCTTAGGCCACGCTGTTGCGCAGCAGACGAGTTAATCACCATTCTGCCGAAACGGTTACGAATCTGTTGTAGGGAGATCATTAACAACGGGTTCATAAACCGAATTGCAGAATCACCGTATTTGGCGATGTACGATTGTGGTACTAACTCTTTGAGTTTAAAGTTACTCGGATTTGGATGAAACATCTTCCCTCCCAGACAGAAAAGCCCGTTTGATGTTCAGGTATTTGACATTAACGGGACAACCTGTGGTGATATCAACACGTTCGTGGTCAGGAATAGCAGGCTCCTTAAACTCACGAACGAACAAATAGTTTCGATTGTAATCTAACGTACGGTAATCGTTAGTGGTATAAGACGGTTTCGCGTTAGGGTCTACGTAAGCATCCCAACCGAACCCCGCCACGGCTTTATAAAACGTTTGGCAGATATACGGTGAGATTTCCAACGACTGCATAATACGCAGGAATGTTAAGTCAGAGAACTCTTTATCGATAATACGCGAAACGTTACCACCCGGTGTCATGGGATAGCTACGCTCCGTGTTACATTTTTGATACAGTAAGTCGTGAATGCAGGCCGCAGGTGCCCACGGTCCGTCAGGATGGAAAATTCCCTGGAGGTGTTCAGGAATTGACGCTAAATCAGTAACGAACCCTTTAGGTGCTGTTAACCACAGTTGCGTGTCAGGCAATACACCCGTTAAATAAACCGCACGGTCTAAGTGTACGTGGTCGTGATAAATCTCACGTAACGTAAACGGATAATGGTAATCCTCCGTTAATACAAACCACTTATTGTCTAAACGTTTATATTGAAGCTTCTCCATTACCCACACCTTTCCTTACAAAAACCAGAAGAACTCTTGCCCACGTTTTTCGTCTTTACGTTTTCGACCAGACGTTAACGCTTTCCACAATAACGCTAAGAGTTTAGCAAACCAGTTCATTTTACTAATCCCGCTTTTACCGTATAATCTGCCATTTCTCTAAACACACGTGCGTACCAGCCGTAGGTGTATTTCTCGTTTCTCTTACGTTTTTCGGAGATTTCCGTGTAGTAAGTTACTTGGTGAGAGATTAACGCAAAGATTAAAATGCTCAATCCTTCATCTTTACGATATTTCAGGTACGCGTTCAACGCACCCAGTGTCTTAGGACCCATACCGCCGTCGGTGTCAATATCTGCGTAAAGTTTCCCTTCGTTGTTTAAAACGTTGAGAATACGTTGTAACGATTTCACACAGTTAGCACGCCCTGCGTTAATACCAAAATCAAACATCCGGTCTGCGAGTAACGGTGAGATAGCGAAAATTTCATCGAGTTTGAGTTTCTTCCACCAACCCCGATCGTAAATATCAAACGCTTGTGCGCGCGTTAGGTCTTTCATTTTCCCTGTGTATCCGTACTCGCGTGCAGTTTTTAAGGTTACCCCGTGACAGGTTTCTCCACCTTTGTCGTCAGGGTCGTTTACGTACCCACCTTCCAAATCGGTTTTGGATTCAATAATACCTTCTTTAGTCCAACGTTCAGCCATTTTCGTTTAACTCCTATTTTACACAAAAAAGAAAAGAGGGTGGGGATTACCCCACCCTGTAATTATTTTTTCTTCTTAGCGCGAGCCCCCGTCTCGGGTGGCGTAGCGCCAGCCGGTTTACGCGCAACTCGCACTGTAAAACCGCCAACCCAGGTCAGACACTCAGGACGGAAGAAAATACCGTGTTCGATTGCGCTTCCGTCTAACGGTAACTCACCAACCTGCTCTACCCATACATCGTCTTCTGTAAGGGTTAGGCTGTACTGCTCGTTAATGACAGGCAGTAAGTCAGCGGTCGTTGTTGCCGATTCCACCAACAGTTTCGGTAATACGTTCAGGAAATACAAACCTGCGTCGATCCGGTTATACTGGAACGTTTGTTCGTTAGTATAACCGAGATTCTTAATTGACGCAACTGTGATTTCGGTATTGTACGTACCGGTGGTTACGACCGGGTCACCCAGTGTGACTTTGGTGGTGTCGAACTCAGCGTCTGGGTTAGCCTTTTTAATAAGGTCGAAGATAGTTTCTTGATTGGTCATTACTGTAATCCTCTTAATCTAAGAATCCCGGTAAGACCGGATTAGTCTGTGCTAATTCAATCTTCGACTTCGGACGATCGGTACCGTTAAAGTGGATTAACAGATTACCTGTCAGGTTAGAACACAGCGGGCTGAGCGTCAGCACCAACACACGAGTGAACTTCGTATTTGCGCCTTCGTAACCTGCGGTTGGGCCATCGTAAATAACCTTCGCACCGTACAGGTTGTTAGTCGCGTTCTTAGGCACACTTACCCATTTCTCGTCAACGACGCCATCCAGTTTAGCGGCTAACTCGACCAAGTCTACGGTGTCGTTGATAGTAATCGGGTCAAGGTAATCTTTTTCTGCGGTGAAATCGATCGGGTGAGAATAAACCGCAGCGTTACCTTTCTTAGTGGACGGATACTCTACCAGATTCTCTAATTGAGTAACTGGTAACAGTTCAGTCAGGTCAATAGGATCACGCAGCGTAAGTGTTACTACACCGCACCACTCGTAAGATTTCTCGTTAGCGGTAAGCTGATGGGTTTCACCTTCAACTTTTGCGTCAACGATATCCGAGGGTAAAATATTTAGGTTGTATTTTGCGTTGATCGCATTAAGCAAATCTGATGCGGTTACCACACTGTCGTTACCGAAAACCAACTCACCGGTTAAGTAGTCAGGTAAATTACGACGGTGGTAAGTCACTGTTAAAGTAGTAGACTCATCGCCTTTGAGTTTAGAGGTCAGAACCACCTGGGTATCAACCCCAGTACCAGTAGGTTCTCCGATATCAACATCACTGAAAGTCAACGGTGGACTAATATTGTTTTCAGTGTTGATGAGTTTTAGCAGTTTCTGTTTTGACGTAAGAGACATCGCGTTAACTCACAGTAAGTAAAAAGGTTTAAGAGGTCGTTTTACATCCCTCAGCCAGCATAGGAATAGTCGGGTAGGGTGTAAGTAAAGTGGTGTCAAAATAACAAAAAAGAAAAGGGAAAGAAAATTAATTCCGCTATAGACCGAAGCCTATAGCGGAGTAAGGTTAGCGAACGTTGTGTGCTAGGTACATCAGGGTCCGGGTGTCGATATCACGAGAAGTTTGCGACATCTGACTCAGTAGAGTGCTGGCAGTAGGGTCATTGTAAACACGACTTAACCATTCGTCAACCATTTCTGGTACAGTGTCGACCAGAAGCGGATAGTTAAGATTTTCCAGTGTGTATTCAACGAATTCGTGCATCAGATTCTGGTCACGATGCATAGTGTCACCTAACTCACCTACAGGGTACTCTTCGCGAGGACGTTTACCCCAGCTACAGATGTGCATGTAGTTAGTATTCACAATTTCCTGATATTCTTCTAACTTAACTAAATCGAAATCAGTATTTGGACGACAGAAACCTGCTAAAACGCCCAGAGCAATAGGGTTGTTACGAATGTAGTTACGGATATCATCTTTTAATACGAAAAACATTTTAATACTCCTTTAGGTAAATACAATAATAGAGGGGTGGTAAACCACCCCTCTAGATGAATTTAGAAAGTCGTTAATTAACGACGTTTTTGACAGTTAGGGCAGTTGCAACCTACGCCAGAAGATATTTCTCTAAAGTACGCGTCGAGTAAGTGCTCGTTATTATTAAGAAAACGAACTGACCACAAGTCACGCAGATGAGTTTTTAACTTTCCAATAATACCGGGTTCATAATTGAGCAGAATGGTAAGTGTATCGTTTGTGTAAGTCCACTGACGGACTTTCTCAGGGAACCAACGAGTGATACCACGCATAAACGTATCGGCATCTTCTTTCCCAATAGTAGTGATTGTTAGAAGACGTAGACGGTCGTCAACAATCTCTTTAATGAGACTATGAATTTCTTCTTCAAGAGCAATGTCCCACCATTTCCATTTAATAGTGAGTTCTTCGCCCTCGAGTTTAGTCTCCACTTTGCTAGAATAGAAAGCTGTCAAAGTATCGTCAATCGCTTTGGCATCTGGGCCAGTGTAAGTAAAGACTTTCGACACTTTGGACTCTTCAAGCGATTGCTCCTCTTTAAGAAAAATTTTCTTTGTTAACTGACGCATACGGATGTTCAGCTGGTTAATAACAACAGGGTCATTATCAACAAGCACAGTTAAAGTATCGTTAGCGTAATTAGACTGGCGAATTTTCTCCTTGTGTTCGTGAACAGCCATACGCATGAATTCGTCCGCTTCACCTTTTCCGATACCTTGAAACGAAATAAGTCGAACGGTGTCGTAAACAATCGAAGCAATGATGCTACGAATATCTTTCATGATCTTAGGATCGAATTCCTTCATACTGACAGCTAACATGTCGTATTGCCGACTGATGTATAAGTCATCAGGATAGAAGATCTCTAACACTTCTTTAATTTTCTCGATCGTTTCGACATCATATCGGCAAACGTACGGGTCGTGACTCTTGTTTATAGACTGTTGCTGTTCTTCGACTTTCGGTTGTTCAGTCTCGGTCGATTCTACCCAGGCGTTCGTGGCTACTGGGTTGAGTAACTCACCGATTTCTTTCACGATAGTGTAAAGGTAATCATTGCTGTGAGTCCAGTAGAATACGATGCTTTCATCGTTGACCTGTTCTACACGGAAATCCACACCTTTATCTAGGAATACATGATAAAGCTGTACGAGTAATTGTGCTTCGGGAACCGGACGGATTTTAGTTTTAACGAGCGGGGTAATTTCAATATTAAACATGGTACTTTTCCTTTTGGTAAATTATTCGTAATTGTGCTTAAGGAACTCTAAAGCACGTTGGTCATTGGTTAGCGCTACTGCCGACATTTTCTTTAAGGCTTGACGACAGTAAGCATCACTCACAGTACGTTGTTGCCAAGCATTGACAATTTCCGAAACTGTTTCTCCTTCTACAGCCGTATTGAGTTTATCGATAAAGTGACGTCCCATCAGATACGCAACTGCGTAGTCTGTGAACATCTCCGTACCGAAATCACCGTCTGGGTAGTCAGCACGTTTCCGCACTGACATATCGGTAACAATTTGGTACGATGATTTTACCACTTCGTGGAATTTTTCTACCGTTAAGGTATTAAGGTCCATACCCGACAGAGAGAGTGAAGCCAGTACCGGAATACTGGCTGGGTATTTACGAATGTAATCACGCAATTCATCTTTAAGTTTAGAGGACATTAGCACCACTCCTGATATAAGCCATAGCGTCTTCGCCCACGAAAACCGGTTTAATTTTTTCCAGTTCTTTAGACAGAATACAATAAACCTTGTCGAAAAGGTAGGGAGGGATATAGAAAGCCGTTACACCATTCGGATAAGTGTTATAAACCAATCGGAATGCAAAATCGCGAGTGTATAAATTGACGGCTTCTACAAGACGTTCAATATCGTCTTGGTTGTAGTAAGCGAAGCGATCTTTATGAACCAGAATACATTCAGCACAAGCACCGTATTCAGAATCTGTTTCGGTTGGACGTTTACCACGATAACGAATACGGTTTAGCTGTACATTGTCTTCAAGATCCGTAGAGAAAACTTCTATACCCAAGATAGGTTTCATTGAAAGATAATGTTTAAAACCTCCGATTTGTGGGAACGGACTATTAAAATACAGGATGTAAGTCTTGTCGTCGATTTTACAAAGGTTATTAGAAAGATTAAGTCTGTCGGCGGTATCAAAATTATTGCCAGTCGCGTAATAGATTGCATCCGAAATTGTTGCTTCGTTCATCTCGCTATTTTCGCTAGTGAAGCTAATAACGAGTGATGATGCGGTATTTTCAACTAGCCCATTAACAAACCCTTTCACAGTTTCAAGTTCTACGTCACTATAAGTCCAAAACGTGATTTTGTCAGAGGTCGTTTCCAATTTGACGCTAGGTGTGCAGCGAGAGATAAAAGTCGTAAGACGTTTCATTTTACGAGGAGTAAGAGTATTAGCAATAGTTAAAGTAGCCATTTTATTTTCCTTTTAGATTTACAAGTCGAAGTGTTAATTTACGTTAAAGATGTTTTCCGATAACTTCCGAAACTAGTTCGTAAAGGTCATCGTCACTGCATACGTCTACACTAATTCCGATATCGATACTACGATTACGGAACCCTACTTTGAGCGTTTTACCGAATTCGGTTTGAAGGGCTTTATAGAGGATGTTCTTATCCTCTTCTGTGAGGGGAACAGGTAGTCTAACGGTGAACTTGTAATGTTCTTTCGAAACAAGTTCGTTGGAATAGTTGAGTCGTTTGGCTCCACGCGTACCGATAATCTGTGTTACCAGCTTAAACATTTCTTCGTCGGTATACGCTGTTGCGCTATAACCGATATCGATAGTGTTTCTGCGGAAACCTGCGCAGAACAGAGCACCGAACTGTTCACGGAATTCTTTGTGCAGGACGTCTTTTTCTACGTCCAGTAATCCGTAACCCAAGCCAACGGTGAATTTGTATTTTTCTTTGTCGACTAATTCGTTAGTGTAGTCAAGTCTAGTGAAGTTCATGGTATATGCTCCTAAAATGGTTTTGGTTAAGTGAGAGTAACTGAACTCTCACCTAGGTAATATATATCTGAAATTATTTTTATTAAAATCCAGCAATAAAGCTGCCTAACGAAAGACGCTGTAAGTATTTTGGCTTACGGGCCAGGTAACAGTTCTTAGGATTACCTATTGCCATCTGTGCAACCGCACGTTCTAAACGCGGAGCTTCTAAGATAGCACGATAGTTCCCTTCGTAATGCATTAACCATGCACACTCTTCAACAAAACGTTTTGCTTCACGGTATTCTAACGTACGAATACGTTTCTTACCACGATACAAAACCACATCACCATTACTACGAAATACAACTGTTTCACGCTTCATTAATAATCTCCCACATTTCACGTTTCACTTCAAGTTTATATTTTTCTACTTCAGGACGACAGTGAATCGTTGCCTTCTTGACCAACTCTAATCCACCGTCTTTCGTTAACACACCTTCACTAACCAGTTCGGTAATAGCACAAAGTTTAAAATAGAGTTCGCCCATTTCAGTGAGCAACTTATCTTGCTGTTTGATTAGCTCATCTTGCGTAGAGATAATTTTTTTCGCAGGTTTCGCAGACAGGACATTCCTTACGTTTAAATAAATTAAAAACCATTATCGCCACCGTTTGCAATCCAGGTTGCAACACGAACGTGTGCACTGTGAAAGTTAGAGACTAAGAGTATCACGCCACCTAACGTACGTGGAACGCGTAAGGCTTCGAAACGACGACAGTAAGAACGTACGCAATACTCAGAACCTAAGATAACGATTTCGCAGTATTCTGAACGAATAGGCAGTAGTTGTGAAACGAGTTTATCGCACGTTTCTTTGTTGTCTTCTAATAACCCGCCACTGAGAATATAGTTGACGATGTTCTCAGGTGCCGTTGTGTTTGCGATTTTATTTTCCATCGTTAAACTCCTATAGTGATCTCCGTGATGTGCATTCTTCGCATCTCACGAGTCATTCTGCCTATTGCTCGTTGACATTCGAATAAATTGTCGTAGTATTTTTGGGCAGCAACGTTGAATATAATCCGACCTTCTTTCAATTGTTTAGCAACGACTTTTGTAGTTTCCGATTCAAACAGCAAACCACCTTCCCTGCCAATCTTAACCAAAACGTCACGAATGGTAACGTTTATAAGCTCGCCATTTGGGGAAACCACGATTTCCGTATACCAGTCGCCCTCACTGACGATACGTTGTACCCTTTCACCACATAGCCAGTTTTTAACTTTCCCATTGATGAATAATTGGACCTTTAGTAACAAACGTCTTTTTAAGTAAGATAAACGCTTCATGCAAAACACCTTATCTCCCTCGGGAAAACCGAGGGAGTGCTAATCACAGTTTCTCTTCTATTGTATCGATTCGAACTAACGCATCGTGACTGACTTTACGTGCGTGTCCAATCGTACTACCTAAAGCTTTTGTTGTTGGGTCTAAGGTATTCAGACGGTGATACTGATAATCGATATCCCGTATACAACGCGCCTGTTGTTTTACCATCCGAATTAATTGTCGTTTGGTCTGACGATTGTTATTAAGTTCCTGCCGTAATCGTGTGTTTTCTTTATAAAGCTCCTGTTGACGTGAGTTAATTAAACCCAACAACCAATTTAACATTTTTACCCCCGGTGCAAGAAAATACGGTTAGTGTTTTCGAATTTCGGTTCTGTCCACTCTAGTTCCCAGTAAGCCTGGTTAATATCGCGAGACGTGAGTTTCAAATTCAAAACTCCGGGGATATCGATCTGTTGCAGTAAATTAATGATCGTCACCAGCTCTTTACGAGGACGGTTCCAGATAACTTCAAGATACTCTTTCAGACGTTCTGGATAAGCAACAGGACGGATATAAACCAACCCTGAGGGGTATTCAATCGCCGAAGGTGTTTTGGGTACTAACCAAACCCAGTCTTTTAATAACGGCCCTGGGTGGTAGTTGGAGAGTTGGGTAAGCGCGTTTGCGACCGAACAACAACGGAAGTAGGTAATGTCCCAATCGCGTTCATGGCAATTTCGCGCAACGATAACTTTTAAACGGTCAATGGGTTTACCGTCAATAGTCGTAACACCGGGTTGATTCGCCAGAATCTGACGTTCACGTTTAGTATAAAGATTCATGTTAATATTTACTGACATTTAATGCTCCTTTAGGGGTTTGCTCTGTGTTGAGGGGACGTAAATCCCCCTGTTTAATACTTACGGAAATGATCTTCGGCCTATTGTTTAAGATCCCAAACCCTCCTCATCTCGTTATAAAACTTATCAAATAGCTGGGCGTATTCCACATCCTGATCTACGGCCCAGTGGGATGCAAGCCGTTGTCTAATTTCCGTTTCGTATTTCTCGAAAATTTGTTTAAAACAATCACTGCCTCTCTTAATTTTCTGCGCATGGGATTCCAAAACTTTAAGAATCCATGATTCGTTTCTGATCAAGAGATTCAAGTTACCTTCAAGATATTTGCTTTGATAAATCATAAATTCACGGTCTTCGAGTTCATCTTTCACGCGGCGGATAAACTCGCCAGCATCGGCTTTGCTAATATATTCAACTGTAAATACCAGAACATTTTCTCCCTCTATGTCTTCCAATAGTTGATTTAAAAGAACACGATAACTAGCATATTCATAGTTCACTTTAAGTACGTTGTTTTCAACCAGATAAGTGAATTTGTCGCTGTAAAAAAGGTATAATATTGATCCAATTTTACCTGCCTGTTTGGAGGTAAGTAGAATCTCGTCTGTGAAGTAAGCAACATCCTTCGCTGGGCGCTCGACTTTCAACCTACAAGTGGTTTGTTCTGGATCTTTAGACGTCTCAACAGGCCGTACTAAAATATCTAGAGCCGCATTAATGAGTTTGTTAGGGAAATTGACCTCGTCTTCGGTCCAGAAAATATTAAATGTTTCCGATTTAACTTTATAGTAAAAGCTGTACTTATTTTGTAACTCAGCGATTTCTTTAATTTGTTTTTCGGTAGGGATAGGGGAAATTTTAAACTCGTTAACGACTTTTCTTTCTTCGGTGAGTTCGAACTGTAACATGCTACTACTCCTTAAATCATTGCTGGGAATTCGAAATCAATCTTATTTACAATCCCGTAATCTTCTTTTAGTTGAATGTTTAATGTTCCCTGAAATAACTCGAGAGAACCGATGAAGAACGCTGTGTAACAATTTCCACGAACAGAAAAGGCAAGATCCAATCCCCTTAAACAGCGTTTTAAGGTATCATGTTCCTCTTTACTACCGAACAACTGGAAATTGATAACGGTAATCTGTTTGTTAATGATTGCCATTAACCAATTTTTAATTCTTTTCGTGGTGATATTTTCTTTGAAATCGTTAGCTTCTGGCAACCAACTAACGTGAACAAACGGAGCAGCATAATCCACGCGAACCTTTTGCTGCCAACGTACTTGCATCAAACCACGAATACGGTTTGCTAACGTTTCAGAATCACAAAGTAACATAATGCCGTTAGTAGTATTTGGTTTCATAACTGTCCTTCCTTCTTAATGTAATCTTCAACCAACTTATCAAACACGATTTTTATCTTCTCGCGTTCTTCTTCACTCAATTCACCAGAACAAGTTAGCCCATTTATCTTCCCGTACCGTAATTCCAACACATACTTCAATCGATGACGTAAGGCTTGCTCAAAATGCGTCGGAATATAGATCGGTTCGAAGTTGTGGGATAGAATAAAGTTGTCTTCAGTGTGTTTAGGGGGTTCGAATTTTACTTTATCTAAGATAGTAAGCCAGCGTTGTCTGTCGACTAACTGATCGTCCCAATAAACAGGTTTTGCCTTAGAGGGGGTAAATGTGTTATAGTCACTGGAGTCGGAGATACGGAAATTTGCTGTGACATAAGCCTTCGTGAGTAACGAAAGAAGACAAATCGTTCCTTCTTCATAGTAGCTTAAACCCTCCTCGAGTACCTCTTTAGCTTTCTTGAAGTAGACTTCAATATAGTCTTCAGCAATTGGTTGAATTTCTACTTCTATAGCGCTAATTTGTGGCCCGTCTATCCGTAAAGGAAATTTTAGTTCAGCAATATATTGCCTATCCGATGTATAAGCGCGTGTAACAATAGGATACGTAACGGGCTTAGCCAAATGACGATATTCACCAACTCTAATAACTGCGGAACGTCCAAAGCCACCTTTATTCGATTTTGAAAAACCGTAGAGGTCTTTTAGATACTCCAGATACTGGTCATCGGTCATTTCATCAGTATTAAATTCGCGAATGTAGAGCCGATTAAAAGATCCTTTTGTTTGTTCGTAGTAATAACCAGGGTCTCTATTTGCTAGAATGTGCGGGAGATAATACGGGTGATACATCTAATCCTCCTTTTCGGCTATAACTAATGGAGTGAATGTAAATTTCACTCTCCTCTAGGTAATATATATCTGAGAAAAAATAAAGAAAAAGGTAGCAGGGGCTTAGCCCCTGCTACCGTGTTACGCTGCGAAAGCGTCGTTAAATAAGGTTTCTACATCCAGTTTTTCAGGTGCTTTCACCTTAGTGATTTTCTCGGAGACTGTGCGTTCTGCCGCGTAGCATTTCTCAACATAAGTTGCGATTGCAACCAGCAGCGCATCAATGTCTTCCTGAGTAAGACTTAGCCACGTATCGCCTAGCTTCCAGTTAATAGGTTGCGTAGAATCAACGTGTTTAGACTGAATTAACTGATAACGTACATCACGTGTCGTAGGAATAGTTTGGTCTTTAAACGTAATCCCGGCAGTTTCTTTCGCATAACGAATTTCCGCTAAACGTGCCTTCTGGTTACGTACTACCGTTTCTTTAGGCAGCACTTCAGTCACCCACTGTTGAACCAGCTTGCCTTTTACCAGTTTTGGTGTTGTTTCGAACACGATATAACAATCAGGGTTAACAACCGGTTTAGCAGATTCTACTACAGGCGTATAAATATCTACAGTGTGGCCACGCAAAGCAATCATGTCTTCGGTAACATTCCAGTCGATCACATTACCGTCTTTTAAATAAGCATATTTCATCGCGTTTCCTTACATGTAAACTTTGATTTGTGGGAAGTACGAAGCACTTTCTTTAACATCAGCACCGACGAACAAATCGTTTTGTGCACTGATGGCTTGTGACGTATAGAAGTGGTAATTCTCAGGATCGCTAAGACTACTGCCGTAAATGCTATTTTGTCGTTGGTAGGTACTATTACGAAATTCGAAAATAGAACCCAACGAACCCACCATACCGAAAATTAACCAGCTTCCGGAAGGCGCAACATTAATGTCTCCCGTCGGGTAACGGGTAGAAGTAATGGAGTAATCCAGTTCGGTATAATCCAAGGTTTGGAACAGAGACCAACTATCACCGGTTTTCTTGTAAACGTAGTATTTGTGTGTCTCAACTACAGAAACAAGAATCGTAGACAAGTCAGAAGAAGCAGCGACTTTAATCGTTGCTTTCTCAGTCAAGTCTTTTGGTGTAATAGATGCCTTAGTCACCCAACTATCCGATTCCCAAGCCAGTACGTGGAATTTCGTTCCGTTAGTTTCGCCAAGCACTAAACCGTTACCGTCTTCAGACATTGCAATGCTACCAATACCACCACAAGTGGCGTCTTCGGCACTTAGTGTCGGCGACACAGCCGTACGTGTAGCAAATTGATCGGTATTGGAATACATAGACAGCACTTTCGTACCGTTACCCACAATCAAACGATTGCCGTCTTTTGACAGTTTTACTGCAAGGCCATGGAACCCTTCTGTGGGTAATCCCGCTAAAGTTATTCCGTTGATTGTACTCCACTCAGCGTTATCTGGGTTACGGTAAACGATAACTTCGCCGTGGTCTTCGTTAGCTTTAGATGCGCTAACACCGACAACAATAATCTTACCGTCGGCTGACATACTGACCGGACAGCGACCATCTCTGTCTGCGTCAACCTCAGTAGCAGCTGTTAAAGAGGCAACTTTGTTGTAAGACGGGAAGTCTTTCTTAAAGATATGTAAGAATTTCGCTTTCTGTGCAACGCCAGTAGCAGCAAACAGCAAACCGTCGTCAGTACATGCCAACTCAGCACCGATTGAATTACCTGTAAATCCAGAAGCAGAAATTGACTGGAATTCACTTGTTGGTACGTTCCCGCGACTTACACGGAACGTTAAAGGTTCAGACCAATCACTGACGCTTCTCTCACCACGAAAACGCACGCGTGCACGATAACTGTTATTAACGTAAACCCGATCAGACGGTAATTTAAGCGACGTCAGGTTAATCGCATCTTCTAATTGGTTAACGAGATTATTCATTTCGTCAAAATCGTTGCTACCGTAAGTAACCTGCCAGTCAGTCGATACGTGGGTCTCCGCAGGTTCGTCACCGACCCATTTAAAAACATCAGTTTTAAGTGTAATATTCGATGCGCTTAACACCATGTCTACGGTGGGTTCGATCAGTGCAGGACGCTGAATAAATGCTTCGCCGACTGAGAATTGAACAACGGACCAATCACTTTCGGTTACTGCGTTATGGAAGCGAACACGTGCGTAGTAAGTTTGACCTGGTTCTAACTTACCTTCTGGGATACTGATGGTTGTTTTGTTGACGGTGTCGTTCAGTGATTGGAAAACTGTAGTTGAGAAATCTTCACTAGTGGAAATTTCCCAACTGGCAGCGGTCTGTTGATTACCGGTGTTGGTATATGGATAGGCTTGATAGTCAGTTACTTCAAAGGTTGGCGTTACGCTCAATTTACCGCCATTAACTGGAAGTGTCCAAGTGGGAGTAGTGATACGCGGTCCCGATACGGTAACTTCAAATTGAAATGGTACGCCATTGCGCGTAACTGTAAGTTGTATTTTCTCGCCAACCGATAAAGACCCAGCCATCACGCTAAATGTGGCACGAGTAACTTTAGATACCCGACCTTTATTTGCAGAAACTTCATAAGTGTCGTAGTCACTGTACGGATTAATATTGTAAAGTGTTTTATCGTTTTGGAATACTAGTTTAGGAAAAGGTGTACCGCAAGCTAGATACAGCTTATCGTTTTGTAAACGAGATGCGTCAAGTTTATATTCTTTGTCGTCTTTGGACATCAGCAGAACGACTCCTGCTAATTCACCTTCAAATGTTTCCAGCTCATGAATACGCTTCTTTCCAATTGGCTGACTCATCTATTACTCTCCAAAGGTTAAGATTTTATTGTCAAACGTTAGCACGACAGAATCGTCACCGATACCACACGGTGTTTCATCTGGACCGAAAACCACCACGGAGAACTGACCTTTGTAGCCGAGGGAACTCGGAGCGATGCTAAATATTACCGCGTCTTTACCCACCGTGAACGACTGGTCGGTTAAATCGTCGGTTTGTAAGTTAGCACCACAAACGGTGTTGATGGATTCGATTAGATCGTGCGCATTAAACCCTTCGCCTGTTACTTTTACAAGTACAGGTTGTCGGTTTAACCACCGCTCTGCAGTTAAACGGTTGTAGTAGATTTGTAACGTTCTGTTACCAGAACGTTTTATCTTTACAACAGCAGTGGTGTCACGTTCCATTTCGTCACTGGTCTTTACGTCACTGACTTCGACCTCATTCTCTTGCAAGTCAAGTTGGAGGTCATGGTTAACCAGTGAAATAACCATGTTAAGTGAAGTTAACGACAAATCTGGCGTGAATTGTTCCACGTATATTTACCTCCTACGGTTGGGGAGACATAAAATGTTGGCTAAAAACACTTCACCCCCCCCCCTCGATTACGTTTTCAAACACATTCGTTTGAAAAATAATTAACTAATTTTGAAATCTCTTAGTGTACCGGTCGATTTCATCACGTTTTGGAACGCGGCACTAATGTTATTGGTCCAGTAATAATGTTGGCCATTAATAACCTGCTGATAGGTCAGCGCACAAGTGTTACCGCCTAGATTTGCAGTGATGTTAGAGGCCCTGCCGCCTTGTAAATAGACCGCTAGAGTAGGCGTTGCGTTGGCAACTACCGTCGTTAATTGTAACTCTATACCTACTAAAGTTCCCACCCCGCAGTTACCCGCGTTTTGAATGGTTCCCTGATTTTTCTGAGTTAATGGCCAACTTGATCCCACAGCACCCCATTTCTTACCTAAAGAATCACTATATGCAGCAGTTGAAATTTTACAGCCCATAGATCGTCCCACCATTTGACTCATCATAAAAGGTTTACCCAATCCCAATTTGGCACCCGCAGCGCTCATCCACTGTTCGCCCGTTTCGCTCTTAGCCGAAGAACCGACCCAACCCGAGTTAACCGCCATTACCCCCCCCCCTGTTAAGATTCGCGTAGGGGGGAGGTCACCCCTACGCTACTCTTTTAATATTTACGTGATGTTGGCATCTTGACACCAACTTGCTCTATCTTTTCCTTAAATGCTGCACTGAAATTGTTAAATTTGAATGTACGAATTTGCATTCCGGTTGTACCGGTACCATCACTCGATACAGAACCGCTTACACCGTCTAACGTATAACTGAAATTGCTACCTTTTTCGCAGCGACATTTTAGTTCGACTGACCAAGGGAATCGCGGATGCTTTTTATAGTGCATTCCGATCAGCTCCGCTTCGACATTCAAACCAAACATCTTCGCCCCGGATATTTTTCCTTTAACGACCGGTTTGCCGTAGCCGTCTGTCCACTCGGAAGTAGACGCACCGATCCATCGAACATCAAGGCCATCTTCAACGGTAGTCCACTCCTCAAACGTTACATAGCAACCCATTGACAGACCTGCCATTTCAGACATCATCCCTGGTACGACAACGCCGAGTTCGGTCATCGCTTCAGACATCATCTCTTCGCCAGTAACTTCCTTTGCAGAAGAACCGATATAACCTGGAACTTCAACAACTGCCATCCTTTATTTCCCCTTGAGTTCCTTAAGCTCACGACGAAGGTCTTTAATGCCCTCTACCAACAACGCAATAACACCATTATAGTTCAAACGTAAACGTTTTTCACCAGAAATAGCGTCATCGTCTTCAGTAACCAATTCAGGTAACGCAACTAATGCATCCTGGGCAATTAAGCCTACCGAAGTATTCCATCCATCGTCAGGATGTTGAACTTCGTACAGATACCCGGTAAGGAGTTCTAAACGGTCTAATGCATTATCCAGTTTCACCAGATTACGTTTGTTACGACGGTCAGAACGAATCTGTACGTCGTTAAACGAACCGTTCCCGTTACCAGTAACGTTGTGCCCGAAGGTTACTTGACCGGTAGAGTTGCTAAAATACATCGGTCGTAAGTTATTCCAGGAACCCGTTGCAGCTTGACCAGATGCTGTTACTAAGAAATAGGTGCTATTGCCATCGTTACGTAAAATGAAACCGTAACTACCGTAAGCAATTCGAAAATCGGCATTTTTCGTAACCAGTTTACCATTAACCGTCAAATCGCCACTGACAGTACCGCCACCAGTTGGTAGAGCGCCAACGTCACTAGCAGACGGTTTATTAACAGTGTTATACTGCCGTCGCCAACCTGGAGAATAATCTTTACCATTATAGCAATAAATAAACTCAGAGTTGGTTTTTGCTCCGCTAACCGATGTCGTCGTAGGGGTTGTGATACGAATGGTGTAGTTGGTCATCCCAAAACTTACAACTTCAATAACTGAGCCTGCAAGTGGAATAGTACCGCACTTTGTTTCACTATCTGGAATCACGCCATTTTGAGCATACGCCCAAGAGCATCGGGCTATCCAAGTTCTGGAATTAAAAGCCCCGTTATTTTGCAACAAAGTAATAAAAGAATCTGTACTAAGCGCTGCACCATTATCCCCGGTATTTAACCAAGTCATTGAGGAGGCAGCCGCACCGATATTACTTGGCGTTAGAGTAATATCTTTCGAACCATCGAATGGTACGTTGTTGATACTTCTTGCTGTCTGCAACTTCGTTGCAGTAGCAGCGTTCCCCGTAGTTGACTGATTCCCTGTTTGGTTTACCCCAGGTAAACTGATGTCTTTAGTACCATCGAAAGCCACACCACCAATATTTCGGGCAGTCTGGAGTTTAGTCGCTGTCGCAGCGTTACCTGTTGTGTTCTGGTTGCCCTGCTGGTTTACACCTGGTAGGTTAATATCACCCGTTCCGTCAAAATTAACCCCGCCTATTTTACGTGTGGTTTTAAGTTTTGTAGCGGTAGCTGCGTTTCCGGTCGTATCCTGATTACCTGTGGTGTTGACACCCGGAATGCTGTCTCGTGCAGTATAAACTTGCGCCCATTCTGACCACGGCGCATCTGTAGTGTCTCGACGACTACGGATATAAACAGGTGCGTGTGCGCCACTGGTACCAGACCAACCGATCAGTAGTTCACCTTCACCTACGGCAGTAGCACCACCTAAATGCAGTAAATTACCATACGCGGTCGGATAACCGTTATTGTAAACCTCGTACATCTGGATACCAGGTGTACCTTTGTTTGATCCAGCCAGAGCAGTGACACGTCCACGACCTACTAAGGTGTTGATATTGATGTCTCCAGAGCCATCGAATTTCACACCGTTGATATTTCTAGCCGTTTGTAATTTGGTTGCGGTAGCCGCATTCCCAGTGGTGTTCTGCGTACCTTGTGCGTTAACGCCAGGGAGTGCAATGTCCTTGGTGCCGTCGAAACTTACGCCGCCGATTAAACGGGCTGTTTGAAGTTTCGTTGCTGAAGAAGCATTACCGGTTAATTCACCCGCTAAACCTTTAGAGAACGTTTGTTTCTCTGACCAGGTGTGCGCTGCGTTCAACACAGGCATCTGACGCGGCGTAATCGTACGACTACCCTTCTCACCAGCGATACGTACCGCAAAGAAGCGATAGTTAGCAACAGACACTGTGCTACGCCAAACCAGCATACTCCGACCAGTACCGGTGTCGTCAGACGGCCCTACAAGGATGTTAACTAAGTTACCGTCAATAGTACCCCAATCCATTCCTGCAGGAATGTTTTTCATGGTGTTCAACGGCGTCGTTAACATCTGTCCAGGAACGAAGTCGTAGGTTTGCCAGTCTAACGGGTCAACCTTAGCTGCAACCCCACCGATACCTAAAACTAACGGAAGTGAATACGAGGTGAAAACCTCTCGCCACTCACTCCATTTACCGTTTGATTGACCGGAGAATACACGTGTGAAAATACGCCCTGTAGTTTTGCTCCCAGAACCAAACGAGGTGAATTTTTGTTCGACACTAATGTTATCAAAACGACGACTGACGTCCAAGATACCGATAATTTTAGTACCGTCGATTAAAGGAACGTTTGTCGCTTTATCAGTAATGCTATAACGGTTAGGCGAAGTTAACGTGTCGAGATCGCCTTCGAAATATGTGCTGACAGATTGATGACCAACACAGCGCCATTCTTCCCATTGCGGGTTTGAAGCGTCCCACGTGGCTTGTAGACAACGAACGTATACATTGCCTCTGCGGGTAGTGTAGCGTTGTGTGTAACTATAGTTGCCACCTTTGAGAACTTCTAATACGCCCTGGGCAAAAGAGCCTTCTTCAGGATAATTCAGCGCGGTTGTTGCTAATGTACTCGAACTGTTTCTCCAAACACCTAGTGCGGCCTCACCACCCAAGTCATTCAGATTATTTTGTTCGTTCAACGTTCTGGCGGAACCAGCAACATTACGCCATTCTGACCAAGGACCGTTTGTCCCATTCCATGCAGCAGTAAGATGACGTGTATAGATGTTACCGTTACGTACAGTAAAACGTTGACTTCCGCTGTAGTTACCCGCTTTGAAAACTTCTAAACAACCAACTGCGTTTTCTTCTGGAAAATTCTTTGCAACTGTTGCGTTCGTAGACGTGGCTTTAGACCAAACGCCCATAAACGCTTCAACCGGGCCGAAGGTGTTGATGTCTGCATCTACTGGCATCTCCCCATTAAACTTCAGGTACGTCTCTGCTGACAACCCGATGTTCTTCGCGAAGGTGGCTTTATCGGGAATATCGGCACCGTTAGAACTACGTTGCATAGCGCCCGCAGCTTTATCAACGGTGGTTTTCAACCCCAGGAAGCTGATGATATCGGCCGTCGACCCTTTCGCTAATAATTCGCGAGCAGTCGAGGTGAAATCCGCTAACCCTACCTGATTACTACCGGTAAAGTAAGGGAGTTTGTTTGCAGCGGTGGTGACTGCGGCAATCGCTGTCAGTAACGGACTTAACGGCTGTTTACCCGCTAGTTGGTTCGTTATCGTTGTCGCAAAGTTAGGATCGTTTCCTAACGCGGCTGCAATTTCTGATAACGTATCTAACGTCTCGGGTGAAGAGTCCACTAATTCAGCAATCGCTTGCCGTACCCATGCAGTCGTTGAGACGCTCGTGTCGTTAGAATCCGAAGCAGGAGTCGGTGCTTTTACCACACCGGTAAAAGTTGGGTTGTGACGGTTTGCTTTTAACTGCAATTCATCATTTAACTGCTTAACCGTTGACGGTGTAGCCGCTTCAGTAACAGAGTCACTGGTTAAGGTATTATTAAGTTTAACGACACCTTTACTGGTCGTTGTTGCATCAACAGTACCTTGAGCAACGATTTCTTCCGCACGCTTAGCGGCTGCCTCAGAACGAGTTGCCGCATTCTCTGCGGTTTCTTTGTCTGAAGTAACTTGTGTTGCTTTAGCTTCTACGGCAGCTTTCGACGACTCTACCGACGCAACAGCTTCGTTAACTGCCGTAAGTGACTGTTCGACCCGCCCGGCTTGTGTGGCAACAGTTTCTGCTTTCTTCGTAACGGTAGTTTCTGCTTGTGTGACGTTTGCCTCACTTGTCGCTACCGCTTGTGCTTTCTCATTAATGGACACAGCCTGAGCGTCTACCGCCGTTTTCGCGGCTAACACTTCGGTATGTTTTGTACTGACTTCTGTTGCTTTTTCGGTTACGGTTTGCGCTTGTTGTGCAACCGTTGCCGCAACTGTGTCAGTTTGTTGTTTTGCTGCTTCTGCTAAAACTTTTGCTTGCGTAGCCTGAGTTGCAGCTTCTTGTGATTGTGCTGCTGCTGTTTGTGCATCAGCCACCGCATTACGTACGGTGTCAATATCTGCAATAACCTCACGGACTGGTAACTTATAATCTTTCTCATCCTTGGAGAAAAGTAAAACGCCTTCACCGATATCACCGGTGTATGGACGTAAATCGTGTAAACGAATTTTCTTTACCGCTTTAGCCATGATATTTAATTCTCTATCGGGAGCTAAAAGATCAGGAGAGTAGTTTACCCCCCAATTTTTTATAAGCGGGTTACTATTGCCCTGGTTTTAATACATCATCTTCTAACGTGAAAGCGATGTTCAATTTCGCGTTTTCATGATTTTGGTTTGCTAAGTCTTGATAAAAGTTTGCTTTGTCCTCCATTACCGGTAAAAATCATCAAGTTCATGTAGTCGGGTTTTCTTCAGCTGAGTCGTCATCTGGAACCTCAAAGGTAAGAACGCTATCGTCACCGATGCAGAAGATTTCATCTTCTTCGTTCGCTAACGCACGCTCAGTTTTATCAAATAACGTCACCATAAACGCATTCATCCACGCAGGTGAATCGTCGGCAACGTTAACGGCAATAGGATCGTTACCTGAAGTAATATCAGAAACGCGTAAGTCTTCAGGCTGTAAGTTCGTACCGCAGTGTTCATTTACAACACTCAGAACGTCACGGATATTCGCTTCGGTACCGTCTAACGAAATCAAAATAGGTTCAGACGTTAATACCTCATCGGCGTCAAGTCTGTCGTAGTAGACCACAACAGACGCACCATCCGGTTTTCTGATTTTACTGATTTCGGTGATGGTGTTACGACGCGAAGTTGTTGGTGATGGGTTTGTTACGGTTCCGCTAATACGGATTTCGTTTAGCGTAAGCTGTAACCCGTTATCATGATTGATTAAAGCGACCACTAGCTCTGCTGAGGTCAGACTCAAATCAGGTACGTAAGATGTGGCCACTTAACCCTCCAAGATCAAAAAAAAAAATAAAACACCTACCGCCCATAGAATCGGGCGGTAGGAAACTAATCTGTAGCTGAAAATCAAGGACGGTTAGTGATTTTCAGAAGGTTTTGATAGGTCAATATCGATAGCTGAAATCATAGCTACTTTAGAATCGATATAGTGTAAACGTGGTTTAAGCTTTACATACCCGTGTGACTGAATAAATTCATTTACTTTATTGCCCAGTGGTCCACATGGACGAAAGTTGGCATAAAGCTTTAACGAACCATTCACTTCTTCAAGCTCCATTCCGTTAAGGACACCGCCCACGAGTTCATTAATAATCAAATGTTCTTGGACTATATCGCCATCCTTTGTCGGTGTAACAACTTGACAGTAGTTTAGGCAATGTCTTGAAAGGCGTCTAATTATCGTTTCAGGATTGGTGCTATTATAACATTCAGTGCGCGGCAGCTCGAATACTAAACCGGAACACACTACGATTTCTTTTTTGGGAATAACTTCTACTGCTGCTTTTACTTTCATTCGGTTAATTCTCCACATAACTCAACGTCGATACCGAATATCATTCCTACTTCTTGAAGTTTGTTCGCCAGTAAGTAACGATGACAAAACTTACCTGCGGGACAATAACACATCAAAACCAAGTCATCGTGCCTGAGTAACGACACTAAAACTTCGGCATCAGTATCTAACAGTTGTTCGAGTTTGTACAAATACTTTATCGTGTACTCACGTTCAGCGGTAGCGTCCTGGGCAGAAACTTTATACGCCATTAGGAAATCCCAGTCGGGGGCGAGTTCCTTTCGCCCTGACTTCACAGTAATATCCACTGCGTGAAATCCTTTCTGCTTAGCTAACCGCCACTTAGCAAGTTGTAGCGTCCAGATACGCATTAGGAGCGAGTCTGTGATTCAGCCATCAATGCACAGCTTTTTACAGCCTGTGCATGAAGCTCTGTGCCTGGTGTATAATCCTTTATACAATTCAGATACAACATGCGTTTCGTTTCTAAAACACGACTCTCGTACTCGGCGTTCGCTAGTGCCCCTGCGATAAGGATAAAAACTACAATCGGCAACCAAATTTTCATCGTCCGCCTCCCATTCGTTTAGCGTATTCCGTACACGCCATTACTAATTCAGCGTAACGTGGGTTATCTACAGTAGTACCTGACATACATTCACGATAAAGGGACTCTCTACGTGATTCGTCGAACGTCTTAACGTAGAACATCAACATCGCTACAATCAACGCAGTTGAAACAATTGCTGAGATGATATATCCGTCATTTATTTTCATCTATATAGCACCATGATTCTGGATAAAACTCTGTAAGTAAATCAACGTAAAAACTATGTAAATTTGTTAGCCTTATAACACACCCTAACAAATCGTGCTCAGTGCGATGATAAATCACTACAGAAGTTTCTGATAATCGCTTAACATGTATATGCCCCACACTTTTAATGCTCTGATACAACCGTCCGAAATCAACTGTACCGACCGCATCAGATGAACCCGCAACCGAGTACCGTATACGTGGGGTTTCATTGCCCACCATCGATAAAAATTCTTCTGCTGTTATTGCATAAACCTGCCCTGAAAAGGATAGGTAGGGAATTACCTGTTTACGTAAAGCACTACTTGAAATCTTAGCAAAAACCTGACATTCCGTTAAGCGCATTAACTCGCCTAATCTCTTCAAGTCTTTGTTATAATTCAGAAAAGCAACCACCTTTTCATCGTGCGTAATAGGCGGCCATTCGACCGCCTTTGCCCGACATTGCTTAAACCAACTCATAAGTCTCGCTATCACGTTTAGTAATCCTCAATCTGGTTTACCACAGACTGAAGTCGTGTTGCGACTTCGTTAGTGTCCAGGTCAGTTTCGTCTACTTTATCCACGAGTTTCTGTACTTTACGTACATGGGGTTCAGTAATATCAAAACGACCACGATCGGCTAGTAGCAACGTTACCATATCCTTACGCGTAACCACCAGTTCTTCTTCAGGTAAGTGTAAGGATTTGTCTAACAGTCCAGAATGCATGAAGTTTTCCAGTAAGCGCTCTTCTCCCTGGTCGAAATCATAACGTTCGTTAGGTGCAGCAACAAAAGCATAACCGAAGTAATTTTCTTCTGTCTCACGTAGCGACTTAATGATTTTATCACCATGTTGACAGAAATCACCCAACGTATAATCGTCAAGTGTTGCAACGATGGTTTCTGCTTGTACGCCATTATCCATCTCGTACAAATGCGCAACCCATAGCTTCCAATTACGCGGTTCATCAAACAAACCACCGATTAACATATCGGTGGCTGCCATGCGCATACGCGGCGACGTTGTAAACTGGAAACCGCGTCCTGCATACGGGCCGATGGGGCGAATAGAGCTACCGACGAAAGTAATGCGGTTTAGCGCATTTTCAGCAATGGCGTGTGCTGTACGGTTAGCAGCTGCTTTCGGGTTATACTTTTTGTTACGAGGTTTCTTTTGCTTGGTAGCCATTATTTATTCTCAACTAATACTGTGTGAAATGCTTTATAAAGAGCTTGTCGTGCTTCAACTAACGCAGGACGATTAATCAAGCGCATGTATCCGACTCTCCAAGCCCAGTAGGAAGTGTCGTCTGTGTTTAACCCGTAATCGGGTTCAAGATATACCAAATCCGAAAATTCGTCAGGTAAAAAAAGGCGACGCAAACTAAGATTCCAGAAATTGGGCAGATCGCATTTTGCAAGTTCAGACGTAATCTGCATTGGAAGCTGGCTTCCAATAGCATCTGTTGCAAAAACAATGTGCAGAATTCCAGGCGACTTAGAATACATACCGTGGCCTTCACAGCTCCACATTGTCGCCAGGTGCGGATGGTCGTTGATTAGTTTACAAGTATCACGAACACCTTTCTCAATGTAACCGTTTTTAACTGCAAACTGAGCACGCTCTTTAAATGACGCCAATCTTTCTGCGTCAACACAAAATTGAATCATATCGGATTCTTCCCTAAAATTATCTCACGCATTTCCAAATAGGTGTCAAACGGCACCACGGTGTCTTTGTAACGCAACGTTACGTAGGTTACGAAATGCTGGGGTGCCAGGAAAGCACGTTTTGGCGACCCATCGTGGTTGTAATATTGTTTCGGACGATAGTTGTTGAAAATGTCTTCACGCGGGAACAACGATTTCTGAATAACCACTTCCCAGCGATGTGGCGTTTCCAAAAGCGCGATACGGTTCAGTATGTCATCTACCCAACGTTCCTTGTTTTCAGTTAACACGAAACTGACATGATGGTGTTGGACTTCTGCTAACGCGATTTCGGGTTCTTTATCCAGTTTCAACAATACCGCAAATAGTGGACGATAATCAGAATCGTACAAGTCACGGAAAGAGGTTTTCTCACGCTGTTTAAACAACTCAACAATTTCTTTAGATTCGAAGCAATTCATTTTGAAATCTCCAATTCGTATGTAACTAAATCGAACAAACACATTTCCAGCATCGCCTGATACAAAGTGTGTTCTCCATTACCTACAAAACCGTTAGTCAACATTTTATACGTATCATTCCCAAACATCGTCTTTGTGTCAATAGGACGTTTTTCGATAATACGCAATAGCGAAATTTCCATTACTATCCAATAAGCAGGTTCAACCGTTATTCTAAATAACGGATCAATTTTACTTATTGTTTTATCCCAAATCCTAAACCAACGAACCCATTCTGTACTATTCTTCGGTTTATGCAATCTAAAACGCGTATACGGTGAGTTGTTGTATTGTTCAATAAACGTTTCAATGGCATCGGCTTTTCTTGTCATTACACCTAGTATTGCTGTCATCTCTATATTCTCCTAATCATTAAAATAGCTACATTCGTAAAAAGTTACGGATTAAAAGGTAGCGGCTTGCAATCCCGCTTTTTCAACTCCTCTACTAATTCAGGTAACGTGCACCAACGTTTAAATTTGTTGTTGGCTTTAAAGTGACTAAGAATTTCCTCTACGCGTTCAATAGACCACTTCCCTTTACCTACGTTATCTAAATCTTTACGTACCGAGAGCGTCTCAATGGTAAACGCTAACTCTGAAGTATCGGCGTGGTCGTAGAGCAATCTTACCGGGGTTGGTTGGTGTAGTGTAACACGCCACCCTATATCTTTAGCCCAGAAGACGTCTTTAATTCGTCCACTGACGTCAATTACGGAGCTGATATAAGTCCATTCGTCATCCAGTTTGTTCTCTTCGGCAGTTAATGCCTCTTCTAATCGTAAAGAATTAGGAGACGGAACCCACCAACCGTATTTACCGTAATAATCGTCTATTACAGTAATACCTTCGTAACACATATATTGTGTTTTTGTATTAACGAATATTTCATCGCCAATTAAAACCGCATTTATTTTCATCGTAAATGCTTCCTGTAAAACAAGTCGTACGTTTGTGATGATGCTGTATCAATTGATCCTACCAATGGCATAATTTTCTTTTCTGATATTCCTGTTGCCCAAGCTGCCCGCGCAAAGCCGCCACCAGATCCCGTCGTCCAGACCGCATTTTTATTTATTACAAACGTTTTAAACTTATCTGATACTAATCCTAGCCAATAGGTTTCTCTGACCGTAAAAATGACGATTTGATCAAACAATTGCTCTTTTTCGAAAAGTTCCACAAGCAACGGCTCAACTTTCTTGCGTTTATCCTCGTCTAAATATTTTTCTATAGTAACGGTCATCGACATTTTCCAAAACTCGGTGTCCAGTACACGTTCCCCCGTGTAGAAAACAAACTTGTTTTTGTGTTTGTGTAGTTTGGGCAATTCTTTAACTGTTCCACTATATTCCACTAAACGATCAGCTAAAATGTAATCCTTTGTTACTAATACCGTTGTCATCACACACCTCGAAGAAAAATAAAAGTACCCTCTCTCCGCTAGGAGAGAGGGGCACTGCTTAAATCTTACGACTGCTGCCGTAGCAACCCCGACCGGCTGTCGTTTTCGCAGCGGTAGCCGGTGCTAATGCAACCATCGTTCCGTCCGTTTTAATGATGTGTAAGTTACTTGCACGAATCAAACCTTTGAAAGTAATCTTCACGCCTTTACGCAGGCTTTTCACATCAAAACCTTCAAGCTTGAGCGTTTTAACTCTTTCGGGTTTGCCTTCTTCGTGATAAGAAAGAACATTACCTGAACGTTTTTCAACAATGTAAATCTTAGCCATTTTAGATTACTCCATTTAGTTAAGTGAGAATTCTCACATAGATGAAATATATCTTAAATTTTTTAGACCGTTAACAACGCAATGCTGATGTTATATCGAAATTAGTGTGGTTCTGGTTCGACATAAATTTCTCCAATCCCATAACCGTTTTCGATTTCTTTTAATGGTTTAGCGGTGCACCACTTCCACTCTTTAGTTTCAGGGTCTTGCCAGGACAATAAAAAAACACCCTCACAAATTTCAGAGGTATCCACTTCTGGATGATACAACATAAATTCGTTTTCTTTATGATCCGTTACAACGAATTGCCCCTCTTCCACTCGTTCAAATTTAGCAACACCAACGTTAGGAACAGGAGTTTTCTTAGCAAAACTCACTGCCGTTTTCGGTAAATCGCGATGAATAGCACTTAACCACATCAGATTGTTCCTCAATTAATTTTGTTTACTTGTGCATAACTACGGCTATACGCGTAAAAAAATACACCCTCTCTCCGTCTGGAGAGAGGGTGCAGCTTACAGCAGATTCTCTTCGCGATCATCTACCAAGATAGACGTGATAACATAACGTGCTAAGCGGCTACGCGCTTCTTCAGTTTCTGCGTCGGACGGTAATTGCTCGCCTGCTGGCGCACACAACGTCAGTCCTGACTCACGAAGCTGTTCCGTGTATTCATCTACAGCGGTTTCAAACGTACCACGAATACCTGCTACCGTGTCCATAATCTCATCAGTTGGGATAATGGATTCTTTCAACACCGCGTGGGCATCGGTAGGTTCGACGGAGTCTAAGTTCAGTTCTACAAGTAACGCTTTCTTCGCCAGGCAATCGGTGATAAAACACGACAAAACTTTTTCAAACTCATCTAAACTGAATTCGGTGTCATCAGAGGCACCGGTGATGAGCTGACCGTAACGGTTAAACAGCTCTTTACAACGTGTTTCATGATCAGCATCGATATCACGAACACCGAGATCAAAATCGTGTTGTTCGAGCTGATTAAAATCCAGAGTCTCACTCATTATTAAAGTCTCCAGTTAAGAGGTCATATTACCTGCTGACTAGAGGGTCAGCGTTAACCCTGTGTGGGTTTGTACTGAACCAACACCGTCGCGCGCTTTCGCTTTCGCGATAAGTTTGTCAATCGCACGTTGGTGACTGCGCGTAATAACTTTACCCGGATAACCGATAATGAGCGCATTTTCGCTGTTAATTACCGCCGAGAATTCGTTATCACCTGCGACGTAAACAATCTGTTTGTTTTTGGTTACAATACGTTTGATTTCCATTCATCGTCCTTAAAAGATAAAGTGACCGGTTAATGCTTCTACCTCAACTCCACCCATAGACGGTGGAGCTGTGTATGGAAACGTGAGGCGTACAGTTGCGCCTTTCAGATAAGCAATACGGAAATACGTGGTTAGTAGAGCGTTTCCGTAAGTGCAATCGTTATAGAAAAAGCCTTCGGTGGCAAATGTCTTTTCGTTGATTTTCGAATAGACTAAGATACCTTCAACCTTACCGTCTTTACGACAACACAACCCTTCTGCTGCACCTACGGCTAACAACCCTAAACAGTGCGTGTCCAGGTTGACATTAACAACCTTAGGAATCGTAAACGTCTCTTCTAACGTTAAGGATTCAACATCGTCTACGTCAGGTAAGTCAGTGCGCACTTCCGGCTTTTCAGTAATCGTAAGGTCATAATCGATAGACGTTGGTTGCATACCTAAAAACGTCATTAATTGATTACGACGTTTTAGGTCGTTAGCAGGGTACGTGACATCGAACATCTTCACGTTTAACAAACGTTTGAGTTGGGCGAAGTTGATGTTCTTCTTCGCAAACACAACGATCGCGGACATATAGAAAATCTTACCGTCTGCACGCCCTGAAAAGATGCCCTGTAACTGGTTAGTATTCGAAAGGATGATAAAAGTAGGGTCTTCAGATTCCCGAATGATTTCCTTTTCCATTAACCCTTTACGTACACGGGTTAACGAAACCATTTTACCTTCTACACCAATCGCTAAATGGTCATTACGATAATCGTGGATATCCACTATACGCATTAGAGCACTCCTAACAATTCCGTTACCGTTTTACGAGCAGCGCCCGATGCACCCATATACCGCCCTACTTCCACAGAACGCCATTCGAACCCGTAATAAATCTCACGCGTTAGTAACGTATCTGCATTGGACAACACAACGCTATTCCCCTTCTCAACCTGCTTAAACAGCGCTCTGGCGAGTTCCCGATGGTCAGCCTGGGAAAACTCCTTCCGATGGTATTGGGCGTGTTTAGCGGTCTCTGAGAGCGGTATATAAGGTGGGTCTGCGTAAATCACGCTGTCTTCCGGTGTACGCTCTAAAACTGTTCGGAAATCTTCACAAACAATTTCTAAGTATTCCGGTTCTTGACAACGTTTAGCCCAACCACGAATCTCTTCTAACGGGTAATACACACCGTTAGGATAGCGACCAAACGGAACGTTAAAACCTCCGCCGCCGTTGTAACGACACATCCCGTTAAAACCATGACGCATTAAGTACAGAAACATTGCAGCACGGTCTAACGGGGCCATATCCGTTTCGCGATTAAACAGTTCTCGTCTCTCCATATACTTAATACAATCGTTACCGTCTTCGAATAGCGGTTTCGACTTTAAGATAAGTTCTTCAGGTTGGTCTTTCGCCACGTTCAGCAACTGTATTAAGTCAGGGTTAGAGTCAGCAAGAATGTAACGTTTATAACGTGTGTTCAAAAACACCGACCCTGCACCAACAAACGGTTCAACGAATGTTGTACGTTCAGGTAAGACTTGTAGTAAGGTGTCGATGATCCGCGATTTGCCACCCATCCACTTTATAATTGGTTTATGCATTAATTCCGCCTTGTAACGTTGACATTTCGTCGCCTAACACTAACGCGACGCGGTTTTTCCGACGCTCCCAACTGACGACATCGTCGTCGCGCACTAAAACAAATTCGTACTCGTAGGGACGGAATTTAAACAAATCTACAGCCAGGTGTCTAAATGCTGAATTGTTATTGTAACACCCTATTTCTAATGGTGCCGCTGTTGTCGATGCAATCTGTAAAGCACGATACAGCAACGCACGCCCAATCCCACGGCCCCGGTGTGATTCACTTACCGCAATGGCTTTTAGTTCGCACTCACTAAGATTACGTGATTTAACTTGCACCACACCCACAACGTCATTACCGCCCATCCAAACGTAAGTGTAGTGATTGACGTGCCGCACTAACTCCACCAATGTTTCAACTTGCGGCATTATTTGTCGAGAACGCGTTACAGGGTCAGCATTGATATTTTCAACGACACTAGTGCCAAACAATGTCATGAGCTGCTCACGTTGTGCTCCGGTTAAGTCTTTATAGAAGTCGCCGGAGACGTTCTTCACGTTCGTCGGTAAAGTGACATCCGATAGCGTACGTGTACCTAAACGATATGCTGTGTGGGTATGTCTAAACCCTAAATCGTTAAGCTCAGCAATTTCTTCCACGCCTCTGGCAATTCGGTTAAGGTACGTAAAACCCGTATAGTCAAGTACCAATAGAAGACTCAGTTTGTTCAAACAGCCTGGTACAATTTCGTGCATATACAAGCAGTGTAACGTTGGATCACCGTAAATGTGTTTTGTGATGATAAACCCTTGGATTGTTTTTCCTTTTTGTAAAGAGAACGTATTCAGCTCGGTATTACACAGTGCTTCACGAATCACCGCACCGTTAGGACCCATTAAACATGCCTGAAGTTGAGGATTGCGAATATCTCTACGGGCTAAGCGTCCTACTGTTAAATCAGAAGAGGTTCTTTCTATCGTTTTACGATATACCATTTTAATACTCCTTATCGGCTTTCCTCACAACAAAAGAAAAAGTTGTAAAAAGAAAAAGGGAGCCGAAGCTCCCTGTTTGTTACAAACTACCAAAGCTTAGAACTAGTGAACGATACACTAGAATCTGGAACTTTGCCTCTTAATTTATCACGCAGAAGCTCAAAGAACATGCGATGATAAGCGTAATATTTTTCCAACCGTTGGTGTTCGATCAGGCTTTCTAACGCCGGATGAAAGCGAAGATGTTTGTTAGGACTGGAAAGGGAAAACGGAACGACTTCTTCATTAAGTAAGATAGGATACTTAACGCTGTCGCCCATTTCAGCATACAACATTTTGGTGTCGAAAATGAAATAAGCCGTTGGGTGAAAGCCTAACCACGTTGAAGCCTCAACAAAGAAGTCAGTCATTTTACCAGCAATCTGGCTGATTCTCTTATCGTCTGATTTAAACATCAGGCGCAGGAAAATCTCGCTAATGACTGAACCCGTAAGCAGTTTTTCTTTGTGGATACCTGGAACGACTGCCAGTATCTCATCGTCGAGTCGACAGACAAGCGTGTACAGGTCGAATACCGGGTAATGGTAAATATCGATCGCTAAACTCATGCGCGGAGTGTAACTTAAGATTTTATCCCCGTGTATTTCTGTGGTAGGCGGCATAAGCGCAAGCTTCTTGCTAGGCTCAGTCTGCTTAACCTGTTCGTCATTATAGAAGTTAACCGGTTTTTCTTCAGTTTCTTTAACTTCAGTTTTCTTAGTTTTCGGTGCCATGATAATACTCCTTTAGGTTGGTTAGTGTGTTGCGCCGTTAGTAACAAAACGAATATTCTTCGCTGTACGTTTAAGGGACGTATTTGCAACGTAGTCCAACGCAGACTCTACGTGAACCGTTACTGAGCAACTCCCTTTAACAGAATTAAACGTAATCTGATATTTCAGACGAATCGCATCAGCAACCTTCATCATTATTGGGAGACTCAGGCATTCGCTGCGTTCGTTCTTAATAGATGAAATAACCGGTTGTGAAACTTTCGCAAGCTGGGCAAGTTCACGCTGTGTAATGTCTTTCGCTGTCAAATGACGAATCACGTAAGAAAGATGAAGACCGAATTTACGTTTTGCTAAAACAATAGAGTTGTGATTGTAAGCCATGATAATTAATCCTAATCTGTAGAACAAGTCGTAAGAGATTACTGTGTAATCTCACTAAGGTAATATATATCTGAGAAAAAATTAAATAACCCCCTACCCGAAGGTAGGGGTATGTGATTAATTCTCTAAAATACAAGCAACGATTTCAGCCGCTTTTAAACGGTAATCGTCGTCTTGCTTCACGAGTAATAAATGGTGCAGACAACCGCCTTCAGTGAGAATGTGGTGGGCGAAACGGTAGTGATCACGTAACGCTTCCCAGCTTTGGTTGTCTTTTAAATACTTAACGGTAAGAACCTCATCGTCCCAATTCTTACCTTGTTCTTCTACCCGTTTCTTAAAGCGTGCTACTGCGCCGTCGTAATCCACATCTGTCCAAACGTACAAATCTGGTGCGTGGAAATGACGCGTTAGCTTACGTCGGAAAACTTCGTCTTTACCGTCGACGCCCTGGTAAACGACTGTAGAGGGACAGAACCTGTCGAAAATAACAACATCGTAATCGTCAACAACATGGTCTAGCGTGTGGAGGAAATCGTCGCACATCGCTTCGGCAATTTTTGCTTTTGCTGCGGACTGAACGACTAAACTGCGCGCGCGGATACCCGCTTCGGTCTCCGTCGTAGGGTGATTACGGATGCAGACCTTTAACCCCGCAGATTCCAGCATACCTTTTACTATTTTGCACAACGTCGATTTCCCAGAAAAGTCAGGGCCATCAATAGACACTGTCTTAAGCATTATTGTTTTACCTTTACGCACAAAAATTTAAACCGATACTTCTTTATTCCATACCGGCGTTCACATAATAGCTATTGGTTGTAATAAATTTTAGGATAAAAAAGAAACCCGCCCCTACCGTTAGGTAGGGGTAAGGTTTTATTGATGGTCAACAATCGGACCACTCCACACTTCTGACTTTTCCGGTCCGGTAAGATTAGCAGCCTGTGCAGACGCTACACACAGTAAAACTAACCCTTGCTTAGCAAGATAGTGCTGCATTCTTGCGGCCTGTACTGCGGTGTCCACAATAACGAGCTCAGCGCCACGTAGAAGCGCTAAAGCCGCTTGACCTTCTTGCGGTGTGGTAAACGCGTCTGAGTTGTCCAGAATGCGTTTGAGGCGGTTATACGCAAGTCCCGTAACGTTACAGTGTTCGGCACGTAAATCAACAACCATTTCGTTATAGACCCCCACAACCTGTTGCGTAGAGTTTGGATAAAAGCGAAACGAGGCACGACGACGCGCACGACGAACTTCAGAAATCGCACGTTGAAGTACCACTAATACGTACTTCGGTGCTGCGTCTGACGTCGGTCTACGCATCTTCGCTAACCGCGCTGCCAAATCGAGAACTTTCGTTAACGGGTAGCGGTGCTTAAATCCCTCCCGCTCAATCGTCACCCCACGCTTTGGTAGCTTACCGGTTTTGTTGATATACGCCACCGTAATCAGCAGTAATGAGTCGAGAATCATCTCTGACATCACAATACCCTCTTTAGAACCCCTCGAGAACAGCTTTCACAAATTCATAAACCGTGCGTCGGTGTTCTTCAAGTGGATAAACAAACTTAGAATAGTCGTTGTTCCAGACAACCGGATAGAGGTCACCGTCACAACTTAAATAGCTCTTGCGAACCATGTAATAATCTAAACCTACACGGAAGTTTAACGACAGACTGCCGTGTTTACTACAAACGTGTAGCTGGAGCGATTTCACACCGTCGTGGGTTGGCGTTTCAATCGTTTCCGCATACAATACATCCGAACACTGTTCTATAACGCTAACGACATCTCTGAGGTTGTTGTGAGCATCGATGGTCGCTTTTCGGAGAGCGTCGGTGTATTGCTGAAGTTCTCGATAGAACATCCTGCTAATCTCCTGTCTCTACCGTAAGGCAGAGGAAATGCTTTGTGTTCGTATTCTGCAACGACGTACGCAGGATAGAACAAAAGGTATTTATAGAACGTGGCTAATGTAACGTCTTTCGGGGTAGCCAGAAAATAATTAAGGTCAGGGTTATCCGGGAACGCAAAATGTATTCCGGTATACACCTGACCGTGATATTCACCGTTAAAGGGTGTAACTGCACAACGGGGATGTGTTGATTCAACGTGTAACCAACGACTCCCTACGTGATAAACACCACGTACCGTCGCGTTTCGTGTTTTACCCAAATAACGGCAACGAATTTTCTTTTCCCACGCAGCACGTTGCGTGGGTGAACCCAGAGAAACAAACCGCGTTAAAGCTTCAGGTGTAAAGTAATCAAAAATGCTGGTCGGTAAACACCAACACGTTTTATCGATTCGTACCACTCTCCAACCAGGACGAAAACCCACAGCGTAACGCTCTACACCAAAAGTATATCTAGACCCGTCGTGAAACGGTACGAATCTTACAGCCATTTTAGATTTCCTTTATCATTTCCCTGCATTCGGTACGGAATCCCATTTTCTCATACAAGGAGATAGCTTTAACGTTGTTGTCTAACACATCCAGACTCATCCAACCACAACCTTTGGACTTTCCGTATTCACGGACTTTGTCCATAAGCGCACGCCCTACCCCTTGAGAACGTGCTTCAGGAATCACATAGTAATTCCCGATGTAAACAAACGTGTCTTTTGAGCAAGAACCCAATGAGAACGTCATAAATCCCAGAAGCTGTTCGTTGTCATCCACCGCACACGCACAGAGATAATCTTGAGGCCAAATCTCTTCTAGGTGTTCAATTGGGTTGAACGTGTCACGACCGGTTAACTGACTAATACGCAGTTTCTCTTCTGCGAACAACATGTTGTGCAGTTTGAGTACCTGGTCGCCGTATAACCTTCCGTATTTACTGTCGGGTTTGAGAATAATAGTGATACGCATTATTTAACCTCAATCAGCGATAACCTGCACCATTCCAGTAAGCCCTCCGCAACACGCACTAACGAGGTAGTAAACGCATCTTCTAAACGCAGTGCGTTTTTATACCGAACGGTAGCATCGCGTAACTCACGACCGTCTAACGATTTCAGTTCTTTTTTCATTCGCTGAATTTCATCGTAAATACCGGTATAACCAACGCTACGTCGCTTCGTACCACGATGACGTAAAGCACGGATAATGTTTTCAACGGCTTCGAGCGCCGAACCGATTTCGTGTAAGTTCAGCGATTTGATTGTGTGGCCAAAATCGCCATCACGAGCAATCGCCCACTCAATCTTACCGCCGTTGTGTTCAACGACCACCACGTTACCTGGCCACGGATACGCTTTCACCGTTTTAAACGGATCAATAATACCGAACAACCCTGCGCTACGTTTAATCGCCCAGTTCGTTGACCGGCCTACTTTCTCCAAACCACTCTCGGTAACTTTCTTGCTCTTACCGATAATGGTGCGCGTTTTAACGGTGTACTCGTTGACCATCGCATCCAATGCGCTCAGGTTCTTACTGAACTCAATACACGCTTTTACGTTAGGTTTGTCTTCTAAACAAACTTTAGTCGTCCAGCTTCCCGTGTCGCAGTCAACCGGTTTTAAGGTGTCTTTGTCATCGATTAAACTTAGACGTGCATTTAACCTTTGCAGTTTGCGTTCTAAGGTCGTTGCTTTAGACGTCGCTTCTTTTAATTCCTTAATGACTTCTTTACCCGCAGCTTCAGCAAAGTCCACAAAACGTAAAGCAAGTTGTTTGGAATGTTTACCTGCGAAACTCGCTGATGCTTTTGCGCCTGCACTAGCAGCACGCCCTGCAACCCGACTTACGCCACGAACCGCACGTCCGGTGAGTCGCGCCGCCGCTTTGCCAATCCCTTTATCAGGTTCCGTATCTGACAAAAACTGCGCACGGTGCATCATGGCCGCAGACTCTGACGCAACAACCACATCATCCAAAAGCCAACGTTTACGGATAGCAACGATAGCCGGATAATTGTCTTTTACTCCAATGGATTCTAACGCTACGAGTCGGTCGTAATCGTCACAAAGCACTTCTAAGTCGCTATCTAACGTTGACATGATAATTTACTCGTTTGCTTTGATCTTACTTTTACCCAGTTCACCCTGCTAACGGATACGCAGTAACTTCTGTTCCCATCAGATTGGGGATATACCCCATCGCACGGTGAATCGCTGAACTCAACTACGACGCTTATCGAGGTTTCCTTTGTAAAGCGGTTAAAGTCAAGTTCATAATAAACGAAGGCTTTCCAACCACTTATCCCGATCGGTGGTATGATAATAACAAGGAACGTCGATTGACTTCGCGTATTTCACACCCATTGCGGTGCCACCTTTTGCGTTCCCGTGTTTGTCGTGGTCGCTAAAGTAATATACTGTGTCTACCGGCTCGTCTAAACAATCCCCTGCGATGATATTCAGATTACGCCCGTGTAACGCCCAGGCAATCGGCGAGAGCTTATCTGGGTTTGGGTGAAGTGAAGCAACGATTGCGCGGTACTGAACGTCTTGTGCGATATAACGGAACTCTACCTTAGGGTGTATTTTCCCTAACCACATTTTCTTTTCATCCGGCAGGTAACAAACGCTCTTAACGTCCTCTGTGCGTGCTAACATAAACTGAAGTTGGTCTGGTCCTTTATAACACCCGCCAGAACGGGTGGTAATCGTATAGCCTTTCTTTCGTAAGATTCGAAACCCTTCCCGTAACGTTTCTAACATTTCCTGCATAACGTCTTCTGGCGTTTCTCGAGACCCGATGATCGCAATTCTATATTCTTTCATAGTCACCTCCATAAAGACCGTCGATAATGAAAAAAAGAAAAGTAGAGAGAGCCCGAAAGCTCTCTCTACCCACCGTTACTATTACACTTCCAGGCCGCTTAAGACTACTGTCTCAACCAGCGCCTGACCCATCCACACTTCTAACTCGCCGTCCAAATCCGCCAAAGGTTTCTTGTTCAGTTCGTTATTGTAATCAAGACCGTCTAATGTCGTGTCTTTAATCACCTGCCCTAAGTGTAGAGGTAAGATGAATCGGTTTCTCGCACTATAAATAAAAGAGTCGCACTCGTAAATGACCACGTACCGTTCGATTGATTCATCGTAGTCGATATGGCATTGCGAACCGGTATCCCATGCTCGCGATAACACCATACCTCGGTCTTGGCACATTTTCTCTACGGCGACTTTAGCGGAAGCTGCCCACGTATCGTAGTTCTTAGGTTGTCCGTTTTCGAAATCAAACCAATCAAGATACTTGGCAGGAATCTCAAGGAAGTCGTTCAGTTGAAGTTTTGTGTAGGTAATCATTACCGCATCGTTAATATCATTACGATTCGTTAACTTTACCTTATAACGCCCTTCCGGTGTTGGGGCACCGACGAGCGTAACATCCACCTTTTCAGCCGAAAGCTTTTTCCGTACACTGTCGCTGTTACAATAACTAACGAGATTAAGTAAGTTCTGTCTGTGGCCAACGTCGAAATCAATTACAAAAGACATACGAACTCCGTGGGGGGTAATCACTAATACCCGTATAACGGATAACGTGCTGTGATTTCATCACCCGCATAAAAGGTTAAACGTTGTATATTAATGTTTTTATTCGTGTAAGGTACGGTTTCTAACGTTACCTTAACCGTTGCAGAGCAGCTACCCGGATCAACAAACTGGTAAGTCCGACGTTTGATGTTCACCAGATAAAATCCACCCGCAGGGCATAACTCCGTTTTGCCGTAGTTCACCACTGCAAACTCTTCGTTTTGAACCGCAGTTACGGGTTGGTCACCTGCTTTAAACACGACTGGTTTATCACCAGGAACAGCGGGTTCGTAACGACTGATATCACAAGGTTTAAAATCCGCTAATACAGAAAACGAAAGTAACATTAGAAAGGGGGTAATAAAACGTTTCATCAGTTTACCTCATCGAGATAAACACGAAGCCAAGGCATTGATTCCAAACGTGGCATCATATTCCGTGTGTTCGGAGACCAACGCAATGACTCGTGGTATTTCTTTTTGAAACGTTCCCAGTGATACGAGAACGGTTTGGGTTGAAAACCACGCTCTTTAAGCACTTCTTCCCAAACCAGGTCTTTAATGAAATCGTCGACTAACATTAATACCAACACCTTCCATTTACTCCGGCGGTAGTGTCGTTGAAAACACTTACGGAGTTCTGAAAAGTCTTCTCGTTTACTGGAACGTACTACTGGGACAGCTTTCTCTTTATATTGCGAACAATGGCTGTGTTGTACGATCTTAACCGGAACGCCCCGAACCTTACCAGCTTGAATATCCAGTTCGTGTGCGGGGACGATTTCAACACAACGTAATGCTTTTGCTCGATTGTCTTCTAAGCACCGCGTCTCATATTCGACACGTATCATTTTAGACTCTCAACGGTTAATAAATTTTATCCGCAACAGAGAGAAAGATGGGCGTGTTTTCGATAAAATCCACCAAATATCCTTCTTCCGGCGGGGCGTATGACGAAACAACGTTACCGTTCGTCATACGAAAATACCGACGAGAGTCGCTGGCGATATACCAACGGTCAATCTGGTAGCCCTTTTTCGAAAAGAAACACAGGCCGTCAATGTTCGAAGGGTGGACACGGCACGTCACCATTTGACGATCGGAATTCAATTGAACATATTGCAATAAAAACGAACCAACACCGAAACGTCGAGAACCTTCCGCCACCACCAGATAAATAAGATTCCCCGGCTCCCAGATCGCAATACCGTGAGTAATATCATCTTCAACTGCTAACGTAATTCTAACCGGTGTTTCCCGAATTGAATTTAAGTCGTTGATGTATTCACGTAATTGTGGAAATTTAGCGGAGATTTTATCAGCGGTTATATCCAACTGGTGCATAGCCATACTCCATCTTGAAAATAGTTGTACATAGTTCGTTAAAATCTGTTTCTAACCCAGAGGTAAAAAGTTGATTTAACGGTGTGGTCATTACCGTTTTCATTGCAGTAGCACGTTCTTTTTTATAAATGCTCCAGTAGACAGCGAATTCAAGTAAAGCATAAACTGTGGTACGCTCTTTCCAAAGATAGGGAACGAACCAATGTATTAAAATAAAATCTTGCCCTCGAATTGTTTTCCATTCTACCTCAAACCCATGGTCACAGATGATGGGTTGTGTAGATACCGCAGAAGTTGGTTTTTCCGAATAGAAGCCATATTGCTCTAAGAGTAATTGAACACCTGTCATTAGTTGTTTTTGACTTTCTAATAACTCATTTTTGTTTACTCTCAGTATACCAGTTTCAATACCGATATTCTTTTCTTCTAACAAATCGTAAACTGTAAGCGACGTTCTTCCATCCAACATAGCATGTTCGATAGCACAATCCATTGGTGCCGCGAAATAACGAAGATTGATTACTTCTCGGAAGGCAGAAATAATAATCTTTTTCTCTTTAGATAAATCTAGGTGATCTTTCGGTGAGTAGAAAACGGGACACTGTTTTAGTTCCTTAAGGGGGATAAGAGTAGTACGCTTTCTTAATTGCAATTCCTTCATCTAAATCTCCTCGCTAGAAGTCTCACAGTATGATCAAAAATTGTAAAATAAAAAGAAGAAAACCTCTACCCGAAGGTAGAGGTTGGTTTTATTTCGTTGTCTTTGTTTCTGGCTTCGCGATGACCTGACCTGATTTCTCAAGTTTCTTCTCGACGACTTTGGTAGCAATCTCCAACGACTTGTAAGCCAATGTTTTAATTGGCCACGTTGAGAACACTACCAATCCGAACAGCGGAAGTAAGGATACAAACAACACTTCCATGCTGTCTTTTGGAAAGTTCTGATGAGTGTCGTACGCTAAGAAGCCTGTCACGACAACAGTGGCGAATGCAAGCAGAACAATAATGAACTTCTGTGCGCCAGCAAGTTTCGGCCACAGTGTCAACATCGTTTCTTTGCTTACTTCGTCACCTAAACTCTCTACAGCGTTTGTGGCTTGCTGCTGAAAGTTTTCCGCCATCTTTCCGAGGTTCTCAAGAAGCGTTGGACGTAACTCCGACAGAATCTTTGTACCCGACCGTGTTACGTCTACAGAGATTTCGTCACCGAAGTTGTCTTTGAGAATCTTAGACAGTTCTTCGGACTGCTCTTTACTTAACTTTCTGTTCCCCGCTTGGATAAGAATGTCAAGAATTGCGGCCGACACGTCTTGTGTTGGTTGCGACATCGCTATTTCCTCCGACGTCTTCTCCGCCGTTTTGCTGTCTTAATAGACTTTTGTTTTGGCGGTAGGAGACTATTCAAGTTTAACAGGTTTACCCTGACAAAGATATTCCCCACCGCCACGGCATCGATACTGTGCTCGTCCAAAGTCGTAATGTCAATCAACGCGTGGTCGCGATACAACTTCGTTACGGCACGAAACATATCTGTTTTGTCCGTTCCTTTCGCTTCCACACCGACGAATGATTTTACAATAATCGGATTGAACCCGTGTAGCACCTTCTCTGGAAACACGTCCCATAACGCCCGTCTCAGCATCAGCTGTAACTCTACGCCAGATTCATACGCGGAGAGTTTTGCCCGCCGCATGAACGGCGTTTCTGTTGCAACGAACGTCGGACGCGCAATCCGAAGAAACTCACGGTAGCACGCTTCGAGTTTTACTAAGCGATCGTCGCGTTTACCAACACATTCTGCAAACGCACTTGGATGTGTTGGGTCTAATACATGCATAGTATCAGCCCACACCACTTCGGCTTGGTCGCTGCCATATTCCCAATCCAACACCGCCATCCCGAGATGGCTCGTACCGGGGTCTATCGCCGCGATCCTGACCATCTTATCGGGAAGTCTCGGCTCAGGAATCAACATTAATTCGCTGTCCCTAAGAAGAACGGCGCAGGTTGACCGATACGGATTGTCAGTGACAATTTATCGTTCGTCTGCGCCAGGTTAGTAAACATCGAAATGTAATACAGGGCTTGTACACCAATAGCTTCAGTGTAACTGAACTTCGAACCAGTCGCAGAGTCACCAGACGTTACCTGGTCTAAACCGGAGCACAGTGCCAGTTCAGAGATAATCGAACTACGAGGGCTGCCGCGCATAATGCTGGTCACGTTCATGTACTCCTGAACATCAAAGTCCGTCCACGGGATAACCAGGTCTGCACCTGATTCCACATAACGGCCATCTGGAATTGCAACAGTACCGTCATCATCGTAATCGTAATCCGGCAACACTTTCGGTACTGGGTTCAGTTCAGTGTCCGTATAAACAAAGTCTTCTACAGTTTCAACACCGTTCTCACGCTTAATGTCGTAGTCGGTAGTTTTTACTGCACGCATGTCAATGCGTTTTAAATAGTACGCCCAATACTCACGTTTGTTGATGGTTTCCAGAGTACGGAAAGCGTAGTTCTTACGCTGTTCATCAGACAAATCGTTGTCTTTAGTACGCAGGACAAACGGAACGCGTGAAAACATCCCGGACGCGATAGGTTCTTTAGCTACAGGAACAACATCAGCAACAACATCTGATGTGTCGACCATGTGGCCACGGTTACCAATCGCCATGTACTGCAAATGGGGACGTGCTTTACCGTCCGGCACTGGGGTTTGCATGAGCTTATAAAACTCATTCAGTGTGGACTTCTGTGGGTATTGCACATCGGCACCGGTAATTAATGCGGTAGCCAGACGCATCGCATTAAGTGTTACCGTCGAGAGTTTACCGTCGTAAACTTTGACATTAGACATTGATTAATTCTCCAGGGCGGAACCCGTCCAGCGCAAGTTTCGTCACGAGAGACGCCAACGTACGTGGTGTGGGGTCAGTAAATACGACCGGAATCGTTCCTTTAAAAGATAAGTGATTCGGGACTAAGCGAACATCATAAGAATCGAGTTCCTCACTGATAGGCTCGATCATAATGTCGTCTTTGGTCAAATCAATACCGGTCTGAGCAACGATATAGTCTGCCAGTTCTTGGCTGCTGGTTACTTCGCCTTTCGGTACCGTAACCGGTTCGTCAGCTAAGAACGCTGCCAGGTCAACACGGGTTAAGATGAATTCCTGGTTCCCCGCAACACCGTTTTTAAAGTCAGCGGCCACTTTCGATTCCAGTCCATAACGACGGGCTTCGTCTTTCGTCAGTGGTTGCACACCTTTATCGTTAAAATCGATGTTGTCAGTGGTATAGGATACCCCGAAAACGTAGTTAATACGATCTACCAGAATTTGTTTCGGAGTTTTCGTTAAGTCGACGCGATATGCCATGGTTTTCTCACTTAGGTAGCTGGTCAAGCGTGAAGCCGTCAAGATCGTTAATTTTCACCTGTTCGTTTAACGTCCAATCGTCAAGCGAAGATTTCACTTTAACAACCCCGGTAGTCGGCTCGTTAATATCCACCACAACCTGCTGTGTTACTTTCACTCGGATGCCCATGTAAATGTTCATCCTGAGTTTGATGTGCTGCGGCATCGACAGTTCTTTAATAACAGGCGCTGCCGGTAACACAGTGTCGGTGGATATATACTGGTGACGCGTAACTTGCTGTACGCCTAAGAGGGGTTCAATAATTGTAATTGTCCCCTCCCCACTCATAGGGATATCCCCTAAGATGGGACAGAGCGGGTCCATAACGTCGTAAGAATCTGACCCCATTCGCGCAGCAAAATGTACGGTGTAGGATGACAACTTCGTCATCAATCGTACCATTGCACGCTGAATCTCAGACTGTGAAATCGTTGCACGGGTTTCCAGGTTAGTCGCGGTGTTAAACGCATCAATAGCAATGTCTTGCCACGTCTCCGCCGAAACCAATGTATAATCTAACCCGAACGTTTTAAAGAACTCATCGTAGTTACGGTAGTTCAGTTTTAAATCGCAGCGATAATCACGGTAATGGTAGTTAAACAGCATCAAGCCCGCAGCACGGTCAGGAATCTTCCGACGGTTTTGACTATAACGCCAACGACGACGTTTCTGGGTAATGATTTCATTAACCGTGTCGTAGAGTTCATCAGCACTAAGAATCGTTCCGACGACTTCTGTGTGTGTATCGGTATAATAGTTAATCAACGCTTCGAAACGGTTTTCCCAGCTCGGGATTAAATGTTGTTCCATTTCGTCGAACGAAACCCAACGTTTGATTAACACCCCGAATACGTTGAACGCAGGAATCTCTTCTAACGCAACGTCAGAATACCCTTTATACGCCGCGTATAAGAACAGCGCCAATAACTCTTTTGAGCTAAGCTTTAAGGTATCCCCGTTTGTTGGGTTAAGAATCTCGTGGTAAATGTTGTATTTCCCTTTCGCGACGAGATGTACCCATTCGTTAAAGAGGTTATGCAGATACTCGAAGCGCTCAATCGCTTCTGGGTCGACTGCTGTAACTTCAATGAGTTTGGTTTTCAGGTTAGGGTATTGCGTTAAACTTAAACGGGTATCTAAGTCTTCCTGATACTCCGGTTCGTACGCCGGGTTATTGTACGCTAACGCGACTTCCTTCTGGATAATGTCTGTCGTCGTTACAATGTCAAGGTCTCGACCAGAATCCTTTTCCGTATAGTTAAGCGATTGCTGATAACCGATCGGTAACGGTGTTAACGTGGAGTCATCATCATCCTTCGGTTCGTGTATCTGTTGTGCAACATTATACCCAACCGCAGGCATCCCCCAACCTGTCAGCAATGCATCAATCTGCCAGTCGAAAATCTCCTCTTTCCCCGAGTTACGTTCCCAGTAACGAATGTTCCGATAAAGAATGAATTTCTGTTTCTGGGTCAGATACGGCATAAACTCGTGAAGTTCTTGGTGTGATGCTAAGAACTCTGTCACGTAAAACGAGTGTGTTTCCGTGGTATGCTGTAAAGAAGAACGGATATAGCCGATAATGCCGGGTAGCTGCGGATACAGAATACAGTAGAATGCTAACACGAACGCATCGTTGTGAACTTTCCACCCTTCTGACATATAGCGAACGTGAGCTGCCCTTATTCTGTCTTCCAATCTCGACATCAGTGACGTCTCTTGCGACTCCACTAATGAACTGTCGTAATAGAGAATAGAACAATCAGCCACACGGATGGCGTAGTTTATATCCACCGGATTAAACACACCTCGGATATAAATCGCGTAGTCAGGATACGTTCTGATCAGCTCCTCAATGTACTCACCGTTCGAACGAAATACGTTTGAGGTCTTTTTATGACGGGACAGGTTGGCTGTCGTTAATTCTATCTGCTCTTGCGTGTCGAGCGACGTTATGTAAATGGGCTTATCCCATTCGTGACGTTGTCCTGCTAAATGCAGGTAGTATCGCCACGTACTTCGGTTATCGGAAACGAAACCGCCGTTCTCGGTTATTGCCAGATTCATCTGTTGTGCGATTGATTCTGATTTAATAATCAGTGATTTCGCCAACGCGATGTTCTGTTCACGAAATATGTTAAATCTCTGCATCGGAGACCCCAATGGACGATATTAGTAAATTAACGGGCGACCCCGCCGTAGCTGCAATTCTTCGTAAAACTACGGGCCCAGCACCTCAGCAACAACGCGGTACGCGTAGCGAGGGTGGTTCTACGCCAACACGTCAAGAACTCACGGCAATTGCGAGTTCACGTATTCGTACTATCAAAAATGCGGAACGTATCTTTGATGCGTTACCTGAACTCGAAACAATCGTTACTATTGCAACTTCGAGCCTGTTATCAACAAAAGACTTAATCAACACGACGTTGATTTACGACAACTTCGCGGACATCCCCATTGATCTGCGTAACGCGCTACTGACACCGACCCGTGATTATCACGATAACATTCGTCAGCTACCTAAGAAATTATATCAGTGGATTTACGATGCGTTAAAAACCAAAGGCGCAAGTCCAGTGATGATAATCTCGGATACCGGCTTCGACCAATTATTCGGTCTGAATACAAAGGTCGCTACTGAATCTATTCGTCGTTCCCAAACGGCGTTCTTCGAACAACAGCTTGGTATTCTCGGGCCTATTAATGCGCCGAAAGAAGGGCAGCGAGTTGGTGTGGAATCAATTCTCAACCGTTTACACGGAGCCGTTACTGGTCCTCAGACGTTGAAAATCGATTTCGGTAAGCACGATTCGATGTTCTCGGATAAATTCCAGATGGAAATCACGATTACCGATAACCCGCGCATTACCATGCTGCCGGATTTGTATCGTCGTATCGCGCATGAGAACGCACGTACGGGTTTGTACGGGCAATTAGAGCAAGCCGCATATGAAAAGCCGTCTACACCAAACGGTGGCAGTCCGTTCGACCCTAACCAATCTTTCGATGACCGTCAGCGTGACGCTGCTGAAAAAGGGTTCATTAACTTGGGTGATTTAAACGAGGCGTATAAGTCAACACCGAAAACACAAACGTACGGTGATATTCCTATTATCTCAATGGATGAGAATAACAAAATCGAATACATCGAACGTTTACTGCCCGCAGAGTCAACGCTGCCACTGGTAATTGGCGATGACGTTCGTAACCCTATTGGTTATCTGACCATCGTAGATGACATGGGTAACTTCATCAATGCTCGCTCCTCGCTGTACGGCGATGCGAACTTTATGAACTACCTGAATAACGACGGGATGACGGACAGCATCATTAACCGTTCTAATCTGGGCTTAGGGAACACTTCTCGCATTACCCCGGAAATCGCCAACCGTTTAAGTACACGTTGCGGTGAAATCGCTGAAAACGAATTTGCTCGCGCATTAAGTCAGGCACTAGGTGGCGCAGAAATCAGCATGAATATTACCGAAACATTCGGCCGTATTCTGTTAGCGCGTCATCTCGCAAAACGTCATACTCAAGTGGTTTACATTCCGGTTAATAACCTATGCTATTTTGCAACGGATTTTAACGAAGATGGTATCGGGGTTTCTATCACTGAACGCTCTTTTATCATCTCCACCGTCAGGATGGCACTGCTGTTTGCGACAATGAACTCATCTGTACTAAACTCGGCACGTCACATGCAGTACGACATTGAGCTGTCACCGGACGATGCAAACGGTCAAAAAACTGTCGACCAAGCCAAATCAGATATCCTTAACTCCTACAACCGTCGTTTACCGATGTGGGGGGATATTAACGATGCTTGGGCAATGGGAGCTAACGCGGGGATTGCCTTTAACGTAACGGGTAACGATTACTACGCCAGCCACAAAGTGTCTGTGTCTGATACCACGCCGGAGTATAAAGTTCCTGATCAACAAATTGACGAGAACCTGTTACGCCGTACATGTCACATCGCGTGTGTTGATCCTGACCTTGTACTTACCCCGGAGAACCTGGAGTTTGCTTCTCAGATTTATTCTAAATCGCTGTTGGTTACTCAACAGATTGTGAAGAAACAGGAAATCCTCTCAACCCCGCTTACGCGCTACGTTACAAACAGTCTGCAAGCTTCACCGAAACTGCAAGCAGAACTCATCCGTATTATCGTTGAGTATATCCGTGAGCAGAATCCGAATGTATCTAGCGAAGAGATGACAAAACAAACGTCAGAGTATATGGCGAAGTTTATCAACGGTATGAAGGTCACCTTGCCACCACCTGATACTTCTGCAACAGCATCTCAAGCTGATCTCTTCGATAAACGCTATGAATTTATCGAGAAACTTGCAGATCTGGTGGTCACGGATGACATTGCTAATATGCTTCAGAACGAAGGTATTGAAATGTCACCTGATGACCTCAAGACGATGGTTAAGACCTTCTACGCGCGCCACTGGTTACGTAGTCAGGGTATTGAGAACGATATGTTCGACCTGATTTACGATGAAGAGAAACGCGGTGAAAACGTTAAGATGATCTCTGACGAAATTGCGTCTGCATCTAAGACACTGATTCAGTTGGCAAAACGTGTAACAGGGAAAGTTGAAACGTTAGCAAAAGCGGCTGATCTGAATCCTGAAGACGCCAATAACTTCGGCGGTAGCAGCGACTTTGGCGGCGGCACTGAAGATGACGGCGGCTTAGGAGGCGATGAGGACTTAGGTGGTGACGATCTGGGCGGTGATGAAGACTTGGACATGACTGACGATGAAACGACGGAAACCGATACGGCAACGGAAGAAGACGTTTCAACTGAAGGCACGGACGAGACGGATACCGGTGCAGATGACAACAGCGATGAAACTCTCTAAATAGCAAAAAAAAAATAATTCGAGCCTACTCCGACCCTTCTGGGGTCGGAGTAGCTTTTTTATTCGGACCACGCTATTTCGTCTTTATTGATAACAAGGTCTAACATAATTCCTATTGCTAAAGGATCGTTATCAAACGCCATCAGTTTCGCTAACAATTCTTGCTGACCTGATTTCTTGACGGCTTTCAGTAACTCATTACGTGCATTATAGTAGATAAGCTAGTATCTACCGCGATTGACTTTGGTGTTTGAATGCTCTAAAAAGTAGCGATTAAACTCCATGGTTGCATTGGTTTCAGGTAATTCGAAGCGAAAACGTGGACTACGTTCGTAGTTTACATTAATAACAACATATTTAATCATTTCCTCATTCCCTCACTATAGTGGGCGGCTATAATAAATTGGGGAATAAAAATAAAGGAGGAGAGCTTCGGCTCTCCTTGTGTGATGATTAACCAATAGCAGCGATGCGTTCTTCGAGTAACAGTTTCTCTGCGGCCATAACTTCTAACTCCGCAGTGATAAGTTTTACCTGCTTCTCGTCGATAAATAATGGATGTTTCTCAATAAGTTGTTCACGCTCGTGAATACGGACGCGAAGTTGATATAACTCCAAAGAAAGTTGTTGCTTTAAACGCTCTACGGTATCAATTACGTTTAGCTCTATCTTGGCTTTACTGTAATCAACATAAGCGGCCATACGCACTCCTTAAAAATGGGGATGTTTCCACCCCCAATCCAAACTTAATAACGAACCGGTGCAGTAACGTCACCTGTGCTCAGTAGCGAATAAACGTGAGACGGGGTCTTAAGTTTAATGAACGCTTCTGGTGCTTTCTGGTTAATGACTTCGTAGATTGAAACAATCGGTTCGAAGCTATTACCAAACGAAGAGATTTCCACGATATGACGATCGTTAGCGGATTGATAATCTGCTTGCAGAGAAATCGTGTACGTTACCTGAGACAGTTCAATGGCTTTATTATCGCAGGTCAGACGAATGTGCAGCTTACGCAGAGAACGTGCGATTAGCAGGAACATTTCACGGAAATAATCCGCAGACTTGCTCACGCCGTTTTCACCGATGGTACGACCATACACTGTCTCTTTAAAGTAGGTCATGTCATCCAGGCAGCATTCCAATTGTACGAATTTCGTACCCGGAACGTCTTTACCGTAAGCAGATGCCACGGAGATAGCGTTGTGAACCAGCACGGTTAATGTTGCAACGAAACGACGAGTAAACATTGAACATTCGCTACGATACGTTTCATTCTCATCAGATTTGGTGAGGAAGTACATTAACAAACGTTGTGCAAGGTCACGCAGTCTGAAGACGTCATTAGAAACACGCTCCATCAGCTTTTCAATATCGTCAATATCACGTACGGTATCGAGATCGTCGATAATCTGGCGAACCGAACTATAAAACTCCTGGAGATACACCGCAGAAGTTTCAGTCTGTGCCATCGGATACAGACGATATTCGCTTTCGACTTTCACCATGATACCCGCATCGTCATACGAGCAATATTGTTTGTCGTTATCTTCAACCAGTTCACTAACCTTATCACCCCAGTCACGATGTTCTGCATACACAGAATTCTTGACGCGTGTGTTAGCTTCTTTCGGCGAAACAACGTTTTGCTGAATCTTTTCTTTCAGCTCGTGATCTAAATAGTCTTCCACAATTTCTACCCGCAAAATGTCATGGTGAGGACGGTTAGCACGTTGAATGATATCATCCATCGTTTCCTTATTCATATCCACAGGCTTGCTTTTGTTCATCACTTCCTGCGGAACAGCCGGCTGAATAATAGCAGGCTGCGATTGCGGCTGAGGTTGAGGTTGCGGAGTACCGCCGAATACCGGAGCGGGTTGTACAGGTTGCACTGTTACACCTGCCGGAGTATAGCTGGCCATTGGTACAGAAGAACCCTGAATCGGTGCGGTTGGTTGCGCATTCTGTGAATTCTGAATACCGAAGTTAACTGGTTCAGTACGTACACCGAATCCACCCTGCCCGGCACGACGAGCTTCTTCTGCAAGTTGATTCGCCAGCACAAACGCTTTCTCTAACGCGCTATGAATGTCCGGCTGCAACGGCGTCAGGCCTAAACCTAACAGACGGCTATACAGCGTTGCCTTAAAGGTTTCGATAACCGCAACGTTAGTCTGGTCGTTAGGACGACGGTTTTGCAGATACCAGTTACCTACAATGCACGCTGCATTAACAAACGGATCTTCTTTTATCCCTTTCGCATTCATCGCATCGACGAGATAGTTCAACAGCTGATCCTGTTTAGCCATTACAACTTTCAAGATAAATTCACGAGTTTCGCTGTAGCTTGCCATTCTTAATTCTCCTAATAGGTCTTAATACGTCTTTCGTGGTTAACGGCCAATCTTCGCAATGTCTTCTTCAGTTGCTTGAATTAACTCGTCAAGTTTTGGATTACGAACCATCACTAACTGACGGTTAGTTTTCATATACGGGTTAAGGACACCCCATTTGAACGGGGATGATTTCGGAATATAATAAACGTTACCACACTCCAGATGCGATGCAGAAGCGTGTTTCGTACGGTCGTTAAGGTTAACCGTTTTACCGCCCTTGCTGTTGCGTTTAGATTCCGTTTCAGTTTGACTGATCGCGTGTGTGGATACTCCTAACACCATGGATTCTGTTGATGCGTTAAAATAACTTACACCGCCATTACCGGTGATATTACGCAGTACCAGACTCGTGACAATTTCTTTATTGAGTGCGCTACGAATCATATTCGCGCAGGATTCCGGCGAACGGTTCTCCGTTTGTCCCAGCTGGAAACGAATAGCCGCTACCGTTGGTGTAAACCCACGGTCACCTAACAGTAAGTAGTCAGTTACGGTTAAACGTTTTCCGTACATCGACGGAATGTCGCCCTGTTTGGTCAAACGGGTACGTACCATCAGTTTCGTTGCATACCAGAAGAAATCAAACATATCCATATCGTCTGGAATGTCGGGATCGGTCATCTTCAGTTCTGCACGGAACGTTGAGTTAACATAGCGATCACATTCAGTATAGTGTTTCGCCATACTGTGCGCTAACTCAATATCGGAAGGTTTCAGTCCTACGATACTTCTTCCCAGAATCTCACGCCAAATCGGAGCAGAGTTCAGATTAGCAATATCGTCTTCCATCGCTAACTCGTTAATTGCGGTAAACAGCGGCGGCAGCGGTGTGACGTTACCGTTCTTAATAGATTGTTTACTGCAATAGTAGTGAGCAGCTTTGAAGAACGCAGCAATTGCAGCCAGCAATAAATGCTCGTTTTGATCCCAACCGACTTTATCCACGTTCGGCAATGCTTCTGCGGGTACGACAACCGCGTACATTATCGAACGGTTATATTTCGATTCACCGGAACTGATTACAACTTTCTCGTTGAGATCGAGTTCTGGGATCTTAAACGATGGATAAATTTCTACGTCAACACCAGTATAGCGTTTAATCGCTTCTTTAAATCCGTAACGTCCGAACAACCAATACATTAACGGTTTCTCGTCAGTATCGGGATGTGTTGCGTTCTTCGCTTTGAACAGGTTTTTGGTTCCTGGTAAGAATAGCTCCTCTTTTTTACCGTTGACTAACACACGGACAGGTTGCTTACAGAATTTCAACGAGGCTTTACGTTTAAAGTCAAAGTTAACAAATACCCCACCGTGTTCGCGACAGATACCTGGCTGGTGAATAACCGGCGCAACGTGATACGTCGTACCGTAATAGTTCATTAAACCACCACGACGGATAAAGGGTAAGTTAATCGGTCTTGAGATCGGTCGAGAATCTCCTGGAATACGGAATGTTGACATGACCATATACGCATCGGTGTTCGCAATGGACATCACACCACGGCGTCTATCCATTCTGCTGCTCTCAGAACGAGACAGCTTATAGATGAACGTTTCAAACGGCGACATTAACCGTACACCTAATACAGCCAGCCCTTCAGGAACACGCGGATTATCAACAGGATGATAATCCAGCTCACGTTTCAAGATAATCTGAACACGTTCGTGTATACCATCTTTGGCCTGGGTATAACCGACACCTTCCGCAATCGCTCGGTTAAAGGGTACTATTTTGCCATCCTCTTTAAGCTTTCTGATTGCATCTTTAAACACGCCACGCTCCTTACTTTAGCATCCCTATAAATGCGACACCCGCCGCCAGATACGCAGGGACTGATTTAAATAGGTCTGACCCATCTTTACGAATGTAAGAACGAGTCTCGTAGAATTCTTTTCGTGCCTCTGCCCGAGACTTTGCTTCTAGTTCTTGTTGTTTATACGCTAGAGTCAAACGCTCCTTTTCTAAAGCCAAATTCTGTAGTTGTTTTTTGTGTTCTAATTCCAGTTTGTCTTTTGCCGAATCCAAACTTTCTAATTTTTCTCTGTATTGACTTTCCAGCTTTTCCTTTATCTCGTGAATATCCGGTAACGTTTCTTGCCATCGAAACGCAGTGGCTGTTTCTTTATCTTTAAAAACACGGAACGGTGACAATAAGTCATCGAACTCAAAGTGAATCATCCTGCTCCCTTCTACTTTGTCTCCTCCTCCTATTACCATGTACACACCCGGTTCGTAATACCGCGATAGAATCGGTTGTACTTCCATGCGCGTTCCGTAGAATCTAATCCAACGATATAATTCGGGATCGTCGTAACGCTGCACAACAATAACACCCAATGTAAATTCAGTTCTCTCACCTCCTGGCCTTACACTCGGTGGTGTACTTTCTAATCGAACTGGTGTAATTGAAAATGCAAATCCTAACTGCTTCAATACAACCAAGTCCCCACGTAATAAAGCACCGATATCGTCGACGACGTATCGGAGTGTGACCTCTCCTTTCTCCTTTAAATCTGCACAAAATTTAGTGAATTGTTTTTCTGGTAAGACTTCTGCAAACCCGTTCAGGTTAGCCAGATTTCCGAACGATTGATACGTTACATAAACAACAACCCCATGCTCATCAGCCGTGCTTTTGGACGGAGTTAAAATAAAGCTACCGCCACTGGTTTCAGTGACGTAAATTGGCACACCAGTATTATTCTCAAAAGTGATGAGTTTTTGTAGTCCTGACTTTTGATACAACGAGCGGTCAGTAACACTGGGTACCACATCAATATCAAGACGGTTCATGTAAGGGCCAGATTAAGTTTTAATAATGGTACATATCTTTAGTTTTAACTGTAATTTTTCCATAAACTCTCCTTTAAACCAACTGACAGTCTCTCTTTAATAATATCTATCCGAAAAATAATAGAAAGAAAAAAATAAAAGGTCTAAGCCCTTTTGGGGCTTAGACACTTTTTATTCGATATTATTTACCAGCGGTAGCTTTGCCTTCGACAGCAAGGTTACCTGCTACACCACCTTCGGTTTGTTTCTGGCCGTTCTGTTCTACAGAAACGTTGTAAGCCAGTTTTTCTTCAACCAGTTTGGTGATGCCTTTAACCCAAATCAGACCAGTGATCGGGCAGTGGCAGATATGCGCGTTACGCGGCTGTACAGCCAGTTCTTTAGAAGTAGAACCGTTACGCTGAATGTTGATGTTGGTAACCATGATCGGAGACCAGAAGTGGTTACCCCAGTTCAGTACGCAGTAGGAACCATCGTCCGCAGTCGGAACTTTCAGGAACCATTGCAGACGACGAGTCCAGGAATCGTCAGCTGCGTTGTAGATACGCCAGCGGTCATCGTTGGTGGTAACGACTTCGTATTCATAACGGTCGCCCAGCAGACGTTGGTCGCCCTGAACCAGCAGCAGCATGGATGCAGTCGGTTCGTCAGTTGCGATAATAACTTTCGGAAGAATGTCCGGATCAGCGGTCAGCAGGCGCAGTGCAGGAATGAAACGAGAATCCTGGATAGCCTGAGTTACCTGGCTACCGATACGCTGCAACAGACCCTGACGAGCGTTGATCAGCGCTTCTTTGGTATCCAGAGACTGAACAACTTCATCGACTTTGTAGTCAGACTCTTTGAACCACGGAGCAACCCAGTGACGGCCCAGACCACGGATAGCCGGTTTGTCCCACGGAGTGATCATCGCAGCGGCTGCGTTACGTACTGCTTCAGTGTAAGACAGCGTCTGAGTAATAGCCAGCTGTTCGTTACGGATGTTCACCGCAGAGATCAGGTCATCCAGACGTTCAGTGTCGTCGTATTCAACACCAACCGGAGACTTGGTCAGAATCGGAGAACCGTATTGCAGTTTGTAGTTTTCCTGTTCCCAAATTGGGTCAAGCAGCAGACCCTGGGTACGACGGTTTTCGTTGGTACGAGTACCATCGAAGCGCCAGCCCATCAGTTCGAGTTTCAGGCCATCCAGGATAACTTTGCCGGTACCAGACTTGGTATCAACTTTGTTACCAGTTGCATCGTACAGACCTTCGATTTCCAGTTTGTGGCCGGAAATGTCTACTTTACCACCGAACTGGCCGCTGGTGAACAGGGACATGGTGATGGTGATAACGTAGCGCAGGGTGTAGGAGTTCTGGCCCAGTGCTTGCAGTGCCGGAATAGCGTCGCCTTTCCAGTCAGTGGTTTTCGCATTCAGAGAGAACGCGGTACGACGGAATTGCAGAACCAGTTCACGGCCGTCACCTTCAGCAGGACGCTGGAAGGTTGCGAACTGCATGTCACGAACGTGCAGTTTGATGAATTTACCCGCTTTCGCTTCTTCGGCCGGTTTACGTACAGAAATCAGCAGGCTGCCCAGAGCACAACCCGGTGCGATTTCATCAGTTTCATCGTAACCTTCCTGAACGATACCCGGATGCGCAGACAGCTGGAACAGGTTCAGCGTGTCGTTTGCAAAGCTCAGGTAGTTAGTCGGATACGGAGGTACACGACCCAGGCGAACTTTTTCGTTCGGAACCAGATCTTCGCTTACGAAGTATTCCTGGTTTTCACCGGTTTCCATTACGTAAGGAACGATGTTGATCGCTTCGTCCTGGAGAACGGTGTGGTCAGTCAGTGCGTTGTGCAGCGGACGACGATGATCTTCAACGACGTCTTTGCTCAGCAGCGCGTTCATGATACCGCGAGAAACGGTAGTCACTTTAGTACGTACGGTAATACCAACATCGTTGGTGTCAACGGTAATGGTCGGGAACAGTGTTTCAGCAAACTTGGACTGAGTTTCCAGAGCACGTACGTTCAGGGTCCAGGTCAGGCCCAAGTTTTTGTCGTAGTCTTTGTTGCTGTAGTATTCCTGAGCAACAACCATACGCTCACGACCCCAATCACCACCTTGCGCACCAGGGATACCAATATCCAGGTTATACTTGGTGTGGAATTCCGGCTTAGCGTATTCCTGGGCAACACGTTCTTGCAGGTCTTTACCGTGGTTAGCTACGCCCAGAATCATTGCGGAAGCGACGGTCGCAGCATGAGACATTTTCTTGCCGCCAAAAGCGTTGGCATAGTGCTGTGATGCTTCGTCACGCAGAGCGCCAAATACTTTTGCGTTGCTACGTACGGACTCGCCTGCAACAATCGTCTTCCACATTTCGCTGGCGGTGTTGTTGCCGATGACGTTTTGGGCCAGACTAGTACCGGCTTCTACGAGTTTCTCTAAATTAGAGATTCGGGTATCTTTCATTTGTTTAATACCTTAATGAGATAAATGACATGCGTATAATTGCGTCAGCACTTCGTTAGCGGCAAACTGCGTTGAGGTACTGAAGCAGTCATCCACGACGCGAGTCTTGGTACGCATATATTTAAAAAGTTCTGCGCAGAACATCTTTTTCGCAGCGTGGTCTTCACCCGAAGAAAAACCCGAACCGGACTTCGCTTCTGCAAATGACGCCACAATCGTATCACCACGTTGGGTAAAGACCCAGCGTAAGCGACAAGGAATTGTTTCCCCATATAAATCGTCAAGGGAAACCTTTTCGCCTGATTCGACCAGACGTAACACCTGATCATAATATTTACCTGGAAGTACAGGCGGAGCCATTAACGCTTTATAAATAGCAGAACGACTTACTTCAGGTAAGATGATAGAACTGAAACCATTCGGACAGTCATATAACCAGTTAAAGAACCCTGCCTGGAGCAATTCTACACTTTTAACGGCAGCGCCTTTATCTATGTTAGGCTGAACTTCCCACGGTGGACTAAAACGAATTTGCATTTAAGGATGCTCCATGAATAACAAAATGATGTTGATAACCGCATTAGCCACACTATACACTGAAAGTCTGCTGACCGACCCTGAGAAGGATCACGAGGTCATAAGAAAAGTGCTGTTAGAGGCTAAGCTTCCTGATTACGTAGAGGAAGGTGACGAACGTGCCGCCCTCGTCGAAATCAAGGATATCATCACATCCATCATAGACGGCGGTATGCCTTACGACCACACAAACGTCATGAAACGTTTGAAACTGGCCACTACGCAAATACGTCCTCTATACGATACGATTACCAAATTCCTGGAAGATGATATTCCAGAAGAACCAGAAGCACGCATCGAGCATCTTAACCGTCAAGTAGCACAATACTACTTCCAATTACGTCAAGCTATTCAAGGCGTACAACTGAAACAAAAATTAGGTCGTACGTTAGGCGCACTGAACGGAACCGAAACGCGCGTTGATTTACAAACAGCGCTCAACGACCTCAGAGATAGTCTCTCTACGTTCAGTGAACGCTCTCATAATAAGATTCCCTCACTCGTAGGTGAACTTATTACGGATAACCGTGCACCGTTCGTACATGTGTTCGACTCAATCAGTAAGAAAGCAGCGGGTAATGGTTTACGTACCGGATGGAAAGCCATTAACCAGATGTTGGGTTGTAACAAAGGGATTACTGAAGAACTTTGGCTAATGCCTGCACTGCCCTTTAACTGTAAATCGCTTTTTAGTCTGTTGTTGTCTATCAGTATTCCGGTATTCAATACGCCTGAAAAGGTAATGGAAAACGTTAAAGGGGATTTACAGCCGGTTATTCTCGATTTAAGTTTAGAGAACGAACTGGACGTTAATTTGGCGTATGCGTACCAAGCGCTCTACGGTCATTTTGAAGGTGAAGCACCGGTTATGGTTGCTTCTGAAAACGCTACCGACGAAGAGAAAGCTTTACACAACACAAAAATGTCGGACTACCTCTGTAGTAAAATGCGGGCTAACGGTTGGGAGTACATCTTTCAGAAACACACAAACTCAGATTTTAAAATACATTACTTAAACGACTTAATACTGGACTTAAAGCGTCGAGGTTATCATGTAGCTGGGATTCGCGGAGACTATTTCGGGACTATCAGTAAAGCAGGTCACGGTAACGGGATTGCCGGTAGCGACATTAAAGAAATTTATCGTATCGCTCGAAACATCCAGGTAGTACGTAACCGTGGTTTCTTGTTAGCGCCACACCAAATCTCACCAGAAGGCAAAAAATTAAAAGCGTTAGACCCAGCAAGTTTCTGTAAGAACTTACCAGGTCGCGGTCTTTACGATAACTGCTCCAGCTTGGATAACGAAGCTGACGGTGAGATGTATTTTAACAAACGTGTTGTCAATGGGCATAGTTACTTAGAAGTACAACGTGGTAAACACCGTACAATTATCGATACTAAAGAAGCTTACCATTATACAGTAATACCTTTCCGTGAAGTTGGCATTCTGCCATGGGATTGCGATAAAGAAGAAACAGTGACTGCATCGTCGATTAACGTCTTTACAGGCGGTATGGGTGACGAACTCTTTTGAGTCTGGGGAGCTTCGGCTCCCCCTACGACCCCTTATGCGTCCCGAAAAGCAAAAAAAAACAAGACATCTAATATTTATGAACGAAAGACAACTGCTGAACTAAGTAGGGGGTGGTAGCACACCCCCTTTTATTAGTTAGTAGCGTTCACTCCTTTTTTCAGTGATTATCTGTGTGAAACGGTTGGTTGATGGTTTTAATCGTTTATTCGCACCGAGTTGACTATACTCGTAGATACGTTGCTGTAAATTGGTTTTTGCTGCATATTGTTCTGCAAGCATTTTGTCAGTAAAGTAGTAACCATTGTTCATGGTAAGCCCTCTTTGTAGGGTGATTAAAGAAATCCATTACGGAAACGTAATGGCGTTGTAAAAGGTGAGCTGCTCCAACAGCTCACCTTGTTTTTATCAGTTACTTCTCCTTTCGGTGAAGATCTGTACTCGAGGATTATTGGAAGATTTTAATCTTTTATTTAATCCTAATTGTTGAACTTCCCTTAATCGTTCATTAAACTTCGCTTGCTGAGCGTGATTGTTTACGGTAGTGTTAAAAATTTGTGTAATACTGTCGAACATTTCTGATCGCCTCTAAAAATTAGAATTGTGCTATCACGTTTCTGTAATAGCGATGACAAGTAAGGACTGCGCCAACAGTCCTTACTGCTTTAACTTCTCTTTGGAAAAGTTAAAGCGTAAAAAGGGGTGCTGTCACACCCCTAACGGTTATTAGAAAGATTTTCTTTCGAAAACCATTTCGCCGAACTTGCTCTTAACCACTCTTTGTTGTGGTGGTCTGTGTTGTGTTTTAAGTTGTGCTAAGCGTTCCTGAAAACGCTGTTGGTTAACAAATGCCTGGTTAAGCATTGCATTAACATTTCTCATGACACAATTTCCTTTTAAGAGCGAAAATAAATAAAGTGTACCCCTAATCCTTTTCGGGATTAGGGGTTGCTTTTATTTAATCGCTACGTATTGAACATGACCACATTCCTTACATTGCACGTTGGCTTGCGGGAATGTTAGGCCGGTTAAAGGAACACGGATTTGATACTGTGCTCCACATTCTTCACAAACAAAATCGTGTTCTGGATAAACACGACCTTTCAATTTCTCATCCTTCCTTAACGTTTCAGCCAGGAAATGCATGGCTTCTAACGCTTCATTAATCTGCTGTTCCCATTCACCGTCTAACGGGTATGCGAAAGCACGAATCAATGTCTCCACCATCTCCGGTTTATTGCTCACGTAGACGTGTTTCAGTTCAAACTCAACACGTTGTAAACCAAACAATACGCGCGCTGTTACGGTAACATTATCCAACGTTTGTGCAAACGCAACGGGATTATCATCACCGTACATTGCGAATAACCCAGCACGTTCGTATTCGATATCGCTCCACTCGATTAGTTCTACAGATTTAATCGCTTCCGCAATCTCAGCATTACCAAACGTTTCATGTTCCAATAATCCGACGATAATTTCATTCAACGATTTCAATTGCTGTAAACGAATCACAGGATCGGTATTCACGATAAGCAAACGATGCATTCTGGATTTCAACCAGTTAATCGTTCCTTCTACACCACCCCCAAACGAGCAGATGCTTATCACTTCAGGTTCACGAAGGATAAGAGTGGATTTTCCTGCTGCCGTACTCAAGTAGAGTTTAAAAGACTTATCGCTGGACTCTGCAACGATGGCAATGTCTTCAGTTGGAACGAAGTTTTCATTGCTCAACCCACGCGGAAAATAATCTTTAATAGTAATCATCGTTTATGCTCCAATTAATAAAAAAATTAAGGGCACCCGAAGGTGCCTTATACATTAACCACGACCAGTGCACTGCGCAACGGAATTACCGTTGTCGATGCAAGTGTCGTAGCCTTTGTCGATATCCAGGTACAGGCAACCCAGAACAACAGCGATAACAACAGCGAAGATAGCTTTTTTGTGTTTTACAGAAATCATGATATAGCTCCTAATTAGGTATACGATAAATGAGTATTACGTAATTCTCTCACCTAAGTAATATATATCTGAAAATATTTTAATTAAAACACCCTCTAAAACGCGCTGTATCGCATTCTGACGACCTTTTATTTTTTAAACACCATTAATCGTCTTAAGGTGTAAAACAGCGTCTAAGACGCGTTTACGAGTAAATAAAAGGACATCCCGTTACCTTTGTGGGTAACGGGATAATTTTACATCACTTGCATTTTGTTCACAACCGCAAGTTCTTCATCGGCGATGCCGCTTTTCGATGAGATCGTAAAACGTTTATCGTTGATGACTTCTACGGCATCACGAATATGTAGACCTTTCTCTTCAGTAATCGGGAGGATAGAATCATTATCCTGCGGGCCGATTAACTGACAAGTAAACGGTACATACGCGTTAAACGTGATATACGGACCTAGTTGCATAACCGGGAACACTTCGTTGAAGTTGCTTGCCATTCCGCTGTCAGACGAAATTACTGCGTAACGAACAACAGCACGTAACGCAATGGTGTTTTCAGGATCGCGTGCTTCGCCAATCATCGTGAAACGGAAAGCATTGAACTCATAGTCGTCAGACTCAGCAAAATGCGTCGGAAGCAAACGTTCGATATACTTCGGATACGTTTCTGGTTCTCCTGGAACTACCGCATTCGCCAACTTCTGTGCGTAGAAATAACAATAGGCGAAACCGTACTGCGCTCCCAGTGCTCCCGTCACTACCGCAGTCGTGATTGCGTGCAAGAACAACAAATTACCCAAAGAACCTTTTTCTTCAATCGGTAATAAGCGATGGCCCTGTACTCCGTCAACCGTGTAGATAACAGAGACCGTTTTGTCAGCAGAAGACGCCATGACGAAATCTAGCTGACAGTGCTCGCCGCCTGGAATAACCTTTAAGCAACGTTCTAACAGTTTGGACGGTTTAGCGAAATGTTCTTTTTCGTACTCGTCAATCTGCATTAACGTTTGACCAGACATGCGGAAAGTAAGTAAATTGCTCATTAACAAATCCTTTAGGTTGCTGTCGACATAACTTACGTTGTGGATGTAAAATTTTCATTAGTCAGCCACAACGTCAACTGACTAATGGTATTAAACCGTGGTGAAGCCGCTGAACCACCATCAATTGCACCTTGGAAAACTTCTGCAACTAATGTTCCGTAACGCGTGTATACACCATAGTTATTCGCATAAATGTATTTTACTGCCATCCCAGGACGGAGTAAGCCGTACGTTGATGCGTTCCAGGTTGTTGCTGTTAGCGTCCCTTTCGCCGCCGCCAACTTAGACCGTTGCGGTTTATCCGTATCCGAGAAGTGTTGGTTCGGGTCTATTGGTGCGTTAACTACCCCACCTGGATATTGCGTCGGATCAGCCGCTGACACGAACGAATCTGACGTTGTAGCAGAAACATCGCCTGACGAGAAAGAAGACGCACGGCCATCCAACGCACGGATAGACCCCACACGATAACCGGTACCTTGGTTTAGTGCTAAGGAGTCTTTATCTTCGAAGGTGTGGACATCACCACCACATATCAGGTAAATCACGTCACCGTCAATGTGGCAGGTCTTATTCAGATACGCTGCTTTCTCTTTCGGTAGGTTTATAATCACCAGCTTATTCTTCGCTGATGAAAACTTCTTAGAGTCCCAAGGTTGGAAAATATACCAACGGTGTTTGTAGAGGAACACCCCCAGACCTTGACTATAAACCCCGTAACGATTCTGAAGGTAATCGAACACGGACAGGAAACTTTCCGAGTCAGGAATCAAAATATCCCGATAGGGCTGTTGCTCCTCTTCCTCGTACTCCACACCCACCAACTGGCCTTCTGGCGCATCACCAGTAGGTAACGTATCTGCCAGCAGTGCACGAACAACACTAAGACCATCTGTCTCGTGATAAATCCCACCGACTTGACGGCAACGTAAGAACCACATCGACTCGTCCATCAACTCCAGGGTGACGACCGCTAACGCTTTCTGGTCAGACTCACCTAAGAACATCGTGGGCGATTCCATATCGGGATCGTGGTTGTTCACGACGATACCCCGATAGTCGAGTTTCGCAACGGTTTTCTTGTTCATTGTCCGCATTAGAATTTTCACGGACAAATCCCCGTCTGCGGAAGACGTTAACACACGCTGTTGGCTTAACGGTATCATCACGGTAAGATGGGTGATAGTCGTTAAGTCCTGTGCGAAGTTACTGGCATGGATTATCGACAACGTTTTGAATACGCTGATAACTGTGCCACGTACCGTAATGATAGGCACGTATTCGATGGCCGGTAATCCCGCCGCTTGTGCAATGTGCACGTTTGCTATGTTCTGTAACCGACCAAACGACATTACAGTATACCTCCCCTTTTACGATAAATCGCTTCTATGCGACGCATTATCGTATCGTTAAAACGGTGTTGCTGCGTTTCTAAACGCACCTCTCCAAATAACGCTTGTACCGACGTCGCCATCGTCACTTCCGGTTTCTTAAAATAACCGTATCGGTTAGCAACGGGAAAAAGTTTACATGCTAAGGCGTTGAACTGGCGGAGTCCTTCTATCGGCACTTTACGCGTCGTCAGATGAGGCTCTTGCATGTAATGTAACCAATCTGCTAGGTGTTCCATGATATACCCGTAAACGATAATACCATCATTCGGATCGTGAACATCTAACGCAGCACCGGTCTCTGCATACACCGCCACTTCAAATGGCCGCATATACACCGTTTTCTTATTCAACAAAATCGCTCGTGCTTTCTTTTCGTCATTCGGCAAGAACAATCCGTGTTCTTGCGACATATACTGGGTAATGGTTGTCCATTCAGGAACCCGCCATGCTACCCACTTATGGAACAGCATAAATGCCGCACTACGTTTCACTGACACATTAATCCCTCGAATATCTTAAAAGCAGATACACCATCGGAATGTAATAGAACTGTGCGTCTTTCGGGAGCTTATAAACTTCCTCAAACAGTTTTAACGCAATTACCGACGGTAGCGGACGTTTATGCAGATACAAGTACAAGCCGTATTCCAACAACGAACTGTAAGAACCGTCGTAGAACGTCTCGCTCAGCAAATACGGTTTAAAGGACAGTGGTAGGAAGGCCGGAATAGACTCCCCTTCGTTCCCACGATAGTTTTCAACTTCAACCGGTTCAAATGGTTTCCATTCTGGCCACTGACCGGGGAAACGTTGCGCCATCCCGTAACCTGGCTTTAACTCTTCCGTAAAGAACCGGGTATCAGAGATCAACGACCACGTTACCGAGTTACGATGTTGCATCGTACGGAAAGTTTTCGTTTGCCACACCGTGCTGTCACGTTTGTAATCTGCTAAGAACGTTGGCGACTGTTGCAGCAGCGCTGTCCACACCGTTTCAATGTCTTCCACGTTCATCGGTGGATGCGGATAAATCTGAATATCCTTACCTACGGTACGTAACCCCACCGCACGCACAAACAGCGCTAAGAACACGTCGTAGTAAGCACGGCTACGCAAACCGTCGCTGTGACGATCGTGTGGGAACAACAACGTGGCCGTTTCACCGTCGTAGAAACGTTTCACATATGTCTGTTCAATGTCTTCAATCGCGTCAACGACTTCCAGGAACGCACGGTACTCTTTCGGTGTGAGAAGTGTATCACCACCTGTCCAGGCACGCTCTGCAACGTAGTAGTATTCACGTACGGTACAACGACGAATCGTTTCTGCGGTTTCTGGGTCAACTTCGAAAAGTAACGTGTATTCAATGTTGTACGTCGCGACTTTGTTATTCGACATACGCACAACGTTGGTAACGTTAAACAACGCGAAACGACCGTCACCGATAGGGGCGATGAAAAAGCAACCTTCGTTAGGGATAATCGAGTTTGCAATTGTTGCAGCGCCTGACATGCTGAACGTTTTGTTCGTGGTGTCTTGGCTTCGGTCGAGAGGTGACGTTACACGCAGCTCCAACCCGATGATTTTCTCCACCTGTTGGTCAGGTGTAAGCACTTTCGAATCGAAAAACTTCTTGGCGTCGTTTCTTCCTTTCAGGAAGTTAAAGAAGTCCACCGTCCACGCTGACCCCTCCAGATACTTCATTAGGTATTGCTTTGGAATACGGTCTAAATCAGTAACGGTTGTACGTGTGGGTTGCGTAACGATATTGGTGGTTTCTTTTACACCGTCCTGTGGTTTATTTAATTCGGGGATAGGCCGGTCTACGGGTTCAAATGTTGACGGCTTATCACGCTTCGCTTTGAGCATTCTCTGTCCCTCGCATGGTAATCACAGTCGAGTTCAGCACCGTCAGCAAGACGCGGGCTTCTACGTTAGGAATCAGTTTATTAATGTCGTCGACAACACTAGGCGGTAATACGGGTTTATCCCACCACCAGTCCGGTACATCCCATTTCGGAAATAACCATTCTATCAACACCTTCGCAGCTTTAGGATAGAGCTGGAGTGGCCACAGGTTCATCCCTCGCCAGTCGAACATCACCGATTCGGTTAGGTAGTAACTCTTGTTAACTTTTAAATCACGTCCTTTCAAAAAGAAGGTATTGTCTTCCCAATGATAGAAACGCGGTTCGATGATTTGTCCTTCTTCGAACAGCTCCACACGGAAGACACCTGTCTGCCCGGTAGGGTCTATTGCTCGACAGTGTTCGATATACGGCAACAAATCTGGATTCCACTCGTACGGTAAATCCTCCACAGATAACACTTTCGGTGAGCTCATGTTGTCTTCATCAAATACAACGTCTGTTCCGAAAACGTGTAAGAGTTTATCTTTTAACGGGGAATGTGTACGGTGGAACTGTTCTGTCGGTGACAGTAGATACGGTAAACGAATATACTGACGGGTTTCGTTAATCCACCACGTTGAATCGAGATTCTTTTGTTGCGGATGACGATACACCAGTTCTTCGTTAGACACCCACGGTGGATCTATCTCTGGCCAATATTCATCAGGAAGCGGTGTCTGGTTGATGATATACGGATACGAAACCACAATCTCTTCAGGACGTTGATAAGAGAAACGCACGACGAATGTAGCTTCCCAGTGGTTCTCGTCTTTATCCCAGGCAGGTGTCTGAACGTCGTATACAGTCTCTAAGCGAGTAGGTGCATAGCGAACCGCAATAGATTCCTGTCCACCGGCAACGTTAGCAGCGCGAAACACGTCGGGTGTAAAGTACGCCTTGAGATAGGCTTTAAAATCGTCAAACGTCGGTACACGAGTCCCTGCGGCGACATAACAGGCATTCAACAATTTCAGTGCTGGCTTCGGAATATAATAAAACGCTTCTGACTCGGTCATTGTCGAATAGCGACCCATGTCCACTAACGAGTCTAAACGGTTTGTCCAGCGCAATAACTCATCGCGAGAAGCACTGGTACGTCGTAACGTCACCGTTACGTTATACATCGTTCTAACGGGCCAGGCACGCACCTGATCGACGGAGTTTTCAAAGAAGTACGGTTCGGCTTGCTGACCAACCTGACGATTGATTCTGGCCCACTCATCGCGTTCTTCTTCTACTTCAACATACACCTTTTCAGGCGAGCTGTACTCAACTTCTGTACCGTCGCCTAACGTGGAATCGGGTTGATGAGCGCTATTGAATTCATCAAGGAAAACAACCGCTGCTTTATCAATACCTGATTCATTAAGTACACGTTGTATAACGCCATCGATTATCGGTTTGCGAATGGTCGCGTCTAACGACGGAATTTCAAAATACTGTTGCATTGGCTTGTTCCTTCGTTATAGTCATATCACAGGCGCGAAATGAAAAAAAAATAAAAGGGAACCGAAGTCCCCTTTTACGTTTATCTGTGCTATAACAGATAAGGTATACCCTCAAAGATAACCTCATCGTTAGCAAAGCCAACAGATGCTTCCTCGCCGCCAGATGTGGTCGCCCAGATCTCCGCCGCAAAACGATGATTATTAATCAACAATCCACGCTTGTTTTCGAACAACACGACCAAGACCAGCTTGATGCTTTTCTCGTAGTGTAAACGACGTAGAAACGCGTATTTTACGGGAGTGCGGTTCCAAGTGAAACTGGCTATCTTCCCTTTCGCGACGCTGCCTAAAAAGAGTTTTTCTAAGGTTACAAACTCAGTGCCCATCTCTTTTCCAAATCTGATAATGCCAACGCGGAATACCACTTTCTGGTTTCGAGCAGTGCGTTAAGTTATAAACCAATTTAAACTCATCGCGATCGATTTCAGGAAAGAACGCATCCGCACCGTCAACTTTAGCTTCTACGCGCGACAGATAGATCTTATCCGCATATGGCAACGCCTGGCGGTAAATTTCTGCGCCCCCGATGATAAAAATTTCCTTGGGAAAATCTTTTTCCTTGATCGTTATTTTGAGAAATTCAATAAACGCTTCCATTTTACCTTTAGAATAAATTACCCCTTTCATTGTGGGCAAATCATCAGGCTTTCTTGTTAGCACAAAATGATGTCGGTTTGGTAAAGGTTTACATCCCAAAGACTCCCACGTCTTACGTCCCATCACAATAACCTTACCTGACGTAAGTGCTTTGAAGTTCTTCAAGTCATCGGGAATATGCCAAGGGAGTTTATTGTCTTTCCCTATTTCATTATTAAGTCCCGCTGCCGCAATCAAAGATACAGTAACTGTCATTTCACAACTCCCGTCGACTTTCTTAATTTCCGAATAAATGCTTTACGTGTAAGCTGACTGGTTTTGTAACCGTCAGCAAGATGCCAAACGGTTACTTTGCGTCCGGCGGCTTCTAAATGGAGATAATTAATCTCGCCTGTCCCCGTTTTAATTGGTTCGGCAAGCGGTACCATCAGCTCGCCGTTCCACTCAGGTTCGTTTAGCTTAGGAATAACTAAACGTAAATCAGTGCGTTTAACCTGATACTCGGTTTCACACTCTTCAAAATGTATTACGTCTACTCGGTCGGCTCTCGGTTTCATCTTAACCTTCCTTGTATTGTCTTATTCCGTACTCTGGTTCAATGTTCGAGACAGTTGAAGAAGGTACCACGGACAACTGGTTATAGATTTTCAGTAAGTCGTCACGCAGTAGTTTCTGCTCGATATCCAGTTTATAGGAAGCCAGTTCTTTCGTTAACGGCGCAGTTAACACAACGCGGGTCTGGTATCCGTCAAACGGTTGCGGGACACGAAGACCACGGGCACGATAGAAAGATTCTAACTTCGAGTAGTCACGAATATACGTTTTGGTTAGAATCGAATACCCTGCATCAAGCATGAATTTATAGAACGGTTTAAGTTCAATAAAACGGTTATACTCGAGATGCTCTGGAATATAAAACTGATAGTCACCGTACTCAAGAACTGACAACGCCGAACCGTTGCAATGGCTGTTGTTAACGAATATCGCTAAGCCAATCATAACGGGACGTGGGATATTCAGAACTTTCTCGCCGAACTGAACACGAAAGATTTCTTGCTGAATAGAAGACTCGGATACGATTTTAGCGTCTAAGATATTAAATTTGTTCATTTCTATTCTCCTAAAGGTCGAAAAAATAAAAGCCCTCTACGGAGGGCTTTGTATTTAAATGGATGCAGCGAACTGTTTTACAGACGCAGCCATCGAACCATTGAACAGGACGAATGTACATTCCTCTTCATGGTCCTTACTATAAATCAATGGTAGAATTTTAAAGCTATCCATAGGTCCCTCACTTACTTCTAACACACGCGGAATATCACGCATCGCTTCGAAAAGTTCAACAATCGTATCCATAACCGCTTCTGCCGAATCCTTCGCGATTTCAAACAGCAAATCTTTCTGTTTCGGCGCGATTAAATGGAAGAAACAAACAGCAACGAATCTCCCTTCACCTTTCTCACACAACGCAACATGGGCATCAGTAAACGCATGGTATTTTTCACCACTGTATTCGCGCATACCGACATCACCGTCTGTACGTGGATTAACCATCTGTTTTGAGAAAGCTTCCAATTTTTCGCTGTCGATTTCTTTAAAGACAAACTCACGAGTATTGACAGTTAGAGATTCTTTCTCTAACCCTTCGAATTTCTTGTCGTAAGACAAACGTAACCAAGTAGAAATAGCAATCACTTCTACAGGATTTAAATCCAGCACTTTGGCATTCGGAGCAACTAAGGTCGCGCCTTTGCTTTCTAAAGTTACAACACCATCAACAAAATCAGTTAAATTAATGCGGCTCATGATATTTCTCCTAAACGTAATAAACAAGTCGTAAAGAGATTACTGTGTAATCTCACTTAAGTAATATATATCTGAAATTATTTTTAATCGAAAAAAAAAAAGAAAAAAGAAATCACCCCGCATCGCGGGGTGATTCTACGCTAAATAATCAACGATTACTTAGACTTTTCGTACGCTGCGATACCGGCGCTGATATAACCGCTAACGCCGCTAACCAGGTTTTTCTGAGCAGAAGCAACAACTTTCTCGCACAGGGATACTGCGCTGCGAATGCTGTTAACATAGCGACGTGCAACACGTACGCCTTCAGTCAGTTCTGGTTTTTCATCGATCTTGACGTTATCGATTTCTTTCAGCAGTTTCTCGATAGACTGAGCGAACTTCTCACGAGCCTGCTCGGTCTTACGGTATTCGAGAACGTTCTTCTCAATCTGTTTACCCAGATCGGTGAAGAAACCGTTCAGTTTAGCCAGTTCGCTTACAGACGGAGTTTTCACGCTGGTTTCAACAGCATTTTCTGCTTCAACGTGAGTGAAGCTAAAGCCACCATCTTCATCGAAGTTGGTCTGCATAACCATGTTGCCCAGGCGGAATTCTTTGTCGCCATCTTCTTTAGAAAGCGCAGCAAATTCAGCACGCAGTTGCTCAGCCTGAGCACCGTTAGCTTTGGATACGTCTGCAACCAGAGCGGTACCAGAAGCCAGCAGAGTTGGAACGTGTTTGCTGTAGAAAGAAGAAACACGGCTCATCGCGTCTTTCAGACGTGGTACATCGTTACCAACGAACTTACCGTCAACAGACAGGCACTTGATGAAACCACCGGAGATTTCATCTTTCTTCTGTTTGCCCAGTTTACGAATAGCTTCGTCGTATTTCTTCGCACGAGCCTGGATAGATTTACCCTGGTTGTGGAATTTCAGCCAACGATCTTTCAGTTTGCGGCCTTGCTCTTTCAGCCATTCCCAGAAACGTTTCAGGAAGGCTTTAATGTCGTCCCACAGGGATTCACGAGCAACCTGACGACGGTTACGAGCGCCGTAAGATTCGTGAGCAACGGAAGAACGGTGTTCGAAGTTCCAGCGAGAACGGATGGATTCCTGAGCAACATCCAGCGCTTTAGCAGCGTCGTCCGGCATGTCTTCTTCAGCGTCCATCTGATCGTCGCCATCTTCACCACCTTCGCCGTCAGCGGAAGCCTGAGCTTCGTCCAGAACGTCCAGCTGCGCATCGGTTTCGTCGCCGTCTTCCGCCAGCAGCTCTGCGTCAGCGTCCAGCGCTTCGATCGGTTTAGTGTCGTGCTCGATATCAGCCAGAGTACCTTCGATAGACTCTGCTGGCAGCTCAATACCATCTGGAACGACAGTAGAGTTCGCTTCCATTGACTCACGAGCAATTTTGTTTTTGTAGAAATTCGCCATTTTAAGCTTTCCTCTAAGGGGAGCGTTTCGCTCCCCTGATGATTTATTTCAAGAACTGTTCGGAACCGTAAACCTAAGTATTACTTAGATTTTTCGTAAGCACCGATACCAGCGCCCAGGTAACCGTTCAAACCGCTAATTACGGTGTTAGCAACATAACTAACGGCACGGTTCAGGGTCTGGTAGTTCTTAACAGACTGGTCAGCAGCTTGGCGAGCATTACGCAGGCCATCCCACTTGCTTTCGTCTTTTTCGCTGTTCAGCGCGTTAGCAGCTTTCTCAGCGGCCTGTTGCAGTTTTGCAATCTCTGCATCGTAAGCACGGAAGTCTTTCAGTACAGCTTCGAAGCCTTTACCGATAGATTCCAGAGAAGAAGCAGCGCCAGCCATTTCAGAAACAGACGGAGTTTTCACGTCTTTATCGTCAGAGGCATCGCCAGTGCTCATGAATGCAACAGCGGTAAATTTGTGACCGCCAGCCAGTTCTTTAGTACCGGACTGAACGTATGCGTTACCCGGCAGAGCCAGCAGTTTAGACGCATCGCCGTTTTCAAAGTTCGGCAGGTTATGCAGTTTAGACGCTGCTTTACCGAACAGTTCTACCGGCTGATCGCCACGCATTGCTTTGAATGCTTCATCGTCACCTTTGGTTACAGCAGTAACAGCTTCACCAGCTTGTTTTTCCAGTGCGCTAATAGCACCTTTAGCTTTACCAGAGGTTACTTCTTTCGCGATAGCGATAGAACCAGCTGCATCGAATTTACCTTCAATGGACAGCTTAGTAATGAAGCCACCGGAGATGGTATCATTTTTCTGTTTGCCCAGCTTGCGCAGCATTTCCTGATATTTCTTCGCACGTTTCTGTGCGGTCTTACCGACGTTGAAATATTTCAGTTTCAGGTCTTTGATCTTCGCAATCACTTCTTTACAGAACTGAATGAAACGCTCGTAAAGACCTTTCAGGGTTTCTTTCCAGCCTTCCTGCGCAGCAGCAGTCATGCCACGGCCACGGCGATAGGATTCGCGAGCCAGTTTGGTGCGTTCCAGGTTCCAACGACGTGAGATGGATTCCTGAGCCACTTCTTGCAGGGCAACCGCTTCTTCCGGCATTTCTTCACCGTTAGCAACGGCTTCTTCCGCCTGATCGATAGCGTCTTCAGTACGCTCAGTATCGGCAGCCAGGGTTTCACCGTCGGTTTCCAGCTGTTCGAGCTGACCGTCGATAGAGGCTACGTCTGCAAGCTGGACGTCCAGGTTCTCTTCTGCCGGTTCAACGTTGCTGATACCGTCGATTACTTCATCGGCCGCTTCCATCGATTCACGAGCGGCGCGAGTTTTTGCGAAATTTGCCATTTCGTTTATTTCCTTTGGTTATATAACCCAATTACACGCCCCTAGAATGAGGGGCCCCCTTAGGGACGTGCGATTTTCAAAAACACTGCTAACGACGAGATCATGTCGGACAACCCGTTCGGGCGTGTCATCCAGCGTGCCAGCAGTTCATGGTCTGCATAAGATAAAAGACGTTTGCTACACTCAACAGACTGGTGAGCGGAACCCATATTACGTACAGTACCCCGGCGACCAAACGCAGCAGCAAGAAGACGTCCACCCAATGAGCCCGTCTGTTCAACGTTCTTCGTATTGCGAACATCATTCATGTACGACGACAGCAATACGGACCACTGTCCTAACGTCACGGTGCGTCGTTTACCATCAAGCAGGAAGGCTACGCTTTCGTTATAAAACGTATTAAAGGTAAATCCGACCTGCGGATATTCGTCATATAATACCTGCTGCACAGAGTCAGCAGCTAACAGACGAAAGTACGGTAATACAACCGCACACGCTTCCAGCGTTTTGTGAATAAGCTCGTCATCGTGTGTGTCGATTGGGTTTTTTGATAAAATCGACATATAGGTTTTAATGCGCTCTACAGCCACATTAAAATCGGGACTATCGTGCTCAAACATGAGGCTCTCCTAACGGTTTACACTAAACCGTATTTCTTCTCAAGACGCTCACGCTTATGCTTGAGTTCCAACAGATGCTTTTCACTTAGCTCGATGAGTTTTTCGATGTGCGCATCTCCCTTACCTTCCGCTACTTGCTTTTTGTAAAGCAGGATACGCAACTCCGCAGCTTTCGCTGCTTCTACGCACTCGTCGTATTTATCCATCTGCCTTTCAGCAATATTCAAACGAACGCGAAGTACCAGTGAGATCGGGAACGGTACACTGCTCATTCCCAGCGGGTCAGTCGAGCCCGAACCGAACTGCTGAACCAACTCACCGTAAGTTTCGTCATTGAAAATCGCTTCTGGGATTTCGGCATAATCCGCTTTCAGTTTATTTACCGGCGTTGCCAAAACACGGATGGCGATGCAGTAAGAGACCGAACGAGTATTGAGGTATTGAAGGTCATTCGGACCGATGCCCTTCACTTCAATATTCGAGCCTTCGACAGCGGCAATCTCTTCTGCGGTAACGTAGTTAAGTAAAGTAGCGCTGTAACCTGTGAAGAAATCAATCAGGTCAAGCAGTCTGAGCACCGTTAATTTATTAAACGTCATTGAAGACGTGACTAACGATTTACCAATGTCACGCGCAATACATTGGTCTAAGAAAGAACGCAACTGCAACACGTTTTCCATCGAGGAAACGATGTACTCTAACATCGATGGATTGCGGAGACCTTTGGCTTCCAGACCGGAAGTCCGCAGGTAGTTAACCACCTCATCGGATATTTCTTGTACCGTTTTCGATTTAAACGGTTTGCCTTCTTTCGACGCTACCAGTTCTTGTAAAGACTGGAAACGTGGTAAAAGTTGTTCGCCAATTGCATCGCAGTTGGACGAAAGCTGATTTTTCAAGTTTGTTGCTTCAAAGCTCGGCAACAACATAGCGAGCATATTCGGGAATGCCATGCCTTACCCCTTAAAGAACTGGCTGTGCGCCAGAGCGATACGCTTCAATGATTTTGTTCACATCGGCGCTACCGGACTTCGCTTTGCTGAAATCGGATTTATCAAGTTCCTGAGAACCGTTCTGACCGCGAGTATAAATAGTAACGCGGTTCCACGCAGTGTCCACTACCACGTAATAGACGGTTAAGGTGTCTTTAAAGACACGCTGACGAATATTGAAATCGTCAAACTCACCGCCTAGCTGGGCGGTCAGACCGTCGATAGTGTCTTGAGAAACCACCATAACAGAAGAAGCGTTATTAATAGACGGTGCCAGCGTCAGCAAGCCAGACAGCCAGTTGCCGTTTTTCTTCTCCATCATCTTACGATAGTAACCTGACTTATCGCGATAACGGTTCTTACGGTATTCTTCTACCAGGTCGTTGCAGAACGCAATGTCTTTAACATAGCTCAGTGCACCTACACGCGCTCGTAGCCAACGTTCCCAGAACGTTTTCGTCTGGTCGCTGAATGCAATCAGTGTTTCAATCTGGTCGGTCGGAAGAGACTTAACGTCCAAACGTAAACGCATTGGAAGTTCGACTTTATTACCGTCACGTTCAAACGTTACAGAGAACATTTTCCCGTTAGACAGTCCTTCCTGATCGAACAGTTGTTTAATCGGGTCTGCTTTACCACCAGTAACGGAACCTTTGGATTCCTGTGCGACACGGCGGGTGGATTCACCCACAGCAATGCCGATTTTATCGTATGATGGTAATCCTAGGCGGGAAGATTCGCCGACTGCCAGTGCTGCTAAGCGTGAGCCGCTACGCACTGCGTTATCGAGTGCGCTACGACGGGTACTTACTTGATCCAGCGTACCGATAATATCAACATCAGGCACACCCGTTAACAGGGAGATTGCAGTAAGTTGGTTTCCTGCCAGCAAAACTTGGATTTTCTCCAGAATTCCCGGAAGGTAATCTAAACCCAGCAGGCTTTGTTCGACTAAGGTAATGTGCTCGTTATAGAGCACTGAGTTAAATTCCTCCGTCGACTCCGCACGCGAACGAAACAGCATGGGAAGTCTGGAGAGGAAAGAGACAACGCTTGTCTCAAACGTTTTTTCTAACATTTTCCTAATGAACTCCGGAGTTAAAGATGAGTGACGAGACAGATAAGAACGATCCGGGGTATGACCCGAATACTGATTACGACGATTCTCTCCACAATCCGAATAACGCAGATGCGGTGCCTTCTGTTGCCGGGTATTTTAATAACCGACTCAGCAACAACAATCCGGCAACACCTTACGATGCAAACACCGAACTTACGGCATGGAACGATCGTATCCGCCTTACTGTAGGTTTGGGTCTTGCTGCGCAGCGTTTGACCAACCCCTACATGGGGTTCAACCATATGATGGCGTCTAACCCCACGCCAATCAACCGAGAATACGGTGGTCTAACATTTATTACCCGGCCCGATTTCAACCTGTGCTACGACAACATTGCCAAGTCGCGTAAAATGTCAAACATGGCATTGCAGCCGAAGGACTCTTTAGATTATTCGATACTTGCTGCTCTCGACCCTGATTTCGAATTAGGGTTTTCGGACTCACCTGTTGAGAGCAAAACGGGGATACGAAGAAACCGCTTAGGTACTCCGTTTATGCCGCAGGTAAGATTCGATAATCTACAAGCGTTCATACCAATACTCAGTACGCAGCTGATCAGTTTAAGCGGAACACCCGATCAGTCCGTCGATAACTGGATGGCCAGTGAAGGTTTGATGCGTGAACAATGGGGTATGGTTGATTCTACGCACGAAATCAACAACGCGTTCTCTGTGTCAATGTCCCTAAACAACCCCTACGGTGACCCATTAATGAGAATGATGGGCGTGTGGTTGGAGTATATGGCGGGTGTTAAGATGGGTAAGTTCCGTCCGAAGATGCGCAACTCCATCCAACGACGCATTGATTACCAGTCACGTATCTACGGTCTACGTTACGATGCGTTAGGGAACATTACCCGTTTCTGGACAATTTGTGTAGCCTGGCCGATGAACGATAACGCGGGTCAAATGGCGAACGTCGATAACTCAAAACCGCAGTTAAACGACGACGTGACGATTAACATCAACTGGCAAGCAATCGGGGCACGGTTTAACGATCCGCTTTACATGGAGATGTTCAATAAAACCGTTGGGATGTTTAACCCAGATATGCTCCCGCAGCCCGGCTCAGTCGCTTCGGGGAATTTTATCCCGATGGCCAGCAACCAACTTGTTCCTATCGCGCCACAGTTATTGCCTTTATTTAACTATTACGGTTATCCACATATCGATTCCGTACGGCGCAAGCTTACCTGGTATGTCTACCAAGCAGACTATCAATATATTCTCAAGAAAGCAGGATTACTTGACAGTGTCAATGGTCTTGTTACAGAGGCAGGTACTAACTGATGAGTTCAACAACTTACGATACTTTGGCAAAGAAACTTCTGCTGTTCGCACACAACCCTGCGGCGATGCAGACAATGCTGCTAAACCAGCTTCAAGATGTTGAAGATGCCGATGGTCAGATTTATCTCCGTGACCCTACCGACCCTGTCGTTTATTTGGCAGAAATGGGAACAATGATGGGGCACGCTACATTGATGGGACTCCAGGAATCTATTCCTAAAACGTTCCCGTCAATGGCGCAGACTTACGATGACCTGTTCCGACACATGTCAGACGTGGATTACGTTGACGTCTTTGCGCAGCCTGCTACTACAGAACTGTTACTGTTAATTGACGTTGACAGCTTAATCTCGAAAGCGTATCCGTTGCAAATCGCGGGGGTTCGTAAAGTCGTTATCCCACGTGACACGGTCTTTACGGTTTCTGGTTACACGTTTGCTATTCAATATCCAATCGAAATCCGTGTACTCCCGTACGGAACGAACGAGAACCCGGCTTTCCAGGTACTGTGGATTACTGAAACACAATCACCGATTTCACCAGTTTCCACGAACGCACTGGAATGGGAACTAACGTCCGCTAACACAACATCTTCACAGCTACTGGCTATCCATATTCCGGTGATGCAGTATGCGGTAAAAGAAGAAAGTAACACCGTCGAAGGTAGCAACACGTTTGTCATGACGCGTAGTTACACTAACAAGTTCTTCTATGTTCGTGTTTGGATGAAGGCAACGGGCAGCAACAAGTGGGTAGAGATTCAACACACCCACAGTCGTGATGTTTACGACCCGAACACACCAACAGCATTGATTCAGGTGGGTAACGGCAACATCCGTTGTACGATTCCATCTATTTACATGGCGAAGAATCTCGTCAGTGGGACTATCAGGATGGACGTCTTTACGACCTTAGGGCCGTTGGAATTGGACATCTCTGCGTATCCGTCCGACGAGTATAGTTTCAGCCTACGCGATTTAAACGAAGAATACGACGCGAACTATATCAACCCGATTAAAGCGTTCTCTATTAAACAGCTTGCAGCAAAAGCTGGGAAGATGCTATCGGGTGGTCGTAGTCAGCTTTCGTTCAGTGATTTACGTACTCGCGTTGTTAACAACGCCGTAGGTGCACGTAAACTGCCCGTGACAGAAAAGCAGCTTGAGGCTACGGTTTCTGATTACGGTCTCATGTTGTCTAAACCTAACGACTACGTGACCAGTCGTACGTACTTCATGACCGCACCGATGTTGGAATCGACGATTGCTAACGTCAGTTCACCGATAGGAACGATTACTGCCCCGTTCTATTTCTCCTGGAACGAGCTGGTTAATCTCCCGACGGTGAAAGTCAACGGTAATCGCCTGACCATTCTTCCTGACACGCTGTATCGCTTTACGGATACCAGTCTAACTGTAGATGCCGAAATGACGGTGTTAGCGAAGACCATGCGTAAGGAAGACCTGATTAACGCAGCAAACACTAACCGTTATTTGTTTACACCGTTCCATTACGTTGTTGACATTAACAACAAAGCGATTGACGTACGTATTTACCAGTTGGATAAACCGGTATTAAACTCCAAACGCTTTATTGCGACCAACGTCTCGACGGAGCTCAGTGTCGTTACTGCTGACTACACTATCGAGAAAACGGAAGCGGGTTATGTGCTGCGTACGGTTACGAAATCAGAAGCACCTTACCAGGCACTGGCTGATGACCAAGTCTTTGCACAACTGTCTTTCCGTCCTCGTAATTCCGATAACACCTTGGCGTACATTAACGGTACGTTAGTCGGTAAGCAGGGCAGTGAACGTGTTTGGGAGTTCTTGCTGGAAACTAACCTGGACGTTGACCGTAACGACGAACTGGTACTGACCAACACCCGTATTAACGGAAGTAACCCAACGGAAACCCCTGTCGCACTGCTGACAGATTTTAACCTGTTCTACGGTTGTACAGGTTATTACCCTGGGAACTACGAACGTGTAGAGATGGATGCGTTAATCATACCGCCTTCTCGCGACGCTATCGGTATTACTCACGAGATATTCAAAATCGAACTGGGTAAAGCGATGACGTACTATTGGCGTAAAGCTCGTGCTGTTACTGACAGCATCAACTACGAGTATTACGACAAAGACGTGTTAGCGACGTGGGAAATTGACGTGGTGAAACGTGATGAGAATGGGGTTCCGGTTTACACGTACGACGCAGGCCGTACACCACCGCTACAAATCACTTACGAACACCGTAAAGGCGATCCTAAGCTTGACGAAACCGGCCAGCAGATTATCCTACACCACGAAGGGGACTTAGTAAAAGACGAGTACGGTAATCCTAAGATTGCGAAATCTCGTTCTATTAAGTTCCGTAGTGAAATGGCGGTCTTCGACGCACGTTATAAATTCGCTACCACAGCGTCTGCGAAATCCTATCTGAACGCAGTTATTGAGAATATCGTTAACTACGTGACCGTGGTTCTACCGACGTTAAAACCGATGTTGTTAGAGCGTACGGAAGGGTATTTCGTTCCTATCACCACGATGGGTTATATCGATGCACGTACCGAAGACGGGGTGGTTACGCCGATACCAGCTGAAAACCAGTTTACCGTTCGTTATTACCTGACTGCGGCTAACCGTAGCAACAGCGATCTGTTAACGCAGATCCGTAAGAAAACGTCTCAAGTTATCAACGACTACTTGGGTTCACATCTTACTATCTCGGCAACAGAGATTGGTAATAAGCTCAGCGAAACGCTTGACACGTCGATTATCGGCGTTGAGTTGGATGCGATGGGGCCAGACAAAGACATGCGTCTGTTTACTGTAGTATCCGAAGCTGCACGTGCAACGATTGGTAAGAAACTGGATATTGAAGCCAGTGGTGACATCGGTCTGAAAGACGATATTGTTATCGCTTACAACCGTCACGATACCAGCGCAGACTAAGAAAAAATAAAAGCTACCCTACTCCCGATAAGGAGTAGGGTACTTCTTTTTTAATCGACGAGTTTATTAAACTTCCCACCTTTTACCAGCGGGTTGTTCTTAGCCCGTTTCAGAATCGTCGCCAGAGCACCGGCGGCAGTTGTCCAGGACTTAATCAGTTCCGTCGTAAACGCAACAGAATCCCACACGTTTCGTTCTGGGTCCATCACGGTCATCGTCGTCAATTCACGACCAAAGCCCAATTCGTACAGATCTGAACGTTGTGCTTCGTCACGGAACGCTTGTTCCATCATCTGCCAAGCTTTGCTGTTCATACCAGAACGAGATTGGCGTGACATGTCTTTCAACTGGCTAACCACTTTCTCGATCTGTTTCTCCACCACTTTGAAGCGGTCAATAGACGTATCGGCTGGCCCTTTAGTAATCCCGCTGCGAGCTAACGTAATCAGACACGCTAACAATTCACGAGAATCACCGCTGGTAAAGCTCAGTTCCTGGCGCATAATTTCCATGTTAGCCGCAGAACCGAAATACGAGTTAACCCCCGCAGAAGCGATGATGAATCCATTACCGAACTCTCGAGACGAATAACCGATTAAGTCACGATCGGATTTCACCATTATCGTTGGTAGCGGTGCACCACGACACGATGCAAAATCGGTTAACGCTATTTCAATTTCGCCGTTAAGCAACGCCAGTGCTTGAACGATCCCCGTTGCACTAATGCGGTTTTCTTGATCCGTACCCAGCGTGCGGTCACCCGAGAAGTAATACGACTTGAGGTCTTTTAACGACTGATCTAAACGTTTTAACCCTGCGGAGAAGCTCTCCAGGTTTCTTCCCATCTGGCGGTAGAACGCTTCGTTAGGAATGTTGATACCTGCTTTACGAACGTCCGCCGGTAAAGCTTTGTACACTTCGTCACAAACCTGCTGACTGAATACCGCACAACCGATATTAGTACGCAGCAACGTATCGAGGATATCGTGGATAACCTGCTGTTCATTCTGACGACGTTTCGTGTAGTCTTTAAACATCCCTACGAACGGAGAACGTCCCAGAGCTGCGCTAAGCTTATTCAACAGGTCTTCTGCGTTCATGTTCGTCAGGACTTCATCGGCCATCAGAATAGCCAATTCCAGGTTATTCAGTTCACCGTCTTTCAGTCCCTTCGACGCGTCCATATACGCTTCTTTCAGCGCGGTGATTTTCAGACGTTCAATGAAAGGAACCGCATCGATCTTCTCTAAGAGTTTGTCACGATACTCGTCCCCATCTACGTCAGCAGCCCCTGCAAACGGTACAGCGTTACTGATAATCCAGTTCAGGATTTTCATAATCCCCATCATTACCATCACGATAAGACTGATCTTACCGAAGTTCGCGTAAGACTCTAGCGCGATGACGGTTTCTTTCTGATGAGTACGGCTGTAGTTCGACGTCAGGATGCTCTGCACCGCTTTCGGGATAGTGCCCGGACGCAAAGATTCCGTCGCTACGGCAACGTCGCGGTTTAGACCCGCTTTACGAACTTCACGAAGAATCGCTTCAATCTGCGCGATAATACGTGAACCGTAAATCAAATCGGCTTCGTTACGCTGCATGTAGAGGTTGAGCTGGCTGACAGAATCGATACGTTCTTCCATTCGCTGTTCGATAATAGTTGGAAGTTCGTCGAGTTTCCATTGCGGTTGTGCAATGTTTGCTGTCATTTCCATACTCATGATAATTTGCCTCGCGTTTCATCCATGTAGAATTTCACTGCGTCGACAAAACGTTCCAGCCACAAGTTGACAGTGTTCCAAACATCATCACCTAAGGCTTCGTTGAAAATCTCACGTACGGAGAAGTTTTCAATTGCACGACGTCCACCCCAGGCGCTGTCGTAACGATTACAGAACAACGCAACGGTCAGGTCTTCGACAGTGCCTAAGTCAACGCAGTAAAGTTCGTTAACGTCGGATACCACGTTTTTCATCAGTGGACGAAGTTTGATTTGTGAAACTTCATTAGAACCATACGGTCCGTTGTCTGGCATATCGGCATTATACGCCAGCGAGAATGCAACCAGGCCAGTCAGGGCACGCTGCGCCTGGACACCTTTACCTTCGTTAGCGCGTTTAAAATCAAGAACTAACGAATTCAGAGAAACTTTATGCGTCATGGTTTTACCTTTACTTAATCGACGTTAAACATGGCAGATGCGATACGGAGGTCATTCGACATATACTTCCCGATAGCGCGCTGATAATCCACCGCAGCACGGTCACGACGCCCTTTCGGTGTCAGCGTCTTCCAGATAAACTGATACAGGTTATCTTTGTCTTTAACCGTGAGTAGAATTCGATCAATTACCGCGATACCATCCAGAATACGTTTACGTTGCTCGTTAGCCGCTTTCGTGTTTTTGTCTTTGATGGTATTCAGTTCTTCTACCAGCGTACGGCGCATCGCTTCAAAACGTTCCTGCGGCGGATCGTAGATGGTGTTATCTGGGTCGTTCAGAATCATCCCAAACGTAACAGAGATAACCGGAAGAATCGGAATGGCAGCTTGGGCAATCAGCGCAGTCACACGGAACAACTCAATCGTCAAATGGACACCCATGTTCATATACGACGAGTTACGCAGTAGATAGAACGGGCTGGTTTCCATTTTGTACAGTGCAGAAGCTAAGTACGGGGCAGCACCAAAGCGGGCAGCGAAGTCGTCAGCAGCACGTTCCCAGGTACGGTTTGCAAAGCCTTGACTACCGCTAATGAACGGACGGTCTAACAGCAAATCTGTTACCAGGTGCATGTAGACGTTTTCTTTCTTGTACTCAGTGCAGATGGTCTCTGGCTGATTCACTTTCGTGTTCAGCATTCGTTCAACGTCTTTAACCACACGTAAACGAACAGCCGGGTCTTCGGTTTCCATGATACGGTTAGCCGCAGCGTCTGCCAGTAAATCCGTTACCACGGTACGCATCAGCGTACGGAAGTAATAATAAACGTGACCGACTTCATGAAGGATTACCGCAGCAACCTCCAAATCGGTGAGCTCCAGTTTCTCCAACAGCACCGGGGTCAGGTAAAGCGGGGAACTGACTTTGCTCAAGTCGCCGCTGATTTTCGCACTGGAATCGTCAATGCTGCTGTTCAGTTCGTTTTCTTTAATGAACTTACTGTACATGTCCAGGTCTTTATTACCTGCGTACAGTGCACGCGCCATTGACGCAATTACCGGACTGTTAGCGTCCAGTTTAGGTGGTTCTACACCTGCAAAGGCAACGTCGAATAAACCGAGTTCGCTACCGTTCTTAAAGTTAATGCTAATACCATTGGTTTTAAATACCCAATCAGAAACACCAGAACTCTCGTAACCGGCCGGACTAAAGTCTCCGGCTGCACGAAATTTAGCAATAATGTCTGCCAGTTCTGCGAGTTTCTTTTTATCTTGGAATTTAATCGATTCTGCGGCTACAACCTTTGCATCCGCAACTGATGCAATGTGATTTTGCCAGTATCCCATTTGTGTTTCCTTTTGAGAAATTACATTACCCACAAATCAGTATAGCAGCCGCTAGATTTGAGAGTGAAAACATGAATAACTATTACGCACCGGAAGACGTTATTGCCAAAGAGTGCAAATTTGTTTCGTACGCAACCGATCAGCAGAAAGAAAACGACTTCGTGCTCATAAAGGAGGTCGTCCATACTAAAGATGGCAGATTCATCCCGCGTATCGTCATGCGTGAAAATCTGAAACGGCCTATCTACATTACTTTACCACAACACCGTAACCATCAAGAAAAGAAAGAATACGAAGAACGCAGTAAGTGTCAGGAATACATGACCACGGATGTGATGATGTCACAAACTATCCAGATGGGTCTAGGAGCAAGATTTCCTGACAAAAAACGTTCATTACGTCAAGTCTGTACCTCTCCGTACGTTTACTGGGCTGACTTACCCATCACCAGCTGGATTAAAGAAAGATATATAAAGAAATGGCCTAACGCCGTTTCACCTAACCGTATTTGCGTATACGACGTGGAAACTCGAGAAGAAGACAAATCTCGAGACCCTTGGATTATGAGTTTTGTTTTGGATGACGAAATTCATTTCTTCGCAACGAAAGACTACGTTGCGCGTTGCGGTCGTGAGAACTTCGAAGCGCGACTAATTAAACGTGCGAAGGAGTTACTTTCTAAAATTGCTTTTCGTGGCAAAGACAAGGAAGGCAATTCTAAGACCGAAATCAAAGACGTTATTGCCGGATATAAAATCTTCGTTTACGAATGCTTAAACTCCGGCTGCTGTATTCAACGCATGTTTGAAGAGATTCACCCTCGTCTACCTGACTTATTAGTCGCATGGAACCACGAGTTCGATATTTCACGCATGTTAGAAGCACTAGAAGCCGCAGGGATTCCGCCGGAAGACGTCTTTTGTCATCCTGATGTACCGAAACAATACCGTCGTGTTTACTTCAAGAAAGACGAAGCATCGAAGAAAACGGAATCGAAATCACTGACCAAAGCGCCTTCACAACAGTGGCACGTACTTTATTGTACCGCATCGTTCTACTGTGTGGATGCAATGTGTCTGTTCCGTTCACTGCGGGTTCACGAAGGTCAACGTCCTTCTTACAAACTTAACGCTATTCTGGAAACTGAACTGGGCTTAAACAAGTTAGACTTGCCAGAGCTGCCTTACGAGGAGAAACTGGAATGGCACTTAAAAGCACAGAAAGAGTTCCCGCTCGAATACTGCGTTTACAACATCTTCGATAACCTGATGATTGTGTTGTTGGATAAAAAGACGAACGACTTGTCTTCAGCAATTTCCGTACTGGCGGGTTATTCGATGTACGATATCTTCCCTTCGTTACCAAAACGTATTTGTATTGCTTACACCTATTACCTTTATGAACAAGGATTAGTTATCGGTTGTGTAGGTAGTGCAATGCGTAATGATTTCGATGAAGAGGTTATCGGTACGGACGGTTGGATTGTTACGTTAACTGCGTGTATGAACGCGGAAAACGGCCTGCGAGGAATCATTAAAGAGTTTGATGATTTCTACACTGCATTCCGTGGGCAAACCGCAGATGCGGATTTAACCCAGGCGTATCCTTCTGCAACGAACATGATGAACCAGTCTCGTGAAACAACGTTAATCGAGTTACTGAGTATTCATGGTGTTCCTGAAGAAGTACGACGTCGTGTAGGGATTAACCTTACCGCAGGGCGTGTTAATGCAATGGAAATTGCAACAGACTTCTTCTTACTGCCAGATAAGAACGTTGTGTTAGAAGCATTCTTACGTCGTCAAGGTGAGGCTATTACCGATCCGTTTGAATACATCAAAACCACCCACTAAGAAAAAATAAAAGCTACCCTACTCCTCTCGGGAGTAGGGTAATGCTTATTAAGCCGCGTTGAAGCAGTACGCCAGCAGCTGTTGCAGCTCTGGGTCAGTTACGCGTTGCAGCAGACGGTTAACGTTGTCACGCTGTGCGAAGTTTGCTTTATCTTGAGAGTTAGCAAAACGTACCAGCATGTTGATAAACACCACGTAGGTTTCACGTTCAGCAGAATCGTGGAACCAATCCAGGTGGTAGTTCACATTCGGGTAATAGAAGATGCTACGCTTGTGTTTAATCGCAGCAGCAACGAAAACGTTAAAAGCGTCGATAAACGCCTGACCACGCAGTTCAAACAGGCTACGGAAAGACTGATGCAGTTTACGGAAAGCGTCGTCTGCTTCCGACGTGTTTTTCGGTTTGTTGGTACCGATGGTATTCCCTGCTTCGTCTAACTGCGCAGCAATAAGGTTTACCTGATAAGAGTCATCTTGGCTATAAGCTACTGCCGCTTCTGCGGAGCGCTTAACAGCAGCGGGACGAGCATCTTGGGTAGAAATGTCTTTGGTTGCCATTACTAATAATCCTTAGGTGATATGGATCAACGGATCGTATTCTTGAACGACGGTTTCTTTACCGTGCATTGCGGCCATTGCCACGGACATAACGTTAGAGAACGCTGACGAAATATCCGCCGCGATAGCGCGAGGTTCTTCACCTTTCGCTTCGGAGGAGCACGCAGTACAGCAGTCGATGTGGCCGTATTGACATAAGATGGGTCGGCGTAGACGCACAACTTTCCCTAGCTGACTATTCAAAAACTCTTCCGTCAAGGAGGTTAACTTCCCATTAACCATCGCGTTCATCCCAACGTAACGTTTTACGTTGTCTTTTGTGATAACCACAGGGTGCGTGAGTTTCGTCCCGCAATCACCTGCAACGATTCGGTGGTTCTGGAAAATCATCTGAATGATACGTACCTGTTCCCCACCTTTCGCGGTTTCTGCACCACGCGAGAACGAACCTTCGCGAATAGAGTTAAACTTCGCGACCAGGTTATCCATTCCCGCCTTATCAACTTCCACCAGTGCGTTAGGAATTAACGTATAGTTACCCCCTTCCTGGAAAGACGATTCAATCCCGTACATCAGCATCAACTTACGTCGACGCATTCGTGATTTTGGTGAGTTATAGAACTCGATAGATTGGTCACCTGACAGCCACTGTTTATCCAGTTCGTCCAGTGCTTTTTCTATCTTAACAATCACTGCTGGGTCGTCTAACTCGTCCTTATGCTTTAACAGCAACGCATCACGTATTTTATACGCATCAGGATGCACCGTAAGGCTTCTAAGTGTACCTGTTGGTGCAATACCAGCGGTTAACGGTGCAAGTTCGTGTAAGCCGCTTACAAAGCGTTCTATCATGCTCGGACGAATAGCACCTTCGTTCTCAGGTTCATCGGTTTCGTGATCCAAACAACGACGGTGCATCTCTTTACGATACTCTAACGGGTTTTGTGAAATACCCATATACGGCAAGCGTGTACCAAACGCATACCAGATAACAACCCAGTTAAAAATATAACGTCCTACGGTAGTAGGAATCGGTCCTTCTAATCCTGGGTAGTCATCGACTTTCAACTCAAACTGTTCTTCGGGAATAAACAGTTCTTGGTCTTTCACGCCATCAGTAATGGGCTGCCAATCCCCTTTCCCATCTTCTACCGCGTAATAGTGCGGCATTCCGTCGATATACGTAATATCGAACGCTTCAGGTTCTTCACGATTCGACGGGAACACTGACATGTTGAATATTGCAATACGCCACACTAAACGACGCCAGGCTTCAGCTTTACAAGCCGCCACCAGAAACTCAAATCTCGTCATTGTCTTCCTCCGCTACCTTATAAATCTCCTTCAAGCTTTCCAGAGCAGGTTGCAAGATAGGAATCGGTTTTAACCCTTCGTTGTTGAGCTTCTCCAGGTTCTCTGATAACGCACCATACGCATCTTCGTAATCCTCGTTATCGATAATCGTTAAGCCCACTGCATACATTACCAACAGCTCGGCTTCCGAGTAGTCTTCAACATCGAAGACCAGCGACTGCTGAACCACGGTCAAATCAGGCAGGTCTGGTAAGTTAAGGAATACGAACGCTGAGGGGTTTTGAGGATATAAACGAAGGTAATCAGCGATACGTGACAAACGTCTGTCGTTACCTGCCGCTAATTGTTCGTCTACGGTCACAGAAGACAGGTAGTTCCTCATCACTGTCATTACACGAGGAGACACCCGAACAACCAAATCTTCGAAATGGATATTGTCATCGCCGTAAACGTAACGACAGATACTTTCCAGAATGTATTCTGGCGTCTCGCCCGACATCACAATACCATAAAGCGTATCGGTGTCTTCAAACTCTTCAAACTTGGAAGTAATACCGTCCAAAATACGTACGGTTTCTTTGGGTTTATGGTAAACTTCCTGGGGATTTAACGCTATCCCTAGACGGTTACCTAACGCTACCGCACACTTAACGATAATGCCTTCTAATCGAACCGTTTCGTCAGCCGGGTCAGAAGACGGTTGCCAGTATACATCACTTAACGCAACGTCGTATCCGTAGTCCATGCAAAGCGTGACTAAATCCAGAAACGGTGCAGCACGTTCCTCCGAACGATTGACGGTAAGAACGGCGGCGTAATCTGTATAAATGTCAATCATAGCCTTTTCCAATACAAGGGGTTCATACCAAAGCAAAAAAAAAAGAAAAAGCTAAGGGAGTCTATTAAGACTCCCTTAAATTCAACCTTTCAACTTAAGCTCTTTCTCAAGATTTTGCAGTTCTGGGTCACTGCCAGCAACATCACTCATGATTTTCTTAATCGACGCTTTACGGCGATTAAGCACACGTAACATCATCATAATCTCCCAACGAGGACGATTAAGCCACTCGTCAAACGAGAGTCGATAATGTTCATTTATCTGCTCACGCAAATAAACTTCCATCCAAATTTCGTGTAAGCTCCCGTATTCCGGGTTTTCGAAATCTGACAAGCCGACGTGCTTTGAACCGGTGTCCAGCCCTATCGACAAATCGTAAGCACCTAACAATTCGTCATGCGCTTCTTGATAAGTGATAGGGCGGGTGCTGCGTTGCTTGAATAAAGAGGTGGTGTCTAACTTAAGCGTGTTAATGACGTGGTCTGAAGGAATCTCTCTCGGGTCTAGCCAGTAACGCCGAATTGATCCCTCATAAACCGCTGAATCTCGAACACCACTCGAGATAGCTCGAAAAAAACGCGGTCCGGGGAAATCGTTACGATACCACGATACACGCCTTCTTTCTCGCCTTCATCGGCTTTACCACACGCTGGGCAACGTTGACCCATATACCCGAACACCGCCAGACGGCTACGGTCGTTGTACGTCGCAATAGCGCCTTCGAAGTTAGCCACGTATTTACGATCGGACGACAGTTCTTCCAACATCTGGACGATCTTATCGTAATCTTTCTCTACGATAGGTTCTTCGTGGGATTCTTCACCGTCGTAGATTTCTTCCATAACGGTGATAGATTCAACCATGTGCGCGTAACGGGTTAGACGACGAGCTTCAGCGGTTAAGCGTAAGTGGTCTTCACGCTCACGTTCTGTGCCCTTCTCTGCCAACGCAGAGGTCGTGGCAGCGTTAGTTTCTTCAATCCAACGTTCGGTGTTGTCGAAGAATTTACCCAGGGTAGAACGACCAAACTTAACGATAATACCGTCTTGTTCGAAAATCGCTGATGGGTCTTTAATGTGTTCTTCAACGAACTTACGCTGGTCAGCACGGGTGATCGTCGCGTCGTCTTTACCGCGTTGAAGTGCCCACAGATTACGCTGAATGTCCGTATACAGAGAAGTCCCCATACGGATACAGCGTGCCAGGTTCAGACGAACGTCTTCCTGATGACCGCAACCTTCGTGGCCACAAATCAGCGTCCACGGTAAACCACCTGGGAACTTCGCTTGCATAACGCCGATTAACAGTAACCAGTAGTCAGCAATATCGATGGTATCCATCAGTACGGTCTTCATGTCGTTACCTTCGCAGTCTAAGCTGCAATCGGTAACAAACCGTAAAGCGAATTCGATCATGTGGCTTAAGTAAACACCAGAAGATGCGGAGAGCATCAGACCATAAGTCTGCATCCCAATCTTCGCGGTTTCTAACGCCAATTCAATATCGAAGTCACAAATCTCGCGCTCCAACGGTGCACGGAAGCCGACGAAGATACCCGTGGCAGGTAACCATACCCAGTTAGGAATACCAGATTTACGACGACGACGCAGGGCTGCAATTGCACCTGTCTGCTGGTTGAGACGGGTACTGATCAGACCTACCGGTTTATTCATCCCCGGCAACTGTACTCGCTGCTCCCAAGCTGTGTCATCACGTGACAGGGCCACATCAAACGCTTGCAGGTTATTCTGTAAACGAGGTGGGGACATGTTCAGGGCACGATACAGACGTTCGTACAAATCGCGCTGTTCTTCGGACTTGAACAACATGCGCCCGTCTTTGCTTTTCGGAATACTTGAGAAGAACTTCTTCAAATCATTTCCGACGAGGTTCGGGTCCTGGCAAAGACCGATAAGCGTGCCGAAGCTTGCCATTACACTGGCTTCTGAATCCTCTTCCAATTCCGAGAACTCTTCATGAACAGGTTGATCGCCAAAGTTGATACGTTCGGTAGAAGCTTTCTCTTTTACTACGGGCGTCGCTTCTGGTTCGTGATCCGCCGCAGGTGCCTGAGGTTCAGGAGCCGGTGGAACATATTCTTCCCGCGTTTTTTCCGCTACCAGGACAGGTTCCGGTTTACGTTCTTCAACGACCACTTCTTTACGCTCTACAACTTCAGCAATGACAGGTTGTCCTGTCAGTTCGGTCTGTAGAAATTCAGGAAGGGGTTCTTCTTCGAACGTAGGCGGTTGAAGAATAGGTTCTTCTTTCACCACGTTCAGTCCTTTGTACGCTTCTTCAGCTTCTGCAAAGGACAGTTGTGGGTTGGCACGTTTAATGGCCATAATCCCATCGTCCGCTGACATAGTGCTGTAGTCGAGCTCAGGGATGTGAACCTGTACAGGTTCCGTCTGTAGACGACGGCGTCCATTGCCAGGACGTTGGTCTAATGAATCAGACATCTTTATACCTCGGTAACGACTTCAGTGTCGGGTTGTTTTACTGCGGCTTCAGCTTGTTGAAGCAGTTCGTAGGCTTCTGCAAAGGTGTGGCCCTGGTGCATAGCGCGTTTTACAAAATCAGCGCGGCCGTTATACAGCGACAGGATTTCAATGGCAGCGCCCTGGATATCTTTGCCCAGCCACACAGCTTCGGTCTCTAACGTGGTCACGTTCATGCTTTCCACGCTAAACTCGTCTTTCACAGACGCCCAGCTGTTGTTTTCCAGCATGGTTTTTGCATTGGTCGCAACCTTATCGATCTCAATAAGTTTTGCACCCAGTTTTTCTTTACCTTCTGCCATCAGACCAACGAACGCAGCTTTGGCTTCGTCCAACGCTTTAATAGCAAAGGCTTTGTATTCTGGCTCCTCCAGAGCTTCCAAGACTTCACGTTCTTTGTCGATACGCTCCGCCAGAATCTTCATCTGTTCTTCAAAGATAACCAGTAGTTTATACACTGATTTCACGCTTTCGCGAAGTTCTTTTTTCGCCAGAGTACGTGGGTTATAAGCGGGTTTCTTCTTACGACGTGACATTTTAATATTCCTTTAACAAAAAAAGAAAGGGTGTACACAATATACACCCGTTCTGTACTTTTTAATTGCTATCGTGAGGAACGGCTACCCAACTGTGCCATTTCTCAGAGTATAGTCGATAAGCCACCTTCGGGTTTTCATCGATATTGCCCGCAGGGTTTTCAGACCACAGCACCCAGCTGTAAAGCTCGTAGGCCGAGGTATTGCGGATACTGGAGTTACGCGTAATGTAATAACATTTACCACGTTGGAAAATCTGCATACCGGCGAAGTGTTCCGTTACCATATAGTAGTGGAACGCTACGGACAATGTTGGATCGGTACACAGTTTATCGACGACGTTTTCGACGTCTGGGTATGCCTTTAAAACCTTTTCGAGAAAACTTGCTAAGTTCAGCCCGGCATACGGTGCTGTTGGCTCGGTCGGCTGCGGCGGTAGTAACATTGGTTTTCCTTACAACATACGGTGAAGAAGCTATCTTAAACGACAACACAGAATCACTAAGCGACTTTTGACGCGCATTCAAGTAATTGCAGTGTTTCCCTATCGAGAGTGAATGGAATAACCACACAACGGGATCGAGTTCACCCCAATCGTTGTGAAGTATCTTACGCGGGCGACCGGCCATCTGACGGTTTAACTGCTGGTCTTCCACAGGCGTTGTGATGTACATGTGGACCAACCCCGGTTTGTCAACCGCAGTGCCTGCTTTCCCTGGTGTTGAAATCGAGAAATCCGCTTGAATAAAGTCGTCATACGAATCCCCCGCGTTGTATTTCGCAACCATCAGCGCGTGGAACTTATCAGACTGTGCCAGTTTCTCTCGCACGTACTCTGTAAAGAACTCACACATCGCAACGGTTGCAAACAACACCAGCACTTTCTGACCAGGCTGGTAACTCGCCAGATACGTTCGCTCGATGACGTCCCACACCATATCCGCGTAAGATAAGTGCATGTTCTCACTTATTAACTTACCTTCGAATAGCTTGTGGTTATACGGCGTCATCTTATTCGCCCACCACGCAAACCGTTTATTCTCAATGCTGTAGTACAACGCTTTAACGTGTACAGCAGGAATAATCGGAATGAATATACGTGACTCTTGTGGAAAACGCTCTCGATACCGTTCGGCTAAAAACGCTTTTGATTCACCTGGCTGTAACGTCGCAGACATCTCAACAGACGGTGGTGGGTTGAGCATTATTCCTGCCATGTACACCAGATGAAAATGCTCATGCACTTCATCCATTGACAAGAACCCAACGCCTAAGGTGTTGTAGAAATCATCAATGTTCACTGGGTTAGTTGCGGCAGTGTTAATGTACTCTTTAAGGAATCGTTGCAACGTTACCGTCGAGATAATGATAACCTTAATCCCACGTTTGTCTAATTCGCCTGATTCCCCCATCTCTAACGCTTCGTAGATAGCCTGAACGCCTTGGATAACCAAAACATCATCTTTCGACTCACGTAAACCCGTTGGGTCTTCAGTTAAATCAAACAACCATTTTGAGATGTACGTCGGACGGTGAATCAGTAGCGTCCTGACACCCTTACGTACCATTACTTTCATGTTCGTTTTCGACTTACCCATCCCTGTACCAATTTCAAAGATGGTTTGAAAACGATTTGGTTCGCAAGCCGTTTCAACCACAGCATTCTGGTAAAAGAAACGTGAATTCTCATCGTCCTCCACCATCTTAAAGCCGTAGTTTTCAAACTTACACCGATAAGGTGTTCCCTGCGTTAAGTAATGCTCGTAAAGCTTATACTCAATGCCAAATTCGGTGGCCGTACGATTAATAATAATGCGTAAACGCTCAGAAAAGTTCCTGTGGAAGATAAACGAGCGGAGAGAAGGTATATGCGCGTAATACGGATCGCCACGTTCAGTGAATATACGACCGTATTGCTTGCCCATCTTAGGAGCGTGCATATGTTCTTCTGCCCACTTAAGTATCGCCGACTCTATCTGTCGGCACGGGACTTCAACCCTTACCCCCATGCTGGTAAAGGTCATGTGGAATTCGTACATGCTCCCCTCTTACAAAAAAAGAGGGGCGCAGGCCCCTCTCGTTTACTCAATAATCGTTGCCGCGACAGAATTGTCGTACAACGAAGCAGGACGTTTACGTGACGTATAGAAACGTACGTTGTCCAAGTTCTTCTGTTGTCCCTCAAACAACAACATCGGAATTGCAGAACGCATCGCAATCAGCGTATTGTGATCTTCGAAACGTTTTCCTTCTGCGGCATCAGCATCCTCACTGTCAAACCCTACTGCCGGGAATGGGTTAGTAGGTGACTCAACACGAGAGATTGCCAACATAATCGCGATGTGCGTCATCGGAATCCCTTTGAGCTTACGTTGGATATATTTGAACACGTAGAACAACGCATGAGTACATTGTTTCTCCGTGGCACCACGCATCTGAACGAGGGTAATCGGTTTAACCTTACCACTCTTCTTGCTCAAACGCATTGACTCGTCCGAGAACTGTTCGAAGTTATCTGACTTGTCCGATGCTACCGAACGTAAAATCAATTCCAACCCTGCTACAAACTCCGCCATAGATTCAGACCGATTCGTATAAATTAGGATCGGCCAGGACGGTTTCCATCCTTTTAGCGGAACACGCACCGTTTTCTTGCTGGGGAATACGAGCTTATCACGATTCTTCAAGAAGAAGCGAAGGAACGACTTAGAGAAGTTACCGCACACGCCCATTCGAACGTCAATCGGATCTTCTGCCAGTATATTCCCTTCTGCATCTAAACGAACAAACGTAAGGTCATTAATTTCCGGGAGTGCCGTTTCATCAATATCGTCCAGGTCTTCATGATACGCAATCTGGCTAATCTCTGAATACACTTCATCCGAAATTACTAGTTGGTATTCATCCCAGGTACCGTATTGCGGCTTCTCCAGTAAACTAATCCCTTTAACGGAGTTGTGCTTATACTCCGTGAGATAATCACGCATTCTTGGCGACAAGACCAAGTTCAGCAGATAACGCAGGAAGTCAAGGTGTTTCGTCGACAGAATACCTTGAGTACCCTTTTCCGAGATTGCGGTTGACGCAAGGTGACCCGGCGATGTGCCAGGTGACAGGTTATAAATCAAGTCACCCATACACGTTGCACAGATAGTCTGTCGTGACATTCCTTTGCAACACATCGCGGTACGGAACTCGATAGGTTTGTTCAAGACTTTCTCAAACTCACCATCTTCGAATCGTAACCACGGACCACCAGTACCTTCGAAGCGATAACGCATTCCTTTCATCGCTTTGAATTTCGCTTCTTCCAACGGCGAATTCGTAAAGGTGTGTCTGTGTACGTGATGTGTACCACAGTCTTCGTAATCGAAGAACATCAGCACGTTAGCCGCTAACTGCAACTTACGCGATGCGTACTCTGCGTCTGCAATCTTGTCGGTGTTATACAGGTGAGAACGCGATGTCGCACCTGCTTCTTTCAGTCGACTGATAACAGAATGCAAGCCGGTGAAGAAACCTTCCCATACCTGGTTAGAGTACACACGGGAGTCAATCTCTGAAGTCTTACCACGAATGTAAGCCTGGAGAATCTGATCCATTTTCAGTGTGCGGTCTAACACAGACATGACGACTGGGTTGTTTGAGAGTCTCGGATCTTTGAAGATTTTCTCAATGAGCTGATAGGCTTCTTCTACCTTATCGTTACCCTCCTCATCGTAACCCGTCGGATAGAGTTTAGACCATTCGATAATCAGCTTGAAGTTTTCATGCTGATAAATCTCCATCATCGTATCGTAGTCAATGGTAACACAATACGACAACAGGTTTTTCACCGTCAGGTTAAACGCATTCGCATAAACGTGCTGTGATAACAGGTAACGGGTATCGGCCAGATCCACTCCGGCCTTACGTGCTGCTACAGCTGCCAACGACATAAAGCGCAGATGCGCATCGTCAGTTGCCGTGTCGCCATGCTTATACGCCATGTTCGACGAGATTGGCACTTGGGGATAAAACTGGGTTAATCCCCAATACGGCCAGCTCAACTTAATGTGTCGACCAGACATTCTCAACGTGACCCCATCGTCGAAGGACACGTCGTAAACGCCCCGAAGTAGCCACACCTGATCCGAATTCAACTTGCACAAGTCTCTTACGTGAACCGGAGTCGCCTTCATTATTCTTCGCCCCTTTTCATTTTCACCAATTCAAACCCTTCGCAGCTGTGAATGTTTTTCATCATTCTGTCAATCTGCGAATCTCCTAATGGGAGCTTATTCCGGTCTACCAGTACGCCCGGATTGGAAGGAGTTTGAGATCGGTACAGCCCTACTAAAATCTCTCGATGCACAGCAGGGTTATTTGCCCTATCGTGAACCTCTTCGTAGTTACCTGGACCATAACCCGCTAATAGTCGTTCTTCCGAAGGACCAGCCCATTTTAGCGTTTTATAGTTTACCGGATACGAACCACGTCCTTGGTTAGACGCATCGATCGTGCCCAGGTAGTTCAGGTACATCGACGAAATACTTGAGAATTCACGTCCCGTTTTATCAAGCCGTAATGTTTCTACACCACCCACGTAAAACTCGTCTTTTGTCCATTCCTGTTTACCATCGTAATTGGTAATAAGCAGTTTCGACTTACGGGGTTTAAACTCACCTAAACGTTCACTGATTTCCACCGGAGTGTCATCAAGTTCGTGAGGTAGGTAAATGCGGATGGTGAAATCGTAAATCTCTTTAAAGAGTTCTCGCTGCAAATCCTCCGTAGGATGCGTAGCCTGTAACGTGTTCGCCCATTCTGGATTATAGCGTGAAAGGTAGTCCATCAGGATTTCCCAACACTCACCAATGCGTCCTTCATCCAGCATCGGTTTAAGACGCATCTTCAGCTGTTCAGATGCTGCTGACCAATACATGTGGAACAGCGCGGCGTAGGTAGAACGACGAATTACGGCGTTCATTGAACGTAGTACGTGAACACGTTCGCCGAACTCGTTAATTGGCATCTGTTCAACTGGCAGTACACGACCCACAATCCCTTTCGTACCCGAACGGTCGGTAATCTTAGAAGACACCGTCACCGGGATCGGATAACGTACCGCGATACGAATTGTGTACGTATTGATGGGATCGCTTAATCCACGCTGAACAGGTGAAGTCAATTTGGAGATAATCTGTTGACTTACGTTCTCTTTACCGTATTCGCCACGACGAATTGCATCTTCAATCACCCCGCGAATTTCTTCACGAAACTCTGCGTAGACTTCGTACGTTTCGGATGCAAAAGCTTTCTCCAGCAACACACACGCTTTGGGAGACCAGATAACGTTTTTATCTCTCGACACGGAGAAATAGAAGCGAACAATCGCATTGTAGTAGTCCTTTAACGCCAATGCGTATTTGTCAAGCTCACGTTTGTTCTCTTCAGTACAGTTAATGTTATTCGTTCCATTACCGCACGACGTTTCATCACGCCAAACCTGAATATCAACAATGCGCGTTCCGCTACGTTCCATCAGTTCGTGGTTGTTTTCCAAACGTGCTTTATAGTGTATCGGATCGGCATCCACGTAATCACAGCTATCGAAGAACGGAGAAACGTGTTGAGTTTCCCCTAAGGTTGCATCAATCGCTGCGTACAGGTCATCGAAACGACGAGAAGCGATAACTAACCCGTCATCACGAATCGCTTCACCCACGTCTGGGAAATAGCGCGGTACACGATTCCCCTCGGGATCGTTATAGCCGTAGGTATCCAGTAAGAATTCGTCTTCACGCAACGTTTTCTCGATAACCTTCAACCCATACCCGTGAAGCTTCTGTGCCGCTTCTTCGGAAATCGTGTAGGAATCCTCGATAATGTCTGGGTGTGAGATGGTAACCGTCGGCAGCACCACACTGTCTGCGAATTCACCATCCACCATGCACGGCATCGTCGTCAGGATTTCATCCTTTTCTAACTGGTCGGTTTCACCACGTAACAAACTACGCAGTTTTGGTGATTCCCATTTCTCAGAAGAGAACACGTTATCGTGGTTAGTATAAAAGTTAATCTCGATAACGTCTATCATTGTTTTGCCCGGAATACGGCATTCTGCACGACGGAAGAATATCGCGTGTTCCAGCGCACGGGAATCCCCACGACGACCATAACGGGTAAACGTTGCACGACGTTGTCTACCTTCCTTAGTTGTGTAATGACAGATGCTCCCACTGTCTTCCACAATATCGTTAAACAGAAAATCGTGGTAATTGGTATCTGCGCCCGTAAAGTGAGGTGACGGCTCAGGATGGTCAATCGGGACCGAGGACTTCATATGGTTACCTACCATCGATGCCCTTGCACCTGATACCTGTGCGATATTGACTTCACGGTCAGCGACGCTGCTCAATAGCTCAACTGGCGTTTTCATTTTAATGCTCCTTTAGGTTGATTCGGTAGGATAATATCTATCTCACTTAATTTAGGAACAACTATGCTTGAAGATTTTATTACCCTAAAAGAAATCATACCTGCGCCCTATACCAGCACCTGGAAAGTGCTGCACGATTACACAGATTTTCTGCGTAAACACCCACAAACTAAAGTAGAAACTGTAGACCCACGATTCAGTTATCCTGAGATTCACAATTTCTACGCTTATTGCAAACTGAAAGGTTATGCCGAAAACATCATCTACCCAATGATGCTACTCAATAACTTGGAAGACCCTATGAACTTCACCCCTGAGATTACAGAGCTGATAGTTCCAGATGCCGGGGTCGTCGCCAGTATTCTTAGCACCATCGTAGACGATTAAAAAAAGAAGGGACAGTGTCCCTTCTTTTTACTACCTTAGTACGAGCTCTTAAACGGACTCGTAGAAGCACTGGTAAATGGGTTGCCTGTACTACTACCAAATCCGCTAGACGAACCAAACTGAGGCTGGCTGCCGAAAGAGCTGCCTCCGAATGATGAACCCCCGCCAAAAGAGTGCCCACCACCAAACGTATTCGACAACGAGTTCGGTTGACCGAATCCACCTACGTCACCAAAACCGCTGTTCTTACGCTCGCCACCGAAAGCATCTACTACAGAAATCCGTCCTACCATTCCTGTACCAGCCAGGTTAGTCGTGTTGTGTTCTTCCACAAAACGCTGCATTGCTGGAGAAAGATTACCGAAGCTGTTCGTTGGAGCCATCCGTTGTTTACGCGCACGGAAGAACTCTACCGGATCGTCCAGGTTCGGTTTATCCGCATCAGACGCCTTCTTCGTCGGGATCTGTTCCGTTGCCGACGATCTGTCAATTCTGAACTCACGGGCACTGGTATCACGCTCAGGATTGTCTGAACGTGGACCGGTGTTATACGGCAAGGTCTGAATGACATTATCGTAAATCTCCATGTTGTCCAGCTGTGAAATCCATTCATCGTCTAACGGACGCAGTGGCGTGTGGTCACGTAGCCCTTTCACTACGTTATTGTAGTTTACCACGTACTGTGCCCAACCGCGTGCTAACGACCCGAAGTACGGACGGGAATCGTTAGAACCGGTGACGCTTGGATACCAACCGAACACAGTGGTCAGCAGGCGATGAATAATCACCTTATCCTGTTTACGTTGAAGCTTCACCGAGAAGTACATTGCTGTACCGTCTAAGGATTCTTCTTCGAACATATGGCGATAATTAGCCACACGGTTAAACTTCACACCGTCGATAACTAAATCAGATGCAATAAAGAGCTGGGTAACTTTGTGCTTTTTATCGCGCTCCAATAAGCCATAAACGTATTGTTTAACTGCTTCCCAGGATTTTACCAAACGATCGTCAAACGTCGGATCTTTCATCCCTTCACAAATCTGTTCCGTTAAGAACTTCTTGTACGCCGCAGAACGAATTGCTTTACCGCTGGCAGCCGTTTCCAGAATAGCGTCAATCAACGCAAAGGAACGAATGAACAAATTCGCATTGATGGATTTCTTCAAGAAACGGATAGTGCCCGATTCACCGGCCAGCACAGATTCACAGAGAGGATGGAATGCCTGACATTCACGCCCGTCGTCATCTTCCATTCCTTTCTTAATCATTGCCGACGTTGGAAGCGCCAGGCGGCGCTTCACTTTGTTGTAGGTAAATTCTGCTGGCTCACCGTCATCACGGGTAAGCAAATCGTTCTCGAAATCGAATCCTTGTGATTTAAGAAACGATTTATAGAATTCAATAATTTTCATTTATTAATCCTTGATATTTTTACTCGCCGAAAGCGCCGAATACACCGCCTGTGGTGGAAATATTGTCAGGAGCACCAAAGCTACCGAAAGAACCGAAGCTATTGGTAGGCGCAGCCGCTGCC